>Ga0315903_10000004_pt1 | contig 559599 bp, 552 predicted proteins | sample LakEriMetagenome_7_FD_203524 | JGI IMG/M metagenome (GOLD analysis project Ga0315903, IMG submission 203524) | Freshwater fungal communities from buoy surface, Lake Erie, Ohio, United States - Buoy 2 MA119 | ecosystem: Environmental > Aquatic > Freshwater > Lake | place: USA: Lake Erie, Ohio...
AAACCAGCCCCTTCAGGACCGCCCCTTGGCTCACCCCGCTGCGATCAGCGAAGCCTTGAATTATGGCACGAATTCGGCAGCCCAGTCAACGCGCAGCAAAAAATTTCCGCCGCGCCTCGCCAGACACCCCACTCGCCCCCCCAACTCGCCCCCCCACTCACCACCCCCACCAACCCCTGCAGCACCCCCAAGAACTCACGCCCTTCAGGACGCCGCTGCGATCAGTGAAGCCCTCAATTATGGCACGGATTGGGGTGAACCCTTAGTCCTCACGAGTCGTACCAACCCCGGGCGCACTGACTCCAGCCCGAGGGCGCGGGCCCGTTAGGACGCATCGGCTGTCACGGAAGTTCCCGCAGGCGCAGGATCGCCACACGAAGTCGGAGCGTTCGGCGCACGCGTACGCGTCGGCCGCGGGATGCCACAAGGGCGGTGATACCCTTGCGCGCCTCACGCTTGCGACCGCCATGGCCCTCCTGACTCTCTCCAACGCGCAGCTCGCGTTCGGCCACGTGCCGCTGCTTGATCACACGGATTTCGCCCTGGAAACACAGGAGCGGGTGGGCCTGATCGGGCGCAATGGCGCGGGCAAGTCGTCGCTGCTGAAGATCCTGGGGGGACTGGAGAAGCCCGACGACGGACTGCTGCAGCTGCAGCAGGGCCTGCAGGTCGCCTACGTGGCCCAGGAGCCGCAATTGGACGGCCAGACCAGCGTGTTCGAAGCGGTGCGCGCAGGACTGGCGCCGCTGCTGGCACTGATCGACGCGTACACGGCGGGCCAGGGGGACCTGGACACGCTGCAGCGCCAGATCGAGGCGCAGGACGGCTGGACCTGGGAACAGCGGGTGCAGGAGACGCTGCAGCGCCTGCGCCTGGACGGACAGGCGCGCGTGGGCACGCTCTCGGGCGGCACGCGCAAGCGCGTGGCCCTGGCCCAGGCACTGGTGCGACGACCCGACGTACTGCTGCTGGACGAACCGACGAACCACCTGGACCTGGACGCGATCGAGTGGCTGGAAGGACTGCTGCTGGACTTCAAGGGCAGCGTGGTGACGATCACGCACGACCGCGCCTTTCTGGACAGCGTGGCCACCCGTATCGTGGAACTGGATCGGGGGCAGCTGAAGTCCTACCCGGGGAACTTCAGCCGCTACCAGGTGCTGAAGGAAGAACAACTCGCTCAGGAGAGCGTGGTCCAGGCCAAGGCCGACAGACTGCTGGCGCAGGAGGAAGTCTGGGTCCGCAAGGGCGTGGAGGCGCGGCGCACGCGCGCGCAGGGGCGGATCAACCGGCTCGAGCAACTGCGCCGCCAGCGTGCGGCGCGGCGCGAAGCGCTGGGCCGCGTGAAGCTGGATTTGGCCTCGGGCCTTCCCAGTGGAAAGATCGTGGGCGAGCTGACCGAGGTGACGCAGGCCTTTGGCGACAAGATGGTGGTGCGCGATTTCTCGGCCACCGTACTGCGCGGGGACAAGGTGGGCCTGATCGGGCCCAATGGCGCGGGCAAGACGACGCTGCTGAAGTTGATCCTGGGTGAACTCACGCCTACCCGGGGCCAGGTGCGCCAGGGCGCCAACCTGCAGGTGGCGTACTTCGACCAGATGCGAAACGCGCTGGACCTGGACGCCACGCTGGAGGACTTCATCAGCCCAGGTAGCGAGTGGATCGAGATCGGCAGGCAGCGCAAGCACGTCAAGAGCTACCTGGGAGATTTCCTCTTCTCGCCGGCGCGCGCCGCCTCGCCGGTGCGCTCGCTGTCGGGAGGTGAACGCAACCGGCTGCTGCTGGCGCGCCTGTTCGCACGCCCGGCGAACGTGCTAGTGCTGGACGAGCCGACTAACGACCTGGACATCGACACGCTCGAACTGCTGGAGGAACTACTGCAGCAGTACGACGGCACGGTGTTCCTCGTGAGCCATGACCGCAGCTTCCTGGATAACGTCGTGACCAGCACGATCGCCTTCGAAGGCGACGGACGCTGGCGCGAATACGAGGGCGGGGTGCAGGACTGGCTGACACAGTCGCGGCGCGCGCAGGCGCTGGCCCGCATTACGGACGCGGGCACCACATCCACGGCCGAAGCGGCGCCTGCGCCTGAGCGCGAGACTCCCACTGCGTCGACGGCGTCGGCTGGCAGCGGTCCCCGGAAAAAACTGAGCCACAAGGAACAACGCGAGCTGGAGAGCCTGCCCGGTCTGATCGACGCCCTCGAACAGGAGCAGAAGTCCATTCACGACGAACTGGCCGATGGCAGCGTTTACCGCACGGACGGCGCACGCGCCGCGCGCATGGCCGAACGCAGCGCGCAGATCGACGACGAACTGATGGCAGCCCTGGAGCGCTGGGAGCACCTCGGGTCAGCCTCCATGGACATCGCGCGATGAACGCCAATGAGTGGCTCGCCCTCATGGCCTTCGGTGCGGCGATGAGTTTTTCCCCCGGACCCAACACCACGCTGTCCACGGCCCTGGCCGCTAATTTCGGTCTGCGCCGCGCGCTGCGCTTCTGCCTGGCGGTGCCCACCGGCTGGACGCTGCTGCTCCTGGCCTGCGGCCTGGGCCTGGGCGCGCTGGTGACCAGCGTGCCGGCCCTGCGCTGGGCGATCAAGCTGACCGGAGTGGCCTACCTACTGTGGCTGGCGTGGAAGCTGAATCAGACCACCACCCTGGCCCAGGCCGATGCGAGCCGACTGCAGGTGACCTTCCTGCAGGGTGTCGGCCTGCAGTTCGTGAATATCAAGGCCTGGATGCTCGCCCTCACGCTCACCGCGGGCTGGGTGGTGAACGCCAACGGCCAGCCCGCGCCCAACCCGGGCGAGCGCCTGGCAGTCGTGGCGGGCTGCATGGTTTTCTATGCCTTCACCAGCAACTTCACCTACGCGCTGGCCGGATCCATGCTGCGCGGGTGGCTGGCGCGAGGCCGGCGCCTGCAGTGGTTCAACCGCGGGCTGGGCGGGGTACTGGTGGTGACGGCGGTGTGGATGCTCGCGGTATGAGGCCTGTACGGGATGCGGATGCGAGCCGCGGCCTGTGGCTGGGCCTCATCGGCGTAGCCATCTTCGCGATGACGCTGCCCATGACGCGGCTGGCGGTGGGAACCGCCGATGCACCGCAGCTTTCCGGCGTCTTCGTGGCCATGGGTCGAGCCGTGGTGGCAGCCGCCCTGTCCGCGGTGTTCCTGCTGGTGACCCGGGCACCGCTGCCCCGGCGCGAGGAGGGATGGCCCCTGGCGCTGACGGCGGCCGGAGTGGTGCTGGGCTTTCCGCTGTTCACGTCCATCGCGATGCGGCACGTGCAGGCGGTGCATGCCAGCGTGATCGTGGGGGCGCTGCCCCTGGCGACTGCCGCCATGGGCGCGTGGCTGCACCGGCAGCGGCCGTCGAACGGCTTCTGGGCCTGCGCCGCGCTGGGTAGCACGCTGGTGGTGGCCTTCGCGATCCTGCGATCGGGTTCGGCGGGCCTGGCCCTGCACCCGGCGGACCTGCTGCTCCTGGCCGCCATGGGTTGCGCCGCGGTCGGATACGCCTATGGTGGGCGGCTGTCACAGCGGATGCGGGCGGACCATGTGATTTGCTGGGCGCTGGTGTTCTCGCTCCCGCTGACGCTGCCCGTCGCGGTGTGGACCCTCCCTGGCGCGCAGATCGCCGCGTCGGCCTGGTGGGCGTTCGCCTATGTGTCGGTGTTCTCGATGTGGATCGGTTTCTTCGCTTGGTACCGCGGGCTGGCGCTGGGCGGCACCGTGCGCGTGAGCCAGGTGCAGCTGATGCAGCCATTTCTCGGAATGCTGTTCGCAGTGCCCCTCCTGGGTGAGACGCTGGACGCCGTGACACTCGGGTTTGCCGCGGCAGTGATTGCCACGGTGTTCATCGGGAAGAAAATGCCGGTGCAGCAACACGACACCACGCCATGACTTGCACCGCCCGCGCCCGCCCCTTCCAGCAGGTCGACGTCTTCACCGAAACCCCGCACCTGGGCAATCCGGTGGCAGTGGTACTCGATGGCACGGGCCTGAGTACCGAGCAGATGCAGCGCTTCACCGACTGGACGAACCTGTCGGAGGCCACCTTCGTGCTGCCGCCCGAGCATCCCGAGGCCGACTACAGGCTACGGATCTTCTGCCCGGGCCGGGAGCTTCCCTTCGCGGGCCACCCGACCCTGGGCAGCTGCCATGCCTGGCTGCAGGCGGGCGGCAAGCCCCGCGGGCCGGAGGTGGTGCAGGAATGCGGCCTGGGGCTGGTGCGCCTGCGCCGCGACGGGGGCCGGCTGGCCTTTGCGGCGCCGCCGCTGCGACGCAGCGGCCCGCTGGAGGACGCCGAACTTGCGCGGATCGCGCAAGGCCTGGGCCTGGCGCACGGAGACATCGTGGCCCACGCCTGGTGCGACAACGGGCCGCACTGGCGCGGATTGATGCTGCGGTCGGCGCAGCAGGTGCTGGCGCTGCGGCCCGACGCCGTCGCACTGGCCGGCATGGAGATCGGCGTGATCGCGCCGCTGCATGTTGACCTCATGCCCACTAGCCCCCAAGGGGGCCTTCGCGCCTTGGGGCGGACCGTCGGCGCTCATGACAGCGAATGCGCGTTCGAAGTGCGCGCCTTCTTTCCGGGGCATGGCGGCCTGGCCGAAGACCCGGTCACCGGCAGCCTCAATGCGGCGATGGCGCAATGGCTGATCGGCGCAGGACTGGCCCCGGCGCGTTACGTGGCAAGCCAGGGGACGGTGCTGGGGCGCGCCGGGCGCGTGCACGTGGCACAGGATCCGCAGTCTGCTAACACCATCTGGATCGGTGGCGCGTCGGTCACCTGCATTGAGGGCAAAGCATGGCTCTGAACATGGGAAGTGCACGCGTCGATCACCTCGTGGTGACGGCCTGCTCGCTGGAAGAAGGCGTGTCGTGGTGCGAGGCGACCCTTGGCGTCACGCCTGGGCCTGGCGGCCGGCATGACTTCATGGGCACACACAACCGGCTCCTGGCCATCGGTGGTGACGCGTTCCCGGACGCCTACCTGGAGATCATCGCCATCGATCCGCAGGCGCCCGCGCCCGCGCACCCCCGGTGGTTCGACCTGGACTCGCCCGCCCTGAGGCAACGCATCGCCACGCACGGTCCGCAGCTCACGCATTTCGTGGCGAGGGTGCCCGATGTGGCGGGTGCCGCGCGCGCCCTGCGGGCGCTGGGCCAGGAACCCGGCGAAGTCCGGCCCGCCTCGCGCATGACGCCACGGGGCGAACTGCGCTGGCAGATCACGGTACGGGACGATGGCGCGCGCCTGTTTGACGGCGCACTGCCCACGCTGATCGAGTGGGGCCCGGTGCACCCGACGCAGGACATGGCGCCTTGCGGGATCCGTCTGGAGTCGCTGCAGGCACACCATCCGGCGCACGAGAAGCTGGCCGCGGCATTCATGGCGATCGGCCTGGGCGATGTCCAGACCCACGCGGGTGAGCCTGGCCTAGCCGCCGCCCTGCACACGCCCAAGGGGCGCGTGACCCTGGGCTGAAGCCGACGCGTCACCGCAGTCGCCCGGGCGACGGCCCGGCGCGCGCGGGCTGGCCAGAATTTGGCGCATGGGAAATCTCTACCTCGTGCGGCACGGGCAGGCCTCGTTCGGCGCGGCCGATTACGACCAGCTCAGTGACCTGGGCCATCGTCAGAGCGTGCGACTGGGCGAGTACTTCTTGCAGCAGGGACTGCGCTTCGACGCCCTGATCACAGGCACCCTCAAGCGGCACCGGCAGACGCTGGCAGGCATCCTCGAAGGGATGGGGCAGGCGGGCGAGGCCTTGGCCTGGCCCGGCCTGAACGAATACGACAGCGAGGCGGTGATCGCGGCCATCCACCCGCAGCCGCTTCAAAAGCCCGACACGCCCGAGTCGTACCGGCAGCATTTCCGCCTCCTGCGCGATGGACTGTCGCAGTGGATGGCGGGCGTCGTGAGCCCGCGTGGCATGCCCGCGTACGAAGACTTCGTAGCCGGCGTCACCAGCGCCCTGGACCATGTGCGGGCTCGCCACGCGGGCAGCAACGTGCTGGTCGTGAGCAGCGGAGGACCGATCTCGACGGCGGTGGGCCGCGTGCTGCAGGCACCACCCGAGACGACGATCGAACTGAATCTGCGTATCCGCAATACCTCGGTGACGCAGTTCGCGTTCACACCCAAGCGGCACATGCTCGTGAGCTACAACGGGATCGCGCACCTGGAGGGCGCGCCCTGGCGGGACTGGGTGACCTATGCCTGAGGCACAGACCGGCGCCGCTACACTGCGCGCACCCGGCACGCCATGACCTCTCCCGCCCACGCAGACACCCCGAACCAGGCGCCCTGGCAGTTGATCTGCCTGTGCGCCGACTGGTGCGGCACCTGTCGGGAGTGGCGCCCGCAACTGGTACAGGAAGCCGCGCGACATCCGGGCGTGCGCTTTGCCTGGGTGGATATCGAGGACCAAGCGGACGCAGTGGGCGACATCGACGTGGAGACCTTTCCTACCTTGCTGATCGCACAGGGCCGTCGCGTACGGTTCCTCGGTCCGGTGCTGCCTTCCACCGGTGCGATCGGGCGCCTGCTGGAAAGCCTGCAGCAGGACACCACCAGCGTGACTGCACCCGCGGGGGCGGACGCCCTGCTCGCACGGCTCGAGGCCGACGGCCTGCAGGCGCCCTGATCCTCGCGCCCCCGTCCTACGTAGCTCTTGTGCCCATCCTGACGAGGCCCGCGCCGATGCGGGCTCTCAAATGCATGGCATGGCCGGTGTGGTGCTGGCCATGGATTCATTTCATTCCACGCATGACCCAAGGAGTACCCACCATGGCTTCCAGCAATCAAGGCAGCAACACCGGCGGCAAGAGCGGCGGCGGCTCAAACCGCGGCTTTGCCTCGATGGACCCGCAACGCCAGCGCGAGATCGCCAGCCAGGGCGGCCGCGCAGCCCACGAGAAGGGCACGGCCCACGAATTCAGCTCGGAGGAAGCGCGCGAGGCTGGCCGCAAGGGCGGACAGGCCCGCAGCCAGAACAGCCGCGCGGGCAAGTCTGGCGGCAATCGCTGACGCGTGCGGTCAACCCGCAGCGGGCTGCAGCGGGATGACACGCTCTGGGGGGCGCTGCGCACGGGCCCGCAGCTGGCCGCAACCGCCCTCGACGTCCTGGCCTGCGGACTGTCGCAGCTTGGTCAGGACACCGCGCCGGTGCAGGCTGCGGGCGATGGCGGCGGCACGCTCCCACGAGGGGCGGCGGTAACCGAGCCCGTCGACCGCGTTGAACGGGATCATGTTCATGACCGCGTAGCGGCCCTTCAGGAGCCGCGCGATGCCTTCGACCTCGTCGTCGCCGTCGTTCACGCCTTCGATCAGGGTCCACTGGTACTGGATCGGGTAGCCGGTGGCGCGCGCGTAGCGCTCGCCGGCCTCGACCAGGTCCTCGGGGGCGATGCGCGGCGCGCGAGGCAGCAGCTGTTCGCGCAGGGCCGGCTTGGTCGTGTGCAGGGATAGGGCAAGGGCCGGCTTGACCCGCCCCTGCGGCAGGCGTTCGAACACGCGCGGGTCGCCGACGGTGGAAAACACCAGGTTCTTGTGGCCGATGTTGCCCTGCGTCCCCAGGAGGTCGATGGCCTCCAGCACGTTGTCCAGGTTGTGCGCGGGTTCGCCCATGCCCATGAAGACGACCTTGCGCACGGCACGGCGCCGGCGCGCGAGGACGACCTGGGCCACGATCTCGGCGCTCTCGACCTGGCGCAGCAGGCCCTCGCGCCCCGTCATGCAGAAGGTGCAGCCGACCGCGCAGCCCACCTGGGTGGAGATGCACAGGCCATCCCGCGGTAGCAGCACGCTCTCGACGGAGTGTCCGTCGGCGAGGTCGACCAGCAGCCGCTCGGAGCCGTCTTGCGCGGGGTGGATGGAGCGAATGTGTGCGAGTGCGGCAAGTTCACGCTCGATGGCGGGCAGGGCCTCGCGCAGGCCCTGGGGCATGAAGTCCTCGACCCGGCGGCGGCCACTGTCCTGAGGCCTGGCCTGCGTCCACAGGCGCAGCACCCGTTCCTCATGAACGGGTCGTGCGCCCAGGGCGCGCAGTCGTTGGCGCAAGGTCTCGATCCGCATGCGGCGAGCTTAACGCGCTCGCCCTTGCGCCCGTGCGCCCCGTCAACCGGGCTGCTGCTGCCGCTTGGCTGCACCGCCGCCCTGCGCGCCGCTGGCCTGGGACTGGCCAGAGCGATCAGGCTCGGCCGGCGACGAGATATCGCCCAGGGACAGGCCCACATCGTCCCGCTCTTCGGGGCTCTTGGCCGCGATGTCGCCCAGCGAGACGATGCCTACGAGGTGGTCCTGATTGTCGACCACAGGCATGCGCCGGATCTGGGCGCTGGCCATCTCGCCCAGGACCTCATTGATCTCGTCACTTTCACGCACGGTGCGCACGTGGCCGCTCATGATGTCGGCGAGCTTGCACGCGGCGGCGTCGAGTTCCTGGGCGACACAGCGCACCACGATGTCGCGGTCGGTGACCATGCCCACGAGGCGCTCGCCCTCGCACACCGGGATGGCCCCGACATTGAGTTCCTCCATGGCCTGGGCGGCCTTCACCAGGGTGTCGGTGGGGGCCATGCTGCGCACGCCCCGTGTCATGACGTCTGCCACTGCGGTCATCGTGATCTCCTTGAGTTGGCGCGGCGAGGTGCCGGCATGCGCCCACTCTAGGCAGCAGACAGGCAAGCGCCATCGGCTCGCGCGCAAGCTGGCGTAGGACGCGGACGTGGTCGGCGCTCAGTCCGGCAGCTGGGGACGATCGACCAGCGTGGACAGCGGCAGGCGGTCGATTTCCTGCAGCAGCAAGGCCAGCTGGCGGCCGGCAGCCTGCACCACGGCCTGGCCCTTTTCGGCAGTGGCGCGCGCCGCGTTGCCGGCAGCGCCCTGCGGGTGGTAGTCCTGCATCTGCCACCCGAGCTTGGCGCTGCGGCCGTTACCGAGGATCGGATAGGACTGCGCGCGGTCCTGCGAGGTGGGGCGGAAGTCGCGGGCCTGGGCCATGTCGACCTGATCGGGCTTGAGGGCCAGCATCATGGAGGTCTCGATCTCGCCGGCGTGGATGCCGAAGCGGTGCTCCTCGGGCGGAAACAGGCCGTTGACCTCTTCACCCAGGGACAGGTCGTACCAATTCACCGAGTACACCAGCAGGTCGCAGCGGGTGCGCAGGTCGCGTGCGACGATGTCCATCACGCTGACCTGGCCGCCGTGCGCGTTGAACAGGACCAGCTTGCGCACGCCGGCGCGGGCCACCGATTCGCCGATTTCGGTCCACAGGCGTATGAGCGTCTCGGCCGAGAGGGTGAGGGTGCCGGGAAAGCGCTGGTGCTCGTTGCTCTTGCCCACGGCCTGCGTGGGCAGGAACAGGACGTCCAGTGAGTCAGGCAGGTGCGCCAGGCTGGCCGCGACGATGCCGTCGGCCAGGATGGTGTCCACATTCAGGGGCAGGTGGGGGCCGTGCTGTTCGGTCGCGGCCACGGGCAGGACGGCGACGGTGCGCTGCGCGGCGCCCGAGGCCTGGCGGCGGGCGAAGTCGAGGGTGCCGAGGTCGGACCAGTATCGGACAGGGCGGCGGGCGGGGCGGCTCATCCCCCGATCTTAGGCCGTTCGGCCGGCCTGGCCGATCACGTGGCGGGCCGCGTGGGCGATGCTGGCGGCGTTCACGCCGAAAAAGCCGCGCAGGGCGGCGCGCGTGTCGCTTCGACCGAAGCCGTCGGTGCCCAGGGTGAGGCAGGGCCGGCCCACAGGCAGGAAGGCGCGCACCTGCTCGGGCACGGCGCGCACGTAGTCGGTGGCCGCGACGATGGGCACGCCAGCGCCGGCACGCTCGGACAGCAGGCGCTGGATGTACGGCGCTTCACCCGCCTCGCCGCGCAGGGCCCGCTGCTCGCACTGCAAACCGTCACGCGCGAGCTCGCTCCAGCTGGTGACGCTGATCACCTCCGAGGCGATGCCAGCAGCCGCAAGCTCATGGGCGGCCAGGATCACCTCGGTCAGGATGGCGCCCGACCCCATGAGGGTGACGCGCGGCGCGCCCTCGCCATACGTGGCGTAGCGGTAGGCGCCGCGGATCACGCCCTCGCGCGCGCCGGCGGGCAGGTCAGGCTGCGCGTAGTTCTCGTTCATGAGGGTGAGGTAGTAGAAGACGTCCTGCTGCTCGACCAGCATCTCGCGCATGCCGTGGTCCACGATGACCGCCATCTCGCCCGCGAAGGCCGGGTCGTAGGCCTTGCAGTTCGGGATGGTGGCGGCCACCAGGTGGCTGCTGCCGTCCTGGTGCTGCAGGCCTTCGCCGCCCAGGGTGGTGCGGCCCGAGGTGGCCCCCAGCAGGAAGCCGCGCGCACGCTGGTCGGCGGCGGCCCAGATAGCGTCGCCCACGCGCTGGAAGCCGAACATCGAGTAGTAGATGTAGAACGGCAACATGGGCACGCCGTGCACGCTGTAGCTGGTGGCGGCGGCCGTCCAGCTGGCGATGGCGCCCGCCTCGCTGATGCCCTCCTCCAGGATCTGGCCGTCCAGCGCCTCGCGGTAGGACAGCACCGAGCCGATGTCCTCGGGCTCGTAGCGCTGGCCCACGCTGGAATAGATCCCCACCTGCTTGAACAGGTTGGCCATGCCGAAGGTGCGGGCCTCGTCGGCGACGATGGGGACGATGCGCGGACCGAGCGTACGGTCCTTCAGGAGATTTCCCAGCATGCGCACGAAGGCCATGGTGGTGGACATCTCCTTGCCACCGGCCTGGACGGCGAATTGCGCATAGGCCGAGACCTCGGGCACGGGCAGCACCGGCGCCTGGGTGTGGCGCTGCGGCAGGTAGCCGCCCAGCGCGGCGCGGCGCTCGTGCAGGTAGCGGGCCTCGGGGCTGTCGTTGGCCGGCTTGTAGAAGGCAAGGGTGGTGGCCTGTTCGTCGGAAAGGGGCAGGTTGAACCGGTTGCGAAATTCGATCAGGGCGGCTTCGTCCAGCTTCTTCTGGCTGTGGGTGGTCATGCGGCCCTGGCCGGCGCTGCCCATGCCGTAGCCCTTCTTGCTGTGGGCCAGGATGACGGTGGGCTGGCCGGCGTGGCGCGCCGCGGCGTCGTAGGCGGCGTGGATCTTCACCAGGTCGTGGCCGCCGCGCTTGAGGCGGTCGATCTGTTCGTCGGTCATGCCCTGGGCCAGGCGGGCCAGGGCCTCGTTCTGACCGAAGAAGGTGTCGCGGTTGAAGCGGCCGTCCTTGGCGGCGAAGGTCTGCATCTGGCCATCGACCGTATGCGCAAAGGCGCGGGCCAGCGCCCCTTCGGTGTCGCGCGCGAAGAGGCCGTCCCAGTCGCTGCCCCAGAGCAGCTTGATGACGTTCCAGCCGGCGCCGCGAAAGAGTTTTTCAAGCTCGTCGACGATGCGGCCGTTGCCGCGCACCGGGCCGTCCAGGCGCTGCAGGTTGCAGTTCACGACCCAGACGAGGTTGTCGAGTTTCTCGCGCGAGGCGAGGGTGAGCGCGCTCATGCTCTCGGGTTCGTCCATCTCGCCGTCGCCGAAGACACCCCAGACCTTGCGGCCTGCGCAATCGAGCAGGCCGCGGTGCGTGAGGTAACGCATGAAGCGCGCGTGGTAGATCGAGCTGATGGGGCCGATGCCCATGGAGCCCGTGGGGAACTGCCAGAAATCCGGCATGAGCCAGGGGTGCGGATAGCTCGAGAGCCCTCGCGCGCCTGCGGCAGGCGCGGTGATCTCCTGGCGGTAGTGCGCGAGGTCGGCCTCGGTCAGGCGCCCCTCGAGGAAGGCGCGCGCATAGACGCCCGGCGCGCTGTGCGGCTGGAAGAAGACGAGGTCGCCGCCATGGCCCTCGCGCCGCGCCTGGAAGAAATGGTTGAAGCCGACCTCGAACAGGTCGGCAGCACTCGCATAACTGGCGATGTGGCCACCGAGTTCGCCGTAGGCGGCATTGGCGCGAGCCACCATGGCCAGGGCGTTCCACCGCATCAGGGAGGCCAGCCGCTCCTCGATCGCGAGATCGCCGGGGAAGACGGGCTGGCGGTCCACCGGGATGGTGTTGACATAGGGGGTGACGAGTTCAGGCGACCAGCCGACATGGGGATCGCGCGCCAGGGCCGCGAGTTCGTCCAGGATGTAGCGGGCGCGCGCAGGCCCCTGCGAAGCGACCAGGGCGCGCAATGCGTCACGCCATTCGGCGGTCTCGACGGGGTCGACGTCACCTGCGGCATCGGAGAGGAAACGGGAGAGGCTGTGGTCGGTCATGGAGGGCTCCGGCAATGACCTGACTGTAGGAAAGGCGGCGGAGCATGGGATCCCAAAAATCGGCCGAAAGCGCATCTACGCAACATAAAATGCCTTAAAACATATTTTTCAAAGCATGAAATGCAACTGGATGCCCTAGACCTGAGAATCCTGTCCGAACTGCAGGAAGACAGCTCCCTGACTAACGTGGAGCTCGCGCGGCGGGTCCATCTCTCGCCATCGCCCTGCCTCGCGCGGGTCAAAGCGCTGGAGGCTGCAGGCGTGATCCAACGTTACGTCGCCCTGGCAGACCCCAAGGCTCTGGGCCTGGGCCTGTCGGTGTTCATCTCGATCAGCCTGAAGTCGCAGTCCAAGACCGCACTGGCTGAATTCGAGCGGCGCATCGGTGAGCACGACGAAGTGATGGAGTGCTACCTCATGACGGGCGACAGCGACTACCTGATACGCGTTGCCGTCGCCGACATCGCGGCGCTGGAGCGTTTCATCCTGAACCAGCTCACGCCGATTCCGGGGATCGAGAAGATCCGCTCCAGCTTCGCGCTCAAGCAGGTCCGCTACAAGACGGCGCTGCCGCTGCCCTTGGCGCGCTGAAAGACCCGCCTGCGGGGATGGCGCAGGGCGGTGCCGGCGGGGGCTCCTGAAGCGCCATTGGTTAACATCTGCGCGCCCTTTCCTCTCGCGCCAGCGCTCTAGCCACGGCGCAGTCCCGGACACACGACCCTCGACGACATGCGACTGCACACCGCGCTCAGGATCCTGGCCTGCGCCTGCGCCCTCGGCGCGGGCACGGGTGCCCTCGCGAAGGACAGCGCCGTCGTCACCACCGAACGCGTGCGCGCCGAGCTGTTGGCCCACGCGCCCGAGGGCGTGGCCCCGGGCAAACCGCTGTGGGTGGGTCTGCAGATCACCCACCAGCCGCAGTGGCACACCTACTGGAAGAACCCCGGCGACTCGGGCCTGCCCACCACGCTCGCTTGGACCCTGCCGGCGGGCGTGAGCGCTGGCGAGATCGCCTGGCCGGTGCCACGTAAGCTGCCGCTGGGGAACCTCGCCAACTACGGCTACGAGGGGACCGTGCTGCTACCGGTGCCCGTGTCCCTCGCGCCTGGCTTCATGCCCCTGGGCGCCGATCTCACGGTGAAGCTCAAGGCCAACTGGCTGGTGTGTCGCAAGGAATGCATTCCGGAGGACGGTGAGTTCACGCTGCGCCTACCAGTACGGGGCAGCACCGCGCTGCATGGCGCGGCCTTCCAGGCGGCGTGGGACGCGCAGCCGAAGGCGCTGGCGGCAAAGGGCGCGCAGGTGGCGAAGGTGGACGGCCAGGGCCTGTCGCTGTCCGTCACCGGCCTGCCCGAGGCAGCGCGCGGCAAGCGCCTGGAGATCTTTCCCGAGACGGTTGCGATCATCGAGCCAGCAGGTGCGTGGACACAGGCCTGGGACGGCGCCGCGTGGACCGCGAAGCTGCCGCTGTCGGCGCAGCGCAGCGACGCCCCCAAGGTGCTGCCGGTGGTGGTCACCGACGGCGCGCAAGGCTGGCGCGCCGAACTGGCGGTGAGCGGTACCTGGCCCGCGGTGGCGCCACCTGCCGCGATCTCGCCCGCGCTCGAGGAGGCGATGCGTCGCAACGCAGACAGCACGCGCGCCGCTGCGGTGCCAGCCTCGCTGGCGGCTGCCTTGCTCGGAGCCTTCATCGGGGGCCTCATCCTGAACCTCATGCCCTGCGTCTTCCCGGTGCTGGCAGTCAAGGTGGTGGGCTTCGCGCGCCATGGGGGTGACCGGCGCGGCCAGCGCCTGGGCGGGCTGGCCTATACCGCTGGTGTCGTGTGGGCCTTCCTCGCGCTGGGCGGCCTCATGCTGGCGCTGCGCGCGGCGGGCGAGCAACTAGGCTGGGGCTTCCAGCTGCAATCGCCCGCCGTGGTGGCGGCGATGGCGGCCCTGTTCACCCTGATCGGCTTGAACCTGGCCGGTGTGTTCGAGTTCGGCGCGATGCTGCCCTCAAGCGTCGCGTCGCTGCAGGCGCGGCACCCGGTGGCCGACGCCTTCCTCTCCGGCGTGCTGGCGGTGGCCATCGCCTCGCCCTGCACCGCGCCTTTCATGGGCGCGTCGCTGGGTCTGGCCATCGCATTGCCCTCGGCCCAGGCGCTGATGGTGTTCGCGGCGCTGGGCGTGGGCATGGCGCTGCCTTACCTGGCCGCGAGCTGGATCCCCGCGGTCGCCGCCTGGCTGCCGCGCCCCGGTGCGTGGATGGACACTTTCCGCAGGCTGATGGCGTTCCCGATGTTCGCCACCGTGGCCTGGCTGGTGTGGGTGCTGGGGCAGCAAAGCGGCATCGATGGCGCGGGCGCGCTGCTCGCAATGCTGGTGGCCCTGGCCCTGGTGGTGTGGGCCTTCACGCTGGGAGGCCGCACCCGCACGGTCCTGGCAACCCTTGCGCTGGCGGGCGCTGCGGTCGCCGCCTGGACCCTGGGGCCGCAGATGGTCCGCCCTGCACCGGCGGCGGCACTGCAGCCTGCAGACTCCGACCGCTGGCAGGCCTGGTCGGAGCCGGCCGTACGCGAGCACCTCGCCGCAGGGCGTCCGGTGTTCGTGGACTTCACCGCTGCCTGGTGCGTGACCTGCCAGTACAACAAGCGCACCACGCTGGCCAACGACGCGGTGCTGGCGGACTTCGCGGCGCGCCGCGTGCAACTGCTGCGAGCCGACTGGACACGCCGTGACCCCGCCATCACCCAGGCCCTGGCCGCACTGGGACGCAACGGCGTGCCGGTCTACGTGCTGTATGCGCCAGGACGCGCGCCGGTGGTGCTGTCCGAGGTGCTGTCCGCGAGTGAAGTGCGCTCGCTGCTGGCCGCCCTCTGAGCGATCGGGGGCCGACGCCCGGCCCGCATATCACACGCGACTGACTGCCGGCGCCTTCGACGCACACGCTCCGCGCCCTTGTCTGGCACCGGCCAGCGCCCCTGGACGACATCGCCGGACTGTGGGCCACCCAACCCTTGCACACAGGTTCCGCACTGCAACGCGGGCAGCGCAGCGCGCAAGGAGCAGCGATTGGACAAGGCCAGCGAGGTTTTCAAGGCGGCCGCATCGGATTCGGTGCCGGGGCACCGCGGCTTCGACTACCTGGTGGTAGGCGCAGGGTTCGCGGGCAGCGTACTGGCCGAACGCCTGGCCTCGCAACTGGATCAGCGCGTGCTGGTGGTGGACAAGCGGCCCCACATCGGCGGCAACGCATATGACCGCCACGACGAGGCCGGCGTGCTGGTGCACCCGTACGGGCCGCACATCTTCCACACCAACAGCGCCGAAATCTTCGACTACCTCTCGCAGTTCACGCCCTGGCGGCCCTACCAGCACCGCGTGCTGGCCAGCGTGGATGGCCAGCTGCTGCCGATCCCGATCAATCTGGACACCGTCAATCGTTTGTACGGGCTGCAACTGACCTCGTTCGAGATGGCGGGCTTTCTCGAATCCGCGGCGGAGAAGGTCGAGACCGTTCGCACCTCCGAAGACGCGGTGGTGAGCAAGGTAGGCCGCGACCTGTACAACAAGTTCTTCCGGGGCTACACGCGCAAGCAGTGGGGGCTGGATCCGTCGCAACTGGATGCCAGCGTGACTTCCCGCGTGCCCACGCGCACCAACCGCGACGACCGCTACTTCGAGGATACCTACCAGGCGATGCCGCTGCATGGCTACACGCGCATGTTCGAGCGCATGCTGGCCCACCCGCGCATCAAGCTGATGCTGGCCACCGACTACCGCGAGGTGGCGGATCTCCTGCCGTGGCGGCACATGGTGTACACGGGGCCGATCGACGCCTTCTTCGACTACCGTCACGGGCGCCTTCCTTATCGCAGCCTGGAGTTCCGCCATGTCACGCTGCCGCAGGAACGGTTCCAGGCGGTGGGCACGGTCAACCACCCCAATGACTACCCGTACACGCGCGTAACTGAGTTCAAGCACCTGACCGGCCAGGTGCACCCCTGCACCTCGGTGGCATATGAATACCCGCGCGCCGAAGGCGATCCGTACTACCCGGTGCCGCGCGCCGAAAACGCCGCGCTGTACCGGCGCTACGAGGAGATGGCGCAGGCCCTGGACAACGTGACCTTCGTGGGGCGCCTGGCCACCTACCGCTACTACAACATGGACCAGGTGGTGGGGCAGGCGCTGGCGGCCTTTCGTAGGCTGGCGACGCGTCATCCATCAGCTGGCGTCAGGCCGGCGGCCTGACCGGGATGGCGCAGGCAGGACCGGCGCCGGCTGATGGTGCGGCCACCGGGCAGGGCCTGCATGCGCCCCTTCAGCTATGGGCTGGCCCCGAATGCACGGTGAACCGCGTGGGTGACCGCTACAGCGACCAGCTCGCACGTAACGGTTTCGCGCATCGCCTCGAGGACATGGACCGACTGGCGCAACTGGGTATCCGCGCGCTGCGCTTCCCCTTGCTTTGGGAACGCACCGCGCCCGATGCAGACGCTGCGCCTGACTGGTCCTGGGCCGACGCCCGTATCGGCCGGCTGCGGCGGCACGGGGTGGCAGTGATCGCGGGGCTCCTGCACCACGGCAGCGGACCGCGTCACACGCACCTGCTGGATCCAGACTTTCCCGCCAAGCTCGCCGCCTACGCGAGGGCTGCGGCGCAGCGTTATCCAGACATCGAGGCCTGGACTCCGATCAACGAGCCCCTGACCACGGCGCGTTTTTCCACGCTCTACGGCCTGTGGTTTCCGCACCGCCGTGACAACCGCAGCTTCGTGCGCGCGCTGCTGCACCAGGTGCAGGGGACGGTGCGGGCCATGGCCGCCATCCGCGAAGCGATCCCGCACGCGCGCCTGGTGCAGACCGAGGACCTGGGCCTGGCTACCGCGGCGACACCTGCCCTGGAAGGACAGGTGCGCTTCGAGAACGTGCGACGTTGGCTGTCGCTGGACCTGCTGGCGGGACGCGTCGCGCGCGCGCACCCGCTGTGGTCCTGGCTGCGCCGTCACGGGGCGCAGGAGTGCGAGCTGATGCAGCTGGTGGATGCGCCCTGCCCGCCCGACCTCGTGGGCGTGAACAGCTACGTCACCAGCGAGCGCTTCCTGGACGACCGGCTCTGGCTGTACCCGCCTGCCCTGCACGGAGGCAACGGCCGGCAACGCTATGTGGACATCGAGACCGCGCGCGTGCAGGGGCGGCAGATCGGCGGCTTTGCGGCGCGACTGCAGGAAACCTGGGAACGCTATCGCCTGCCGATGGCGATCACCGAGGTGCACCTGGGCTGCACGCGCGAGGAGCAGATGCGGTGGCTGAACCAGGCCTGGACCTGCGCGCAGGACCTGCGTGCGCAGGGCGTGGACCTGCGCGCGGTCACCGCGTGGGCGGCATTCGGTACGTATGACTGGGACAGCCTGGTCACGCGCGAGGACGGCCATTACGAGCCGGGGCTGTGGGACGCGAGCTGCGATCCGCCACGGCCCACGGCGCTGGCGCACTTGGCGGCCTCCCTCGCGGCGCGCTCCCCCGAACGCGCGGCGCCACTGGCTCCCGTACTCGACGGCCCGGGCTGGTGGCAGCGCGCGCTGCGCCTGGCCTACCCCTGCCACGGCGACGTGCAGTCACACCCGGTGTGCGGCCAGCCCCTGCTGATCGCTGGCGCCACCGGCACGCTGGGGCGTGCCTACGCCCGCCTGTGCGAGCAGCGCGGACTGCCCTATTACCTGCTCACGCGCCAGGAGATGGACATCGCCGACCCGGCCTCGGTGGACGCAGCGCTCGCACGCTGGCGGCCCTGGGCGGTGGTGAATGCCGCGGGCTTCGTGCGGGTGGACGATGCCGAACACGAACTACGCCACTGGCGCGAGAATGTCATCGGCGCGCAGGTTCTGGCTACGGCCTGCGCACGCGCCGGTGTGCGGCTGCTGGCGTTCTCCAGCGACCTGGTGTTTGATGGGGACACCGACCGCCCCTATGTGGAGGGCGACCTCCCGCGCCCGCTCAATGCCTATGGCCGCAGCAAGTTGGAGGCCGAGCGCCAGCTGCTCGCGCTCGCGCCACAGGCGCTGGTGGTGCGCAGCGCCGCCTTCTTCGGGCCCTGGGACCGGCACAACTTCCTGACCCTGACGCTGGACGCGCTGCGCCGGGGCGAAACCGTCTCCGCGCCGTGCGAGCAGTGGGTCTCCCCCACCTACGTGCCGGACCTGGTGCATGCGACGCTGGACCTGCTGATCGACGGCGAAAGGGGCCTGTGGCACCTGGCCAATCGTGGCGCGGTGAGCTGGATGCAGTGGGCGCAGCTGGCCGCACAGACCGCCGGGCTGGACTCGCAGCGCGTGCAGCCACAGCACCGCCCCGCCTGCGGGTGGCAAGCGCCACGCCCGCGTTACTGTGCGCTGGCCAGCGAACGGGGACAACTCATGCCTTCGCTGGAGGACGGCCTGCGCCGCTACCTTCAGGAGTGGGAGCCGCTACCGCGCCTGCCCGCGCGCAGTCTGCCGGGAGAGGCGCCGCAGGAGATGCCTCTGGCGGAACCAGCACCCGGCCACACCCGCCCGCCGCCGCATACGCCGGCAGCACCTCCCCGGCAATGACCGCCTGCGCGCCGTCCGCGCACAGGGCCACGCAGGCGCCGCCGAAGCCCGCGCCCGTCAGACGCGCCCCATACACCGCGGGATGCGCTTGCAGCAGCGACACCAGGCGGTCGACCGCGGGCGTGGACACCGCGTAATCGTCACGCAGGCTGGCGTGCGAAGCATTCATCAGCGCGCCGAAGTCCTGCGCGTTCGCACAGTCAGCGGCCTGCAGCACGCGCGCGTTCTCGGTCAACACGTGGCGCACGCGCTGTCGCAGGGGATCGGGTAGGCCCTGCGCGGTCTCAAGGTCGGGCACGTCACGCAGGGAATTCACTCCGAGCAACTGCGCCGCCTGCTCGCACTGCGCGCGGCGCTCGTTGTAACCGCTTGTGGCGAGGGTACGCGGCTCGCCGGAGTCGAGTACCAGGATGGCACTGTGCGGCGGCAGGGGTACCTCACGGCGCGCCAGGCTGCGCGTGTCCAGCAGCAGGGCCCGGTCGGTGCCCGCGAGGCTGGACGCCATCTGGTCCATCAGGCCGCAGCGCACGCCGGCGTGGCGGACCTCGGCGCGCTGGCCCAGGCGGGCGACCTGCACATCGTCCAGGGGCAGTGCCAGCAGCGCGCGCAGCGCGCGCAGCGTGGCAACCTCAAGCGCTGCGCTGGAGGACAGGCCCACGCCCATGGGCACGTCGGAGGCGACATGGATGTCCAGCGGCGGGATGTCGAAGCCTGCCTCGCCGGCCTCGACCAGGCAACCGAACACATAGGTGGCGAAGTGCGCCGCGGGCGACACCGCCAGTGTGAATTCCACCGTCTCCCCCAGCGCCTGGGCGTGCAGGCGGCAACGCGCCAGCCCGTTGCGCCGCAGACCCACGTGCGTGCACTGCGCGATGGCAATCGGCAGCACGAAGCCCTCGTTGTAGTCGGTGTGCTCCCCCAGCAGGTTCACGCGTCCCGGAGCTCGCGCCTGAGCCTCGGGCGGCGCTCCGAAGACGGCTTCGAAGTGGCGCCCGGTGCTCACGATCCCGCCTGCGCAGCCCCATCCCGCGCCTGCCGCAACTCGCGCGCCTTGTCCTCGGGCAGGACATCCATCGCATAGAGGCCCGCGCCGATCTCCGTGCCTGCAAGGAACTTCAGGCGATCGGACGTTCGATAGGGCGGCAGCAGCTGCGCGTGCAGGTGCCATCCGGGCGAGGGTTGGCCGTCGGTCGGCGCCGCATACCAGGCCATGAGGTAGGGAAAGGGCCGCTGCCACAGGCTGTCGTAGGCGCGCAGCACGGTGCGCAGGGCCCGCGCGAGATCGTCAGTTTCATCGGGCCGCAGGTCGGCCAGGCCCAGTACCGCCCGCACGGGCGCCACCCAGACTTCGTAGGGGTAGCGCGCACACACGGGCACGAAGGCCACTGCGTGTGGGCCCTCATACAGCAGGCGCTGCGCCGCGTGACATTCGGCGGCGATGAGGGCCGAGAGCGGGCCGCGCCCCTCCCGCATATGGTGATCGGCTGCCACCTCGCGCATGCGCGCCGGCACCGGGGGTACCACCGGGTAGGCATAGACCTGCCCATGCGGATGGTGCAGGGTGACGCCGACCTCGGCGCCGCGGTTCTCGAAGGGCAGTACGTAGCGCACATGCACGCGCGCGCCCAACTCGCGCGTGCGCTCGCCCCAGACCTGCAGCAGCAGGGCGATGTGGTCCGGCGGCAATGCGCCCAGGCACGACGTGGCGTCCTGCGTAAACACCACCACCTCGCACTGGCCGAAGGCAGGCTGCGTGGGCACGATGGTCTCGGGCGCAGGTGTTGCGCCCTGCGGCGGATTGGCCAGCGAAGGAAAGCGGTTGTCGAACACCGCGATGTCCCAGTCCCCCGCAGGTACCTCGGTCGGATGCTTCGGGTCGGCCGTGGGCGCCAGCGGGTTGTACTGCGGCGGCGGCAGGTAGGTGCGCCCCTGGCGGTAGGCGGCATAGGTCACCCACTCGCCTCGCAGCGGATGCCAGCGCAGGTGGGGCGACGCGCCCAGGGGCTGCGCGAAAGGGCTAGGCGCCTTGAGCGCAGGATCGAGGGGCCGCCGGCTGTACAAGGTCAGGCCTCGGCCGTCGGGCTTGGTCAGCGCGAGGCGGTGCATCACACCCCCACGGGAATGTAGGTCCGCGATCGCTGCGTCGCGGCGCGTATCCGCGAAAGCGGGATCTTGGGCTGGCGATCGGCAGTGAGCAGGCCGTTGGCCTCCTGGAAGGTGTCGGCGAACTGCGTGTAGCAGAAGCCGCTGAACAGCGCGGTGTGGATCACCGTGTGCAGCAGCGCCTCATACAGCTGCGCGAACTCCTCGTCGGTCTCGGCCTGCGTGTAGCCCCAGGTCCTGGGCGCATCAGGGTGCACGCTCGGGCGAAAGGCGATGCCGCCGAATTCACTAAGCATGATCGGCTGTCCACGGTGCGGGTAGCCATCGAGCGTGAGGATGCGCCCGCCCGGGCGGCGCCGGTCAAAGAGCTGCTCGGGCTCGACCTCCGAGCCATAGCGCTGGCGCAGGTGCTCGGTGTTGGCGTCGTAGTCGTGGATGCCGATGATGTCTGTCGCACTGGACTCCCAGCCGTCGTTGCCGATCACCGGGCGCGTGCTGTCCAGGGTTCGCGTGAGGTGGTAGAGCGCCTGCACCGCATGGCGATGGCTCTGGATGGAGGTGAGTTCGGGAACGCCCCAGGACTCGTTGAAAGGCACCCACACGATCACACAGGGGTGGCTGTAGTCACGCTCGATGGCCTCGGTCCACTCGCGGATCGTGCGCTTGATGGCGGTGCGCGTGAAGCGGTAGGCCGAGGGCATCTCCTCGAACACCATCAGCCCCAGGCGGTCAGCCCAATAGAGGTAGCGCGGGTCCTCGATCTTCTGGTGCTTGCGCACGCCGTTAAAGCCCATGGCCTTGGCCAGTTCCACGTCGCGGCGCAACGCCTCGTCGTCAGGTGGCGCGAGCAGCGTGTCGGGCCAGTAGCCCTGGTCCAGCACCATACGCAGCACGTAGGGCCTGCCATTGAGCATGAAGCGGTCACGCAAGGTGTTGACCGAGCGCAGCGCGGTGTAGGAGGTGAATTCGTCCAGCACACGGCCTCCACACAGGAGCCTCACCTGCGCATCGATCAGCGTAGGCCGCTCGGGGCTCCAGAGAAGCTCGTTGCGGAAGTCGTCGATGCCCGGGTCGGACAGTGCGATGTAGCGGTCCACCTCGCCGTCGACCACCTGGTAGCGGTCACGCGCCAGCAGGCGCCCGCCCAGTGACAGGGACAGCTCGATGGCCAGGTCTGCCTGCGCATCGCCCGCCACCCGAGCCTCGAAGCCGATGGCGAAGCCCTCCACGCGCGGCGTCCAGCGGATCTTGTCCACGTAGGTGCGCGACACGCGCTCGGCCCACACCGTCTGCCAGATGCCGCTGGTGCGCGGGTACCACATGGCGTGCGGCTCGAGCTGCCAGTCCTGCTTGCCGCGCGGCTTGGTCAGCTCCTGCGGGTCGTCCTCGGCGCGCACGGTCACCACCTGACGGCCGCCTGGATCGAGCAGCTGCGTGATGTCCGCGGCAAAGGGGGTATGTCCGCCCTCATGCGTCACCGCCAGGCGACCATTGACCCAGACACGTGCTGCGTAGTCCACCGCACCGAAACGCAGGAACACCCGGTCATCCCCGGGCAGGAGGTCCACCTCGCGCTGGTACCAGCAGGCGCGGTGGAAGCCCTCGTCGCCGATGCCGCTGGCGCGCGACTCGGGCGGATAGGGCACGCAGATCTCCTGCGGCCACTGCCGGATCGCGCCGGGGTCCTGCAGCTCGCAGCGGTCGTCGTAGAGGAAACGCCAAGCGCCATTGAGGGAGAGCCACTGGGCGCGTTGCAGCTGGGGGCGCGGGTAGGCGAAGTCCAAGGCCATCTCCTTGCGGGCCGGCCGGGCAGCTTAAGGAATTTCAAGCGCGCCGTGTGGCTGGACGGGAGGCGGCAAGCGCCGTGCCCAGCCCACGGCGGGTGCCCCTCCCCGGCCCTGCCACAATGGCGGCATGAGCTTTGCCCCCCTCCAGAATGACCGCTTTCTTCGCGCCTGCTTGCGCCAGGCCACCGACTACACCCCGCTTTGGCTGATGCGCCAGGCCGGCCGCTACCTGCCTGAGTACCGGGCCACACGCGCCAAGGCGGGCAGCTTCATGGGCCTGGCCACGAACGTGGACTACGCCACTGAGGTGACGCTGCAGCCCCTGGACCGCTACGCGCTGGACGCGGCGATCCTGTTCTCGGACATCCTCACCGTGCCCGACGCGATGGGCCTGGGCCTGAGCTTTGCGATGGGCGAGGGGCCCAAGTTCGAGAAGGTGGTGCGCGACGAGGCCGCGGTCAACGCCCTGGCCGTGCCAGACATGAACAAGCTGCGCTATGTCTTCGACGCGGTCACCTCCATCCGCAAGGCGTTGAACGGGCGCGTCCCCCTGATCGGGTTCTCGGGCAGCCCCTGGACGCTGGCCTGCTACATGGTCGAAGGCGCAGGCTCGGACGACTACCGCCTGGTCAAGACGATGATGTACAGCCGGCCCGACCTGATGCACCGGGTGCTCGCGGTCAACGCCGACGCCGTAGCAGCCTATCTGAACGCGCAGATCGAAGCCGGCGCGCAAGCGGTGATGGTCTTCGACAGCTGGGGTGGCGTGATGGCCGACGGCTGCTTTCAGGAATTCAGCCTGGCCTACACCGCGCGCGTGCTGGCGCAGCTCAAACGCACGCATGACGGCGCGGTCATCCCGCGCATCGTCTTCACCAAGGGCGGCGCCCTGTGGCTGGAGGAAATGGGCCAACTCGATTGCGACGTGCTGGGCCTGGACTGGACCGCCAACCTGGGCCGCGCGCGCGCGCTGGTCGGCGCGCACAAGGCACTCCAAGGCAACCTCGACCCCAACGTGCTGTTCGCGTCGCCCGAACAGGTAAGCGAGCAGGCCCGCCGCGTCCTGGACAGCTTCGGCACCCCGCACCAGGGCCAGGGGCAGGGCCCGACGCACATCTTCAACCTGGGCCACGGCATCAGCCAGCACACCCCGCCCGAGCACGTGACCGCCCTGGTGGAGACTGTGCACGCGCACTCGAGGGCCATGCGCCAGGTTGTCAAGCGCTGAAGGAAACCTTCGTTTTCCGGAGCTTCCCTAGCTCGACTTCTGACAAAAACCGACGTCCGCGGCCTTGACTTATGCACAAAAACCGTGCTGCGGCGCGCGAAAAAGTTCCAGGGGACCCCTCCGCGACCGCCCCGAACGGGGAACGCCTAAGTTGTTGATTCGTATAGGTTTCATAAATTGCCGATTTTCCGGGCACCCCAGCGAGAGCCTTGATTTTCCTGGGGCTGCAGCGGATCCACGGGCAGGTATCAACAAAGTTATCCACAGAAATTCTGGATGGGCTCTAAAACGCTTTGGATTCAAGGACTTAAGCGCGACTTCTGCGCGACTCCTGAGAATCGGCCGCTAAGCTGAGTCCGTCATGCCGTACCGCCTGCCTGTCGTGGTCGCCACCCCCGCGCACAGCGGGATCCGCGGGGCCCTGAGTTACCGAAGTGAGTCAGCGCTTGCGCCAGGAACCCTAGTGCGCGTGCCTCTGGGCAAACGCGAAGTGCTGGGCGTGGTCTGGGACGCCGATCCGGACGCGCAGATGCCGGACGACGTCACCGAAAAACCGGTCTGCGGGGTGCTGCAGGGGCTGCCGCCCTTGAGCTCCGCGTGGCGGGCCCTGGTGGACTTTGCCGCCGGCTACTACCAGCGGGGGGTGGGCGAGGTCGCCCTGGCTGCCTTGCCGCCCCAGCTGCGTGACCTGGACACGACGCAGCTGGCCCGGCGCCTGAAACGCAGGGGCGGCGATGCCGATGACGCGGGCACGCCAGGCCAGGCCCCTGAGCTGACGCCACAGCAAGCCGAGGTGCTGGCACAGATGGCTGTGGCCCCCGGGCCGTTCCTGCTGTTTGGCGCCACGGGCAGCGGCAAGACCGAGGTCTACCTGCAGGCCGTGCGGCGCGTGCTCGAGGCCAGCCCGCAGGCCCAGGCCCTGGTCATGGTGCCGGAGATCAACCTCACGCCACAGCTGCTGGCACGCTTCGTGGAACGCTTCGGCGCGTCGCAGGTGGTGGCCATGCACAGCGGACTCACCCCGGCGCAGCGCCTTCGCAGCTGGCTGGCGGCACACGCGGGGCGCGCGCGCATTGTGCTGGGCACCCGCATGGCGGTGTTCGCCTCGCTGCCGGGGCTGCGCCTGATCGTGGTGGACGAAGAGCACGACCCCAGCTACAAGCAGCAGGAGGGCGCGCGCTACTCCGCGCGCGACCTGGCGGTGCTGCGCGGGCGGCTGGAGCCCGCGAAGGTACTCCTGGGTTCGGCCACGCCCTCGCTGGAAAGCTGGCAGGCCGGCGAGAGCGGGCGATACCAGCGGCTTGAAATGCCCGCGCGCGTGGGCGCGGGCGCGCTGCCCCAGGTGCGGCTGGTGGACATGAACCTGCAGCCCAGACGCACGCTGCTGGCGCCGGCCCTGGTAGAGGCGATCCAGGCCCGCGTCGCGCGTGGCGAGCAGTCGCTGCTGTTTCTCAATCGGCGCGGTTACGCACCGGTGCTGGCCTGCACCGCCTGCGACTGGAAAAGCGACTGCCCGCACTGCAGCGCCTTTCGGGTGTTCCACAAGATCGACCGCACCTTGCGCTGCCACCACTGCGGCCACACCGAGCGCGTGCCACGCGCCTGCCCCATCTGCGGCAACGTGGACATCGCGCCCGTGGGCCGCGGCACCGAGCAGCTCGAGGAGCAGATCGCCGCGCTTCTGGCCCAGGGACCGCGGCCGGCGCGCGTGGCCCGCATGGACGCCGACTCCACCCGGAGCAAGGGCGCGCTGGAGGCGCAGCTGGCGCAGGTGCATGCGGGCGAGGTCGACGTGCTCGTGGGAACGCAGATGGTCACCAAGGGTCACGATTTCAGGCGCATCACCCTGGTGGCCGCGGTCAATCCGGACACCGCGCTGTTCTCCAGCGACTTTCGCGCGCCCGAGCGCCTGTTCGCGCTCCTGATGCAGGCCGCGGGCCGTGCCGGGCGCGACGCCGCACAGTCCCCTCACAGCGAGATGTGGGTGCAGACCTGGAACCCGGCGCATCCGCTGTTCGCGGCGCTGCGGCACCACGACTACCCGGCCTTCGCATCGACCCAACTGGCCGAGCGCCGACAGGCCGGCATGCCGCCCTTTGCCTTCCAGGCCCTGGTGCGCGCAGAGGCACGCACGCAGGAGGCGGCCCAGGCCTACCTGAACGCCGCCCGCGACGCCGCCCAGGCCCTGGACCCGACGGGCCAGGTGATGCTGTATGCCGCCGTGCCCATGGCCATGCAGCGCATCGCCAACGTGGAGCGCGCGCAACTGCTAGTGGAGAGCACTTCGCGCCCGGCGCTGCAGCGGTTCCTGCAGGCATGGCAGCCGGCGCTGCACGCCCTGCGTGAACCGGGGCTGCTGCGATGGGCGGTGGACGTCGACCCGCTGTCCGTATGAGAGGGGGCTGAGCGGGATCTGACTCTGGCCTCAAAGGCCGCTGCGTCGCGCGCAGGCGCGTCTCAGTCCCCGCCCGAAGCCTCACGCAGGCGCAGCGCGGCTTCGTACAAATCGTTACGCGATGCGCCACTGGCCTGCGCCGCGATGCGCACCGCGGTCTTCACCGGCAGCTCCGGCAGCAGCAGCTTGAGCAGCTGCATCCCGTCATCCCCTGCATGGACCGCAGGCTGCGGGTGCAGCACGAGGGCGAATTCACCGCGGGTGCGCGCAGCGTCGGCCGCCAGCCAGCCCGCGAGGTCCTGGCAGGCCAGGGTCTGCACCTGCTCGAACTGCTTGGTCAGCTCGCGCCCCACCGTGACGCGCCGCGCGCCCAAGGCCGCCAGGGCCTGTGCCAGGTCGGCGATGCGGTGCGGCGCCTCCAGCAGCACCACCGCGCGCGGCTCCTGGCCCAGAGCCTGCACCGCCTGTGCACGTTCCCCCGCGCGCGCAGGCAGGAAGCCTGCGAAGACAAAGCCAGGGTCATCGCCGTACGCCCCTGCCGCACTGAGCGCCGCGGTCACGCTGCTGGCGCCCGGCAGGGGCACCACGAGCAGGCCCGCGTCATGCACCGCGGCCACCAGGCGTGCGCCCGGGTCGCTCACGGCGGGCGTGCCGGCGTCACTGGCATAGGCGATGCGCTCGCCAGCCTGCAGGCGCCGCAGCACCTGCTGCGCGGCCTCGGATTCGTTGTGCTGGTGGATCGCGATCAGGCCACCCGCGGGCCGCTCGATCCCCAGCGCGCGCAGCAGCGACTGCGTGTGGCGCGTGTCCTCGCAGGCGATGGCGTCCACCAGCGACAGCAGGTGCAGAGCGCGCAGGCTGATGTCCGCGAGGTTGCCAATCGGCGTGGCCACGACATAGAGTGCCCCCTGCGGGTAATTCTGGGATCCGGCTGCCTCACGGGCGGCCTTCAGGGCGGGGACGAAGGAAGCGGACATGGAACTCCAGTCGAAACAGGCCGTAAGCACCAAGCAACGGGGAGACGCCGCCGAGGCCGCGGCCCTGGCGCACCTGGCCCGCGCCGGCCTGCGGCTGGTGGCGCGCAATTATCGAACGCCCGGGCGCGGCGGCGGCGAGGTCGACTTGATCCTGCAGGACACCGACGGCACCCTGGTCTTCGCCGAGGTGCGCCAGCGTGCCAGCGCCCGCTTCGGCGGGGCCGCGGCCAGCGTGGGCGCCACCAAGCGCCGGCGCATCGTCTTCGCCGCCCGCCACTTCCTGATGCGGCTGCCCGCGACGCCTGCGTGCCGCTTTGACGTGGTGGCGATTGAAGGCACGCGGGTCGAGTGGTTGAAGGCGGCCTTCGACGCGGCCTGAGCGCCACCGGGCGTTATCATTCCCGCCGATGCTCGAACAAAGGATCCAACAGCATTTCATCGACAGCGCCGACCTCAAGTACCAGGCCGCGCAGTCGCTGACCAAGCCGATCGTCGACGCCATCCAGGCGGTGCTGGCCTGCGTGACCAGCGGCGGCAAGGTGCTGGCCTGCGGCAACGGCGGATCCGCTGCCGATGCCCTGAATTTCTCGTCCCGCTTCGTCGGCCGCTTCGAGCGCGATCGCCCGGAGCTTGCGGCCATCGCCCTGAGCGCCGACACCGCCCTCATCACCGGCACCGGCGCCCTGCAGGATTTCAGCCATGTCTACGCGCGCCAGGTGCGCGCCCTGGGCCAGGCTGGCGACGTGCTGCTGGCGCTGTCGGTAGATGGCCAGTGCGCCAACGTGCTGGCCGCCGTGGAGGCCGCCCACGAGCGGGACATGTCGGTCGTGGCCCTCACCGGCCACGGCGGCGGCCGCCTGGCGCAGGCCCTGCGCGAGACCGATGTCAACATCTGCGTGCCGCATGACCGCGCGCCCCGTATCCACGAAGTCCACCTGCTCGCGCTGCATTGCCTGTGCGACGGGGTGGACGGCCAACTGCTCGGAGACCAGGAACAGGAACCCTCACCATGAACGACCTGAAACGCCTCGCCCTTCCCGCCCTCGCCGCCGCCGTGCTGGCCTCCACCCTGAGCGGCTGCGCGCCGCTGATGCTCGGGGGCGCCGCCGTGGGCACGATGGTCGCCGTGGACCGCCGCACCTCTGCAGCCCAGCTGGAGGACGAGACCATTGAGCTGCGCGCCGCCAGCCGCCTGGGTGAAGTCCTGGGCAGCCTGGCTCACATCAACGTCACCAGCTACAACCGACAGGTGCTCCTGACCGGCGAGGTGCCCGATGCGGCCAGCAAGCAGCTGGCCGAACAGACCGTGACCAAGGTGGACAACGTGCGCAGCGTGATCAACGAACTCGCCGTGATGCGCGCCAGCTCCCTGACCCAGCGCGGGAACGACGTCTACATCACCGGCAAGGTCAAGGCCACGCTGGTCGACGCCAAGGACCTCACGGCCACCGCCTTCAAGGTCGTGACCGAGCGCGGCACCGTGCACCTGATGGGGCGTGTCACGCAGCGCGAGTCGGAGCGGGCCACCGCCCTGGTGCGCCAGGTCAGCGGCGTCACCCGCGTAGTGCGGGCCTTCGAGATCATCTCCGAGGAAGAACTCGCCCGGATCGCGCCCAAGGCGCCGACGCCGGCCGCCGCGCCGGTCTCGGCTGCGCAGCCCGCCAGCGCCGCGAAGTGATCTCGGACCGGCGCGCGGCCAGTGCGCGCGCCGGGCGGCGCCTCAGCGCAGGCGCTTGATCAGGCTGGACGTATCCCAGCGGCCGCCGCCCTGGCCCTGCACGTCCGCATAGAACTGGTCTACCAACGCCGTCACCGGCAGGCGAGCGCCATTGCGCTTGGCCTCATCCAGCACCAGGCCCAGGTCCTTGCGCATCCAGTCGACCGCAAAGCCGAAGTCGAACTTGTCCTGGATCATGGTCTTGCCGCGGTTGTCCATCTGCCAGCTCTGGGCCGCCCCCTTGCCGATCACGTCCAGCACCTGGTTCATGTCCAGGCCGGCGCGCTGCCCGAAGGCGATGGCCTCGGAAAGGCCCTGCACCAGGCCGGCGATGCAAATTTGGTTGACCATCTTGGCCAGCTGGCCGGCGCCGCTTTCGCCCAGAAGCGTGAAGGCGCGCGAGAAGGCCATGGCGACCGGGCGCACCGTCTCGAAGGCGGCGGCGTCGCCGCCGCACATCACCGTGAGCAGGCCGTTCTGGGCGCCCGCCTGGCCGCCCGAGACCGGCGCGTCAACGAAGGCCAGACCCTTGGCCTTGGCCGTGGCGTAAAGCTCGCGCGCCACGTTGGCCGACGCGGTGGTGTGGTCCACAAAGATGGCCCCGGACTTCATGCCGGCCAGTGCGCCGTCCGGTCCCAGGACCACCGAGCGCAGGTCCTCGTCGTTGCCGACGCAGCAAAAGACGATGTCACAGCCCGCGGCTGCCTCACGCGGCGTGGCGGCGGCGCGTCCCTTGAATTCGGCGGCCCAGGCCTGCGCCTTGGCCGGGGTGCGGTTGTAGACCGTCACCTCGTGGCCGGCCAGCGCCAGGTGGCCAGCCATCGGCAGGCCCATGACGCCCAGGCCGAGGAAAGCCACTTTGCGCGGCGGGACGGATTCGTAGGTTTTGGGGTTGGTGGTGCTCATGACCCGACCTTAATCGAAGCGGCTATCCCCTGTCCCTCCGTATGAATCCCGACTCTGCGCCCCAGGGTCGAGGATTTGAACATGTGCCCGAGGGGCCTCAGCCCGGGAAGTTCTCCGGGTGGCGGGCCTGGGCGCGCGCCTCGGCGGGCGTGACCAGGCGCCGGCGCACGAGGTCGGCCAGCGACTGGTCCAGGGTCTGCATGCCGGCCGCGGCGCCGGCCTGCATGGCCGAATACATCTGGGCCACCTTGTTCTCGCGCACCAGGTTGCGGATGGCGGCATTGGCCACCATGATCTCGTGCGCCACCACCCGCCCCGTACCATCGGCCCGACGGCACAGGGTCTGGGCGATCACGGCCTGCAGCGATTCGGCCAGCATGGTGCGCGCCATCTCCTTTTCCTCGGCGGGGAAGACGTCGATGATGCGGTCGATGGTCTTGGCGGCGCTGGCGGTGTGCAGGGTGGCGAAGACCAGGTGCCCGGTCTCGGCGGCGGTCAGGGCCAGGCGGATGGTCTCGAGGTCACGCAGCTCGCCCACCAGGATGGCGTCCGGGTCCTCACGCAGGGCCGCGCGCAGGGCCGCGGCGAAGGAATGGGTCGAAGGCCCGACCTCGCGCTGGTTCACCAGGCACTTGCGGGACTCGTGAACGAACTCGATCGGGTCCTCCACGGTGAGGATATGCCCCGCCTGGGTCTCGTTCAGGTGGTGCACCATGGCCGCCAGCGTGGTGGACTTGCCAGAACCGGTCGGGCCTGTGACCAGCACCAGGCCGCGTGGCCGCAGCGCGAGCTCGCCAAAGAGCGGCGGGGCGCCCAGGTCCTGCAGGCTCATCACCCGGGTGGGGATGGTACGCAGGACGGCGGCCGCGCCGCGGCTCTGGTGGAAGGCGTTGACCCGGAACCGCGACAGGCCGGCGACCTCGATGGAAAAATCGCACTCCAGGGTCTGCAGGAACTGCCGGAGCTGGGCCTCGGTCATGATGTCGGCCAGCATGCCGTCCACCTGCGCGTGCGACAGCGGCTCGACGTTGATGCGGCACACCTGGCCGTGCACCCGCAGCATGGGCGGCAGCCCTGCGGACAGGTGCAGGTCGGAAGCCTGGTTCTTGACGCTGAAGGCGAGCAGCTGATGGATGTTCATGGCAGGACGGTGCAGACGGGTTGGCGCGGGCAGGGCCCGTTCAGGGGGAAAAACGGAAGGCACGGAAAACGGCAGCCGCAAACGGCAATTATGAATACCATTTCATTAAACATTGAACAGGTCCGCGGGCGTATCGCCGCCGCCTGCCGGGCCGCCGGCCGAGACCCGTCCGGGGTCACGCTGCTGGCGGTGTCCAAGACCTTCGGGCCCGGGGCGGTGCGCGAGGCCGCCGCCTGCGGGCAGCGCGCCTTTGGCGAGAACTACCTGCAGGAAGCGGTGGACAAGATGGCCGCCCTGGGCGACGCGGCCCGGGGCCTGCAGTGGCACTGCATCGGGCCGATCCAGAGCAACAAGACGCGCCTGGTAGCCGAACACTTCGACTGGGCTCACACCATCGACCGCCTCAAGACCGCGCAGCGCCTGTCACAGCAGCGCCCGCCCGAGCGGCCCGCGCTGAACGTGTGCATCCAGGTGAACATCGACGGCGGCGACAACAAGGCCGGCGTGGCGCCCGGGGAGGCGCTGGCGCTGGCGCGCGAGGTCGCGTCACTGCCGGGGCTGGCCCTGCGCGGCCTGATGACGATCCCCGAGCCCGTGCCCAGTTACGAGGCGCAGCTCGCGCTGCACGAGCGCGCGCGTGACCTGTTCGAGCAGCTGCGCGCCGACCCCACGCTGCGCGGCGGGCTGGCCGCACGAGGCCATGCCTTCGACACGCTGTCCATGGGCATGACCGCAGACCTCGAAGCGGCCATTGCCGCAGGCAGCACGATGGTGCGCGTGGGCACCGCGATCTTCGGCGGACGGCCCGCGAAGCCTGCGGGTTGAAACGTAGCGGACGCGGCCTCAGCCCGCCGTGGCCTGGCGTACCGCGTGCTCCCAATGCGCCATGCGCTCCTGTGCGCGGGCGCGGTCCCAGGCCGGCTCGAAGGTGTGGTCGGCACGCCAAAGCGCGCGCAGGTCCTCCTGGCCACCGTAGACCCCGCACGCCAGGCCCGCCAGCCACGCTGCGCCCAGCGCTGTGGTCTCGGTGATGGCGGGCCGCACCACGGGGATCCCGAGCAGGTCAGCCTGGAACTGCATCAGCAGGTTGTTCACGCTGGCCCCGCCGTCCACGCGCAGCTGCGCCAGCGGCGCGCCACCCGCGGCCTGCGCGTCGCGGCTCATGGCCTGCAGGAGGGCGGCGCTCTGGCAGGCGATACTTTCCAGCGCGGCGCGCGCGATGTGCGCGAGCGTCGAGCCCCGGGTCAGGCCGGTGATCGTGCCGCGCGCATCGGGCTTCCAGTACGGCGCCCCCAGGCCGGTAAAGGCCGGCACCAGCGACACGCCGCCTGCATCGGGCACGCTGGCCGCCAGGGCCTCCACCTCGGCGCTGTTGCGGATCGCGTGCAGGCCGTCGCGCAGCCACTGCACCACCGCGCCGCCCACGAACACGCTTCCTTCCAGCGCGTAGCCGGGCGCATCACCCACCTGCGCGGCGCAGGTGGTAATGAGGCCGTTGGCCGAGGCCTGGAGCTGCGCGCCGGTGTGCATCAGCATGAAGCAGCCGGTGCCGTAGGTGTTCTTGGCCATACCGGCCTCGAAGCAGGCCTGTCCGAAGAGCGCGCTTTGCTGGTCGCCGGCAATGCCGCCAATGGGGATCGCGCTACCGAGCAGATCGGCGCGTGTCACACCAAAATCGGCGCTGGAGGCACGCGCAGTGGGCATCATGGACAGGGGGATGTCCAGCAGCCCCAGCAGCTCCTCGTCCCAGGCGTGGCGGCGGATGTCGAACAGGAGCGTGCGCGAGGCGTTGCTCACGTCGGTGGCATGCACGGAACCGCCCGTGAGCTGCCACAGCAACCAGCTGTCGATGGTGCCGAAGGCGAGTTCGCCACGGCGCGCCTGCTCGCGCGCGCCGGGCACCTGCTCCAGCAGCCACGCGATCTTGGTCGCCGAGAAATACGCGTCGACCACCAGGCCCGTGCGTTCGCGGATGCGGGCTTCCCAACCCTGTTCGCGCAGGCGCGCGCACAGGGGCTCGGTGCGGCGGTCCTGCCAGACGATGGCGGGGTGGATGGGGCGGCCCGTCGCGCGGTGCCACACCACCGTCGTCTCGCGCTGGTTGGTGATGCCCAGGCCGCAGATGTCGGCGGCGCGCAGGCCCGCGTGCGCCAGGGCCTCCCGCGCGGTGGCCAGCTGACCTTCCCAGATGCCCATGGGATCGTGCTCGACCCAACCCGGTTGCGGGTAGCTTTGCGGCAACTCGCGCTGCGCCACGGCCACGATACGGCCCTGGACATCGAACACGATGCTGCGCGAACTGGAGGTGCCCTGATCCAGGGCGAGCAGGTAGGTCATGGCGGTGCAGGTGAAAGCTGATGCGCCGCCATGCTAGCGCGCCGCCGAGCGCAGGTCGGCGGCAGCGCGCTCAGCGCGTGGCGCTGCGCCCCAGGCGCGCCATCAGGGCCACCCCGTACAGGGCGGCCAGGCCCACCGCCATGTACACGACGCGCGAGGCCATCGAACCCGCCCCTAGCAGGGCTGCCACGAGGTCCAGGTCAAGGGCCCCGACCAGGCCCCAGTTGATGCCGCCGATGACCATGAGCACCAAGGTCACCCAGTCCAGGGCGTTCAGGCGTGTGGGCTGCGCGGGCCGCAAGGGCGAAGCGGAAGACGTGTCGGATTGAGCCATGGCAAACCTTTCGAGGATGAAAAATCACAGGGGTGACCCTGGTGCAGGGCAAGGGGCATGCCACCGGCAGCAGGGCGCCATGGCCCGAAGGAGCGCGGCGTCGGACACCGCCTGCCGCCGCTGTCCGACGGGAGGCGGCAAGCCGCGCGCACAAGCTCTCGCCCGGAGGATCCAGCGACATGGCCTACAGCAGCATCATGGGCGCCGACAAGGCACAGCCTCATCCCAGCGGCCGCAGCAGCGACCTTCTTGGACCCAGTGACAACTCCGACAGCGGCAGCGACGCCCGGGGCACGGAGGAAGTCCACGGCGACAGCGACTCCACCGGCACGGGCGAACGCGGCGTGGTGACGGGCCTGGACGGCAGGGAGGGCGTGGACATCCTGCCGGACCGGGTAGTCCGCGTCGGTCCGGACGACGGCCCGGGCGATACAGGCCCCGACAGCGGCATCGTGGACGAGGACCAGGAGTACACCGACCTGGACGACAACCCCGATGCCACACAGGACGACGAGACCCCCTGAGGGTGCACCGCCGGCGCTTGGCCCTCAGCGTGCCAGCGTGCTCGCCCCGAATAGGCTGCGCGCGAAATCCACCGCGAGTTCGGCCGTGCGATTGCGCACGTCACGCGCGGGGTTGACCTCCATCAGGTCCAGCGAGGCCAGGCACCCGGTATCGGCGATCATCTCCATGCACAGTTGCATCTCGCGGTAGGTGGGGCCGCCGGGCACACCGGTGCCCACGCCCGGCGCGTCGGCCGGGTCCAGGCAATCGAGGTCGAAGCTCACGTGCAAGTGGGTGTCATCGTCCACGCCGTGCAGGGCCTCGGTGAGGGTATGGCGCATGCCGTGTTCGTCGATATGCCGCATGTCGTACACCTGCAGACCCAGGCGCGCGATGGCGGCGCGCTCCAGTGCGTCGACGCTGCGTATACCCAGGAAGGCGATGTCCTGCGGGGCCAGTGCGGCAGGCTGCCCGCTCCATCCCGCCAGAGGCGCCGGCCCGTGCCCGAGCAGGCAGGACACGGGCATGCCGTGCAGGTTGCCGCTGGGGCTGGAGTCGGCGTCGTTGACATCGGCATGGGCATCCAGCCACAGCACCCGCAGGCGCTTGCCCTGTCGGCGGCAATGGCGGGCAATGGCGCTGACGGATCCGACGGCCAGGCAATGGTCGCCCCCGAGCAGCAGCGGGAATTCATCCTGCACCAGGGCGGCATCAACGGCATCGAACACCGCGCGGTTCCAGGCGACGACTTCGTCCAAGTGGTGGGGGCCGGCGGGGTCCGCGCTGGCCTGCGGGCGCGGCGGGCCGCCCAGGTTGCCGGTGTCACGCACCTCGCGCCCGCACGACTGCAGCGCCTGCGTCAGGCCGGCGACGCGCAGCGCCTCCGGACCCATGCCGGTGCCGCGCACGCCAGCGCCGACATCGGTAGGCGCGCCGATCAGGGCGATGCGGGGAATTCGCATGCGCACATTGTGCGGCGTTTGCTTCGGCGTTTGCTCCGGCGCAGCGCGCCGCCGTTCGGAGAGCACAGGATTCCCGACCCTGGATTAGCTTCGGGCGGTCCTAGGCGGAAGGGAACAGCCGGTGCGGCCCGGCCGGGAGCCGTCAGCGGCGATTGCCGCCGTAGGTCGGTGCGGGGCCCGGGCGCGCGGCGCGGTCCGGCAGGTGGCGGAACATGATGCGGCCCTTGTTCAGGTCGTAGGGTGAGAGTTCCAGCGTGACGTCGTCACCCGCGATGATGCGGATGTGGTTCTTGCGCATCTTGCCGCCGCTGTAGGCGATCAGCTCGTGCCCGTTCTCCAGAATCACGCGATACCGTGAGTCGGGCAGGACCTCGGCCACGCGGCCGCGCATTTCGATCAGTTCTTCCTTGGCCATCAGCAACCTTTGCAACGCAGACGTGCAAACCCTTGCTGCCAGGTGCCACCGGGGACGGACGCGAGGATCTGCGGGGGACGGCCGGCGCGCGGCGCCGGGCTGCCCAGAACCCGCCATTGTAGGCCCAACGCCCTACGAGGTCACCGGGCGGGGCGCCCCCACCCGAAAGAGTCAGGTCAGGAGGGCCACCGCCCCCGAGAACGTGAAGAACGCGGCCGCCGTGGTCACCAGGATGATCCGGGCGATTCGGCCGGTGTCGGCGCCGAAACGGTCCGACAGGACGGAGACGTTGCTGGCGCTGGGCAGGGCGGCCACCAGCACCAGCACGGTCAGGGCGAAGGGGTCCAGGGGCAGGCCCAGGGCCACGGCGCCCGTGCCTACGGCCAGCACCAGCAGGGGGTGGGCCACCAGCTTGGCCAGGGCTACCGGCAGGTAATCGCGCCCGGGCAGGAAGGTGCGGGTGCGTGCCGCCCGGTGCTGCGAACGGGCCAGCACCGCTCCGATCGTGAACAGCGCCACGGGCGAGGCCGCATCCCCCAGCAGGCCGATGGTGGCCGCCAGGGGCCCTAGCGGCTCCAGCCCCAACGCCGAAGACAGCCCTCCGAGCAGGATGGCCCAGGGCATGGGATTGAGCGCGGCGGCGCGCAGGGCCTTGCGCGCCGCCGCAGCGGCGGCCGCACCGCCATGGCCTGCACCGTCCAGGCGTGACAGGGCGATGCACAGCGAGGTCGTGACCACCAGATCGATCAGGATGGTCGCGATGGCGGGGCCGGCCGCGCCGGCCCCCAGCAGGGCCACCAGCAGCGGCACGCCCATGAAGCCGGTGTTCGGGAACGCGGCGACCAGCGCGCCGAAGGACGCATCGTTCCAGCCGATGCGGTCATTGAAGCTGGCACGGATGGTGGCCGCGACCATCATCAGCGCGCAGGGCAGCCACACCGCGACTACCGCGGGATCGAACAGGCGCGACACTGGCAGGCTGGCGCCGAAGCGGTACAGCATGCAGGGCAGCGCGAAGTACAGCACGAAGGCGTTCAGGCCCCCGATGGCGTCGAAGGGCAGCACGCGACGATGGGTGGCGAGGTAACCGCACAACACCAGCGCGAAGAAGGGGAAGGTGACTTTCAGGATTTCCAGCACGCCCGTATTGTCGGTGCAGCGCCGGCCCGGCCCGCCGCGGGACGGTGGGCCGCTATCATTCGCCGCTTTCGTCCGCCGTCTGCGCTTTCCCTCGCCCCCTCGATGTCCGGTCTCAATCTCGCGCAACAGGAAGCCGTCAACTACCTGCACGGCCCCTGCCTGGTTCTGGCAGGGGCGGGCTCGGGCAAGACGCGGGTGATCACGCACAAGATCGCGCGCCTCATACAAAGCGGCCTGGAGGCCAAGCGCATCGCCGCCATCACCTTCACCAACAAGGCCGCCGCCGAAATGCGCGAACGCGCCAAGGGCCTGATCGGACGCGACGCGAAAGAGGTCGTGATCTGCACCTTCCACGCCCTGGGCGTGCGCATGCTGCGCCAGGACGGCCAGGCCCTGGGCCTGAAGCCGCAGTTCTCCATCCTGGACAGCGACGACGTGACCTCCATCCTCAAGGACGCCGGCGGCAGCACCGACGCCGCTACCGCGCGCCAGTGGCAGTGGGCCATCAGCCTGTGGAAGAACATGGGCCTGAACGCTGCGCAGGCGCAGGCGCAGGCCAAGGACGACAACGCGCGCGTGACGGCGCGCATCATGGCGCGCTACGAAGAGCGCCTGGCGGCCTACCAGAGCGTCGACTTCGACGACCTGATTGGCCTGCCCCTGAAGCTGTTGCAGGAGCACCCCGAAGTGCTGGCCAAATGGCAGCAGGACCTGGGCCATGTGCTGGTCGACGAATACCAGGACACCAACGCCACGCAATACGAGTTGCTCAAGCTCCTGGTGGGCGAGCGCGGGCGCTTCACCGCGGTGGGCGACGACGACCAGTCGATCTATGGCTGGCGCGGCGCCACTCTCGATAACCTGAAGAAACTGCCGCAGGACTTCCCGCAGCTGAAGGTGATCAAGCTGGAGCAGAACTACCGCTCCACCAGCGCCATCCTGCGCGCCGCCAACAACGTCATCCAGCCCAATCCCAAGCTCTTTCCCAAGACCCTGTACTCCGAACGGGGCGAGGGCGAGCCGGTACGCATCGTCGACTGCGACAACGAGGAACACGAGGCCGAGCGCACCGTAGCCCGCATCCAGTCCATCCGCGCGGGCTTCGCGCCCGATGCCGCCGGCGGTGGCGTGCACAAGGAGTGGAAGGACTTCGCGGTGCTCTATCGCGCCAACCACCAGGCACGCGTGTTCGAGCAGGCGCTGCGCAAGGCGCAGATTCCCTACAAGGTCTCGGGCGGTCAGAGCTTCTTTGACCGTGCCGAGATCCGCGACCTGTGCGCCTGGATGCGCCTTTGGGTGAACAACGACGACGACCCGGCCTTCCTGCGTGCCGTCACCACGCCCAAGCGCGGCATCGGCCACCAGACCCTGTCCAACCTGGGCGTCTTTGCCAGCCAGTACAAGTTGAGCCTCTTCGAGGCGTTGTTTGCATCCTCCTTGGGCTCGGTGCTGTCAGCACGCGCGGTGGGCAGCCTGCACGAATTCGGCCGCTACGTGAACGACCTGGAGTTCCGTGCCCGCCACACGGAGGGCGCCGAGAACGCGCGCGCCTTCCTGATGGAATGGCTCAAGGACATCGGCTACGAAAAGCACCTGTACGACGGCGAAGACAACGAAAAGCTCGCAGCCGCGCGCTGGACCAACGTGATCGAGTTCTGCGACTGGATGGCGGGACGCTGCGGCGGCGAGATCGACGACACCGCGGGCGTCGCCATCGCGAGCGAGAAGAAGAGCCTGCTCGAGGTCGCCCAGACCATCGCCCTGCTCTCGACCATCAGCGAGCGCGAGAAGGACCAGAACGTGGTCACCCTGTCCACGCTGCACGCCGCCAAGGGCCTGGAGTGGCCGCACGTGATGCTGGTCGGATGCAACGAAGGCCTGCTGCCGTTCAAGCTCGATGACGAAAACGGCACGATGAAGGTGGTCGAGGAAAGCATCATCCAGCGCCTGCAGGAGGAGCGCCGCCTGATGTACGTCGGCATCACCCGCGCGCAGCGCTCGCTGGCGGTGTCCTGGGTGAAGCGGCGCAAGAAGGGCCGCGAATTCGTCAACGGCGTGCCGAGCCGCTTCATCGCCGAGATGTCGCTGGACAAGGCCACGACCAAGGAAGACCCGCGCGAGAAGCTCAAAGCCCTGCGCGCAGAGTTCGCGGCACGCAAGGCGCAGGCGGATGCCGCCAAGGCGGCCAGCGGGGTGGCATGAAGCGGGCCCGGACCTGGCCCCTGGCACTGCTTGTGGCGGGGGTGACGGCGCCCTTGCTCGCATGCCCCGCGAACGCGGACCTGACCACGCGCGACCTGCTGGGGGCGTGGCGCGCGGACATCGCGGGCAGCTGGCTGTCCGCCGACCTAGTGCTTGAGCCCAACCCCGACTGGCCCGACAGCCTGGCGGGGCAGCTGCGCCGCGAAGACCGGCTGGCCCGCGTCGCAGGCGACCTGGAAGACGGCACCTTCACCCTGGAGGAGTCTGCCGATGGCGTGCGCATCGACGCGACGTGGGTGGGCCAGCCGGTCGAAGGCAGCTGCGGTCGCGAGATCCAGGGCACCTGGCAACCAGCGGGTGACAGCATCCGTCGTGCATTCACCCTGAGGCGGGTGGGCGGCGACCGGCGCGGATTCTGACGGGCGGCTGGCATTTCTCCCTGGCCGGAGAACGAAACGCAGACCCTCGGCACATACGGCTTTCCTCAACCGTACTGGAGCCCGCCTATGCTGCCCACCGTTTCCACCGCCCCCATGCGCCCCGCCACAGTCGATCCACTGCCCGCGCAGCGACCGCCCGCAGAACCCGCCCAGGGGCTGGCGGCGCGCCGCGTCAGCATCCTGCAGATGCCCCAGACCCTGTGCAGCCTAGCCTACGCCGTCGCCAGCACCGGCATCATGGCTGCAGGTTCTGCAGCTTGTTTCATCCTGGGCAACCAGGCCAGGGGAAATCCGGAGTCGGAATACATGGGCCGCGCCCTGCAGAACTTGGGCGCGTCTCTGGCGTTCGGCACCTTCTTCACGGCTGGCGCCACGATCCGGGCCGTACAGAATGCCTACGCAGATGAGCGCCAAGCGCTGGCCGGGGCCAGGGAGCCAGGAGTTCAAGCCATCCAGATGGAGGACGGAGCGCTTGACGAAAGAGAAGCATCTGTCGAGGGCGAGGATGAAAGTCAAAACTCGCAGCCTGGCGCTCCAGATGGGATAGCCGTACCCGTACCCGTACCCATCCCCGGCCAAACCGACGACGGGACCCCGGAACAGTAAGCGGACCTACTAGCAGGCTGCGCACTACGGACCCATCACAGCTCTATCCCGTACCTGATCGTCAGGGGCGCGTGGTCCGAGAACTTCTCCGCTTTGTAGATGCTCTCGGTCCGCGCCAACGCCGCCATGTCGGGTGTGGCCAGGTGGTAGTCGATGCGCCAGCCCACGTTCTTGGCATAGGCCTGGCCGCGGTTGCTCCACCACGTGTAGCAGGCGTCCGTCGTATCGGGCTGCAGGTGGCGGTACACGTCCACCAGCCCCGTCTGTGACAGCAGGCGCGTCATCCAGGCGCGCTCCTCAGGCAGGAAGCCACTGTTCTTCAGGTTGCCCTTCCAGTTCTTCAGGTCCCTTTCATGGTGGGCGATATTGATGTCGCCGCACAGGATGAAATCTCGCTGCTGTCTCAGGGCCACGAGGTGCGGGTCGAATCCCGCCAGGAAGCGGAACTTCGCCTGCTGCCGCTCTTCGCCCGACGACCCCGAGGGGAAGTAGCTGCTGATGATCGAGAACTTGCGCTTCGGGGTGTCAAAGCGCAATTCCACGTAGCGCCCCTCGGCATCGAACTCGCCGCCGTCCCAGCCCACCACCACCTCGCTAGGTTCGTGGCGCGTGTAGATCGCCACGCCGGAATAGCCTTTCTTCTCGGCGAAGTGAAAGTGGCCCCTCATGCCGGCCAGCGCCTCGAAGCGCCCCACCACATCGGGGGCCTGGGCCTTGACTTCCTGCACGCAAATACAATCGGGCCGGCTCTTTTCCAGCCAGGCTTCCAGGCCCTTGCTGGTGGCGGAACGGATTCCGTTGAGGTTGAGGCTGGTGAGCGTGAACAAGGAACTTCCCATGGTGGCGACTGGTGGCGAAAAAGGCGGCGGGCACGATAGCCTGGCCCAGGACTTCGTGCGGTTCTCGGTGGAATCGGGCGTCTTGCGTTTCGGGAGCTTTCTCACCAAGGCTGGACGCGATTCCCCCTACTTTTTCAACGCCGGCCTGTTCGACGACGGCGCCAAGCTCGGCCGGCTCGCGCAATTCTATGCACAGCGCATCATGGCGAGCGGCATTGAGTTCGACATGCTCTTTGGCCCCGCGTACAAGGGCATTCCGCTGGCGGCGGCCGTCGCCATCGAGCTCGCGCGCCTGGGGCGCAACGTGCCCTATGCCTACAACCGCAAGGAAGCCAAGGACCACGGCGAGGGCGGTGTGCTGGTGGGCGCGAAGGTGCAGGGCCGAGTGCTGATCGTCGATGACGTGATGTCCGCGGGCACGGCGGCGCGCGAGTCCATCGCCATCATCCAGGCGGTGGGCGCGAAGCCCCATGGCGTGGCGCTGGCGCTGGATCGCCAGGAAAAGGCCACCGAGAACGGGCAGGACGTAGACCACAGCGCCGTGCAATACGTGCGCCAGAGACTCGGGCTGCAGGTGTGCGCGGTGGCGCGCCTGGCCGACCTGCTGCAGTACCTGCAGTCGGCGGGCGACGGCGAGATCGGCGCGCACTACACGCAGGTCCTCGCCTACCGCCAGCGCTACGGCGTCGAGGACTGAGCGCCAGCTGGCGGGGCGTTCAACCCGCCAGTTTCTTCTTGAGCAGCTCGTTGACCTGGGCCGGGTTGGCCTTGCCCTGGCTGGCCTTCATCACCTGGCCCACCAGCGCGTTGAAGGCCTTGTCCTTGCCGGCCTTGTACTGGGTGACGTTGTCGGCGTTGGCGGCGATCACGGTGTCGATGATCTTCTCCAGCGCGCTGCTGTCGTTCATCTGCTTGAGGCCTTGTTGCTCAATCAACACGTCTACGCGATCAATCTCGTCAAGATCTTCGGCAATCACGATATCTGCGTAATCCGGATGCAATGATCTTTTGGCAAGTCGTCCGGCCGCCCAAAGCAAATCGAAGGCCTGCTTGGCAGCGTTGTTTGAAATAGTGCCATCTGCGATTCGAGTAATCAGCGCTGCCAGCAATTGCGGTGTCACCGGCGCCTGCTCGATGGAGGACTCGCTGGCATTCAGCCGGCGAGAGACCTCGCCCATGATCCAGTTGCTCGCGAGCTTGGGCTGGCCGCAGGCCTGGGCCGCTTCTTCGAAGTAAGCCGCCATCGCCTTGCTTTGGGTGAGCGTGGTGGCGTCATATTCGGGCAGGCCGTAACCGGCCACGAAGCGTGCCGCCATCACGCGCGGTAGCTCCAGCATCGCCTGCTTCACCCGCTGCACCCACTCGGGCGCCACCACCAGCGGCGGCAGGTCGGGGTCGGGGAAATAGCGGTAATCGGCCGCGTCTTCCTTGGTGCGCATGGCGCGGGTCTCGCCCGTGTCGGGGTCAAAGAGCACGGTGGCCTGCTCGATGGCGTGGCCGTCCTCGATCTGCTCGATCTGCCAGCGCACCTCGAAGTCGATGGCCTGCTGCATGAACTTGAAGGAGTTCAGGTTCTTGATCTCGCGGCGCGTGCCCAGGGGCTGGCCCGGCTTGCGCACCGAGACGTTGGCGTCGCAGCGGAAGCTGCCTTCCTGCATATTGCCGTCGCAGATGCCGATCCAGGTGACGATCTTGTGCAGCTCCTTGGCATAGGCTACTGCCTCGGCCGAGGAGCGGATGTCCGGCTCGGTCACGATCTCCAGCAGCGGCGTGCCCGCGCGATTGAGGTCGATGCCGGATTGGCCCACGAAGTCCTCGTGCAGCGACTTGCCCGCGTCCTCCTCGAGGTGGGCTCGCACCAGGCGCACGGATTTCTTCTCCCGCGCCGTCTCGGCGCCCTTGCCGGTCTCCAGGTAGAACTCAACCGAGCCCCCCTGCACCACCGGGATCTCGTACTGGCTGATCTGGTAGCCCTTGGGCAGGTCGGGGTAGAAGTAGTTCTTGCGCGCGAAGATGCTGCGCGGCGCGATGGTCGAACCCACGGCCAGGCCGAACTCGATGGCGCGCTCCACGGCGCCCAGATTCATCACCGGCAGCGTGCCGGGCAGGGCCAGGTCGACCGCACAGGCCTGCGTGTTGGGCGCGGCGCCGAAGGCGGTGGACGCGCGGCTGAAGATCTTCGACTGGGTGGAAAGCTGGGCGTGCGTCTCGAAGCCGATCACGACCTCGTAGCCCTGAACCAAGTTAGACGACATGTCGGCCTCCCGCCGGGCCGCCCCAAGGGAGGCCAGCCCCCCTGGGGGGCAGTGAATACACGAAGTGATGAGCGTGGGGGCTCACAGCTCCCGCCGGGCCGCCCCAAGGGAGGCCAGCCCCCCTGGGGGGCAGTGAATACACGAAGTGATGAGCGTGGGGGCTCACAGGGCACCCTGCGGCTTGCGAAGGTGGAAATCAGTGGCCTGCTGGAAGCGGTGGGCGGCATTGAGCAGGCGCGCCTCGCTGAAGTAGTTGCCTATCAGCTGAAGGCCCACGGGCATGCCGCCCGCGCCGAAGCCGCAAGGCACGCTCATGCCCGGCAGGCCGGCCAGCGAGGCGGGCAGCGTGTAGATGTCAGCCAGGTAGCTGGCCACCGGGTCGTCGGCCTTGTCGCCCAGGGCCCAGGCCACGCTGGGCGCCACCGGTCCGGCGATCACGTCGCACTTCGTGTAGGCCTGGCGAAAGTCGTCGGCGATCATGCGGCGGATCTTCTGTGCCTGCAGGTAGTAGGCGTCGTAGTAGCCGTGTGACAGCACGTAGGTGCCGGTCATGATGCGGCGCTTGACCTCCTCGCCGAAGCCCTCGGCGCGAGTCCGCTTGTACATGTCGATCAGGTCGCCGTGGCCCTTGGCGCGGTGGCCGAACTTCACGCCGTCAAAGCGTGAGAGGTTGGACGAGGCCTCGGCCGGCGCGATCACGTAGTACACCGGGATGGACAGCTCGGTGCGGGGCAGCGAGATCTCCACGCGCTTCGCACCGAGCTTCTCGTACTGCGCCAGCGCGGTGTCGATAGCGGCACGCACGTCCGGGGCCAGGCCTTCGCCGAAGAACTCTTTCGGCACGCCGATGCGCAGGCCAGTGAGGTCGGCGTCCAGCGAGCGCGTGTAGTCCTCGGCGGGCATGTCCAGCGAAGTGGAGTCGCGGTCCGGGTCGGGCCCGCACAGGCTGGAAAGCAGCAGCGCGCAATCGCGGGCGCTGCGCGCCATCGGCCCCGCCTGGTCCAGGCTGGAAGCGTAGGCGATCATCCCGTAGCGCGAGGCGCGCCCGTAGGTGGGCTTGATGCCGGTGATACCGCAGAAGGACGCAGGCTGGCGGATCGAGCCGCCGGTGTCGGTGCCGGTGACGGCGGGTGCCAGGCGGGCGGCCACGGCCGCGGCGCTGCCCCCGGAGGAGCCTCCTGGCACGCGGGAGGTGTCCCATGGGTTCTTCACCGGCCCGTAGGCCGAGTTCTCGTTGGCCGAGCCCATGGCGAACTCGTCGCAATTGAGCTTGCCCAGGGTTACCATGCCCGCCTGCGCCAGGCGGTCCACCACCGTGGCGTCGAAGGGAGAGCGGTAACCCGCCAGCATCTTCGAACCGGCGGTGGTCGGGAAGTCGCGGGTGACGAAGATGTCCTTGTGGGCGATCGGCACCCCGAGCAAGGGGGCGGTGTCGCCCGCAGCCAGGCGCGCGTCGGCGGCGCGGGCCTGGGCCAGGGTGGCCTCGGGGTCGGTGGCCAGGAAGGCGCCCAGGCCGGCCTGGGCCTCGATGCGGGCCAGGAAATGGCGAGCCACGTCCACCGCCGACACCTCACGCCGGCGCAGGGCACCTGCCAATTGGGTGACGTCCAGATCGTGCAACGCCTGCGTCATTCGATCACCTTCGGCACGAGGAACAACCCCGCCTCCACCGCCGGTGCGCTGCGCTGGTTTGCGTCGCGTTGATCGGGTTCGCTCACCACGTCAGGGCGCAGGCGCAGGGCCACATCCTGGAAGCCGGCCACGGGGTGGGCCAGCGGCTCGACGCCGGCGGTGTCCACCGCCTGCATGCGCTCGACCAGGGTGAAGAAACCATTGATCCGCCCGAGCATGCGCTCGCTCTCGGCGGGTTGAAGTTCGAGCCTCGCCAGATGCGCGATGCGGCGGATGTCGTCGGGGTTCAGGGCCATGGGCAAACAGAGCGGGAAAAAGCCACCCGGGAGGGCAATTTGAAGCGTGTTCCCGCAGGGAGAACACGGCTGATCGGGTATTATCCCGCCTTCGGGATTCCCTCTGGGGCGGGCCTGCTGGCCCGCAGAAACACACCCTGAGCCGGCCCACCTACTGACCCACCGTCGGCCGCACCTCGCGGCCGCTTTCGCAAGACAACGAGGACGTCCAGATGTTCGGAGCCTTCCGACGCTATTTCTCCACCGACCTGGCCATCGACCTGGGTACGGCCAACACCCTGATCTTCGTTCGCGAAAAAGGCATCGTCCTGGACGAGCCCTCCGTCGTCGCCATCCGCCACGAAGGCGGTCCCCAGGGCAAGAAGACCATCCAGGCCGTCGGCCACGAAGCCAAGGCCATGCTCGGGAAGGTCCCCGGCAACATCGAGGCGATCCGCCCGATGAAGGACGGCGTGATCGCTGACTTCACCGTCACCGAGCAAATGCTCAAGCAGTTCATCAAGATGGTCCATCCGCGATCCGTGCTGCGCCCCAGCCCGCGGATCATCATTTGCGTGCCTTGCGGCTCCACCCAGGTCGAGCGCCGCGCCATCCGCGAATCCGCCTTGGGCGCTGGCGCCAGTGAGGTGTACCTGATCGAAGAGCCCATGGCCGCGGCCATCGGCGCGGGACTGCCGGTCTCCGAAGCCTCCGGCTCCATGGTCGTCGATATCGGCGGCGGCACCACCGAGGTGGGCGTGATCTCCCTGGGCGGCATGGTCTACAAGGGCAGCGTGCGCGTGGGCGGCGACAAGTTCGACGAGGCCATCATCAGCTACATCCGCCGCAACTACGGCATGCTGATTGGCGAGCCCACCGCCGAAATGATCAAGAAGAACATCGGCTCGGCCTTCCCCGGCTCCGAGGTGAAAGAGATCGAGGTCAAGGGCCGCAACCTCTCCGAGGGCGTGCCGCGCTCCTTCACCATCTCCTCCAACGAGATCCTCGAGGCGCTCACCGACCCGCTCAATAACATCGTCTCTGCGGTCAAGAACGCGCTGGAAAGCACGCCCCCCGAACTCGGCGCCGACATCGCCGAGCGCGGCATGATGCTCACGGGTGGCGGCGCGCTGCTGCGCGACCTGGACCGCCTGCTGGCCGAAGAAACCGGCCTGCCGGTGCTGGTCGCCGAAGACCCCCTCACGTGCGTGGTGCGAGGCTGCGGCATCGCGCTGGAGCGCATGGAGCGCCTGGGCTCCATCTTCACCAACGAGTAAGCCGCCGGAAGGACAGCGATGCCGCTCGGTACGCTGGACAGGACACCGCCGCCGTTCTTCAAGCAGGGCCCCTCGGCCCTGTCCAAGCTCATGGTGTTCAGCGCCTTGGCCATCTTCCTGATGGTGGCCGACGTCCGCTTCAGGATCGCGCAGCCGGTGCGCGCCATCCTGGGCACCCTGCTGTATCCCGTGCAGTGGCTGGCCATTCAGCCGGTGGCCCTGTCCGAGGGCGCGGGCGAATACCTCGAGTCCCTGCGCGGTGCGCAAGCCGCCCAGGCCGCCGAGGCCCAGACCCGGGCACGGCTGGCGCAGCAGGCCGTGCGCGTGCATCAGGTCGAACAGCTCACACTCGAAAACGAGCGCCTGCGCAAGCTGCTGGAACTGCGCGAACGCGTCGCCACACCGGCGCAGGCGGCCCAGGTGCTTTACGAAGCCTCCGACATCTACTCGCGCAAGGTCGTCATCGACAAGGGCCTGGTGCACGGCGTCGAATCTGGCTCGCCGGTGATCGACGAGTTCGGCGTGCTGGGACAGGTCACGCGCGTGTATCCCGCCGTAAGCGAAGTCACCCTGGTCACCGACCGTGACCAGGCCACGCCGGTGCTCAATGCGCGCACCGGCGCGCGCAGCGTGGCCCATGGAGACACCACTGGACTGCACCCGGGCGCGCTGGAGCTGCGCTTCATGGCGGCCAACGCCGACGTGCAGGCCGGCGACCTGCTCACCACCAGCGGCGTAGATGGCGTGTACCCGCCAGGCCTGCCGGTGGCCCTGGTTGACAAGATCGAGCGCCGCGCTGACTCGGCCTTCGCCCGCATCCATACCGTACCCAAGGCGGCGGTGTCCGGCGCGCTGCACGTGCTGGTGCTCAAGCCCGTGGGCGAGCAGCTGCCGCCGCGCCCTGCGCTGGAGGCATCCGCGCCGGCTGCGGGCCGCACCGGAGGCCGCAGATGATCATGCGTCCCGGCAAGCCGCTGCTGCTGCCGGCGCGGCCCAGCTTCATCTGGGGCACGCTGGTCGCGGCGATGCTGATGAATATGCTGCCCTTGGGGCGCCAGCCCTGGATGCCCGACCTGCTGGCCCTGGTGCTGGTGTTCTGGAGCGTGCACCAACCGCTGCGCATCGGCATCGCCACCGCCTTCCTGTTCGGGCTGGTGATGGACGTGCACCAGACCGCGCTGCTCGGGCAGCATGCACTGGCCTACACCGCGCTGTCCTACTTCGCGATCATGGTGCACCGGCGCCTGTTGTGGTTCACGGTGCCCTCACAGGCGCTGCAGGTGCTGCCGCTGTTCGGGTCGGCCCATGCCATCGAGCTCACGATCCGGCTGCTCGCCGGCGGCTCCTTTCCCGGCTGGAGCATGGTGCTCGCGCCGATGATCGAATCCGCGCTGTGGCCCTTGGCCACGATCGTCCTGCTCGCGCCACAGCGTCGGGCAGTGGATCCGGACAAGAACCGGCCGTTGTAGGGCCCCTGGACCATGACCGAGTTGCGCAATATCGAGGCAGACATCGCGCGCTTTCGCTCGCGCGCCGTGGCGGCCAGTGCGATCATCCTGGTGTGCTTTCTGCTGCTTGGATTGCGCCTGGTGTGGCTCCAGGTCGTGCGCCATGACGACCTGAACGAGCAGGCCGAGGCCAATCGCACGGCCATCGTTCCCATCGTGCCCAATCGCGGCCTGATCCTGGACCGCAACGGCGTCGTGCTGGCCACCAACTACTCGGCCTACACCCTGGAGATCACGCTGTCGCGCCTGAACGCACCAGTGGACCAGGTGATCGACGAACTCTCGCAGGTGGTCGAGATCCACGCGCGCGACCGTCGCCGCTTCAAGAAGCTGCGCGAGGAATCCAAGAACGTGGGCTCGCTACCGATACGCACCAAACTCACCGACCAGGAAGTCGCCCGCTTCACCGCGCAGCGTTTCCGCTTCCCCGGCGTCGAGATCAAGGCGCGCCTGTTCCGCAGCTACCCCTGGGGCGAACTCGCCAGCCACGTGATCGGCTATATCGGCCGCATCAACCAGGCCGAGAAGGCCCAGATGGAAGACTGGCCCGAGGAGGATCAGGCCAATTACCGCGGCACGGAATACATCGGCAAGCTCGGCGTGGAGCAGAGCCTGGAGCGGCAGCTGCACGGCCTGACCGGCGTCGAGGAAGTCGAGACCTCGGCGGCGGGCCGCGCGGTGCGCAAGCTCGCCAGCAAGCCCGCCACCCCAGGCAACACGGTGATGCTGTCCATCGACATCAAGCTGCAGAACCTGATCGAGCAGATGTACGGCGACCGCCGCGGCGCGCTGGTGGCCCTGGACCCCAAGACCGGCGAGGTGCTGGCCTTCGTCTCCAAACCTACCTTCGACCCCAACCTCTTCGTGGACGGTATCGACACCGAGAGCTGGCAGTTCCTGAACGAGTCCATCGACAAGCCGCTCCTGAACCGCGCCCTGCGCGGCACCTACCCGCCCGGCTCCACCTACAAGCCCTTCATGGCGCTGGCGGCGCTAGAGACCGGCAAGCGCACGGCGGGCCAGGTGATCCAGGACAACGGCAGCTGGTCCTTCGGCGGTCACGTGTTCCGCAGCCATGGTGACCAGGGCCTGGGCCCAGTGGACATGGCCACCAGCATCGTCAAGTCCAGTAACGTCTACTACTACTCGCTGGCCAACGAGATGGGCGTGGACACCATCCACGACTTCATGCGGCCCCTGGGCTTTGGCGACGTCACCGGCATCGACATCAACGGCGAGGTGCGCGGCGTGCTCCCGAGCCAGGCCTGGAAGCGCAATTACTACAAGCGCCCCGAGCAGAAGAAATGGTTCGCGGGCGAGACCATCTCCCTGGGCATCGGCCAGGGCTACAACACCTTCACCATGCTGCAGCTGGCGCAGGCCACTGCCACGCTCGTGAACAACGGCGTCAAGCACAAGCCGCGCCTCATCATCGGCACGCAGGACCCGGTCACGCGCGCGGTCACACCCGTCCCCCCCGAAGCGCCCACGGCGCTGGGCTACAAGCCCGAGCACGTGGAGGTGATCCGCCGTGCCATGGTGGGCGTGACCCAGGGCGGCACCTCGGCGCGCGTGTTCGCCGGCGCGCCGTACCTGTCCGGCGGAAAGACCGGCACCGCGCAGGCGGTGACCATCGGCCAGAAGGAAAAGTACAACGCCGGCAAGCTCGAGGAGCACCAGCGCGATCACGCGCTGTACATCGCCTTCGCGCCCGCCGACGATCCCAAGATCGCGCTGGCCGCGATCGTCGAGAACGCCGGCTTCGGCGCCGCCTCGGCGGCCCCGATCACGCGGCGCATCTTCGACTACTGGCTGCTCGGGCAATACCCCAGCGAGGAAGACCTCATCGCGGTGCGCAAGGGCCAGGCCGCCAGCCCGATCGGAAAGCCCCGTAATGCGGCGGACGTGGCCTGGCCGCCCGGTGCGGCCCTGTCCCCGGCGGCCGAAAGCGCCGCGGCGGCCTCCGCCGCCCTGGTGGCAGCGCGCGCCACGCGCGCTGCCTCACGCGCGCGCTGAATCCGCCCGCAGCACCGGCAGACCCGCGCCACCAAGGCCTACGCTGCGCTGCGCCAGCAGCCACTGCGTCACCGCCTCGGGCATGCAGCGCACGTCGCCTGGCGGCGTGCCGCGCGGAAATCCCACATGCCCGCCCTGCGCCGGCTGCCACAGGGTCACGCACGATCCCACCTGCCCTGTACGCGGCAGGCTCGCTGCCGGCACAAAGGGATCGTTGGCGGCGTTGAGTGCCAGCGCAGGGATGCGGATCCGATGCAGGTGCGGGCGCGCAGAGGCACGCGCGTAGTAGTCGTCGGCATCGCGAAAGCCATGCAGGGGCGCGGTGAAGAGGTCGTCGAAGGCGTACAGGTCGCGCGCTGCCAGCATCGCCTGCGCGTCGAACAGGCCTGGGTGCTGTGCCAGCTTGCGCAGGGCCTTGGGCTTCATGGTGCGCAGGAACATCGTGGTGTAGACCAGCCGGTTGAAGCCCCGGCCGATCGCTGCGCCGCCAGCCGCCAGATCCAGTGGCGAGCACACGCAGGCCACAGCATCGGCAGACCGCGAGGCGGTCTCACCCGCCTCGGCGGCCCATCGCATCAGCGCGTTGCCGCCCAGGGACACGCCCACCGCCAGCAGCGGGCCGACGTGCTGCGCGCGCAGCTGCGCCAGGATCCAGCCGATCTCCTCGAAGTCGCCCGAGTGGTAGGCGCGCGGCGCCAGGTTGATCTCGCCGCCGCAGCCACGAAAGTGCGGCACCACGAAATGCAGTCCCCATTCGCGTGCCACATCGGCGAAGGCCAGCGCGTAGTGGCTGCGCGAGGACCCTTCGAGGCCGTGAAACAGCACCAGCAGCGGCGCCTGCGGCGGTGGGGCCACCGGCGTGGCGGGCACCTGCCAGTCAGCATCGACGAAATCGCAGTCTGGCGTGATCCAGCGCTCGCGCCTGTAACTCACGGGAGGGCCGAACCCGGTGCGGGCGTACATCGCCGCCCAGACGGTCTGCAGGTTGCCCCCGGGCAGCCACCCTGGGGCGCGGTAATCCAGGGTCAATGCAGCACCTGCGGCGCGTCCGCGATCTCGGGGACCTCGGTGGCGCTGCCGGGGCTGGCGTGATGGGCCACCATCCGCCAGCCCTGGGCGGTGCGCAGGTAGACGTTGGTGGCCAACACCCAGGCCTGGCGCGGCCCCACTGCCGTGAGCACCTCCACCCGCTCCACCAGGTGATGCACCGAGCAACCCACAGCCTCCACCTTGCGTACCTGCTCGGGCCAGGCTCGCACCGTGCCGTTGGCGAACATGGCCTCGAAGGTGGCGCGGATCGCGGCCGGCCCCACGATGCGCGGACCGCCGGGGTGCACGCAGACGACCTCGTCCTCGTCGGCCCAGCATGCCATGAGCTTGTCAATGTCGCCGCTCTGGAGCGCGTCGTAGAACGCGGCTTCGATCTCGTCGGCGTTGCCGTCGAGGCTGGCGGCCTGGAGCTTGTTCTTGCGCATGAGACTTGCGATTTTGCCGGGAATCGCCATCTAGGTCTCCAGTACCCGCCCCCGGCACTGGCGGGGCGTCGCTCGCTGCGCTCGCACGCCCACGGGCCGCAATAAAAAAGCCCCGCCATCGCTGGCGGGGCTGAGTGCGCGGTTTTTAGCGCTTCTTGTCCAGGGTGTCGCGGATCAGCGCTTCTGCCGGTACTTGCGCAGGGCGGCCAGCTGGGCGGCCATCACGGCCAGTTCGGACTGGGCCTTGGCCAGGTCGATCTCGCTCTTGGCGTTCTTCACCGCCTCTTCGGCGGCGCGGCGCGCCTCATTGGCCTTTTCTTCGTCGAGGTCCTTGCCGCGGATCGCGGTGTCGGACAGCACGGTGACGACATTGGGCTGCACCTCGAGCACGCCACCGGCTACGAAGACGAATTCCTCGGAGCCGTCGGCCTTCTCGATACGCACCGAGCCAGGGCGGATGCGCGTGATCAGCGGCGTATGGCGGGGATAGATCCCCAGCTCGCCGGCCTCGCCGGGCAGCGCCACGAAGCGGGCCTCGCCGGAGAAGATGCTCTCCTCGGCGCTGACCACTTCGACGCGGATGGTGGAGGTCGACATGGTCAGGCGGCCAGCTTTTTAGCCTTCTCGAAGGCTTCGTCGATGGTGCCGACCATGTAGAAGGCCTGCTCGGGCAGGTGGTCGCATTCGCCAGCGGTGATCATCTTGAAGCCGCGAATGGTCTCGGCCAGGGGCACGTACTTGCCCGGAGAACCGGTGAACACCTCGGCCACGTGGAAGGGCTGCGACAGGAAACGCTGGATCTTGCGGGCGCGGGCCACGGCCAGCTTGTCCTCAGGCGCCAGTTCGTCCATGCCCAGAATCGCGATGATGTCGCGCAGTTCCTTGTAGCGCTGCAGCGTGCCCTGCACGGCGCGGGCCACGCTGTAGTGCTCTTCGCCCACGACCAGCGGGTCGAGCTGGCGGCTGGTGGAGTCCAGCGGATCCACGGCGGGGTAGATACCCAGGGCAGCGATGTCACGCGACAGCACCACCGTGGAGTCCAGGTGCGCGAAGGTGGTGGCGGGCGACGGGTCCGTCAGGTCGTCCGCAGGCACGTACACGGCCTGGATCGAGGTGATCGAGCCGACCTTGGTGGAGGTGATGCGCTCCTGCAGGCGGCCCATCTCTTCGGCCAGCGTCGGCTGGTAGCCCACGGCGGAAGGCATACGGCCCAGCAGCGCGGACACTTCGGTACCGGCCAGGGTGTAGCGGTAGATGTTGTCCACGAAGAACAGCACGTCGCGGCCCTCGTCACGGAAGGACTCGGCGATGGTCAGACCGGTCAGCGCCACGCGCAGGCGGTTGCCCGGGGGCTCGTTCATCTGGCCGTAGACCATGGACACCTTGGACTCGGCCAGATTGTCCAGCTTCACGACGCCGGAGTCGGCCATCTCGTGATAGAAGTCGTTGCCCTCGCGGGTACGCTCGCCCACACCAGCGAACACCGACAGACCCGAGTGGGCCTTGGCGATGTTGTTGATCAGTTCCATCATGTTCACGGTCTTGCCCACGCCGGCACCGCCGAACAGACCCACCTTGCCGCCCTTGGCGAAGGGGCACACCAGGTCGATCACCTTGATGCCGGTCTCGAGCAGTTCCTGGGAGGGAGACAGCTCGTCATAGGCGGGGGCCTTGCGGTGGATGGAAGCGGTCAGGGTCTGGTCGACCGGGCCGCGCTCGTCGATGGGGTTGCCGAGCACGTCCATGATGCGGCCCAGGGTGGCCTTGCCCACCGGCACCGTGATCGGCCGCTCGGTGTTGTAGACCATGTTGCCGCGGCGCAGGCCGTCCGACGAACCCAGCGCAATGGTGCGCACCACGCCGTCACCCAGCTGCTGCTGGACTTCGAGGGTCAGGGCCGAGCCGTCCATCTTGAGGGCGTCGTACACCTTGGGCATCTTGTCGCGCGGGAACTCCACGTCGACCACGGCGCCGATACATTGAACGATCTTTCCTTGCACTTGAGCTTGAGCCATCTTTTGCTCCAAAAAATTTAAACGGCGGCGGCACCCGCCACGATCTCCGAAAGCTCTTTCGTGATCGCGGCCTGGCGCGTCTTGTTGTAGACCAGCTTGAGTTCGGCAATCACGTTGCCGGCGTTGTCGGTCGCGGCTTTCATCGCCACCATACGGGCCGATTGCTCGGACGCCATGTTCTCGGCGACAGCCTGGTACACCAGCGCCTCGACGTAACGCACCAGCAGCTCGTCGATGACGGTCTGTGCATCGGGTTCGTAGAGGTAGTCCCAGGCGTGGCCTTCAGACTGCGCTTCCATGTGGTCGGCAGACAGGGGCAGCAGCTGTTCGACCACCGGCTCCTGCTTCATCGTGTTGATGAACTTCGTGTAGCACAGGTACACGGCCTTGAGCTTGCCCTCGGCGTACTGGTCCAGCAGCACCTTGACGGGGCCGATCAGCTTGTCCAGGTGCGGCGTGTCACCCAGTTGGGTGGCATGCGACACGACCTTGGCGCCCACGCGATTGAGGAAGCCCAGGCCCTTGTTGCCGATGGCCACCGCCTGCGACTGCACGCCCGCGTTCTGCAGGTCGCGCAGCTTGTTCGTCACAGCGCGCAGCACGTTGGTGTTCATGCCGCCGCACAGGCCCTTGTCGGTGGACACGACGATGAAGCCGGCCGCGTTGACCTCGTGCACCTGCATGAACGGGTGCACGTACTCGGGATGGGCCTTGCCCAGGTTGGCCGCGATGTTGCGCACCTTGTCGGCGTAAGGCCGGGCCGCACGCATGCGGTCCTGCGCCTTGCGCATCTTGGAGGCGGCGACCATTTCCATGGCCTTGGTGATCTTCTTGGTGTTCTCCACCGATTTGATCTTGCCGCGAATCTCTTTTCCTGCAGCCATGCTGGTTCCCCTCGGGCTTAGGCGAAGGTCTTCTTGAAGGCCTGGATGGCGGAGGTCAGCTCGGCTTCGGCGTCCTTGTCCATGGCCTTGTCGTTCTCGAGCTTGGCCAGCAGGGCGGCGTGCTTGTCCCTCAGGTGAGCGTGCAGGCCGGACTCGAAGGGCAGGACGCGCTTGATCTCGAGGTCGTCGAAGTAGCCCTTGTTCACCGCGTACAGCGACGCGGCCATCAGCGAGATGGGCAGCGGCTGGTACTGGGGCTGCTTGAGCAGTTCGGTCACGCGGGCACCGCGGTCCAGCTGCTTGCGGGTGGCTTCGTCCAGGTCGGAGGCGAACTGCGCGAAGGCGGCCAGTTCACGGTATTGGGCCAGGTCGGTACGGATACCGCCAGACAGCGACTTGATCAGCTTGGTCTGGGCAGCACCACCGACGCGGGACACCGAGATACCGGCGTTGATCGCGGGGCGGATACCGGCGTTGAACAGGCTGGTCTCCAGGAAGATCTGGCCGTCGGTGATCGAGATCACGTTGGTCGGCACGAAGGCGGACACGTCACCGGCCTGCGTCTCGATGATGGGTAGCGCGGTCAGCGAACCGGTCTTGCCCTTGACGGCGCCCTTGGTGAAGGCTTCGACGTAGTCGGCGTTCACGCGGGCCGCGCGCTCGAGCAGGCGGGAGTGCAGATAGAACACGTCGCCGGGGTAGGCTTCGCGGCCCGGGGGGCGGCGCAGCAGCAGCGAGACCTGGCGGTAGGCGACGGCCTGCTTGGACAGGTCGTCATAGATGATCAGGGCGTCCTGACCGCGGTCGCGGAAGTACTCGCCCATCGTGCAGCCGGAGTAGGCCGACACGTACTGCATGGCGGCGGACTCGGAGGACGAGGCGGCCACCACGATGGTGTAGTCCATCGCGCCAGCCTGCTCGAGGGAGCGCACCACGTTCTTGATCGACGACGCCTTTTGGCCGATGGCGACGTAGATACAGGTCATGTTCTGACCCTTCTGGTTGATGATCGCGTCGATCGCCACGGCGGTCTTGCCGGTCTGGCGGTCGCCGATGATCAGCTCGCGCTGGCCACGGCCGATCGGCACCATGGAGTCGATGGACTTCAGGCCGGTCTGCACCGGCTGGTCCACGGATTTACGCGCGATCACGCCAGGGGCGACCTTCTCGATCACGTCAGTCATCTTGGCGTTGATCGGGCCCTTGCCGTCGATAGGCTGACCCAGGGCGTTCACCACGCGGCCAATCAGCTCGGGGCCTACGGGCACTTCCAGAATGCGGCCCGTGCACTTGACGGTGTCGCCCTCGGAGATGTGCTCGTACTCGCCCAGAATCACGGCGCCGACGGAGTCGCGCTCGAGGTTCAGGGCCAGGCCGAAGGTGGGCTCGCCCTTGGCGTTGGCGGGGAACTCCAGCATCTCGCCGGCCATCACGTCGGATAGGCCATGGATGCGGGTGATACCGTCAGCCACGGACACCACGGTGCCCTGGTTACGAATGTCGGCAGTGCCGGCCAGGCCTTCGATACGGCTCTTGATCAGTTCAGAAATCTCTGCGGGATTGAGTTGCATGACTCTTTCCTTTTCCTTGTGTTTGCTGCTTGGCGCGAGGCCGGGGTTAGGCTGTGAGCGCGACCTTCATCTGCTCGAGGCGGGCCTTGACGGAGGTGTCGAGCACCTCGTCGCCGACCACCACGCGAATGCCGCCAATGAGGGAAGTGTCTTCCTGCACGGAGACGGTGAGCTTGCGGCCGAAGCGCTTCTCGAGCGCTGCGGACACCTTGCCCAGGTCGTCGGCGGAAATGGGGAAGGCGCTGTGGACCACGGCGTCGCTGGTGCCGCTCTTCGCATTCTTGAGTGCGCGGAACTGCGAGGCGATCTCGGGCAGGGCGGCCAGGCGGCCGTTCTCGACCACGGTGCGCAGGAAGTTCTGGCCGGCGGCCGGCAGCTTCACGCCGGCGACCTGGCTGACCAGTTCAAAGACCTGCGCGTCGGAGACCTTGGGGTTGGCGGCGAACTGCAGCAGCTGCGCGTCCGCACCGACAGCGCCCAGGGCGTCGAGCCACTGGGAGGTGCCGTTCAGGTCTGCCCCGCTGGCCTTGAAGAGGGCCTCGGCGTAAGGGCGGGCGATGGTGGCGAGTTCGGCCATGTGTCGTGACCTTTTACAGCTCGGCCTGCAGGCGGCGCAGGAGGTCGGCGTGGACGCCGGCGTTCACTTCCTTGCGCAGGATCTGCTCGGCGCCCTTGACGGCCAGCACGGCGACCTGCTCGCGCAGGACCTCACGGGCCTTGACGGCCTGCTGCTCGGCTTCAGCGCGCGCGGCGGCGACGATCTTGGCGGCTTCCTCGCTGGCGCGGCCCTTGGCCTCTTCGATGATGGCCTGGGCACGGCGCTCGGCATCGGCCAGGCGCGCGGCGGTCTCGGTGCGGGACTTGGCGAGTTCGGCCTCGACGCGCTGGTTGGCGGCGCTCAGCTCGGACTTGGCCTTGTCGGCGGCCGCCAGACCCTCGGCGATCTTCTTCGCGCGCTCGTCGAGCGCAGCGGTGATCGGAGGCCACACGAATTTCATCGTGAACCAGACCAGGATCAGGAACACGATCATCTGAACGATGAGGGTACCGGTGATGCTCATGTGATTTCCCCACCCTCACGGCGGCCGCGCCGCATCCCCCTACAGGGGATGGCCCCTTCGGCCCGGACTAGCCGGACCTGCGGCGCCTCGTGAAGGCTCAAGCGGTTCAAGATGATTACTTCGGCAGGTTGGCGATCTGGGCCAGGAAGGGGTTGGCCGTCGCGAACCACAGGGCGATACCGGTACCGATAATGAACGCGGCGTCGATCAGGCCGGCCAGCAGGAACATCTTGGTCTGCAGCTCGTTCATCAGTTCGGGCTGGCGAGCGGCAGCTTCCAGGTACTTGCTGCCCATGATGCCGATACCGATACAGGCGCCGATGGCACCCAGACCGATGATCAGGCCGGCGGCCAGTGCGACAAAGCTGATAACTTCCATGATTGCTCCTAAGGGACTTGGTTGGAAAAAAACGAGAGGGAAACTTTTGAAAGCGCGCGTCAGTGCGCGTCGTGGGCCTGGCCGACGTAGACGAGCGTCAGCATCATGAACACGAACGCCTGCAGCGTGATGATCAGGATGTGAAAGATCGCCCAGGCCGAGCCCGCGATGATGTGGCCGATCGCCAGACCGATGCCAGTGGCGGACAGCGAGAAGGCGCCGCCCATGAGGGCGATCAGCATGAAGATCAGTTCGCCGGCGTACATGTTGCCGAACAGCCGCATGCCGTGGGACACGGTCTTGGCGACGAACTCGATGATCTGCATCAGGAAGTTGAACGGCCACAGCACGGGGTGGCTGCCGAAGGGAGCGGTGAACAGCTCGTGCACCCAGCCGCCCAGGCCCTTGATCTTCACGTTGTAGAACAGGCAGACCAGCAGCACCGACAGGGACAGGCCCATGGTGACGGACAGGTCGGCGGTGGGCACGACGCGCATGTAGGCGTGGTGCGGATCATGGCCAGCGGCGGCGTAGATCTTCTCGAAGATGACCGGCAGCAGGTCCACCGGCAGCAGGTCCATGGCATTGAGCAGGAAGATCCAGACGAAGACGGTGAGCGCCAGGGGCGAGACCAGCTTGCGGCTCTCGGCGCTGTGCACGATGCCCTTGGCCTGGGAGTCCACCATGTCGACCAGCACTTCGACGGCAGCCTGGAATCGGCCCGGAACGCCCGATGTGGCCTTGCGCGCGGCCAGCCACAGCAGCCAGCAGCCCAGGACACCCAGGGTGATGGACCAGAAGATGGAGTCCAGGTTGAAGACGGTGAAGTCCAGCACCGACTTCGGCTTCTGGTTCTGAAGGTGGGTCAGGTGGTGAACGATGTATTCACCGGCGGTGGGTCCGTGTTCAGCAGCCATCTTCTGTTACTTGACTCTCTGTTGCCCGGCTCCGGGGAGCCGGTCTTTTAAACCTTGGGGCGGGGCGCCGGCTTGAATGCCAACGCCACCCAGTACACCTTCATCGTCACCATCAGGCCAACCAGCAAGGCCGGCCAGCTCAGATCGGACACCCACCGAGGCGCCATCGCCAGCAGGACGATAGACACGACGATCTTGACCATCTCCCAGGCCATGAAGCCGACGGCGGCCGTTCCTGCATTGAGCGAGGAAAAACGCCCCGTAAGCCCCCTGGCAAAAATAATGGCGGGGACCACCACGGCCAGCGCACCGTAACCGGCGGACCAGCCGACGTTCTGCCGACCCGTCAGGCCCCAGGCCCCCAGGGCCACGGCCGCACCTACTACCGCCTGCCAGGCGACGACCCGCCACGGGGAGACCGAGGGGTGTCGCTCGCGCAGCTGCCGCGCCTCTTCGGCGCTGAGCGGCTTGTAGGGAATCTCGTCGTCCGGGGTCTCGGGCTGCGGGGCTTTCGTTGTCATTGGAGCTTGCCCGCGCCGAAACACCGGCGGATTCAGACCTGCGGTTTCAGCATTCGGCGCGATTATATGAGGGGAAACCCGCCTACTAGCACTTGCCGCAACGATAAGACGGGGCTTTCGCGCGCGCCGGGCCCGCGAGCAATTCAAAGGTATTAAGACGGCGCCTCCTGCGCGCGGCTGGCCCTCACGCGGCGCGCGCAGCGGCCACAATCTGCGGGAACCGACAGCCCGCATGACCACGCCCGCACCGCCCCCGCACCGCGCCGACTCCCTCATTGAGTACCCCTGCCGCTTCCCCATCAAGGTCATGGGCGCCAAAGTGGAGGGCTTCGTCGAAGCCGTCACCGCCGTCGCCGTGGCCTTCGACCCCGCCTTCGATGCCGCCAGCATCGAATTGCGTGACAGCAAGGGCGGCAACTACCTGGGCATCACCATCACCATCACCGCCACCAGTCGCGAGCAGCTCGACGAGCTGTATCGCACGCTGTCCACGCACCCCATGGTGCGGGTCGTGCTCTGACCATGCGCGCCCTCGTACGCGGCCGCGTGGACTACCCGTCCACCTATCAGGCCATGCAGGACTTCACCGCCGGGCGCACGCAGGACACACCCGACGAACTCTGGCTCTGCGAACACCCGCCCGTGTACACCCAGGGCCTGGCGGGCCGGGCCGACCATCTGCTGGCGCCGGGCGACATCCCGGTGGTGCAGACCAACCGCGGCGGGCAGGTGACGTACCACGGGCCCGGCCAGGTGGTGGCCTATCCGCTGATCGATCTGCGGCGCGCGGGCTACTTCGTGAAGGAGTACGTGTACCGGATCGAAGAGGCCGTGATCCGCACCCTGGCGCACTACGGCGTGACCGGCCTGCGCGTGCGCGGCGCGCCGGGCATCTACGTGCGCCGTGAAGATCCCTTCTCGCACCATCGCCCTGAAGCGGCCGCCCCCGGCGAGGACCCCTTCAAAGGCCTGGCCAAGGTCGCTGCCCTGGGCATCAAGGTGAGCCGGCACTGCACCTACCACGGCGTGGCGCTGAACGTGGCCATGGACCTGGAGCCCTTTTCCCGCATCAACCCTTGCGGCTACGCGGGTCTGGAGACGGTCGACCTTTCTACAATCGGGGTTACCACCCCCTGGAACGAGGCGGCGCAGGTGCTGGGCCAGAAGCTCGAGGCACTGCTGGCGCCGTAGCAACGCGAGCCACACCACACCATGAGCAGCAATCCCGTCGTTCGCGAGGCGCAAGACGCCGATTCGTACAACCCGCTGGCCAAGCAGAAGGCCGCGGCCAAGCTCTCGCGCATCCCGGTCAAGGTCGAACAGGGCCCGGTGCTGAAGAAGCCCGATTGGATCCGCGTGAAAGCCGGTTCGCCCACCACGCGCTTTTACGAGATCAAGCAGATCCTGCGCGAAAGCAACCTGCACACGGTGTGCGAAGAAGCCTCCTGCCCCAACATCGGTGAGTGCTTCGGCAAGGGCACGGCCACCTTCATGATCATGGGCGACAAGTGCACGCGCCGCTGCCCCTTCTGCGACGTGGGCCACGGCCGCCCCGACCCGCTGGACGCGAACGAGCCCGAGAACCTGGCGCGTACCATCGCCAAGCTGCAGCTGAAATACGTCGTGATCACCAGCGTGGACCGCGACGACCTGCGCGATGGCGGGAGCCAGCACTTCGTGGACTGCATCCGCCGCACGCGCGAGCTCTCGCCGGCCACCACCATCGAGATCCTGGTGCCCGACTTCCGCGGCCGCGACGACCGCGCGCTGGAGATCCTCAAGGCTGCGCCGCCGGACGTGATGAACCACAACCTCGAGACCATCCCGCGCCTGTACAAGGAGGCGCGCCCCGGCTCTGACTACGCCTTCAGCCTGAACCTTCTGAAGAAGTTCAAGGCCCTGCACCCGAACGTCCCGACCAAGAGCGGCCTGATGGTCGGCCTGGGCGAGACGGATGAAGAGATCCTGCAGGTGATGCGCGACATGCGCGCGCACGACATCGACATGCTCACCATCGGCCAGTATCTGGCCCCCAGCACCTCGCACCTGCCGGTGCGCCGCTACGTGCACCCGGACACCTTCAGGATGTTCGAGGAAGAGGCCTACAAGATGGGGTTCACCCACGCCGCCGTCGGCGCGATGGTGCGCTCCAGCTACCACGCCGACCAGCAGGCCCACGCCGCCGGCGTCGCCTGAACGCGGGCCGATGCCGGCCAACCTCTACGCGCTGGGCGCCATCGCGCTGTGGTCGATGCTGGCGGCGCTAGGCGTTTCGCTGGCGCACCTGCCGCCCTTTCTCCTCACTGGCCTGGCCCTCGTGATCGGCAGCGTGCCAGCCTGGCCGCTGGCGCGCCAGTGGAGGGTGCCCACACGCACGCTGCTGCTCGGGGTGTACGGCCTCTTCGGCTTTCATTTCCTGCTGTTCATCGCGCTGCGCGTGGCGCCGCCGGTGGAGGCCAATCTCGTGAACTACCTGTGGCCGCTGCTGATCGTGGTGCTCGCACCGGTCTTCCTGCCGGGGCTGCGTCTGCGCGCGACGCATTTGGCTGCGGCGCTGGCCGGCTTCGCGGGCGCGGCCATCGCCATCCTCGGGTCGGCGCAGGGTACACAGGGCGCGTCGGGCGCCTCAGGCGCCTGGTCCTGGGGCTACCTGCCCGCGCTGGGGTCGGCCTTCATCTGGGCCAGCTACTCGCTGTGGACGCGGCGCGTACCGGCGTTTCCGACGGCGGCCATCGGGCTGTTCGGGCTGGTATCGGGCCTGCTCTCGCTGGCCTGCCACTGGGCGCTCGAGCCGGCCGTCTCCGTCTCGGCGCTCGACCTGGTGCTGCTGGCGGTCATGGGCCTGGGCCCGCTGGGCGCGGCCTTCTTCCTGTGGGACAAGGCGCTCAAGCTCGGTGACGCGCGCCAGATCGGGATCCTGAGCTACCTCACCCCGCTGGCGTCCACGATCCTGCTGCTGGTGGCCAGCGGCCGAGCGCTCACGCCCTCCATCGCGCTGGCCGCGGCGCTGATCATCGGGGCGGCGGTGGTGGGTACGCGCAGCGCGGATGACACGGGAAACACGGACAACGCCGACAAGACCTGAACCCTGCGCGTGAACTGCCTGCGTGATGCGCAGGCGCCCGGTCCTGCGGCCCTCACGCCAGCAGCTTGGCCGGTTCGTCGGAGGCGATGACCTCCTGCGCCCAGGGCGCCAGGCGCGCAGTGTCGGCGCGCAACACCTGCTGCTTCACCGCCAGCAGCTGCGCCGGGTGCATGGAGAAACTGCGCAGGCCCAGCCCCAGCAGCAGGCGTGTGAAATCGACGTCGCCGGCCATCTCGCCGCACACGCTCACCGGCTTGCCCTGGTCGCGGCAGGCCGCGATGGTGTCAGCCAGTAGCCGTAGCACCGCCGGGTGGCAGGGGTCGTACAAGTGGGCCACCGATTCGTCGGCGCGGTCGATGGCCAGCGTGTACTGGATCAGGTCGTTGGTGCCGACCGAGAGAAAGTCGAAGTGCTTGAGGAAGGTGCGCACCATGATGGCCGCTGCCGGGATCTCGATCATCGCGCCGATGTCGATGGGTCCGTAGGCAATGCCGCGGTTGTCCAGCTCGGCCCGCGCGAAATCAACCAGCGACAGCGTGTGCCGGATCTCCCCCACGTGCGCCAGCATGGGAATCAGCATGTTCACCTTGCCGTGGGCGGCGGCGCGCAGGATGGCGCGCAGCTGCGTGAGGAACATCGCCGGGTCGGCCAGGCTCCAGCGGATAGCACGCAGGCCCAGCGCGGGGTTCAGGTGCGCGTCGTCGCGGCGGGTGTCGTCCAGCGGCTTGTCCGCGCCCACGTCGATGGTGCGGATGGTGACCGGCAGGCCCTGCATACCCTCGACGGCGCGGCGGTAGGCCTGGTACTGCTCCTCTTCGTCGGGCAGGTGGCCCTGGCGCCCCATGAACAGGAACTCGCTGCGAAACAGCCCCACGCCCACCGCACCCGCGGCCAGGGCCGCAGCGGCGTCGTCGGGCAGCTCGATGTTGGCGAGCAGCTCGATGCGCTCGCCATCGAGCGTGACCGCCGGCGTGTGCCTCAGCCGCCCCAGGCGCCCCCGCTCGAGTTCGGCCTGGCGCTGCTTGAACTGGTATTCGGCCAGGATGATGGGCGAGGGGTCGACGATCATCACGCCGGCGTCGCCGTCGATGATGACCCAGTCGTCCTGGCGCACCAGCTGGCTGGCGCTGCGCGCGCCCACCACCGCGGGAATGTCCATGCTGCGCGCCACGATGGCGGTGTGCGAGGTCTTGCCGCCCACGTCGGTGACGAAGCCGGCGAATACGCTCTGCTTGAACTGCAGCATGTCCGCGGGAGACAGGTCGTGCGCGATCAGCACCAGCGGCACGTCGGTGGTGCCCTCCAGCGCCAGGTCCTGCTGGCGGCCTGCCCCGGCGCGGCGCGCGGCAGGCGGCGGCGCGGCGGGTGTGGCCACACCTTTCATGTAACGCAGGATGCGCTCGGCCACCTGCTCGAGGTCGGCCTTGCGTTCGCGCAGGTACTCGTCCTCCATCTCGTCAAACTGGCGCGAGAGGGCTTCGAGCTGCGTGGTCAGCGCCCACTCGGCGTTGTAGAGGCGATCGGAGATCCAGTGCTTGACCCCGGAGATCAGGTCCTGGTCCTGCAGCAGCATCAGGTGCACGTCCAGCAGGGCCGACAGCTCGTGGGGCGCCTCCTTGGGGCCCATGCCGGCGATCGTCTGCTGCAGGCGGTGGATCTCCTCGACCACCGCGTCGCGGCCGGCACGCACGCGCGCGATCTCGGATTCGACCTGTTCGGGAGGGATGAAGTAGTGCGCGACGTCGACGCGGCCGGCCATGAGCACGGCACGCCCGATGGCGATGCCGCGTGCGACAGGAAGGCCGTGGACCGCGAAGGTCATGAAGTCACCCCGTTCATTCTCCCTCGCCGAACTTGTCGTGTATGAGCGCCAGCAGGGCGTCGACGGCCTCCTGGGCCTGCTCGCCCTCGGCCTCCAGGACGACCTCGCTGCCCAGGCCGGCGGCCAGCATCATCACCCCCATGATGCTCTTGGCGTTGACGCGTCGCTCTCCCTTGGAGATCCAGACCTCGCAGGGAAAGGAGCCCGCCATCTTGGTGAGCTTGGCGGAGGCGCGCGCGTGCAGCCCCAGCTTATTGCTGATGGTCGTGGTGCTTTGGATCATGTCGTGGCCTGGACTGGTTCTGCGGCGCGGTGAGCGCCACCTGCATCACGCCCTGGGTGCCGCCGGTGACCGCGCGGGCCACCAGGGCATCCAGCGGCTCGTGGCGATAGCTGACGCTGCGAAGCAGCATGGGGAGGTTCACCCCGGTCACCAGGCGCGAGGACACGCCGTCGACCAATTTCTGGGCGACGTTGCTGGGGGTGGCGCCGAAGATGTCGGTGAGCACCAGCACGCCCCGCACCTGCGGCGCGCGTGAGAGCTGCTCGAGGGCGATGCGCGCGGTTGCCAGGGTCTCCTCGGGCGAGAGATTGGGCTGCACGTCGACCGCGCTCACGACGGCGCCGCAGTCCGGGAACACGTGCAGGGCGCATTGCCTCAGGGCATGGGCCAGCGGCGCGTGACCGATGATCAGGATCCCGTTCATGGCGGCTGATTATCCGGCCTGTCCCTCGGCGCGGGCCTGCAGGAAGTACACCCAGGAGCCGACGCAGCACACCAGAAGCACCGCCAGCGCCGCGCGGAAGCTCTCGGCCTCAGCCAGGCCCAGGGCCCGGAATCCGTCGATCAGGAGGCCCACGCCCCACTGCATCACGAACACGCCCACGAAGATCACGAGGTTGTAGGCGGACAGGGCGCGGCCCGCGAGCGCCGCAGGAAAGGCCATGCCCACCGCGGGCTGGGCCAGGGCGGCGAAGGTGGACCCAACGAAGAAGAGGGTCCAGCTCCAGGCCCCCGCGCTGCTGCCGGCGGCGATCAGGGCGCCCAGGGCCAGAAAGCCCAGGGGCTGGCCCCAGGCGATCAGGCGGTTGGCGTCCCAGCCCCGCGCCGTGAGTCGGGGCGTGACCAGACCCCAGCCCCAGAACGACAGGAGCATGGCCAAGTTGATGGTGAAAAGGCCGGTGGCTGCCTGCGAGGGGGAATAGCCCGCGACCCGCACCATCCAGGGCCCTGCCCACAGGGTCTGCAGGGCCAGCAGGCCGCCGTAGCAGAAGAACCCCAGGGGAGCCATGCGCCGGAAGTAAGGATGGCGCCACACCTCGCGGTACCCCGTATCGGGTGTGTCGTCCGCGGCCGGCGCGGCCGGGGGCCAGGCCGGCACCCGCCAGGCGATCAGGGCCATGGCCGCCACGATCAGGACGGCCATGGCCACGAACAGCGCGCGCCATCCGACCATCGGCATCAGCCACTGCACGGGCAAGGTGGAAGCGACCATGCCCAGGGAGCCGGTCATGAGCATCCACGAGCTGGCCCGCAGCTGCATTGGGGGCGAGAGCCAGCGGCGGTAGCCGGTGAGGGGCGCCATCAGGCAGGCGCTCAGGCCCATCCCGCACAGGATGCGGGCCGCCAGCAGGCCCGCGAAGCTCTGGGCCAGGGCGAAGCCCACGCAGCCGGCCACCGCCACCGCGAGGAAGGCCAAGACCACCTTGCGCGGCCCGTGGCGATCGAGCCAGCGCCCCAAAGGCAGCTGCGTAAGGGCGAAGCCGATGAAATACCCCCCCGCCATCAGCCCCAGGTCACGCGCGTTCAGGGCAAACTCCTGCGTGAGGGTCGGGGCCAGCGTGGCGGTGACGGCCCGTATCAGGGCGGACAGGAAGTAGGCAAATGCGAAGGCGAGGAACACCACCACCGCGTCACGTCGGGTAAGGACCATAGCCCGTCATTATGTGAGCAAGGATTGACCGACAATCCGGCGATGAACTCCCTCGACGGCATCCGGATCCTGGATCTCTCGCGCGTCCTGGCCGGCCCCTGGTGCACCCAGACCCTGGCCGACCTGGGCGCCGACGTGATCAAGATCGAGCGCCCTGGCACCGGCGACGACACGCGCAGCTGGGGCCCGCCCTTCCTGACGCAGGCCGACGGCCGCGAGACCGCCGAAGCCGCCTACTACCTGGGCACCAACCGCAACAAGCGATCGGTCACCTGCGACATCGCGCAGCCCGCGGGCCAGGCGCTGCTCAAGTCGCTGGTGGCGCACTGCGACGTCTTCGTGGAGAACTTCAAGGTCGGCGACATGACGCGCTACGGCCTGGACTACGAATCCCTGCGCGCGATCAACCCGCGCCTGGTGTACTGCAGCATCACCGGCTTCGGCCAGACCGGCCCCTACAGCGACCGCGCGGGCTACGACTACGCTGTCCAGGGCATGGGCGGCCTCATGAGCATTACCGGCGAGCGTGACGACCTGGGCGGCGGACCGCAGAAGGTGGGTGTGGCGGTGGCCGACCTGTTCACGGGCCTGTACGCCACGGTCTCCATCCTGGCCGCCCTTCGCCATGCCGAGCGCACCGGTCAGGGCCAGCAGGTGGACATGGCCCTGCTGGACACGCAGGTGGCGATGCTCGCCAACCTCGGCGCCAACTACCTCGTGAGCGGCAAGGTGCCGGGGCGGGCAGGCAACGCGCACCAGAACATCGTCCCCTACCAGGTGTTCGAGGTCGCGCCCCAAGGCGATGGCAGTGCCGACCACATCATCCTGGCGGTGGGCAACGACGGCCAGTTCGCCAGGTTCTGCGAGGTGGCGGGCTGTACGCACCTGGCCACGGACGCGCGCTTTGCCCGCAACCAGGACCGCGTGCGCCATCGCGCCGTGCTCGTGCCCCTGTTGGAAGCCCTCATGAAGACGCGCGCCAAGGCCGACTGGCTGCGCGCGCTGGAAGCCGCCAAGGTGCCCTGCGGCGCGATCAACAACCTGGCCGAAGTCTTCGCCGACTCGCAGGTACAGGCTCGCGGCATGGTGGACACCTGGGACCACCCGCTGCGCCCGGGCCTGCGACTGGTGGCCAGCCCGGCCAAGCTCAGCGCCACGCCCGTGCGCAAGGACCTGCCCCCGCCGCTGCTGGGGCAGCACACGCACGAGGTGCTGGCCGAACTGCTCGGGCTGGATGCGGACCGCATTGGTGCGCTCGCGCGCGACAAGGTCATTTGAAGCGCCCGCAGTCGCTGCCTGCCGATCGCGCATACTCGACGCAACGCCCGTTCACCCCCGGCAAAGCCTCCGGTAACCGACCCCATGACCAAGCGCCTCTGGACCCTGCTGGCCGCTCTGGCCCTCGTGGCCGCCGCCACCGCGGTGTACCTGGGCACGGGCCGCGCCGCCGCGCCCGCCTCCACCTTCGTGCTGCTCGATGGCAGCACCCGCACCACCGCCGACCTCAAGGGCAAGGTAACGCTGGTCAACTTCTGGGCGACGAGCTGCGTGACCTGCGTGGCCGAGATGCCGCAGATCATCGCCACCCACGAGAAGTACCAGGCGCGCGGCTACCAGACGGTGGCCGTGGCCATGAGCTACGACCCGCCGGCCTATGTGGTGAACTTCGCGCAATCGCGCAAGCTGCCTTTCGGTGTGGCGATCGACAACACGGGAGCGGTGGCCAAGGCCTGGGGCGATGTGCGGCTCACACCCACCACCTACATCGTGGACAAGCGCGGCGAGATCGTGAAGCGCTATGTGGGTGCGCCGGACTTCGCCGAGCTGCACCAGCTGATCGAGAAGCTGCTGGCCGCGCCGGCCTGAACGAGCCTGGAGCGGCCGGCGAGCACGCCGGGAACCCTCCGGAAAGACCGCGTCAGTTCGCGCGGAAATTGTCGTGGCAGGCCTTGCAGGTGCCCGCCGTGGCGCCGAAGGCCGCCTTCAGGTTGTCCAGGTTCTGGGTCTTGGCGGCGGCCAGCAGCTTGGCGGTCTCGGCCATCATCTTCTCGGAATGGTCCTTGAACTTGGCCTGCTCGGTCCAGATCTCGGGCTTGGCCTTGGCAGAGATCTTGTCCGTGCCGGGGCCGAAGCCGGCCCAGGGCAGGCGCGAGAGGTCGTTCACGATCTGGGCGTTGTCGACCGCCGCCTTGGCATCGAAAGGCGCACGGCCGCTGGCCATGGCGCCGATGCGGGAGAAGTGGGTTCCCATGACCGACAGGGCGCTCTGGCGGTACTTCACGGCGTCTTCGGGCTTGGCGAACTGGGCATGGGCGGGGACGGCCAGGACGCTGGCAGCGGCGAGCGTCAGGAGGGCAAGGGATTTCATGGGGCGGGGCTCCGGGTTGGGGAACAATGGGGGGGTCAGTCAATCTTTGTATCAGAACCGTGAATCCGTCGTATTCCTCCGGCCGGACACCCCCTCAGGCGGCTTTGACCCCCGTCACCGCGGTGCGGGTCTGGGACCTGCCCACGCGCGTGTTCCACTGGCTGCTGCTGGTGTGCGTGATCGGACTGTTCGCCAGCGCCTATGCGCCGGGCCACCGAATCGAGCTGCACGCGCGTTTCGGCTACGCGGTGCTGACGCTGCTGCTGTTCCGGCTGGTCTGGGGTTTCGTCGGCGGGCACTGGTCCCGCTTCATCCACTTCTTTCCGCGGGGTGGCGCAGGCGCCCGCCTCGGCCACAGCCTGAGCGGCGCGCTGGCGGTCTTGGCCATGCTGCTGGCGTTGGCGGCGCAGGTCGCCACCGGCCTCGTGGGCGATGACGAGATCGCCTTCACCGGCCCCCTGAACCGCTTCGTCACCACCGCCCTGGGCCTAGCCGCCACTGCCTGGCACAAGGGCGTGGGTCAGTGGATTCTGGTGGGACTCATTGCGCTGCATGTGGGGGCCATCGCCTTCTACCGGCTAGCACGGCACAACGACCTGATCGGCCCCATGCTGGGCGGCGACAAAGTGGTGGATCCCGCAGCCGCGCCCGGGGTACCTGTGGCCGCATCGGCAGACACCACGTCCACCCGGCTGCTGGCGCTGGCCGTGCTGGCCCTGTGCGCCAGCGCGGTAGGGCTCATGGTGCGGATGGCATGATCGAGCAGGTCACTGGCAATGGCGAGCAGATCGAGTCTGCACACGCCATTTTTCGCGAGTACGCCGACAGCCTGGGTATCGACCTGGGCTTCCAGGACTTCGAGCGCGAGCTGCGCGATTTACCGGGCGAATACGCTCCGCCACGTGGCACCCTGCTGCTGGCCACCCTGGACGGGGTGGTCGCCGGCTGCTGCGCGCTGCGGCCGCTGGATACCGTGGACTACCCCAACGCAGCCGAGATGAAGCGCCTGTACGTGCGCAAGGCCTTTCGCGGCTTCGGGCTGGGGCGCCAGCTGGCGGAGGCGACGCTGGATGCGGCACGCGCGGCGGGCTACGCCTGCGTGCTGCTGGACACGCTGTCGGACATGGAGGCTGCACGCGCCCTGTACTACGAGCTGGGCTTCCAGGAGATTCCGCCCTACTATCACAACCCCATCTCGGGGGCGCATTACCTGAAGGTCGACCTCTAGTCGCGGGTGCGGTCCTGGTGTCGCGGATCAACCAGAAAAAAGCCCGGCATACCGGGCTTTTTCATGTGCGAAGCGAGTCCTTACCCAGCGATCAGCCCTTGGCCTGGGCCAGCATCGTCTGCGCGTCGCTGACCTCGAACTTGCCCGGGGCCTCGATGTTGAGCGTGGAGACCTTGCCGTCCTTGACCAGCATGGAGTAGCGGTTGCTGCGCAGGCCCATGCCGCGCGCAGTGAGGTCCAGGGTCAGGCCGGTGGCCTTGGTGAAATCGGCGCTGCCGTCGCCCAGCATACGCACCTTGGTGCCAGTCTTCTGGTCACGCGCCCAGGCGCCCATGACGAAGGCGTCGTTCACGCTCACGCACCAGATCTCGTCCACACCGGCCTTCTTCAGCTCGTCGTATTTCTCGACGTAGCCGGGCACGTGCTTGGCCGAGCAGGTCGGGGTGAAGGCGCCGGGCAGGGCGAACAGGGCGATGGTCTTGCCGGCGGCGGCCTTGGCCACCTCGACCGGGTTGGGGCCGATGCTGCAGCCGTTGCCTTCGACTTCCGAGTATTCCTGCAGGGTGGCGTTGGGCAGGGTGTCTCCGACCTTGATCATGAATGGGCTCCTGGAATGAAAAACGACCCACGATTGTGGGCCGTTTTCTTTGGCTGAGCGCAGCCTGGGGGGATCAGACCTCGGCGGCCTTCTCGACCAGGCGGGTGGCGACCCAGTTCTTGGTCTTGGAGATCGGGCGGCTCTCGGTGATCTCGATCACATCGCCCAGGTGGTATTCACCCTTCTCGTCGTGCGCGTGGTACTTGCTCGACTTGGCCACGATCTTGCCGTACAGCTCGTGCTTGACGCGGCGCTCGACCAGGACGGTGACCGTCTTGGCGCGCTTATCGCTGACGACCTTGCCGATCAGGGTGCGCTTGAGGGAGGTTTTGGCTTCCGTCATGTTCACTCCTTCTTGGCGGCGGAATCGGAGCCACCTTCGGTGGCGGCGCGCTTTTGCGCCAGGATGGTCTTGGCGCGGGCGATGTCGCGGCGCGTGATGCGCAGCGAAGCGGTGTTGTTCAGTTGTTGCGTGGCCTTTTGCATACGCAGGCCGAAGTGGGCCTTCTGCAGGGCCTTGACCTCGGCTTCGACGCCGGCAACATCCTTCTGACGCAGTTCAGCAGTTTTCATGTTTCAAATACTCCTGAATCAGGCGCCGAGCATGCGGCTGACGAACGTGGTGCGCAGAGGCAGCTTGGCAGCGGCCAGCTTGAACGCTTCACGGGCGAGTTCCTCGGGAACACCCACGATCTCGTACAGCACCTTGCCCGGCTGGATCTCGGCAACGTAGTACTCGGGGTTGCCCTTGCCGTTACCCATACGCACCTCAGCGGGCTTCTGGGAGATCGGCTTGTCGGGAAACACGCGGATCCAGATGCGACCGCCACGCTTGACGTGACGGGAGATCGCGCGACGCGCGGCCTCGATCTGGCGGGCCGTCAGACGGCCACGGTCCGTGGACTTCAGGCCGAAGTCACCGAAGGCCACCGAGTTGCCCCGGGTGGCGATGCCGGTGTTACGGCCCTTCTGCTCTTTGCGGTATTTGCGGCGAGCGGGTTGCAGCATGTTTACTCTCCTTTGCCGTCAGCGGCCGGGGCAGCTGGCGCGGCGACTTTGCGTACGCGCTTAACGGCAGGTTTCGGTGCGTCAGCACCTGGGGTGGCTTCTTGCGGCTTGTCGCTGCCATCGGCGGGGGCGACATTGCCCGCGCCAGCGGTGCTGCGACGTGCAGGGGGAGCGCCACGGCGCTCGCCCGCCGGACGATCGCCCGGACGGCCGTCACGGCGCGGACCACGCGGACCGCGACGCTCCTCGCCCTCGGGGCGGGGGGTGCTGTCCAGCGATGGCGCGTCGTTGCGACCCAGCGTGTCGCCCTTGTAGACCCAGACCTTGACGCCGATGACGCCGTAGGTGGTCTTGGCTTCGGAGAAGCCGTAGTCGATGTCGGCGCGCAGCGTATGCAGCGGCACACGGCCTTCGCGGTACCACTCGGTGCGGGCGATCTCGATGCCGTTGAGGCGACCAGCGGACATGATCTTGATGCCCTGGGCGCCCAGGCGCATCGCGTTCTGCATGGCGCGCTTCATGGCGCGGCGGAACATGATGCGCTTCTCAAGCTGCTGGGTGATGCTGTCGGCGATCAGCTTGGCATCGACTTCGGGCTTGCGCACTTCCTCGATGTTGACGGCGACGGGCACGCCCAGGCGCGAGGCGAGTTCCTTCTTGAGGTTCTCGATGTCCTCGCCCTTCTTGCCGATCACCACGCCCGGACGGGCCGAGAAGATGGTGATGCGGGCGTTCTTGGCAGGGCGCTCGATCAGGACGCGCGAGACGGCGGCGTTCTTCAGCTTGGTCTTGAGGTACTCGCGCACCTTGATGTCTTCGGCCAGCATGCCGGCGAAGTCACGGTTGGAGGCGTACCAGCGGCTGGCCCAGTTGCGGCTGACCGCGAGGCGGAAGCCGGTCGGATGGATTTTCTGTCCCATGTTCTTCCCAGGCCTTTCAGTTGCCGACCGTCACGTACACATGGCACGTGGGTTTGCTGATGCGGTTGCCGCGGCCTTTGGCGCGCGCGGTGAAGCGCTTGAGGGTCGCGCCCTGCTCGACGTAGATGGTCTTGACCTTCAGCTCGTCGACATCGGCGCCGTCGTTGTGCTCGGCGTTCGCGATGGCGGACTCGAGGACCTTCTTGACGATGCCGGCGGCCTTCTTCTGGGTGAAGTTCAGGATGTTCAGGGCCTGGTCCACTTTCTTGCCGCGGATCAGGTCGGCGACGAGCCGGCCCTTGTCGACCGACAGACGGACGCCCCGGAGGACTGCACGTGTTTCCATGGTCTTTCCTTACTTCTTCTGGACTTTCTTGTCCGCGGGGTGACCCTTGAAGGTGCGCGTCAGGGCGAATTCGCCCAGCTTGTGGCCCACCATCTGGTCGGTGATGTAGACGGGCACGTGCTGCTTGCCGTTGTGGACGGCGATCGTCAGACCGATGAACTCGGGCAGGATCATGGAGCGGCGCGACCAGGTCTTGATCGGCTTCTTGTCCTTGGTCGCAACGGCCTTGTCGGCCTTGGCCACCAGGTGGTGGTCAACAAACGGACCCTTTTTGAGAGAGCGAGTCATTGGCTACCCCTTACTTCTTGCGACGCGACACGATCATGACCTGCGTGCGCTTGTTGTTTCGAGTACGGTAACCCTTGGTCATGTTGCCCCACGGGTCGACCGGCACACGGCCCTCGCCGGTGCGGCCTTCGCCGCCGCCGTGCGGGTGGTCGATCGGGTTCATGGCCACACCGCGGACGGTGGGACGGATACCCATGTGGCGCTTCACACCGGCCTTGCCCAGCTGGCGCAGGCTGTGTTCCTCGTTGGCGACCTCACCGATGGTGGCGCGGCACTCGATGTGGATCTTGCGGACCTCACCGGAGCGCACGCGCACCTGGGCGTAGGTGCCTTCACGGGCCAGCAGGGTGGCGGAGGCGCCAGCCGAGCGGGCGATCTGCGCGCCCTTGCCGGGCTGCAGCTCGATGCAGTGAATGGTCGAACCCACGGGGATATTGCGGATCGGAAGCGTGTTGCCGGCGCGGATCGGCGCCTCGGAGCCGGACATCAGCGATGCGCCGATTTCCAGGCCGCGCGGGGCGATGATGTAGCGACGCTCGCCGTCGGCGTAGCACACCAGGGCGATGTGCGCCGTGCGGTTCGGGTCGTACTCGATGCGCTCGACCTTCGCGGGGATGCCGTCCTTGTCGCGACGGAAATCGACCACACGGTAGTGGTGCTTGTGACCACCGCCCTTGTGGCGCACGGTGATGCGACCGTTGTTGTTGCGACCCGACTTCTGATGCTGGGGTTCCAGCAGCGGCGCGTAGGCCTCACCCTTGTACAGGTGATCGCGAGTGACCTTGACCACGGCACGCTGGCCGGGCGAGGTCGGTTTCATCTTGATGACTGCCATGATTTACGCAGCCTCCCCGGAGAGGTTCAGTTCCTGACCCGGCTTGAGCAGCACGTAGGCCTTGCGCACGTTGTCGCGGCGGCCCACCGAGCGGCCGAAGCGCTTGGTCTTGCCCTTGGTGTTCACCACGGAGACGCCCTTGACTTCGACCTTGAACATCAGTTCTACGGCGGCCTTGATCTCGGGCTTGGTGGCGTCCTGCAGCACCTTGAACGTCACGGCGTTGGTCTTCTCGGCTACCTGCGTCGCCTTCTCGGAGACGATAGGAGCGACCAGCACCTGCATCAGGCGCCCTTCGTCGAACTTGCGTTCGGCGGGGGTGGGGTTCACACGGCTCATGCGAACATCTCCTTGAGCTTGTCGATGGCGGCCTTGGTGACCAGCACTTTCTTGTAGTGCACCAGCGACAGCGGGTCGGCGTAACGCGGCTCGACGACGAGCACGTTGGCCAGGTTGCGGGAGGCCAGGTACAGGTTCTCATCAACCTCGTCGGCGATCACGAGCACCGAGCTGAGGTTCATGGCCTTGAACTTGGCAGCCAGGAGCTTGGTCTTGGGCGAGTCCACCTTGATGGAGTCGACCACGGCCAGGCGGCCTTCACGGGCCAGCTGCGAGAAGATGGACGCCATGCCGGCGCGGTACATCTTCTTGTTGATCTTCTGGGTGAAGTTCTCTTCCGGGCTGTTCGGGAAGATGCGGCCGCCTCCGCGCCACAGGGGCGAGGAAGTCATACCGGCGCGTGCGCGGCCGGTGCCTTTCTGCTTGAACGGCTTCTTGGTCGAGTGCTTGACCTGCTCGCGGTCCTTCTGGGCGCGGGTGCCCTGGCGGGCGTTGGCCTGGTAGGCGACGACGATCTGGTGGACCAGGTCTTCGTTGTATTCACGGCCGAACACGGTCTCGGGCGCGTCCACCTTGGAAGCGGCCTGGCCCTGTTCGTTCAGGAGTTCGAGTTGCATTACTTCGCTCCCTTGTCGGCCGCCTTGGCCTTGACGGCCGGACGGATGGTGACGAAGCCGCCCTTGGCGCCGGGAACAGCGCCACGAATCAGCAGCAGCTGACGCGCTTCGTCGATGCGGATGACATCCAGGTTCTGGATGGTCTTGGTGACGTCGCCGAGGTGGCCGGACATTTTCTTGCCCGGGAACACGCGGCCAGGGTCCTGGGCCATCGAGATGGAGCCGGGGACGTTGTGCGAACGGCTGTTACCGTGCGAGGCGCGCTGCGAGGCGAAGTTGTGGCGCTTGATGGTGCCGGTGAATCCCTTGCCGATCGAGGTGCCCTGCACGTCGACTTTCTGGCCCACGCTGAACACGTCCGCCACTGGGATCACGGCACCAGCGGCGTACTTGGACGCAGCTTCGGGGGTGACGCGGAATTCCTGGACGATCTCGCCAGCTTGTACGCCCGCCTTGGCGAGGTGGCCGGCTTGCGGCTTGGTCACGCGCGAGGACTTGCGTGCACCGAACGTGACCTGCAGGGCCACGTAGCCGTCGTTCTCTTGGGTCTTGACCTGGGTCACGCGGTTGTTGGACACGTCCACCACCGTCACCGGCACGGCATCGCCGTCGTCGGTGAAGAGGCGCATCATGCCCACCTTGCGGCCCAGCAACCCTTGGGAGTTGCTCTGACTCATGTTTGTTACTCCGTTGCCTGCGCCGCAGCCGCTTCAATTGGCTTCTGCGTTTGACGTTTCTCCCCAGGGGAGCAACGGCGAAGGAAGGTTGATAAAGGCTCCGCCCAAATCGGGCGAAGCCGCAAAGTATAACCCGATTTCGCTCCAGGGGCAAACCCCGACGGCCCAAGAATCCTTTTGTATTCAGGCGCGCCAACGGTCCGGCGCAAGCAAAAAGCCGCCAGAAGGCGGCTTTTTGCTTTCAAGGCGGCAGGATTACTGCAGCTTGATCTCGACGTCCACGCCAGCCGGCAGGTCCAGCTTCATCAGCGCGTCGACGGTCTTGTCGGTGGGGTCGACGATGTCCATCAGGCGCTGGTGGGTGCGGATCTCGAACTGGTCGCGCGAGGACTTGTTGACGTGCGGCGAGCGCAGGATGTCAAAGCGCTTCATGCGGGTCGGCAGGGGCACGGGGCCCTTGACGATCGCGCCGGTGCGCTTGGCGGTGTCAACGATCTCGGCGGCGGACTGGTCGATCAGCTTGTAATCGAAGGCCTTGAGGCGGATGCGGATCTTCTGCTGGGCCATGGCTGATTACTCCATGATCTTGGCGACGACGCCCGAGCCGACGGTGCGGCCGCCTTCGCGGATGGCGAAACGCAGGCCTTCTTCCATGGCGATCGGGGCGATCAGCTTGACGGTGATCGTCACGTTGTCGCCAGGCATCACCATTTCCTTGTCCTTGGGCAGCTCGATCGAGCCAGTCACGTCCGTCGTGCGAAAGTAGAACTGGGGACGGTAGTTGTTGAAGAACGGCGTGTGACGGCCGCCCTCGTCCTTGCTCAGAACGTAGATCTCGGCGGTGAAGTGCGTGTGCGGCTTGACCGAACCGGGCTTGCACAGCACCTGGCCGCGCTCGACCTCTTCGCGCTTGGTGCCGCGCAGCAAGATACCCACGTTGTCACCGGCCTGGCCCTGGTCCAGGAGCTTGCGGAACATCTCCACGCCCGTGCAGGTGGTCTTGGCCGTGGCCTTGATGCCCACGATCTCGATTTCCTCGCCGACCTTGACGATGCCGCGCTCCACGCGACCGGTCACCACGGTGCCGCGGCCCGAGATGGAGAACACGTCTTCCACCGGCATCAGGAACGCACCGTCCACCGCGCGCTCGGGCGTGGGGAAGTACGAGTCCATCGCGTCAGCCAGCTTCATGATGGCCTGCTCGCCCAGCGGACCCTTGTCGCCTTCCAGCGCCAGCTTGGCCGAGCCGTGGATGATGGGGGTGTCGTCACCGGGGAAGTCGTACTTCGACAGGAGTTCGCGAACTTCCATCTCGACCAGCTCGAGCAGTTCGGCGTCGTCCACCATGTCGCACTTGTTCAGGAACACGATGATGTGCGGCACGCCCACCTGGCGCGCCAGCAGGATGTGCTCGCGGGTCTGGGGCATCGGGCCGTCAGCGGCCGAGCACACCAGGATGGCGCCGTCCATCTGGGCAGCGCCGGTGATCATGTTCTTCACATAGTCGGCGTGGCCCGGGCAGTCCACGTGGGCGTAGTGACGGCTGGCCGTCTCGTACTCGACGTGGGCGGTGTTGATGGTGATGCCGCGCGCCTTCTCTTCGGGCGCCGCGTCGATCTGGTCGTACGCCTTGGCTTCACCGCCAAACTTCGTGGACAGCACCGTGGTGATCGCCGCCGTCAGGGTGGTCTTGCCGTGGTCCACGTGACCAATCGTGCCCACGTTCACGTGCGGCTTGGTCCGCTCGAATTTTCCTTTTGCCATTTCTCAATCTCCAAAGAGCAATGCCCGTGTCTGTTTAACGTCTCTGGCACGAACCTCGCCACGGGCAGCGGGCTCACCGCAAACGCGGCGCCAAAGACAAGAGATCCCTTCCAGTGGCCGCCGTGGATCTGGCTCTGCCAGTCCACCGGCGGCGCCCCCTTGAGGGGGGAGGCGGCGAAGCCGCCTCGGGGGTGGTCCTTACTTAGCTCTAGCGGCCACAATGGCCTCGGCCACGTTCTTCGGCGCCTCGGCGTAGTGCTTGAACTCCATCGTGTACGTGGCGCGGCCCTGCGACATCGAACGCAGCGTGGTCGAATAGCCGAACATTTCGGACAGCGGGACTTCGGCCTTGATGGCCTTGCCGCCGCCGGGCATGTCGTCCATGCCCTGCACCATGCCGCGGCGGGACGACAGGTCGCCCATCACGTTGCCGGCGTAGTCCTCGGGCGTCTCGACTTCCACGGCCATCATGGGCTCGAGGATGACGGGCGTGGCCTTGCGGGCGGCTTCCTTGAAGCCGAAGATGGCGGCCATCTTGAACGCCTGCTCGGACGAGTCCACGTCGTGGTACGAGCCGAAGGTCAGGGTGACCTTGACGTCCACCACGGGGTAGCCAGCCAGCACGCCGGTATTCAGGGCTTCGACAACGCCCTTTTCCACCGCGGGGATGTACTCGCGCGGCACCACGCCGCCCTTGATGGCGTCGACGAACTCGAAGCCCTTGCCGGCCTCTTGCGGCTCGAGCGTGAAGACGACGTGACCGTACTGGCCCTTGCCGCCGGACTGGCGCACGAACTTGCCTTCGACATCGGAGACCGACTTGCGCACGGTCTCGCGGTAGGCCACCTGGGGCTTGCCCACGTTGGCTTCCACGCCGAATTCGCGCTTCATGCGGTCGACGATGATCTCCAGGTGAAGTTCGCCCATGCCGCCGATGATGGTCTGGCCGGATTCTTCGTCGGTCTGCACACGGAAGGACGGGTCTTCGGCAGCCAGACGCGACAGGGCGATGCCCATCTTCTCCTGGTCGGCCTTGGACTTGGGCTCCACGGCCTGGCGGATCACGGGCTCAGGGAAGACCATGCGCTCCAGGGTCACCACGGAATCCGGGTCACACAGGGTCTCGCCGGTGGTGACATCCTTCAGGCCCACGCAGGCGGCAATGTCACCGGCGCGGATCTCGTCGACTTCCTGGCGGTTGTTGGCGTGCATCTGCACGATACGGCCGATACGCTCTTTCTTGCCACGCACCGAGTTGTAGACGGTGTCACCCTTGGACAGCACACCGGAGTACACGCGCACGAAGGTCAGCTGGCCGACGAAGGGGTCGGTCATGAGCTTGAACGCCAGGGCGGAGAACTTCTCGCCATCGTCGGCCTTGCGGTTCGTGGGCTGCTCGTCTTCGTCGGTGCCGGCGACCGGGGGGATGTCCACCGGCGAGGGCAGGAAGTCGATCACCGCGTCGAGCATGCGCTGCACGCCCTTGTTCTTGAAGGCGGTGCCGCACAGCATCGGCTGGATCTCGGTGGCGATCGTGCGGGTGCGGATGCCCAGCTTGATCTCGGCTTCGGAGAGGTCCCCCTCCTCGAGGTACTTGTTCATCAGCTCTTCGCTGGCCTCGGCGGCGGCTTCGAGCATCTTCTCGCGCCACTCCTTGGCGGACTCGACGAGTTCGGCCGGGATGTCGATGTAGTCGAACTTCATGCCCTGGGAGGCTTCGTCCCAGATGATGGCCTTCATCTTGATCAGGTCGACCACGCCCTTGAAGCCTTCCTCGGCGCCGATCGGAATCACGATAGGCACGGGGCTGGCCTTCAGGCGCAGCTTCATCTGGTCATAGACCTTGAAGAAGTTGGCACCGGTGCGGTCCATCTTGTTCACAAACGCGAGGCGGGGCACCTTGTACTTGTTCGCCTGGCGCCACACGGTCTCGGACTGCGGCTGCACGCCACCCACGGCGCAATACACCATGCAGGCGCCATCGAGCACGCGCATCGAACGCTCCACCTCGATGGTGAAGTCCACGTGGCCGGGGGTGTCGATGATGTTGAAGCGGTGCTCCGGGTAGGACAGGTCCATGCCCTTCCAGAAGCAGGTGGTGGCGGCGGACGTGATCGTGATGCCACGCTCCTGTTCCTGCTCCATCCAGTCCATGGTGGCAGCGCCGTCGTGCACTTCGCCGATCTTGTGGTTCACGCCGGTGTAGAACAGGATGCGCTCGGTGGTGGTGGTCTTGCCGGCGTCGATGTGCGCCGAGATGCCAATGTTGCGATAGCGCTCGATGGGCGTATTGCGGGCCATGATGAATCTCTTTCCAGTTGAATGGGACAGCGGCCCGCTCGTGGCGGGCCGGCTCTCCAGGGGCAATGCTTAGAAGCGGAAGTGGCTGAAGGCCTTGTTGGCCTCGGCCATGCGGTGCACTTCGTCGCGCTTCTTCATGGCGCCGCCACGGCCTTCCGTGGCTTCCATGAGTTCGTTGGCCAGGCGCAAGGCCATGGACTTCTCGCCGCGCTTCTTGGCGGCTTCCTTGATCCAGCGCATGGACAGGGCCAGGCGGCGCACGGGGCGCACTTCCACGGGCACCTGGTAGTTGGCGCCACCCACGCGGCGGGATTTCACTTCCACCATGGGCTTGACGTTGTTGATGGCGATCGTGAAGGCTTCCAGCGGGTCCTTGCCCGGGTTCTTCTTCTCGATCTGCTCGAGCGCACCGTAGACGATGCGCTCGGCGACCGCCTTCTTGCCGCCTTGCATGATGACGTTCATGAACTTGGCAAGTTCGACGTTGCCGAACTTGGGATCCGGCAGGATTTCACGTTTAGGGACTTCGCGACGACGTGGCATTTTTCACCTCTCAAATTTGCTTCAGCTGGCCTTGCCTTTCGGCGGCCGAGAGAGTCATTGGACCCTCCGCTTACTCGACCCACACGGACGATTCCGTGCTTGGGGTCACTACGCTTCGAACAGCCGGCCAGGGCTGGACGAGCACCGACAAAACCTCTGACTTGACAGCGCCTGGGATCAGGCCTTCTTCGGGCGCTTCGCGCCGTACTTGGAGCGGGCCTGCTTGCGGTCTTTCACGCCCTGCAGGTCCAGCGATCCGCGCACGATGTGGTAACGCACACCGGGCAGGTCTTTCACGCGGCCGCCGCGCACCAGCACCACGGAGTGCTCCTGCAGGTTGTGGCCTTCACCGCCGATGTAGGAGATGACCTCGAAACCATTGGTCAGGCGCACCTTGGCGACCTTGCGAAGCGCGGAGTTCGGCTTCTTGGGGGTCGTGGTGTACACACGGGTGCACACGCCGCGGCGCTGCGGGCTGTTTTGCATCGCGGGGCTCTTGGATTTGGTCTTTTCGACCTCCCGCCCGTGACGCACGAGTTGGTTGATGGTTGGCATTCAACGTCCCTAAACGTTTTGAAAAAGCGACAGAAAACTCTCCCGCCCCAATAGCGGGAAAGCCCTCCAGTATAGCCCGATGTGACAGGCCGGCCAAGCCGCCGGCCGGCGAACGGGTGAAACAAGCCCGAAAGTGTTACCGGATCCAGAGCCGGATGGCGTCCCAGGCCCGGCCCATGACGCCGGCCTGGGGCACCGCCTCAAGCACCACCAGGGGCTGGTCCATCAGGGGCTGGTCGCCCAGGCTGACCTTCAGGGTGGCGATGGCCTGGCCCTTGGCCAGGGGCGCGACCAGGGGGTCGGGGCGGGCCACCTGGGTCTTGATCCGGCTGGCCGATCCGGCGGGCACGGCCACCAGGACGGCCCGGGGCTGCCCCAGCCTGGCGCGCGGCTGGGTGCCTTTCCAGACCTCGGGGCTGACCACGGCCTGGTTAGCCTCGAACAGCTTGACCACCTCGAAGGCGGTGTAGCCCCAGTTCAGGAGCTTCTGGGATTCGTTGGCACGGGCATTCTCGTTGGCCGCACCCAGCACGATGGACAGCATGCGGCGGCTGCCGATGTTCGGGAAGTCGCGCCTGGCGGTCGCCACCAGGCAGTAGCCAGCCGCCTCGGTGTGGCCGGTCTTGAGTCCGTCCACCGACGGGTCGCGAAGCAGCAGCAGGTTGCGATTGGTGTCGTTGGCGGCGGGGGTACCGGGATAGCGGTACTTCTTGATCGCGTAGTAGCCGACGAACTCGGGGAAGTCCTGCATCAGGCGGGTGGCCAGGATGCTCAGGTCTCGGGCGGTGGTGATGTGGCCAGGCGCGGTCAGGCCCTCCGGGTTGGCGTAAGCGGTGGACTTCATGCCCAGTGCGCGGGCCTGGTCGTTCATCATCTGCACGAAGCGCTCGACGTTGCCGCCCACGCCCTCGGCCAGGGCCACGGTGGCATCGTTGCCGGACTGCACGATCATGCCCTTGATCAGGTCTTCGACGGACACCTGCATCTTGGGGTCGATGAACATGCGCGAGCCGGGCATCTTCCAGGCACGCTCGCTCACCGGCAGGCGTTGGGTCAGGGCGATCTTGCGGGACTTGACCGCGTCGAACACCAGGTAGGCGGTCATGAGCTTGGTGAGCGAGGCGGGCTCGACCGGGGTGTCGATGTCCTTGCCCGCCAGGACCTGGTTGGCGGTGATGTCCACCAGCAGGTAGCTGCGGGCGGCGATCTCCAGGGGCGGCAGGGCCTGCGCCGCTTCAGGGACGGCGGTGGCGGGTGCCGCAGGTGCGGTCGCCTGGGCCTGGGCGGCCAGGCAGGACAGGGTCAGGAGGGACGCGGCCAAGGACCGCACGAGACGATGCATCACAGGCAACCCCAAGGGAATCAGGTCAGGTGGCGGACCACCAGGCTCTTCAGGAGAGGCAATTGTCCGTGAAAGAAATGCCCGCCCCCCGGGATGACCGTGACAGGAATTGTCTGCGGTCGGGCCCAGTCCATCACCGCAGACAGGGGCACGGTGTCATCGGCTTCGCCGTGGACAACAAGGGTGCGTTCGTGGGACTCAGGGGGCAGGCTCGCGACCTCGAAGCGGGAAGCGGCAGTGCCGACCAGCACCATCCGCTCGAAGGGGCGCTGGGGCCAAAGCGCCGTCGCGACCTGTGCGGTGACGAAGGCGCCGAAGGAGAAGCCGGCCAGAGCCAGCGAGCCATCGGGCGCAGTCTGGGCGATGAGGGCCTGCATGTCACGCGCCTCGCCCACGCCGCCATCGTGCGCGCCCTGGCTGGCGCCCACGCCGCGGAAGTTGAAACGCAGCGCCGTCCAGCCGCACTGCACGAAGGCGCGCGCCAGGGTCTGGACGACCTTGTTTTCCATGGTGCCGCCAAACAGCGGATGGGGGTGCGCGATGACTGCGGTGCCGCGGGGCGTGACACCGGGCGCGGGCGCGTCGCGCAGCGCCTCGATCACGCCCGCCTCGCCGGCGAACTGCAGCCGCTCGGTCTGGGCGTTCATGCGCTTAGCGCCCCAGTCCGGGCGGCGTGAGCAGGCGCTCGACGACCTGGCCGTCCTTCAGGTGGGATTCGACGATCTCGTCGATGTCGCTGGTGTCGACATAGGAGTACCAAACGCCCTCGGGGTAGACGACTGCCACCGGGCCGGCAGCACAGCGGTCCAGGCAACCGGCCTTGTTCACGCGCACCTGGCCGGGACCGGACAGGCCCAGGGTCTTGACCCGCGACTTGCAGTGGTCGAAGGCCTGCTGCGCCCGGTGCTGCGCGCAGCAGGCCTCGCCATTGGTGCGCTGGTTCAGGCAGAAGAAGATGTGGCGCTGAAAGTACGGGGCGGAGGCGGGCTGCGACATGCCGGGATTCTAGGTTGCGCGCCGCGGTGACCCCCTAGGATTGCCGCCCGCGCGAGACGCGCAGCCAGGCGTAGGCCACCACCGCGTAGGGCCACAGCCACCCGAGCCACTGGGCCAGCCCGTGGAAGCGGATGAAGCGGCCCTGCTCCCAGGCCTGCAGGTTGTGCGCAAAGTAGGCGCTGGCCGGTGCGGGGTTCAGGAGACTCAGGTGCACCACCACCGCGAGCATCGCCAGGGAGATGCAGGCGCGCCGCGGCAGCGGCGTGAGCACCAGGGCCAGGGCCAGCCCGCCGACCAGGCCCAGACGCACCGGCAGGCTCAGCCAGGTCCAGGCATGGGCCGGGCCCCAGCTCAGTGCGGTGGACAGGGCGGTGGCGCCGACGCCCAGGGCCACGAGGGCTACGGCGAGGACCAACCGCCGGCCGACGGAGGGCATGACGGAGAACGCCAGCAGGCAGGGCACCACCGCGCCCAGGACCACGCCCAGGAGCTCGGCGCCGGGCGCCAGCGGCTGCAGTTCGAGGTCGCGTCCGGGCAGCCACTCGAGAAAGGGCGTGCCCTCCAGCCATTCGGCCAGCGCGCTCACGAGCCGCTCCATCACCTGGCCCAGCCCCAGCGGCACGGACGCGGGAAACAGCAAGGCGAAGGGCCACAGGGCCAGAAGGACCAGCGCGCCGCGCGCCTCGGGCACGAACCAGCGCTCACGCAAGCGGGTCCAGCGCGCAATGGCTCCGCCCCACTCCAGGGCTGCCGCGAGCAGCGCGCCGCCCAGGGCGCCCGCGACGTTCAGGCCGAAATCGACGTTGGAGGGCACGCGCGAGGGCAGGTAGGTCTGCAGCGCCTCCATCGCGAAGGCCAGGACCGCCGACACCAGCGTCGCCCCGGCCAGCGCCAGGGCCACTGCCTGCGGGTGGTCACCACGCCGGCGCAGGATGGCCAGCGCCATGAGGAAGCCCAGGGGCGCGTAGCCGGCGATGTTGGCCAGCACGTCAAAACCCGTCCAGTAACGGGGCCAGGGGCTCCAGAGGAAGGCCCAGGGCGCGATGCCCTGGATGCGCCAGCCGTCGAACGGGTAGAGGCTGGCGTAGGCGATCAGCGCCACATAGGCCTGGGCCAGAGGCCAAGCCGAGGTCTTGTGGGCAGACATGCGGAGCGGGAGGTCAGAAAGGCTTGACCACCACCAGGACGACCGCCGCGACCAGCATCAGCACGGGCGCCTCGTTGAACCAGCGGAACCAGACATGACCGCGCTGCTCCTGGCCCGATTCGAACCGGCGCAGCATGCGCGCGCAGACGTGGTGGTAGCCCACGGTGAGCACGACAACGAACAGCTTGGCGTGCATCCAGCCGCTGCCCGCACCGATGCCGTAACCGAGCCAGAGCCACAGCCCCAGGCCCAGGGCGGGCACGGACAGCAGCGTGGTGAAACGCAGGAGCTTGCGCGCCATCAGGAGCAGCCGGTCACGCTCGGGCGAGGACCCCGTGGGCACCATCGCGAGGTTGACGAAGATGCGCGGGAGGTAGAACAGGCCCGCGAACCAGCTGGCCACGAAGACGATGTGAAAGGCTTTGACCCACAGCATGGCGCCGAGTGTAGTGAGAGGCCGCGATGGCCCGCCAAAAAAAACCCCGGCCATCGGGCCGGGGGGGCAAGCCTCTTTGCTGTCACACATCAAGGCACCCGCTCAGGGAGGAAAAGCGGGGAGCGGCAAGCCGCCCGAGATCAATTTAGCAAAGGGGTAGGGGCGATTCAAGCTTCCTGGCAAGGATTTACCCGGAGAGCCCGTCCGAAAGGAATTCTTTTGGATTCGTCAGGGAGATGGCCCTCTCGCTCGCCCACTGCGTTTGGCTCACTGCCCCCCGAGGGTGCCTTCACGCCTGCCCGCAGGCGACAGGCCGCTCGCGGGCGATCGGGCACAATTTTCCGCATGACCCTGCATGCCCCCTACCCCCAAGGCCGTCCCCGCCGGTTGCGACGCGACGACTTCACCCGCAACCTGGTTCGCGAGCATCACCTGAGCGCGCACGACCTGATCTACCCGGTGTTCGTGCAGGAAGGCAGCGGCCGCCGCGACGCAGTAGCCTCCATGCCAGGCGTGGAACGACTGAGCCTGGACCTGCTGCTGCCGGTAGCGCAGGAGTGCGTGGAACTGGGCATTCCGGTGATGGCGCTGTTCCCGGTGATCGACGCCGCGCTCAAGACACCCGACGGCCGCGAGGCCTTCAACCCCGAAGGACTGGTGCCGCGCGTGGTGCGTGAATTGAAGAAGCGGTTCCCGCAACTGGGCGTGATGACCGATGTGGCGCTGGACCCCTACACCAGCCACGGCCAGGACGGCCTGCTCGATGACACCGGCTACATCCTGAACGACGAGACGGTGGCCGTGCTCACGCGCCAGGCTCTGGTGCAGGCGCAGGCCGGCGTGGACATCGTGGCACCCAGCGACATGATGGACGGGCGCATCGGCACGATCCGCCAGGCCCTGGAGCAGGCCGGCCTGATCCACACGCGCATCATGGCCTACAGCGCCAAGTACGCCAGCGCCTTCTACGGGCCCTTCCGTGACGCGGTGGGCTCGGCGGGCAACCTGGGCAAGAGCAACAAGAAGGTCTACCAGATGGACCCGGCCAACACCGACGAGGCCCTGCGCGAAGTGGCGATGGACATCGCCGAGGGCGCCGACATGGTGATGGTCAAGCCCGGCATGCCTTACCTGGACATCGTCCGACGCGTAAAGGACGAATTCCGCGTGCCGACCTTCGCCTACCAGGTCTCGGGCGAGTACGCGATGCTCAAGGCCGCCGCGCACAACGGCTGGCTGGACCACGACGCGGTGATGATGGAAAGCCTGCTGGCCTTCAAGCGCGCCGGCGCCGACGGCATCCTGACCTACTTCGCGCGGGATGCCGCGCGCCTGCTGCGCGCCTGAGGGCCATGCCGGGCCGGCCTGACGAGACACCGATGCAGATCATCGAGTTCACCGAGGGCACGCTGCGTTTCCTGGACGCGATGCCCGCGCAGGCGCCCGCTGCGGGCTTCCTTTGGGTCAGCCTCTCGCGCGACCAGTTGGAATCGGGTCTGACCCAGGTGCAGGATGTGGCGCACCACATCGGCGGATCACCGCTGCTGGACCTGCACGTCAAGGATCTGGACAACGCGCTGCATCCTTCGCGCTACGACTTCACCTCGATCTACGACATCGTGATCTTCCGGCGGCTGTCCACGCCCGCCGAGGTGGAAGCGGAACTGGGCCCGGCGCTGCCGCCCGTCAGGCGAGGCGTACCGAGGGCGCTGGGTGCCTTCCGCCGCATCCGCACGCAGGCCATGGGCTTTGCGGTCTTCGACCGCCTTCTGGTCTCGGTGCATCCGGCGGGCTGCCCTCTGACGCGCGCCCTGGTCGAGCGCTATGCCCAGGACGCGATACAAAACGGCAGTCGCAGCCGCCTGCCCTCGAGCCCCGCCGACCTGATGCTGCGCATGGTGGATGCCGCAGTGGACGGCTACCTGGATCTGCGCCGGCAGCTGGCCCAGGAGCTGACCGCCTGGCAGGAGGGTCTTCTGCGCCCCGCAGCGCGGGACGCCGACTGGAGCGCAGTCATGGTGGCACGCTCTCAGATCCATCTGCTGGAAGACCTGTGCGAAGAGCAGGCCGACGCGATCCAGGAGTGGCTGGACACCGCCGCGAACCAGCTGCCACCGATGCTGTCGCAGGCCGGACGCGACGCGCTGGTGGCGCGCGCCAACGACGTGATCGGGCACATCCAGCGGGTGATCACGCAGGTGCGGCGCATGGAGCAGGGCGCCGAGGCCGCGGTGCAGATCCACTTCTCGGCGCAGAGCCATCGCACGAACGCGGTGATGCGCACGCTGACCGCGGTGACCGCCATCTTCCTGCCCCTGAACCTGGTGACCGGCATCTTCGGCATGAACTTCGAGGACATGCCGCTGCTGGAGCAGGCGCAGGGCTTCTGGATCACGCTAGGCGCGATGGCCGCCGTGGCCGGCGCGCTGGGCCTGGTGTTCTGGCGCAAACGCTACATGGCGCGCAGCGGGCGCTAGGTTGCGTCGAAGACACAGCCCGGGCACGGATCGCCGAGCTGTCCAAGCAAGCGGCAGCCCGGGGCCGTCCGATGACGGACCTCAGCCCAGGTGCTTCGCGAAAAAGGCCAGCGTGCGCTCACGCGCCAGGGTGGCCGCCGCCGCGTCATACGAGCCGCGCTGGTCGCAGTTGAAGCCGTGATCGGCAGCGTACACGTGCACCTGCACAGCGGGGTGGGCCTTGCGCAGGGCCTCTACGCCCTCCAGCGCAATCCAGTGGTCACGCTCGCCGAAATGCGCGAGCACCGGCACGCGTGGCGTGCGTGCGATTTCTTCGGGCGTGGTGCTGCCGCCCCCGTAGTACGGCGCTGCCGCTGACAGGCCTTTGAGCAGGCACGCGGCCCGCCAGGTGAGAAGACCGCCCCAGCAGTAACCCACGATGCCCACCTTGCCGGCCTGGGCAGCGTGGTCGATGGCGGCCTGGATGTCGGGCAGCACGCCGGGGGCGGGCAAGGCTTCGACCGACGCCTTCAGGGCGATGCCGGCGCTCATGTCGTCAGGGGTGTAGCCCAGTTCGACGCCGGCCTTCACGCGGTGGAAGGTGGAAGGTGCGACCGCGAGGTAGCCCTCCTTCGCATAGCCGTCGGCGACATCTCGGATATGCGAGTTCACGCCGAAGATTTCCTGGAGCACCACGATGCCGCCGCGCGGCGTGCTGGCCGGGCGGGCCACGTAGGCGGGGAAGGCGTGGCCGTCGGCGGCCTGCAGCTTGATGATGTCACCCATGGTCTGGCTCCTGGTTCCGGGCCGGGCATGCGGGCAGCGCGCCGGCCTTGCTTTAATCGGGGGGTCAAGCTTACATGCCCGAGAGGGCGGGAAGGTCCCGATGAAGAAAGTCCTGTTGGTCACGGGCGGCAGCCGGGGTATCGGCGCCGCGACCGCGCTGATCGCCGCGGAGCAAGGCTACGCGGTGGCCGTCAACTACACCGCCAATGCCGCGGCGGCCGATGCAGTGGTGTCCCGCATCCACGCGGGCGGTGGCGAAGCCATCGCCGTGCAGGCCGACGTGGCGCAGGAGGACCAGGTCCTCGCCATGTTCAAGGCCATCGACGTCCGGCTCGGCCGCCTCACGGCACTCGTGAACAACGCGGGCGTGGTCGACGTGACCGCACGGGTCGAAGAGATGAGCGTCGCACGCTGGCGGCGCATGTTCGACATCAACGTCATGGGCACCCTGATCTGCTCGCGCGAAGCGATCCTTCGTATGAGCACACGCCATGGCGGCCCGGGCGGCGCCATCGTCAACGTCTCGAGCGCGGCGGCGCGCCTGGGGGGCGCCCACCAGTATGTCGATTACGCCGCGGCCAAGGGCGCTATTGACACCTTCACCCTAGGCCTGGCCAAGGAGGTCGCGGCCGACGGCATACGCGTGAACGCGGTACGCCCCGGACTGATCGACACGGAGATCCACGCCTCGGGCGGCTTGCCCGATCGCGTGCAGCAACTTGCGCACCTGGTACCCATGCAACGGGGCGGCTCGGCCGAGGAAGTGGCGCGCGCCATCGTGTGGCTGTTGTCAGCGCAGGCGAGCTACACCACGATGAGCCTGGTCGACGTCTCCGGCGGCCGGTGAGGCCCGGGAGGTGACCGCACGCGCTAATCGGCTAGCCGCGACAGCAGTACGGTGTCGCGCCAGCGGCCATTGATACGCAGGAAGTCGCGGGCGTAGCCTTCGACGACGAATCCGAGCCGACGCAGCAGTCGCGCGCTACGCAGGTTCTCGGGCAGGTGCGTGGCCATGACGCGATGCAGGTGGTGGCGGGCCATGACCTCGCGCACGGCGGGTTCGGTCAGGGCGTACATCAGGCCGCGTCCTTCGAGGTAGCGATCCAGCAGGATGCTGAAGCTGCAGCCCTGGAACTCGCCGTGCTCGATGTTCCAGAAACTGACCAGCGCGCCGATTTCGCCCAGCTCGGGTGCGGTATGACCATCACCGCGCGGGATGCCCACCAGGTGCACGGCCTGGCCCGCCTGCATGGCGGACTGGCGGCTTGCGAGTTCGGTTTCCCAATAGGCGGGCTCTTCGAGCTCGGGGGTCTGGGTCATGGCCAGACGCAGGTGGAAGCGGTTGCGGGCGTGAAAGCGCGCATGGGCCGGCGCCAGGGCGGGGTGCGGCGCGTAGACCCACCACGAGGGGTTGTCCATCCAGAGCTCGGGGGCGCTCATTCAGCCTCCGGCGCGAGCAGGCCCAGGCGGCTCCAGCTGGGAACCACCTCCTGCAGGAAGCGTGCGGCCTGCGCCTGCGGCTCGGGCACGCCGCCCAGGCGCAGCGCTTGCGCAAGGTCGTCCTGCGCGCGGGTGCCCCGTTCCCAGGCCAGCAGGCAAAGGTGTTCCGTAATGCCGGTCTCGACGGCCTGGCCTGTGACCGGGCTGGCGAAATAGCGCAGCGTGTCACCCGCCTCGGTGCGGCGGGCGATGGCCCGGTTCAGGGCCCGGGCGCGGGCCGGGTCGGCCGCGCGCGCGTCGTCGGGGAAGACCACGCCCAGGGTGTTGTGGGCCACCAGCGCAGCGACCGTCTGGAAGACGGGTTCGGTCGGCCCCTGGTCCAGGCCGGTCCGGGCCATGAGGTCCGACAGCGTCACCGGCCCGCCCGCCGGATCCAGGGCGTCCAGCAACTGGCGGCACAGGGCGGTATCGAGTTGCACCGCGCCGTAGGGCGTGGGCACGGACCCTTTCGGGAGGTCGGTGGGCCGCAGCAGCAGCACACCCAGCGCCTTCAGCCGGGATTCGCGCTCGGCGGCGCCCAGGCGGTCGGCGCCGCGCACGAAGACATCGCGGCGAAAGCGGCGGTTGAGGATGAAGTCGTGGGTGGTCTCGCGCAGCGCGGGGGGCAGGTCCAGGTCTTCGATGCGGCAGGCGCGGCGTCGCTGCGCCACCAGCCCCGCGAGATCGCTTTTGTGGATGGAACATGCGAAACCCAGGCCCGCGGCTTCGAGGCTGCGCGCCAGGTCCGCGAAATAGGTCAGGTGCCATGAGCGGTTGAAGTACTCGTGGGCCACGACATGGATGTCGTCGCGGGTCATGTCGTCGAGCATGTCGCCGGCACGCTTGTCCTGCTCGAAGAAGGCGGCGCCGCCCGCCCGCAGGCGCTGCGCGAAGGCCAGGGCGCCGCGGATGCGGCTGGGGGTGGAATCGCCCTGTGCGCCTGCCAGCTCGGTGTGCAGCCACATCAGGTCACGCAGCGGCTTCTCCGCGGACCAGCCGGGCATGATGTTGTAGCTGATGTAGACCACGCCACCGACCTTCAGGCGCCGGCGCATGAATTCGACGATGGCATGGCGCGCCGCCGAATCGATCCAGGACCAGACCCCGTGCAGGGTGATGAAGTCGAAGGAAGGCAGGTCGGCTTCGAGCAGTTCTTCGAAGCTGGCGGCCATCCACTCGGCCTGGACGCCAGCCTGCTGCGCCAGGTTGCGGGCAAAGAGCGCGTGCTCGGGGTTGAAGTCGGTGCCCCAGAAGCGGCCCCGCGGGTTGGCCGCGGCGTGCAGGTTGGCCGAGACGCCCTGGCCGTACCCCAGCTCGCAGTAGGTGTAGGCGCCGCTGGTCGGGTCGCCGCCTCCATTGCCCAGGCCGTTCAGGAGCAAAGCGAAGCGCAGGAAAGATGGAGCGAGCTCGTGGTAGTAGCCGTGGGAGTAGGTGATGTCGGCGACGTATCCTTTGGACCAGTTCGAATTCATTTCTTGTGTTTGTGTAAAACCAAAGAATTCACACATTAAGTGCCACCTGGGGAAAAGGCAAGGAGCGAAAACGCAGGGCCCGAGCAGCGCCTAGACTCGGCCCACTCTTCACGTACAGGACCCTTGCGATGAACGCTCCCGCCCCTTCCAGCCCCCAGAACCCGGCGCCGATCGACCACTGGGTGGCCGGGCATGCGGCAGCGAGCCGAAGCGGTCGGCATGCCGACGTCTTCAACCCCGCCACCGGCCAGGTCACAGGGCGTGTAGCCCTGGCCAGCGCGGGCGAGGTGGATGCGGCCGTAGCCGCCGCCCAGGCTGCCTTTCCTGCCTGGGCCGACACCCCGCCCCTGCGGCGCGCGCGGGTGATGTTCAAGTTTCTGGAACTGCTCAATCAGCACCGCGACGCTCTGGCGCGCCTGATCACCGCCGAACATGGCAAGGTCTTCACCGACGCCCAGGGCGAGGTGACGCGCGGCATCGAGATCGTGGAGTTCGCCTGCGGCATCCCGCAACTGCTCAAGGGCGCCTACACCGAGCAGGCCTCCACAGGCATCGACAACTGGACGATGCGCCAGCCCCTGGGCGTGGTGGCGGGCATTACGCCCTTCAACTTCCCGGTGATGGTGCCGATGTGGATGTTCCCGGTGGCGATCGCCGCGGGCAACACCTTCGTGCTCAAGCCCAGCCCGCTGGACCCCAGCCCCTCGATCTACATGGCGCGCCTGCTGAAGGAGGCCGGCCTGCCCGATGGCGTGTTCAACGTGGTGCAGGGTGACAAGGACGCGGTCGATGCGCTGCTCGAGCACCCCGACGTGCGCGCCCTCTCCTTCGTCGGCTCCACGCCCATCGCGCACAAGATCTACGAGACCGGCGCGCGTCACGGCAAGCGGGTGCAGGCGCTGGGCGGGGCCAAGAACCACATGGTGGTGATGCCCGATGCCGACATGGAGCAGGTGGCCGATGCCCTGATCGGTTCCGCCTTCGGCTCGGCGGGCGAGCGCTGCATGGCGATATCCGTGGCGGTGCTGGTGGGCGACACCGCCGACCGGCTGATGCCGGTGCTGGCCGGACGCACGCGCACCCTCAAGGTGAAGAACGGCACGCAGCTGGACGCGGAGATGGGGCCCATCGTGAGCGAAGTGGCCAGGCAGCGGATTTCGGGCTACGTCGCTGCGGGCGTGGCAGAGGGCGCGACGCTGGTGGTCGACGGGCGCGAGTTCAAGGGCGCGTCGGCTGGTGCGGGCTGCGAAGGTGGCTTCTGGCTGGGGGGCACGCTGTTCGACCACGTGACGCCGCAGATGAAGATCTATCGCGAGGAGATCTTCGGACCGGTGCTGGCCTGCGTGCGCGTGAAGGACTTCGCGCAGGCGCTGGAGCTGGTGAACGCGCACGAGTTCGGCAACGGCGTGTCCTGCTTCACCCGTGATGGCAATGTGGCACGCGAATTCAGCCGGCGGGTGCAGGTGGGCATGGTGGGCGTGAACGTGCCGATCCCGGTGCCCATGGCCTGGCATGGCTTCGGCGGCTGGAAGAAGAGCCTGTTCGGCGACATGCACGCCTACGGCGAGGAGGGCGTGCGCTTTTACACGAAGCAGAAGTCGATCATGCAGCGCTGGCCCGAGAGCATCGGTAAGGGCGCTGAGTTCGTGATGCCGACATCGAAGTGAGCGATCCCACCTTCGACTACATCATCGTCGGCGCGGGCACCGCGGGCTGCCTGCTGGCCAACCGCCTCTCGGCAGACCCCACCAAGCGGGTGCTCTTGATCGAGGCTGGCGGCAAGGACGATTACCACTGGATCCACATCCCGGTCGGTTACCTGTATTGCATCGGCAATCCGCGTACCGACTGGCTGTATCACACCGAAGCCGAGGCGGGCCTGAACGGGCGCGCGCTGCGCTATCCGCGCGGCAAGGTGCTGGGGGGGTGTTCGAGCATCAACGGGATGATCTACATGCGCGGTCAGTCACGCGACTACGCGCAGTGGGCCGACCTCACCGGCGACAACACCTGGCGCTGGGAGCACTGCCTGCCCTATTTCAGGCGGCACGAGGACTTCCATAGGGGCGCCGACGACCTGCACGGCGCGGGCGGCGAATGGCGCGTGGAGAAGCAACGCCTGCGCTGGGACATCCTGGACGCCTTCGCGCAGGCGGCGCAGCAGGCCGGCCTACCGGCCTGTGACGACTTCAACCGCGGCAGCAACGAAGGCGTGGGCTACTTCGAGGTGAACCAGAAACAGGGCTGGCGCTGGAACACCGCCAAGGCCTTCCTGCGACCGGCCTGCGAGGGACGGCCCAACTTCACGATGTGGACCGGCGCACAGGTGCAGCGACTGCAGCTCGAGAACGGCCCGGATGGCGCGCTGCGATGCACCGGCGTTCAGGTGTGGGACGGACGCCAGCAGGTGACCGCGCACGCCCGCGGTGAGGTGCTGCTGTCGGCCGGCAGCATCGGCTCGCCGCAGATCCTGCAGCTCTCGGGCATCGGCCCGGCCGATCTGCTGCAGTCGCATGGCATCGCGGTGCGACTGCACCTGCCCGGCGTAGGCGCGAACCTGCAGGACCACCTGCAGATTCGCGCGGTCTACAAGGTGCAGGGCGTGACGACGCTCAATACGCTGGCGAACAACGCTTGGGGCAAGCTGCGCATCGGGCTGCAGTACGCCCTCACCCGCAGCGGCCCCATGAGCATGGCGCCTTCGCAACTGGGGGCCTTCACACGCAGCTCGCCCAACCAGCCCTGGCCGAACATCGAGTTCCATGTGCAGCCCCTGAGCCTGGACGCCTTCGGCGAGCCGCTGCACCGGTTCGACGCCTTCACTGCCAGCGTGTGCAACCTGAATCCGACCAGCCGCGGCACGGTGCAGATCCGCAGCGCCGACTTCCGCGACGCGCCACGCATCGCCCCCAACTACCTGAGCACCGACGCCGACCGCCAGGTGGCGGCCGATTCGCTGCGCGTGGCACGGCGTATCGCGTCGCAGCCGGCGCTGGCCCGCTACCAGCCCGAGGAATGGCGGCCCGGCCCCCAGTACGAGAGCGACGAGGACCTGGCCCGCCTGGCGGGGGATATCGCCACCACCATCTTCCATCCCGTGGGCACGACCAAGATGGGGGCGGACGGCGACCCGATGGCGGTGCTGGATGCGCGCCTTCGGGTGCGGGGGGTGGCCGGCCTGCGGGTGGTGGACGCGGGGGCCATGCCGACCATCACGAGCGGTAATACCAATTCACCCACCCTGATGCTGGCGGAGAAGGCCGCCGAGTGGGTGGCCGGGTAAGTCCTGATACTGCAGAGCAGCTAACCTCGATACATTTCGGACACTCATCGTCCGCTCAGGCGGGCGTATCGAGAGGTCCGAGGAGACATTCGGAGACATAAAAAGCAAGATGAGCGGACGGCCTCGACGCCGTCCGACCCAAAGGCGCCCTCCGGGCGCCTTTGCCTTTTTGGGGACAATCCCGGGCTCTATGGAATTGCTCTTGATGGCGCTGGCGTCCCTGCTGGCGGGGTTCTTGGATTCGATCGTGGGCGGGGGCGGGCTGATCCTGCTGCCTGCGCTGTTCGCCATCTTTCCGCAGGCACCTCCGGCAAGCCTGCTGGGATTGAACAAGAGCGCCTCGGTCTGGGGCACCTCCATCGCAGCGATCCAGTACAGCCGGCGCGTGAGCATGAACTGGAACGCCCTGGTACCCGCCGCTGCGGTGGGTCTGGCCGGTAGCTTCGCGGGGGCCTGGGCGGTCACCATCCTCTCGGCCGAATTCCTGCGCAAGCTGCTGCCGCTGGTGCTGGTGGCGGTGCTGGTCTACACCCTAGCGAAAAAGGAATTGGGGCGCGAGCACGCGCCGCGCCTGTCGGCCGCGGGCGAGCGCTGGGCGGCGTGCACCCTGGGCGCGGTGATCGGTTTCTACGACGGCTTCTTTGGGCCCGGTACCGGCAGCTTCTTCGTGTTCCTGTTCGTGCGCTGGCTGGGATATGACTTCCTGCATGCCTCGGCCGCCGCCAAACTGCTGAACGTGGCGACCAACCTGGCGGCGCTGGTGCTGTTCGGCCTGAAGGGCCATGTGTGGTGGCACTACGCGCTGGCCCTGGCCCTGGCCAATGTGGTGGGCAGCCTGCTGGGGACCCGGCTGGCGCTGCGCCATGGCGCGGGCTTCGTGCGCGGGGTGTTCCTGCTGGTGGTGACGGCCCTGATCCTCAAGACCGGCTACGACGCCTTCCTGCGCTGAGGGCCTGCGCGACCGCCGGATAATCTGCCGCATGGACGACATCGTGCGACAGGCCATGGCCAAATGGCCCAACGTGCCGGACTGCTTCGGCTGGCTGGGGCTGGGCGCGCGCGGCGGCTGGTACATGCGCGATGACCGGGTGCAGGCCCAGGGGCCCTTCCCCACAGCGAAGGGATCGCTGCTGCAGCATGACAAGTTGATCGACTTCATCCACCGCAATTACGGCCACGACGCGCAGGGACGCTGGTTCTTCCAGAACGGTCCGCAGCGCGTATACGTGGAACTGGAGGCCGCGCCCTGGGTGTGGCGGCTGCAGGACGACGGGTCCGTGTGCTCGCACAGCGGACGGCCGGCACGGGTGCGGGCCTGCCTGCTGGACGAACACGGGCGCCTGTACCTGGACACCGACCTGGGCCTGGGCCTGGTGCATAGCCTGGACGTGGCGCTGGCCGCTCGCGAGGTGGACAGCGGGCGCTGGATGCCGCAGGAGGTGAAAGAAGCGGATCTGCCGGGGCGCTTCGGCTTCGTGCGAAGTCCTGCGCAGTCTGTGCCGGGGGAGACTCGCCGGGCCCTGGGGCCCGGCGGGGTTTGACGCCTTACTTGGCGGCGGAGGCGGCAGCGGCCGGACGGTCCGGCACCGGGAACTTGGCGCCGGCGCTGTTGGTCAGGTAGACCACGGCGCGGGCGATCTCGATGTCGTCGAAGTCGCCGCCACCCTGGGCACCCATGGCGCCCTTGCCCTTGAGGGCGGAATTGACCAGCGCCTCCAGGCCGGTCTTGAGGCGGGCGCCCCAGGCCCCGGCATCACCGAGCTTGGGCGCGCCGGCGGCGCCGGACACGTGGCAGGCCGCGCACTGGGCCTTGAAGACTTCTTCACCGGCCTTGAGGGCGCGTGTGGCGTCGCGGATTTCGACGGCGCCGACCTTGGCCAGTCTCTGACTGACGCCACGCTCCAGGTCCTGGGCGGTCAGGCCACCGAGGGCATAGCGCTCGGCCTGGGTGCTGCCGGCGGGCTTGCTGTCGGAGACGACGTAGTAAACCAGCCCGATGATGATGATGACGGGCGCCACGAAGGAGAAGAAGGCTGCCCAAAGCAGCTGCTTGGGGGTCTTGATGGGGCCGGTGTGGGCTTCTTCCTGTGTGCTGTCGCTCATGAGGTCCTCGGGAAATGACAGGGCTGTGATGTGAACAGCCTGCGATTATAGGCCGGGGGCCCTATCGGCCCGGCAGCGAGCCGGGCTTGGGCCATAATGCCTGCCTCTCCCCCGTGCGGCTGTAGCTCAGTGGATAGAGTATTGGCCTCCGAAGCCAAGGGTCGTGGGTTCGATCCCCGCCAGCCGCGCCAAGAATGAAGAACGCCACCCTTCGGGTGGCGTTTTGCTTGGGGGCTGGAGACTGCCTACACCGCGGCACAGCCCCTGCCGACATCCGCCCCGCCTGGCACACCCTAGCCTGCGTACTCGCAGGCTTCGAGCGTGTTTCGTGCGTCACGCATGCCGCAGAGAGCCTGCCAACACCCCTTCAAAGGAGATTGTCGTGATGTCCCGTTTTCTCAGCCCCCTACGGTCCCCATCCCGCGCGATTGCGGGTGGTAGCGATCCCTTTTCCGAACTGCACCGCGAGATGAACCGCCTGTTCGACGACTTCCTGGGCGGCAGCCTGCCGAGTCTGAGCGCCAGTGCGGGTACGACCATGTCCAGCCCCCGGCTGGACGTACGCGAAAGCGGCAACGAGCTGTGCGTCTGCGCCGACCTGCCCGGCGTGAAGCCCGAAGACGTGGAGCTGCACCTGGAAGGCAACACTCTCACCCTGCGCGGCGAGAAGGCCAACGAGGCCGAGGACAAGAAGGAGGACTACTACATCATGGAGCGCAGCTATGGCCGCTTCCAGCGCAGCCTCCAGCTGCCCTACGCGCCCGACCCGTCACGTGTGCATGCGGAGTTCGACAACGGCGTGCTCACCATCCACGTGCCCAAGGAGGCACACCAGGAGCGCAGCCAGCGGATCGCGATCCAGGCGCACCCGATGCAGGCCCCGGTGACAGCGCAGGTCGGCTCCAAGGCCGCCGCCACAGCCACAGCCGGCAGCGAGATGCCGCACTGATCGGGCCGGCGCGCTCACGGAACACAACGCCAAAAACAAAAACGCCCACTCGAAGTGGGCGTTTTGTTCAGCGCCGGCTGCGAAAGCCGTGGCTGTAAGTTGGTTGCGCGAGCAAGATTTGAACTTGCGACCTTTGGGTTATGAGCCCAACGAGCTACCAGGCTGCTCCATCGCGCGTCAGAGCCGAAATTATAGCAGCAAGCGGCGCGAATTACGCACCAGCGGCGGGCGTTTCCGCCGCGATTTCCGCCGGGCGATCGACCAGCTCGACCAGCGCCATCGGCGCGTTGTCGCCCACGCGGAAACCCATCTTCAGGATGCGGGTGTAGCCGCCCGGACGCGCCTTGAAGCGCGGGCCGAGTTCGTTGAACAGCTTGGTCACCATGTCGCGGTTGCGCAGGCGGTCGAAGGCCAGGCGGCGGTTGGCGACCGTGGGCTCCTTGGCCAGGGTGATCATGGGCTCGACCACGCGGCGCAGTTCCTTGGCCTTGGGGACGGTGGTCTTGATGACCTCGTGCTCGAGCAGCGAGTTCATCATGTTGCGCAGCATGGCGAGGCGGTGCTCGCTGGTGCGGTTCAGTTTACGGAGGCCGTGTCCGTGGCGCATGGTGTGTTCCTTTCCTTATCTTTAAAAGGCAGCCGTATCAGGTACTGCCAGTTCACCATTGGTTGCTAAAAAACGCTCAGCGCTTGTCCAGGCCCGCAGGCGGCCAGCTCTCCAGCTTCATGCCCAGGGTCAGGCCACGCGAGGCGAGGACTTCCTTGATCTCGTTGAGCGACTTGCGGCCCAGGTTCGGGGTCTTGAGCAGCTCGTTCTCGGTGCGCTGGATCAGGTCACCGATGTAGTAGATGTTCTCGGCCTTCAGGCAGTTGGCCGAGCGCACGGTGAGCTCCAGCTCGTCGACCGGGCGCAGCAGGATCGGGTCGAACTGCTGCGAGCTGCGCTGCACCGGCTGGTCGAAGGCGGCCAGTTCGCTGCCCTCGAGCTGGGCGAAGACGGCCAGCTGCTCGACCAGGATCTTGGCAGAGGCACGCACGGCGTCTTCGGCGGTGATGGCGCCGTTGGTCTCGATCTCGACGACCAGCTTGTCCAGGTCGGTGCGCTGCTCGACGCGGGCGCTCTCGACGGTGTAGGACACGCGCTTGACGGGCGAGAACGAGGCGTCCAGGACGATGCGGCCGATCGACTTGGTCGGCTCGTCCGCATAGCGGCGCATCGTGCCGGGCACGTAGCCGCGGCCTTTTTCGACCTTGATCTGCATGTCCAGCTTGCCGCCTTGCGACAGGTGGGCGATGACGTGATCCGGGTTGATGATCTCGACGTCGTGCGGAGTCTGGATGTCGGCGGCCGTGACCGGGCCTTCACCGTCCTTGCGCAGCGACAGGGTCACTTCATCACGGTTGTGGAGCTTGAACACCACGCCCTTGAGGTTCAGGAGGATGGAGACAACGTCTTCCTGGACGCCATCAATCGACGAGTACTCGTGAAGCACACCGGCGATGGTGACTTCGGTTGCCGCATACCCGACCATCGAGGACAGCAGCACGCGGCGCAGGGCGTTGCCCAGCGTGTGGCCGTAGCCACGCTCGAAGGGCTCCAGGGTCACCTTGGCGCGGTTGGGCGCCAGCTGCTCCACGTTGATGGACTTGGGTTTCAGCAAATTGGTCTGCATGCAGGACTTCCTCTCAATACCCCCGGCTCGTTACACCGGTAAGGCTGGTGAAGCACCCGGCGGCGGCGTCCCGCCACCAGGAACGAAAAACGAAAAGGACCGGGCGCGCGGCGCGCCCGGCCGGGCCCCTTAGCGGGAATACAGTTCGACGATCAGCGATTCGTTGATGTCGGCACCGAATTCGTCGCGATCGGGCACTTTCTTGAAGGTGCCTTCGGCCTTGTCGGCGTTGACTTCCACCCAGGCGGGGATCCCGACCTGCTGGGCCAGTTGCAGGGCCTCGACGACGCGGTTCTGCTTCTTGGACTTGTCACGCACGGACACGATGTCACCCGCCTGCACCAGGTAGGAGGGAATGTTCACCGGCTTGCCATTGACCGTGATGGCCTTGTGCGAGACCAGCTGGCGCGCTTCGGCGCGGGTGGAGCCGAAGCCCATGCGGTACACCACATTGTCCAGGCGGGACTCCAGCAGGAACAGCAGGTTGGCGCCGGAGTTGCCCTTGCGGCGGGACGCTTCCGCGAAGTAGCGGCGGAACTGCTTCTCGAGCACGCCGTACATGCGCTTGACCTTCTGCTTCTCGCGCAGCTGCAGACCGAAGTCGGAGGTGCGCTGACCCGAGGTGCGGCCATGCTGGCCGGGCTTGGAGTCGAACTTGGCCTTGTCGCTGATGGAGCGGCGGGCGCTCTTCAGGAACAGGTCGGTGCCTTCACGGCGGGAAAGTTTGGCCTTGGGGCCGAGATAACGTGCCACGTTGCTTCCTTCTAGATCTGCCGCAGCCTATTGCTGCGGGAGCCGGTCCCCTTTGGAGACCGGCGGTGGGCTTGGTTAAAAAACGTTGAAGCGCGTGCTGCAGGTGATCGCCAGGGCGATCAGATGCGGCGGCGCTTCTGGGGACGGCAGCCGTTGTGCGGGACGGGTGTCACGTCGGCGATGGACGTGATACGAATGCCCAGCGCAGCCAGCGCACGCACCGACGACTCGCGACCCGGGCCGGGGCCCTTGATCTCGACGTCGAGGTTCTTGATGCCCTGCTCGATGGCGGCGCGGCCAGCGACTTCGGACGCGACCTGCGCGGCGAAGGGGGTGGACTTGCGCGATCCCTTGAAGCCCTGGCCACCGGAGGAGGCCCAGGACAGGGCGTTGCCCTGGCGGTCGGTGATCGTGATGATCGTGTTGTTGAAGGAGGCGTGCACGTGCGCGACACCGTCGGACACGTTCTTGCGGACCTTCTTGCGCACACGCTGCGCGGCGTTGTTGGCGGGAGCCTTGGCCATGTCTGTTCTCTTTCCCGTTTATTTCTTCAGTGCCTGAGCCGCCTTGCGCGGACCCTTGCGGGTGCGGGCATTGGTGCGGGTGCGCTGGCCGCGCATCGGCAGGCCGCGGCGATGGCGGAAGCCCCGATAGCAACCGATGTCCATCAGGCGCTTGATGTTCATGGTCGTCTCACGGCGCAGGTCGCCCTCGATCGTGAGCAGGCCGATCTGGTCGCGGATCTTTTCCAGATCGGCGTCAGTCAGGTCCTTGACCTTCTTGGCGTAGTCGATGCCGCAGGCCTCGCAGATCTTGCGGGCGCGGGTGCGGCCGATGCCGAAGATGGCGGTCAGGCCGATCTCGGTGTGCTTGTGCGGCGGGATGTTGATGCCAGCGATACGTGCCATGTGCGTCTTTCCTTAACTCTCTAATCAGCCCTGGCGCTGCTTGTGTCGCGGATCGGTGCAGATCACGCGGACCACGCCCTTGCGGCGGATGATCTTGCAGTTGCGGCAGATCTTCTTGACGGAAGCCGAAACTCTCATTTGCTTTTCTCCTAAATTCCTTGGCGACTCGGGGCTGACATCAGCCGCCGGCCGAAGTCTTGAAATTGGCTTTTTTCAGCAGCGACTCGTATTGCTGCGACATCATGTAATTCTGGACCTGGGCCATGAAGTCCATGGTCACCACCACGATGATCAGAAGGGACGTGCCACCGAAATAGAAGGGCACGTTGTACTTCAGGATCAGGAACTCGGGCAGCAGGCACACGAGGGTGATGTACAGGGCACCGGCCAGGGTCAGGCGCAGCAGGATCTTGTCGATGTAGCGGGCGGTCTGGTCACCGGGACGGATGCCGGGGATGAAGGCGCCGCTCTTCTTCAGGTTGTCCGCGGTCTCACGGCTGTTGAAAACCAGGGCGGTGTAGAAGAAGCAGAAGAAGATGATGGCGGTCGCGTACAGGATCACGTAGATCGGCTGCCCGGGCGCCAGCGTGGCGGCGATATCGCGCAGCCAGGTCATGGACTCGCCGGTCGAGAACCAGCCGACCACGGTGGCGGGCAGCAGGATGATGGACGAGGCGAAGATGGGCGGGATCACGCCGGCCATGTTCAACTTGAGCGGCAGGTGCGAGGACTGGCCGCCGTAGACCTTGTTGCCGACCTGGCGGCGCGCGTAGTTCACCAGGATCTTGCGCTGGCCGCGCTCGATGAACACCACGAAGTAGGTGACGACCGCCACCAGCGCCACGATGATCAGGGCGATCAGGATGTTCATCGCGCCGGTACGCACGAGCTCGAGCAAGCCGCCAATCGCGCTGGGCAGGCCCGCCGCGATACTGGCAAAGATCAGGATGGAGATGCCGTTGCCCAGGCCCCGCTCGGTGATCTGCTCACCCAGCCACATCAGGAACATGGTGCCCGCGGTCAGGCTGATCACGGCCGTGAGGCGGAAGCCGAAGCCGGGGTCGATCACAAGACCGGGCGAGCTCTCCAGGGCGATCGCGATGGACAGCGACTGGAAGATGGCCAGACCCAAGGTACCGTAGCGCGTGTACTGCGTGATCTTGCGGCGGCCGGCCTCGCCCTCTTTCTTGAGCTGCTCGAACGTCGGGACGACGTAGGTGAGCAGCTGCATGATGATCGAGGCCGAGATGTAGGGCATGATCCCCAGCGCAAACACCGCGAAGCGCGACAGCGCGCCACCCGAGAACATGTTGAACAGGTTCAGGATGCCACCCTGCTGGCCCTTGAACAGGGCCTGCAGCTGCCCGGGGTCGATGCCAGGCACGGGAATGTGCGCACCGATCCGGTAGACGATCAGCGCGAGCAGCAGGAAGACCAGCCGGCGACGCAGGTCGCCGAACTTGCCGGTCTTTGCTATCTGGGCTGCGCTAGTGGCCACGCGTGATTACCTTCAGACGTCTGTCAATGATCAGGCGAGGCTGCCGCCGGCGGCCTCGATGGCGGCCTTGGCGCCCGCGGTCGCACCGATGCCGGTGAGCTTGACCGCGCGCTTGATCTCGCCGGACTTGATGACCTTGACCACCTTGGCGATCTCGGGCACCAGGCCAGCCGCCTTGAGCGTGAGCACGTCGACTTCGGCGGCGCCGAGGGCTTCGAGCTTGGACAGGGAGATCTCGGCGTTGAACTTCAGCAGCTGCGACTTGAAGCCGCGCTTGGGAAGACGGCGCTGCAGCGGCATCTGGCCGCCTTCGAAACCGACCTTGTGGTAGCCGCCCGAACGCGACTTCTGGCCCTTGTGGCCACGACCGGCAGTCTTGCCCAGGCCGGAACCGATGCCGCGGCCGACACGGCGCTTGGCATGCTTGGCGCCCGCTGCGGGCTTGATGTCATTGAGTTGCATCGTGTGCCTCTTAGAGGACCTTGACCAGGTAGCTGATCTTGTTGATCATGCCGCGCACCTCGGGGGTGTCCTTGAGCTCGCTCACGCTATTGAGCTTGCGCAGGCCCAGGCCACGGACGGTGGCGCGGTGCGACTCTTTCGTGCCGATCGGGCTGCGAACCAGCTGGATCTTGACGGTTTGTGGGTTAGCCATGAGGGGACTCCGATCAGGCCGCGAACAGGTCTTCGACCGACTTGCCACGCTTGGCCGCCACTTCCGAAGGGGTGGTGGAGTTGCGCAGCGCGTCAAAGGTGGCGCGGACCATGTTGTAGGGATTGGTCGAACCGTGGCTCTTGGCCACGATGTCGGTGATGCCCATCACTTCGAAGACGGCGCGCATCGGGCCGCCGGCGATGATGCCGGTACCCTTGGGCGCGGGCATCATCATGATGCGGGCGGCACCGTGCTGGCCTTCCACCGCGTGGTGGATGGTGCCGTTCTTGAGGGACACCTTGGTCATGTTGCGGCGGGCCTCTTCCATGGCCTTCTGCACGGCGGCAGGCACTTCCTTGGACTTGCCCTTGCCCATGCCGACGCGGCCATCACCGTCGCCCACCACGGTCAGTGCAGCGAAGCCGAGGATCCGGCCGCCCTTCACCACCTTGGTGACGCGGTTGACCGCGATCATCTTTTCGCGCATGCCGTCTTCCGGCCCGTCGCCTTGCGTCTTTGCGATGATTTTTGCCATCTTGTGTATCCGTGTGCGTTAGAACTGCAGGCCCGCTTCACGGGCGGCATCGGCCAGCGCCTTGACGCGGCCGTGGTAGGCGAAGCCCGAGCGGTCGAAGGCGACCTTCTCGATGCCGGCAGCCTTGGCCTTTTCGGCGATCAGCTTGCCGATCACCTGGGCGGCAGCGGTGTTGCCACCCTTGCCGGAGGCGCCCAGCGACTTGCGCACGTCGGCCTGGGCCGTCGAGGCGGCGGCCAGGACCTTGCTGCCGTCCTCGGAGATGACGGTGGCGTAGATGTGCAGGTTGGTGCGATTGACGGTCAGACGCGCAACGCCTTGCTGGGCAATGCGGATGCGGGTCTGGCGGGCGCGGCGAAGGCGCTGCTCTTTCTTGGTCAACATCGTGCGGCCCCTTACTTCTTCTTGGTCTCTTTGATCGTGATCTTTTCGTCCACGTAGCGGATGCCCTTGCCCTTGTAGGGCTCGGGGGGACGAATGGCACGGATCTCGGCGGCGACCTGGCCGACGCGCTGGCGGTCCGCACCCGAGATCACGATCTCGGTGGGGCCGGGCGTGGCGACCTTGATGCCCGCAGGCATGTCCTTGTTGACGGCGTGCGAGAAGCCCACCGACAGGTTCAGCTTGGTGCCGGTGGCCTGGGCCTTGAAGCCCACGCCGACCAGGGACAGCTTCTTCTCGAAGCCCTTGGTCACGCCGACGACCATGTTGTTCACCAGCTGGCGCATGGTGCCGCTCATGGCATTGGCTTCACGCGACTCGTTGGCCGGGATGAAGGTCAGCTTGCCGCCTTCGTTGGCCACCTTGACCAGTGCGTTCTGGGCGAGCGACAGCTGGCCGCCGGCGCCCTTCACGCTGATCTGGTCTTCCTTGATCGACACGTCCACACCCTGGGGGACGGCGACCGGCATTTTTCCTACGCGGGACATTGTTCGTTTCCTTCCCTTAGGCGACGTAGCACAGCACTTCGCCGCCCACGCCGGTGGCGCGCGCCTTGCGATCGGTCATCACACCCTTGGGCGTGGTGACGATGGCCACGCCCAGGCCGTTCATGACCTGGGGGATGGCGTCGCGGCCCTTGTACACGCGCAGGCCAGGACGGCTCACGCGCTCGATGCGCTCGATCACCGGGCGGCCGGCGTAGTACTTCAGCGAAATCTCGAGTTCGGACTTGCCGGCTTCGGTCTTGACCTGGAAGCCGTCGATATAACCCTCGTCCTTCAGCACCTGGGCGATGGCCACCTTCACCTTGGAAGAGGGCACGCTCACCGTGGGCTTGGCCACCATCTGCGCGTTGCGGATGCGGGTCAGCAGGTCGGCAATGGGATCACTCATGCTCATGTTGTTCTCTCCTGCCTGTCTTACCAGCTGGCCTTGATCACGCCAGGGATGTCGCCTGCGAAGGCCATCTCACGGATCTTGCTGCGGGCCAGACCGAACTGGCGGAAGGTGCCGCGCGGACGGCCCGTGATCTCGCAGCGATTGCGCTGGCGGGTCGGGTTGGCGTTGCGGGGCAGTTTTTGCAGGGCCAGGCGCGCGGCGGCGCGCTCTTCTTCGGACTTCTTGACATCGCCGGCGATGGCCTTGAGTTCCGCGTGTTTCTTCGCGTACTTGGCCACCAGTTGGTCTCGCTTGAGCTCGCGCTCGATCAAAGCTTTCTTAGCCACGATGCACCTTCAATTCTTGAACGGGAAACGGAAGCCGGCGAGGAGCGCCTTGCACTCTTCGTCGTTCTTGGCCGTGGTGGTGATGCTGATGTTCAGGCCACGCAGCGCATCCACCTTGTCGTACTCGATCTCGGGGAAGATGATCTGTTCCTTGACGCCGATGTTGTAGTTACCACGGCCGTCGAAGGCGCGCCCGGAGATGCCGCGGAAGTCGCGCACGCGGGGCAGGGCCACGGTGACGAAGCGGTCCAGGAATTCATACATGCGCGTGCCGCGCAGGGTGACCATGGTGCCGATGGCCTGGCCTTCGCGGATCTTGAAACCGGCGATGGCTTTCTTGGCCTTGGTGACCACGGGCTTCTGGCCGGCGATCTTGGTGAGGTCGCCCACGGCGTTGTCCATGACCTTCTTGTCGGCGACCGCCTCCGAGACACCCATGTTCAGGGTGATCTTGGTGATGCGCGGCACCTCCATCGGGGACTTGTAGCCGAACTTGGCGGTCAGCTCGGGGACCACCTTCTCGCGATAGTGCTGTTGCAGTCGTGCCATGGTCATGCTGCCTTGATTTCTTCGCCGGAGGACTTGAACACGCGCACGCGCTTGTCGCCCTCGACCTTGATGCCCACGCGGTCGGCCTTGCCGGTGGCGGGGTTGAAGATGGCCACGTTGGACTGGTGGATCGGCATGGACTTCTCCACGATGCCGCCGGTCGTGCCCTTCATGGGGTTGGGCTTGGTGTGTTTCTTCACCAGGTTGATGCCCTCGACGACGATCTTCTCGTCGTCCTTGCGCAGGACCACCTTGCCACGCTTGCCCTTGTCACGGCCTGCGAGGACGATGACCTCGTCGCCTTTGCGAATCTTGTTCATGGCGCTACCTCTTACAGGACTTCAGGGGCCAGCGACACGATCTTCATGAACTTCTCGGTACGCAGTTCGCGCGTGACCGGGCCGAAGATGCGGGTGCCGATGGGCTCCAGCTTGTTGTTCAGAAGCACGGCGGCATTGCCGTCGAACTTGACGAGGGAGCCGTCGCCACGGCGGATGCCTTTGGCGGTGCGGACGACCACTGCGCTGTAGACCTCGCCTTTTTTGACGCGGCCGCGCGGAGCAGCTTCCTTGATGCTCACCTTGATGATGTCGCCTACGCTGGCGTAGCGACGCTTGGAGCCACCGAGCACCTTGATGCACAGCACGGATTTCGCACCCGTGTTGTCGGCGACTTCGAGCCGGGATTCAGTCTGGATCATTTCAAATAGTTCCCAACTTGTACCCAGTGGCGGACCACCGGATCAGTCTTGGGCCTGTCGGCGCCCGCGGATCACCGCTGGCTTCGATTAGGCAGAAATCGGGGGCGACGCCTTCGCAGGCTGGCCTTCAGGCCGCGCACCCAACACTCGCCAAAAAATAGGCGAGCCCGCGATTATGCCTGAAAACCCAGGCTCGTCAACTGCCGGTTGACCTCAGTCCGGCAAATACCCAGCGGCCAGGGCCCGGAAGTCGTCCTCGCGGGGGTCGGCGCACGCCTCCTCGCGCAGGACGGCCGCCACGTCCCCGGCCAGGCCTGCGGCCAGCCGGGCATCCAGGAACAGCAGGCGCGAGCGGCGGGCCAGGACATCCTCGACCGTACGGGCATATTCGTGACGGGCGGCAAAGCGCACCATGGCCTCGGTCAGGCCGCCGCCCAGAAGGCGGTCGGCGCCTGGCAGCGCCCGCACAAGGGGGGCTTCGGCGCCATACAGATGCAGGCCCGGGGGCTGGCTCAGGTCGACCGTGGCGGGCGATGCTGCGTCCCCGCCGACCAAACGAAAGTCAGTGGTCACCCCTTCTGAAAGCTTTTCTGGGAAAGCCTTCAGGAGACCAGCTTGAACACATTGCGTGAGCACATCCTCAGCCATCGCACGGTAGGTGGTCCATTTGCCGCCCGTCACGGAGACCAGGCCCGCAGGGCTGACCTGCACCGTGTGCTCCCGGCTGATGGCGCGCGTCGCGCCGGGTTCGTCCTGGGCCGGGCGCACCAAGGGGCGCAGGCCCACCCACTGGCTGCGCACGTCCCGGCGGGCGGGCACGCGCACCAGATAACGACCGACCTCCGACAAGATGAGGTCCACCTCCTGGGCCTGGGCCTTGGGCTCGCGGGGCAGGTCCTGGCGGGGGGTGTCGGTGGTGCCCAGGATCACTTTGCCCAGCCAAGGCACGGCAAACAACACCCGGCCGTCGGCCGTACGGGGCACGATCAGGGCCTGGCGCCCGGGCAGGAAATCGGCATCCACCACCAAGTGCACGCCCTGGCTGGGGGACACCAGCGGCGGCACGGCGCGGCCGGTGGCCTGGCCATCGAGCTGGCGCAGGGCGTCGACCCAGACGCCGGTGGCATTGACCACGCAGCCCGCGTCGATGCGGAACGTGCGACCAGTTTCGCGATCGGCGCAATGCAGGCCGGCCAGGCGACCCGCTTCATGCATCAGGCCGGTGACCGCGCAGTGATTGACCACCAGGGCGCCTTCGCGCGCGGCGGTGCGCGCCAGGGCCAGGGCGAGGCGGGCATCGTCGAACTGGCCGTCCCAATAGCGCACACCCCCCTTGAGGCCCTCGGCACGCAGGGTGGGCAGGGCTTGCAGGGCCTGCCCGGGTGCCAGGAATTCAGTGGGACCCAAGGCTGCGGCCCCTGCGAGCGCGTCGTAGGCCTTCAGGCCCACGCCGTAAAACGGCAGCTCCCACCAGCGATAAGCCGGCATGACAAAGGCCAGGGGCTGGGCCAGGTGGGGGGCGTTGCGAAGCAGGGTCGTGCGTTCGTGCAGGGCCTCGCGCACCAAGGAGAGATTACCTTGCGCCAGATAGCGCACACCCCCGTGGACCAATTTGGTAGCCCGCGAGGAGGTGCCGCCCGCGAAATCATGCGACTCCAGCAGGACCACCGACAGGCCGCGTGCGGCCGCATCCAGGGCGACCCCCAGGCCGGTGGCACCGCCGCCGATGACGGCGATGTCGTAGCGACGGGGCTGCGCCAATTCCTCGAGTAACTGCGCGCGCTGCATGCAGCGATTGTGACCCAGGGGCCGCGGTTCCATCGGGCGGCGATAGACTCGCGCGATGACCGACAGCGCCCGTCTCTCCCATGAAGAATCCCTGGCCTTCATCGGCGGGGGCAATATGGCCAGCGCCATCATTGGCGGCCTGATCCAGCAGGGCCTGCCGGCCTCGCGCATCGAGGTGGTGGAGCCCTTCGAGGAAGCGCGCACGCGCCTGCAGCAATCGTTCGGTGTGCAGGCCATGGCGACGCCCGGGCCGCAGCTTCAACGCGCGTCACTGGTGGTGTGGGCCGTGAAGCCCCAGATGTTCAAGGAGGCGGCCCTGCAAGTGCGCCCGCACCTGGCGCAGCCGCTGCATCTGAGCGTGGCCGCAGGCATCCGCTCGGACAGCATCGCCGGATGGATGCAAAGCGAACGTGTGGTGCGCTCCATGCCCAACACCCCAGCGCTGGTGGGCCTGGGCATGACGGCCTTGTATGCGCGCGCCGGCGCCGGGGCTGCTGACCGCACACGCATCGAACAGATCATCGCCACCACGGGCGAGTTCCTGTGGGTGAACGACGAGCCGCATCTGGATGCGGTGACCGCCTTGTCCGGATCCGGGCCGGCGTATGTGTTCTTGTTTCTCGACGCCATGATTGAGGCGGGCGCGCAAATGGGCCTCACGCGCGAGCAGGCCAAGCGTCTGGGGATTGCCACATTTGCCGGCGCTTCGGAGTTGGCACGCCGCTCTGACGAATCGCCCGCGGTGCTCCGCGAACGCGTGACGTCCAAGGGGGGCACCACCTTTGCGGCCCTGAGCGCGATGCAAAACGATCAGGTGCCGCAGGCCTTTATCCGGGCCATGCACGCCGCCTGCCGGCGTGCGGGCGAACTAGGCGACGAGTTCGGCAAGGCCTAGGTCAAGACCGGTGCTCAGGTCGATCCACCCAGGTTGACTGCCTTCCTCGGCGTTATGAGAATTGGGAAATGCGACCAAGCGGACGGTTTTCGGCGTGAATACAACCCTGCGAATTAGCTCCGCCAGCGCCACTTGGATCTGCCATCTGTTGCGTGTGGAGGGAGTATGGGAATTGGAATAGAGGAGGATATTTGGCATATTCACGGCAAACTAAAAGACCGGTTAGAATCACACGTAGTTAATAAAAGAGCTAAAGATGGCTTTGTATTTATTCTCGATAACTGCATAGAAAGTATCCATCCAAAAACACAAGAAAAAATAGTATCCCCATCTGAGATCTGGAGCCTACTCAAAGATGACGAAGTTAAAAACTCACTCCACAATATAGTTGGCGATCAGCTTTCATACCTATATTTAAATGCAAGAACGAGATCGCTTCAGGTTCAATATTGCGCGCCTTTTAATCGAGCAATTTTAGAATTTTTGGGAGTGAAGCATGCGAGAGATACGAGTGGCGTTGAAAAAGAGATCGAATTCCCATGTTTGATTTACTTTAAATATGACGACAGCCGGGCTAGCGATTTTTCATATCGAAAACTCACATCAGCAGACAATAAGTATTTAATTTTTCATGAACTCGCAGAAAGTTTAAAGACCTTCACCCACAGATTAAATAACATCGAGTTGGCGGAAACTTCGACAACATCCAAATCGCCCATGCTAGAGCTTGTTGTTAATGGCAATTGGGAGGAATTGCAGGAAAAGATTTGGGACAAGACTCGTGAAAAACTCCTGGACAAAACCGTCGAGTACTCTTTGACGGCAGCGCCTGCTGCTTTCGTAGCTTTATCAACTATATTTAAATAACCATCGTGAAGATTTTGGCAGAAAGTGCGCTACGGCCACGCCACTTACTACCAGCGACTCAGCGCAGGGCGTAGCCGCCGGCGACGCCGAGAAATACGGTGAACCCCAGCCAGTGGTTCAAGGCAAAGGCGCGAAAGCATCCTTCGCGGGTGCGACCACGAATCAGCGTGAAATGCCACAGCGCCTGCAGGCCCGCAACAACGAGGGCCAGCACCCACGGTGCGCGCGCAACGTAAGGCCCCAGCAGCCAGGCCCATGAGCCCAAGAAGATGGCGTAACAGGCCATGACCACCGCCACGTCGGCGCGACCCAGCGTGATCGCCGAGGTCTTCATGCCAATGCGCAAGTCGTCGTCGCGATCGACCATGGCGTATTCGGTGTCATAGGCTAGAACCCAAAACAGATTGCCCGCGAGCAAGGCCCAGGCGAGCAGCGGCACCTGCCCCTGCACCGCGGCAAAGGCCATGGGAATGCCAAAGCTGAAGGCCACGCCCAGCACCGCCTGCGGCATGGACACCACGCGCTTGGCATAGGGATAGAGCACGGCGATGGCCAGGGCGGCGAAGGACCAGGCGATGGTGACGGCGTTGGTGGTGAGCACCAGGGCGAAGGCGGCGAGTGCGAGCACCGCGCCCACCGCCAGGGCCTCGCGCGGCGACACGCGGCCCGACGTGACGGGTCGCTGCGCGGTACGTTTGACGTGGCGGTCGAAGTCGCGGTCGGCAACGTCGTTGACGCAGCAGCCCGCGCTTCGCATCAGGATGGTGCCCAGCGTGAAGACCGCCAGCAGGTGCCAACCCGGGAACCCCCCGGCCGCCACCCATAGGCCGCTGAGCGTGGGCCACAGGCACAGGAGCCAGCCGGCCGGCCGGTCCCAGCGTATGAGGTCCAGGTACAGGCGCAGGCGCTGACGCAGGCCCCCGGGTCCGGGGGGCAGGGGCGCGTCAGCTTGGGCCTCGGTGCTCATGGGGCGGTCTCGTTCCTATTCCTCGAGCAGTGAACGCAGCATCCACGCGGTCTGCTCGTGGTTCGTCATGCGCTGCGTGAGCAGGTCGGCGGTGGGTTCGTCGCTGCACTGGTCGGCCATGGGGAACAGCTCGCGGGCCGTGCGGGCCACGGCCTCGTGGCCAGCGACGAGGATGCGCACCATCTGCATGGCCGAAGGCGGGTCCCGGGGCGCGTCGGGCAGCGTGGTGAGCTCGCCAAAGCGCGCATAGCCCCCAGGAGCCGCATGGCCCAGGGAACGTACGCGCTCGGCGATCGGGTCGATCGCGTTCCACAACTCGGTGTACTGCTCCATGAACATGGCGTGCAGGGAAGTGAAGTACGGGCCCTTCACGTTCCAGTGGAAGTTGTGGGTGGTGAGGTACAGGGTGAAGGTATCGGCCAGCAGGCGCGACAGGCCCTGCGCGATGGCGGCGCGGTCGTCTTCACTGATGCCGATCTGGACGGCGGGGGCGAGGGTCTCGGCCATGGAAGCTCCTTGCATACGGCAGTGAGAATGCAGGGAACTTTACGGGGCGCGCCGTACGCAGGGCAAGCACATCGTCGCTATTGGCGTCATTGCCTGACACGCGTCACGAGAGCCTTTTGACACCGGGCAGCTCGCAGGCATAGATGGCGTTGCGCAGCGCAGCGATGGCCTCGTAGCGGGTGAAGCTGCGGCGCCAGGCCATGACCACGCGCCGGTGGGGCACGTCGCCGTCGGCAAAAGGGAGGTACTTCACGTAGGAGCGCGCGTCCTTGCGGCGCTTGGCGGCCGACGCCTCCAGAGCTTCTTCGCTGACCGACAGGCGCGGCACCAGGGTGACGCCCATGCCGGCGGCCACCATGTGCTTGATGGTCTCCAGCGAAGAGCCCTCGAAGCTTTTGCGTATGCCCTCGGCGTCGCTGGAAAAGCGCGCGAACTCGGGGCAGACCTCGAGCACATGGTCGCGGAAGCAGTGGCCGGTCCCGAGCAGCAACATGGTCTCGCTTTTGAGTTCCTGCGAGGTGATGGTGTCCTTGGCGGCCAAGGGATGCGCGCTGGGCACGGCCGCCAGGAAGGGTTCGTCGTAGAGGGGGGCCAGGGCCAGCCCGGTGTCGGGAAAGGGTTCGGCGAGGATGGCGCAGTCGATCTCGCCGGTGCGCAGCATCTCCAGCAGGCGCACGGTGAAGTTCTCCTGCAGCATCAGCGGCATCTGCGGCGTACGCTCGATAGCCTCGCGAACGAGGTCGGGCAGCAGGTAGGGGCCGATGGTGTAGATCACGCCCAGCTTCAGCGGGCCCGAGAGGGGGTCCTTGCCGCGCTTGGCGATCTCCTTGATGGAGGCGGCCTGTTCCAGCACGCTTTGCGCCTGGCGCACGATCTCCTCGCCCAGGGGCGTGATCGACACTTCGTTGGCACTGCGCTCAAAGAGCTTGACCTCGAGTTCGTCCTCCAGCTTCTTGATGGCGACCGACAGCGTGGGCTGCGAGACGAAGCAGGCTTCGGCCGCCTTCCCGAAATGCCGCTCGCGGGCGACGGCGACAATGTATTTGAGTTCGGTGAGGGTCATGTCCGCGTGTCGTGGGGTTCAGGCCCGGTTCAGGCCTTGAGGTAATCAGATTTTCCACCGAGCCAGCGGGCGACGTGGCGCTCGGCCAGTTCAGGGTGGCGGTCGAGCACCGCCGGGGCCAGGGCTCGGATCTTTTCCAGCAGCGGCCGGTCGGCTTCCAGGTCGGCAAAGCGCAGGAGCGGCGCGCCGGACTGGCGCGCGCCCAGGAACTCGCCGGGGCCACGGATCTCCAGGTCGCGCCGGGCGATCTCGAAGCCGTCGTTGGTCTCGGCCATGGCCTTCAGGCGTTCGCGGGCGGTGTCCCCCAGTCGGCCACCCTCGCCCGTGCCATACAGCAGCACGCAGGCCGAAGCGGCGGCGCCGCGGCCCACTCGTCCGCGCAACTGGTGTAGTTGCGACAGGCCGAATCGTTCGGCGTGCTCGATCACCATCAGTGAAGCATTGGGCACGTCCACGCCCACCTCGATCACGGTGGTGGCGACCAGCACCCCCATCTCGCCCGATTCGAACAGCGACATCACCGCCTTTTTCTCGGCCACCGGCATGCGCGAATGCAACAGCCCCACCAGGATGCCGGGCAGGGCTTCACTCAAGGCCTGGTGGGTCGCGGTGGCGTTGGTCAGGTCCAGGGCCTCGCTCTCCTCGATCAGGGGGCAGACCCAGTACGCCTGTCGGCCGCCTTGCACCTGCACGCGTATGCGCTCGACCACCTGCTCGCGGCGCGTGTCGGCGATGACCTTGGTGACCACCGGCGTGCGCCCCGGGGGGAGTTCGTCGATGGTGGAGACGTTCAGGTCGGCGTAGTAGCTCATGGCGAGCGTGCGGGGGATGGGCGTGGCCGACATCATCAGGAGGTGCGGCTCGACGCCCGCGTCCTGCATCTTCTCGCGCAGGGCCAGGCGCTGCGCCACGCCGAAGCGGTGCTGTTCGTCGATGACGGCCAGCGCCAACTGCTTGAACTGCACCTGCTCCTGGATCACGGCGTGCGTACCGACCACCAGGGCCGCCTCGCCGCTGGCGATGAGGGCCAGCATCTGCGCGCGCTCCCTCTTCTTCTGGCTGCCGGTGAGCCAGGCCACGCGCTGTCCGCGCGGCGCGAGCAGGGGCTCAAGCCAGCCGATCAACTTGCGGAAATGCTGCTCGGCGAGGATCTCGGTGGGCGCCATGAGCGCGCACTGCGCGCGCGCGTCGATGGCCACGGCGGCGGCCAGCGCCGCGACCACCGTCTTGCCAGAGCCCACATCGCCTTGCAGCAGGCGGTGCATGGGGACGGAGCGCGTGAGGTCTGCCGCGATTTCCCCGCACACGCGGTGCTGGGCACGCGTCAGGCCGAAGGGCAAGGCGGCGAGAAGTTGCTCGTGCAGACCGCCCGGCGCGGGCATCAGCGCGGGAGCGCGCAGCACATCGCGTTCGCGCTTGCTTTGGAGTTGCGAGAGTTGCTGCGCGAGCAATTCCTCAGCCTTCAGGCGCTGCCAGGCGGGGTGCGTGCGGTCCTCGAAGGTGGCCAGGGGCGTGCGCGGGCCGGGGTGGTGCAGGAACTGCAAGGCCTCGCGCAGGCCCCAGGCCGGATCCAGGCCCAGGCGCTGCGCCATACCCGGCGGGAAGGTGTCACACAGGTCGGCGCGCGCCAGGCCCGAGAGCACCGCCTTGCGCAGGTAGGCCTGGGGCAGGGTGGCCAACGTGGGATAGACCGGCGTGAGCGCCTCGGGCAACGGACCCTGGGCGGGGCGGCACACCGGATGCACCATCTGCCATCCGAACAGGCCGCCACGCAATTCCCCCCGGGCGCGGATGCGGGTACCGACGGCGAGGGACTTCTGCTGCGCGGGGTAGAAGCTGAAGAAACGCAGCTGGCAGGTGTCGGTGCCGTCATCGAGCGTGACCACCAGCTGGCGGCGGGGGCGATAGGCGATCTCATTGGCGGTGACAGTGCCCTCGACCTGCACGGTATCGCCCTCGCGCGCGTCGCGCAGGCGGGTCAGGCGCGTCTCGTCCTCATAGCGCAGGGGCAGGTGCAGCGCCAGGTCGATGTCACGCGCCAGGCCCAGCTTGCGAAGGGCCTTCTGGGGCGCGGACAGGGGCTTGCTGCCTTGCATGGGACAATTCTGCCTCGTCCGAATTTCTCCCACCCACTTGGCACGGGCCCAGTCCAGCCCTCAAGCATGCGCACCTTCACCGTCGGCGATTTCGATTTCGCCCTGCCCCCCGAGCTGATCGCCCAGCACCCCGCCCCTGAACGCAGCGCCTCGCGCCTGCTCGATGGCCGCGGCCCCGAACCCGCCGACCGCATCTTCCGCGACCTGCCCGGCCTGCTGCGCGCGGGCGACCTGCTGGTGTTCAACGACACACAGGTGATCAAGGCGCGCCTGTTCGGAGAAAAGCCCACGGGCGGCAAGCTGGAGCTACTGGTGGAGCGCGTTCTGACCGGGCACGAGGTGGTAGCCCACATGAAGGTAAGCAAGAAGCCGCCCGCGGGGACGGTACTGCGCATGGACGGGGGCTTCGAGGCCACGTTGATGGGCCGCTGGCCCGAGACGGACGGGCCGCTGTTTCGCCTGCGCTTCTCGGGCGAGCCGCACACGCTGATGGCGGCCCACGGACATGTGCCGCTGCCTCCCTACATCACACACGAGGACACCGCGGACGACGAGCGCCGCTACCAGACGGTGTTCGCGAAGCACCCGGGGGCCGTTGCCGCACCCACCGCTGCCCTGCACTTCGACGAAGGCGTGCTGGCGGACCTGCAGGCCCGCGGCATCGATCGCGCCAGCGTGACGCTGCACGTGGGCGCTGGCACCTTCCAGCCGGTGAAGACCGAGAACATCGCCGAACACCAGATGCACAGCGAGTGGTACGACATACCGGCGGCAACGCAGGAAGCCATTGCCGCCGCCCGCTTGCGGGGCGGCCGCATCCTGGCTGTAGGCACGACCACGGTGCGCACCCTGGAATCCTGGGCCGCCAGCGGCCAGGCCACGGGGGACACCAGCATCTTCATCACACCCGGATTCACCTTCCGCGTGGTGGACCTGATGATCACGAACTTCCACCTGCCGCGATCGACGCTGATGATGCTGGTGAGTGCTTTCGCGGGGTACGGGCCGATCATGGGGCTATACCGTCATGCAATCGCCCACGAATACCGCTTTTTCAGCTACGGCGACGCGATGCTTCTGGAACGCGCTTGCCCGGAGACGATCTGACCATGCTGCAATTCGAAGTCCTCAAGACCGAAGGTCACGCGCGCCGCGGCACGCTGACCCTGAACCACGGCGTGGTGCAGACCCCGATCTTCATGCCGGTGGGCACCTACGGCACGGTCAAGGGCGTGACGCCGCGATCGCTCGAGGAAATGGGTGCGCAGATCATCCTGGGCAATACCTTCCACCTGTGGATGCGCCCCGGCCTGGACGTGATGAAGCAGTTCGGCGGGCTGCACCGCTTCGAGCAGTGGAACAAGTCGATCCTCACCGACTCGGGCGGCTTCCAGGTCTGGAGCCTGGGCGAGATGCGCAAGATCAGCGAGGAGGGCGTGAAGTTCGCATCGCCGGTGAACGGCGACAAGCTGTTTCTCACGCCCGAGATCTCGATGCAGATCCAGACCACCCTGAACAGCGACATCGTGATGCAGTTCGACGAGTGCACTCCCTACGAGGTCAAGGGCCAGCTCACGACGCACGCGCAGGCGCGCTTCTCGATGGAGTTGAGCCGGCGCTGGGCGCTGCGTTGCAAGACCGAATTCGCGCGCCTGGAAAACCCCAACGCGCTGTTTGGAATCGTGCAGGGTGGCATGTTCGAAGACCTGCGCCAGGAATCGCTGGACGCGTTGGTGGAGATGAACTTTCCCGGCTATGCAGTGGGCGGCGTGAGCGTGGGCGAGCCCAAGCAGGACATGCTGCGGATCATGGCGCACACGCCGCACCGCCTGCCCGCGAACAAGCCCCGCTACCTCATGGGCGTAGGCACGCCCGAGGACCTGGTGGATGGCGTGGCCGCGGGGGTGGACATGTTCGACTGCGTGATGCCCACGCGCAACGCGCGCAACGGCCACCTGTTCACGCGCTTTGGCGACCTCAAATTGCGAAACGCCCGCCACCGCAGCGACGAACGCCCGATCGACGAGACCTGCACTTGCTACACCTGCAAGGGCACGACGGCAGCGGACGGCACGGTGTCGGGCGGCTTCTCGCGCGCCTACCTGCACCACCTGGAACGCTGCGGCGAGATGCTGGCGCCGATGCTGGCCAGCATCCACAACCTGCACTACTACCTGAACCTGATGCGCGAAGTGCGACAGGCGCTGGAGGCGGGTGCGTTCTCGGTGTTTGTGCGCCAGTTCGGCGAGGACCGGGCGCGGGGGGTGTGAAGCAGGCGCGTCATGCGCGATCTGCGCGAGAAACTCCCGGGCATGGCGCGCTAGACGCTCGACGAGCGCAGCAAGCTCCCGCTCCAGTTGCGTGAGGCCTCTGCCAGCGCCGGGCGATGACCTGCTGCATTCACCACCACAGCGCCACAACGAAGACGCCGATCATCATGAAGGCCAGAACGACCTTGGCCACTAGGCCGACCATCAGCCCAACCCAGGTGGCGACGCCCACACGTAGCGCACCCTCGTGGTCGCGCCTCGCAAGCCATTCGCCGACGGCGGCGCCAACCAGCGGCAAGAACAGCACGCCCACCAGCCCCATGAAGATGCCGGCCACCGTGCCGATGGCAGCCCCCGTGACCGCCTGCCGGCTGGCCCCTGCGCGGCGCGCACCGAGCAGGGCGGCGACATAGTCGAGCACCCAGGCCGCGATGGCCATCACCGTGACAACGGCCAGCGCTCCCCATCCCACGCGGGTGAAGTCGTCGATCCACGCGCCCAGCAAAATGCCCACAAGCACGAAGGCAGTACCGGGCAGCGCCGGCAGGAACGTGCCGGCCAGACCCAGGACGATGAGGGCAGCACTCAGGATCCACAGGAGGATGTCGGACACGGGCGGCACGAGAGGGTCAGGCAGGACTCGCCCTAGGCAGGCTCCGTGAACACCGTCAGCACCCCCGTGTAGCCATACAGGTGGTGCCGCGCGATCTCACCCGCAGCGAAGAAGCCGACCAGCGGCACGTCACCGAGCGCATGGCGAACGATCTGCAGCTCGGCGCTCGGGCCGCCGAAGTGCGCACCCCCGCGCCCGGTGCAACTGACATACACCGCGCCCGCGATACGCCGCGAGGGCGTGGGCGCCGCCAGCGCCTCGCGCGAGGCCAGGGCGGCGGCCAGGGGCAGACTCACCTCCTCGGGTTCGAGCTCCTCGCGGATCTCGGCGCAGATGCGGGTGAGGTCAGCACGCGCAGCCTGCACGTGGCGTTGGCAGAACGCCATCGGCATGCCGGCCTCGACGCGGTCGGCGATGGCCACGCCGCGGCGGCCGGGGTCCAGGCCGATGATGTGGCGTACGCGCACGTCGGCGCCGAAGCTGCCGGTGCGGCCCACGGCCTGCTCGCCCTGCGCCGTGAGCCCCACGAGCGTCGCGCGCAGGACGGCCATCGCCTCCTGCGGACGCTCCAGGGAAATCTCCAGGTCGGAAAGCAGCAGGTCCAGCGCGGGCTGGCCGTCGATCTCGAGGATGACGTTGCCGTCCGCCTGCGTGATCGTGTGCTCGTGACTCACGGGCTGGCAGCCTTGCGTCACGCGGGAGATCAGTTGAACGCCTTCGCCGAAGGCGACGCCGGACAGGCCGCCGCTGTAGACGCCGCCCGCGGCACCCTGGCCGCGGATGTTGCCGTTGCCGCCCGTGGCGAACTGCACGGTATCGCCTCGGCTGGAGGCCAGGCCGCCAAAGAGATAGCCCGCATCGGTGCGGGCGGCCATCTCGGCGATCAGCTCAGCGAGGTCGGGCGTCTGTGGGTCGGCATGGACCAGCGCGGTATGCGCCTCGAAGCCCAGGCCCAGAGGCGCGACACCGGAGAACACCCGGTACTGGTCGGAGGGCAGCGCGCACAGCATGACGGCCATGGCGGGTTCGTCGAAGTACTCGACGTTGTTGGCGGCGATGCCCACGCCCACGGTGCCGGACCAGTCCGTGACCTCAGGCAGTTCGGCCGAGAGGTGGTCCAGGATCTCGCGCGCATGCGGCGCGTAATGGTCGGTGATGTACAGGAGGCCCAGCGTCGGCGCACTGGCGTAATCGGGCAGCGCCATCTGCGCGCGCAGCTGCGCCAGCACCAGACCGGCCCCCATGGGCCACTGCGGGTGCGTGGCATGGCCGAAAGGGAACAGCTTCATGACGCAGGGGTGGGTGCAGGCGCGCTCAGGCCTAACCGTCCGTGCGGGGGGGGGACTTGCGCCTCTTGCGCGGGGCGGCGGCGGTGGCCGCAGCCGCTGGCGCAGGACGGCGGGCGGTCCCGGCCCGAGAACGCCCCGAAGGCGCCTGGGCAGCGGCTTGGGCTGCCTGGGCAGCCTGCGTTGCCTCCTGCATCGCGGACGCCGCGATGTGCTGGAACTGCTGCGTGAGGGAGCCCCACCACTGGAGGGGGTCGATGACGGCCGCGGCGGGGGCCGATGCCGCAGCAGGCTTCGCGGATTTGCCAGATCCGGACGCCTTGGCAGCGGCGGACTCGGGCGCCGGCGCGTCGCCCGGCTGCGGCGTGAGCTTCATCGCCTGGGCGAGATCCGCCATGCTGCAGTTCATGCCCTTGAGAGTGGCCAGCGTCATCTTCTGCACCTCCAGGGCCTGGATGGTGGCGCCCAGGGCCTTGGAGTTCTGATCGAGCCAGAAATGCACCGCGCGCAACTCCTGGATACGTTTGTCCAGCTCGTCGACGTCCAGCGTGGGCGCCACCCAGTTAGACAGGCTTGGCATCTGGGGCAGGGTCTCGGTCGTACCCTTGGCGAGGTTCTGCAGGAAGTCAAAACCGGGGACGAGTTTGGCAAAGCCGTAATGCGACGAGTCGGTCATGGGCGGCGCTCCGGGGGAAATGGCAATCAGCTTATCAGGCCATGGCGGGGTGCGTCGAATGCAGAAAAAGTCTGTTGCCTGCCGCAGGCTTCAGTGCCGGGAGTTCGGCTGCGCGTTGCCCGTGCCATGACCCTGACCGTGGCCGTGGCCGTGGCTGTGTCCGGGGCCATGACCGTGTCCTGCATCACTGGCGGCCTGCGCGTGCGCGCCGGCGGGAGCGCGCGCAGAGACAGCCACCTGCAGCTCGAGGCGGCGCTCCGCACCCTTGGCATCGCGCAGCACCAGGGTGATCGGCACACGGGTGTCGGGCTTCAGGGGGGCCTTCAAGTCCATCAGCATGAGGTGATAGCCGCCGGGCCGCAGGTCCACGGTCTTTGCGGCGGGCAGGACGAGCGAGGGGATGGCGCGCATGCGCATCACATCGCCCTCGAGCTTCATCTCATGCACCTCGGCCACACCCGCCACCGGGGTAGCCACACCCACCAGGGAGAGCGGCTCGCTGGCGGTGAGGCGCATGAAGGCGCCGGTGCCCGCCTGGCCTGGCACGCTGGCGCGAACCCAGGCCGCCTCCACCTTGACCGGCGGGCTGGACGCGGGCTGGGCCAGGGCCGGAAAGGCCACGAGGCCGGAAAGGAGCACGGGAGCGAGCAGGGAAGCGAAGAGGGCTGTACGCAAGTGGGATCTTTCGCGAGGGTTCATCACAGGAATTATCGTTGCCCCGGATACCGCATGCGGGCCGGCTGCAGTAGCCTCACGCCATGCGCAGCCTGTTCCATTTCGCCTTCCACGTCACCGACCTCGACGAGGCCCGCCGCTTCTACGGCGGCGTCCTGGGCTGCACCGAGGGCCGCAGCACCGACACCTGGGTCGACTTCGACTTCTTCGGCCACCAGATCTCCCTGCACCGCGGCCAGCCCTTTCCCACCGAACGCACGGGGCGCGTGGGCGACAAGATGGTGCCAATGCCGCACTTTGGTCTGGTACTGGCCCTGCCCGATTGGGAGGCGCTGGCAGCGCGCCTGCGCGCCGCGGACGTCGAGTTCGTGATGGAACCACAGCTGCGGTTCGCCGGTCAGCCCGGCGAGCAATGGACCATGTTCTTCTGCGACCCTTGCGGCAACCCGATCGAGGTCAAGGGCTTCCGCTCCCTGGACGGGGTCTACGCGCAATAGCCGGGGCCCGGGCGGTAGGACTGCGCCTGCACACGCAAGGGCCGCCATGACATGACCGCGCGCGGGGCGGCTTGCTAGGGTCGCCCGCGATGACCTTCTCCGATGTCCTGTGCCCTTCATGCGCGCTGTTCCTGGACTTCGACGGCACCCTGGTCGACATCGCGTCGCACCCCCAGGCGGTGGTCGTCCCACCCGGCCTGCCTGACACGCTGGCGCGGTTGAAGGACCTGCTCGCGGGGGCCGTCGCGGTCGTGAGCGGACGCCCGATCCAGGAGATCGACCACTTCCTCGCGCCGCTGGTCCTGAGCGCGGCGGGCGTGCACGGCGCCGAGCGCCGGCGCGCCGACGGCACGCTAGCCTGGCAGGCGGTGCGCCCGATGCGGACGGTGCAGGTGGCCGCGCAGGCCCTGGCGCGCGAGCACCCCGCCCTGGTGGTGGAGGCCAAGCGCGGCTCGATCGCCCTGCATTACCGCCAGGCGCCGCAACTGCAGGCCCTGTGCCTTGCAACGATGCAGGCCGCGGTCGAGCGGTCACCGGGCCTGACGCTCCTGTGCGGCAAGATGGTGGTGGAAGCCAAGCCCGGTTGCGCCACCAAGAGCCAGGCGATCGAGGCCTTCCTGAAGGAGGCGCCCTTCGCGGGGCGCACGCCGGTCTTCGTCGGCGACGACGTGACCGACGAGTCCGGCTTTGACAGCGTGCAGCGGCGCGGTGGCATCGGCGTGAAGGTGGGCGAGGGGCCATCGGTGGCCCGCGAACGCGTGGCCCACCCTGGCGCGATGCGCGAAGCCATGGAGCGGGCGATCGCCCGGCATGCGCAATGCAGGCCCGGGGGGCGCGCGCCATGAACGGCAGCGGCGTCCCTGCGGCTGCGGCCAGCCCCACGCCGGGGCGCTCGCTCAACCTGGGCATGATCGGTAACTGCGCCTTCAGCGCCCTCGTCGACCCGGTGGGCTGCATCGTCTGGTGCTGCCTGCCTCGGTTCGACGGCGATCCGGTATTCAACGCGCTGATCGACCCCAGCCCCAAGGGCAGCCTCTGGGCCTTTGAGCTCGAGGACTTCATGCGCAGCGAGCAGCGCTACGAGCCCAACACCGCGGTGCTGTGCACGCGCCTCTTCGACCGGCTGGGGCAGGGGATCGAGATCACCGACTTCGCGCCACGCTTCGTCAATCGCGGGCGTACCTTCCGGCCCCTGACCATCGTGCGGCGCGTGCAGGTGCTGGGCGGGTCGCCGCGGATCCGCGTGCTGCTGCGTCCCCGCTTCGACTGGGGGCGCAGCGTGCCCACGACCACGCAGGGCAGCACCCACATCCGCTATGTCGGGCCCTACAGCGCGCTGCGCCTGAATAGCGACGCGCCGCTTTCGTACATCCTCTCCGAGACCTTCTTCGTCGCGGACCGGCCGATGAACTTCATCCTCGGGCCCGACGAGACGCTGCTCACGGGCATCGAGGATACGGCGCGCGGCTTCGAGCAACAGACTGGCGACCACTGGAAAAGCTGGTCCAGGGCGCTTTCGCTGCCACTGGAGTGGCAGGAGGCCGTGATCCGCGCAGCAATCACGCTCAAGCTCTCGCTGTTCGAGGACACGGGCGCCATCGTGGCGGCCATGACCACCAGCATCCCGGAGGCACCCCACAGCGGCCGCAATTGGGACTACCGCTTCTGCTGGCTGCGCGACGCGTTCTTCGTGGTGCGGGCCCTGAACAGCATCTCCGAGGTGGCTACGATGGAGGACTACCTGCACTGGTTGAACAACGTGGTGGTGCGCTCGCGCGGCGGCCACATCCAGCCCCTTTACGGGATCGGGCAGGAAGCCTCGTTGCCCGAGTCCATCCTGGACCACCTGCCCGGTTACCGCGGCATGGGGCCGGTACGCGTGGGCAACCAGGCGGCGGAGCACTTCCAGCACGATGTGTACGGCAATATCGTGCTGGGCGCCTCCCAGGCCTTTCACGACCACCGGCTGTTTCGCCGCGCCGGCACCACCGAGTTCGGCTACCTCGAGGCGGTGGGCGAGCAGGCCTACCGGGTGTACGACCAGCCTGATGCCGGGATGTGGGAGCTGCGTACGCGCGCACGCGTTCATACCTCGTCGGCGCTGATGTCGTGGGCCGCCTGCGACCGCCTGGCTAAGGTGGCCCAGGTGCTGGAGATGCCCGAGCGCGTCACCTACTGGCGGGCGCGCGCCGAGACCATCCGCGCGCGCATCCTGCGCGAGTCCTGGAGCGAGGAGCGGCAATCCTTCGTGGAGAGCTTCGGCGGCCGTGACCTGGACGCCAGCGCCCTGCTGATGGCGGAAGTGAACTTCATCGATCCCCGCGATCCGCGCTTCATCGCCACGCTCGACGCCCTGGAGCGCCATCTGGGCGACGGCCCCTTCATGCGCCGCTACGAGGCACCCGACGACTTCGGCAAGCCCGAGACCGCCTTCAACATCTGCACCTTCTGGCGCATTGACGCGCTGGCCCGCATCGGCCGCCAGGCCCAGGCGCGCGAGATCTTCGAGCTGATGCTCGCCAGCCGCAATCCGCTGGGCCTGCTGTCCGAGGACACCCACGCGCAGACCGGCGAGATGTGGGGCAACTTCCCGCAGACCTACTCGATGATGGGCCTGATCAATGCGGCTGTGCGCCTGTCCACCAGCTGGGACACGGTGATCTGAGGGCATGCCGTGTCACGACTGGTGGTGGTGTCCAATCGCGTCGCCGACCCGCGACGCACCGCCGCCGGCGGGCTGGCGGTAGCCCTGGCCGGGGTGTTGAACAACACCGGTGGCCTGTGGTTCGGATGGAGCGGCAAGATCGTCGCCCCAGAGGACGGTGGGCGCGCCGGCGAGGGCGCGGTGCACCGCCACCAGGCCGGGCCGGTCAAGCTGGTCACGGTGGACCTGAGCCGGGAGGACCACGAGGCCTACTACCTGGGCTACGCCAACGGCGTACTGTGGCCCGTCTTTCATTACCGCCTGGACCTCGCGGACTTCGACGCCGGCTACATCAGCGGCTACCGGCGGGTGAACCAGCTCTTTGCCAGGCTACTGGCGCCACTGCTCAAGGCTGACGACCTGGTCTGGGTGCACGACTACCACCTGGTGCCCCTGGCCAGCGAGCTGCGCGCCCTGGGCTGCCAGCAACGCATAGGTTTCTTCCTGCACATTCCGCTGCCCCCACCCACCATCCTGTCGGCGATTCCCGGACACGACTGGCTGCTGCGGGGGCTGTGCGCCTACAACGTGGTGGGCTTCCAGAGCGAGACCGACCACGCGCACTTTTGCCGCTACATCGAGCACGAGGCGAAGGCGCAGTCCGTCGGCGAGGGGCGCTGGCGGGTGTTCAACCGCACGGTGCAGGCGGGCGCGTTTCCGATCGGGATCGACGTGGACGAATTCACTGCGCTGGCGCAGGCCGGTGAAAGCCGCGAGATGTTCGAGCGCATGAAGCGCGAATATTCACTGCGCAACCTGATGGTCGGGGTGGACCGCCTGGACTATTCCAAGGGTCTGCCCCAGCGCATGCGGGCCTTCCGCGAGCTGCTGCAGAAACACCCCGAGACGCACAAGCGCGCCACCCTGATCCAGATCGCCTCCCCCAGCCGCGAGGACGTCAGCGCCTACACCGAGATCCTGCACGAGCTGGAGAGCCTGTGCGGCTCGATCAACGGCAACTACGGCGACCTGGAGTGGATGCCGGTGCGCTACATCCATCGCACCGTGGCACGCCCGCGCCTGCCGGGCCTGTACCGAGCCTCGCGCGTCGCGCTGGTCACGCCGCTGCGCGATGGGATGAACCTGGTAGCCAAGGAATTCATCGCGGCGCAGGACCCGGAGGACCCGGGGGTGCTGGTGCTCTCGCGCTTTGCCGGCGCGGCGGAACAACTGGGCGAGTCGCTGCTGGTCAATCCCTACGACACCGAGGGCACCGCCAGCGCGATCCAGATGGCGCTGCAGATGCCGCTGGAGGAGCGACGCACTCGGCACCACGCGCTGCTGGCGACCTGCCGGCAGTACGACGTGCACTGGTGGTGCGACAGCTTCCTGGGGGCGCTTCGGCAGGCGCAGGCGCAGGAGTCGGGGACGCCCTGGCTGAGACTGTGAGCCCCCACGCTCGCCCACTGCGTGTGGCTCACTGCCCCCCGAGGGGGTGCGAGCTTGCTTGGGGCGGCCCGGCGCTGCGCTCTGTGAGCCCCCACGCTCGCCCACTGCGTGTGGCTCACTGCCCCCCGAGGGGGTGCGAGCTTGCTTGGGGCGGCCCGGCGCTGCGCTCTGTGAGCCCCCACGCTCGCCCACTGCGTGTGGCTCACTGCCCCCCGAGGGGGTGCGAGCTTGCTTGGGGCGGCCCGGCGCTGCGCTCTGTGAGCCCCCACGCTCAGGTCGTGAGCGGCGCGATCTTCTGGTCGATCGCCCCGAACAGGCTCTGGCCGTCCTTGCCCTTCATCTCGATGCGGATGGTGTCGCCGAACTTCATGAACTCGGTCGAGGGCTGACCGTCCTGGATGGTCTCGATGGCGCGCTTCTCGGCGATGCAGCTGTAGCCCTTGGGCCACTCCATGCGTCCGCCCTTGCCTTCGACGCCCTTGTTGCTCACGGTGCCTGAGCCGACGATGCTGCCGGCGCGCACGTTACGCGTCTTGCAGATGTGGGCGATCAGCTGCCCGAAGTGGAAGGTCATCTCCGGGCCGGCATCACACAGGCCGACGCGACGCCCGTTCCAGGTGCTTTGCAGCGTGAGGTGCACGCGCCCGCCCTGCCAGGCATCGCCCAGCTCGTCGGGGGTGATGGCCACGGGGCTGAAGGCGGTGGCCGGCTTGCTCTGGAAGAAGCCGAAGCCCTTGGCCAGTTCGTCGGGAATCAGGTGGCGCAGGCTCACGTCATTGGCAAGCATCAAGAGGCGCACGCCCTCCAGCGCCTCCTCGGGCGTGGCACCCATGGGGACGTCGCCGGTGACGACGGTGATCTCCGCCTCGAAGTCGATGCCGAAGTCCTCCGAGGGCACGACCACGTCGTCGCAGGGCCCGATGAAGTCGTCGCTGCCGCCCTGGTACATCAGGGGGTCGGTGTAGAAGGTCTTGGGCACCTCGCTCTTGCGGGCGGCGCGTACCAGTTCGACATGGTTGATGTAGGCCGAGCCGTCGGCCCACTGGTAGGCGCGGGGCAGCGGCGCCATGCAGCGCGCGGGGTCGAAGGGAAAAGCGTGGCGCGCCTTGCCGTGATTGAGGGTGTCGTACAGGTCCTGCAGCTGCGGCGAGATGAAGTTCCAGTCGTCCAGCGCCTGCTGCAGGCGCTCGGCGATGCCGGTCGCATAATGCGCCGTCGCCAGGTCGCGCGAGACCACCACCAGCTGTCCGTCGCGCGAACCGTCCTTGTACGTTGCGAGCTTCATTGCGCTTGTCCCCAGGTCCTGTGATCGGTTAGAGTCCGCCATGCATTACGCATGGTGAAACGAATTTAACTAATCGAAATTCTACAGGACGCACGTGAAGGAACGCCCGGGGTGAAGGAGCGCGCAGGCATTCAATCGGTGGAAGTGGGCTTCGCCCTGCTCGACGCCCTGGCCCGGGCGCCCGGTCCCCTGATGCTGCGGGACCTGGCCGCCGCCGCCGGCATGAGCGCCGCCAAGGCGCACCGCTACCTCGTGAGCTTCCAGCGCCTGCAGCTGGTCACGCAGGACGGCGGCACGACCCGCTACGACCTCGGCCCCGCCGCCCTGAAGCTGGGACTGGCTTCGCTCTCGCGCCTGGACGCGGTCAAGCTCGCGCGCGAGCGGGTAGTCGGCCTGGTCGAGGCGCTGGGCCATACCGTGGCCCTGGCGGTGTGGGGCAACCACGGGCCGACCATCGTGCACTGGGAGGAGTCGCCGCAGGCCGTCACCGTGAACCTGCGCCTGGGCGACGTGATGCCGCTGCTGTCCTCGGCCACCGGCCGCTGCTTCGCCGCGTGGCTGGCGCAGGACGCCCTGGCGCCCCTGCTGCGGGAGGAGCTCGCACGTGCGCAGCGCCACCCCCTGCCCGACGTGCCCACCACGATGACGCAGGTGCAGCGTCTGATGGCGCAGACGCGCGAGCAGGGCCTGGGCCGTGTGGTCGATTCGCTGCTGCCCGGCGTGGCGGGCTTTTGCGCGCCCGTGTTCGATGCCGACGGCCACCTGGCCCTGGGCATCGTGACCCTGGGCCCGACCTCGGGCTTCGACTGCGCCTGGGACGGCGCGGTGGCCACCGCATTGCGGGCCGCAGCCGCGCGCCTGTCGGACGACCTCGGATACCGGCGTTGAGGCCGACGGTCCCGCGCGGGCGACCGGGCGCGGTACTGGCCTTGGCGGTGCTGTGCGCGCACGGGATCGCACTGCAGGCGCTGCACACGGCGCCCCCGGCGGCGGGTCCTGCCCTGGTAGCGGGATTACGGGTGCACACGATCGAACTCGCGCGCACGCCGGAGCCTGCGGCCACGATGGCGCCCGCAGGGCCGAATGGCGCCGAAGGCAAGAGGCCTGATGCCGCACCAACCGCGACACGCGGCGACATCACTGTCAAAACGAAATCCGAAGCGGCATCCCCGGCGGCGCCTGTCGCAGCATCCACCGGCAGCGGCATTGCGGACCCTGCCGCGACCATACCTGCCCGGATCGCCCCGCCGATGCGCCTGCGCTATGAAGTATCCGGCCACACCCGTGACCGCGCCGTCACGGGGCAGGCTGAACTGTCCTGGCAGCACGATGGCCGACACTACGAAGCCCACCTGGAAGTGGACGGCAAGGGCCTGGTACGCCGCCGCCAGCACAGCGCCGGGCAGATCACGCCCGGGGGCCTGGCGCCGCGGCGTTACGCGGAACGCGCACGCCAAGAGGAGGCGGTGCACTTCGAGCGTGGCACGGGCCGGGCCGTCTTCAGCGCCAACCGCCCGCCCGCGCCCCTGCAGGCGGATACCCAGGACCGCCTGAGCCTGCTGCTGCAACTGGGCGCGCGCATCGCGGCCCGGCCCCAGGCCTATCCGGCGGGTTCGCACCTGGAGATGCAGGCCACGACGACGCGCGAGGCTCTGATCTGGCGCTTTCAGGTGGAGGGCACCGAGGAACTGCGGCTGCCCGCAGGGCACCAAACCACGCTGCGTCTGGTGCGCCGACCCGTGGGGGAGTTCGAACCCCAGCTGGAGGTCTGGCTGGCCCCGGGCCTGGATTACGTTCCGGTCCGCATGCGTCTGACGCAGCACACAGGGGATCACCTCGATTACCGGTGGTCCGGTACCGACAGGCCTTGACATCCCGCGGGGTGAGCCTTGAAACCGGCCCGGACGCTGCCACATGGGGCAACAGGAAGGACACCGTTTCATGCAAATGCTCTATGACTCCGACTCGTTCGTCGTCGTGCACCTGCAGGCGAACGCGCCCGCCGAGGGCGAGCCTGAACCCGGCATCGCCCGGCACGGGTTCGAGATCGTCGACAAGCGCTCCAACAAGGAGGTCTACCTGGACGGCTCCTGGGCCGACGCCTTCCAGCGGCAGATCAACGCCTGGCAGGTGAACACCCCGACCCAGGAAGAGGTCGAGGAAACGCTGGACGGCTACGCCGAACTGGCCCAGAACCCGCTGGTGATGCACTGAGCGCGCGGGTACGCCACGGCATCCGCAGTCACGCTCGCCACAATCACGCTCACCGCCGTCGCGCTTACGATCGGCCGCATGGCCTGCCCTCCTCCCTTCCCGCGCCCACCCGCACGGGTGCTGCGCGCCTGCACCCTCCTGCTCGCCGCCTGGTGCGCGGGGTGTGCCAGCCTGCCGCAAGCGGTGCAGGACGCGATGCCCGCAGGCGCCCTGCTCCTGGGCGAGCAGCACGACGCGCCATCGCACCAGCGCCTGCACCATGACACCGTGCGCGCGCTGGCTGCGCGCGGCCAGCTGGCGGCGCTGGCGCTGGAGATGGCCGAACAGGGGGCCAGCACCCGGGGCCTCCCGCGCGACGCGGACGAGGCCACGGTGCGACAGGCCCTGGGCTGGAGCGAACAGGCCTGGCCCTGGGCGCCCTACGGCCCGTCGGTGATGGCGGCGGTACGCGCCGGCGTGCCGGTGCTAGGCGCCAACCTGCCGCGGGCTCAGATGCGCGTCGCGATGGCCGATGCCACGATGGACCAGCGCCTGCCGCCCGAGGCACTGGAGCGCCAGCGCGAGGCGATCCGCACCGGCCACTGCGGCCTCTTGCCGCAGGCCCAGATCGCGCCCATGGCACGCATCCAGATCGCGAGGGACCGGGCGATGGCCGAGACCGTGTCGCAGGCCGCCGGCTCCGAGGCCCGGGCCGAGGGCAATGGCAATGGCAATGGCAATGGCAATGGCAATGGCAATGGCAATGGCAATGGCAATGGCAATGGCAAGACTGCGGGCCGCACCGTGGTGCTGATTGCCGGATCGGCCCACGTGGATCCCGCGCTGGGGGTGCCGCAGCACCTGGGGCATCTGGCAAACCTGGCAGGCGGGCTCAGGGTGCAGGCTGTCACCTGGCCTGCGGCACCGCCGGCGCGTGATTACTGCGCCGACCTGCGCCGGCAGATGCAGGAGATGAAGGCCCCAGCCCGGCCCTGATCAGGCGTGGCGACGGATCGAATCGGCCAGCGTGTTCACCAGCTGGTCGATGTGCGATTTCTCGGCAATGAAGGGCGGCGCGATCACCAGCACGTCGCCCGCCGGTCGCACGAGGGCGCCGCGCTTGAAGCAGTCCAGGAACACCTCGTAGGCCCGCTTGCCGGGCGCGCCGGCGATGGGCGCGAGTTCGACCGCCGCGGCACCGCCCAGGCTACGGATGCCCACCACATTGGGCAGGCCCTTGAAGGTGGAATGGAAGGCGTCACCCAGCACCTTGCCCATCTCCCCCGCGCGCTGGAACAGATTTTCCTCCTGAAACAGCTTGAGCGTAGCGACCGCCGCAGCGCAGGCCACCGGATGGCCCGAGTAGGTGTAGCCGTGAAAGAACTCGACGACGTGCTCGGGCGCGTCCGTCTTCATCATCTGGTCATACAGCTTGTCGCGGCAGATCACGCCGCCCAGCGGGATCACGCCGTTGGTCACGCACTTGGCGAAATTGAGCATGTCAGGCACCACGCCGAAGTAGTCGGCGGCGAAGTTGGTGCCCATGCGGCCAAAGCCGGTGATCACCTCGTCGAAGATCAACAGGATGCCGTGCTTGTCGCAGATCTCGCGCAGGCGCTTGAGATACCCCTTGGGCCCGATGTACCAGCCCGCGCTGCCGGCCACCGGCTCCACGATGATGGCAGCGACGTTGCTCGGGTCGTGCAGGGGCAGGATGCGCTGCTCCAGTTCCAGCAGCGGGTCGTCTTTCCACTCAGGTTCGGCGTTGTGGATGTAGGCGTGGTTCACCGGGTCGTGGATGAAGCGCAGATGGTCCACCCGGGGCAGCAGCGAGGTGCCGTAGACCTTGCGGTTGGCGGGAATGCCGCCCACGCTCATGCCGCCGAAGCCTACGCCGTGGTAACCGCGCTCGCGGCCGATGAAGAGATTGCGGTGGCCCTCGCCCCGAGAGCGGTGGTAGGCCAACGCCACTTTCAGGGCGGTGTCCGCCGCCTCGGAGCCGGAGTTACAGAAAAGCACCTTGTTCAGGTCGCCTGGCGCCATGGCGGCGATCATCTCGGCGGCCTGGAAGGCCTTGTCGTTGGACACCTGGAAGGCCGTGGCGTAATCGAGCGTATCCAGCTGCTTCTTGATCGCCTCATTGATCGGCTTGCGGTTGTGGCCGGCACCCACGCACCAGAGACTGGAGATGCCGTCGATCACCTGGCGGCCGTCGTGGGTGGTGAAGTGCATGCCGTCGGCCGCCACGAAGACGCGGGGGTCCTTGCGGAAATGGCGGTTGGGGGTGAAGGGCAACCACTGGTTGTCCATGTTGAAGTCGTTGTAGGCCACGGCGTTCTCCGTTGCAGGTCGAGCCAGTCATTTTGGCACCGCCCGGCCCAAGGCGCATGGGGCAATGCCCGGGGGGGGGGGCTACACCCACCAGCCGGGGCTGCGACAATCGCCCGTCCATGAGCCACGCCTACATCCTGACCCTGTCCTGCCCCGACCGCCCGGGCATCGTGCACGCCGTCTCGGGCTTCCTGCTGGAACGTGGCGGCAACATTGAAGAGGCCGCCCAGTACAACGACCACGACACAGGCCTCTTTTTCATGCGTGTGCAGTTCGCCTGCGACCGCGTGTCCTTCGAGGACCTTCAGCTGCAGCTGAAAGCCTTTGCCGAGCCTTTCGGCATGCGGTGGAAACTGCACGCCACGCACCAGCCGATGCGCACGGTGCTGATGGTGTCCAAGGAAGGCCACTGCCTGAACGACCTGCTGTTTCGCTGGAAAAGCGGCCTGCTGCCGCTGGATATCCGGGCCATCGTCTCCAACCACCGCGAGTTCTACCAGCTGGCCGCCAGCTACAACGTCCCCTTCCACCACATTCCAGTCACGGCCGCCACCAAGGCCCAGGCCGAGGCGCGCGCCCACGAGGTGATCGAATCGGAAGGCGCCGAGCTGGTGGTGCTGGCCCGCTACATGCAGATCCTTTCCAACGACCTGTGCCAGAAGCTGGCGGGCCGCGCGATCAACATCCACCACAGCTTCCTGCCCAGTTTCAAGGGCGCCAAGCCCTACTACCAGGCGCATGACCGCGGCGTGAAACTGATTGGGGCCACCGCGCACTACGTGACCGCCGACCTGGACGAAGGCCCCATCATCGAGCAGGACGTGGCCCGCGTGGACCACAGCAAGACGGTCGAAGATCTCACCGCCATCGGCCGCGACACCGAGAGTCTCGTACTGGCCCGCGCCGTGAAGTGGCACAGCGAGCACCGCGTGCTCCTGAACGGCCACAAGACCGTCATCTTCAAGTAGGACCCGCCATGAACGCACCCGTCGCCACCGAAGTTTTTGCCCGCGCCGACCGCCAGCGCCAGGTGGTGGTGGCGCTGGAGCCCCTGCTGCCACAAGGCGGGTTGCTGTGGACCCCCGAGGACACCACGCCCTACGAGTGCGACGGCCTGACCGCCTACCGCCAGCGACCGCTGGCCGTGGCCCTGCCCGAGACCGAGGCCCAAGTGCAGGCGGTGCTGCGGGCGTGCCACGCGATGGGCGTACCTGTCGTCGCGCGCGGCGCCGGCACCGGCCTGTCCGGTGGCGCCATGCCCCATGCCCAAGGCGTGACGCTCTCGCTTGCGCGCTTCAACCGTATCCTGTCGGTCGATGCCACGAGCCGCACCGCGCGCGTGCAGTGCGGCGTGCGCAACCTCGCGATCAGCGAGGCCGCGGCGCCCTACGGTCTCTATTACGCGCCCGACCCGTCCAGCCAGATCGCCTGCACCATCGGCGGCAACGTGGCGGAGAACTCGGGTGGCGTGCATTGCCTGAAGTACGGCCTGACCCTGCACAACGTGCTGCAGGTTCGCGGCTTCACCGTGGAAGGCGAGCCGGTGCAATTCGGTAGCCTCGCACTGGACGCGCCGGGCTACGACCTGCTGTCGGTCGTCGTGGGCAGCGAGGGCATGCTGGCGGTCACCACCGAGGTGGTGGTCAAGCTGGTGCCCAAGCCTCAGCTGGCGCGCTGCATCATGGCCAGCTTCGACGACGTGCGCAAGGCCGGTGACGCGGTGGCCGCGGTGATCGCCGCTGGCATCATCCCCGCGGGGCTGGAGATGATGGACAAGCCCATGACGGCCGCTGTCGAGGACTTCGTGCACGCGGGCTACGACCTGTCGGCGCAGGCCATCCTCCTGTGCGAGAGCGACGGCACGCCCGAAGAAGTAGAGGAAGAAATCGGCCGCATGTCCGAGGTGCTGCGCGGCGCGGGCGCCACCGCCATCGCCGTGAGCCGCGACGAGGCCGAGCGCCTGCGCTTCTGGAGCGGACGCAAGAACGCCTTCCCTGCCTCGGGCCGCATGAGCCCCGACTACATGTGCATGGACTCGACCATCCCGCGCAAGCGACTGGCCGACATCCTGCTGGCGATCCAGCAGATGGAGAAAAAGTACAACCTGCGCTGCGCCAACGTGTTCCACGCGGGCGATGGCAACCTGCACCCGCTGATCCTCTTTGATGCCAACGACCCCGACCAGCTGCATCGCTGCGAGCTCTTTGGCGCGGACATCCTGGAAACCAGCGTCGCCATGGGCGGCACCGTCACGGGCGAGCACGGCGTGGGCGTGGAGAAACTCAACTCCATGTGCGTGCAGTTCGCGCCCGAGGAACGCGAGCAGATGTTCGGCGTCAAGCGCGCCTTCGACCCGCAGGGCCTGCTCAATCCGGGCAAGGTGATCCCGACGTTGAACCGCTGCGCCGAGTATGGAAAGATGCTGGTGCGGGGAGGGCAGATCGCGCACCCGGACCTGCCGCGGTACTGACCCCGGTCGCTGGCGGTCCACTGGAGCCCGCCCCTTATCAAGCACAAGGAGACAACATGGACAAGCTTCCCGCTTCCCTGCCCCGCCGGCGCCTGCTCGCTGGCACCGGCGCCACCGTCACGGCGGCCGCCCTGGCCAGCGTCATGCGCGATGCCGCGGCCCAGGCCGCCGCCGCGCCGGCGACGGGCGCAGCGCCCCGGCCCCTGCCCGCCTACGCGAACTGGAAAGACGCGAACAGCCTGATCGTCCACAGCAACACGACCATCGAGACCCGGCGCAGCGCCTTCGGCACGAGCATCGTCACCCCCGACGAGCAGCTGTACATCCGCAACAACCTGCCCGCGCCCGACGCGTCCATCGTCGCGGACCGCGACGCCTGGGAGCTTTCGGTCGAGGGCGTGAAGAATCCGCGCAAATTCACGGTGCGCGAGCTCAAGTCCATGGGCCTGGAAACCATCGCCATGGTGCTTCAGTGCTCGGGCAATGGCCGCGGCTACTTCCCCAGCAAACCCAGTGGCACGCCCTGGCAGGTGGGCGCCGCCGGGTGCGTGCTCTGGAGCGGTGTGCCGGTGCGCGTAGTGGCTGAGGCCCTGGGCGGCGTCGCCAGCGGCATGGCCTTCATGACCGGCACCGGCGGCGAGAAGCTGCCTGAGGGCCTGGATCCCAAGAGCGTCATGGTCGAACGGTCGGTTCCGGCATCGGCCATGGCCGACGCCCTGCTCGCCTGGGAAATGAACGGCGTGCCGATCCCCCTGGCCCATGGCGGGCCGCTGCGGCTCATCGTCCCCGGCTACACCGGCGTGAACAACATCAAGTACGTCAAGCGCCTGGCCTTTACCGCCAGGGAAAGCGACGCGCGGATCATGTCGCACGGCTACCGCATCTCGCCGCCCGGCGCCAATGGCGACCCTTCGCAGCCTTCGGTGCAGGAGATGACGATCAAGTCCTGGATCAACGGACCCGGCACCGACGGCAAGCCCGTTTCTGCAGGCACCGTGCAGGTTCATGGCGTGGCCTTCGGCGGCATGCACGCGGTCGCCAAGGTCGAGGTCTCGGTCGATGGCGGAAAGACCTGGAGCCAGGCGCGTCTGGTCGGACCCGACCTGGGCCGCTACGCCTGGCGCCAGTTCGTCCTGTCGGCACGGCTGCCGGCCGGGACGCACACGCTGGTCAGCCGCGCGACCGATGCTGCGGGCAACCTGCAGCCCGAGCAGCGCCTGGAGAATGCCGGCGGCTACAACAACAGCAGCTGGGCCGACCATGCCGTGAAGGTCGTGGTGGCGTGAGGCCATCGAAGCGACTCCTGCTGCCAGCGCTCCTGCTGGTAGCCGGCCAGGCCGCACTGGCCGACAACGCGGGCCTGATGGTGCAGGGCCGCCTGCTGTTCAAGCAGTCGGCCGTGCCGGCCTGTGCGCTTTGCCACGCCCTCAGGGACGCCGGGGCGGAAGGGGAGGTGGGCCCCAATCTCGACGAGCTCAAGCCCGACGCAGCACGGGTCGCCAAGGCGCTGCGCAACGGGATTGGCCAGATGCCCTCCTACCGGGGCAGGCTGACCGAGCAGCAGATCGAGACGCTTGCGCGGTACGTCGTGCAGGCCAGTGGCGCCTCGCGCTAAGGCGCATCGCAGGCCGCAGCGGCGGCAACTACAGGGCTGGATCCACCAGGTCCAGCGCCAGGCACAGGTCGGCCCAGGCCTTGGCCTTGTCCGGGAGATTGCGAAGCAGGTAGGCCGGATGGTAGGTCACGATCACCGGAACCCCCTCGTACTGGTGGACGCGCCCGCGCAATTTCCCGATCGGCTCGGTGCTGCCCAGGATGGACTGCACCGCGAAACGCCCCATGGCCAGGATGATCTTCGGCTGTAAGAGGGCCACCTGCCGGCGCAGGTAAGGCTCGCACTGGGCGACTTCGGCGGGCTCCGGGTTGCGGTTGCCGGGCGGGCGGCACTTCAGGACGTTGGCGATGTAGACGTTCTCGTGGCGGCCCAGGCCGATGGACCGCAGCATGTTGTCCAGGAGCTTGCCTGCCGGGCCGACGAAGGGCTCGCCCTGCAGGTCTTCCATCTCGCCGGGCGCCTCGCCCACGATCAGCCAGTCGGCCTGCCGATCGCCCACGCCGAAGACGGTGTTGCGGCGGCTCTTGCACAGGCCGCAGGCCTGGCAGCTGGCGACGGCGTCGGCCAGGGCATCCCACTGCATACCGGCCACCGGTCCGGCCAGGGGTGCGAGGACATGCTCGGGGCGGACCAGAGGGGCCGAGACCGCTGGCGCGGCGGCAGGACGCGGCGCGGGCCGGGGCGCTGCCGCGGGGGCCGTGGGGGCCGCCGGGGACACGGACTCCTGGGCCGCAGCCTCGTCCTGACCCTGGGCCTGCGCCGCCGGCGCGACGGGTGCCGCGTCGAACAGGCGCACGCCCATCTCGGCCAGCATGGCACGTTGACGGGCGTCGAGCTGCAGGGTCATGGCGTGATTGTCGTCGCAGGCTTCAGGGAGCGGGAACCAGAGGCAGGCTCATGACGACGGCGTCCTCGCGTCGGCCGTGGGCCGCCGGGTAGTAGGCCTTGCGCTGCCCCATGCGGCGGTATCCGTAACGCTCGTACAGGCGCTGCGCGCGCTCGTTGCTCACGCGCACCTCCAGCCACAACCACTGTGCGCCCTGCCCCCGCGACCAGGTGGCCAGGGCATCCATCATGAGTCGGCCCCAGCCCTGGCTCTGGTGCTGCGGCGCCACGGTGATGTTCAGGAGATGCACCTCGTCCACGCCCTTCATGGCCACGAAGTAGCCCAGGAGGGTGTCGTCCGCCACCAGCACCTGCGCCTGGTAGCCTGCCCGCAGCGAGTCGCTGAAGTTGCCGCGGGTCCACGGGTGCGGGTAGGCCGTGGCCTCGATGGCCATGACCGCGTCCAGCCAGAGCGCCGTCATCGGCTCGAAGCGGGCCTCGGGCAGGCCCTCGCCCCGCGCGCGCAGGACGGCATTCATGCGGGGCCTCCGGGCTGTGCCCGGGCGGCCCGCAGGGCCTCGCGTTCCTCGGTGGTCTGGGCCACCTTGTCACGCACGTAAAGGGGCAGGGCCTCGTGCGCTGGCACCGCGGCGCCAGCGGCGATCAGGCCCGGCGCGACACGCAGCAGGGCGGCGGCGGTCGGCAGCGCGGGCAAACGGGGGCCCGCGGGAAGGCGGTCCGCATAGGCGTCAAATGCGTTGCCCGCCAGGACGAATCCCGCCCGCACGGCCAATGCCTGCGGCCGGCCCAGCGTGACCGGGCCCTCGCGCGTCCAGCGCTGGCCATCGTGCACATAGGCCGCGGCATAGACCTCGTCCATCCGCGCGTCCAGCAGCGCCAGCACGCGCGCGACGCCGTGCGCGTGGCGCGCCTCCTCGGCCACGGCCAGCAGGGTCTCCACTGGCAGCACGGGCAAGGCTGCGCCATAGGCCAGCCCCTGGGCCACCGAGCAGGCGGTGCGCAGGCCGGTGAAGGAACCCGGGCCGCGCCCGAAGACGATGGCGTCCAGCGACGACAGGCCCAGGCCAGCCTCGCGCAGCAGGCCCAGGGCCGCGGGGATCAGGGTGGTCGAGGCTTCGCGCCCGCCCACGGCCTCATGCGACAGCAGGCGCGTGCCGACGCCGCCGGCCCCGTCCGTGACGGACAGGGCCACGGACAGGCGCTCGGTGCTGGTGTCGAAGGCCAGGAGATTCAAGGCGCAGGGGGTTTGACAAAGAAGGCGCCGATTATCCGGCCCCCGATAATCGCGGGCATGGTGTATCCCCTGCGACTTGCCTTCGGCGCGATCCTGGGCGGGCTGGCCCTGGCAGGGTGGGCCAAGCCGCTGCCTCCAGAGATCGAAGCGGCGCTGGCCCGCGCCAAGCTGCCGCGTGACGCGGTCACGCTGATGGTGGCCGACGTCGACGCGCGCCAGCCGCCGCGCCTGTCGCACCGCGCCGACGTGCCGGTCAACCCGGCGTCCATCGCCAAGCTGGCCACCACCTACGCCGCGCTGGACCTGCTGGGACCCGCCTGGACCTGGACCACGCCCGTTTACTTCGAGGGCACTGCACAGGGCGGCACCCTCCAGGGCAACCTGTACCTCAAGGGCCAGGGCGACCCGCGACTGGTGATGGAGCGCCTGTGGCTGCTGCTGCGGCGCGTGCAGGGCCTGGGCGTACGACGCATCGCTGGCGACATCGTGCTCGATCGCAGCGCCTTCGAGGTGCCGCCACAGGACCCCGGCGCATTCGACGGCGAACCGCACCGCCCCTACAACGCCGCGCCCGACGCGCTCTTGGTGAACTACCGGGCGATGGTGCTGCAGTTCACCCCCCAGGGCAATGTGGCACTGTTGCAGGTGGAACCGCCGATGGCGGGCCTGCAGGCGCCCGCCAGCGTACCTGTGCAATCCGGCGAGTGCAACGACTGGCGCGCCGCGCTGCGCGCTGATTTCCGCGACCCCGCGCGTCTGCGCTTTGACGGCGCCTTTCCGGCATCCTGCGGCCCGCGCAGCTGGCCCATCGCCGCGGCCGACCCGGCCGGACAGGCGGGTCGCGCCATCGCGGGCATGTGGCAGGAGATGGGCGGCACGCTCTCGGGCAGCGTGCGCGAAGGCCGCGTGCCCGCGGGGCTCAAGCCCCTGGCCGAGAGCGTCTCCCCCACGCTGGCCGAAGTGGTGCGCGACGTCAACAAGTTCAGCAACAACGTGATGGCGCAGCAGGTGTTCCTGACCCTGAGCCTGCAGCAGCGGGGCGTGGGCACCATCGCCGGCTCGCGCGCGGTACTGCAGCAGTGGTGGCGCGAGCGCCTGCGCAGCGATCCGCCACTCTTCGACAACGGCTCGGGCCTCTCGCGCGAGGAGCGCGCCAGCGCCGCCCAGCTCACGCGCCTGCTGCAGCACGCCTGGGCCTCACCGCTGATGCCGGAGTTCATCGCCTCGCTGCCGGTGGCGGGTCTGGACGGCACCGCCAAGCGCACAGGTACCCGCCTCGCGGGCGTGGCCCACCTCAAGACCGGCAGCCTGCGCGACGTGACCGGGGTGGCAGGCTATGTGCACGCGCCCAGCGGGCGCCGCTATGCGGTGGTGGCCATCGCCAACCATCCGAATGCAGGCGCGATGCGGGGCGTGATCGACGCGCTGGTGGAGTGGGCTGCACGCGAACCTTGAACCCGTGCGGCAGGATCAACCCGCTGCAGCGCGCTGCAGCCGGTCCCGCACCCCGGCCCACTCGGGCTCGGCGGGAGGTGCCTCGATCCAGATCTGCTGCGCGCCCTGCGCGTCGAAGTCACGCAGCACCGCAAAGAGCTCGCGCGCCGCGCCAAGCGCCTCGGACGGCATGCGCCGGTGCAGCCAGCCCGGGCCGGGCAGCGTGAGCGCCTCGCGTGACCAAACCGCGACGGTGAAAGCACCGCCTTCACGCACGCGCGCATCCACCGCCTGCCGCAACGACGCGGCATCCAGCACCCGCACCCGGGCCTGCGGCGCGTAGTGCGATTCCAGCGTGCCCGAGGCGCGCGGAGCAGCCCCGTCCATTTCATGCGGCAGCCACAGGCGCTCGCCACACGCCGCTTCGATCTGCGCGTGCGTGAGCACGCCGGGCCGCAGCAGCACCGGACGGCTGCGCGTGCAGTCGACGATGGACGACTCGATGCCCACCTCGCAGGCACCGCCATCGAGCACCATCACTGGATCGCCGAACTCAGCGTGCACGTGGCCCGCCGTCGTGGGGCTCACGCGCCCGAAGCGGTTGGCGCTGGGTCCGGCCAGGCCCCACACCGGCGGCTGGTGCGCGGCGCACGCGCGCAGCAGGGCCTGGGCCACCGGGTGTGCGGGACAGCGCAGGCCCACCGAGTCCTGGCCGCCGGCGGCGGCCACAGCCGTGCCCTCGCGGCGCGGCAGGATCACGGTGAGCGGCCCCGGCCAGAAGGCCTGCATCAGGCGCAGGGCCACAGGCGGCACCTCGCGCGCGAAGCGCGCGGCGTCCTGTGCCCCCGTGACATGCACGATCAGGGGATGGTCACTGGGCCGCTCCTTGGCCGCGAAGATGCCCGCCACTGCGGCATCGCTGCTGGCGTCGGCGCCCAGGCCGTAGACCGTCTCGGTGGGAAACGCGACGAGCCCGCCCTGCGCTAGGCGCGAGGCGGCCTGCGCGATCACGGCAGGATCAGTGCCGTCCAGGATGGATCGGTCTGCGCGCTCGCCCGCGGCGGTGCTCATGTCGCTGTTCAGAAAGCCTCGAGGCCCAGCACCGCACACGCGCGCAGCGCGTTGGCGCGCACCGCCGCCAAGTCCGGCCCCGTGAAGGTCAGGTGTCCCATCTTGCGGCCCACGCGTGCCTCGGTCTTGCCGTACAGGTGCAGGTGTGCGCCGGGCAGGGCGAGCACCGCGGCCCAGTCGGGTTCGACAGCGGCCTTCGCGCCATTGCGGAACCACAGGTCCCCCAGCAGGTTCAGCATGACCGCGGGGCCGTGCTGGCGCGGAGCCACCAGTGGCAAGCCCGCCAGCGTGCGCACCTGCAGCTCGAACTGCGAGACATCGCAGGCGTCCAGGCTCCAGTGCCCGCTGTTGTGGGGACGTGGCGCCATCTCGTTCACCACCAGCGAGCCGTCCTGCAGGATGAAGAACTCCACGCACAGCACGCCCACATAGCCCAGGCCCTGCGCGATGGCGCAAGTGGCCTCGATCGCCTGCTGCGCGCGCGCCGACGGCAGCACGCCCTCATGGACCTCGGTGGCGGCCAGGATGCCGTCGCGGTGCAGGTTCAACTGCACCGGCAGGTGCACCATCTGGCCGTCGGCGCCACGCGCGACGACCACCGAACACTCGGCGGCCAGGGGCAGCATCTTTTCCAGCACGCAGGGCACGCGGCGCAGGTCGTCCCAGGCCTTCGCCAGCGCCGCTTTTGTGGCCACGCGCATCTGGCCCTTGCCGTCATAGCCCAGGCGCGCGGTCTTGAGGATGCCGGGGAGCAGGTCGTCCGCGACAGCGGCAAGTTGCTCGGGTGTCTCGATCACCGCATGGGGCGCGCAGGACACGCCGCAGCGGGTGAAGTGGGCCTTTTCGCGGGCGCGGTCCTGGGCGATGGACACCGCGTCGCCGGCGGGCGCCACGGGGCGCGTGGCCGCCAGTTGCGCCAGCGCCTGCGCGGGCACGTTCTCGAATTCGGTGGTGATGGCGGCGGCCACACGTGCCAGTTCGGCCAGGCCCTGTGCGTCGAGGTAATCGGCGCGTATGTGGTGATGGCTCACGAGCCCGGCGGGGCTCGCGGCATCGGGGTCGAGTACTGCGGTGAAGTACCCCATGCGCTGGGCGGCGTGTACGAACATGCGCCCGAGCTGACCCCCGCCCATGACGCCCAGGGTCTGGCCGGGGAGGATCGTCTTGAGGGTCATGGGTGGATACCGCTCACGCCGCAGGCGGCAGCACCGTGGCACGGGCAGCGTCGGTCTGGCGCTGGCGGAACGCGTCAAGCTTCGCGCGCAGGGCCGCGTCGCGCGTGGCGAGCATGGCCACGGCGAAGAGCGCCGCGTTGGCCGCGCCCGCCGCGCCGATGGCGAAGGTGGCTACCGGCACGCCCTTGGGCATCTGCACGATGCTGTGGAGGGAGTCGACACCCGACAGGTGCTTGCTGGCCACGGGCACACCCAGTACTGGCACCGTGGTCTTGGCCGCCAGCATGCCGGGCAAGTGGGCCGCCCCGCCCGCGCCGGCGATGATGGCCGCCAGGCCCCGGCCAGCAGCCGCCTCGGCATAGGCGAACATGTCATCGGGCATGCGGTGGGCAGAGACCACCTTCGCCTCGTGGGCCACACCGAATTCCTGGAGAATCGCCACTGCGTGCTGCAGGGTGTCCCAGTCGCTACCGGAACCCATCACGACGCCAATCTGTATCGTGCTCATGCCTGATCCCAAAAGGTGTGAATTTTAAGTTGCCAGCCCAAGGGCCCCCGAATGATCGACGTCACCATCGAAAACTTTGAATCCGAGGTCATCGCCGCCTCCATGGAAACACCCGTGCTGGTGGACTTCTGGGCGCCCTGGTGCGGCCCCTGCAAGGTGATCGGTCCCCTGCTGGAAAAGCTGGAGGCGGCCTATGACGGGCGCTTCAAGCTGGTCAAGATCGACTCCGACCAGGAGCAGCAGCTGGCCGGCGCCTTCCAGATCCGCAGCATCCCCACCTGCGTCCTGATGAAGAACGGGCAGCCGGTGGACGGCTTCATGGGCGCCATGCCCGAGGGCAAGATCCGAGAGTTCCTGGACAAGCACGTTCCAGCGGTCGCCGAGGTCGAAGCTGAGCCCGAGATGGACGCCGCGCCGATGGACGCCGAAGGCCAGCGCGAGCGCCTGGCCGAGGCGGTCGCGAAGGAACCGGACAACGACGACGCCCGCTTCGAGTACGTGAAATGGCTGCTGCTGGCGGGCCACACCGACGAGGCCAAGGTGACCTTCGCCCCGGTGATTGCCAAGGCGGCGGGCGTGCGGCGGCTGGATTCGCTGCAGCGCCTGATGGATGCGATGGACTTCGCGGCGGCCCAGGGCAATCCGCAGCAGGCGCTGGCCGGCTTCGACGCGCGCATCGCCGCCAACAAGCGCGACTTCGAGGCCCGCTACGCCCGCGCCCGCCTGCTGGCGGCGCACCTGCAATGGACCGAGGCGATGGACGAACTGCTGGAGATCCTGATGCGTGACAAGTCCTGGAACGAGGACGCCGCGCGCAAGGCCTACATCGCCATCCTGGACATCATGGAGCCGCCCAAGCCCAAGGTCGCCGAGGGGCAGATTCCGCCAGATGATCCGGTGGTGGCGAGCTACCGGCGGCGGTTGTCGAGTGTCATCCTGAGCTGAGAGCGACATGAAAAAGGGGCCCGACGGGCCCCTTTCCTTTGTCCTGCCAGACGATCAGCCGGTGAGCCGCTCCAGCGCCTCACGGTACTTCGCCGCCGTCCTCTGGATCACGTCCTGCGGCAGGCGCGGCGCGGGCGGGGTCTTGTCCCAGGGCTTGCCGTTGATGCGGACCTGCTCCAGCCAATCCCGCACGAACTGCTTGTCGTAGCTGGGCGGGTTCTCGCCGCGCTTGGCAGCCTGTTCATAGCCCTCGACAGGCCAGTAGCGGGACGAATCGGGCGTGAGCACTTCGTCCATCAGCACCAGTTGACCCTTGTCGTCCAGGCCGAACTCGAACTTGGTGTCCGCGATGATCAGGCCCTTGGTCAGGGCGATGGCGGCGGCTTCCTTGTAGATCGCGATGCTGATGTCGCGGATCTTCGCGGCCAGCTCGGGACCGATCATTTCGACGGTACGCTCGTAGGTGATGTTCTCGTCGTGCTCGCCCACCGCCGCCTTGGCGGCGGGCGTGTAGATCGGTTCGGGCAGACGTGCCGCGTTGGTCAGCCCAGGCGGCAGCTTCACGCCGCACACCGATTGCGATTCCTGGTACTCCTTCCAGCCGCTACCCGCCAGGTAGCCGCGCACCACGGCCTCCACGGGAATGGGCTTGAGGCGCTTGACCAGCATGGAGCGGCCCACCACCTGAGGCACCTCGCCCGAACTCACCACCGACTCGGGCAGTTCACCCGTGAGGTGGTTGGGACACAGGTGCCCCAATTTGCCAAACCAGAACAGGGCCATCTGCGTGAGCAGCTCACCCTTGCCGGGGATGGGCTCGCCCATGATCACGTCGAAGGCCGAGAGGCGGTCGGAGGCGACCATCAGGATGCGGTCGCTGCCGACCGCATAGTTGTCACGTACCTTTCCCCGCGCCAGCAGCGGCAGCGAGGTGAGCGAGGAGGTATGCAGCGCGTGGTTCACTGCACGACCTGGGCCAGTTCGCCCTGGGCGTATTTCTGCGCCACGACCTGCAGCGTGTTGCCTTTGATCTTGGCGCCCTGCCCCTCGCAGCCGAACTCGATGTAACGCTGCTTGCAGATCTGCTTGGCGGCCTCGCGCGCAGGCTTGAGCCACTCGCGCGCGTCGAACTTCTCGGGGTTCTCGTGCAGGAACTTGCGCACCGCGCCGGTCATGGCCAGGCGGATGTCGGTGTCGATGTTGATCTTGCGCACGCCGTACTTGATCGCGTGCTGGATCTCCTCGACGGGCACGCCGTAGGTTTCCTTCATCTGGCCGCCGTACTGGCGGATGATGGCCAGCAGCTCCTGCGGCACGCTGGACGAGCCGTGCATCACCAGGTGCGTGTTGGGGATGCGGCGGTTGATTTCCTTGATGCGGTCAATGGCCAGGATGTCGCCCGTGGGCTTGCGGGTGAACTTGTAGGCGCCGTGGCTGGTGCCGATGGCAATCGCCAGCGCGTCCAGCTGCGTCTTCTTCACGAAGTCGGCGGCCTGCTCGGGATCCGTGAGCAGCTGCTCGCGGGTCATGGTGGCGTCGGTGCCGTGGCCGTCTTCCTTGTCGCCCTTCATGGTCTCCAGGCTGCCCAGGCAACCCAATTCACCCTCGACGGTGACGCCCAGCTTGTGGGCCATGTCCACCACCTTGCGGGTGACATCCACGTTGTAGTCGTAGCTGGCGATGGTCTTGCCGTCGGCTTCCAGGCTGCCGTCCATCATCACCGAGGAAAAGCCCAGGTTGATGGCGCCCTGGCAGACGTCGGGGCTCTGGCCGTGGTCCTGGTGCATCACCAGCGGAATGCTGGGGTAGGCCTCGATGGCGGCGGCGATCAGGTGCTTGATGAAGGACTCGCCGGCGTACTTGCGGGCGCCCGCGCTGGCCTGCAGGATCACCGGTGCGCCGGTCTCCTTGGCGGCTTCCATCACGGCCTGCACCTGCTCGAGGTTGTTGACGTTGAAGGCGGGGATGCCATAGCCGTTGGCAGCGGCATGGTCCAGCAGTTCGCGCATGGAAACGAGAGGCATGGTGCGGATCCGAAAGGGAGGTTGGGAGAGACGGGCGCCCGCGCAGAGGCCGGGCCCGGAACGGGCAGAATTTTAGCCGGGGCGCCCCCGCCGGGGCCGCTCTGGCGCCCCGTCAGGGTGTCAGTCGATGCGCACGGCGTCCTTGAACGCCAGGCGCGGGCCGCGCGGGTGCATGCCAGTGGCGTCGCCCCAGCCCAGGTTGATCAGGAAGTTCGCCTTCCAGGCGCCGTCCGGGAAGAAGGCCTCGTTCACCACCGCCGGATTGAAGCCGCTCATGGCCCCCGCCGACAGTCCCACGGACCGGGCAGCCAGGATCAGGTAGGCGCCCTGCAGGCTGCTGTTTCGCATCGCGGTGTCAGCGGCCAACGTGGCGTTGTCGGCGAAGAGCGCGCGCGCGTTCGGGTTGGCCGGAAACTGCGTGGGCAATTGATCGTAGAAGCGCGTGTCGCTGGCCACGATGGCCACCACCGGGGCGGCCATCGCCTTGTCCACGTTACCCGGGGCCAGCGCAGGCTTCAGACGCTCCTTGGCCGCTGCGCTGCGCACGAACACCAGGCGCATCGGCTGGCAGTTCATGGAGGTCGGGCCCCACTTGGCCAGGTCGTAGAGCGCGCGCAGCGTGTCGTCGGTGACGGGCTGCGGGGTGAACTTGTGGATCGTGCGGGCCGACCGGAAGATCTGGTCCAGGGCGGCGTCGGAGAGGACGGAAGGGTGGGCTTGGGTCATCCGCCGATTCTAGGAGGCCCGGCAGATCTTCAGCATGTTGGTTCCGCCCGGCGCGCCCATGGGCTCGCCGCAGGTGATGGCGTAGATGTCGCCGCTGCTCACGATACCGCGTTGCTTCAGGTGTGCTTCGGCGTCGCCCAGCGCGGTGTCGCGGTCGGCGCTGGTGTCCATCAGCAGTGGGCGCACGTTGCGGTAGATCGCCATCTTGCGCTGGGTGGACAGGCGCGGCGTGAGCGCGTAGATCGGGATGTGGATGCGATGGCGCGACATCCACAGCGCCGTCGACCCGGAGTCCGTGAGGGCCACGATGGCCTTGCACCCCAGATGGTGCGCGGTGAACAGGGCGCCCATGGCAATCGACTGGTCGATGCGCTGGAAGGTCATGTCGGTGAAGTCGGCGTCGAGCTTGGTGTCCTCGGCAAGTTCAGCCTGGGCGCAGATGTTGGCCATCTCGACGATAGTCTCCAGCGGGAACTTGCCCGAAGCGGTCTCGGCGCTGAGCATGACGGCGTCGGTGCCATCGAGCACCGCGTTGGCCACGTCGCTCACCTCGGCGCGCGTGGGCACGGGGTTGGTGATCATGGACTCCATCATCTGGGTGGCGGTGATCACCACCTTGTCATGCTGGCGAGCCAGGCGGATCATGCGTTTCTGCAGGGCCGGCACGGCCGCATTGCCCACTTCCACCGCCAGGTCGCCGCGCGCCACCATGATGCCGTCGCTGGCCTGCAGGATGGACTCGAGGTTGGGAATGGCCTCGGCGCGTTCGATCTTGGCGACCAGGCCCGGCTTGTGGCCGAACTCGGCGGCCGCCACGTTGCAAAGCTGGCGCGCCATCTCCATGTCGGTGGCGTTCTTGGGGAAGCTCACCGCCACGTAGTCGGCCTGGAAGCTCATGGCGGTGCGGATGTCCTCCATGTCTTTGGCCGTGAGCGCGGGGGCCGTGAGGCCACCGCCCTGCTTGTTGATGCCCTTGTTGTTGGACAGTTCGCCACCGAGCTTGACGGTGGTGTGGACCTGCTCGCCCTTCACGGCATCCACCGTCAGCACGATCAGGCCGTCATTGAGCAGGAGCACGTCGCCGGCCTTCACGTCGCGGGGCAGCTCCTTGTAATCCAGGCCCACGCCATCCGCGTCGCCGGGCGTGGCGCGCGAGGCGTCAAGCACGAACTTGCGCCCAGGTTCGAGCATGACCTTGCCGTCGGCGAACTTGCCCACGCGGATCTTGGGGCCCTGCAGGTCGGCCATGATGGCCACCTCGCGGCCGGCGCGCTGCGAGACCTCGCGCACCAGGCGGGCACGGTCGATGTGGTCCTGCGCCTTGCCGTGGCTGAAGTTCAGGCGCACCACGTTGACCCCGGCGCGGATCATCTGCTCGAGCAGCTGCGGGTCGCTCGAGGCGGGGCCGAGGGTGGCGACGATCTTGGTGGCGCGACGGGGCATGGACTTCCTTGCAAATGACGTAGCAGTGTGCCGCGTGATTCTCACACGCAGGGAGCAGCCCCGCCCCCCGGGATTGCCCAGGACCGCGCGGGACCCGGCTTCAGCCCCTCGCCCGCTTCTCCAGGATCTCGAAGGCCGGCAGCGTCTTGCCTTCCAGTACCTCCAGGAAGGCGCCGCCGCCCGTGGAGATGTAGCCCACGTCCTTCTCGATGCCGTACTTGGCGATGGCCGCCAGGGTGTCGCCGCCGCCGGCGATGCTGAAGGCCGGCGACTGCCCGATGGCCCGGGCGATGGCCTGCGTGCCATGCGAGAAGGCTTCGAACTCGAACACGCCCACCGGTCCGTTCCAGACGATGGTGCCGGCCGCGAGCAGCTGGTCGGCCAGCTTCTTCGCGGTCTGCGGGCCGATGTCCAGGATCAGGTCGTCGTCGTCCACGGCGGTCGCTGCCTTCACGGTGGCGGGCGCGTCGGCGGCAAACTGCTTGGCCACCACCACGTCGGTGGGAATCGGCACCTCGGCGCCGCGCGCCTTCATCGACTCGATCACGGCGCGGGCCTCGTTCACGAGATCGGCCTCGGCCAGCGACTTGCCGATCGGAAGGCCGGCTGCGAGCATGAACGTGTTGGCGATGCCTCCGCCCACGACCAGCCGGTCCACCTTGTCGGCCAGCGACTTCAGGATGGTGAGCTTGGTCGAGACCTTGGAGCCGGCCACGATGGCGGCCAGGGGGCGCTTCGGGTTGGCCAGGGCCTTGGAGATGGCGTCGATCTCTGCGGCCAGCAGCGGCCCGGCGCAGGCCATCGGCGCGTACTGCGCGATGCCGTAGGTCGAGGCCTCGGCGCGGTGCGCGGTGCCGAAGGCGTCATGCACGAAGATGTCGCACAGGGCCGCCATCTTCTGCGCGAGTTCGGGGCTGTTCTTCTTCTCGCCCTTGTTCAGACGGCAGTTCTCCAGCAGCACCACCTCGCCGGGCGCGAGCTGTACGCCGTCGACCCAGCCGGAGCGCAGAGGCACTTCACGCCCGAGCAGTTCGCCCAGGCGCTGCGCCACGGGCGCCAGCGAATCCTCGGGCTTGAACTCGCCCTCGGTGGGTCGGCCCAGGTGCGAGGTGACCATCACCGCCGCGCCGGCATCCAGCGCCATGCGGATGCAGGGCACGGAGGCGCGGATACGCGTGTCCTCGGTGATGCGCCCGGCATCGTCCTGGGGCACGTTGAGGTCGGCACGGATGAAGACGCGCTTGCCGCGGGCCTGGCCCTGGGCGCACAGATCGGAAAAACGAAGGATGTTCATGGCAGCAGGAGGTGCACGCGCCGGACCTGCCGTGCGCACGGGGGAAAGAGGAAGCAACCCGCCATTTTAGGAAGGCCGACCCGCGCAGGGCTTACCAGCCCGCTGCAAGGTGCAGCGGCAGGTAGACGGCCATGCCGGCAAGGATGGTGAGCAGCGTATCGCGACGCCAGAAGTACGCCGCGACGCCGGCGGCTGCACCGAAGATGCGGGCATCCATCCAGGTGGAGACCAGCTGACCCTGGGCCATCACCACCTCGGGCACCACCACCGCGATGAGTGCCGCGATCGGCGCGTACTGCAGCCCGCGCTCGGCCCACGCCGGAAGGCGCCAGGGCCGGCTGGAAAAGACGAAGAAGCCGCGGGTGATCAAGGTCACCACTGCCAGGCCCAGGATCGTGGCCATCGTCCAGAGGTCGGTCATGCCTTGGTCTCTCCCTGGACCCCCGGGCGCAGGCGCTGCTCCAGCACCATGCACACGAGCACGGCCATGCCAATGGCCAGCACGATGTTCAGGCGCAGGGGCAAGGCGTAGGCCGCCACCGCGGTCACCGCCGCCACGCCCGCAGCGACGATGCGCAATGGAGTCGATGCGAGCGCACAGGAAATGCCCACCAGGCACAGGATGCCCGCGAAGCCCAGGCCCCAGGTGGTCGGCACCACATTGGCCAGGGCGACCCCCAGCACGCTGGCGACCATCCAGCTGACCCAGGTCGTGCACAGGTGGCCCGCCAGGTAGGCATCCTGTTCGCGGCGCTGCGCATCGTCCTGCGGCGGATGCGGATAACGGTGGGTGTGCTGGGCGTAACCCAGATCGGCGGTGAGGTAGGCGGTCACGATGCGGCGCAGGGGCGGCAGGTGCATCAGGTAGGCGCGCAGATGCAAGCTGAACACGATGAAACGCAGGTTCACGCAGAAGCCCGTGGCCAGGATCACCCAGGCCGGCGCGCCTGCCACCAGCAGGGGCAGGGCCGCCAGCTGCGAACTGCCGGCGTAAACGAGGAACGTCATGGCCAGTGCCTGGGCTACCGAGAGACCCGACTTGACCATGGCCACGCCCGTCATGAGGCCCCAGAAGGCGATGCCCGTGGCCTGCGGCACCATATCCGTCAGTCCGACGCGGAACTGCGGGTGCGCGCGGACATGGGCGAGCCAGAACATCAGGCCATCGCCCCAAAACGCTGGCCAGGCACCAGCGGAAAACCCCGCAGGAAATCGGCAGCCGCCAGGCGCTTGCCGCCCGCGCGCTGCAATTGCGTCAGGCGCAGCGCGCCACTGCCGCAAGCCACCTGCACGCCCATGCCGTCCACGGCCAGCACCGTGCCCGCAGGCTCGCCGTTCGCCGAGCCGACGCACTGCCCGCGCCACAGCTTCACCGCCTCGCCCTGCACCGTGGTGGTGGCGCCAGGAAAGGGGTCGAACGCGCGCAGGCGACGCTCGATCACCTGCGCTGGCAGGGTCCAGTCGATCTCGGCCTCCGCCTTTTCGATCTTGTGCGCGTAGGTCACGCCCGCCTCGGGCTGCGGCGTGCGCGCCAGCGGGCCGGCAGCAGCATGGCGCAAGGCCTCCACGATCATGCAGCCCCCGAGGTCGGCCAGCTTGTCATGCAAGGTGGCAGTGGTGTCGTCCGGCGTGATCGGCAGTGCCTCGACCTGAAGCATGTCCCCGGTGTCCAGCCCCGCGTCCATCTGCATGAGGGTGACGCCGGTCTGCGCGTCGCCCGCCTCGATCGCGCGATGAATGGGCGCCGCGCCGCGCCAGCGAGGCAGCAGCGAGGCGTGGATGTTCAGGCACCCCAGTCGCGGCGCGTCCAGCACCCACTGCGGCAGGATCAGGCCGTAGGCGGCCACCACCATCACGTCGGCCTGTGCGGCCTCGATCGCACCCTTCGCCGCCTGCGCGTCCCGCGGGTACCTGCCTTCCAGGCGCAGGCCCTGGGGCTGGGCCACGGGCAGGCCGTGGGCCTGTGCGAACTGCTTGACCGGCGAGGCCTGCAGCTTCATGCCGCGGCCGGCGGGCCGGTCAGGCTGCGTCAATACCAGCGCAATGGTGTGGCCTGCCGCGTGCAGGCGCTCCAGTGCCACGCGCGCGAACTCGGGTGTGCCCGCGAAGATGACACGCAAGGGACTGGCAGGGCCGCGGGAATCCACGTCGAGGGTCAGGCGCGCTCGGCCTCGCGCTGCGCCTTGGCCAGCTTGGTCTTGATGCGACTGCGCTTGAACATCGACAGGTACTCGACGAAGACCTTGCCCTGCAGGTGGTCCATCTCGTGCTGGATGCAGATCGCCAGCAGGCCCTCGGCGTCCACGTTGTGTTCCTGCCCGTTCTCGTCCAGCGCCTTGACCTTGACCGCGACGGAACGCTCCACGCCGTCGTAGATGCCGGGCACCGACAGGCAGCCTTCCTCGCCGGCGCGACGCTCTTGGCTGGCCCAGGTGATCTCGGGGTTGATCAGGGTGATGGGGCTGTCGCGCTTTTCGGAGACGTCGATGACGATCACCCGCTCGTGCACGTCCACCTGGGTGGCGGCCAGGCCGATGCCGTTGGCGTCGTACATGGTTTCGCGCATGTCCGCCACCAGCTGGCGCACGCGCGCGTCGACCACGGCCACCGGCTTGGCCACGGTGTGCAGGCGGGGATCGGGGTAGACGAGGATGGGAAGGACAGCCATGGCGAGTGCTGGAAGACGGGGTGAGACTCGTATTGTCCCCCACGTGCAGACCCCCTGCGCGCGTAGCGGCCACGGCGTTGCCCGATTCCGCGGCGTCGGCCAAAATGAATTCCTTTGAATTCATTTTTCGGGCCTGACCCATGAAAACGAAAACATACGGTGCGGGGGTGGCGGCCGGGTTGGCTGCCAGGACAGCCGCCGGGTTGGCCGCTTTGGCGCTGGCCGCCATCCCTGCCAGGTCCGAGCCCCCGAGGGCCGATCCGCCGGGGACCGGCCCCGCGGCAGCGGCCACCCCTGCGCCGGTCAGCGCGAGCACGGCGCCGCCGGCCGGCGTACCCGTGTCCGAGCTGGCCCCGGGCAGCCCCGAGCGTTACCTGGTCAAGCCCGGCGACACCCTCAGCGACCTCGCGCGCCTGTTCCTGCGGTCGCCCTGGCGCTGGCCGCAGCTGTGGGTGCGTGCGGACGCTGCCGCCGGCACGCCCCCGGTGTACCCCGGCCAGATGCTGGTGCTGGAGCGGCGAGCGGACCGGGCTACCCTGCGCGCGCAACCCGCGCCGGCCGACCCGCAAACGGACCTGCGGCTGTCCCCCCGCCTGCGCGTGCAGCTGCTGCCCGAGCCGTCACTGCCGGCCCTGGCGCCGCACCTGATCGAGCCCTTCCTGGCCGAACCCCTGATCGTCGATGAAGCAGCCTTCCAGCAGGCGCCCCGCGTCGTGGCAGCACCCGAGGGGCGGGTGCTGATCACCCGCGGCGACCACGCCTATGCCCGAGGCCCCGCCGGCTCCGCGCTGGACGCCTCGACGGGCGCCATGCTTCGGATCTTCCGCGAGGCCCGGCCGCTGCGCGACCCCGTCACGCAGGCGGTGCTGGGGCACGAGGCCCACTACGTGGGGCGCGCGCGGCTGCGCCAGCCCCAGGGCGCGGCGCCCGCCGCCGGCGCGGCTGCGGCGCTACCCGTACCGGCCGTCCTGGAAATCGTGTCGGCGCGCGAAGAGATCCGCGCCGGCGACCGCCTGATGCCCGAGCCGCCGCGCCCCCTCATGAACTACCTGCCCCACGCGCCGCAGGCCACCCTGGAGGGCGCGCGGGTGGCCGCCATGCACGGCGACGCCATCGGCCTCGCCGGCCAGAACCAGGTGGTCGTGATCAACAAGGGGCTGGCCGACGGCTTGGCCAACGGCCATGTGCTCCTGATCGTCAAGAGCGGCGCGCAGGTCAGCGACCGCACCGCCACGGGCCTGCCCGAGCGGGTGCAGCTGCCCGACGAACACAACGGACTGCTGATGGTGTTCCGCCCCTTCGAGCGCCTGTCCTACGCCCTGATCCTGGAGACCCTGGAGGGCGTGAAGGTCGGCGACCGGGTCGAGCCCGCGCGGTGAACGCATGCGACAAACCGCCCTCGATCGCACCGAACTCGCCGCCTGGCTGCGTCTGGCCATCACGCCGCGGGTCGGCGCCGGCAGCGCGCGCCGCCTGCTCGCGGCGTTCGGGCTGCCGCAGCAGGTGCTCCAGGCCGACCCGACGGACCTGCGCGACCTGCTCCAACCGGCCCAGGTAAAGGCCCTGCAATCCGAGCCGCCCGGGTGGGCCGAACAGGTCGAGGACACCTGGCAGTGGCTGTCGCACGAGCCGTCCTGCCGGCGCGTGTTTACGCTGGCCGATCCCGACTACCCGGCCGCCTTGCTGCACACCGAGGATCCGCCCCTGCTGCTGTATGCCGAGGGCCAGGTCCTGGCCGCATGCGGCCCTTTTGCCTGGCCTGAGGCGATCGCTGTCGTCGGCAGCCGCAACCCCACCCCGCAGGGTGCGCTCAACGCCAGGCAGTTCTCCCGCTGCTTCGCGCAGGCCGGCTGGTGCGTGGTCTCCGGAATGGCGCTGGGGGTGGACGCCGCAGCCCACGAGGGAGCGCTGGACACGGCAGAGGACGGCGCACCGGCCAGCGCACCGGACGGCGCCCCGGACAGCGCCGCCCTCGCGCCCCTCACCCTGGCGGTGGTCGGCACGGGGCTGGATCGGGTCTATCCGAGCCAGCACCGGGCGCTTGCGAAGCGTATCGCGGCACACGGTCTGGTCCTGAGCGAATACCCCTTGGGCACGCCGCCGCTGTCCGAGAATTTTCCGCGCCGCAACCGCATCCTGTGCGCCCTGGCGCGCGGCACGCTGGTGGTGGAGGCCGCGATGCGCTCGGGCTCCCTGATCACCGCGCGCTTGGCCGCCGAGCAGGGGCGAGAGGTGTTCGCGATCCCGGGCTCCATCCACTCGCCGCAGTCCCGGGGCTGCCACGCCCTGATCAAGCAGGGCGCGAAGCTGGTGGAAACCGCGCAGGAGGTGCTGGACGAACTGCCCGCCCTCGCCGGCGGTGGCGCGCGGGGCACAACGCAACTGGGCCACTCGCAACACCAGCAGCCTGCCGCGCGCACCGCAGACCCGGTCCTTCAGGCCCTGGGCCACGACCCCACCACCCTGGACGCCCTGGTGGCCCGCACCGGCCTGGACACCGCCACCCTGCTGGCGCGCCTGCTCGATCTGGAGTTGCAGGGCGCGCTCGCCCGAATGCCCGGCGGCCTCTACCAGCGCATGGCGCTGGCCTGAGGCGCGAAGGCAACACGCCCACAAAGGACTTGCTGACAACCCCCTCTTCTGGGCTATATTGGCTCCATGTTCGACGTGCTGGTGTTTGTCTACGAAAACTACTGGCGAGGCGATGCGTGTCCCGAGTTGCAGCAACTCGGGCGCAAGCTCAGCGCCCATGGTTTCGAACCCGACGAGATCCACGATGCGCTGGTCTGGCTGGACGGCCTGAACTTCGCGGCGCAGTCCATCCGCCTCTCCCCCGACACAGCCGACCCGCCACCCGAGGCGCCGGCTTACCCGCTGCAGGAGCAGTCCGCGCACAGCCTGCGGATCTATTCCGTCGCCGAGCAGGACCACCTGGGCGCGCAGTGCCTGGGGTTCATCTCCTTCCTGGAATCCTCGGGCGTGCTGCCCGCACCCATGCGCGAGATCGTGATTGACCGCGCCATGGCCGCTGCAGGCAACCCGATGTCCCTGGACGCCCTGAAGATCATCGTGCTGATGGTCTACTGGAGTTTCGGCGAAGAGCCCGATGCGCTCGTGCTGGACGAACTCTGCGACGACAGCGAGGGGCGGCTGGCCCATTGAGGCCGCGCCCCGTTTGCAGCTGTCTCAGACCGTCAAATCCAATCAGACCGTCGCGCCCGCGTTGGGATCGTTCGGATCGTCCTTGCGCACCGGTGCCTTCACCAGGTCCTCGCGCTTGACGCCCAGCCACATCGCGATGGCGGCGGCCACGAACACCGACGAATAGATCCCGAACAGGATGCCGATGGTCAGGGCCAGCGCGAAGTAGTACAACGTCGCGCCGCCGAACAGCAGCATGGACAGCACCATGATCTGCGTGGAGCCGTGGGTGATGATGGTGCGGCTGATGGTGGAGGTGATGGCGTTGTCGATGATCTCGGTCGTATCCATCTTGCGGAAACGCCGGAAGTTCTCGCGGATGCGGTCGAAGATCACCACCGACTCGTTGACTGAATAACCCAGCACCGCCAGCACCGCCGCCAGCACCGCCAGCGAAAACTCCCACTGGAAGAAGGCGAAGAAGCCCAGGATGATGATGACGTCGTGCAGGTTGGCCAGGATGGCCGCCACCGCGAACTTCCATTCGAAGCGCAGGGCCAGGTAAATCATGATGCCCACGACCACGGCGGCCAGCGCCTTCAGGCCGTTGGCCACCAGTTCCTCGCCCACCGAGGGGCCGACGAACTCCGTGCGGCGCAGGGTCACCGACGGTTCGGCAGCCTTGAGGGCCACCAGCACCTTTTCGCTTTGCTGCGCCGAGCTCACCCCCTTTTGAGCGGGCAGGCGGATCATGACGTCGCGCGCGGTGCCGAAGTTCTGCACCTGCACGTCGGAATAGCCCAGGCCCGCCACCGTCTGGCGGATGCGCTCGACCTCGGCGGGCTGGCTGTAGGCCACCTCCATCACGGTGCCACCGGTGAATTCCACCGACAGGTGCAGCCCGCGCGTGAACAGGAAGAACACCGCCGCCGCGAAGGTGAGGAACGAGATGATGTTGAATACCAGCGCGTGCCGCATGAACGGGATGTCGCGCCGGATCTTGAAAAACTCCATTTTTTCTTTCCTCCCTCAGGCGCTCTTGTTGCTCGCGGCGGGCAACTCGTCCTTCGACGGCCGCCAGATGGTTCCGATGGACACCGACTTGAGCTTCTTCTGCCGGCCGTACCAGAGGTTGACCAGGCCGCGCGAGAAGAACACCGCCGAGAACATCGAGGTGAGGATACCGATGCAGTGGACCACCGCGAAGCCGCGCACCGGGCCCGAGCCGAAGGCCAGCAGCGCCACGCCCGCGATCAGCGTGGTGACGTTGGAGTCCAGGATGGTGGCCCAGGCGCGGTCGTAACCCGCGTGGATGGCCGCCTGCGGCGCGGCACCATTGCGCAGCTCCTCGCGCACGCGCTCGTTGATCAGTACGTTGGAGTCGATGGCCATGCCCAGCGCCAGGGCCATGGCGGCCATGCCTGGCAAGGTGAGCGTGGCCTGCAGCATGGACAGGATGGCCACCAGTAGCAGCAGGTTGACGCCCAGGGCCAGGCCGGAGATCAGGCCGAACAGCATGTAATAGATCGCCATGAAGACGACGATGGCCAGGAAGCCCCAGGCCACGCTATTGAAGCCCTTGGCGATGTTCTCGGCACCCAGCGTGGGGCCGATGGTGAGCTCCTCGATGATCTCCATGGGCGCGGCCAGCGAGCCGGCGCGCAGCAGCAAGGCCAGGTCGTTGGCCTCGGGTACGGTCATGGAGCCCGAGATCTGGAAACGGTTGCCCAGCTCGCCCTGGATGACGGGCGCGGTCAGGACTTCGCCCTTGCCTTTTTCGAAGAGCACGATGGCCATGCGCTTCTTGAGGTTCTCGCGGCTGGTGTCGCGCATGATGCGCCCGCCCTTGGCATCCACCGTCAGGTCGACCTTGGGCTGCTGGGTCTGCGAGTCGAAGCCGGGCTGTGCGTCGGTCAGGCTGTCGCCGGTGAGGATGACCTGCTTCTTGAGGATGACGGGGCGGCCGTCGCGCTCGAGGAAGCGCTCGGAGCCAAACGGCACCGGGCCCGAGCCCGTCTCGGCGGCGCGCGCCTCGGCGCTCTCGTCGACCAGGCGCATCTCCAGGGTGGCGGTGCGGCCCAGGATGTCCTTGGCCTTGGCCGTGTCCTGCACGCCGGGCAGCTGTACGACGATGCGATCCAGGCCCTGCTGCTGGATCACCGGCTCTGCCACGCCGAGCTCGTTGATACGGTTGTGCAGGGTCAGGATGTTTTGCTTGAGGGCCTGCTCCTGCACGCGGCGGGTGGCCTCGGGCTTGAGGCTGGCGACCAGCTTGAACTCGGTGCCATCCGGGCCGCCACTGGCCTGCAGGTCGGGGAACTGGTCGGCCACGCGGCGCAGGGCCTGCTCCATCGTGGCGGCTTCACGGAAGCGCACTTCCAGGGACTGGCCGTTGCGGCTCACGCCGCCGTGGCGGATATTGGCCTCGCGCAGGGACAGGCGCAGGTCACCCGCGAAGGACTCGGCCTTCTTGGTCAGCGCGCCAGGCATGTCCACCTGCAGCATGAAGTGCACGCCGCCGCGAAGGTCCAGGCCCAGGTACATGGGCGCCGCGTGCAGGGCGCTGAGCCAGGCGGGCGAGGCGGAGATCAGGTTGAGGGCCACCACATGGCCCGGATCGGTCGGGTCGGGATTCAACGCGCGCTGCAGGGCGTCCTTGACCTTGAGCTGGGTGTCGGTGCTGTCCACGCGCACGCGCACCGAGGTGCCCTCCAGGGCGACCGACTGCGCAGGGATGCTGGCGGCCGCCAGGGCCTGCTCGACGCGTGACAGCGTGGTGGCGTCGACCTTGACGGTGGCCTTGCCGGCCGAGATCTGCACCGCCGGCGCCTCGCCGAAGAAATTGGGCAGGGTGTAGAGGATGCCCACCAGCACGGCGACCACCAGGATCGCGTACTTCCAGACCGGGTAACGGTTCATGACGTTGAATGTTCAGGCGGGCTGGCGGCAGGCGCCGGCCCGGGGGCGCGGGCGAGGCCGCTTACTTGACGGTGCCCTTGGGCAGCACCTGCACGATGGCATTGCGCTGCAGCTGGATCTCGACGCCGGTGGCGACCTCGACGCCGACGTAGGTGTCGCCCAGACGGCTGATGCGGCCGATCAGGCCGCCGGCGGTAGCGACCTCGTCGCCCTTGGCCAGGGCCTCGATCATGGCCTTGTGCTCCTTCTGGCGCTTCATCTGGGGGCGGATCATGACGAAATACAGCACCGCGAACATCAGCAGCAGCGGCAGCATGCTGGTGAGGGTGGACATCATGTCGCCGCCGCCGGCGGGGGCCGCGGCCTGGGCATATGCGGAGGAAATGAACACGGGTTGGCTCCTTGGGGTTCTTTAGAAGGGCGTGAAGCAGGCGGCGCGAGCCCGGGCGGCTGCGGCGCCGGCGAAAACAGCGGATTGTAGGGCCGGGGGCCCCTGCACCCCGCCATGCACCCCGGTGCGCGAGGGGCAAGGCGGCACCCGGCCAGCCCCCGGCGCCGGGGGCTGCCTGCGGGGCCTCAGGCGGCCAGCCGGTCGGCGCCCGGCTGACCGCGCCAGCGGGCCATGAGGCTGTCCCAGCGGGTGCGGGCGGCGGCCAGGTGGCGGGCCTTGACGTGGCCGAAGCCGCGGATCTGCTCGGGCAGGGCCGCGATCTCCACCGCCAGGGCGTGGTTGCCGGCGTCCAGGCCGACCAGCAGTTCGTCCACGCAGCGGCGGTACTCGGCCACCAGCGCCCGCTCGGTGCGGCGCTCCTCGGTGTAGCCGAAGATGTCCAGCGCGGTGCCGCGCAGGAACTTCAGCGGCGCCAGCAGGCGCAGGCCCAGGCCCATCGCGGCGCCGAAGCGGCGCTTTTGGAGCTCGCCGCGCTCGTTATGGGGGGATAGCAGCGGCGGAGCGAGGTGGTGGTGGATGCGGAAGTCGCCCTCGAACTGCGCGGCGATGGACTCGCGAAAGCCCGTCTGCGTGTGCAGGCGCGCGACCTCGTACTCGTCCTTGTAGGCCATGAGCTTGAAGAGGTAGCGCGCCACCGCCTCGGACAGGGCAGTGCGGCCCAGCGGCGCCTCGGCAGCGCGCACCCGGTCGACGGTGTCGCGGTAGACCTGGGCGTAGGCCTCGTTCTGGTAGGCGGTGAGGAACTCGAAGCGCCGGGCGATGAGGCTGTCCAGGGTCTCGCGCGGGCGCAGTTCCACCACCTGGGCCGGGGTGAGCAGCCTTTCCAGGCGCGCCGGATCGTGCGCTGCCCAGCGGCCCCAAGTGAACGCCGCCTTGTTGGCATCGACCGCGACCTCGTTCAGTTCGATGGCGCGCAGCAGGGCCGGCAGGCCCAGCGGGATCCAGCCCTTCTGCCAGGCGTAGCCCAGGAGCATGGGGTTGACATAGAGGCTGTCGCCCATGAGGCGGGTGGCGGTGCGGGTGGCGTCGAAGCTTCCGACGGCCGGTGCGCCCACCGCGTCGGCGATGGCGCCCACGCAGGCCTCGGAGGGGTTGGTCCAGTCGGGCTGGCGCACGAAGGCGGCGGTGGGCGCGCCGTGCGCGTTCAGGGCGACCCGGGTACGGCCCTCGCGCATGCGCAGCAGGGTCTCGGGGCTGGCGGTGACCAGCGGGTCGCAGCCCAGGATCAGGTCCGCCGCCGCCGTGCTGACACGGGTAGTGCGGATGGCGTCGGCGCTGGCGCCCACGAGCACGTGGCTCCAGGTGGCGCCGCCCTTTTGCGCGAGGCCAGCCGCGTCCTGCGTGACGATGCCGCGCCCTTCCAGGTGCGCCGCCATACCCAGCAGCTGGCCGATGGTGATGACGCCGGTGCCGCCCACGCCCGCCACCACGATGCCGTAGGCGGTCTGCGTAAGCGACGGCAGCGCAGGCTCGGGCAGCTCGCCCAGCTCGAAGGGGGACGGCGCCTGCTCGCGCGATTTCTTCTTCAGGCGCCCGCCCTCGACGGTCACGAAGCTGGGGCAGAAGCCCTTGAGGCAGCTGGTGTCCTTGTTGCAGGTGCTCTGGTTGATGGTGCGCTTGCGGCCCAGGGGGGTGTCCAGGGGCTCGACCGAGAGGCAGTTGGACTGCACGCTGCAGTCACCGCAGCCCTCGCACACGAGGTCGTTGATCATCACGCGCACCGCAGGGTCTTCCATCTTGCCGCGCTTGCGGCGGCGGCGCTTCTCGGTGGCGCAGGTCTGGTCGTAGATGATGGCGCTGGTGCCGCTGATCTCGCGGAACTCGCGCTGCAGGCGGTCGAGCTCATCTCGGTGGAAGACCTCGACGCCTGGGGGCAGGCCGTGGCGGTTGTCGGCGTTGCGCGCGTACTTGGCGGGCTCGTCGGTGACGACCACCAGCCGCGACACGCCTTCGGCCAGCAGGCTGCCCGCGATCTGCGGCACGGTATGACCCTCGGGGCGCTCGCCCACGGCCTGGCCGCCGGTCATGGCGACGGCGTCGTTGTAGAGGACCTTGTAGGTGATGTTGACGCCGGCCGCGATGGACTGGCGGATGGCGAGCAGGCCACTGTGGAAGTAGGTGCCGTCGCCGATGTTGGCGAAGACGTGCTTTTCATTCGAGAAAGGCTGCTGGCCGACCCAGGGCACGCCCTCGCCGCCCATCTGGGTGAAGCCGACGGTGGCGCGGTCCATCCAGACGGCCATGAAGTGGCAGCCGATGCCGGCCATGGCGCGCGAACCCTCGGGCACCTTGGTGGAGGTGTTGTGCGGGCAGCCGGAGCAGAACCAGGGGGTGCGGTCCGAGGCCACCTTGGTGGCTTGCAGGCTGGCCTCCTTGGCGGACAGCAGGGCCAGCTGCGCGTCGATGCGGGCGGTGGTGTCGGCGTCGATGCCCAGCTTCTTCAGGCGCTGCGCGATGGCGCGGGCGATAAGGGCGGGCGAGAGGTCGGCGTTGGCGCGCAGCAGGGTGTGGGCCGACGGGTTGGGCATGGACCATTCACCGCCGGAGTAGTCGCCGGGGGCCTCGGTGAACTTGCCCAGGACGTTGGGACGCACGTCGGGGCGCCAGTTGTAGAGCTCTTCCTTCAGCTGGTATTCGATGACCTGGCGCTTTTCCTCGATGACCAGGATCTCGCGCAGGCCGGTGGCGAATTCGCGGGTGGTCTGCGCCTCCAGGGGCCAGACCACGGCGACCTTGTGCAGGCGGATGCCCAGGCGGCGGCAGGCGGCATCGTCCAGGCCGAGGTCCTGCAGGGCCTGGCGGGTGTCGTTGTAGGCCTTGCCGCTGGCGATCAGGCCCAGGCGGTCGCTGGGGCCCTCGATCACGTTGTGGTTCAGGCGGTTGGCGCGGATGTAGGCGAGTGCTGCGTACCACTTGTAGTCGAAGAGGCGGGCCTCCTGGTCCAGCGCGCCGTCGGGCCAGCGGATGTGTACGCCGCCGGGCGGCATGGCGAAATCCTGCGGCAGCTGCACCTGCACACGGGCCGGGTCGATGAGGACGGTGGCGCTGGATTCGACGATCTCCTGGATGGTCTTCATGCCGGACCAGACGCCCGCGTAGCGACTGAGGGCCAGGGCGTGCAGGCCCAGGTCGAGGACGTCCTGGACCGAGGCGGGGAAGAAGACCGGCAGGCCGCAGGCCTTGAAGATGTGGTCGCTCTGGTGGGCGGCGGTGGAGCTCTTGGCGACATGGTCGTCACCGGCCACCGCGAGCACGCCGCCCCAGGGCGTGGTGCCAGCCAGGTTGGCGTGCTTGAAGACATCCGAGCAGCGGTCCACGCCCGGGCCCTTGCCGTACCAGATGCCGAAGACTCCGTCGTAGCGCTGGGTGCCCGCGGGCGCGAAGCCCAGCTGCTGCGTGCCCCACAGCGCGGTAGCGGCGAGCTCCTCGTTGACGCCGGGTTGGAAGACGATGTGGCGCTCCTGCAGGTGCTTCTTGGCCTTCCACAGGGCCTGGTCGTAACCGCCCAGGGGGGAGCCGCGGTAACCGCTGATGAAGCCGGCGGTGCTCTTGCCGGCCAGCAGGTCGCGCTGGCGTTGCAGCATGGGCAGCTTGACCAGGGCCTGCACGCCGCTCATGAAGGCGCGGCCGTAGTCCAGCGCGTACTTGTCGTCCAGGGAAACGGTTTCGAGGGCTAGGCGGATGTGCTCTGGCAGGGGGGCGTTCATGGCGTCTCCGAAAAAATATCGGCCGGGTAGGCCGGGCTGTAGCGACCACGCCCCCGGGTAGGCGGCGCGTCTGTTTCAAGCGCAGTGTAGTGCGGGCACCGGGTTTGAGGGGAACGGGGCAAGATGACAGCCGGCGACCCTGTCTGCCGTGGCTACCGCGGCCACAGGGCCCACAGGCGCAGGGGCTGCTTCAGGCGGCCGGCGAGTTCGCCGGCGGGCTCGCCCCAGCCCACGAAGTAGTCGGCACGCACCGCGCCGACGATGGCGCTACCGGTGTCCTGCGCCAGTACCAGACGCTGCAGGCGGGCCTGGGGACCGGGCGACGCCAGCCACACCGGCGTACCGTAAGGAATGCTTTCGCGGTCCACCGCGATGGAGCGGCCAGGCGTGAGCGGTACGCCCTGGGCGCCGCGCGGCCCGAAGGCGGCGTCCAGGTCAGCCAGGGTTTCCTCGCGGAAGAACACGAAGCGCGGGTTGGCCCAGAGCATCTCGGTGACGCGCTTCGGGTTCGCGCGCACCCAGGACTTGATGCCCGGCCAGGAGGCGTCGCGCACTGCGCCCTGCTGCAACAGCCAGCCGCCCACGCTGCGATAGGGGTGATCGTTGGTGCCGGCATAGGCCAGGCGCACCAGGGTCTGGCGGCCGTCAGGCTCCGTGATGCGCAGGCGACCCGAGCCCTGGATCTGCAGCACCAGCGCGTCGACGGGATCGGCCAGCCACGCGATCTCGCGTCCGCGCAGGGCGGCTCGGGCCTCGGGCAGGGTGTCGATCTCCTCGCGGCTGTACCAGGGCTTGCGCTGGCCCAGGCCGGCGGGCGGGCGGTACAGGGGGACCGGGTAGGCGGGGCTGGCCACGCGGGAGGCCTCGAGCACCGGCTCGTAATAGGCGGTGAGCAGGCCGGGGTCGCCGGGCTGCAGCGGCTCGATCCGGTAGGGCTGCAGGGCCTGCGCCAGCCAGGCGCGCTGCTCCTGCGCTGAGGCGATGGACAGGCGGCGCACCTGCGGGCACAGGGTGGTCCAGGGCGCGGCGGGGCGTTCGCAGCTGCGCAGCCAGGCATTCCAGGCCTCGTGCAGGGCGTCTTCGTCGAAGCCGGGCAGATCACTCCAGCGCACGGGAATCCAGCGGCTCTTGGCGGTCGTGATCGGGGGCGGCAGGGGCGCGGCGTCTTCAGGGAGACCGGCGCCAGCGGCAGGCGGCGGGGCCGGCAAAGACTCGGCCGGCAGCGGGGGCGCGCTGCCGCAGGCAGCCAGCATTCCTACAATAGCCAGCGCTCCCGCCTTCACCAATCGTGTCATGCTGTTGATTCTGCTCGAAGCCCTGCTGGCCCTGGCGCTGCTGGTGCTGATCGTTTGGTGGACGATGTTCTCCGGACGGCCCGGCGGAGAGCCGCCCGCCGCAGACGACCCCGAGACACCCGGCCCCGCTGCAGGGCCGGCAGCCCCCGGACCGGCTGGGGACGCCGGGGAGGTGGTCCGCCGCAACCCGGACGAGGCGTCGAGGAAGTAGCGTCGATGCACGAAAGTCAAACGGCCGAATTCATCACCCTGGTCATCAACCTGGACCGCGCCACGCAGCGGATGGCGCACATGCAGGACCAGCTGCAAAGCGCGGGGCTGGACTACCGGCGCGTGCCGGGCGTGGACGGGTCCCAGCTGGAGCACCCGCACAAGGACTTCTCGGAGCGGTCCTACCGCTACCTGCACGGCCGGCAATGGGCGCCCCGCGAGCTGGGCTGCTACCTGAGCCACATCAAGGCGCTGCAGACGTTCCTGGCGTCGGACGCGCGCTATGCCCTGATCCTCGAGGACGACGTGCGGATCGACCCCGGTATCCGGGCGGTCCTGCAGGCCGCCCTGGCGCATCGCGCGCACTGGAACATGCTGCGTCTGAGTACCGTCAACTCGGGCCGGTGGTGGCCAGTCAGGCGGTTGCGCGCCGCCAGCCTGGCGGTCTGCCTCACCCGCGAGAAGGGCGCCGGCGCCTACCTGGTCGACCGTGTCGCCGCGCAACGGATGGTGGATCGGCTGCTGCCCATGCGCCTGGCCTGGGACATCGCCTTCGATCTGGAGTGGATGCTCGGGTTCAAGACACTGGGCGTGCACCCCATGCCCGTCGAGCAGAACGCCGTCTTCGAGACCCAGATCCAGATGGACCTGGCGCGGATCAAGGTCCGCAGCCGGCTGAAGTACCTGACCGTCGCACCGTTCCGGCTCTTCGTGGAGGGCTCCAGGCTGGCCTACAGACTGCAGCGTCTCATCGCCCTGCGGTTCCTGGTGCGGGCCTGAAGCTAGCGCTCGCGCAGGGAGTTGGCCAGCTCCACCGCCGACTTCACGTTCATCTTGTCAAACACCCGGGCGCGGTGCACTTCCACCGTGCGTACGCTGATATCCAGTTCGTCGGCGATCACCTTGTTGGGCAGGCCCTTGGCGACACACAGCATGGCCGTGACCAGGGCGGTGAGGACGTTGGGGAACGGGTCCGGCGCGCCGCGCCAGCTGTTCATGCGCAGCACGAGGGTGTTGCCGGCCAGGTCCAGCAGCTGCTGCGAGGTGAAGGTGCGCAGGCCCCGCTGCGGCGCGCCGTACAGCGCGAGGCGAGTGCCATCGGGTTCGGTGAACAAGACCTCCTGGTTGCGCGTGAGCTTCGGACCGACCAGGCTGGCCAGGATCTCGCGCAGGGCGTAGGTGGCCACCACGTAGCCGGTGACCGTGCCACCGCTGAAGTGCGGCACGCACAGCTCCATCACCTCGAGGCCTGTGCCGTCTTGCTGGGGGAGGTAGTAGCTGGACGAGTAGGCGGGTTGACTCTGCCGCCGGGCCTGGGCGCAGGCCAGCTGCACGTCGGCGAGGGTGCCGGCGCGCAGCAGCCAGGCGTAGGCTGGCGGCCGGTAGGGAGAGTCGACAGCGGCCACGGTGTCTAGCGACTCGCGCCGCCATTCAATGCGCAGCAGTTCGCGGTGATCACGCAGCAGCTGAGAGGCCTGCGCGGTCCACTGGGCGCGGCTGCCCCGGGGCGGCCCGAAGGTGCTCAGGGCCTGCAGGCTCTGCGCGCGGCGCACCAGCCCGGTTCGGATGTCCTCGGCGGCTGCGGCGGTGTCGCTGTCCAGCTCGTCCTGCAGGTGCAGGGCTTCCTGTCGTCCGGCCAGCCACACCAAGGTGGCCAGCAGGGCCGCCACCAGGGGCACCAGCACCGCCCACAGGACACGCCGGGGAGTGTCTGGCGCTTCGGGGAGCTGCGCAGCGCTCACAGCACGCGGTGGTCCAGTGCGGGCAGCTGCTGGCGGCAGGCCCGCAGGCGCTGCGGCTCAAGCGCGGTGACGAGCACGCCAGGGCCTGCCTGCGCACGGCAGGCCAGCACCGCGCCCCAGGGATCAACCGCGAGGGAATGACCCCAGGTACGCCGCCCGTTCTCGTGGGTGCCGCCCTGCGCGGGCGCCAGCACGTAGGCGAGGTTCTCGATGGCGCGGGCCCGCAGCAGCGGCTCCCAGTGGGCCTGGCCGGTGGTGTGGGTAAAGGCGCTGGGCACCAGCAGCAGCTGGGCGCCCTGCGCGGACAGTTGGCGATAGAGCTCGGGAAAGCGCAGGTCGTAGCAGACCGACAGACCCACGCGCCAGGCCTGGCCGTCGCGCGCGGTCAGGTCGAAGGTGACGGGCTGCTGGCCGGGTTCGATGACGCGCGCCTCGTCGTAGCGCTCCTGCCCGTTGTCGAAGCGAAAGAGGTGGATCTTGTCGTAGCGCGCGACGCAGCGCCCGTCGGGCGCGTGGACCAGCGTGGTGTTGCGCACGCGCTGCGGATCCTCGGTGCGCAGCGGCAGTGTGCCGCCCACCAGCCACAGGCCCAGGTCGCGTGCGCAGGCGGCCAGGAAGTCCTGGACCTGCCCGGTGCCGTAGGCCTCGCGCGCGGCGAGCTTGTCGCCGTCCTGGCGCCCCATCAGGCAGAAGTACTCGGGCAGCACCGCCAGCTCGGCGCCCTCGCGCGCCGCCTGCGCCAGAAGCGTACGGGCGGCGTCAAGGTTGTCGGCGACGCGGGGGCCGGAGACCATCTGGATGGTGGCAGCGTGCAGGGCCATCAGTTGGTACCGCCCGTCGGGTTGGGCGCCGGGCGCGCGATCCGGGTGACGCGCGGCTCGGTCCAGGTGCCGTCAATGTGGAACTCCTGCGTCGCTGCGCGGGACAGCGGCTGGCGCAGGAACAGTTGCGCCAGGAAGCTGCCCAGGCCCACCGCGGGATTGATCACGCTGGCCACCAGCGAGGCGGTGCCGGCATTGATCTCCGGCACGACCACCACCTTGATGTCCTGGGTCTCGCGGGCGATGTCGGCCCGGCCGTCCATCAACACCGCGGCGTTGACGCCCTTCATCTGCAGGTTGTTGGTGGCGGCGATGCCCTGGGCGATGGTCACGTCGCCGCGCACGAAGTCGAAGGGGAAGCCCTCCGAGAACACGTCGCGGAAGTCCAGCACCAGGCGGCGCGGCAGGGCCTGCAGGCTGAGCACGCCCAGCAACTTGGCCAGGCCCGGGTCGGCCTTGAGGAACTGGCCCGATTCGACGTTGACGGCGAAGGCGCCACTGAGGGTGGGGTAATCCAGCGCCAGGGGCGAGCCCAGCCAGGCGACTTGGCCCTCGAGCTTGCCGCGCCCGCGGCGGATCACGTCGTTCATGCCGATGCGCGCGAGCAACTGGCCGGCATCCGCCACGTCCAGGCGGAAGTTCATGACAGTGCGGCGACGCTCGGCAGCGGCGCGGACGCCGCGGGACGCGGGCTGCTGCGCGCTGACGGCCACCCAGTTGCCGGTGGCGGTGAAGCTGGCCTCGGGCGTGGTCAGCGCCAGCCGGTTCAGGCGCCATTCGCTGCCACGGTTGACGGCGTCGATGTCCAGCCGGCCCAGCTTCTTGCCGCGCAATTCGAAGTCCTCGACCACGATGTCCAGGGCCGGGATGCTGGCGGGCTGTTCGTCCAGCAGGGACTCGACGTCGCTGGCCGCGGACGCGCCGACGGACAGCCGGGCCAGGCGGGCCAGCAGGCGGCCGGTGCCGCTGCCCGAGGGCTGTCGGTATTCGAGGTAGCCATTGAGTTGCGCGGCGTCGACGTTGGCCCGCCACAGCAGTCCCTCGCGCGAGCCCCCCACCAGGACGTTCTGGAAAGTGCGGCCGCTGACGGCGAACTCGCGTGCGCGAAGCACGGCCGTGGTGGGCAGGTAGCCCTGCACCGCCGGGGCGATGGCGCCGCCGCCGCCGCCAGCACCCGAGACGCCGGACGCGCCTGCAGGCCCCGGCGCCGAAAGCAGGCTGTCCCAGGCATCGACATTGAACTGCGCGAAGCTGATGTTGGCGTAGACCCCCTGCTCCGGCACCGGCGCGGACTCGCCCGGCCCCAGGCCCACGCCGATGGCACCGCGCAACACGCGCGGCTCGGGGCCGGAGACGTCACGCACGTAGGTGGCGAACGCCAGTCGGCCCAGCTCCACCGAGAGCCGGTCCTGCGGGCGGGTCGCTGCCCCCCCCTGGCGCAGGATCTCAAAGCGCAGGGGCAGTGCGGCATCGGCCGCCTTCGACAAGGGCGCGGGCAGGGACAGGGCCATGCCCTGCAGGCTGCTGGTGACCAGCACGTCGACGCCGCCGGGGCGCAGGCCCACCGTCGCCGAATAGGCCGTGGCGCCACTGGCCTGGCGTGCCATGCGGGCCACCGTGCCAAGCTCGCGCGCCTGGCGCAGGCCTTCGGCGGTGGCCGTGCCCTGGATGCGCACGAGGGAGGCGGGCTCGGGAGCGTTGGGCGCGGGCGCGCGCGTGCCGCCCTCCAGCCGCACGTCGCCGCCCAGGGCGCGGCCCTGCACGCCCGACAGCGTGAAGCCGCCCTCGGTGAAGGCAACGGCGCCACGCAGGCGCGACACGGACGGCACGTCCGGCATGAGCTGCAAGTCGTTGCCGTTGAAGGTGACGCCGCCCTGAACCGTGGCGCGTTCGGCCTGCGCCAGGGGGATCCCCAGGCGCAGGCGCACTTCGGCGGTGCCGGTCGCGGTGGCACCGGCAAAGGGCTGGCCCATCGACTGCGCCACCGGACTGGCGTTGAAGACGGCCAGCGACTCGGCCAGCGGTCCGCGCACCAGGCCGTTGACGGTCACGACCGAGGCGGAGAGATCGGCGATCGCGGCATCGGCCTGAACCTGCAGGCCAGGCACGCCGGCGAACCCCCCGCGTGCGCCGTTGATCTGCATGCCGTTGCGCTCGAAGACCAGCTCGCCCGACAGGCCCGTCAGGGCCCGCCAGGCACCGGACCCCTGACCGCGCGGCGCGTACGCATAGGTGACTCCGTTCACGCGGGTGCTGACGCGGAACTCGCCGGTGCCGGGAGCGGTGTAGGGAAAGTCGCGCAGGTCGCCGCGTACGCGGACGCGGCCCTCGCTGGCGCGGCCTGTCGTGAGCGACTCGCGCAGGTACTCACGGGTCGCCTTCGGCACGGACAGCGGCAAGTAACGCCAGACCCGCGCCGCCTCGGCACGGGCCACGTTCAGCTGCAAGTCGAGCACGCCGGGCCAGCGGCCTGCTGCCGTCTCTCCGGTGTGCCAGCTGAACTGGCCATCCACCTGCAGGTCCGCGTTGCGCAGCTTCAGGCCGGTGGCGCTGAGGGTGGTGCGGGTGTCCGTCTGCTGCCACTGCAGGTCGACGCTCAGCTGGTCGATCGGCACCCGCGGGTCCTCGAAGAGGCCGGGCAGCTCCAGCGCGCCGCGGTCGACCTGCAGGCGTCCCTTGCCGCCGCCCTCGGACACGTCGAAATCCAGCGTGACCCCGCGCAGGCCGGGGCGGCCGCTGGCGGCGTGCACCGGCAGCTCCAAGCCCGAGAGCCGGCCACGGGCCTGGAACTTGCGCGGGGCATCGACCGGGCCCTCCCAGCTGGCCTGCAGGTGGTCCACCAGCCCCTTGGGCGCGTGGGCCTCCAGCAGGGCACGGCTGGCGGCATCCAGGGGCAGGTGGCCCGCCAGCCGGCGCAGGGCGTCCAGGTCGAGTCGGTCCGCCTGGAGCTTGCCTTCGGCGGAACGCCGGCCTTCCGGCCCCTGCCAGGTCAGGGCCACGTTGCCGCCCGGCCAGCGGCGACCGTCGGGGGTCTGGAACTGCAGGTCGCGGGTCTGGAACTCGAAGCCCTGGGGCAGGCGCTTGCCCGCCAGCCGACCCGAGACCGACGACAGGAGCAGAGGCGCGCGGCCCGCCGCCAGGAGCGCGTCGACCCGCGAAAGCGAGACCTGCGCCGCCCCGCCGGTGATCTGCCCCCCCTCCACGTCGGCCCAGGCCTGCAGCGCGCCCTGGCCGGAACGCACCTCGATGCCCAGGTGGGCGTACTGGCGCAAGTGGGACAGATCGACCCCGTCGAAGTCGGCGTACATCTGGCCCTTCCAGTCCTGCCAGCGGCCAGGATGCGTGGACAGCAAGGGCTGGCGGAAGACGCCGCGCAGGCTGAAGCGCTGGCCCCAGGCGGCCGGCGGCGTAGCGTCCAGGCGCATGGCGTGGCGCAGCGCGCCGTTGCGTACGACGAACTGCAGGTCCGACAGCACCAGGGGAGGGGCGCCTCGCAGCTCGTCGGTCCAGCGCAAGGTGCCGCCCAGAACCACCACCTCGCGCTGGCGGAAGAACCAGTCAGCGGCGCGCTCGTCGTCGCCGCCACGCGAGACGTCCATCCCGGCCACCCACAGGCGGCCGTCGACCGAGCGGCGCATGTCCAGTTCGGGTCCCTCGACATACAGCTGCTCGAAACCCAGATTCCACAGGGATCGCGGCGAGAGGGCCACCACCACGCGCGACAGCCGCAGCGCCGCACGGTCCTGGGCGTCGTGCAGCACCACGTCGCGCAGTTCGATGGAGGGCATGATGCTGTCGCTGCGCGCACTGACAGACGCGATGCGCACAGGTATCCCCAGCACCTGCGTGGCCTGGCGTTCCAGGACGGGGCGCCATTGGTCTATTCGCGGCACAATCCATCCGTGCAAAGTGCCCCAGGCGAGCGCCAGCAGCAGCCAGAAGACCACGAGGGTCCACCACAGGCCGCTGGCGAGGGCGCTGACCGCCCGCCAACGGCGCAAGGGCTGCAAAGAATCTTTCATGGAAACGAGGACGTGGCAGGAATTATGACCCCCGGTGCAGCGCAAGGCACTTCGGTGGGTCCGGCCATGGCGCCCCCGTCCGACCACTCCCGCTTCGCCCAGCGCCTGCGCCGGCGCTATCCCGCCGAACTCGGGCTGCTGCCGCCCGGCCCGCCCTCGCACGCCACCCTGGCTGCGGCCTTCCAGGCCCTGCGCGCGCGAGGCGACGACCTATCCACCGCGCTGCGCGTCCTGCGCCAGATCGTGATGGAGCGCCTGATCGTGCTCGATTGCGACCAGCAGGCGCCCCTGGACACGATCACGGCGGCCGTCACCGAACTGGCCGAATTCACGTTGGACCAGGCCTGCATGGCCGCACAGGCGCAACTGGATGCCACCCACGGCGCACCACAGGGGCCACCGGGCCAGCGCGCGCACCTGTGGATCCTGGGCATGGGCAAGCTGGGCGCGCGCGAGCTGAACGTGTCCAGCGACATCGACCTGATCTACATCTACGACCACGACGGCGAGACCGCTGGCGTGGAGGGTGGGCGCGCGCGCATCTCCAACCACGAGTACTTCGCCAAGGCGGTTCGCCTGATCTACGGCCTGATCGGCGAGACCACCGAGCACGGCTTCGTGTTCCGCGTCGACCTGGCGCTGCGCCCCAATGGCAATTCCGGGCCGCCGGCGGTATCGCAAGACGCCCTGGAGGAATACCTGCAGGTGCAGGGTCGCGAGTGGGAACGCTTCGCCTGGCTCAAGAGCCGCGTGGTGGCCCCGCGTGAGGCCATCGCCAACCGCAGCGCGCGTTCGCTGCGCGGCACCATCCTGCCCTTCGTCTTCCGCCGCTACCTGGACTACAGCGTCTTCGAGTCCCTGCGGGTGCTGCACCGGCAGATCCGCGAGCACGCGTCGCGTCGCAGCGCCGGCCGGCCCGAGCGGGCCAACGACGTCAAGCTCTCACGCGGCGGCATCCGAGAGATCGAGTTCATCGTGCAGCTGCTGCAGGTGGTGCGCGGCGGCCAGTTCCCCGAACTGCGTACCCGGCCCACGCTGGCCGCCCTGCAGCGGGTGGCCGCCGCGGGCCTGATGCCGCAGGCCACCGCCGACGCGCTGGCACAGGCCTATGTGTTCCTGCGACGCGTGGAGCACCGCATCCAGTACCTGGACGACCAGCAGACCCATGTGCTGCCCATGGGGTGCGAGCCCGCCGACGGCGACCTGGCCTGGATCGGGCGCACCATGGGCTACCCCGACTGCACCGCCTTCCTGCAGGTGCTGGACGCGCACCGTGAACTGGTGGCGCAGGAGTTCGACACCCTGCTCGGGCAGGACGAGGAGTGCAAGGGCTGCGGCGGCCCCAAGGCGGCGCGCGCTGCCTCGGCCACGGACTTCGACAGCCTGCTGCAGGGCCTGCCGCCGCAGCTGCGCGAGCGCGTGGCCAGCTGGCAGACGCACCCGCGCGTGCTGTCGCTGCGCGAGGACGCGCGCGCCCGGCTGGTGAAGCTGGTGGCGCGCACCGCGCAGTGGCTGCAGGAAGGCCGAGTGAGCGAAGACGCCGCCCTGCGCATGGCCGACTGGATCGAGCCGCTGCTGCGCCGCGAGAGCTACCTGGCCCTGCTTCTGGAGCGACCCGGCGTACACGAGCGCCTGCTGCGCGTGCTGGGCGTGGCGCGCTGGCCGGCCCGCTACCTCCTGAAGCACCCCGGCGTGATCGACGAACTGGCCGGCGACGCGCTGCTGCGCGAACGCTTCCGGCCCACAGAGTTCGAGAACGAACTCGAACAGCGCCGGCAGGCCCTGGCGCGTACCGGCGAGGACGACGACGAGGCACTCCTGAACCTGCTGCGCCGCGCCCACCACGCGGAGGTGTTCCGCACCCTGGCGCGCGACATCGAGGGACGGCTGACCGTCGAGCAGGTGGCCGACGACCTGAGCGCGCTGGCCGACGCGGTGCTGCGGGTGACCGCCCGCTGGGTGTGGCAGCGCCTGAAGTCACGCCACCGCGACGAGCCGCAGTTCGGGATCATCGGCTACGGCAAGCTGGGCGGCAAGGAACTGGGCTACGGCAGCGACCTGGACATCGTCTTCGTCTACGAAGACCCGCACGAGGCTGCCGCCGAGACCTACGCCGCGTTCGTGCGTAAGTTGATCAACTGGCTCACCACCAAGACCGCCGAGGGTGACCTGTTCGAGATCGATACCGCGCTGCGCCCCAACGGCAGCTCGGGCCTGCTGGTGACCAGCTTCGACGCCTATGCCAACTACCAGCAAAACCGCGGCAGCAACACCGCCTGGACCTGGGAGCACCAGGCCATGACGCGCGCGCGCTTCGTGCTGGGCGAGCCCGCACTGGAGAAACGCTTCGACGCTGTGCGCGAGGCGGTGATCAGCGCGCCGCGCGACGTGGCCGCCCTGCGCGCCGAGATCGTGGCCATGCGCGCCAAGGTGGCGGCGGCGCATCCCGTGCAGGCTGACTGCTTCGACGTCAAGCACAGCCCCGGCGGCATGGTCGACGCCGAATTCGCGGTGCAGTTCCTGGTGCTGTCGCAGTCGGCAGCTCACCGCGAGCTCCTCCCCAACGCCGGCAACATCGCGCTGCTGCAGCGCGCGCAGGCAAGCGGCCTGCTGCCGGACGGCGTGGGCCAGGGCGCGGCCGACGCCTACCGCAACCTGCGCCGCGCCCAGCATGCGGCGCGGCTGAACGAACACCCCACCCACGTGCCTGCCGGCCAGATGACCGCTGAGCGCGACGCGGTGCTTGCCCTGTGGCGCGCCGTCTTCGGCTAGCGCGCCGGCCTGCTCCAGGAAAAGAAAGCTCAGGCCGCAGCCGCCTGAGGCGCCACGCCCGGCCCGATCGCCGCCGCCATCTCCTTGCGGTAGCGATTCAGGTCTTGCACGCTCTGAAAGCTGCGCTCCATCAGCAGGCTCATGTTGTGCAGGATGCGGTCCACCACCTTGCTTTCCCACACCGCGTCGAAGTTGATCTGCTTGTCCAGCCAGTGCTCCAGCCACTTCGGGTCGGGCAGGCGGCTCTGGATCGTGTCGCGCGGGAACAAGTGCTTGTTCACGTGCAGGTTGGTCGGGTGCAGGGCCTGGGCGGTACGGCGGGCACTTGCCATCAGCACGCCGATCTTGGCGAATGCGGCGCGTGCCTCGTTGCCGCAGTTCTGGATGGCGCGCTTCATGTAGCGCAGGTAGGCGCCGCCGTGGCGGGCCTCGTCCTGGCTCAGCGTGTTGTAGATGTGCTTGATCACCGGCTCGGTGTGCCACTGGCTGGCGCGGCGGTACCAGTGGTTCAGGCGGATCTCGCCGCAGAAATGCAGCATCAGCGTCTCCAGCGCTGGCGCCGGCTCGAACTCGAACCGCACCTCGTGCAGCTCCTGCTCGGTAGGCGCGAGGTCGGGGCGGAAGCGGCGCAGATACTCGATCAGCACCAGGGAGTGCTTTTGCTCCTCGAAAAACCAGATCGACATGAATGCCGAGAAATCGCTGTCGTTGCGGTTGTCTCGCAGGAACATCTCGGTGGCCGGCAGCGCCGACCACTCGGTGATCGCGTTCATCTTGATGGTCTGCGCCTGCTCGTCAGACAGCTTGGCGGCGTCGAAGCTGGACCAGGGGATGTCCTTGTCCATGTCCCAGCGGACGGACTCGAGCTGTTTGAACAATTCGGGGTAGAGCATGTCGGGTTTTCAAAGCCGACACAATTTTACGCGCCCATCAAAGAGCACTACGGGCCTGAACGACCTGCTTTCCCCCAACGGGCACGCGGTTTATCGCTGAGCCAGAATGTGACTTGACTGTTCAATCCCTACCGGCCGATACCGCCATGAAACACTTCCTGACCGCGTTAACGCTCCTGTGGGGCTTCATGGGGGCCGCCTCGGCCCAGCAGGCGCCGGCCTGCCCGCCCCTCCTGAACCACACCTTCCCGCGGCTGCAGGACGAGAAACCCCAGTCCCTGTGCCAGTACAGCGGCAAGGTCCTGCTGATCGTGAACACCGCCAGCTACTGCGGCTTCACCCCCCAGTACAAGGGGCTGGAAGAGCTGCATGCCCGCTACAAGGACCGCGGCCTGGTGGTGCTGGGCTTTCCGTCCAACGACTTTGCCCAGGAAAAGGGCAGCAACAAGGACATCGCGGACTTCTGCGAGAACACCTTCGGGGTCAAGTTCCCCATGTTCGGCAAGTCGGCGGTGCGCGGCAGCGACGCCAATGCACTGTTCCGCCAGCTCGCAGCAGAGAGCGGACGCGCGCCGCTTTGGAACTTCCACAAATACCTGGTGGGCCGCGAAGGGAAAGTAATCGCTAACTACACAAGCATGACTGGCCCCACTGACCGCTCCCTGGTGGCGGCGATTGAGCGGCAATTGTCGGGGGGGGGCTTGCCGGGCAAAAACTGAACAGTAATAATGCAGACTGGACAGTTCAAAACGCCCGGCACCGATGTTCACTTCCGCTGACCTTTTTGCAGGAACCCCTGAACGGCCGGGCAAGTCCACCGCTTATTGCTGCGAAGTCCACCGGGCGCAAGCCTGGCGGCAATCCAGGGACGGTTCTTCTCCTCCTCCCTCTCTCCTTTTTTCGTTCCAGGGCGCTTCGCAGCTCCTTTCTTCCTGCGGCCGGTCCGCCGCGGCGGACCTTCGGTGAAGGTCGCCGTCGTCGGCTCCGGCATCTCCGGCCTCGCGGCCTGCCACGCGCTGCACGGGCACGCCCATGTCACCCTCCTCGAATCCGGCGACTACTTCGGAGGCCACACCCATACGGTGGACGTCACCCTGCCCGATGCGCAGGGCCGCCCGGTCACCCACGGCGTGGACACCGGCTTCCTGGTGTTCAACGAGCGCACCTACCCGCACCTGATCGCGCTGTTCGCGCAATTGGGCATCGCCACCGCGAAGTCCGACATGTCGTTCTCGGTGCAGGTGCCGCAGGCCCTGGGCGGGCAGGCCCTCGAATGGAGCGGCACCAGCCTGGACACCGTCTTCGCCCAGCGCGCCAACCTGCTGCGCCCGCGCTTCTGGCGCATGCTGCGTGACCTGGTGCGATTCAACACGCTGGCCACGCGCCTGGCGCAGTCTGGCGCCGACGCGGCCCTGATGCAGCCCCTGGGCGCCTTCCTGGACCAGCACGCCTTCTCGCGCGAATTCCGCGAGTGGTATTTCCTGCCCATGCTCGGTTGCATCTGGAGCTGCCCCACCGACCAGATGCTGCAGTTCCCGGTCAGCACCATGATCCGCTTTTGCCACAACCACGGCCTGATACAGGTCACTGACCGGCCGCAGTGGTGGACGGTCGATGGCGGCGCGCGCCAGTACGTGAAAAAGATCGTGGAGCGCGTGGACGACGCCCGCACGGCCACGCCGGTGCGCGCGGTGGTGCGTGCCGACGACGGCGTGCGGGTGCGAACCGACGCCGGCTGGGAGCGCTTCGACCGCCTGGTGCTGGCCACGCACAGCGACCAGGCCCTGGGCCTCTTGGCCGACGCCTCGCCGCTGGAGCGCGAGCTGCTCGGCGCGATCCGCTACCAGCCCAATCGCGCAGTGCTGCATACCGACACCTCGGTGCTGCCGCAGCGGCGCAAGGCCTGGGCCGCCTGGAACTACGAGCGCGGCACCGACAGCGCCGAACAGGCAGGCGTGTGCCTGCACTACCTGCTCAATCAGCTGCAGCCCCTGCCCTGGGCGCAGCCGGTGGTTGTCTCCCTCAACCCGGTGCGCGAGATCGATCCGTCGAAGGTGATCGGCGACTACGACTACGCCCACCCGGTGTTCGACCTCGCTGCCATCCGCGCGCAGACCCGCATGCACGAGGTGCAGGGCCATCGTGCCACCTGGTTTGCGGGCGCCTGGATGGGATATGGCTTCCATGAAGACGGCCTGAAGGCGGGACTCGCCGCAGGCCGCGCGGTGCGCGCGAACCTCGAGGGCGCTGCGCGGGCTGCCTCGCCCGCTACGCCGCCGGCGGAGGCCCTGGCGTGACCTCGCTGCGGCGGACCCCGCTCGCGGGCATGCCCGCGCAGCCGATGATCGGGTTTGGCCAGGTGCGTCACACGCGCCTGCGCCCCGCGCGCAACGCCTTCGCCTACCCCACCTACTTCCTGCTGCTGCCGATGCGTGCGATGCACCGCGCAGGCAGCGGCGCACTCGCCCACAACCGGTGGGGCGCCCTGAGCTTCCACGACCGCGACCACGGCGACGGCCGCGACAACGCGCTCGAGTGGCTGGACGCGCTCCTGCGCAGCGAAGGCATCACCGACGCCGACGGCGAAGCCTGGCTGCACTGCTATCCGCGCGTGTTCGGATTCACCTTCAAGCCGGTGAGCTTCTGGTACTGCCACCGCGACGACGGCAGCCTGCGTGCCGTCGTCGCCGAGGTGAACAACACCTTCGGTGAGCGCCACTGCTACCTGCTGGACGCGCCAGCCTTCGGCGCCGAGCTGCGCGCTGACAAGGTGTTCCATGTCTCGCCTTTCTGCACGCTGGCCGGCGGCTATCGTTTCCGCTTCATGGTCACGCCCGGGTGCGAACGCACCGTCGTGCGCATCGACTACGACGACGCCGAGGGCACGCTGCTGCAGACCAGCGTGAGCGGCGCGCTCGAGCCCGTGACCGCCACATCGCTGCGGCGCGCCGTCTGGCGCTACCCCGCGATGACCCTGGGCGTGATCGCCCGCATCCACTGGCAGGCGCTGCGCCTGTGGATCAAGCGCGTACGCTTCGTACGCAAGCCGCAGCCGCCCGAACTTTTCGTCACTCGCTGACCTGCATTCCACGAACGACGGACATGAACACGCAGACGACCACCCTCTCCGAGTTCGCGCTTCCGGCCGGCGCGCCGGCCGCGGCGCGCACCGCGCTCTCGCTGCTGCAGCGCCTGAAGCACGGCACGCTCACCGTCCAACTGCCCGATGGCACGATGCGGCACTTCGGCAGCGGCCAGGGGCCGCAGGCCGCCCTCACGCTTCGCAACTGGAATGCCTGCGCCGCGGCCCTGAAATCCGGCGACATCGGCTTTGCCGAGACCTACATCGCCGGCGACTGGACCACACCCCAACTGGCCGACCTGCTGCGCGTGTTCATCGTGAACCGGCGCGAAATCGAGGACGTGATCTACGGCACCTGGGCGGGCCGCCTGCTGCACCGCCTGCGCCACCTGCTGAATCGCAACACCCGCGCCAACAGCCAGAAGAATATCCACGCCCACTACGACCTGGGCAACGCCTTCTATAGCCTGTGGCTGGACGGGACCATGAACTACTCGTCGGCCTGGTTCGACGGCGACCGCTCGCAGCCCATGGCGCAGGCGCAGCATGCCAAGGTGCGCCGCGCGCTGCGCATGGCGGGCGTGCGCCGGGGCGACCGCGTGCTGGAGATCGGTTGCGGCTGGGGCGCGCTGGCTGAAGCCGCGGTGCGCGAGTTCCGCGCCGACCTTGTGGGCGTCACCCTGTCCACCGAGCAACTGGCGCACGCGCAAGCGCGCATGGCACCCTTGAACACGCATGCAGCGTCGGCTGAACTGCGCCTGCAGGACTACCGCGACATCCAGGACGGTCCCTATGACGCGGTCTGCTCCATCGAGATGGTCGAGGCCGTGGGCCGCGAGTACTGGTCCGACTACTTCCGCGCCATCGCGCGCCTGCTCAAGCCAGGCGGCCGTGCCTGTATCCAGAGCATCGTCATCGACGACGCGCTGTGGGACCGCTACATCCGCTCCACCGACTTCATCCAGCAGTACATCTTCCCGGGCGGCTGTCTGCCCTGCCCACGCGAATTCCGCCGTGAGGCGCAGGCCGCGGGCCTGGCCGTGGTCGATGAATTCGCCTTCGGCGGCGACTACGCCGAAACGTTGCGCCGTTGGCGCGACGCCTTCCTCGCTGCCAAGGCGCAGGTCCTGCAACTGGGTTTTGATGAGAGGTTCATCCGCACATGGGAGTTCTATCTCGCCTATTGCGAAGCCGCGTTCGACGAGGCGAATATCGACGTCGTCCAGTACACGCTGCACAAGGTCTGAGGGCCGTCCCGGATGCGGGGGGCGCTGACCGCCTCGCCGCCCACCCGTTCACGGCCCTGCTGGTGTGTGCCTGCGCGATCGTGCTGTGCCTGTCCGCAACGGCGCGCGCCAACGCGCCATCGGAGCGGCTGCCCGCCGCCGTCGCCACGCAGGCCGGCGCCGAGCTCGTGCCCGCTGGCCGCGGGCGCCTGACCTGGTGGGGCTTCGAGGTCTATGACGCCGCGCTGTGGACGCCATCCGGCTTTCGCGTGGAGCAGTTCGCCAGCCATCCCTTCGTGCTGGAGTTGACCTACCAGCGCAATTTCACCGCCACCGAGATCAGCCGGGCCTCGCTGCAGGAGATGCGGCGGCACGGCCCCCTGGACGCGGCGCAGGCCGAGCGCTGGCAGGCCCAGCTCACGGCGGCCCTCCCCGAAGTCCGCCGGGGCGACCGCATCGCCGGTGTGTACCGGCCCGGACAAGGCGTGGTCTTCTTTCACAACGGGCGGCCGGCCGGTGAAGTGGCCGACGCGCAGTTCGCGCGCCTGTTCTTCGCCATCTGGCTGGGTGAGGCCACCTCGGCACCGGCGCTGCGCCAGGCCCTGACCGCAGGGTCCGCACGGTGACGCCCATGAGCCCTGCCGCCCGCGCCTTCGGCACCGCCGACGGCCTGCGCTATGGCCTGCTGGGCCTGCCCCTGGCCTTCGTGGCCTTGCCGCTGTACGTGGTGGTGCCGCACCACTACGCCAGCGCCTTCGGCATCCCGCTGGCCCTGCTCGGGGGTGTGCTGCTGGCCGCGCGCCTGCTCGATGCGCTGGTCGACCCCCTCATCGGCCGCGGCATCGACCGGCTCTTCGCGCGCTCGGGGCGCGCGGTGCTCGGCGTAGGCGCGGCGGCCGCCTGCGTCCTGGCCCTGGGCTTCCATCTCCTGTTCTTTCCGCCGGTACGCGATGTCTCCGCGGTGATGGCCTGGCTGGCCGTGACGCTGGCCGTCACCTACCTGGCCTTTAGCGCCCTCACCGTAGCCCACCAGTCCTGGGGCGCGATGCTCGGTGGCGACGAAGCGCAACGCGCGCGCATCGTCGGATGGCGCGAGGGCTTGGGCGTGGCTGGTGTGCTCGTCGCCTCGGTCGCACCCGCCACGCTGGGGCTGCCCCTGACCACCGCCCTCTTCGCTTTGCTCCTGGCCGCGGGCTGGCTGGCGTGGGCCCGCAGCCTTCAGCCGCAGGCGAAATCCGCAGCCCCCGATGACACGGGCGCCGTGTGGCTGCCGCTGCGCCGGCCGGCCTTTCGCCGCCTGCTCGCGGTGTTCATGCTCAATGGCATCGCCAGCGCGGTACCCGCCACCCTGGTGCTGTTCTTCGTGCAGGACCGCCTGCAGGCGCCGCGCACCTGGGAGCCCGCCTTCCTGGGCCTGTACTTCCTGTGCGCCGCGCTGTCCATCCCGCTGTGGCTGCGGCTCGTGCGGCGCGCAGGCCTGGCGCGCAGCTGGCTGGCGGGCATGGGCCTGGCCATCGCCGCCTTCGTCTGGACCGCGGGCCTGGGAGAAGGTGACGCGCCGATGTTCCTGGCGGTGTGCGCTGCGTCCGGCCTCGCGCTGGGCGCCGACCTGGCCCTGCCCGGCGCGCTGCTGGCGGGCCAGATTCAGGACGCGGGCGACCGCGGACGCCACGAGGGCGCCTACTTCGGTTGGTGGAACTTCGCCACCAAGCTCAATCTCGCCCTGGCCGCGGGCCTGGCCCTGCCCCTGCTCGGTCTGGCCGGCTACGCGCCCGGCGCGCGTGACGCCCAGGCCCTGTCCGCACTCACCTTCGCGTATGGCGTGCTGCCCTGCGCCCTGAAGCTGCTCGCCGCCGCCGGCCTGTACCTCACCCTGATCCGCCCCGACACCGCCACCTCCAAGGTCACGCCATGAAACGACGCCTCCTGCTTGCCGCCGCCCCCGCCACCCTGGCCCTGATGGCAGGCTGCGCCAGCCCGGACATCGCCGATTACCAGGGCGAAAAGCCCGTGCTGGACCTGCGCACCTACTTCAACGGCACGGTGGATGCGTGGGGTGTGTTCACCGACCGCTCCGGCAAGGTCGTCAAGCGCTTCACTGTCGTCATGGACTGCACCTGGCAGGGCGATGAGGGCGTGCTGGACGAAGCCTTCACCTACTCCGACGGCAGCACACAGCGGCGGGTCTGGCGGGTGCGCAAGGGGCCCGACGGCCGCTACACCGGCACCGCCGACGACGTGGTCGGCCAGGCCCAGGGCCAGGCGCGCGGCAACGCGCTGCGCTGGCGCTACACCCTGGCGCTGCCGGTGGACGGGCGCGTGTGGCATGTGGACTTCGACGACTGGATGTACCTGATGTCCGAGAAGGTCCTGCTCAATCGCGCCACCATGAGCAAGTTCGGCGTCACCCTCGGAGAAGTGACCCTGTCCTTCACCAAGCGATGAACGACCTGCACCTGCAACCCCCAGCGCCGTCGCCCGCCCCCAAGCGGCGTGGCTGGTTCGCGCCGCTGAATCCGCCGCTGGCCGACTGGACCGGCCGGCGCGTGTGGCTGCTGGGGGCGTCCACCGGCATCGGCCGCGCCGTGGCCGATGCATTGCACGCGCAGGGCGCACAGGTGATCGTCTCCGCGCGTGGCGAGTCGGCCCTGCAGTCGCTTGCCGCCAGCCACCCGGGCCTGCAGGTGCGCGCTCTGGACGCTACCGACGGCGATGCCGTCGCACGCATCGCCGCGGACATTGCGCAGGCCGGCGGCATCGACTGCGCGGTGTACTGCGCGGGCTACTACCGCGCACAGCGCGCCAGCGCCTTCGACCTGAAGGAGATGCTGCGGCACGAGCAGGTGAACTACACCGGGGCGCTGCACATGCTGGCGGCGGTCCTGCCCCCGATGCTGGCGCGTGGCAGCGGGCACATCAGCCTCGTGAGCAGCGTAGCCGGCTACCGCGGCCTGCCCAATGGCCTGGCCTACGGCCCGACCAAGGCGGCCCTGATCAACCTGGCCGAGACGCTGTACATCGACCTGCAGGACCACGGCATCGGCGTGAGCCTGATCAACCCCGGCTTCGTGGAGACGCCACTGACCGCACAGAACGAATTCGAGATGCCCGCCCTGATCTCACCGCAGCAGGCCGCCGGCGCCATCCTGCAGGGATGGCGCGAAGGCCGCTTTGAGATCCATTTCCCCAAGCGCTTCACGCTAGGCGTGAAGCTGCTGGGGTTGCTGCCATTTCGGTTCTATCAGGCCGCGGTACGCCGCATCACCGGGCTGTAGCGTCCGGGCGCCGCAAAGAGACCCGCGCGGGCGCCGCCCACGGATCGTGGCGCCAGGCGTGACGGCGCCTCAGGCTGGCTTGGACTCGATGAAGCTGGCGCGCTGCATCAGCTTGTCGTACAGGCGCGCGAGGTTGGGGTAGGGTGCGCGCCAGTCGATCTGAGGGAAGCGGAAATCCAGGTACCCCAGGGTGCAGCCCACCGCGATGTCGGCCAGGGTCAGGTGGATGCCTGCGCAAAACGCCTTGTCCCCCAGGCCCAGGCTCATGGCCTTGAGGCTGGCATGGGTCTTGTCCAACTGGCGGTCGATCCAGGCCTGGCTGCGCTCGGCGGCCTTGCGCCCGGCCCAGTGCTGCTCCAGGCGCGCCAGGATCAGGGCGTCCAACACGCCATCGGCCAGGGCCTCCCAGGTCTTGACCTCGGCACGCTCGCGGCCCACCGGCGGAATCAGCTTGCCCACCGGCGAGAGTGTGTCCAGGTATTCGACGATGACCCGCGAATCGAACAGCGCCTCGCCGCCCTCCATCACCAGGCAGGGTACCTTGCCCAATGGGTTGGACTGCATGATGGCGGTGTCGGCACTCCAGACATCCTCGAGCACCAGCTGGTAATCCAGCTTCTTCTCGGACATCACGATGCGCACCTTGCGCACATAGGGGCTGCTGATGGCTCCGATCAGTTTCATGGGCAGGACTTTCCGTCATTCGCGAGTTAGGCCGCGCATTTTAGGTCGAAGCCCTGCCGCCAAGAAGAACCCCCGTGGGGGACACCTACAATTAACAGCATGACGCTTTCCACCATCGCCGCGCTGTCCCCGCTGGACGGCCGCTACGCCGCGCGCCTGGCGCTGCTGCGTCCGCTCATGAGCGAAATGGGCTTCATGCACAAGCGGGTGCAGGTCGAGGTCTGCTGGTTCATCGCCCTTTCCGATGCCGGCTTTGCAGAATTCAAGCCGCTTTCTTCGGGTGCGCGCACTTACTTGCTGGGCCTGGTGAAGAACTTCTCCGAGGCCGACGCCATCGCCATCAAGGAGATCGAGAAAACCACGAACCACGACGTCAAGGCCGTGGAGTACTGGATCAAGTCCAAGTTCGAGGCCCGCCCCGAGCTGCGCGCCGCCGCTGAATTCGTTCACTTCGCCTGCACCAGCGAAGACATCAACAACACCAGCCACGCGTTGCAGCTCAAGGCGGCGCGGGAGCAGGTGATCCTGCCTACGCTGGACGGCATCATCGCCAAGCTGCGCGAGATGGCGCATGCGTACGCCGACGTGCCCATGCTCAGTCGCACCCACGGCCAGACCGCCAGCCCCACCACCGTGGGCAAGGAGGTCGCCAACGTGGTCGTGCGCCTGGCTGCCGCCCGCGAGCGCATCGCCAGCGTCAAGCTCCTGGCCAAGATGAACGGCGCGGTGGGCAACTACAACGCCCACCTCTCGGCCTGGCCCGACTTCGACTGGGAGGCCTTCAGCCGCAAGCTGGTCGAATCGCCCGAACCCTTAGGCCTGGGCCTGACCTTCCAGCCCTATAGCATCCAGATCGAGCCGCACGACTACATGGCCGAACTGTTCGATGCGATCGCGCGGCTGAACACCATCCTGATCGACTGGGCGCGCGACGTCTGGGGCTACATCAGCCTGGGCTACTTCAAGCAGAGGCTGCGCGAGGGCGAGATCGGTTCGTCCACCATGCCGCACAAGGTCAACCCGATCGACTTCGAGAACGCCGAAGGCAACCTGGGCCTGGCCAACGCGCTGCTGCGGCACCTGGCCGAGAAGCTTCCGGTCTCGCGCTGGCAGCGTGACCTCACCGATTCCACCGTACTTCGCAACATGGGCGTGGCACTGGGCTATTCAGTCCTGGCCTATCACTCGATGGGCGTGGGCCTGGGCAAGCTCGAACTCAATGCCGAGGCCCTGGCGAAGGACCTGGACAACGCCTGGGAAGTCCTGGCCGAACCCATACAAACCGTCATGCGCCGCTATGGCGTGCAGGGCGCGTACGAGAAGCTCAAGGAAGTCACGCGCGGCAAGACCGTGCGCCCCGAAGACCTGCACGCCCTGATCCGTTCGCTGGCGATCCCCGAGACTGAGAAGACGCGACTGCTGGCGATGACGCCTGCGAGCTACACCGGTTTAGCCGCCGCCCTCGCAAGACGCGCGTGAAGTGATCTGCCTTGGCGCTTAAGTCCACCATCTTCAAGGCCAGCGTGCAGCTGGCCGACATCGACCACGGCTACTACGCCGACCACGCGCTCACGCTGGCCCGCCACCCCAGCGAGACCGACGAGCGCATGATGATCCGCCTGGCCGCCCTGGCCCTGAACGCGCACGAGCTGCAATCCACCTGCGGCGGTGACGGCACCCTGGCCTTCGGCGCCGGCCTGTCCGACCCCGACGAACCCGATGTCTGGCTGCGCGATTTCACCGGGCGTGCGCGCCTGTGGATGGAGATCGGCCAGCCCGAGGACAAGCCCCTGGCCAAGGCCTGCAGCAAGGCCGACCGCGTACGCCTGTACTGCTTCTCACACGCCGCCGAAGTCTGGTGGCGCGGCATCGAGGGCAAGCTCACGCGCCTGTCCAGCCTGGAGGTGTTCCGCATTCCCACGGATACCAGCCAGCAGCTGGCCACGCTCGCGGCGCGCACAATGCAGTTGCAGGCGACGGTGCAGGAAGGCGTGCTGATGCTCGGTGACGGCCAGCGCACCATCGATATCGAACCCGTGCGCTGGAAGTGAAGGCCGGTGCGCGCGTAGGCGCCAGGGTCATGCTGCCGCTGGCTTGGGCGCGCCTTGCGAGGCACCTTCCGCCGCGCGCTCCCTGTAGCGATTGAAGCGCCAGGCGTCGCCCTCGATCGTGATGCGCCGCCAGGTGGCCCGTTTCTCGGCTGGCGACATCGAGGGCCAGTGCTGCACTTCATCGAAGGTGCGGCCGCACCCCTTGCACATCGCGTCGCCCTGGCTGGTCGAACAGATTGCGATGCAGGGCGTGTCGGGCGTGGTGTCGTACCAGGCCTTCCAGGCCGCATAGGCCTGGGCCGGAAAGCCCTTCTCCGCGGCCTCGTCCTCGTGGTGGAACACCATGAGGGCATAGACCTCGGCCAGGGCGCGCAACTCGGGGGCCAGCGTGATTCCATCGGGCGACGGCTTCTTCTCGCGCCAGTAGTTGATCGCGGCTTCGATGTCGGTGATGTGGATGGAAGGCATGGCGGCGGGGGACGCGGATGATAGCGCCTACCCGTCGACAGCGCGGCCAGATGCTATTCTTTCCCGGTGAAAACGAGCCCCCATATCCGCCCACTGCGTGCGGCCTGCCGCCGCCCGAAGCGCTCATGAAACTCATCGCCAAGTGGCTCCTGAGCGCCACGGCCCTGGTCTTCGTCGCACAGGTCTATGCGGGCGTGGAGGTCACCAGCTTCTCCACGGCCATGATCGCCGCCCTGGTAATCGGCCTGCTCAATCTCTTCATCCGGCCGGTGCTGGTCCTTCTGACGCTGCCGGTCACGGTGCTCACCCTGGGTCTGTTCCTGTTCGTGATCAACGCGCTGATGTTCTGGTGGGCCGCCAGCTTCCTGGACGGCTTTCATGTCACCGGCTTCGGCGCCGCCCTCGTGGGTTCGCTGATCTACTCAGTCCTCGGCCTGGTGATCGACCTAGCGCTCGAGCGCCTGTTCTCGAAGCAGTGATTCCACCGCGCGCGCGCGCGCGTCGATGATGGACGCCTCGATGTGGTCCTGCGCGGCGCGGCGCGCCAGGTCCTGTGCGGAGCGCAGGCGATCGAGTGCCGCGGGGTAGTCGAGCCAGGCCACGCGCGCCTCGGCCTCGGAGCGGATCGCACGCAGGGCCTGTCCCTGCGCCGCCTGCGCGGTCGATAGTGCCTGCCATGCGGTGCCGTCGGCGGGATGCAGGGACACCCAGGTCTGCAGGCGCCCCACCGCCTCGGCGGCCCGGCCGGCACGCACGGCGGCCTGCGCCGACAGCAGGATCTCCGGTCGCGCCGGTGCGGTCCCTGCATCGGCCAGTGCGCGGGCGGTATCGCCGGCGGCCAGGGCCACTTCGGCCGAGAGCAGGCGCGCCAGGCGCACGCCGACCGGTTGATCCGCCACCGCCGGTGCAAGGCGTTCCTGGTAGCTGCGGGCGCGCGCGGTGTCGCGCAGCTGGATCGCCGCGAGCGCACCGGCGTACCAGGCGGCGGCTCGCCGCTCCAGGGGCGCGTCGGCAGGCACGGTATCGGCCTCGCGCACGAGGGCCTGATGCAGCTCGACGCCGCCGGTGGACAGGGCCCGCGCGCGCGCCGCCATCAATGCATGCTCCAGATCGGGGCGGGGCGGGGCGGGGCGTTCGCCCAGGGGCTGGCGCGAACGCATGTCCACGATGCGCTCCAGGGTCAGGGGGTGCGTGCGCAGGTAGGGAAAGGCGCCGTTGTCGTTCAGGCGGGACGACTGCTGCAGCTTCTCGAACATCGTCACGAAGCCCTGCCCCTGGAAACCGGCCTGCGTGAGCACGCCCAGGCCGATGCGGTCGGCCTCGCGCTCCATGTCACGCGAGAAATTCAGCTGACCCTGCACGCCGGCCGCCTGCCCGCCGGTGATCAGGGCCGCCGCCGCGTCCGGGCTCCTGGATGCCGCGAGCGCGCCCAGGATGATGGCGCCGATCACCAGCGGCGTCTGGCGCTTGTCCTGCGACACCATCCGTGCGATATGGCGCTGGGTCACGTGACTGAGTTCGTGCGCCAGCACCGAGGCGAGTTCGTCACGGGTGGTGGTCACGGCGACCAGGCCCAGGTGCAGACCCAGCCAGCCTCCGGGCACGGCGAAGGCGTTGATGCTGCGGTCGCGGCCCAGTAGCACGCGCCAGGCGTAGCGCTGGTCCAGGTCGGGGGGCATCTCGCCGCGTGTCCGTGCAGCTGCCAGCAGGGGCTGCCACAGGCTCTGGACGTATTCGCCCAGGAGCGGGTCGTCGATGTAGTCGGGGTCCCGGTACAACTCGCGCGCGATGCGCTCGCCGATACGGCGCTCGACGCTGGGCGAGAGGTCATAGCCGTCGCCCATGCTCGGAAGCTGCGCCGGCGCGGGAATACAGCCCAATGCCAGTGCCAGGGACATTGCCAGGGCACGGGAGCGGCGGCCTCGTATCATGGAAACCTTCATACCTTCAATAATGCTCCGATCCGATCCGCAGCCATGAGTTCACCCCTCACGCATTTTGACGCCCAGGGCCAGGCGCACATGGTGGACGTCTCCGCCAAGGCCGCCACCCACCGGGTGGCCGTGGCCCAGGGCCGCATTCGCATGCAGGCCGCCACCTTGCAGCACGTCACCGAAGGTACCGCAAAAAAGGGCGACGTCCTGGGCGTGGCCCGCATTGCCGGCATCCAGGGCGCCAAGAGGACCAGCGACCTCATTCCCCTGTGCCACCCGCTGGCGCTCACGCGTGTGGCGGTCGAATTCACCGTCGAACCCGAAGGCCCGGCGGTCCTGTGCCGGTGTACCGCCGAAACCGTGGGCCCCACTGGGGTAGAGATGGAAGCCCTCACCGCCGTACAGGTCGCCCTGCTCACGATCTACGACATGTGCAAGGCGGTGGACCGCGGCATGACCATCACCGACGTGGGGCTGGTGGAGAAGCGGGGAGGCAATAGCGGGAGTTGGATTGCAATTAAGTAGCTCACCGAGAGGTTAGTGCTCAAACCGTCCTGTCCGTCTCACGTCCCATGCGCTCTCTAGGAGCCGATGTTGATCCATAAAAAGCCTTTCGCCGATCTCCGGTACTTCCTCTCAGTGGTCAACCCGCTGATGCCCCGAATCAGGATGAAAGAAGATCTATGCGGGATGTCCTTGTATGCGTACAAGCGGGATGTTGTTGGCAGAAACATCTTTAAGACCGGAATGTATGACCCGACCCTCTCGAAGTGGCTCATTGAACGGTTCGGTGACAAAGGCGGCAACTTCATCGATATCGGCGCCAACCTGGGCTACTTCACTTGTCTGCTAGCGAAACTGGCGGGCCCTAGCGGCCGGGTGATCGCCATCGAACCAGAGCCCGCAAATCTGGCCCTGCTTAAGACTAATGTGGCCGCTAACGGCCTCGAACAGGTTGTCAAGATCTTCCCCGTCGCGCTTGGCGCCACCGAGGGCACGGCCACCCTGAATCTGTACAAGAATTCCAACCGGGGACGGCACTCCCTGCTGTCGACTGGATCCGGCGAGCAGGTAATGGTTCCCCTGACGACCTTGGACGCCTTGGTCGACAAAAGTCTTCTAAGCGGGGCCGCCATCGACTTCGTGAAGATGGACGTCGAAGGCTATGAACCATATGTGATGCAGGGAGCGCCGCAGACCCTGGATCGGGTGCGGTACATGAACATGGAGTACGCACCCTATCTGCTGCGTAAGTCAGGCGCGAACCTCCCGGAGTTCCTCAGTCAATTAGCGAAAAAATTCTCGAGAATCAGTCGGATGCATCCGGACGGGATGGCACCAATCACCGTACCCGCGATCCTCGAGCAGGAAGACGCTTTCGACCTTTTGTTCGAGAAGTGACTACTGCAAGGATAGGGCCTGCTCATTCACTCCCATGGGCGCCAATGCCCCGCCGCAGGCCCCCGCCGGGTCAGCGCTAACATCGCAGCGACCTCATTCCCCTGTGCCACCCGCTGGCGCTCACCCGTGTGGCGGTCGAATTCACCGTCGAACCCGAAGGCCCGTCGGTCCTGTGCCGGTGTACCGCCGAAACCGTGGGCCCCACTGGGGTAGAGATGGAAGCCCTCACCGCCGTACAGGTCGCCCTGCTCACGATCTACGACATGTGCAAGGCCGTCGATCGGGGCATGACCATCACCGACGTGGGGCTGGTGGAAAAGCGGGGAGGAAAGAGCGGGGCGTGGACGGCCCCGCGTTGATCACTGTCCGACCAAACGCGAGAACACCAGCGATCCGCCGCTGAGCGATCCATACTCCCAAGGCTGCTGGCGGCCGCCTGTTTGCTGCATCACGCGGTCACGCACCTTGCGCAAGACCAGGGAAATGTCCTCGGGCTCGGCGATCAGGTCCAGGATGGCCTGGGTGAAGGGTGAATGCATGCCCGCGCCATCCTCCGCCACGCCGCCGTCCCGGGTGGCGTAGGCGATCAGGGTGCCGGTGGGCACCTGCATCGGGGCCAGGCCTCGCCGGAATCCGCGCAAGGAGGTCGTCATGACCGGGTTGTCGCGGCATGCGTCCAGGAACACCACCCGCGTGCGACCGGGCAGGTAGGTGTCGATGATGGTATCGATCGGGAGGGCCTGGAGCTTGAGCGTCGCCGGCTTGTTGATGTCGATGTTCACCGGCATCAGGTAGTTCACGCCATCAAGCTGCATGCCATGGCCCGAGTAATAGAGCACCGTCACCTCGCTGGCGGCCGCCTTTTGCTGGAACTGGCTCAGGCCTCGCACCAGGGTGTCGCGATCACCGTCGTCGATACGAGTGACGCGAAAGCCCAGATCCGACAGCTTGCGCTCGATGGCCCGCGCGTCATTGATCGGATTGGCCAGCCGCGCCGACCCCGGGTAGTTGGCATTGCCGATCACGAGCGCATGCGCCTGCACCCGCGTGAAACCAGGGATCGTCGTTGCCTGGGGCGCAGGAGCGGGCAGGGGCGCCGCGCTGGCGATCACCGGCGCCGGGGCGGGCGCAGGCTGTGCGGCAGGCAACGTGGCGAAGCGGCTCGGGACGAGTTCTGCGAGCGAGGGCTTGAGCAGGCGCACGGTCCAGGCGGCGACCTCGCGCTCGGCCTGGGCCTGGAGGTGAGCCAGGGAAGGCGCCTCCTCACCGCACTTGCGGTCCGTGCTCACGGCCACCTTGCGGTCGCTCGCGACCAACCGGGAAGATCCCGGCTGGCGAACGCGAACCTGGACATCCAGCTCGTACCTGCGGGTCAGGCAGGGGATCTGCCGCACCTGCCAGTCCACGCAGTTGGTCGAGAGGATCCGCCGCAGGGAGTCCTTGGCGTTCTTGTCCGGTTCAGACCAGCGCCGGCATTGGCGCTGTTCCTGCGTGGACCGGGTATCGGACGTGTTCGCGGAGTAAACCGTGACATCCAGGGCCACATCAGCCTGGGCCGGCTTCGTGGTCTGCCACTCAGCGCGCGGGAAGGCCTGCAGCAGCTGCGCCTCCACCGCACCGAGCACTTGTGCCGAACGCTCGCCGCGGACGTCACCCGGCGCTATCACGCCGGCAAAGCGCAGGTCCGGCTCGGTACGCTCAGGCGGCGTCTCCACCGCCGCACACCCGGCCATGACCAAGGCAGCCGCCCCTACCCAGGCCCGAACCAGGCGACCGGGACCGGGCGACGATGAAGCCGACGAGTCAAAAACCAAATTGACCACCGAAACAGCGTAGCGCATCAGCCGAAACGCCAGCCTATCGACCCAATTAGCCGCAGCCGGAATCGGGGTTTTGCAGCCATGTCACCCAGGACAGACGACCCCATCACCGACGACCCCCGCGCCATTGGGAAGCGCCCACCCTGCTCGGCGCTAACATCGGCTGCGTGACCCTCACCCGCCAGCAAACCACCCTGCTTGTCCTCCTCACCCTGGTGTGGGGCTTCAACTGGCCGATCCTGAAGATGGGGGTGACGGGATATCCGCCCCTGACCTTCCGCAGTCTGAGCATGTGGCTGGGCCTGCCTTTCCTGGGACTGGTGCTGTACCTGCGCAAGATCCCCTTCGCGATTCCGCGCGCGCAATGGCGCGAGCTGCTGGTGCTCGCCACCACCAACATGTTCGTGTGGCACGTGCTGATCATCCTCGCGGTGCAGAACCTCTCCAGCGGCCGCTCGGCGATCCTGGGCTACACCATGCCGATCTTCTCCGCGGTGATCGGGGTGCTGTGGTTCGGGGCGCGCATGCAACGCCGAGGCTGGCTCGGCATCCTGGCCGCCGCCGGCGGCGTGGTGCTGCTGCTCTGGCACGAGTTCAGCACCCTCACCGGCAAACCCCTGGGCGTGTTGATGGGACTGATCGGCGCAGCCTTCTGGGGGCTGGGCACACAGCAGGTCCGCCGCACCCGCATGACGGTGCCCACCCTCACCATCGTCTTCTGGATGACGGCCATGACCACGGTGCTCATGTCGGTGTTGTCCTGGTCCTTCGAGCGCGCCCAGTGGGGTCCGCCGCCCGCCGCCACCTGGACGGCCGTCGTCTACAACGCCTTCGGTGTCTTCGTCTTCGCGCAGGCCACCTGGCTCTCGCTGGCGCGCAACCTGCCGCCCCTGGCGTCCACGCTGAGCGTGATGTTCATCCCGGTCCTGGGCGTGTTCAGCGGCGCCGCACTGCTGCAAGAGCGCCTGTACTGGCAAGACTGGACAGCCGTCATCCTGATCGTCGTCGCCATCGCCTCGGTGCTCTGGCCGTCGTCGACATCGCCCCTACCACCCCCGAAGGCCTGAGCATGACGGCCCTTCGCGCCGCACCCCTTCCCGCTGGCAATGACCCTGCCCGCTGGGGCATCGCCGACCTTCACCAGGCCTATGCGCAAGGCCGCGCCGACCCGCTGTCGGTGACCCGCGCCTGCCTTGATCGGGTGGCGCAATTGGATCCGGCGCTGCGCGCCTTCATCCACGTCGCAGCCAGCGAGGCCCTGTCGCAGGCCGCGGCCAGCGCTGCTCGATGGGCCGAAGGGCGGCCCCTGGGCTTGCTGGACGGCGTGCCGGTAGCCCTGAAGGACAACATCGACGTCGCTGGCATGCCCTGCACCGCCGGTACCGCGGCCTTCGCCGCCCGCGTGCCCGCGCGGCACGCACCCGCCTGGGAAGCCCTGGCCGATGCCGGCGCGGTGATGCTCGGCAAACTGAACATGCACGAGGCCGCCCTGGGTGCGACCACAGACAACCCGTTATACGGGCGCTGTATCAACCCGCTGCGCGCGGGCTACACACCCGGCGGCTCCAGCGGCGGGTCGGCCGCCGCGGTCGCCGGCCACCTGTGCGCCGCAACCCTGGGCACCGACACCATGGGCTCGGTACGCATTCCCGCCGCCTATTGCGGCTTGTACGGCTTCATCCCCTCGCGCGGCGCCGTCTCGCTGGAAGGCATCGTGCCCCTGAGCCCTACGCTCGATGCGGTGGGCCCGATGGCCCGCTCGGGCCACGACCTGGCCTGCATCGCGTCGGCCCTGCTGCGCCGGCCAGGGCCCGTACCGGCACCCGCGCTGGCCGCCTGGAAAGGCCTGCGCGTCGGCTGGTTCCCGCAGATGCAGGCCGTGGAGATGGCGCCCGGGGTGCGTGCCGCCTGGGAAGCCACGTACGCACGCCTGCAGGCCCGGGGCGCCCTGCTGCGGCCGATGCACCTGCCCGAATGGGAACCTGCGCGGCTACGCCTGGACGCGCTTCTCATGAGCGAGTGGGAAGGCGCTGCGTACTGGCTCGCGGCGCTGGGCCCCGGGTGGCCGGGCCTTGGACCCGACCTGGTCAAGATGCTGCGCTACGGCCACAACCTGGACCCCGCGCGCCGCCAGCGTGCGCAAGACAGCGTGATGGCCCTGCGGGCCCTGGCCGTGCGTTGCTTCGACGAGGTCGATGTCGTGATGCTTCCGACCACGCCGCATTGCAGCTTCCCGCACGACCAACCCGCTCCTGCCAGCCAGGCCGACTTCGCAGCGCTGGCCAACGCCATGGGCGTGCCGGCGCTGTCCTTTCCCTGCCCGATCGCCGCGGGGTCAGGATCCCTGGCCGAAGAGGCCCTGCCGGCCTCGTGCCAGTTCCTCGCGGCGCCGGGCGGCGATGATCGCCTGCTGGCCCTGGCGCCTGCGCTGGACAGCCTCTGGGACTGAAGGCCCCTCAGGTGTGCGGCATAGGCAGGGCCTGCAGCCGCTGCCACCAATCCTGCAGGCCCTCGCGCGCCGGCAGGTCCAGCCCATGGGCAATCAGGCCCTGGGCCTGCATGTCCGGCAAGCCGGCATCCACCAACATCCGGTGCGCCTTGTTCCGCAGCTGCGCCGGTGTCATCGGCTGCTCCGGATCGCCCAGTGCACTGTCCTCGTCGAAGACATGCACCGAACCGTCTCGCAAGTGCAAGGTGAGACGCGCGCTAAAGCGGCTGGGGTAGTGCGCCTGCTGCAGCGGGCCGCAGACAAGCTGCACCCGCTGGCGCAAGTCGGCACAGGCTGTATCGTGCAGGGCTGGCGGCGCGCTGGCGTCCAGCCAGAAATCACCGTGGCACAGCGACCAGGCCACGGCATGCTGCAGGCTGAAGCGCGCTTCATGCGCCGTGACGGGCGCCGGCTGATCGGCGAAGGACAGGGCCACCGCGTACGTCTCCAGCACCAGGCGCTGAACATCCTGCGGCCGCAGGCCCCGCGCATGCGCCTGCAGCGCGCAGGCGATGGCCGGATGCACGTGCCGGCAGGCGGGCCAGGGCTTGAAGCTCACCGCGTGCAAGTGCCACGGCGCATCGGCCGCACCCTGCAGGTGATGTCGCATGGCGTCGGGTTCGGGCGTGACGCCCGTCGCACGCAGCCACCCGTGTTCGCCTTCCAGGATAGCCAAGGGTCCGACAGCGCCCACCGCCGCGAGGTCAGCGGCGGCCAGACCGGCCTGCGCGCTGTGGCCGGTGGCCACCTGCTTGGCCACGCCAGGCTCGAGCCGGCACTGCCAGGGGCCGCTGGCCTGCATCCCGGCCAGAGCCAGCGCATGCTGCATGCCCTGCGCCGGCAGGCGCAGCAGGCGGGCACAGGCCATCGCGCTGGCGAACGCACCGGTGGTCGCAGTGCTGTACCAGTGGTGGTAATGCACGGGACCGGCCAGCAGGCCCAACCGGATGCCCGCCTCATAGCCCACCACGATCGCATCGAGCAACTCGCGCGCACTGCAGCCCTCGCGCTGCGCGATCGCCAGCGCCGCGGGGATCACGGTGTCGCCAGGATGGACCACTGCCTCGCGGTGCACATCGTCGAGTTCATGCACGCTGCCCAGGCTGCCATGAAATCGGGCGGCCTCGGCGGGATGCAGGCCCGGGTGACCGCAGGCCCAGGCCGGGCCTGTCGCCTGGCGCGCGGACCAGCGCGCCAGCGTCTGGCCAATGTCGCTGGCGCGTCCCAGGTGCGCGCAGGCGAGCCAGTCCACGAGGTGTGAAGCGGCCCGCGCTCGGTCGGCCTCGCCGATGGGCCGCCGCAGGCTTTCCACCAGCCAGGCGCTGCCATGCGACGCGTCGGAGGCAGGCATGCCGCTAGCGTCCGTGGAACACCGGCGCTCGCTTCGCATTGAAGGCCGCCACGCCCTCGCGGCGGTCCTCGGTGTCCACCAACTGGTTGTAGGCCTCGATCTCGAAACGGTACGCACTGTGCAGGTCCATCTGACCGCCATAGCGGACCGAGCGCTTGATTTGCCGCACGGAAAGGGGCGCGTTGCGCGCGATGGTGCGCGCGGTGTCCAGCGCGCCTGCGAGCAGCGCGTCACCGTCAGCCAACTGGTTCACCAGGCCCCACTCGAGAGCCTCCTGCGCGGTGAAAGGTCGCCCTGTCAGCAGCAGCTCGCGGGCGCGCCGCTCGCCCACCGCGCGCGGCAGATTTTGTGTGCCACCCATGCCTGGCATGATGCCCAGCGTCACCTCCGGCAGGCCGAAACGGGCGGTGCGGCTGGCGTGGATGAAGTCGCAGCACAGCGCTATCTCCAGGCCGCCGCCGAAGGCATGGCCGTTGACCGCAGCGATCAGCGGCAGCGGCAAGTCGGTCATCGCAAAGGTCACCCGCTCGAAGATCTCGTGCTGGTGCGTCCACTGCGCGCGGGTCATTCCGTTGCGCTCCTTGAGATCGCCGCCGGCGCAGAAGATCTTCCCCCCTGCGCCGGTGAGCACCACGCAGCGCACGCCCTGCGCGTCTTCGGTCAGCCCCCGCCACAGCGCCAGCAGCTCCTGGCCCATGCGCGTGTTGATCGCGTTGCCCACCTGGGGACGGTCCAGGGTCACCTGCAGGACCTGACCGTCGTCGAGCTGCAGCTTCAGAGTCTCGTACTTGGCGTCGATGGCCACGGCGTGTATCGGTCTAGTAGGACTTGGGCATGCCCAGCACGTGCTCGCCCACGTAGGACAGGATCAGGTTGGTCGAGATCGGCGCCACCTGATACAGGCGCGTCTCGCGGAACTTGCGCTCCACGTCGTATTCGGCGGCGAAGCCGAAGCCGCCGTGCGTCTGCAAGCAGACGTTGGCGGCCTCCCAGGAGGCATCCGCCGCGAGCAGCTTGGACATGTTGGCCTGCGCCCCGCAGGGCTGTTGTGCGTCAAAGAGGCGCGCCGCCTCGTAGCGCATGAGGCTGGCCGCCTCGACATTCACGAAGGCGCGCGCAATCGGGAACTGCACGCCCTGGTTCTGCGCGATCGGGCGATCGAACACGCGACGGCCATTGGCATACTCCTTGGCCTTGTCGATGAACCAGTAGCCATCGCCTATGCACTCGGCCGCGATCAGGATGCGTTCGGCGTTCAGACCGTCGAGGATGTACTTCAGGCCCTGGCCTTCCTCGCCGATGCGGTTCTCCACCGGGATCTCCAGGTTGTCGATGAAGATCTCGTTCGTTTCGTGGTTCACCATGTTGCGTATCGGACGCACGGTGATGCTCTTGCCCACGCACTCGCGCAGGTCCACCAGGAACACCGACAGCCCCTCTGAACGCTTCTTCACCTCGGCCAGCGGCGTGGTGCGCGCCAGCAGCAGCAGGTAGTCCGAGTGCTGCAGCCGCGAGGTCCACACCTTCTGCCCGTTCACCACATAGCGGTCGCCCTTGCGTACCGCCATCGTCTTCAGGCGCGTGGTGTCCGAACCCGTCGTGGGTTCGGTCACCGCCATCGACTGCATGCGCAACTCGCCCGAGGCGATCTTGGGCAGCAGCATCTCCTTTTGCGCCTTCGAGCCATGGCGCACCACGCACCCCATCACGTACATCTGGCCGTGGCAGGCGCCGGAGTTGCCGCCCGCGCGGTTGATCTCCTCCATGATCACGCTGGCCTCGGTCAGGCTCAGGTTGGAGCCGCCATATTCCTCGGGGATCAGCGCCGACAGCCAGCCGGCCTCGGTCAGCGCATTCACGAACTTCTCGGGGAAGGCGCGTGCCTCATCGATCTCCTGCCAGTAACGGGAATCGAATTGCGTGACGACGCTTCGCACGCCGTCACGCAGGGACTGGAAATTGTCTTCGGATGTCATCTCGGGTAATGGCTTATCAGGCGGGCGCAAACTGCTGCCCGCCGTCGACGTTCAGGACGGTGCCGCTCAGGTAGCCGCACGCCGGAGAAGCGCACAGCACCGCCAGGCGGGCGATCTCGTCGGGCTCGGCCAGGCGGCCAAAGGGCAGCTTGGCCGACATCTCGGTCCAGCGTGATTTGTCGCCGAACTTGGCCTGGGCCTGCTGCTCGAACAGGCCCTGGATGCGATCGCTGCGTGTCGGAGACGGGTTGATGCCGAAGACGCGCACGCCTTTGCGTACGCTGCCCGCGCCCACGCCTTCGGTGAACGAGATGAGCGCGCCGTTGGCGGCCGAGCCGCAGATGTACTCGTAGCGCGGTGACGCCCCGGCCATGCCGATGATGTTGCAGATCACGCCGCGCCCACGCGACTCCATGGCACCCAGGTACAGGCGGGTCAGGTTGACGTAGCTATAGAGCTTGAGCTCCCAGGCACTGCGCCAGGTGGCTTCACTCACATCATGCAGGCTGCCCCCGGGGATCGCGCCGGCGTTGTTCACGAGGATGTCGGCGTTCGGGAAACGCTCGAACAGCGACTGCGCCGACCCGGGAACCGACAGGTCGATTTCGGCGGTCGCAGGCGCGGGCAACCCCTCCTTGGAGAAGGTGTCCAGCGCCTGGGCCAGCGTCGCGGCCTGGCGCGCGACGAGTACGGGCCGCGCGCCCTCGCGCGCGAAATGCAGGGCGATGGACAGGCCGATGCCCTTGGAGCCGCCGGTGACGACGACCTGTTGGTTCTCAAGCTGCAGTTGCATGGGGGAGTTCCGATACGAGAGGAATGCGGGCCATCCGGGCCAGGATGAGGCCCGGTGCGCTCAGTGGCCCGCCAGGCCGGGAAACGCGTCAGGCGGCGGCACCTGTGCGGTGTACCAGTCGGCGATCTGTCCGCCGATCATGAAGCACACCTGCGGTGACTTCATCAGCAGGTCCAGCATGCGCTCGAAGCTGCCGAAGCGGTGCGGCACCCCGATCAGGTGCGGATGCAGCCCCAGCGCCAGCACCCGCGGGTGGGTGCGGGCCTCGCGCTCGAACAGCGCCAAGGTGCGCGCCAGGCGTTCGTACATCTCGTCGCTGGTGTGCTTCTCGATGGCGTAGATGATGGAGTCGTTGATCTCCAGGTTGTAGGGCATTGCCAGCAGCGGCCCCTCGCGCGTGTGCATCCACTGCGGCACGTCGTCGACCACCCAGTCGAACACATATTCGACGCCTTGCTTGCGAAGCAGTTCCGGGGTGTCCAGCGTTTCCCGCAGGCCCGGGCTGAGCCAGCCGCGCGGGCGGTGGCCGGTCAGCCCGCGGATCATGTCCAGGCTGGTGGCGATCAGTTGTTCCTCGGAAGGACCGTCGCTGTGATTGAGCGCACGCTGGTGGACACCATGCCCGATGAACTCCCATCCGGCCGCGTGCATGGCCTGGGCTGCGCGCGGGTAGGCCTGGATGACACCTGCATTGAAACTGGTCGACGCCGGCAGCCCGCGCTCCTGGATGGCGCGCATCATCCGCGGCAGGCCGGCGCGCATGCCGTAGTCCGCCCAGCTGAAATTGGGCACGTCCGGGATGGTCTCCTTGCCATGCGGCGGCGTGATGATGGTGCGCGGCATGCTGGCCTCGAACTGCCAGTGCTCCACGTTCACCACCAGGTGCACCATGATCGCGCCCTGCGGCGGCGGCTTCAGGACCGGGCCGTCGCCGGAGAAGCGGTAGGGAATGCGCGGATTGGCCATCTCAGTGCCGGATCAGGTTGAGGATTTCGAGCTTGAGGGAGGAAAAGCTCTCGCTGGCGGTGTCGGCCACGGTGCGCGGGCGCGCCAGCGGCACCTCGATACGCTTCTGAATGCGACCAGGCCGGGCAGACATCACGTAGACCGTGCTGGCCAGGAAGATCGCCTCGTCGATGTCGTGCGTGACGAAGATGATGGTCGGCTTGAGTTGCTGCCAAACCGACAGCAGCAGTTCCTGCATGGTCAGGCGGGTCTGGGCATCGAGCGCGCCAAAGGGTTCATCCATCAGGAGCACGCGCGAGCCCAGGGTCAAGATGCGGGCGATGCCCACGCGCTGGCGCATACCGCCCGAGAGCTGCACCGGCAGGTGGTTCTTGAAGTCGACCAGGCCTACGATCTTGAGCATCTCGTGCGCGCGGTCCTCGTACTCGCTGCGCGCCATCCCCTGCACCTTGGGCCCGAAGACCACGTTCTCCCATACGGAGAGCCAGGGAAACAGCGCCGCCTCCTGGAACACCACGCCGCGCTCCGGGCCCGGCGCGACCACCGGCTGGCCGTTCACGCGCAGCTGCCCCTGGGTGGGCGCTTCAAAACCGGCGATCAGGTTCAGGAGTGTCGATTTGCCGCAGCCCGAAGGGCCCAGCAGGGCGACCAGTTCGCCAGGAGCCACGTCCAGAGAGATGTTGTCAAGCGCCTTGACGGGCGGCGTGCCCGGGTAGGTCTTGTAAAGATCCTGGATGGAAATGTTCGACATGGCGATCAGTGGCTTTGCAGGATGCGCCAGACCAGAACCTTGCGCTCGAGCAAGACGATCAGGCGGTCGCTGAGAAAACCCATCATGCCGATCGAGACCATGTCGGCCAGCACGATGTCCATGCGACCGACGTAATAGGCGTCCCACAGCACATAACCCAAGCCGGACTTCACGGCCACCATCTCCGAGACGATCACCGCCGTCCAGGAGATGCCCAGCCCGATACGCAGGCCGGTAAAGATGGAGGGCATGGCTGCGGGCAGCACCACCCGGTGAAGCAGCTGGCGGCGGCTGGCGCCCATCATCATCGCGGCCCGCATCAGGTTGCGTTCGACATCCCGCGCGCCCTGCGTGGTGTTGACGACGATGGCGTAGAAGCCGCCCAGGAAGATCAGGAAGATCGACCCCATGTCGCGGATCCCGAACAGTGCGATAGAGAACGGCAGCCACGCCGTGATCGGAATCGGGCGCAGGCTCTGGATCAGGGGGTCGACCAAGTGCATGAACAGTCGGCTCCATCCGATCAGAAGCCCGATCGGCACGCCGATGGCGGCAGCCAGGACGAAGCCCTGGACCACCCGCATCGAGGAGTACTGCACGTTGGACAGCCAGGTGCCGCTGTACGGATTGAGGCCCATGCCGGCCGGCCCGAAGATCCAGGTCTGCCAGCCTTCCAGCACCTTCAGCGGCGTCGGCAAGATGCCCGCCATTTGCGGCATGCTCCCCACGGTCTGCCAGACCACCAGCACCAGGGCGGGCACCAGCAGCCCCAGCGAGACCTGCCGCAGAGAGTTGAAGGGGCTCGAGCGCATGGCGGACACCTTCCTGGCGTTTACTTCTTCAGTTCGATGGCCAGAGAGTCGTCGTACAGGGCCGCCGCCTCACGGGCCACGTCCTTTTGCACGATGCCCTGCTTGAAGGCGGCTTCGGCCAGACGGGTAACCTGCTCCTTGTTCAGGACGCCTCCGAGCTTGATGATCTTGGCCGACTCGCGCGTCACGTTCAGGGGCAGGCCGGTGTACTTGGCGTACGCGTCGGCGAAGGCTTCGCGGTTCTTGGCCAGCGTCTCTTCGGCCTTCAGGTAGGCCCACAGGAAGCGGCGCACCAGCTCCTTCTTCTGCGCCATCGCCTCGCCCGACGCTGCGAGCATGCCCAGCTCAGCGCCCACAGCGCGCGACTGGCTGTACTCCAGTTTCTGCGCGAACACGGCATCGCCTTCGGCGACGGCCTGCGACTCGAAAGGCTCCCAGAGCACCATGGCGTCGATATCACCGCGCTTCATGGCCTGCACGAAGGCGGTCCCGCCACCCTGCACGTTCACCGGGGTGAAGGTGTTGTAGGGGATGTTGCGCTCGATCATCGTCATGGCCCACTGGAACCACACCGCAGAGCCCGGGGCGATGGCGATCTTCTTGCCCGCGAGATCGCTCCAGTCCTCGATCTTGACGCCCTTGCGCACCACCAGATACTTGGGCGAGCTGCCCACGCCCGTCAGGCCGATCAGGTTCTTGCTGCCTTGCGCGGCGACGATGGCCAGGTCGCCGGGGCCGACCGCCGAGACATCCACCGAGTTGGACAGCAGCGCGGTGCGGGCGTCGGCGTAGCGCACGAATTCGGCGCGCTTGACCTCGATGTTCATCTTGCGCAGTTCCTCTTCGACCATCAGCATCGGCGAGAGGTGGCCCACCTTGACGTAGCCCACGGTCAACGTGGCCTTGTCCTTGAGCGGGGCAGGCGCAGGGCCCAGCGCCAGGGCCAGGCCGGCTGTCAGCGACAGGGCCAGGCCCAAGAGGGGTTTGAACACATTCATGATCGCTCCTGTAGTGAGTGGTTTATCGGCCGGTGAACGCGGGGGGACGTTTCTGTGCGAAAGCCAGCCTGCCTTCCGCATAGTCCTTGCTCTTGAAACACGCCTGCACCGCGGCATGCACTGCCGATAGGTCCTGGGCGCTCTCGTTGATCGCAACGATCGCCTGCTTGGCGGCCTGGACCGTCAGCGGCGCATTGAGGGCGATCTCGCGCGCGATGGCTTCGGCATGGTCAAACACCTTGTCGACCACAGCATTCACCATGCCCATCGCGCAGGCCTGCGCAGCGTCGTAGACGCGCGCAGTGTAAAAGGCCTCGGCGGTCGCGATCGGGCCGAGGTTGTTGAGGATGCTGCGCATATTCTGGACGTCATAGCCCAGGCCCAGACGCGCGGCGGGCATGCGAAACCGCGAGTGCGGCGCTGCGTAACGCAGGTCACAAGACAGCGCCAGACCCAGACCGCCGCCATAGCAGATACCGCTGATCGCGGCGACCACCGGCACGCGCGAGCGCGCGATCGCGGCCTGCGTCTGGGCGACCACCGCGTTGTAGTGACGCACCGCATCGTCGCTGCTTCGCTGCGTTTCGAACTCGCTGATGTTGGCGCCCGACACGAAGGCCCGATCGCCATCACCGCGCAGCAGGCACACACGGATCTCGCGGTCAGCGTCAATCCGCGCGAAGGCGTCACGCAGAGCCTCCCACATCGGCAGGCTCATTGCGTTGTGACGAGCCAGGTCGCTGATCGTGACGCGGGCCACGAAGTCGCTGCACTCGACATGGATCGCTGCGTCGCTCACACCACGCCCCGCGCATGCAGGTCCTCGATGACCGCCGAGTCATAACCCAGGTCCCTCAGCACCTCGTCGGTGTGCTCGCCCCAGCCCGGTGCCGGCGCGACGACCTTTGACGGCGTGCGACTGAGGACGACCGGCTGGGTGATGTATTGCATGTCCCGCCCGAAGGAGGTGGGCAGCGTTTCGGTCACCTGCAGGTGCTGAACCTGCGGATCCTCGAAAACCTGGGGCACGGTGTAGACCGGCCCGGCCGGCACCCCCACGCCATTGAGCAGGTCCACCCAGTGGGCCACGGTGTTGCCACGAAACTCCTGCGCGATCAGCGCGTTCAGGCGCTCGCGGTGAACCACGCGCAGTGGCTCGGTGGCAAACTGCGGGTCGGCCAGCCACTCGGGCTTGCCCAGGGCGTCGCAGAAGCGCTTCCAGTTGCCTTCGCCCGAAGCACCCAGGTTGAACGATCCGTCGCTGGCCTCGAACAGCCCCATCGGCGAGCTGGTCGGGTGGTTGTTGCCCACCTGCTCGGGCACGTCGTCGTCGTTCAGGTATCGCGCCATCTGGAAATCCATCATGGCGATCTGCGAATGCAGCAGCGAGCTGTGAACCCATTGGCCCTGCCCGGATCGCTCACGTTCGATCAGGGCCACGAGGATGCCGATCGCGCAATACAGGCCCGCACTCAGGTCCGCCACCGCCAGGCCCGCCCGCACCGGTCCGTGGGCCTTCTCACCGGTCACGCTCATGAGGCCACCCATGCCCTGGATGATCTGGTCGAAGCCCGGGCGCCAGGCGTAGGGGCCGTCCTGGCCGAAGCCTGAGATGCTGGCCAGGATGATGCGCGGGTTGATGGCCTTGAGGGATTCGTAATCCAGGCCCAGGCGCGCCTTGACGTCGGGCCGCCAGTTCTCCACCAGCACGTCGGCGGTGGCGATCATCTTTTTCAGGACGTCCAGCGCCCCGTCCTTTTTCAGGTTCAGGGTCATGGACCGCTTGTTGCGGTTGATGTTCTGGAAATCGCCACCCTTGCGGTTGGCCGCAAACATCGCCTCGTTGGGGTCCACCCCGGCCGGCGGCTCGACCCGGATCACATCGGCGCCGAAGTCGGTCAGGATGCGTACGCAGTTCGGCCCGGCCCGCACCCGGGACAGGTCCAGCACCTTGAAGCGGGACAGGGCGGTCGACGCCAGGATTCTGGGCATGGCTGGGGCGGGCTCAGCCGAATTGCCGGCATTTGAACTTCATAAATATATTTATAGACTACTCTGGTATCTTTTTCAATGGAGCAAAATATAGGCAAAACCCTCGTATCCCGCCCACGAGTCCCGCCCATGAAAGTCAGTGACCAGATCCGCGTCCATCTGGAGGAGGCCATCTCCCGGGGCACGTTGCTGCCGGGAGACGCCATTGACGAGGCGGAGCTGGCCGAGCGATTCGGCGTGTCCCGGACCCCCGTGCGGGAGGCCCTGATTCAGCTCCAGGCACAGGGCTGGGTAGGCAACCTGCCGCGAGGTGGCCCCATCGTCGCCAAGATGAACCTCCAGCAGCTCCTGAGCTTATGGGAGCTGCTCGCGGAGCTCGAAGGCGTGGCGATCCGGCTGGCTTGCGAGCGCATGAGCGACGACGAGATCGCGCAGCTGGTCACCCTGCACGAAGGCAGCCGAGAGGTTGTCGAGCGCGAGGACCTGACCGGCTGGCAGGCCCTGAACCTGCAGTTTCACGAACAGGTCTACCGCGGCAGTCGCAACCCCTACCTGCGCCAGGAAGTGCTACGCATCCGGTTTCGCACGGGCGTGTACCGGCGGCATGCCTTCGGTGCGCTGGGCCACCTCAACGCGTCATTCGAACAACACCAGGCCTTGGTGGACGCCCTGCGCAATCGCGATGCGGAAGGCGCTGCGGCGCGGATGCGTGACCACATGCGTCCGGGCCGCGACGCACGCACGCTCAACGACTTCGTCATCAACCTGCCGGCCGACCTGCTCGCCCCCACCTGAGGCGGCCTCTGGCGCAATTCAGGGCGCGCCCGCCGGTTGGGGCCGACTGGCCCACTGTGCATGCTCGTCGGGAAAAGCCGCCCGAAAGCGCGCCTGGTGCCAGGCCGCGCGCTCCTTCTCGCCCAGGAGCAGCAGCGCGTCGATCAGCTTTTCGATCACCTGTGGCTCGGGCGAGTAATGCAGCACGCGCTCGCCCAGGTCAGCCATCCGCGCCGCATTGGCCTGCGTGAGCGGCGTGGTGGTGAAGGTCGCGAAGTCCACCTGCCCCTTGAACAGCACGCTGCCCTGGGCAGTCACGCTGCCCGAAGCCGGGTACAGCGCACTGCGTTCCTGCAGCGGCAGGTAGATCTGCGAGATGCGGTGGTAGTCCCAAGCCACGTAGCCCAGCGCCACCAGGCCCAGCGCCCACCACGCGCGCCAGGCCCGGGGCATCGGCCCGGGCGCGGCGGGTGCCCGGCGCGGCCACAGCAACACGGCTGACAGCAACACCGCCAGCTGGAAGGGGCCGTACCACAGCGGGTACTCGACCATGCTGTGCAGCAGCACCAGCGCCAGGACGGCCCAGCCCAGGAGCCGGTGCGGCTGACGTTCACGCCACGGGCGGCTGAGCACCACCAGAGCCACCAGCCCCGCCAGCACCAGCAGGGCGAAAGGCCAGCCCAGTTCGACGGCGGCGTGCAGGATGAGGTTGTGCGCGTTGTCGACGATCAGGCAGAAACGTTCACCGGGGTACAAGGTGGCGTAGTGCGCGTAGTCCAGCATGCCCGGGCCCCAGCCGGTCCAAGGGTGCTGCGCGGACAGGTGCAGCGCGTTCTGCCACAGCACCTTGCGGCTCACGCAGCTGGCCCCGCCGGCCACGCGTTCGATCATGGCGGGCGCGAAGGCCATGGTCAGCGCGTAAGTGCCAGCCGCGAGCACCGCCCAGCCGCGCCACCATCGCGGCGCGCCCCACAGTGGCGCGAGCAGGGCCACACCGCACAGCAGGATCCAGTGCAGCATGCCGGTGCGCGAGGTGGTAAGCGCGGCAGCGACGGACAGCAGCACCACCGCCGCAGCCAGCGCCCAGCGCAGGCGGCCCTGGAGTTTCGTGAGCAGGAAGAAGGCGCTGGCCAGTCCGATCGCCAGCAGCGTTGCCAGCTGGTTGCGTTGGCGCAGGTTGCCGTACACCTCCCCGCTCAGAGAGGCACTGACCCAGGCCGTGGTGTCGCTGACCAGCCCAAGGTACTGGGCCAGCCCCACCCCGGCGTTGAACACGGCAGCGGCCAGCCACGAGCACGCCAGCAGCATGGCTGCAGGATCAGGCCGGGCCGGCCGGGCCAGGAACCAGAGCAGGGCGACCGCGCTGGCGATCACGGCCTGCACGATGATGGGCGAGGGGCCGTAATAGGGATTGAGGATCCAGGCCAGGGCGAGGGCAATGCCCAGTACCAAATGGGTCAGAGCCGGGGCGGGGCGGTCTGAAATAGGGGACATCGAGGAGAAGCTCACCCCCGGATCATCGCAGGCCCGGCGCGGCGGTCCCGCGCCCGCTGCCGGTATTGAGTTGTGTCAGCGGCAGGAACCAGGCAAGGCGCGGGCGGGCATGGCGCTTGCCGCCCCCGAAGCTGGAGAACAAACCCATTGGGCGATGACCTGGCCGGCTTGACTGGCAGCCAGTGCGCCACCCGTTGCGTTACGAGGGGCGACCCGGATCCAGCGACCATCGATTGCAGCATCGTTGAAGCCTCTAGCCTGGACGAGCACTGTGCCGTCTGCGTCCGTGGTCACGGTCTGCACGAAGCGGCTCGGCGCGGAAGCCTCACAGCCCCAGGCGCCCGCCGCAGGCAATTGACCGGCTCCCGTCTGGACCACGTCGCTGATGACCGTGCGACACGGAGCCGCCGCCAGCACCACCTCTGACATCCGGGCGCGCGTCGTGTAGTCCTGATAAGCCGGCAGCGCCACGGCCGCCAGGATGCCGATGATGGCCACCACGATCATGAGTTCGATCAGGGTGAAGCCTTGTTGCAGACGTCGTTTCATGAAACCTCCGTTTTTCGCTATTTGATGAATTTGGTTGACATCCACGACTGCTCCGCCAACCCTCTGAGAATACCAAATCGTTCTTTTGATCTGCGTCAAGGTACAGCGCAATCCGTCACACCAGCCCCCAGGACGTCACACCAGCCCCCAGGACGTCGCGCCGTCCCAGTCCGGATCGAAGGGCCGGCCACGCAGGGCGGTAACGCGCTGCGCATACAGCGTGCACAGCCGCGGCGGCAAGCCTGGCACGTACGGGAGGCCGGCCAGCAGCCGCTCGCACGACAGGACATCCTGCGCCCGGTAGGCCTTGAGGAAAGCTGACCAGGTACGCATCACCTCCGGGGCCGGCGGGGCGTCAGCGCGAGGCCAGGAAACCGGCGTGTACACCGGCAGGGCATGCGCGTGGCCCATGAGGCGTACCTTGTCCAGCTCCAGCCAGTCCACCTGTGGCACTTCGCGCCGCAGGGCCTCGCCCGCCACGAGGGTCACGCCGTACACGCACGAGAGCCGCTCCAGGCGCGCCGCGAGGTTCACCGCCTCACCCACCGCGGTGTAGACCCTCCGCTGGGGCGGCCCCATGTCTCCTACGCACGCGGTCCCGCTGTTCAGCCCGATGCCCACCTGGATCAGCGGCAGGCCCCGGCGGTGGTGACGCGCGTTGATCGTATCCACCGCCTGCGACAGCGCACGGGCCGCGGCCAGGGCGCGCGAGGCGTGATCGGCCAGGTCCACCGGCGCACCCCAGAACGCCATCACGCAGTCGCCGACATACTTATCGACGGTGCCGCCATGGTGGTGGATCACTTCGGTCAGCTCGCCCAGCACGCCGTTCAGGAGCTCCTGCACGGCCGGCGGCGCCAGGGCCTCGGACAGGCGGGTGAAGCCCCGGACGTCGCAGAACATGACCGTGAGGTCACGACGCACAGCCTGTGCTTCGGGCTGCGCATCCTGCGCGAGCATCTGCTGCACCAGCTGCGGTGACGCTTCGGCGCCCAGCAGGCGGATCAGGCCGCGCCGGCGCCGGTGCTGCATGAACTGCGCATGCGCCATGCTGAGCGTGAAACTGCCAGTGGCCATGAGCAGCGCCGGGGCCAGGGGCAGCAGCAGCCCCGCCATGACGGACAGCCACACGTTCAAGGCCACGATGGCGGCGATCACCGCCGTGAACAGCAGCACCGCCTGCGCCGCTGTCAGCGCTGGCAGCGCCAAGGCCAGTAGCAGCCCCGCGCCGATCAGCACCAGCAGCCCGTAGCCCGAGGCATGGTCGGGCCGCACCGGTAGCCGGCCGTCGAGCAAGCCCGACAGCAGCGTGGCGTGCAGTTCGATGGACGGGTAATGGGCGCCGACCGGCGTGGCGTGGCTCGCGTCCAACCCTGTTGCAGTCGCCCCCACCAGCACCAGCTTGCCTTCCAGGCTGCGCGGCGGCACACGGCCCGCGATCAGGTCCGCCGCCGGGATGTATCGGAACGATCCGCCTGCCGCACCGCCCGGCCCACGAAACGGCAGGCGCGCGACCACGCCACCGGACACCGGGACGAGGGCCAGGGCGCTCCCGCCCTGGCTCAGCACCAGCCGCTCCACGCCATGGAAACGGGCTACCCACCCGGCGGGTGCGAAGGCGGGCTCGATCGCCACAGCGCCCAGCAGCGCCCGGTACATGGCCAGCGCGAGGGTCTCGTGGTAGCGCCCCTGGATCGAGGCGAGCAGCGGCACCGCGCGCACCAAGCCGTCGGGGTCGGTGTGTGCCTCCAGGAAACCCGCTGCGGGCGCCGCCTGCGCAAGGCGCGCGATGTTGGCGCTGTAGCCCGTCCAGGCGGTGATGCGCCCGTCGTGGCCGCCAAGGCCGTCGGCCGGCAGTACCGGTGCCGGGAGTTCCCCTGTGGCGTGACCCGCCGCGTCGCGGCTGACGTGGTAGCCCAGGACCACCGGCCGCTCGCGCAGCGCCTGCGCGAACCTCGCGTCGTGGTCGAGACGAGACTCGAGGGCGTTCAGGCGCTGGCGGAAGGCGGGCACGTCACGCATCTCCTGGTCCGCCAGTTGCCGCAGGCGGCTCAGGCCGGCGCTCTCGTCGGGCGCATCGAAGACCCGCCCGAAGCCGACCAGGGCCACGTCCTGCCGGTCGAACAGCTCGTCGAGCAGGATGGCCAGGCGGTCACGCGGCCAGGGCCAGCGTCCGACCTCGGACAGGCTGCGCTCGTCGATGTCGACGATGACGATGCGCGGATCCAGGGTGCGCGGCAGGGTCAGGCGGGTGCGGATGTCCTGGAGCATCGCGTCCAGGCGCTCGATGCCTTGCCAGCCCGGCCCGGCAATCGCATGGACCAGTGCCCACACCAGGGGCAGCAGGGCCAGGAAGATGCGGGTCAGCCGACTGTGGCCGGATGCCCGCAGGGCGGTCATCGGAGCGCTCATGCGCGCCCAAGCTAACAGGGCCCCGGCGCAGGAACAAGAAATGGGTCACGGGGGGCTGGCCGCGCGCACCGCCCGCGACGGGACGGGCCAGCCGCCGCGTCAGGCGGCGTCGGGCGTGGTACTGCGGCGGTACATGACCTTGCCGATGAACAGCACGATCAGGGCACCCGCCGCGGCCGCGGCGTACTCCCAGGTCTTGCTGTCCGGCAGGTAGGGCTTGGCCGCCGGGTCGGTATAGGCCATCTGCCCGGCGATCCAGCCCAGCAGCATGCCGCCGGCGGTGATGATCCAGGGGAAGCGGTCCATCAGCCGCAGCACGATCTGGCTGCCGGCCACGATGATGGGAATGCTCACCAGCAGGCCGAAGATCACCAGGGGCAGTTGGTGGCTGCCGGCACTCTCGGCGGCGCCGGCGATGGCCAGCACGTTGTCCACGCTCATGACCAGGTCGGCCACGATCACGGTCTTGACAGCGCCCCACAGCTTGTCAGAGGCGTTGATGTTGCCGTGCTCTTCCTCCTCCTGCGGCGCGAGCAGCTTGACACCGATCCACAGCAGCAGCAGGGCGCCGATCAGCTTCAGGTAGGGCACCGTCAGCAGGGCCAGGGCGAAGGCGATGAGGATGACGCGCAGGCCGATGGCGCCGGCGGTGCCGTAGATGATCCCCAGGCGGCGCTGCCTGGGCGGCAGGCCACGGCAGGCCAGCGCGATGACGACAGCGTTGTCGCCACCGAGCAGGATGTCGATGAGGATGATCTGGCCGACGGCGATCCAGAACGAGGCGGTGGTCAATGCTTCCATGGTGGGCAGGGGGACGGGCCCGGGTCAGGGCAGTGCAAAAACGTAAGGGGCGATTGTCCACGAAGGCAACCGGCCCTTCACGGCGTGGGCCTGTGCTTGGGGGCCGGCCCAGGGCCGGCCCGAAGCGCCGGGCTCAGATCAGGGACTTCAGCAGCCGCCCCATCTCGGACGGGTTGCGGGTGACCTTGAAGCCGCACGCTTCCATGACCGCCAGCTTGGCGTCGGCCGTGTCGGCGCCGCCGGAGATCAGCGCGCCGGCATGACCCATGCGCTTGCCGGGGGGCGCAGTGACGCCGGCGATGAAGCCGACGACCGGCTTTTTCATGTTGGCCTTGCACCAGCGGGCGGCGTCCGCCTCGTCGGGGCCGCCGATCTCGCCGATCATGATCACGGCGTCGGTATCCGGGTCGTTGTTGAAGGCCTGCATCACGTCGATGTGCTTGAGGCCATTGATCGGGTCGCCACCGATGCCCACAGCGGACGACTGGCCGATGCCCAGTTCGGACAACTGCGCGACGGCTTCATAGGTCAACGTGCCCGAACGGGACACGACGCCAATACGGCCCTTCTTGTGGATGTGGCCCGGCATGATGCCGATCTTGATCTCGTCGGGGGTGATGAGGCCCGGGCAGTTGGGGCCCAGCAGCAGGGTCTTCTTGCCGCCAGCGGCTTCCTTGGCCTTCATCCTGTTGCGCACTTCGAGCATGTCCTTGACCGGGATGCCTTCGGTGATGCAGATCGCCAGGTCCAGGTCGGCCTCGACGGCTTCCCAGATGGCGGCCGCAGCGCCCGCGGGCGGTACGTAGATCACGGAGACGGTGGCGCCGGTCTGTTTCGCGGCTTCCTTGACCGAGGCGTAGATCGGAATGTCGAAGATCGTCTCGCCGGCCTTCTTCGGGTTCACGCCGGCCACGAAGCAGCTCTTGCCGTTGGCGTACTGCTGGCACTTCTCGGTATGGAACTGGCCGGTCTTGCCGGTGATGCCCTGGGTGATGACCCTGGTGTCTTTGTTGATGTAGATCGACATGTGGATTCCTTCAGGGCTTACTTGACGGCAGCCACGACTTTTTGCGCGGCTTCGGCCATGGTGTCGGCGCTGATGATCGGCAGGCCCGATTCGGCCAGCATCTTCTTGCCCAGTTCCTCGTTCGTGCCCTTCATGCGCACGACCAGCGGCACGGACAGGTTCACGGCCTTGCAGGCGGTGATCACGCCGGTGGCGATCGTGTCGCACTTCATGATGCCGCCGAAGATGTTGACCAGGATGGCCTTGACCTTCTTGTTCTTCAGCATGATCTTGAAGGCCTCGGTGACCTTCTCGGGGGTAGCGCCGCCGCCCACGTCCAGAAAGTTGGCCGGCTCGGCGCCGAACAGCTTGATGGTGTCCATGGTGGCCATGGCCAGGCCCGCGCCGTTGACGAGGCAGCCGATGTTGCCGTCCAGGCTGATGTAGGCCAGGTCGAACTTGGAGGCCTCGATCTCGGCAGGGTCCTCTTCGTCCAGGTCACGCAGGGCGACGATGTCGGGGTGGCGAAACAGCGCGTTGGAGTCGAAGTTGAACTTGGCGTCCAGGGCGATGATGTTGCCCTTGGAGTCGCGGTTCAGGGGGTTGATCTCGACCAGCGACGCGTCGGTGTCCATGTAGCACTTGTAGAGCTTCTGGCACACGTCGACGAACTGGGCGACGGAGTCGGCGGGCATGCCGATGCCCTTGGCGATCTCCTGGCCCTGCGCGGGGGTCAGGCCCGCCAGCGGGTCGACGAAGACCTTGACGATCTTCTCGGGGGTGGCGTGGGCCACTTCCTCGATGTCCATGCCGCCTTCGCTGGAGGCGATGAAGGCGACCTTCTGGGTCGCCCGGTCGGTGACGATCGAGAGGTAGTACTCCTTCTGGATGTCCGCGCCGTCCTCGATGTAAAGGCGCCGCACCTTCTGGCCCTCGGGGCCGGTCTGGTGGGTCTTGAGCTGCATGCCCAGGATCTGGCCGGCCAGGTCCTTGACCTGGTCGATGGACTTGGCGACCTTCACGCCACCGCCCTTGCCGCGGCCGCCCGCGTGGATCTGGGCCTTGACCACCCACACCGGGCCGCCGAGTTTCTGGGCAGCCTCGACCGCCTCCTGGACTGTGAAGGCGGGAACGCCGCGGGGGACGGGCACGCCAAAGCTGCGCAAGATCTCCTTGCCTTGGTACTCGTGGATCTTCATGAGGGGGGTCTCTCTTGAGAAACTTGTCAGGGGTGCCCGGCAGGGGTCTGGACGCCGGGGGTCGGGTGCCGGATAGCAGCCTTCGACTGTATCATGCTGCACAGCACCAATCCTGAGCGACCCGTCTACCGCGGCGCTTACGCGGCGCCCCTGTTTCACGAGCCAAACCATGTCCAAAGTATTCATCGATGGCGAAGCCGGCACCACCGGGCTGCAGATCCGCGAGCGCCTGGCGTCCATGCCCGCCGTCGAGGTGGTGAGCATCGACCCGGCGCGCCGAAAGGACCCGGCGGCCAAGCGCGATCTGATGGCGGGCGTGGACCTGGTGATCCTGTGCCTGCATGACGAGGCGGCGTTGGAGTCGGCGGCGATGGTGGCGCAGATCGAGAAGGAGCAGGGCCGGGGGCCGCGGATCATCGACGCGTCCACCGCGCATCGGACGGCCGACGGGTGGGTGTACGGATTTGCGGAGCTGGCCCCGGGCCAGGCGCAGGCGGTGCGCACGGCGCGCCGCGTGAGCAATCCGGGGTGCTATGCCACCGGCGCGATCGCGATCCTGCGGCCACTGGTGGATGCCGGACTGGTGCCGCGCGACTTTCCGCTGGCCCTGCCCTCCGTCTCGGGCTATTCGGGTGGCGGGCGCACCATGATCGAGGACTACGAGGCAGGCCGCGCGCCGGCCTTCGAGCTGTACGCGCTGGGCCTGAAGCACAAGCACCTGCCGGAGATCATGAAATACACCGGCCTCACGCGCCGGCCGATCTTCACGCCCTCGGTGGGCAACTTCCGCCAGGGGATGCTGGTGCAACTGCCCCTGCACCTGGACCTGCTGCCGGGCCAGCCTTCACCGCAGGACCTGCACGAGGCGCTGGCACGCCACTACGCGGGCAGCGAGTGGGTGAGCGTGGAGCCGGCCACGGAGAACGGCAAGCTGGATGCGCTGGCGCTGGCCGACACCAACAAGATGGAACTGCGGGTGTTCCACAACATGGACTACCGGCACGCGGTGGTGGTGGCGAGGCTGGACAACCTCGGCAAGGGGGCCAGCGGGGCGGCGGTGCAGAACCTGAGGCTGATGCTGGGAGTGTGACGCGCGCTGCGGGGCGCGGTGGGGCTCAATCCGAGGCCTCCCGCAGCTTCTCGGTGAGCCACACCTTCATGAGGGACTGGTAAGGCACGTCGAGCTTGTTGGCCTGCTGGCGTATGCCTTCGAGCAGGCTGTCCGACAGGCGGATGGAAATGCTGGTGGTCGACGGCTTGAGGTTCTTGAACCTAACGACGGCCATCGTCGATGGCGCGAAGAATTGCGTCGCGTCATTTCCCTTGGCCTCCCAGAAGGCACGCTCTGCGGCTTCCGAGCGGAACTTCGGCAGGGCCTTGGGCTTAGTGGTGCGCTTGGTCATATAACTGCCTTTCCTTGCGGTGCTGGGCACGTGCAGAAATCACACGAATCAGCGTTCCCCCCTGACGCAGCGTGAAAACCACGGTCAGCGCGCGCGCCCTGCGTGTCTTGCCCAGCGCGAGATAGCGGCCTTCCTTATCGCTGTGCTTGCCGTCTTCACTGATCAATAGCGGCTGGTGAAAGAAGACCTCCTCCGCCTCGGCCTGCGTCACGCCATGCTTGACCTCGCTCTTTCGTGCGTTGCCTGAGTCCCACTCGAAGCCGACGACAGCATCGAAGTCAATCATCGATGTATGTTATGGAAATATACAAGTTCTGGCAAGCAAATGAGGCGTGCGGTGACTCAGTCCGCGTCGTCGAAGCCACCCGCCAGCACCCGACGGATCACGTCGCCGCTGAAGCCGCGCGCCGCCAGAAAGCGCGACTGCCTGGCGCGTGAGGCAGCATCGTGGGGCAGGGCGTCGAAGCGGCGACGCCAGGCCTCGCGGGCGCGCGCCAGTTCGGTGCCTTCAAGCTGCGCCATCGCCTGCGCCACCACCTCAGCGTCCAAGCCCTTGGCCTGCAGTTCCTGGCGCAGACGCCCCGCCCCCAGGCGCGCGGCGCGGCGATTCAGCACGGACTCTGCCACCCGATCCTGGCTGATAAAGCCCTTGGCCTGTAGCTCGTCCAGGGCTCGCTGCAAGTCGCCCGGCGTTTCTTCATGCGCGGCGAGCTTGCGTTCCAGCTCCTGGCGCGAGTGCTCGCGCATCGAGAGCAAGCGCAAGGCCCGCCCTTTCAGCGAGGGCTTGAAGGCAGGCGCGGAACGCGGTGCGGGCGGCATGGCACGCGGTAGCGAAAAAAACCCGGCCCCGCCGGTATGAAGCCAGCGCGGACCGGGCACAGGAGATTACTCGGCGTCGTCTTCGCCGGCGTCGACACCAGCCGGCATCAGCGAGATGCCCAGGGACTCGCGGACCTTGTTTTCGATCTCGCGGGCCAGCTCGGGGTTCTCGCGCAGGAACTCGCGGGCGTTGTCGCGGCCCTGGCCGATCTTCTCGCCGTTGTAGGCGTACCAGGCGCCGGACTTCTCCAGGATGCGCGCGTTCACGCCCATGTCGATGATCTCGCCCTCGCGGCTGATGCCCTCGCCGAACAGGATGTCGAACTCGGCGGTCTTGAAGGGAGGCGAGACCTTGTTCTTGACGACCTTGACCTTGGTCTCGTTGCCGATGGCCTCCTCGCCCTTCTTGATGGTGCCGGTGCGGCGGATATCGAGGCGCACGGAGGCGTAGAACTTCAGCGCGTTGCCGCCCGTGGTGGTCTCGGGCGAGCCGAACATCACGCCGATCTTCATGCGGATCTGGTTGATGAAGATGACCGTGCTGTTGGTCTTCTTGATGGTGGCGGTGAGCTTGCGCAGGGCCTGGCTCATGAGGCGGGCCTGCAGGCCGGGCAGCGAATCACCCATCTCGCCTTCGATCTCGGCCTTGGGCGTGAGCGCGGCAACCGAGTCGACCACGATCAGGTCCACCGCACCGGAGCGCACCAGGCTGTCCACGATCTCCAGCGCCTGCTCGCCGGTGTCGGGCTGCGAGATCAGCAGGTCGGGCAGGTTCACGCCCAGCTTCTGGGCGTACTGCACGTCGAGCGCGTGCTCGGCGTCCACGAAGGCGCAGGTGCCGCCGATGCGCTGCATGTTGGCGATGACCTGCAGGGTCAGGGTGGTCTTGCCGGAGGACTCGGGGCCGTAGATCTCGATCACGCGGCCGCGCGGCAGGCCGCCCACGCCCAGGGCGATGTCCAGGCCCAGCGAGCCGGTGGAGACGACCTGGATGTCCTCGATCTTCTCGCCCTCGCCCAGGCGCATGATCGTGCCCTTGCCGAACTGCTTCTCGATCTGGGCCAGCGCGGCCTGCAGGGCCTTGGACTTCTCGGAATCGGCGGCGGCGATCTTGGTGCCCTTGACTTGTGCGTCCATGAAATTTCTCCTTGAGGATCAACGGGTTACAGCGGCCTCATCCAGTGTCTTTAACCACAGGCTGGATGCATGGCCAGTACTTTAACCGCCGATCGGTCGATGTAAACCTATTTTTTGGTCAGTTTGCCTTACCATTCGGCTGTGACTGAAAACACACCGGCGCTCCCCGACGACGGCTGGCGCCAGACCCACCTGGGGCGCCTGCTGGGGCACGCCATGCGCCGCTTCGACGAGCGCGTGCTGTACCTGATGGCGCACAACGTGGACGTGCCCCTGGCGCTGTCCCACCTGGCGGCGCGCGATCAGGTGGGCGCAGCACACGTCCACATCACGCGCCACCTCGCCCTGGGCGGCTCGCGCCTGACCGACCTGGCGGCGCGCGCGGGCATGACCAAGCAGGCCATGGGCGACCTCGTCACGCAGTGCGAGGCCTGGGGCCTGGTGGTGCGCGAACCCGACCCGCACGACGCGCGGGCGCGCCAGGTGCGCTTCACGCCCACGGGGCTGGCGTGGCTGCAGGCGTTTCGTGACGCGGTGGCTCAGGCCGAGGCCGAATTCCGCGCCGAGGTAGGCGATGCGGTTGCCACGGTGGTGTCCATGGGACTGGAGGCCTACGCCGGGCCGGCCGCCTGAGGGCCTGGCCCTCAGGGTCTCCCCCGGAGGCCGGATCCGTGAATCGCCACGACAATCGCGGCAACGCCGGGCGCGTCACGGACCCCGGCCCTTACAAGGAGACCGCCGTGCGCATCCTCATTGCGGAAGACGACCAGGTCCTGGCCGATGGCCTCTTGCGCAGTCTTCGCGCCTCGGGCGCTGCCGTCGACCACGTGGCCAGCGGCACCGAGGCCGACGCCGCGCTCCTGGCGAACACCGAATTCGACCTCCTGATCCTGGACCTGGGCCTGCCCAGGATGCACGGGTTGGAGGTGCTGCGCAAGCTGCGCGGACGCGGCTCGGCCCTGCCAGTCCTGATCCTCACCGCCGCCGACAGCGTGGACGAACGCGTCAAGGGCCTGGACTACGGCGCCGACGACTACATGGCCAAACCCTTCTCCCTGCAGGAACTCGAGGCGCGCGTGCGCGCCCTCACGCGCCGCGGCATGGGCGGCGCCAGCAGCACGATCAAGCACGGGCCGCTGGTGTACGACCAGGCGGGGCGCGTGGCCACCATCGAAGGCAAGATGGTCGAACTGTCCGCGCGTGAACTCGGCCTGCTGGAGGTGCTGCTGCAACGCGCGGGCCGCCTTGTGAGCAAGGACCAGCTCGTGGAGCGCCTGTGCGAGTGGGGCGAGGAGGTGAGCAACAACGCCATCGAGGTCTACATCCACCGCCTGCGCAAGAAGATCGAGAAGGGCCCGATCCGGATCGCGACGGTGCGCGGCCTGGGCTACTGCCTCGAGAAGATCCCGGGCTGATGCCCTTGCGTATCTTTCAACGCGAGCAGCGCTCGCTGTTCGGGGAGATCCTGGACTGGATGCTCACGCCGCTGCTGATGCTGTGGCCCGTGAGCCTGGCCTTCACCTGGTTCGTGGCCCAGGCCATCGCCGACAAGCCCTTCGACCGCGCCCTCGAATACAACGTGCAGGCGCTGGCACAACTGGTGACGGTGCAGGGGGGCCGCCCCAACTTCAACCTGCCGCAGCCCGCACGCGAGATCCTGCGCGCGGATGATGCCGACCAGATCTACTACCAGGTGACCCTGTGGCCGGGCCAGCTGCTCGCCGGCGAGCGGGACCTGCCCGCCCCCAAGGAGCCGCTGTCCGCTGGCGCGGTGACGCTGCGCGACGACGAGATCCAGGGCCAGGACGTGCGCGTGGCCTCTGTCTGGAAACAGCTGGCGATGCCTGCCGGTGACACCGTGCGGGTGCTGGTGCAGGTGGCCGAGACGCGCGAGAAGCGCTCGGTGCTCGCCACCGAGATCATCAAGGGCGTGATGCTGCCCCAGTTCATCATCCTGCCCCTGGCGGTGCTGCTGGTGTGGCTGGCACTGGTGCGGGGCATCAAGCCCCTGTCGGAGCTGGAGGAACGCATACGCGCGCGCAAGCCCGACGACCTGTCACCGCTGGACGACCGCGCCGTGCCGCTGGAAGTGGCGCCACTGGTGTCCTCGGTGAACGATCTGCTCACGCGGCTGAAGGACTCGCTGGCCACGCAGAAACGCTTCCTGGCCAACGCCGCCCACCAGCTCAAGACGCCACTGGCCGGCCTGCGCATGCAGGCGGACCTGGCACAGCGCGAAGAGACCGACGCCGAGGCGCTCAAGCAGTCCCTCAAGCAGATCGGGCGCGCCAGCGTGCGGGCCACCCACACCGTCAACCAGTTGCTCGCGCTCGCGCGCGCCGAGGACAGCGGCCGCGCCATGGCCCTGCACCCCTGCAACCTGGTGGAGATCGCGATGGATGCGGTGCGCGATCAGCTGCCGCGCGCCATGGACAGGCACATCGATCTGGGCTACGAGGGGGCGGCAGCCGACACGCCGGGCGTGACCCTGCAAGGCAACCGCACGCTCCTGAAGGAGGCGATCAGCAACCTGCTGGACAACGCCCTGAACTACACGCCTTCCAGCGCGGCGCAACCAGGCGTCATCACGGCGCGCGTGGTGGCCGACCCCTTCGGCCAGGTGCTGGTGTTGCAGGTCGAGGACTCGGGCCCGGGCATCCTCCCGGCCGAGCGCGAGCTGGTGCTGCAGCCCTTCTACCGCGCCCTGGGCACGCAGGTGGACGGGTCGGGCCTGGGCCTGCCGATCGTGAACGAGATCATGAAGCAGCACCAGGGCGAGATCCAGATCGAGGCGGTCCATCCCGGTGCACCGATGCCTGGCACACGCATCAGCCTGCGGTTCCAGATCCGCGACTCGCAAGCGGCCGCCTGATGCCCCGCGTCAGCGGCAAGGCAGCAGGGTCAGCCCCGCCAGCGCCCCCTGCAATTCCACCAGGCGCGGACGCAGCAGGTCGTCCACCAGGGGCAGCCTCAGGGCCAGGCCGCGCAGTTCGGGGCGCTCCAGGACCACGCGGGCCGACCGCACGTCGCGCGTGGCCAGCACCGCCAGCTGGTCGTTGGCCGCCGCCTGCGTGGTGAATCCCCCCAGCGACAGCCCGGGCTGCAGCGAGGGGTTGGCCACCGGCTCGAAGGACACACCGCGACGGCGCAGTTCGGCCTTCTTGCGTTCGACCATCTCGGCGTCGGGGTACTTGCCCATGTAGATGATCCAGCGCGCGGGCTCCGCCGCCTGCTCCAGGCGCCAGCTGCCCGGGGGCCAGCCCGCCAGGCGCTGGCGCAGGACCGCAGCGACCGCGTCGGGCAGGGGCGCGGTGGCCAGACACTCGGGCGGGCGCAGGGGCGGGGCGGATTCGACCAGGCGGGCGGCCTCGTCACCCTGCACCAGGCGGATCGCCTCGGGCTGGATCTGCTGGCCCACGCGCTGGGGCTCGGCCTGCGAGGAGGGGCCCAGGCCCCAGGGACGCAACAGGTCCTGCGCCCAGGCGAACCAGACGGCGTTGGCAAGCAGCAGGACCAGGACGGCAATTCGCAGCATCAGGGGGCGGGACGCACGCTCACTTCGGAGCTCGAGACAGGCTGTAGGCCGGCCGCAGTATGCACCAGCAGGGCGCCGCTGCGGTCAACGCCGCCGGCGCGGCCGGCGGTGCCGTCGCTGAGGGTGACCTCGCGCCCCCGTAGCACGTCGCGCTCGGTGAAGCCCGCCTCGAAGGGGGCAAAGCCCTCCCGCTCGAAGGCCTGCAGCGCGCGTATCAGGGGCGGCACGACGCGGGCCAGCGCGCCGGGCGCGTCCGCCTGCGGCCACAGCTCGCGCAGGCAGGCCGGAGCGATATCCGAGCCAGGGACCGGCGGGCGGGGCAGCAGGTTGATGCCGATACCGACAACGGCCTGGCGGCGTGGCGGACGGCCTGCGGCCACAGCGGCCGGATCTGCCACACCGACCACGCTGGCCGTCTCGACCAGGATGCCGGCGAGCTTGCGCCCGCCGATCCACAGGTCGTTGGGCCACTTCAGGCCGATGCCCGGGGGCAGTGCCTGCGCCACCGCCACGCCCACGGCCAGGGACAGGCCGGACCAGTCGGCCGGCGCCAACGGCAGGCCCAGGGAGAAGGTGAGGGAGTCCCCCGGCGAGCTGACCCAGGGCCTCCCGCGCCGGCCGCGGCCGGCGGTCTGGCGCTCGGCCACCAGCAGCACAGGGTCGGCCTGCCCGGCGCGGGTGCGCCGCATCAGCTCGGAGTTGGTGGAATCGATCTCCGGCAGGATCTCGACGGTGAACCCCGGCAACAGGGGGACCACTGCCTCCCACAGGGCTTCAGCTGGCCATCGCAGGGGCGCCGCCACGCTGGACCCGCCTGTGGCCCGTTCAGGAGCGCCGCTTGGGGGCCAGCAGGGTGCCCCGGCAGTTCTTGGAGCCGCACCAGCAGGGGTATTCGGCCTTGAGCTTCTTCGTGTAGGGCTCGTCGATCACGAGGCCGTAGTCGTAATTGAGTTCCTCGCCGGCCTTGATCTTGCGCAGGGCCTTGATGAAGACCCGGCCCTCGACCTCGTCGGCCTCGCAGTTGGGGTCGCAGGCGTGGTTGATCCAGCGCGAGGAATTGCCTCCGTAGAGGGCGTCGATGACCCGCCCGTCGTCCAGGGAGAAATAGAAGGTGTGATTCGGGTCGTTCGGGTCGTGGGGGTGGCGGCGCAGGGCCTCCTTCCAGGAGATGATCTCGCCCACGTACTCGATGAGGGTTTCGCCCGCGTCGATGTCCTCCAGCGCGAACACGCCGCGCCCGTGGATGCCGGACTTGCGTGCCTGGATCTTGCGCCCCGCCAGCCGGGCCGCCGCCGCCGGCGCTGCGGCCCGGCGCCCCCGCTCTTTTGATGCCATTGAAAAAACTCTGTTAAGTTGGATGTGTGCACATGCGCGCGTGCGCGCACGCGCGAAGGGCCGATTGTAGGAACAACCCGGGGCCGCAGGTTCAAGGACCTGCCGCTTCAGCCAACGACAGACATGAGCAAGACCCTCGTCATCGCCGAAAAACCTTCCGTCGCGCAGGACATCGTCCGCGCCCTCACGCCCGTGGCGGGCAAGTTCGAGAAGCACGACGAGTACTTCGAGAACGACCGCTACATCGTCACCAGCGCCGTGGGCCACCTGGTGGAGATCCAGGCGCCCGAGCAGTACGACGTCAAGCGGGGCAAGTGGAGCTTCGCCCACCTGCCGGTAATCCCGCCGCACTTCGACCTCAAGCCGGTGGACAAGACCAAGACCCGCCTGAACGCGGTGGTCAAGCAGGCCAAGCGCAAGGATGTGGCCGCCCTGATCAACGCCTGCGACGCGGGCCGCGAGGGCGAGCTGATCTTCCGGCTGATCGAGCAGTACGCCGGCGGCGCCAAGCCCCTGGGCAAGCCGGTGCAGCGCCTGTGGCTTCAGTCCATGACGCCCGATGCCATCCGCCAGGGCTTCGACACCCTGCGCTCGGATGCCCAGATGGCGGGCCTGGCCGACGCCGCGCGCTCGCGCTCCGAGGCCGACTGGCTGGTGGGCATCAACGGTACCCGCGCTTTCACCGCCTTCAACTCGCGCGATGGCGGCTTCTTCCTGACCACCGTGGGCCGGGTGCAGACGCCCACGCTGGCGGTGGTGGTCGAACGCGAAGAGCAGATCCGCAAGTTCATCAGCCGCGACTACTGGGAGATCCACGCCCGCTTCGCCGCGCAGGCGGGCAGCTACCCGGGCAAGTGGTTCGACCCGAAGTGGAAGAAGGACGAGGCCGATGCCGAACGCCGGGCCGACCGGGTCTGGTCGGCGCAGGAGGCGCAGGCGATCGCTGACGCAGTGCGGGGCAAGGCCGCCGAGGTCACCGAGGAAGCCAAGCCGACCACCCAGGCCTCGCCGGGCCTGTTCGACCTGACCACGCTGCAGCGCGAGGCCAACGGCCGCTTCGGCTTTTCCGCCAAGACCACGCTGGCCCTGGCGCAGACGCTCTACGAGCGGCACCAGGCCCTGACCTACCCGCGTACCGATTCCAAGTACCTGCCCCTGGAATACGTGAAAGTGGTCAAGGGCACGCTGGGGTCGCTGGCCGATGGCGGCATGGCGCACCTGTCGCCCTATGCGCGCGAGGCCCTGGACCAGGACTACGTGAAGCCGACCAAGAAGGTGTTCGACGACACCAAGGTCAGCGACCACTTCGCCATCATCCCCACCGGCAAGCTCCCCAGCGGCCTGTCCGAGGCCGAACAGAAGCTGTACGACCTGGTCGTGCGCCGCTTCATCGCGGCCTTCTTCCCCTCGGCCGAACACCTGGTCACTACCCGCATCTCGCGCGTGGCGACGCACCACTTCAAGTCCGAGGGCAAGGTACTGGTCAAGCCCGGGTGGCTCGCGATCTATGGCAAGGAGGCCAACCTGGATGTGGCCCCCGGCGAGGAAGGCGCGGGCAAGACGCTGGTGCCGGTGCGCCCGGGCGAGGCGGTGAACACCGAGCAGGCCGAGGCCCGGGGCCTGAAGACGCGCCCGCCCGCCCGCTACAACGAAGCCACCCTGCTGCGCGCCATGGAAACCGCGGGCAAGGAGATCGAGGAAGAAGAACTGCGCGAGGCCATGCACGAGAAGGGCCTGGGCACGCCGGCCACGCGGGCGGCCATCATCGAAGGCCTGATCAACGAGAAGTACATGCTGCGCGAAGGCCGTGACCTGATCGCCACGGCCAAGGCCTTCCAGCTGATGACGCTGCTGCGCGGGCTGGGCGTGGAGGAACTCTCGCGCCCCGAGCTCACGGGCGAGTGGGAGCACAAGCTCGCACAGATGGAAAAGGGCCAGCTTTCACGCGATGCGTTCATGCAGCAGATCGCCGACATGACGCAGCGCATCGTCAAGAAGGCCAAGGAGTACGACCGCGACACGGTGCCCGGCGACTACGCCACGCTGTCCACGCCCTGCCCCAACTGCGGGGGCGTCGTGAAGGAAAACTACCGCCGCTACACCTGCGCGGGCAAGTCGGGTTCGGGCGATGACGCCTGCGGCTTCTCCTTCACCAAGATTCCCGCGGGCCGCGCCTTCGAGCTGGCCGAAGTGGAGCAGTTCCTGCGTGACAGGAAGATCGGGCCGCTGGAGGGCTTCCGCTCCAAGGCGGGCTGGCCCTTCGTCGCCGAGATCGCGCTGAAGTACAGCGACGAGGACAAGAACTGGAAACTCGAGTTCGACTTCGGCGACGAGGCCGACCCCGCCGAGACCGGCGAGCTGGTCGATTTCGGCGCGCAGCAGGCGCTAGGCCCCTGTCCCAAGTGTGGCGCGCGCGTCTTCGAGTTCGGCAAGAACTACGTGTGTGAAAAGAGCGTGCCCACGCCGGCACAGGCCACGCCCAGTTGCGACTTCAAGAGCGGCCAGATCATCCTGCAGCAGCCGATCGAGCGCGAGCAGATGCAAAAGCTCCTGGCCACCGGCAAGACGGATCTGCTGGACAAGTTCGTGTCCATGCGCACGCGACGCGCCTTCAAGGCCTTCCTGGCCTGGGATGCTGCGGCCGGCAAGGTGAACTTTGAGTTCGAGCAGCGCGAAAGCAAATACCCCCCGCGCAAGACCGCAGCGGCCGGCGCGCCCACGCGCACGCCGTTTGGCAAGGTGGCGGCCCAAAAGGCCCCCGCGAAGAAAGCCACGGCCCCAAAGGCCCCCGCTGCGAAAAAGGCTGCGGCACCCAAGGCGCCTCGCAAGGCCAGCGCCGGCCTCAAGCCCAGTGCCGCCCTGGCGGCAGTGATCGGCCCCGAGGCCGTGGCCCGCACCGAGGTGATCAAGAAGCTGTGGGACTACATCAAGGCCAACGGGCTGCAGGACGCCACCAACAAGCGCGCGATCAACGCCGACGACAAGCTGCGCGCGGTGTTCGGCAAGCGGCAGGTGACGATGTTCGAGCTGGCGGGGATCGTGGGCAAACACCTGGAGAGTGGCGGCTGAAGCCCGCATTGGCTGGGAATTGGCGCTTTCGGGTTGATGCGTGATGCGTGATGCGTTAACATCACGCATCAATCGGAGCACGCCATGCGGACCACCCTCGACATCGCCGATGACGTCCTGTTCGCCGCCCGCGACCTCGCCCGGCGCGAGAAGAGATCGCTGGGCGAGGTGATCAGCGACCTGGCCCGGCAGGCCTTCACGCAAGGCGCCGCCTTGTCGCCCGGATCGCCCAGCCACCGGGCTGCGGAGCCCCTCGCGCGTTATGGCATTCACCCCTTGCCGCCCCGAGGCGGTGTCGTGAGCAATGAACTGATCGACCGCCTGCGCGACGAAGAAGGCATCTGATGCGGGCGCTGCTCGACGTCAACGTGCTGATCGCCCTGCACGATCAGGACCATGTGCATCACCGTCGGGCCGCCCGCTGGCTCACGCAACACGCCAAGCTCGGGTGGGCGTCCTGCCCGATCACCCAGAACGGTTGCCTTCGGATCATGAGCCAGCCCGGCTATCCGAACGCGCAACCCCTCGCGGTACTGCTCGCCATGCTGCAGCGGTCCACCCAAGCGCGCGAACATGAGTTCTGGCCCGATGACACCAGTGCGCTGGACAGCGACGCTTTCGAGCACCGCCATATGCACGGGGCGCGCCAACTGACCGACCTGTACCTGCTCTCGCTGGCCGTGCGCCATGGCGGGCGCATGGTCACCTTCGATCAGCGCGTCCCCTTGAGCGCCGTCCGGGGAGCTCGGGCCGAGCACCTGATGGTGCTCTGAGGCCTCACCCCGCCCGGTCCTCCCACGCCCGGTCTGACGGCGGCTCGGGATCGGGGTACTGGCCGTGCGATCGGCCGTTGGCGGGCGTTTGCGTGTCGGGGCCCGGCGGGCCCGGGCGTCGGGGACGTGTCGCAGGGCGCAAGGGCTTCGCCTGATCCCCCGCGGCCGACCCGGGCCGTGCCGGCTTTTCGGGCCGGGACTTCCTGACCGTCATCACTTCCTCGCCCTCACGCCCGGCGCCCAAGCGCGCGCTGGCGCCCCATCATCGCCGCCCCCAATGCCAGGCCGGCCACCAGCAGCAAGGACCGCCCCGGCGCTGCGCGTACGCGGTTGAAGGCCAGGTCGGCGGTACGCGGTGCCATCAGCGCCAGGCGCCGACGCATCATCTGCGCACCCAACTCCCCCAGGCGCCCGCGCAGCACCCGCTCGGCCTGCGGCAGGAAGTCGGTCTCCTCGTCGGCGATGTGGTGCATGACGTCGCGCATCAGGGACAGTAAGGTCGTGTCGTAGTCGGGATCGGACGGCGGCATGCGCCGCAGCTGGGCGATCAGGCGGCGCATCTCCTCGTGCTCGGGCACGGCGCGGCGCAGGAAGTCGCTGTCGCTCGCCTCGCGCACCGCGGGATAGAGCAGCTCCTCCTCGATCCGGGTGTGCACCTCCAGCGCAAGGCAGATCGCATTCACGAGGGCCTGGCGTACCCTGGGCGAATCACTGGCGCGGTAACGGTGGAAGGTGTCCAGCACCAGCGCGTGGTCACGGCGCACGAGCTGCGTGGCAGTAGGCGCGATGCGTTCAATCAGACGGTTCATGACGGCTCGCCTCCGCGAAAGTTCAGAGGCGACGTTCTAGGCTGGCCCTCGCGCCAGTCCTGTAGGCGCTCAAGCCGTGCTGGCGCGGGCCAGGGCGTCGCGCACCAGCGCCACGTCCATGCCGTACATCTCGGCAAAGGCCTCGGGGGCTTGCCCGCTCGCGCGGAAGGCGCGCACCAGCGCCTCACGCCGCGCGGCCTGCCCCGCGAGCTCGGCAAACGCTTCGTCCATCAGGGCCAACGCTGTGTCGTCCTGCGTGCGCACGCGACCCAGGTAGGCGTCGCGGTCCAGGCCGCTGGCGTCGATGGCCTGCACGAGCCGCGCGCGGGCCCAGGTGCGGGCCGCCTGCGCATCACGGCCCGCGCGGCGCCTGAACACCTCGAGGATCGCGTGCTGCACGTGCTCGGGCGCTACCGGCTCGACGGGCTGTCCGTCCAGGTCGTGGCGCAGGTCGCCGCTGGCCACCGCCTCGAGGTAGCGGGTGGAGCGCACGTGCTGGCCCAGCGCCTGCTTGAGGTCCTCCTTCTGGAAGGCGCCGGGGTGGCGCGACATCAGGTCTTCGAAGATGCCGAGCTTGAGCGGACGAAAGCGCGCGCCGAACAGGCGCGGGTGCAATTCCCACAGGCGCTGCAGGAGAGGATGGACGGGCCGCGGCGTGCGCGATGCCTTGGCGGGCGAGATCTGGCTCATGACCTCGTGACTGTAGCCCGGCACAGGCACAATCGCGAACATGAAGATCGAAAAAGACACCGTGGTCACGATGCGCTGTCGCATCGCCGACGACAAGGGCCAGCTGATTCAGGACGGCAAGCAACCCATGTCCTACCTGCATGGCGGGCATGGCAACACCCTGCCGAAGATCGAAGAGGCGATGGAAGGAAAGTCCGTGGGCGACCAGCTGTCCTTGGTGCTCACGCCCGCCGACGCCTTCGGCGAGATCGACCCCGGCCTGCTGCGCACTATCTCCAAGCGCGACTTTCCGCCCGGCGTGAAGGTGGGCGGGCAGCTCGAACTCCCCGGACCGCAGGGCGAGCCGCATCCCTTCACGGTGATGAAGGTCAAGGGCGATAGCGTGCACCTGGACGGCAACCACCCGCTGGCGGGCCGCACGATCAAGCTGGCGATCACCGTCACCGAAGTGCGCGCGGCCAGCGCAGAGGAAGTCGCGCACGGGCACGCGCACGGGGCGCACGGGCATCACCACTGAGTCCAGCAGGCCTCAGCTGAGGTAGCTCTCAACCAGCGTACGGTCGGCGCGCAGGCGGGCCGCCTCCCCCTCGAGGATGGCGGCTCCATTGCGCAAGACCAGGCCCCGGTCCGCGAATTCCAGGGCGAGGAAGGCGGCCTGCTCCACCAGCAGCACCGCCAGCCCCTGGTCCGCCAACTGGCGCAAGGTCTGCAAGATGGTCTGTACGATCTGCGGCGCCAGGCCCAGCGAGGGCTCGTCGAGCAGCAGTACCTGCGGTCCCATCATCAGTCCGCGGGCGACCGCCAGCATCTGCTGCTCGCCCCCCGACAGCGAGGCCCCTGAAATGTGCTGACGCTCTCGTAGCACCGGAAAGCGCTCGAACTCGCGGGCCAGGCGGGCCTCAAGTTCGGCACGGTCGATTCCGCACTGCATCGCGCCGATGCGCAGGTTGTCCACCACCGACAGTGCCGGCACGATCTGGCGACCCTGCGGCACATGCACGAGGCCCGATCGGGCCAGCAGGTGCGCCGATACGTTGCGGATCGACGCGTCGCGGTAGCGGATGTCGCCGCTGGACAAGGGCAGTAGGCCGCTGATCGCCCGCAGCAAGGAGGTCTTGCCGGCGCCGTTAGCGCCGATGACTGCCACCAATTCACCCGCTCCGACCTTCAGGTCGATCCCGCGCAAGACCTCGATCGCGCCGATCCGGGCGCTGGCTTGCTCTAGGGAGATCATGCGACGGCTCCGTGCCCGAGATAGGCAGTGATCACCTGAGGATTGGACTGGACCTCCTGGGGCGTACCAGTGGTCAATAGCTTGCCGTGATCCAGCACGCTGACCGCATCGCACAGGCTCATCACGAACTCCATATTGTGTTCGACCAGCACGATGGTGGCGCCCAGGTCACGCAGCTTGCGCACGACGTCCGCGATCTCGCGCGCCTCCTGAGAGTTGATGCCGGCGATCGGCTCGTCCAGTAGCAGCACACGCGGCCTCTGGGCAATCGCGCGGGCCAGTTCCACCAGCTTGCGATGGCCATAGGGCAATTCGCCTGGCATCTTGTCGGCCACGTGGGCAATGCCCAGGAAAGTCAGGATGTCCAGGGCCGCCTGCCGGTCGACCCGCTCGAACTGACGAGCCAAGAACCAGTCCGCAAAGGAACGCGCCAGCCCGGACTCACTGCGCAAACCGAGCATGACGTTCTCCAGCGCCGTCGCCCCGTGGATCAACTGCAGGCTCTGGAAAGTGCGCGCCAGTCCGGCGTTCGCTCGGTCTGCGGTGGTCAAGCCCTCCAGGTCACGCCCGCCCAGGGTAACGCGCCCTTCATCCGGCGTGTAAAGACCCGCGATCACATTGATCAGGGTGGACTTGCCCGCGCCGTTGGGACCGATCAGGCCATGGATGGAGCCTGCGCGAACATCGATGGAGACGCTGTCGACTGCCACCACACCGCGATAGCGCTTGGTCAGGGCCTCGATCGTGAGCGGCACGCCGTCCAGATGGGGGATCGATAGTGCGGCCGCGCCGCGCGCGACAGCGGATCCGTCGGCAGGGCCTGTGGCCCGACGCGGTCGCAGGCGCGCCAGCAGGCCCGCCATGCCTTCGGGAAAGGCCAGCAGCACGCACAGCAGGATCGCGCCATAGATGATCAGACCGTATTTCTCCTGGCCGGCGATGGTCTCGACGATCAGCAAAAGGATGGCCGTCCCCAGAAGCGGTCCGGACCGCGCGCCCAGACCGCCGATCACGGCGGCAATCAGAAGCGCCACGCTCAGACGCACCGTGAACGCATCGCTGCTGATGAACCCGGACTGGTGCGCGAACAGGGCTCCCGCCAGACCGCCGGTAGCCGAACAGAAGGCGAACACCCAGGCGCGCCAATGAGCCACACGAATGCCGACACTGGCTGCAAACACTTCGGACTCTCGGATCGCACGCAGTTTGCGTCCGATCGAGGAGTGCGAGACAAAGTCGGTGGCGATCTGGGTGGCCAGCAGGCAAGCCATGGCGACGTACAGGAACCACTTGGCGCTCTCGCGCGGCCGGCCAAAGTCGGTGCTGGGGATGCCCATGAGGCCCATGGTGCCCCCGGTGACGCTGACCCAGCGCTGTGCGGCGATGTCCACCAGGAAACCGAAGGCGAGGGTCGTCATGGCCAGATACAGGCCTCGGGTGCGCAGCGCGAAGACGCCCACCAGCACCCCTGCCAACAGACTCAGGGCCACGCCCACGGCCATCGACGCGAGCACTGGCAGCCCGAGCTTCAGACTGGCCAGGGCGGAGCCGTAGGCCCCCAGGGCATAGAAGCCGGCGTGGCCCAGGGACATCTGACCGGACAGGCCCAGGAGGATGTTCAGGCCCATAACCGCGATGGCGGTGTAGCAGAAGGTCTGCGCCAGGTGGACCACGAACCCGCCCACCGGGAGCCAGGGCAGCGCCAGCACGAAGGCGGCGCCAACCAGATACAACGCGACGGGGGCCTTCTTTTCGTGAAGACTCAGCGCGTCACCGGACATCCTGCGACCTTTCGCCGAACAGACCGGACGGACGGATGGCAACGATGGTCAGCGCCACCAGCAGGGGGTAGACATCACCGAACTGAGAGTCGACGTAGTTGGAAAAGCTCTCGGCGATGCCAAACAGGAAGCCCCCCAGCAGAATGCCCAAGGGATTGGAGAAGCCTCCCACCGTGGCCACGATCAGCGCCTTGATGGTGAAGATCAGCCCCATATGCGGCTGCAGGGTCACGATCGGCCCGATCAACACGCCGGCAATCGCCGCCAGCGCCGACGCGATCACGAAGACCGCGACCTTCACCGCCCGGGTGTTGATCCCGAGCAGCTGCGCGGCATCGGGATTGAAGGCCACCACCTCGATGGCCTTGCCCCAGCGCGACTTGCGCATGAAGCCCAGGAACAGGGCGACAACCACCATCGCGCACACGATGACCAGCAGCTCCTCGATGAAGAAGCGGGCGCCGAAGACCTCGACCACGTCGTCGCGCCGCTGCGAGAACAGGGGCGGCGAGTACTGGGCCGACTTGCCCCACACCAGCTCGACGACGTTCTGGAAGATCAGGGCGATCCCTGCAGTGGTCAGGATCCAGCCATACGCGCCGATGGCGCCGGCGCGCTGGCGGTCCAGGGGGCGTATGGCCACCCGTTCGAGCAGGTATCCCATCGCCACGAGACCGATCACCGTGACCACCGCCGCCATCAGCAGCCCGCTTCCGTTAGCGCGAGTCCCCAGCATGAGGAAGCCCGCGACCATCATGAAGTCGCCTTGGCCGAAATTCACGCGGTGCGTGGTCAGGTGGGTGATGTACAGGCCCTTGGCCACGAGCGCGTAGATCGCGCCCATGGTCAGGCCCCCCACCACCAGCTGCAGGAAGGTGACGCCCGTCATCACTGGGCCAGCTTGACGACCGCGCCGTTCTTCCAGACACCCAGAAAGACGTTCTCCCGGTCCAGACACTCATGGTCGGTCGGGCTGAAGGGCCGAGCCGGCGTGGCCGAGATGGCCTGCACCCCGTCGATCGACTCGATGGCGTCACGGATAGCGGCCGCATCAGCCTTGCCGACTTTCTCCACGGCCTTGAAGACGATCTGTCCGGCGTCGTAGCCTAGCGCCGCCAGCACGGGCCAGCGGTACGCGTTGCCGTATTCGCGCTTCATCCGTTCGTCAAATGCCCTGGCGCGGGGCGTGGAGATGTCCAGCGCTTGCCCCATGACGGTGCCTTCGATCGCCTCCTTGCCCACGATCTCCAGCACCTTCATCGACGACAGCCCCCAGTTGCCCGCCACCACCGGTCGGTAGTTCAGGCGCGCCATCGGGCGGTAGACGAGTTCGAACGACTCGTGGAAATTCAGGACCAGCTCGGCGCCGGCGTCACGCATCTTCACCATCTGCGGGGTGAGGTCGTTCACGCCCGGAGCTGCGGCTTCGATGGCCACCAGGGTGGCGCCGCGCGCCTTGAGCGCGTCCTGGATTTCCTTGGCGGCGAAATTGCCGTAGCCCGTGGTGGAGTGCACGAGGCCGATCTTCTTGAAGCGCTTGACGCCCCAATCCAGCATGCCGTCAATCTGGAACTTCTCCACCATCGAGCAGCGGAAGATCTGACTGGGTTTTTCGTTGATGAACTGCGCGGTGATCTGGGTGGCGATGGAGGGTCCGGCCATGAGGGGTACGCCCGCCTTCTGGAACACCGGGGCCATGGCCAGCACGTTGCCGCTGCTGACCGTGCCGATGGCCACCGACACGTTGTCCGACTGCAGCAGGCGCTGGGCCAGCGAGACCGCGCGCTGCGGGTTGGCCTCGTCGTCATAGACCTGCAGGTCGATCTTCACCTTGGCGCCAGCCGCCTGGTGGTCCTTCAGCGCCAGGCGTATCCCCTGGAGGTAAGACTCGCCGAAATCAACGATCGCGGGCGGGCCGCTCAAGCCCTGGATCACACCCACCTTGACCTGGCCCGCCGCGGCGCACGCGATGGCAAGCAGGGAGGCACCGAACATCAGTTTGCTGCGCGTCTTCATCCTCTGTCTCCTCTTTCTTCGTGGTTGCGGGTCAGCGACCCTTGAAATTGGCGGCTCTCTTCTCGCGAAAGGACGTGGTGCCCTCCGCCAGATCCTCGGTCAGGCCCACGTCGTAGAACGAACGGGACTCCAGGCGCAAGGCCTCGTCCAGAGGCATGCCGACCGAGCGGCGCATAACCTCCTTAGCGAAGCGGTGCGACAGGGGCGATCGCGACGCCAGCATCTGCGCGTACTCGAGCGCGCGAGCCAGGAGCTGATCTGACGGGTAGATGCGGTTGACGAGCCCGATCCGAAGCGCGTGCTCGGCATCGACCCGCTCTCCACTGAGGATGATGTCCATGGCATGACCCATGCCTACGATGCGGGGCAGGCGGATCAGGCCGCCGTCGCACGCATGGAAGCCCCACTTGGCGTCCTGGAGCGCGAACTGGGCGTGGGGCGTGCAGAAACGGATGTCGCAGGCCAGGGCCAGCTCGAAGCCGCCGGAGATGGCGTAACCATTGATCGCTGCGATGATGGGCTTGTCGATGTCCAGGTTGCGCGTGATTCCGCCAAAGCCGGGGCCGTTGGTGAAGCGGCGGCGAAACTCGGGCGCTGGCGTGCGCGCGAAGGCCATCGTGTAGGTCTTGAGATCGGCGCCCGCGCAAAAGGCCTGATCGCCGGCTCCCGTGATCAAGGCGACGCGCATGGCGTCGTCAGCCGCGAACTCTTGCCAGACCCGCACCAGTTCGTCGTTGGCGGCGAAGTCCAGGGAGTTCATCTTGGCGGGCCGGTCGATCGTGATCAACGCGACGGCGCCGTGCTTGTCGTAGCGGATGTCGGTCATCGGGGAAGCATCCTCCGGGTGGGTCAGGGTTCAGGGCGCAGCGATCGCGAAGATCGTGCAGGCGCCGTCCTCTCCGACCCGCTGGACCACCGCGTCCATCCGTGGCGGCGGGCTGTCGGCCGCCAGGCGACCGGTCACGCGCAGACCTGGCGCCAGGTCGACGACCACGACGTCATAGGGCGCGGTGGCGTGATAGCCCGCTGGCGCCCGGCGGATCGTGGTCCAGGACACCAGACGGCCCTGGGCCGGCATGTCCACGGTCTCGAAATCGCGCGCCAGACACGCGGGGCAGACCACGCTCGCGGGCGTGAGACTGGCATGGCAACGGGCACAGCGGCGCATCGGCATCAGTGCATCCCCCGCAGGATGGACACGGTGCAGGCTACGCCCGTGCCGCCAAGGTTGTGGGTCATTCCGATGCGCGCGTCTCGCACCTGGTTGGGGTGCGCGTGGCGCAACTGGCGGGTCACCTCGAACACCTGGCCCAGGCCTGTCGCCCCGACAGGGTGGCCCTTGGCCAGCAAGCCGCCGCTGGCGTTGATCGCCACCTGGCCGTCGACAGCGGTACGCCCCTCGTGCGCCCAGAAACCGCCCTGGCCGCGTGGCACAAGGCCCAGGTCCTCGCTGTCGATCACTTCGGCGATCGAGAAGCAGTCGTGTAATTCGACCAGGTCGATGTCCTGGGCTGTCACACCGGCCTGTGCGTAGGCGCGCTGCGCAGCGGCCACGGTGGCATCGAAGCTGATGAGGTCCGCGTGACCGCCGATGTGCGGCGATCCGCGCGTCTGCACGCTGGCCAGCACCTGCACGAGCGGATGCCCGAGCCCGCGGGCGATCCGGTCCGCCAGGGCCTGCGAGACCACCACGACTGCGGCGGCGCCGTCGCTGGTGGGGCAGCAGTCGTACAGCTGAATGGGATCACAGATCGGGGCACTGGCGGCGACGTCTTCGTCGCTCAGGGTCGCCCCCATCTGCGCCAGGGGGTTGCGCAAGCCATTGCCCTTGTTCTTTCGCACCACCGCGCTGACATGCTGTCGCGTCGTGCCGTAACGCTGCGCGTGCAGACGCCAGGCCAGCCCGAACAGCCCTGGGAATGTCAGCCCGCTGGGGCCGTCGTTCTCGTTGTCCATGGCGCAGTTGAGGGCGGCGGTGGTCTGCTTGGTGGGCGCGTGAGTCATGGTCTCCACGCCCACGGCGATGGCCGCCTCCGCCTGGCCACTGGCCACGGCCAGACACGCATGCCGGAAGGCAATGCCGCCCGAGGCGCAGGCCCCCTCGACCTTGGTGCACGGGATATTGGGCAGGCCGATGCGATCGGCCACGATGCCCGCCAGCACCTCCTTGCCATTGAGAGGTCCGCTGATGAAGTTGCCCAGGTACAGAGCTCCCACCTGCTCGCGATCGAGGGTGGATTCGAGCAGCGCGTCGACGGCGGCGCCGACGGCAAGACTCTCGATGGACTGGTCGGCGTGCCTACCGAAGGCGGTAGAGCCGATGCCGGCGATATAGACGTCACGCATGGGAGGTCTCCTGTTGGAGGGTCTGGCGCAGCTCGGTCTTGAGGACCTTGCCGTAGTTGTTCTTCGGCAAGGCCGCGACCATCCGGTAGGCCTTAGGCCGCTTGAAGCGGGCGATGTGCTCGAGGCACAGGGCGTCCAGGCTGGCGGGCTCGACCGCGGCGCCCGGGCGGGCGACGACGAAGGCCACCACCTCCTCGCCCCACTCCGGGTGAGGCCGGCCGACGACGGAGCACTCCAGCACGCTCGGGTGCAGCAGCAGCACCTCCTCGATCTCGCGCGGGTAGATGTTGGTCCCTCCGCTGATGATCATGTCCTTGGAGCGATCGCGCAGCGAGAGATAGCCCCGCTCGTCGAGTACACCGATGTCGCCGGTCCACAGCCACCCGTCGCGAAGGGCGCTTGCGGTGGCCGATGGGTTGTTCCAGTAGCCCGCCATGACCGCATCGCTGCGGGTGATCACCTCACCCAGTTCACCGACCGGTACATCGCGCCCCGCTTCGTCCACCACGCGCACCTCGACGCCGGTTCGGGGCGCGCCACACGAGGCCAGCCGGGCGCGGTGCGCCTCGCCGCCATCGCCGAGGTGGCTGGATTTGGTCAGGCCGGTGATGGTCATCGGGCTCTCGCCCTGACCGTAAAGTTGGTACAGGCGCGGTCCGAAACAGTCCAGCGCGCGCTGCAAGTCGCTGACGTACATGGGGCCGCCGCCGTAATAGAGCGTACGCAGGCCCGGGTACGAGCGCCCGGGCTGCACCGCACCGATCAGGCGGGTGACCATGGTTGGCGCCGCGAAGATCGTGACGTTGCGCAGGGTCTCGAAGGCTTCCAGCACCTGTTCGGGTTCGAAACCATCCAGGATGACCTGGGTGCCGCCCCCCAGCAGGTGCGGCAGGCTGTACAAACCAGTGCCGTGCGACAGCGGTGCCGCGTGCAGCTTCACGTCCCCGGGACTGACCTGCTCGATGTCCGCGCCATAGGCCAGCGCCATGAACAGGAGGTTGCGGTGCGAGAGCATCGCCCCCTTGGGGCGGCCGGTCGTGCCAGAGGTGTAGAAGATCCAGGCCAGGCTGGTCGGCTCCACTTCAGCGCACGCGATCGGGTCGGTGTCATACAGCGCGGCAAAGGGTTCGGAACTGGTCACCAGCAGGCGCGCCGACTGGCCCGCCTGCGCCAGGGCCACCGCCACGTCGGGGGCCAGGGACTCGCTGACCACGACCACGCGTGCGCCGCAATCTCCGACGATATGGGTCACCTCCTTCGGGTGCAGCTTCGCGTTGACGGGCACCGCGCAGAGTCCGGCGGTCCAACAGGCGAACAGGAGGTCAAGAAACTCCGGACGGTTCTCCATCACAAGCACGATGCGGTCGCCGGCGGCAGCGCCGGGCAGGGCGCGCAGGCCGCCAGCCAGGCGGGCGACGCGCTGTGCGAAGCCGGCAAAACTCAGGCTCGGGCTCGCATAGCCGTGACGCGCCATGGATGCGGGGCGGGCAGGGCCGTGACGGTCCAGGGTCTTGTCGATAAGGGCGATGGCGTCGGGGTGGATCCGCGCGCGCTGGTTCAGGAGGCTCGCGAGGTTGGACATCAGGAGGGGCTCCGGCGTGGCGGGTCGGCGCGCCGGGCGATGGCGCCGAGGAAGAAGTCTGCGTAGTCGTCCATGGGCTGGCCGCGGCCTTCGAGCTTGGCGCGCAAGATGGCGCCCTGCCAGCCCACGCAGAACAGGTGAGCGAGCTGAGGGGGGTCGGCGTGTGCGAGCAGCTGGCCCTGGCCACGCGCGTCCTCGAGCACACCGGTAACCCAGCCCTCCCATCGCCGAAAGACCGCCTGCAGGCGCTCGCGCAACACCTCGTCACGGGCACCCAACTCCTGGGTCAGGTTGCCCACGAGACATCCGCGGCGAAAACCATGGCGCGCCATCCCGCGACGCGCCTCAACCATCCAATGGCGCAGGCGGTCCAGGGGAGACAGGGTGTGGTCGCCGAAGATGCGGGCGAAACGCCGGTCGAAGTAGGCCTCGTAGGCGTCGATCACCTCGAGGGTGAAGGCCTGCTTGCTGCCGAAGAAGTGATAGAAAGAGCCCTTGGTGACCTGGGCGCTCTGAAGCAGGCGGTCCAGCCCGGTGGAGCCGAAGCTGAACTCGGTCAGCATCTCGACTCCCCGGCGGATCAACCGCTGGCGCGTTTCATGGCCCATGCGGCGCATCCTAGACCGAGCGGTCTAGTTTCTACGGGGGATTAGCCCCTAGAACCTCCGCATGACATCGCCCGCGCGCGGCGGGCGCGATCAGCGCGCAGCCACCACCCGCACCATCTCCAGCACCTTGTTGGAGTAGCCCCACTCGTTGTCGTACCAGGACACGAGCTTGACGAAGGTGCCGTCCAGGGCGATGCCGGCCTCGGCGTCGAAGATGGAGGTGCGGGCATCGCCGCGGAAGTCGGTGGCCACCACCTTGTCCTCGGTGTAACCCAGCACGCCCTTGAGCGCGCCCTGCGACTGGGCCTTCATCTCGGCGCAGATTTCTTCATAGGTGGCGGGCTTGTTCAATTCCACCGTGAGGTCGACCACCGACACGTCGGACGTCGGCACGCGAAACGCCATGCCGGTGAGTTTCTTGTTCAACTCGGGGATCACCACGCCCACTGCCTTGGCCGCGCCGGTGCTGGAGGGGATGATGTTCTCCAGGATGCCGCGGCCGCCACGCCAGTCCTTGTTGGAGGGGCCGTCGACCGTCTTCTGGGTGGCGGTGGCAGCGTGCACCGTGGTCATGAGGCCGCGCTTGATGCCCCACTTGTCATTGACCACCTTGGCCAGCGGGGCCAGGCAGTTGGTGGTGCAGGAGGCGTTGGAGATGATGGCCTCGCCCTTGTAGGTCTTGTCGTTCACGCCGAAGACGAACATCGGCGTGTCGTCCTTGGAGGGCGCGGACATGATCACCTTCTTGGCGCCCGCGTCCAGGTGCTTCTGGCCGCCTTCCTTGGTCAGGAAGATGCCGGTGGCCTCGACCACGATGTCGGCGCCGACCTCGGCCCACTTCAGTTCAGAGGGGTCCTTCACGGCGGTCAGGCGGATCTTCTTGCCATTGACCACCAGCGTGTTGCCCTCGACGCTCACTTCGCCCTCGAAGCGGCCATGCACGCTGTCGTACTTGAGCATGTAGGCCAGGTAGTCGGGCTCGAGCAGGTCGTTGATCGCGACGACCTCGATGTCCTTGAAGTTCTGCACTGCGGCGCGAAACACCATGCGGCCGATGCGGCCGAAGCCGTTGATACCGATCTTGAGAGCCATGTGATTGATCCCGTGAGGAGTTGAAGAATCAGTGACCGAGGACCGCGCGGACCGTCTCCGCCACGTTCTCGGGGGTGAAGCCGAAGTGCTTGAACAGTACCGGCGCGGGCGCCGATTCGCCGTAGGTGTCGATGCCGACCACCGCGGCGCACCCGTACTTCCACCAGAAATCCGTCACGCCCATTTCCACCGCGATGCGCGGTACGCCACGCGGCAGCACCTGCTCCTTGTAGGCACGGTCCTGGCGGTCGAAGGTGGTGGTGGAGGGCATGGAGACCACGCGCACCGCGACGCCCTGCGTGGCGAGTTGTTCCTGCGCCTTGAGCGCCAGCTGCACCTCGGAGCCGGTGGCGATGATCACGGCCTGCGCCTTGCGCTTCATGCCGACCTCGGAGGGCTCGGCCAGCACGTAGGCGCCGCGGCTGATCTCGTCCAGGCCCGCCTTGGGGGCGTAAGGCAGGTTCTGGCGCGAGAGCAGCAGCGCGGTCGGGCGTGTCGCGTTCTGCAGGGCCACGGCCCAGGCCACCGCGGTCTCGGCGGTGTCGCAGGGGCGCCAGACGTCCAGGTTCGGGATGAGGCGCAGGCTGGCGGCGTGCTCGATGGACTGGTGGGTCGGGCCGTCTTCGCCCAGGCCGATGGAGTCGTGCGTGAACACATGGATCACGCGCTGCTTCATCAGGGCCGCCATGCGGATCGCATTGCGGCTGTAGTCGGAGAAGGTGAGGAAGGTGCCGCCGTAGGGGATGTAGCCGCCGTGCAGGGCCACGCCGTTCATGATGGCGGCCATGCCGAACTCGCGCACGCCGTAGTTGATGTGGCGGCCGACATTGCCGTTGTCATCGCGCTTGATGGAGCCGTCGGCATCCAGACGCAAGGCGGGCGTGCTCTTGGTGTTCGTGAGGTTGGAGCCGGTGAGGTCGGCCGAGCCCCCGAGCAGTTCGGGCAGGGCGGCGGTGAAGGCCTCCAGTGCGATCTGCGAGGCCTTGCGCGAGGCCACGGTTTCGGCCTTCGCCTGGGCCGCGATGGCGGCATCCACCGCCACCTGCGCGAAGTTCTTGGGCAGCTCGCCCTTCATGCGGCGGGTGAACTCGGTGGCCTGCGCGGGGAAGGCCTGTTTGTAGGCAGCGAAGCGCTCGTTCCAGGCGGCCTGGGCCTTCTGGCCAGCGGCCTTGGCATCCCAGGCGGCGTACACGTCCTGCGGCACCACGAAGGGCTCGTGCGTCCAGCCCAGGGCCTCGCGCGTGAGGCGGATCTCGTCGGCGCCCAGGGGCTCGCCGTGCGCCTTGGCGGTATTGGCGCGGTTGGGGCTGCCCTTGCCGATGTGGGTCTTGGCGACGATCAACGTCGGTTTGTCGGTGCTGCGGCGGGCCTGGGTGAGGGCGGCGTCCACCGCGTCGACGTCGTGGCCGTCCACCGGTCCGACCACGTTCCAGCCGTAGGCGCGAAAGCGCGCGGGCGTGTCGTCCACGAACCAGGGCGCGACCTGGCCGTCGATGGAGATGCCGTTGTCGTCGTAGATCGCGATCAGCTTATTGAGCTTCCATGCGCCGGCCAGGGCGCAGGCTTCGTGGCTGATGCCTTCCATCAGGCAGCCGTCGCCCAGGAACACGTAGGTGCGGTGGTCCACGATGGCGTGGCCTTCGCGGTTGAATTCGGTCGCCAGCAGCTTCTCGGCCAGCGCCATGCCCACCGCGTTGGTGATGCCCTGGCCCAGCGGGCCAGTGGTGGTCTCCACGCCGGGGGTGATGCCCACCTCGGGGTGACCGGCGGTCTTGCTATGCAGCTGGCGGAAATTGCGAAGCTCCTGCATCGGCAGGTCGTAGCCCGTCAGGTGCAGCAGCGAATAAATCAGCATGGACCCGTGGCCGTTGGACAGCACGAAGCGGTCGCGGTCGGCCCAGTGGGGGTCGGTGGGGTTGTGCCTCAGGTGACGGGCCCACAGGGCCACGGCGATGTCGGCCATGCCCATGGGGGCACCCGGGTGTCCCGAATTGGCTTGTTGCACGGCATCCATGGACAAGGCGCGGATCGCGCTTGCCATCATCTGGGGGTTGGCCATCGGGGGGAACTCCGGGAAAGGGCGAGGGAACAACAGGCACCGGCGGGCGCCTCAGGGTAACCCCGGATTTTAGCCGCCGCGGCCGCAACGCCCCGGCCACCGCCCGCGTCCGGATCCACTGCGCGTGCCTTGCGTCGCAGACCATCGACTACAGTGCCGCCATGCCCGCAGTCACCCCCGCCACCGCCATCGTGCTGGCCGCCGGCCGCGGGGAGCGCATGCGGCCCCTGACCGACACCTGCCCCAAGCCCCTGCTGCCGGTGAAGGGCAAGCCGCTGATGCAGTGGCACCTGGAAGCCCTGGCCCGCGCGGGCCACAGCCATGTGGTGGTCAACACCGCCTGGCTTGGCGAACAGATCGAGCAGGCCTTCGGCCCGGCGCCGGCCTGGGGGCCGCGCATCACCTACTCCCACGAGGGCCGCGACTTCGGCGGCGCGCTGGAGACCGCCGGTGGTATCGCGCGCGCGCTGCCGAAACTGGCGGACACGTTCTGGGTGGTCGCGGGCGACGTGTACATGCCCGGTTTCGCGTTCGAGCGCGCGGCGATGCAAAGTTTCGCCGCCGGCAGCACGTTGGCCCACATCGTCCTGGTCCCGAACCCGCCGCACAACCCACGCGGCGACTTCGGCCTGTCAGACGCGGGCCTGGCCCTGAACGACGCGCCGCAGCGGCACACCTATTCCACGGTGGGCCTGTACCGCCACGCCCTGTTCGACGGCCTGCCCGCCGGCAACCCCCGGGGCCTGAAGGCCCCACTTGCACCTTTGTTGCGTGCTGCGATGGACAATGGCCGAATCAGCGCAGAACTCTGGCGCGGCCCCTGGACCGACGTGGGCACGCCCGAACGACTCGCCCAATTGAATTCGGCATCATGAACGCGGCGCCCTGAACGTCGCATGAAGAACGCAGCATGACCACCACTCCCTACGCAGCCCGCCGCGCCCGCGTGGCCCAAGCCCTCGGGCCCCGCGGCATCGCCCTCGTTCCCACCGCGCCCGAGCGCCCCCGCAACCGCGACAGCGACTACCTGTACCGGCACGACAGCTACTTTCACTACCTCACCGGCTTCACCGAACCCAACGCCTGCCTGGTGATCACCGGCGACGGCCGCAGCACGCTGTTTTGCGCGCCCAAGGACCTCGAGCGCGAGATCTGGGACGGCTACCGTCTGGGCCCCGAGGCCGCGCCAGCCGCCCTGGGCATCGATGCCGCCCTGTCCATCGGCGAGCTGGACGCGCAGCTGCCCCGCCTGATGGAAAACCGCGACGCGGTGTGGTTCCCCTTCGCCATCCACGAAGGCCTGGAAGCGCGCGTGGGTGCGTGGCTGTCCAAGGTACGTGCGCGTGTGCGCTACGGCGCGCTGTGCCCCGAGCGGCAGGTGGACCTGTGCGGCGTACTCGACGAGATGCGCCTGGTGAAGGACGCCCACGAGCAGGACACCATGCGCCGCGCAGCCGCCATCAGCGCGCGCGCCCACGTGCGGGCGATGCAGGTCAGCGCCCGCATGCTGCGCGCAGGTCAGGACGTACGCGAATACCACCTGGACGCCGAGCTGCTGCACGAATTCCGCATGGGCGGATCGCAGTACCCGGCCTACGGCTCCATCGTCGCCGCCGGTGCGAATGCCTGCGTACTGCATTACCGCGCCGACGCCGCGCAGGTGAAGGCTGGCGACCTGGTCCTGATCGACGCCGGCTGTGAGCTCGATGGCTACGCCAGCGACATCACGCGCACCTTTCCTGCCAACGGAAAATTCACCGGCCCGCAGCGTGCGCTCTACGACATGGTGCTGGCCTCGCAGGAAGCCGCCGTCGCGGCCACGAAGCCGGGCGCGCGCTTCACCGACCCGCACGAGGCGGCGGTGAAGGTGCTCGCGCAGGGCATGCTGGATGTCGGCCTGCTGGATCGCAACAAGGTCGGCCACCGGGACGACGTCATCGAGCAGCGCGCCTACTTCCAGTTCTACATGCACCGCACCGGCCACTGGCTGGGGATGGACGTGCACGACTGCGGCAGCTATGTCGAGCCGGGCGAAGAGGGCCAGGTCAGCGAACGCAAGGACCCGCTTTCAGGCGAGATCATCAAGAACCGCCCCAGCCGCATCCTACGACCCGGCATGGTGCTGACCCTCGAACCGGGTATTTATGTCAGGCCGGCAGCGGCCGTGCCGGCGCAGTTCCACGACATCGGCATCCGCATCGAGGATGACGCGATCGTCACGGAGGGCGGTTGCGAGCTGATCACCCGAGGCGTGCCGGTGAAGGCCGATGAGATCGAAGCCCTGATGCGGGATTGATGCAGGCTACGTGAGCGCCGGCTCAGGCGGGTGGTGCGGTAGCGGGCCCGCCGGAGGGACGGGCCGGTGGCAGGAATGTCAGGACATGCTCGACAAGATCGGTGGGCAGGCGCGTCTCGAGCAGCGCTCTGTAGGTGTCTACTCGCTGCATCGCACGCAAATCGCTGATCTGTCTTGTCAGTTCAGGGGTGTGTCTTTGCGCTCTCGCCCGGGCGGCGTCATCGGCCTCGCAGTCCGCTATCAATCGGACGACGGCGGTGAAGGGGCAGCAGATCGCCATGGCGACCAGTGGGACGGCTACTGTCATATGCCCGGTGCCAACCGCTGCAAATGAGGCAAACACTGCAGCGCCGCCCAAAACTCCACTGAGCACTGTCATGCGATTGCGAAAGGGCGTCGGGACGTAACCCGCTCTCAGCGCATTCAGATCCTGCTGATGTTGATTGATCCGCACGGCCCGGGCGGTCAGGCGCATGCGGGTAGCACTGCCGCCCTGTCGCTCCCCCTTGCGATCCCGGCTGGCATCCGCCGCAGGCGGCCCATCCCGGATGTCAATCACATGATCCTGAACCCGAGGCCTCGCGCGGTCGCCAGCCCACTGGGGTGGGTAATGAAAGGTAATGGCTTTGGTGTCCATGGCGATGGCCCCCAAGGTCAGTAGTGGATAGGAATTGATGAGTAACGTCCCGGCGCGACCCAGCCCGCCGCAAGGCTGACATCGCGTGACGGGCGCCGGGCCGGTTCCGACCGGATGCCCTGCCCCCGCCAAGTCCTGCCTCTCAGGGGCAGGACTACAATCCCACTCCCCAAAATCAGCGCGGCAGTACAAGCCACGCCCGCCCGAGCGAGACCCGATTCCATGTCCTCCGACCAGCCGGCCAAACCCGAAGACAAACGCGCCCTGCTGCGCCAGGCCGCCCTGGAGTACCACCAGTTCCCCACCCCCGGCAAGATCGCGATCCAGCCGACCAAGCAGCTGTCCAACCAGCACGACCTGGCCCTGGCCTACTCGCCCGGCGTCGCCGCGCCCTGCGAAGAGATCGTCAAGGACCCCGCCAACGCCTTCCGCTACACCAGCCGCGGCAATCTGGTGGCGGTCATCACCAACGGCACCGCCGTGCTGGGCCTAGGCGACATCGGTCCGCTGGCGGCCAAGCCGGTGATGGAAGGCAAGGGCGTCCTGTTCAAGAAATTCGCGGGGATCGATGTTTTTGACATCGAGATCAACGAAAAAGACAACCTGGACAAGCTCGTTGACATCATTGCCGCGCTGGAGCCCACCTTCGGCGGCGTCAACCTCGAAGACATCAAGGCGCCCGACTGCTTCTATGTGGAGCGCAAGCTGCGCGAGCGCATGAAGATCCCGGTCTTCCATGACGACCAGCACGGCACCGCCATCGTGGTGGGCGCCGCCATCCTCAACGGCCTGAAGGTGGTGGGCAAGGACCTCAAGAAGGTCAAGCTCGTGACCTCCGGCGCCGGCGCCGCCGCCCTGGCCTGCCTGCAGCTGCTGGTGAAACTGGGCCTGCCGCGCGAGAACATCTACGCCACCGACCTGGCCGGCGTGGTCTACAAGGGCCGCACCGAGCTGATGGACGAGGACAAGATTCAGTTCGCGCAGGAGACCCAGGCCCGCACCCTGGCCGAGATCATCCAGGGCGCCGACATCTTCCTGGGCCTGTCCGCCGGCGGCGTGCTCAAGCCCGACATGGTCAAGTCCATGGCGCCCAACCCGCTGATCCTGGCGCTGGCCAACCCCAACCCCGAGATCCAGCCGGCCGAGGCGCGCGCCGTGCGCCCCGACGCCATCCTGGCCACCGGCCGCAGCGACTTCCCGAACCAGGTGAACAACGTCCTGTGCTTCCCCTACATCTTCCGGGGCGCGCTGGATTCGGGAGCGACCACCATCACCGACGCGATGGAGATCGCGGCCGTCCATGCCATCGCCGAGCTCGCCCAGGCCGAGCAGAGCGAGGTGGTGGCCGCCGCCTACGTGGGCGAAGACCTGGCCTTCGGCCCCGAGTACCTGATCCCCAAGCCCTTCGACCCGCGGCTGATGATGAAGATCGCACCGGCAGTGGCCCAGGCCGCGGCCGACAGCGGCGTGGCCCTGCGGCCCATCGCCGACATGGACGCCTACCGCGAGCGGCTGCAAAGCTTCGTCTACGCCTCGGGCACGACCATGAAGCCCATCATGGCGGCGGCCAAGCGCGCCGCCAAGAAACGCGTGGCCTACAGCGAGGGTGAGGAGGAACGCGTGCTGCGCGCGGCGCAGATCGTGGTGGACGAGGGCATCGCCCGGCCCACCCTGATCGGCCGCCCGGCAGTCATCGCCCAGCGCATCGAGAAATTCGGCCTGCGCCTGCGCGAGAACGTCGACTACGACGTGGTCAACGTCGAGCAGGACGACCGCTACCGCGACTTCTGGCAGACCTACCACCGCATGACCGAGCGCAAGGGCGTGACGGTGCAGGTCGCCAAGATCGAGATGCGCCGGCGCCTGTCGCTGATCGGTGCGATGCTGCTCCAGAAGGACCATGTCGACGGCATGATCTGCGGCACCTGGGGCCAGACCTCGCTGCACCTGCAGTACATCGACCAGGTGATCGGCCGCCGGCCGGGTTGCAACACCTATGCCTGCATGAACGGCCTGCTGCTGCCGGGCCGACAGGTCTTCCTGGTGGACACGCACGTCAACTACGACCCGACCGCCGAGCAGCTGGCCGCGATCACCGTCATGGCAGCCGAGGAGATGGTGCGCTTCGGCATCAAGCCCAAGGCAGCACTGCTGTCGCACTCCAACTTCGGCTCGAGCAACCAACCCAGCGCGGTCAAGATGCGCCAGGTGCTGGACCTGCTGCGCGCGCAGGCGCCCTGGCTGGAAGTGGACGGTGAGATGCACGGCGACGTGGCGCTCGATGGCGCTGCGCGCATGCAACTCATGCCGCACAGCACCCTGACCGGCGACGCCAACCTGCTGGTGCTGCCCAACATCGACGCGGCCAACATCGCCTACAACCTGCTCAAGACCGCAGCCGGCGGCAACATCGCCATCGGCCCGGTGCTCCTGGGCGCAGCCAAGCCTCTGCACATCCTGACCGCCAGCGCGACAGTGCGCCGTATCGTCAACATGACGGCCTTGACCGTGGCCGACGCCAACGCCTCTCGCTGAGCCCGTGGGGCCCAGCCCCAGCGTGAGCGCCCACTCAGCAGGATCGGTCCGACACCGGGCCGACCCTGTATCCTGCTCAATTTTTGGGCATTGACTTGCCTTTTGGGCCGGGATCGGTCACACTCTCGCCTTGAAATTCCGGGTTAACCCGGACGCCCGCCGCCACCGCCCCAAGTTTGCGCTCACTCGCGCACCCCCACTGCCAGGCGGCGTGGTACCCCGACACTCGCCACCCCGGCGAAAGCCAGACGGAGTAAGCCCCGATGAAGCGGGACCTGTTTTTGAACTCGGAAAGAGACGCGGAGATGGAGAAAGTCCTTCGCCCCGACATCAGCGAGACGCCCCTGAAGAGCGTCCGCACCAACATCGTGCAGTCCATCCGCGCGCACCGCGTGCAGGACCTGCAGGATGCTGCCAGCGCGCTGGGTCACCACTTCCTGTACGCCAACCTGGCCCAGGCCCAGAGCAAGCCCGAGGTGCTGGACATGATTGCCCAGCAGTTCATTCTGCCGGCGCATTTCGGCAAGAACTTCGATGCGTTGTATGACTGCATGACCGACCCGGTCCACAAGTCGGGCCCGCAGCCCGGCTTCGTGGTCGTGCTCGAGCAGATCCCGGCCCACGCCAAGTTCGACAAGGAAGCCCGCGAACAGCTACTGGACATCTTCCGCGACACCGCGGATTACTGGGCCGACCGAAAGGTCCCCTTCCGATGTTTCTATTCTTTTCTGTAGCCCGTTCTGCACACACCAGCCAAGCAGAACGGGCGAAAGAGGCTAACGGCGAGGTCCCGGCAGTGGCCGCCCCTGTCACCGACAACGGCGAGAAGATGCCCACCGACAAATTGGTCGACGTATCGCCCCTCGCACTGCGCATGAGCAGTCCCTTCAACGCGGGGTACTGGCTCGCAGCGGCGTGAAGCTGCGGTCACCCTGCGATGAAAAGCCCGGCAATGCCGGGCTTTTTCTTTATGCCAGGGCCTGAGCCAAGGTAACGTACTCAGCGGGCGCCACCTCTTCCGCCCGCCGCTGCGTGTCGAACTCCCCGCCGAATCCGCGCCCCTCCAGCCAACGCCCCAGGGTGTGCCGCAGCAGCTTGCGCCGCTGGCTGAACGCGACCTGCACCAGGGTGGACAGCAGGTCCGCATCCACCACCGCAGGCTGCGTATGCGGCACCATGCGCACGACCGCACTGTCCACGCGCGGCGGCGGATCAAACGCGGAAGGCGGCACGAAGAGTACGTCCTCCATCGCGTAGCGCCACTGCAGCATCACCGACAGGCGCCCATAGGCGGCAGTGGCGGGCGGGGCCACCATGCGGTCGATCACTTCCTTTTGCAGCATGAAGTGCTGGTCCTCGATGACCGGCGCAAAAGGCAGCAGATGAAACAGGATGGGCGAAGAGATGTTGTAGGGCAGGTTGCCCACGACCCGCAGCCGCGCAGGTGCGTGCACGGCCTGCAGCTGCGCGAAGTCCACCTTGAGCACGTCGGATTCGATGACCGTGAGATGGGGGTGGGCGCGCAGGCGGGCCGCCAGGTCGCGATCGAGTTCGATCACCGAGAGATGGCCGACGCGCTCGACCAGGGGTTGCGTCAGCGCCGCCAGGCCCGGGCCGATCTCGACCATCGGGTCGCCCGCGCGCGGCGCGATGGCGCGCACGATGGCGTCGATGATCGCGCTGTCGGCCAGGAAGTGCTGGCCGAAACGCTTGCGGGCGATGTGCTTCACCCCGCGCAGCCCCCGTGCGGCAACGGCCTCACTGCGGCGGCTCGCGCAGGTCGACGAAGGCGCGACCCCGGACCTCCTGCGCCCACTGGCTGAAGGATTCGTCGGCCTTCTTCGCGCGGATCTGGCTGCGCGCGACCTCGCGCTGCTCGCGCGGGCTGAGGACGGCGCGGCGGCGCTCCAGCAGCTGCATGAGGTGGACGCCGAAGCGCGAGGCAAAGGGCTCAGACACCTGGCCGGGCGACAGGCTGTTCATGACGTCCTCGAACTCCGGGACGAATATGCCCGGGCTGGTCCAGCCCAGGTCACCGCCACCGGGCGCCGATCCGTCCTGCGAATGGTCCCGGGCAATCGCCGCAAAATCGGCCTGGCCGGCCACGATCTGGCGGCGGAAGTCCGCCAGGCGCTGGCGCGCGGCGGCCTCGGTGAGCTGTGGGCCGGGCCGCAGCAGGATGTGGCGCGCGCGGCTTTGCACCACGGCCATGTCGCCCGTGACCTGCTTGTCCAGGACCTTGACCACATGCAGGCCGGCGCCCGAGCGCAGGACGTCGGTCACGCCACCCACAGGCAAGGGAGCGACGGCCTCCAGGAACAGGGGCGGATAGCGGTCGCCGGGGCGCAGGCCGAAGGCGCCGCCCTTGCCCGATCCGCCCGGACCGTCGCCGGTAGCGTCCGAGGCTTGGCGCGCCAGGGCCGCGAAGTCCTCGCCCGCCCGGGCCCGATCCCGCAGGCCCCGCGCGCGGACCACCAGGGCCTCGAGTTGGGCAGGCGAGACGTTCTCGGGCAGGGCCACGAGGATGTGCGCGAGGTTCCACTCGGCCTCTTCGGGGGACGTAGGCTGCTGCTCTCGCAGGAACTGGTCGATCTCTGCCTCGGTCACGCGCACGCGCGCGTCGATGTCGCGCTCACGCAGGCGCGACAGGAGCAGCTGGCCGCGCAGGTCGTCACGGAAGGCGGCCTGCGACACGCCGTCAGCCGCCAGGCGCCGACGCAGCTCGGCGACGTCGATACCGTTCTGCCGCGCCACGCTCTGCTCGGCATCGTCGACGGCGGCCTCGTCGACCTTGACCCCCGCTTGGCGGGCCATCTGCAGCTGCGCACGCTCGTTGATCAGGCGCTCCAGGATCTGCCGCAGGAACTCCGCCCGTGGCGGCGGCGTGACGCGCTCGGCGGCCAGCTGCTGCTGGACACGGGCCAGACGGGCGCGCACCTCGTTGTTGGTAATGGGTTCGGAGTTGACGACCGCGACGATGAAGTCGGCCGGCCGGGTCTGGGCCTGGGGCGCCGCAGGCGACTGCGCGTGTGCGGCGGCCGAGAGCAAACACACCGTAGCCACCAGGGCACGCCAGGGTGCGCGTGCGCGCGGGCAGGAGGAAGGACTTGGAGTCATGAGGATCCGTCAGTCGTATTGGGTGAAGCGGCTGGGAGCCGCCACCTGGTCACGCAGGAACTGGTAGCGCGGAATGTTCGCCTTGAGCGGGGTCAAGGCGTTGGTCCCCAGCCGCCCGAGGCCCACGAACTCAATCTGGAACAGCAGGCGCACGTTGGTGTCGGCCGTGCCGATCTTGAGCTGCTCCACCACCACTCGGCCGATCCAGCAGCAGCCGTCGTACTCGAAACCGATGATGGCGTCGACCACGCGGCGCTCCTTGAGGCTGGTGTTGATGCGACCCACGCTGTACCAGCGCCCGCCGCCCTGGCCGCGCCCGGGGCCCAGGTCCTGGCCGCGGTCGCCCCAGAGGTCGTTGATCGGCCACTGCCACCCGATGTCCAGCTGCTCGCTCTGTTCACGCTGCAGGCGGTAGGCGGCGGTGACGACGCGGTAAGGCGTGGGGGTGTAACGGCCACCGATGGTCGAGCGCACCGAGCGGCCGATCTTGGGGTTGTATTGGGCGGTGGCCTCGGTGGCCCACTCGCGGGACCAGTTGACCGCGCCGCCCACCAGGATGTCCGACAACCGCTCGCTCACCGGCGCGCCGCCCGGAAGGTAGATCTGCTGGTCGGTGAAGCGCAGGCGCTGGGCCACGCCCACGCGGGCGAGCTCGGCGCCGGTATCGGCATCCTGCAGCCGGCTGGTCAGGCCCAGCGTGAGCAGGTTGTTGTCCGCGATGCGGTCGTTGCCGCCGAAGGTGCTGTCGCTGTAGATGCTGGCGAAGCTGAAGTCGTTGCCGCCGGAGTCGTAATTGGGCAGGTGGTTCTGCGCGCGATAGGGCGTGTAGACGTAGAGGGCGCGCGGCTCCAGGGTCTGCGTAAGCTCGCGGCCGAAGGCCCCGAGTTCACGCTCGAAGATAAGCCCGCTGTCCAGGCTGAAGGTGGGCACGGTCAGCTGCGCGGAGTTCTGACCCGTCGTGGACAGCGGCGCGCTGAACTGGTAATTGTTTGTCTGCAGGCGCAGGCTCGGGACCAGGAAAATGCCCGGGGTTCGCCAGGGCCGTGACAGCTGGGTCTTCAGGACGCTACGCTGGGCATCCGGCCATTGCATGGTCTGGCCGGACAGCAGCTGGCCGGCCTGGAAGTGGGTGAAGTCGCCCTCGACGCTGGCCCGCAGCCCACCCGGCAGGCGGTTCTCGGTGTAGCGGGCCACGATCTGCGGCAGCCGGTCGTAGGGCGGCGTGATCGGCGAAGACACGTCCTGCAGGGTCTGCCATTTCTGCGCCCGCATCTGCAGCGACACCGGCCCCTGGGACCAGGACAGCGCGGCCTCGTTATTGAGCAGGCGCTGGGTGAGGACTATGCCATTGCGGTTGGTGAAGTCGCGCCAGAAGTTGCCGTCGCTGGCCCGGTTCAAGTCCAGGTTGAGGCCAACGTTGCCGGTCAGTGGGGTGCGCAGGCTGCGGTCCGTGTGGCGCAGGTTGTACGACCAGCGGTCGCGGTTGCGCAGTTCGTCGCCCGGCAGGTAGTTCGCGCGCAGGGTGCCCCGGTAGCTCGGCTCGAGGTAGCGGAACTCCATGCCCAGGTCCACCCCGCGCTTGCTCATGACGGTGGGAGAGACCGTCATGTCGCGATTGGGCGCGATGTTCCAGTAAAAGGGCGTGGTGACCATGATCCCGCTGACGTTGTCCACCGCCAGGGTGGGCGACAGCAGACCGGACTTGCGCTTGTCCGACAGCGGAAAGCTCATGACGGGCACCGGCAGCACCGTCACCCCGAAGACACGCAGCACCGCGTTGGTGGCATAGCCCACCTCCTCGACGTTGTCGATGCGCAGGGTGTCGGCGGTCAGCAGCCATTCGGGCAACCAGCCGGGCCCAGGCTGGCGCTGGCAGGTGGTATAGGTGGCGTTGCGTATGACCGCGCGCTGGTCGTCCAGGAAGTCGATGCGCGAGGCCTCGCCGTAAGCCCCGTTGCGCAGGAAACGAAAGCGCGGCTCGTTGAAGAAGCCCTGGAAGGTGTCGACCTTGAGCTCCAGCAGGGGGCCCTCGTAGCGGTCGCCGGCGCGGTTCACGCGCACGTTGCCCGTGGCGCGGGTCTGGTCGTCGGGCTGGTAGTAGTCGATGCGGTCGGCGCGGATCACGGTGTCGCCTCGGCGCAGGACGGCATTGCCCTCGATGCGGGTGTCCAGCTCGGTGCGGCCAGTGATGTTGTCGCCTTCGACGTGCGTGGGCAGCTGGCGCCGCAGCGGCTCGGGCACGGCCTCGCGCAGCAGGGGCGTGGCGGACAGGCGCGGCGCAGGCAGGGGGGCGGCCGTTTCCTGGGCGTGCAGCCCGCTGGCCGGCCACGCGCCGGCCAGGCACAGGGCCAGCGGCGTGAGGGCGAAGCGCGAACGCCGGGCCGATTGGAGAAACACAGGCATCAGGTGACGGGAAACGCAGCGCCGCAAGGCCGGCACGCAAGGGTGGATTTGTAGAATCGATTATCCATGAGCGATCCTGCCTCCTCCCCTGCCGCCCAAGCCCCCGAGACCCCTGCCGTCATCTGGGCCGATCCCCGGCGGCAGGCCGCCTTCGAGCGCTGGCTGGAGCCCGTCGCGCGCCAGCACGCGCTGGCGGTGCAGACCCTGCGCCCGGCCTCGGCGGACGCGAGCTTTCGCCGCTACCTGCGCATCGACACCACCGCCGGGGGCAGCCGCATCATCATGGACGCGCCCCCCGACAAGGAGGACTGCAGACCCTTCGTGAAAGTGGCCGGCCTCATGGCCGACGCCGGCCTGTATGTGCCGGGCATCCTGGCCTGGGATGAGGCGCAGGGCTTCATGCTGTTGGACGACGTGGGCCGCCAGACCATGATGGACGTCATCCAGCGCGAAGATGCCGGTGCCAACCAGGGCCTGTACCTGCGTGCCGTCGACGCGCTGGTAGCCTGGCAATTGGCCTCGCGGCCCGCCGTGCTGCCGGTGTATGACCAGGCGCTGCTGGCGCGCGAGCTGCAGCTCTTTCCCGACTGGTACCTGGGCCGCCACCGCGGCGTGGCCGTCGAGGGCGCGATGCGCGAGACGCTGGACGCGCAGTTTCGCCTCATCATCGAACGCAACCTGGCCTCGCCCTCGGTGTACGTGCACCGGGACTTCATGCCGCGCAACCTCATGATGCCGGCGCAGGGCGAGCGCCTGGCGGTGCTCGATTTCCAGGACGCGGTGTACGGACCCGTCACCTACGATATCGCCAGCCTGATGCGTGATGCCTTCCTGTCCTGGGACGAGGAATTCGTCCTGGACATCACGGTGCGCTATTGGCAGAAGGCGCTCAAGGCGGGCTTACCGGTCGACGCGGATTTCGGCGAGTTCTGGCGCAGCGTGGAGTGGATGGGGCTGCAGCGGCACCTGAAGGTGGCGGGCATCTTCGCCCGCCTGACCCTGCGTGACGGCAAGCCCAAGTACTTAGCCGACGCGCCGCGCTTCATCGCCTACATCCGGGCCACCGCCACGCGTTACCGCGAGCTCACGCCCCTGCTGCGACTGGTCGACCAGGTCGAGGGCACCACCGCAGCGACCGGCTACGCCTTCGGGCGGGCCTGAGCCGCTGCGTCCGCCTGCCGCACATGCCCCGCCTGCATTGCCCCGCGCCGCTGTCCGAGGGGCTGGACCTCGCCTTGCCGCCAGGGGCAGCGCGCCACGTGCAGGTGCTGCGCCTGCAGCCGGGTGACGCGGTGACCCTGTTCAACGGCGAAGGTGGCGAGTGGGCCGCCACCGTCGTGCGCATGGGCCGCAGCGAGGTGCAGGTGCAGGTGGGCGCACACCACCCGATCGAGCGCGAAGCGCCGCGCGCGGTACACCTGGCCCTGGGCATGCCTGCCAACGAGCGCATGGACTGGCTGGTGGAGAAAGCCACCGAGCTGGGCGCGGCCAGCCTGCAGCCCCTGGTGACCGAGCGCACGGTGCTACGCCTGTCCGGCGAACGCGCCGAAAAGAAGCAGGCCCACTGGCAGGCCATCGCCATCGCGGCCTGCGAGCAATCCGGGCGCAACCGCATCCCTGCCATCGCCTGCCCGCAGGACCACGCCCGCTGGGACTGCGCGCCCGCGGGTACACCGGGTGCGCCACGGCCGCTGCTGCGACTCGTGCTTTCGCTGACGCCCGACGCCCGGCCCCTGCACGAGGCGGCCGGTGGACCGGCCGGCGGCGCGGTGCTGCTGCTGTCCGGGCCCGAGGGCGGGCTTTCGCCCGCCGAAGTTGCGCAGGCCCGGGACCGCGGCTTCGAGCCGGTCACACTGGGCCCGCGCGTGCTGCGCGCCGAGACCGCGCCGCTGGCCGCCCTGGCGTACCTCAGCATTGGGGCATGATGGCGGGATGAACCCGCGCCTGGCGCTGCTGGCCGTGTGCCAGGGCCTGTTCCTCACCAACAACGTCGTCTTCATCGCCATCAACGGCCTGGTCGGCCTGGCCCTGGCGCCGCGGGCCTGGATGGCGACCTTGCCGGTCATGGGCTATGTGGTGGGCGGCGCGCTGGCCACCGGGCTGGTGGCGCGCACGCAGCAGCGCCTGGGGCGCCAGCGTTCCTTCCTGATCGGGCTGGCGGTGGCCCTGGTCTCGGCCCTGCTGTGCGCGTATGCGGCGGTGTCGCGCGAGTTCTGGCTGCTGTGCGCGGCCACCGTGATCGCGGGCTACTACAACGCCAACGCGGGCCTGTACCGCTTCGCGGCGGCGGAACTCACCGGCAAGGAAGGACGCGAGAAGGCGGTGTCCTGGGTGATGGCGGGCGGCCTGATCGGCGCGATCGCTGGCCCCAACCTCGCAGCGCACACGCGTGACCTGACCGAGGTGCCGTTTGCGGGGGCCTACCTGGCGCTGGCCGGCGTCGCCGCCCTGGGCATGGTGCTCATGGCCCTCCTGAAGTTTCCGCCGGTGCCGGCGCCCGTGGCGGGCGAGAGCGGCCGCCCGCTGTCGCAGATCGTGCGCCAGCCGGTGTTCATCGTGGCGGCCCTGGCCGGGGCGCTGAGTTATGGCGTGATGAACCTGCTCATGGCGGCCACGCCGCTGGCGATGGACCAGTGCGGGCTGCCGTTCTCGGATGCGGCCTTCGTGCTGGAGTGGCACGTGATCGGCATGTTCGCGCCCGGCTTTTTCACCGGCAGCCTGATCCAGCGCTGGGGCGCGCTCAAGGTGATGGGTGTGGGCGTGTTGCTCAATCTGATCTGCATCGGTATCGCGCTGTCGGGCGTGCACCTGCACCAGTTCCTGGTGGCGCTGTTCCTCCTGGGCGTGGGCTGGAACTTCCTTTTCACCGGTAGCACCACGCTGTCGCTGTCGGCGTATTCGCCGCAGGAGCGTGACCGGGCGCAGGGCGCGCTGAACTTCCTGGTGTTCGCGACGATGGCCTTCAGCTCGCTGTTTTCCGGCGTGCTGGTGACCACGCGCGGCTGGAGCCAGTTGAACTGGGGCTCGCTGGTGCCGGTGGCGGTGTGCGGTGCGGCCTTGCTGTGGCTGGCGGTGCGTCAGCGGGGGCAGGTCAGGGCATCCGCGCCATGACCTCGGCGACGGCCGCCGTCAGGCGCTTGGCATAGGGCACGTGCAGGAACTCGTTGGGCCCGTGCGCGTTGCTGCGAGGGCCCAGCACACCACACACCATCATCTGCGCGGACGGAAAACCCTCGCTGAGCATGTTCATCAGCGGAATCGTGCCGCCCTGGCCGATGTAGCCGCAGGGTGCGCCGAAATGCGCCTGCGAGGCGTGCTGCAGCGCCTGCTCGAACCAGGCCGTGGACGCGGGCGCGTTCCAGCCAGTAGCGGCGCCACCGGGTTCAAAGGTCACGCGGGCCTGGTAGGGCGCGTTGTCTTCCAGCAGGGCCTTGAGCTCCTGCACCGCCTTCGCCGCATCCACCAGCGGCGGCAGCCGCAGCGAGAGCTTGAAGGCGGTGTAGGGCCGCAGCACGTTGCCCGCATCCTGCAGCGACGGAAAGCCTTCGGCGCCGGTCACCGACAGCGTCGGCGTCCAGGTGCGATTGAGCAGCGCCTGCATCGGGTCGGTGGTGGTGGGCAGTGCAAAGGCCGTGGAGCCGCCGCAGTCGTAGTGCGCCCAGGGAAAGCGCTTGTAGACCTCGTCGCCCAGGATGGCGGCGGTGGCACGGGCCTGCTCGGCGCGTTCGGCCGGCACCTGGCAGTGAAAGCTCGCGGGCAGCAGGCGGCCGGTCTTGCTGTCTTCCAGCCGGTCCAGCACCTGGCGCATGATGCGAAAGCTCGAGGGCACCAGGCCCGAGGCGTCGCCCGAGTGCACGCCCTCGGTGAGGATCTGCACCTTGAGCGTGCCGCTGGCCATGCCGCGCAATGAGGTGGTGAGCCACAGCTGGTCGTAGTTGCCGGCGCCCGAGTCCAGGCAGATCACCAGGCCCACATCGCCCAGGCGCGCACGCAGCGCGTCGACATACGGCAGCAGGTCGTAGGAGCCCGATTCCTCGCAGGTCTCGATCAGGCCCACGATGCGCGGGTGCGGCACCTTCTGCGCCTTCAGGGCCTGCACCGCGGCGATGCTGGCGTAGGCGGCATAGCCGTCGTCGGCGGCACCGCGCCCGTAAAGCCGGCCGTCCTCGTACTTCGGGGTCCAGGGGCCCAGGTCGCTGCGCCAGCCGGTGAACTCGGGCTGCTTGTCCAGGTGGCCGTACATCAGCACGGTCTGGCTGGAGCCGGCACTGGCGGCGCGGGTGGCCGCGATCTCGAAGAACAGCACCGGGGTGCGACCGGGCAGGCGTACCACCTCGAGCGTGAGACCCTCGACCTTCTGGGCCTCGATCCAGGCTGCGGTGTTGCGCAGCACGGTGTCGATATGGCCATGGGCGGCCCAGTTCGGATCGAAGCCCGGCGACTTGGCGGGAATGGCGATGTAGTCGGTGAGCTGGCGGACGATGTCGCCGTCCCACTGGCGGCTGACCTGGTCCAGGGCCTGGGCAGCGTCCAGGGCTGCGGCGGGGAGTTCACGGTGCAGGGGAGCGTTCATGGGCGATTCGGTCAGGTGGCAGCAAGACTCGCCACTTTACGCCTCTGGCCGGCCCCCCGCCAGACGGCAGGATCCCGCTGGGCGCCTAGTCCTCGACGAGGAAGGTGCGGTCGGCACGCAGCTGGCGCGCGAGGCCGGCCAGCATCTGGAGGGCGTTGAAGCAGACCTCGTCGTCCGCGAACAGCATCATGTGCATGGCACTGGTGGCCACCAGGCGGCCCGACTCGGGGTGCAGGCCGAAAGTTACGCCCGGATGGGTGCGGCACAGGTTCATCTGCAAGGCGGTGCGGAAGTTGGCCTCGTGGGTATGGGCCTGGGGCTGGCCGATATCGCAGAAGAACTCCAGCATCGAGGTGTCGGGGTTCAGGCGCATCACGATGACCGCGTCGTCCAGCACGAAGCCACCGGTCTGCAGGGCCTGTTGCGCCTGCTCGCCTTCGCCCAGCATCCGGCGTACCACCTGGGGCATGAGCCGGCTGAACCGCTCGGCGGCTTCGGCCGTAATCGCCTCGGCGCTGGCCAGGGCGTCGGTGAGGGTCAGCTCGGTTGGCCCACTGGCGGCGACGACAGCGCGGGTCTCGGGGTTCGACAGCATGGCGGGCGGGTCAGGGGAACGCCGTGAGCAGGCGAGAGGTTGCCGAGAAAGCGGCGTGGGCCACCGGTCGGACCGCGTCCACCTGGGCCGCCGATGCGGCGGTGGCGGCGGTGGCACCCGAGGAGGACGCAGACCAGCCGGCCATCGAAACGTCGGTGACCGCCAGTGTGCGGCCCGCGGCCTGGGGGCCAGGCGCCACGGGCAGGCCACTCGCGGTGGGCGCAAGCTCGGCCATGCGGCTGCAGCCGCTGCCATCGAGACAGGGCGAAGGCGAAGCCGTCACGGTCGGGGCGGGTGAGCCTGCCAACAGCGATCGGAAGGCCGTGCCGTCAGGCCCAGGGCCGGCGGTGTCTGGCGGGTGTACCGGCGTGTGCAGAGGCACCGCGGTGTGCGACACCAGGGGCGCAAGGGGGCCGACGGAAATGCTGCCGCTCATGGCGTGGCTCGGGCGTGGAAGGATTCTCGACAGTACGAGCGTTCGGGGGGCTCGTGCAAGCTTTGTGACGGAACTGGCGTGCGCCGTCAGGCGGACAACTGCAGGACGCTAGCCGCCGCCCGCGAGCCGCAGCACCAGTCCGGCAGCGCCGCAGACGGCGATCACCGTCATCACGCCCCACTGCCACCGCAGCAGCGCCCACAGCGCCAGCGCCGCCAGGACCAGGGCCTTGAAGTCGGGTCCGGCCGGGCCCCAGGCCACGTGGCCGATGAAGAACAGCCCCAAGCTGGCGATCACACCCACCACGGCCGCCGTGATGGCGGTGAGCGGCGCGGTGAGCTTCAGCTGGCCGTGCGTGGACTCGACCAGCGGACCGCCCGCGAGGATGAAGATGAACGAGGGCAGGAAGGTGAACCAGGTCACCACGCAGGCCGCCAGCGCGCCGCCCAGGAACAGGGCATCGGGGCCCAGCACTTCACGCAGCCAGCCGCCGACGAAGCCCACGAAGGCCACGACCATGATCAGGGGCCCGGGGGTGGTCTCGCCCAGCGCCAGGCCGTCGATCATCTGCGGGCCCGAGAGCCACTGGTAATGCTCCACCGCCCCCTGGTACACATAGGGCAGCACCGCGTAGGCGCCGCCGAAGGTCAGCATCGCAGCCTTGCTGAAGAACCACGCCATCTGCGTGAGCGTGCCTTGCCAGCCCTGGGCCGCAACCAGCAGGCCCATCGGGATCAGCCACAGCGCCAGGCCGGCGGCCAGCACGCGCGCGAGGCGGGCGCGGCGAAAGCGCGCGTGCTCGGGTGGCGGAGTGTGGTCGTCGATGAGGGCCGGGCCGTGGGCCGCGCCCTTGGCCGCATGGCCGCCGCCTGCGGTGGCGAATTGCGCAGGCTGCCACCGCGCGCCGAGCGCACCAGCCAGGGCCGCTGCGCCGATTACCCAGGGAAAGGGAATCTCCAGCACCGCGATCGCCACGAAGCTGCCCAGGGCGATGGCCCACAGCGCGGGTACCTGCCGCGGGTGCCGCAGCGTACGCGTGCCGATGCGCCACACGGCCTGCAGCACGATGGCCGCCACCGCCGGCTTGATGCCATAGAAGAAGCCCGCCACCACCGGCAGGTGGCCGAAGGCCATGTAGATGCCACTCAGGACGATCAGGATCAACAGGGACGGCAGCACGAACAGCAGCCCCGCGAGCACGCCGCCCCAGGTGCGGTGCATGAGCCAGCCCAGGTAGGTGGCCAGCTGCTGCGCCTCGGGGCCGGGCAGCAACATGCAGTAATTGAGCGCGTGCAGGAAGCGGCGCTCGGAGATCCAGCGCCGGCGCTCCACCAGCTCGCGGTGCATGATGGCGATCTGCCCTGCGGGGCCGCCGAAGCTGATGAAGCCGAGTTTCAGCCAAAACCGCAGGGCCTGGCCAAACGGCACCGGACCCGGTGCGGCCTCGGCGTGAACGCGATCAGGGTCCCGGTTCACGCCCTCTTGCACCGCGCGCCTAAACCCCGCTCGAAGCGGAACACCGCGGTGGACGCGCGCGCGTTGGGCAGGAAGCGCACCTCGCGCCCATCCTGCAGGCCGAAGGCGTCGAGGATGGACAGCCGGTTCTTCGTCGCCAGCACCTCGAAGTCCTTGAAGGTGCCCACGCGGATGTTGGGCGTGTCGTACCACTGGTAAGGCAGGCGCCGCGTCACGGGCATGCGCCCGCGCAGCACCGCCAGGCGGTTGGGCCAGTGCGCGAAGTTGGGAAAGGCCACGATGCCCACGCGGCCTACGCGTGCGGTCTCGGCCAGCATGGTCTCGGTGTTGCGAAGGTGCTGCAGGGTGTCGATCTGCAGGACGACGTCGAAGCTGTTGTCGTCGAACATCGCCAGACCTTCGTCCAGGTTCAACTGGATCACGTCCACGCCGCGTTTGACGCAGGCCAGCACGTTGTCGTCGGCGATCTCCACGCCGTAGCCGGTGCATCCGCGCTCGCGTTTGAGCAGGTCCAGCAGCGCGCCGTCGCCACAGCCCAGGTCGAGGACGCGCGAGCCCTCAGGGACCATCCGGGCGATCGATTGCATGAGGGTGCGATCACTCATTGTGTGCCCCCACGTCCGCCCCCTGGCCGATCCGCCTGAACCACGCCCGCACCACCGCCAGGTAGCGCGGGTCATCGAGCAGGAAGGCGTCGTGGCCGTGCGGCGCGTTGATCTCGGCGTAGCTCACGTGACGGCCGTTATCGAGCAAGGCCTTGACCATCTCGCGGCTGCGCGCGGACGAGAAGCGCCAGTCGGTGGTGAAGCTCACGAGCAGGAACTTCGCGGTGGCCGCTGCCAGTGCACGGGCCAGATCGCCGTCGTACGCACGCGCCGGGTCGAAATAATCGAGGGCGCGGGTGATCAGCAGGTAGGTGTTGGCGTCGAAGTACTCGCTGAACTTGTCGCCCTGATGGCGCAGGTAGCTCTCGATCTGAAACTCGATGTCCTGCGTGGTGTAGCGGTAGCTATCGCCCGCCGCATCGCCCACCGCGCGGCGCAGATCGCGTCCGAACTTGGCGTTCATGACGTCGTCGGACAGGTAGGTGATGTGCCCGATCATGCGCGCGATGCGCAGGCCCCTCTTGGGCACCACGCCGTGCGCGTAGAAGTGACCGCCGTGGAAGTCGGGGTCGGTGACGATGGCGCGGCGGGCCACTTCGTTGAAGGCGATGTTCTCGGCGTTCAGGTTGGGGGCGCTGGCAATCACCGCGGCGTGGCGCACGCGATCGGGGTAACGCAGCGTCCACGACAGGGCCTGCATGCCCCCCAGGCTGCCGCCCATGACCGCCGCCAGCGTGCGGATGCCCAGCGCGTCGAGCAGGCGGGCCTGTGCGTCGACCCAGTCCTCGACGGTAACCACCGGGAAGTCGGCGCCATACACGCGCCCGGTGTCGGGATTGACGTGCATGGGGCCGGTGGAGCCGAAGCACGAGCCCAGGTTGTTCACGCCGATCACGAAGAAGCGGTTCGTGTCCACCGGCTTGCCCGGGCCGATCATGGTGTCCCACCAGCCTTCGGACTTGTCCTGGCCCGGGTACACGCCGGCCACGTGGTGCGAGGCATTGAGCGCGTGGCACACCAGCACCGCGTTGCTGCGGTCGGCGTTAAGGGTGCCGTAGGTCTCGTAGGCCAGGTCGTAGCCGCGCACCGAGGAGCCGCACTGCAAGGGCAGTGGGGCCTCGAAATGCATGCTTTGCGCGTGGGCGACCAGGGTCATGGGCAAGAAAAAACCGGCATCGCTGCACACGAGGCCGGTTGCCCGGGCTTCGTCTTTAGCGGTATTTCTAAAAGCGCCCGCAATCGGAAGCAAATCGGCGCTGGGGGGTCAGTATAGCGCCCGGGGTCAGCCCCACCCGAACAGGGCGGCCAGCCCCAGGCCCAGGAAGATCAGCGCCGACACGACATGCACGGCGCGCACCGGCACCCGGCGCATCACCCGCTCGCCAAACCACACCACCGGCGCGTTGGCCAGCATCATGCCCAGGGTAGTGCCCGCGACCACAGCCAGCCAGGCCTGGTATTGCGCTGCCAGCATCACGGTGGCGACCTGGGTCTTGTCGCCCATTTCCGCGAGGAAGAAAGCGATCACGGTGGTGACCAGCACGCCGTGGCGGGGCGCGTCGGGGGTCTCTTCGTCATCGAGCTTGTCGGGAATCAGCATCCACACGGCCATGGCGATGAAGGAGCCCGCCAGGATCCACCGCAGCCACTGGGGCCCCAGCCAGGCGGTGACGGAGGCGCCCAGGGCGCCCGCCAGGGCATGGTTGGCGAGGGTGGCAATCAGGATGCCCCAGAGGATCGGCCAGGGCCGCTTGAAGCGGGCCGCCAGGACCAGGGACAGGAGCTGGGTCTTGTCGCCCATTTCGGCAAGGGCGACGATGCCGGCGGAAAGGACGAACGGTTCCATGCTTGGCAAGCATGGTAGCGAACCTCGCTTCGTGCAAGCGAAGTCAGCACTCGAACTTGAACATGCCGCTCTCACGAATCTGCGTGACACGCAGGGTGAGGGTCTCCAACAGCATCATGCAGAAGCCCTCATCGTCGACCATCAGGCCGTTCAATGCCAAGGTGGCGACCAGGCGTCCCGACTCGGGGTGTATTCCCAGCGTGATCCCCGGAAAGGTCCGGCAAAGATTCGCCTCTAGCGCCGTGCGATAGGCCCCTTCCAGCGAATAGGCGTCTGGCTGGCCGACATCGCAAAAGAATTCGACGAAGGAGGTTTCCGGATTCAGGCGAAGCACGACGGTCGAGCCGTTCATCACGAACCCGCCCTCCGCCAGCGCCTGATCGGCCTCGGGCCCGTCTCCCACGACGCGAGCGACGATTCGTCGCAATGTCTCCGGAAATGATCGTGCAACCGCGGCGGCGAGTCCGTCAGCGGCTTCGACCATTTCAAGCAATGCGTGACCGTAGTCGGTGTGTTCCGAACCGTTTTGAATTTCATGGCTTTGCATCGTTTTCTCCAGGATGGAAAACAAGGGAAGGCGGGGGCCGCGGGCGGCGTGGCCACGGTCCCACGCGGCGACTCATTTTGGCGATTGAGCGGCGGGGGACACGTCGGCGGGTCGCGGCGGAGGTCCCGCGCGCCGCGCGAGCGAGGTCATGAAACGCTCGCCGCGCCATGCGGCATCGGCGCGCATGCCATCGTCGGTCGCTACCGCCCTCTCCGCCCCCGCCATCGCGAGACCCCATCCCGCAATCAGTAAGGCATCGGTTCCCAGATTGGTCTCCAGGCTGTGTTCGGGATCTGCGCCCGTCAGGGCACGGAAGGCGCTGAATGCATACATGGGCAAGCAGAGGGCGCTTGCTCTCACCAGTGTCAGTCCGGGGGATTGGCACAGCGGCGATGCTTCGGACCCTGGCCACCGATGCGCGGTCTTCGAATCCTGCTTGACACCGGCCATCCACTCCCACGACTCGTAAGCGCGCTGGTGTAGGTCGAGTCCCAGCAATCCAGCCACGCCCGCGATCGGCCGGAACAGCGCGTATTTGAGGGTCGCAGCGGCCGTGTGCATGGGACTCGTCAATTCCGCAATCGCGCCCTTCATGGCCTGACGCTTCATCGGCGTAGAGGCATCGAGCCAGACGGGGTCACGATCGAAGGCCAACATGCGGTGCATCGCGACACCGGCGGTCGCCGCGAATCCCCAGTCACGCCTGAGTTCGACGCGGCTCGCGCCGCGGTCCAGCGCCTCGGCCGGACTTGATGCCGTAGCGGGATCTGGGGTGCCCGCGCTCGCCGTGGCCAAGGGAGCCGCGAAGGGCCAGTACTGCGCCGCCGTTTTTAAGAATCCGCGGTCGGTCTTGATCGCAGGCGCGGCAACGCCTTTGGCATCGGCTTCGACGGGGCGCGTCCATCCGGGATACATCTCCGCAGTGCGCAGGAATCGCTGCATCGCCATACTCGTGGCCGTATGCGCCAAGGGTGGCACGACCCCCAGGACGCTCGGCTCTGCGCCAGAGCGCATCAGCTTGGCCAGGAGTCCGTTGTAGGTGAAGAAGGATCCGACGTAACCGCCAGTGGATACCGTGAGTTGCGCGCCGAAGTCACGCCACCAGCCCATCGCGCTTGCCCTGCGAAGCATTTCGGGCGTGGTCCTATCTTCAATGAGCGCTTTCAGCGTCGTGGCGATACGCTTGGGGCTGCCGGTGAACACGCTTGGGGGGAGGAGGCTCTTGAGGCAGGCCAGTAACGCAACCGTTTTTTCGCCCGACTGGTCATGCTGGGCGACGTACGCGATCAGCGCGCGACAGGCCTCGAGGTCTTCGTCTGTTTTGGGCTGGAGAGCCTCATGGTCCCGGAGGGACTGGGCACTCGGCATTTCCTGCTGCGTTTGCTCACATAGTTGATGCCATAAGTCAGTGACTTGTGCTGCTCGCTCCTGATCTTGCCCTGGGGCAATCTGCACGGCCACGTGCTCGCCGAGCGGGCGCGCCGCCCGTAGCAACGGGGTCGGGCTACCAACTGAGCTAGGACTTGGGGCGGCGGGTGGGTACTTCGCATCCACCTCAAGAAGGGCGGGCTGAGCTGCGTCTAGCGCTGGGAGAAGGTTAAGCACAGGGCTATCAGCTGGACCTTGGCCAGAAATCCCTCCTCCATCGTCACCCGGTTGGTGCAGCTCAGTTAATGAACCGGGATTCGGGCTTGCATGAGCACCGGGGCTGCCCCTTTGCCCAGACGCTGGGGCAATATTTGCAGGCGACGGTCCGGTTCGGTGCTGCTGGTTCGGTCGCCTCGCCGTTTTCATCTTTGGTTTCAGCGTAGGGGATCCGAGAGGCGGTGTACGGGATCCGAGAGGCTCCATGATCGATCCTTTCAATAGCAGGTGGTCAAAGCGGTTCTATTGGTTGATTTTTTGACCACACATCATTACTTTTTACTGATCTTTTGACCCTCCCGAGGCCTGTATGTCAGCCTTGTAGAGGCCTCCCAAAAGTGGGCCTCGATACAACGTTCCGGCGAAAAATCGCCTTATTCGTCAGCATTGGGTTCATAATGACGGGGACGCTGCGTTGTCGCGGCGTGACATTGCGGTGATTGGTCAGTTTCGCGTCTTGAAAGCAGCTCCTGAGTTTGTGATTGCGTGCCCGGCTCCATCGCGTTTTTGCGTTTCTTTATAGGAGCCTCTGATGGGCAACAAACTCTACGTGGGCAATCTGCCCTACTCTTTCCGTGACGGCGACCTCGAGCAGGCCTTCAGCCAGTACGGCCAGATCACCAGCGCCAAGGTCATGATGGAGCGCGACACCGGCCGCTCCAAGGGCTTCGGCTTTGTCGAGATGGGCAGCGAGGCCGAGGCACAAGCCGCGATCCAGGGCCTGAACGGCCAGCAGGTCGGTGGCCGCGGTCTCGTCGTGAACGAGGCCCGCCCGATGGAGCCGCGCAGCGGCGGCTTCGGCGGCGGCCGTGGCGGTGATCGCGGCGGCTACGGCGGCGGCGGTGACCGTGGCGGTTACGGCGGTGGCGGCGGCCGCGGCGGCTACTGATCCAGCGTAACCTGGCGAAAAAGGGCTCTTCGGAGCCCTTTTTTCATGCAAAAAGCCCGGGGGAACCCCTTGTGTGCCCGCCAATTCTGTGTTTCATAATGGCCCGGCGTGGATTAAGTAGTTTCACGCATGGATTGCGGTGAACAGGTCACTTTCGCGTTGCAGATCGTCACAAGGCGCTTTCGGGACTCCATCGCTGGGCTTAATGTTTCTATAGGAGTCCCGTCTTCATGGGCAACAAACTCTACGTGGGCAACCTACCCTACTCGGTGCGTGACAACGACCTGGAACAGGCGTTCAGCCAGTTCGGCACCGTGACCAGCGCCAAGGTGATGATGGAACGCGACACCGGCCGCTCCAAGGGCTTCGGCTTCGTGGAGATGGGCAGCGACGCCGAAGCGCAGGCCGCGATCAACGGCATGAACGGCCAGCCCCTGGGCGGCCGCAGCGTGGTCGTCAACGAAGCCCGCCCGATGGAAGCACGCCCGCCCCGCTCTGGCGGTTACGGCGGCGGCGGCGGCGGTGGCGGCTACGGTGGGGGCGGCGGTGGAGGGGGTGGTTATGGCGGCGGCGGCGGCGGTGGTGGCTACGGCGGTGGCGGTGGCCGTGGCGGCGACCGCGGGGACCGCGGCGGCGGTGGCCGTGGCGGCAATGACGGCGGCTTTCGCAGCCCCTACGGCTCGGGCCCGCGCGGCGGAGGCCGCGGTGGCGATCGCGGAGACCGCGGCGGCTACTGAGCTGTTGAATGAAGCGCGCTTGCTGGCGCGCTCACCGGAAACACACACGGACGGGGCGCAAGCCCCGTTTGCTTTTTGGAGCCGCCTTCTCGGGCGGACCTGCTGAAGGAGCCTTGGCACGCTCCTCCGCACGGTCGAGTCAGACCTACCGAAGGCGCGGTAGCCGTCTGACGCGGCCGAGGCTGGGGCTGCATAGATTGCAGGAGGACAACACCACCCTTGCAGAGGCACCCCATGACCCCGACCTCCCTCCTCCTACGGTTCATGGCGGTGGCGGCTGCCGCGCTGATGCTGAGCCTGCCGGCACTGTGGAACGGCCTGCCTTTTTTCTATCCCGATACACCGACCTACCTGCGCGGCGCGGAAACGGTGGCTGGACGGCTCGCAGCACACGGGGCGCCACGAGCCGGATCCGACACCGCGCAGGCAGACCGGGCGACGCAGGGGCCGCCCGTCACAGCCGCGCCCCAACCGCCAGCGCCCGTGGCACGCGGGCTCACCTCGCTGGATGACAAGGTGGTCCTCGCGGGCCGCTCGGTCTACTACGGCGGACTGCTGCATGCCAGCGCGCGCGCGGGCAGCCTCTGGCTGGCCGTGGCGGCGCAGGCCCTGTGCGTGGCTGCGGTGCTGCACCTTCTGATGGTGCGGCTGTGGCGCATCCGGCCCGCCGCCTTCCTGGCCACGACCGCCGTGCTGTCAGCGGCTACGCCGCTGGCGGTGTACGCGGGACTGCTGATGCCGGATGTCTTCGCGGGCCTGGCCGTGCTGTCGCTGGCTACGCTGAGCGTGTACTGGCGGCAGCTGGCCTGGACCGAACGCGGGCTGCTGGCGGCAGTGCTGCTGTTCGGGCTGCTGGCACATGCCAGCCATGTGGCGGTGGCGGCGGTGCTGCTGCTGCTCGCCTTGGGCCTGCGGGCATGGAACCCGCGCTGGCAGGGGCTGTCGGCGCCCGCGCTGTCGCTGGCGGGCGCTTGCGTGGTGGTGGCCATCGCGGCGGAGTGGGCCTTTGCGCTGGGCGTGGAAAAGGCGGTGGGACAGCCGCCGCTGCGGCTGCCGTTCGCGTCAGCGCACCTGGTGGAGATGGGGCCGGGTACCGCCTTCCTGCGCGCACGCTGCCCCGAGTCAGGCCATGCGTTGTGCGCCTACCGCCAGAACTACCCGACGGCCTGGGACGCGTTCCTTTTCTCCACCGATCCGGCGCTGGGCACTTTCGCGCTGGCGGATGCCACGACGAAGCGGCGCATCGTGGCACAGCAGTGGCAGTTCGTGCGCGAGGTGATTGCCTTCGACCCGTGGGGCGTGTTGCGTGGCTGGGTCGCCGACGTGCTGCGGCAGCTGGTGTCGTTCCGGGTGGACGTGTGGAGTTTCGAGCCGCGCCAGCTGGCGATGTACGAGGGCCGGGTGCCGCCGGACACCTATGCGGCGATGCAGGCAAGCCGCGGGCTGCTCGAGCCCGCGTACAACCGCGTGCTGACGGCGGCCACCTACGCCAGCGCGGCGGCCAGCCTGCTGTTGGCGCTCTGGTGGGCACTGCGACGGCGCATGGGAGCGCCCGCGCGCGTGCCGCAACGCCTGGAGCAGGTGGCGGGTCTGGTGGTCGCAGGCGTGGCGACCAACGCGCTGGTGTGCGCGACGGCCGCGTCGTGGCTGGACCGGTTCCAGTCGCGGGTGATCTGGCTGCTGCCCTTTCTCGCGCTGACGGTGCTGGCCATGGCCTGGTCACGACGGCAGGCCGATGCAACGGCTATACGCGCGGGCAGGAGCAGGAGCGGGCGCCTGCAGCCTGCCGCCGCGACCGCATCGATGAAGGGAGCCGCGTCATGAACGGCACCGCCACTTCCACCCCGGTCACGCGGGGCGTGCAGCCCGCGCGCTGGACCGACTACCTTCGCATGGCGCGCCTGGACCACATGACCAAGCACGTGTTCATCCTGCCGGGGCTGGTGCTGGCGTGGGCGCTGCGCGCGCCGCCGCTGCAGGGAGCGTGGATGGCGATCACGCTGGGCCTGGCCAGCGCCGTGCTGATCGCCTCGGCCAACTACATCCTGAACGAATGGCTGGACCGGCACTTCGACGCGCACCACCCGGACAAGTCGCGGCGGCCAGCGGTGACCGCCTCGCTGTCGCCACTGCCGGTCTGGGGCAGCTACCTCACGTGCAGCCTCGCGGGGATGGCGCTGGCGCTGCAGGTCGGGCCGGTGTTCGCGGCGACCAGCGCGCTGTTCTGGCTCTCGGGCGTGGTCTACAACGTGCGCCCGCTGAGGCTGAAGGATCAGCCCTACCTGGACGTGCTGTCCGAGTCGATGAACAACCCGATCCGGCTGATGCTGGGGTGGTCGATGATCGAGCAGGCCACGGTGGCACCCGCGTCCCTGCTGCTGGCGTACTGGATGGGGGGCGCCTTCCTGATGGGGGCCAAGCGGCTGTCGGAGTACCGCGAGATCGCGGCGGGGCCAGGCGGCGTGGCGGTGCTGCACCGCTACCGGCGGTCGTTCCGGCACTACACGCAGGAGCGGCTGCTGGTCTCGTGCTTCGTGTACGCGCTGCTGTCCACGCTGCTGGTGGGTTTCTTCCTGGTGAAGTACCGCATCGAGTATCTCGTGGCCTGCCCGCTGGTGATCGCGATGTTCGCGCACTACCTGTCGCTGTCGCTGCGCGCGGGCTCGGTAGCCCAGAAGCCGGAGAAGCTGTTTCGCGAGACCCTGCTGATGGCGATCACCGCGGCTACGGCGCTGGCGCTGCTGGGCCTGAGCTTCGTGAGCATTCCGCGTCTGCAGGCGCTGGCCGAGCCGCACTTCATCACACTGGAGAAGCCGGGGATGCGGCCATGAACGGCCGCATCGACTGGGACGCGATCGACCTGGTGGTGTTCGACGTGGATGGCACGCTGTATGACGCGGGCCGCCTGCGCCGGGCGATGCTGGGGCAGCTGCTGGCCGCGGCCTGGCGTGAACGCAGTGCGCGCACGCTGCGGGTGCTGCGTACCTTTCGGGAGGTGCGCGAGGCGCTGGGGCGCGAAGAGAACCCGCAGTTCATGCACCTGCAGTACGGGCGGACAGCCGCACGGACAGGGTGTGATGCCGATACCGTGCGCGCGCTGGTGCATCAGTGGATGGAGCAGCGGCCCCTGCCCGTGCTGCGGGCGTGTCGGCAGCCGCATGTGGACGCGGTCTTCGAGGCGCTGCGAATGGTGGGCAAGCAGGTGGCGGTGTGGTCGGACTATCCTGCGCGGGACAAGCTGCGGGCGCTGGACCTGCACGCCGACCTGATGGCGTGCGCCACCGACCCCGACATCGCACGGCTCAAGCCGGATCCGCGCGGTCTGCTCGCGCTGCTGGAACGCGCGGGCGTGCCGGCCTCGCGCGCGCTGATGGTGGGCGATCGGTTAGACCGCGACGAGCAGGCGGCGCGGCGGGCGGGCGCGCAGGCGCTGATCCTCGCGCGGCGTACGCCAGCGGGCGTGCACGGGTTTCGTCGCTATGACGATGCGGTGTTCGCGCCCCTGCTCGAAGTAGCGCCCGCGCTGGTGGTGGCCTGATGCAGGAGGCTCGTCAACGCAAACCTGAACCCACCCGCCCTGGGACACTGCGAACCACGCTGGCCTATGCCCCGGGCTACACGCTGGCCGCAGGCTTGGCCGCGGTGGTGGATATAGGGGGCTTTCACTGGCTGGCAGGTCGCACGGACAGCGTGGCGGTGGCGGCGGTCCTGAGCTTCGTGATGGCGGCGGCCGTGAACTACACGCTGTCGTCACTGTGGGTGTACCGGCGCGCCTGGCGCAGCCTGCGGCGCGCGGGCCTGTTCGTGGTGTTCGCGTGCCTGGGCCTGGGGGTGAACGCCGGCATGACCTGGTGGCTGGCCACCACGCTGCCGGTACATGCGACGCTGGCGAAGGCAGGTGGCGTGGCAACCGCCTTCGGCTTGAATTTCCTGATGAACACCCGCTGGGTGTTCGGCCGTGGGGCGAGGCCTCAGGCTTCGCCCTGACGGTGCTTGCGCGGACGGCCCGCGAGCAGCCGGTCCAGCCAGGAAGCGGGCAGCACGCGCAGCAGCATGGCGATGACTGCCATCGGCCAGGGGATGACGCGATGCGGCACCCCCGCGGCGATGGCGCGTACCGCGCGGTCCGCGAAGTCGGCGGGCGCCATGAGAAAGGGCATGGGGTAGCGGTTGCGGCTGGTGAGGGGTGTGGCGATGTAGCCGGGGCTGATGGTGACCACCTTCACCCCCTGCGGTCGCAGTTCTCCGCGCAGGGATTCGCAGTAGCTGATTACCGCTGCCTTGCTCGCGCAGTAGGCGCCGTGCCCGGGCATGCCGCGGATGCCGGCGACGCTGGCGATGCCCACCAGGGTGCCACGGCCGCGGCGTGCCATGGGCTCGATGAAGGGATGGAAGGTGGCGGCCACGCCCACGTTGTTGGTGGCGAAGGTGCGCACCATGACGTCCAGGTCTTCGCGCTGCGCGCTGTCCATGCCAATGCTGATGCCGGCATTGGCGATGACGACGTCGGGCAGGCCCTGCGCCGCGATGCAGGCGCGGCCCGCGGCGGTGATGGACTCGATGTCGGCCACGTCGGCCACGTGGACGCTGGCGCGTTCGGGGTCCAGACCCTGCGCCCGCACCCAGTCGTGCATCACGTCGCCGCGGCGCGCCACCAGGGCCAGGCGCCAGCCGTCCTTCGCGTAGCGTTCGGCCAGGGCCTGGCCGATGCCGCTGGAGGCGCCGGTGATGAAGACCAGGGGCGCGCGCGTAACGGTTTCGTTCATGGGGATGTCAGCGCTTGTCGCTGGGCGCGATCGTGCCGCGCACGCGTCCGGTCAGTTGCAGCTGCAGGTCGAGGTTGGTGTAGTCCAGGTTGTCGCCGGTGAAGCGGTCGCCGTCGCGCTCCAGGACTACGGGGCGGTTGGACTTGAGCTGCTCGGTGTTCACGAAGAAATGCAGGAACTCGCCACGCACCTCGATGCGGGGCTGGCGCTGGCCGTTGGGGCCGACGCTGGGCTGGCGGGTGACGACCGCGTCGCCGAACAGCTGCACCTCGGAGCCGTCGCCGTTGGACAAGGCGCGCTTGGCGGTGGCCACGGTCACCTGGCCGCGCACGTTGTAGGCGCGCATGCGCGGCTGGTCGATTTCCAGGGTGTCGGTGTCGGGGTAGTGACGACCTTCGGTGCCGGAGACTTCGCTTTTGAGGCGACCGTTGACGTCGAAGCTGCGCACGGTGAAATCACGCAGGAAGTAGTCGGGCTCGTGGGTGGCATCGCGCGCAGCGGCGGCCGGCAAAAAAACCGGGGTGTTGCGGGCCAGCAGGTAGGTGGCCAGGGCGACGATGCCCATGAGGACCACCGGCAGGTACACGGCCAGCCGGTCCCAGCCGCGGCGCAGGCCGCGCCAGGCCTGGCCCCACGCCAGGGCACTCACGAATAGCGCTCCAGCAGCTGCGCGTAGCGGCCGCTGGCCACCAGCAGCAGGTCGCAGAACTCGCGTACCGCACCGTGGCCGCCTGCAGCCTGGGTGACATGATGGACGGCGGCGCGCACCTCCGCGTGGGCGTTGGCCGGCGCAGCGGCAAAGGCGCAGCGGCGCAACACGGGCAGGTCGGGCCAGTCGTCGCCGATGGCGGCGGCGTCGCGCCAGGTCAGGCCGAGTTCGGCCAGGGTGCGCTGCGCCGCGGGGGCCTTGTCCTCGGTGCCGTAATGCACGTGCGTGACGCCCAGAGCCGCCATCCGCACGCGCAGGGGCGCGGAGTCGCGGCCGGTGATGACCACCGGGGTGATGCCGCCGCGTTGCAGCAGCTTGATGCCCAGGCCGTCCAGGATGTGAAAGCGCTTGAGGGTCTCGCCCGCGTCCGTGAGGTACAGGCCGCCGTCGGTGAACACGCCATCGACGTCGAAGAAGGCGACGCGGATGCCCTGGGCCGCCAGCAGGCGCTCGGGGTCGAAGTTCAGGGCAGGGGTCATCGGCAGGATCAGATGACCTTGGCGCGCATCAGGTCGTTGCTGTTGATAGCGCCGCACAGGCGGCCCGCGTCGTCGACCACCAGCACGCTGGTGATGCTGTGCGCTTCCATCATGTCGGCTGCTTCGACAGCCAGCTCGTCGCGGGCGATGGTGCGCGGATTCGGATGCATGACGTCGCGCGCGCACAGTCCGCGCAGGTCGGCGCCTTTCTCGATCAGGCGGCGAAGGTCGCCGTCGGTGAAGATGCCCAGCACGCGGCCCTCGGGGTCGACGACGGCCGAGGCGCCCAGGCCGGTGCGGCTCATCTCGCGCATCAGCTCGGTGAAGCGGGCCTCGGGCAGGACGCGGGGCACGGCGTCGCCTGTGCGCATGATGTCGCTCAGGTGCGTGAGCAGCTTGCGGCCCAGCGCGCCGCCGGGATGCGAACGCGCGAAGTCCTCGGGCCGGAAGCCGCGGGCATCCAGCAGCGCCACCGCCAGCGCATCGCCCAGGGCGATCTGCGCGGTGGTACTGGCCGTGGGTGCGAGGTTGAGCGGACAGGCTTCTTTCTCGACCCCACAGTCCAGCACGATGTCGGCGTGACGGGCCAGGGTGGAGGCAGGGTTGCCGGTCATGGCGACCAGGGGCACGCCCTGGCGCTTGAGGACCGGCAGGATGGCGGTGATCTCGTCGCTCTCACCGCCGTTGGAGATGGCGAGCACGAGGTCGATGGCCTTGATCATGCCCAGGTCGCCGTGGCTGGCCTCGGCGGGGTGCACGAACATGGCAGGGGTGCCGGTGGAAGCCAGGGTGGCGGCGGTCTTGCGGCCGACGTGACCGCTCTTGCCCATGCCGGTGACGACGACACGCCCGCGAACGGCCAGGATGGCCTGGACCGCCTGCGCGAACGCGGCGCCGGTGCGGCGCTTGAGGTCCTGTACGGCGGCGGCTTCGATCTCGAAGGTGTCGTGGGCCAGGCGCAGGGCGCGCTGCGGGTCGAACGCGCCGGGCTGGGCTGGTGTGGCTGGCATGCGCCTGATTCTACGTAGGCAGGGGCCGGATCGCCGGGGGCCGGGGCCATGGGCCGCACGGGCCGGATGCTCGGCCACGAGCGCTTAGGATCGGGGCATGTCCACCCTGGAACTCACGCTCCTTTACCTGCTGGCAGCCGTGCTGGGCGTGGTGGCCTGCCGCCTGGCCAAGCTGCCGCCGATGCTGGGCTACCTGGTGGTGGGCGTGCTGATCGGCCCGAACGCGCTGGGCCTGGCCCAGAACAGCGCGGGGGTGAGCCACCTGGCCGAGTTCGGGGTGGTGTTCCTGATGTTCGTGATCGGGCTGGAGTTCAACCTGCCCAAGCTGCGGGCCATGCGCAGCCACGTGTTTGGCCTGGGCCTGTTCCAGGTGGCGCTGACCATCGCCCTGGCCACGGGCGGGATGCTGGCCCTGTCGGCCTTCGCACCGCCCGCCTGGAAGTTGGGCTGGCAGACCGCGCTGGCCCTGTCGGGCGCGCTGGCCATGAGCAGCACGGCCATCGTGGTCAAGCTGATGTCCGAGCGGCTGGAGCTGGAGTCCGAGCACGGCAAGCGGGTGATGGGCGTGCTGCTGTTCCAGGACCTGGCGGTGGTGCCGCTGCTGGTACTGGTTCCCGCGCTGGGCAGCCCGCCCGAGGCGCTGCTGGGGGCGATGGCGCTGGCGCTGCTCAAGGGCGCAGCGCTGATCGCCGTGCTGCTGGTGGGCGGGCAGCGGGTGATGCGCTGGTGGCTGACCCTGGTGGCGCGGCGCAAGAGCGAAGAGCTTTTCGTGCTGAACCTGCTGCTGATCACGCTGGGCCTGGCCTGGCTGACCGAGCTGGCGGGCCTGTCGCTGGCGCTGGGTGCGTTCATCGCCGGCATCCTGATTTCCGAGACCGAATACAAGCACCAGGTGGAGACGGACATCCGGCCTTTCCACGACGTGCTGCTGGGCCTGTTTTTCATCACCATCGGGATGATGTTGGACTGGCGTCTTGTAGCGGACCGCTGGCTGCTGGTCGTTGTGCTGCTGACACTGCCGGTGCTGTTCAAGCTGGCGCTGGTGACGGCGCTCACACGCGGGCTGGGCGCGTCGATGGGCGTGTCGCTGCGCACCGGGCTGTACCTGGCGCAGGCGGGCGAGTTCGGCATCGTGCTGCTGACGCTCACGCAGGCGAACCGGCTGGTGGCCCCGGAACTGTTCAACCCCATCCTGGCGGGCATGGTGCTGTCCATGCTGGCCACGCCCTTCATCATCATGTGGAGCAACGCGATCGTCACCAAGCTGGTGGCCAGCGACTGGATGCAGCAGTCGCTGGAGATGACCCGCATCGCACGGCGCACGATCAACACCAGCAAGCACGTGATCATCTGCGGCTACGGCCGATGCGGGCAGAACCTGGCGCGCATGCTCGAGCGCGAGGGCATTCCCTACATCGCGCTGGACCTGGACCCCGACCGGGTACGGCAGGCTGCGGCGGCCGGCGACTCGGTGGTGTTCGGCGACGCGGCGCGGCTGCAGGCGCTGATGGCGGCGGGCCTGGCGCGGGCCAGCGCGGTGGTGGTGACCTACCTGGACGTGCCCAGCGCGATGAAGGTGCTGGACCTGTCACGCACGCATGCGCCACAGGTGCCGGCCATCGTGCGTACGCAGGATGACCGCGACCTGGAGAAGCTGCGCGCGGCGGGCGCCACCGAGGTGGTGCCGGAGGCGCTGGAAGGATCGCTGATGCTGGCCAGCCATGCGCTGGCGCTGGTGGGCGTGCCGGTGCGGCGGGTGCTGCGCATCGTGCAGGAGCTGCGCGAGGAACGGTACGACCTGCTGCGGGGATATTTCCATGGCGCCGACGACCCGGCGGACGACGGCGACGCGGAGCGCCTGGCCACCCTGACCTTGCCCCTGGGGGCCCAGGTGGGCGGGCGAACGCTGGACAGCCTGGCGCTACATGCCATGGGCGTGCGTGTGGTGAGCCTGCGCCGGGGCAACGGGCACGCGGTCGACGTCATCGACGATCTGGTGCTGATGGACGGCGACACGCTGGTGCTCAGTGGGCGGGTGGAGCCGCTGGCGCGGGCGGAGGAGAAGTTGCTGGGTGGCTAGGGCGTGTCACCACGGCCCAACCTTCTTGTACCTATAACAAGGACTCCCCTTCCGTCCTTGTTAAAGACAGGCTATCATATAGAGCCAATTTGGCTCCATGTGAAAGGCAGCGACACGGATGGCCTCCAGCCCCGAGTCATCGACGCGAGCAGGACGGTACCTCCACCAGCCGACGGGGTACCGCGCCTTCATGCCTGCGCCGCTGCCTCCACAGCCCGCGATTGACCTGACGGGCGAACTGCCTGCGCTGCTGTCAGCGGCCGACCGCGCAATGGGGCGGCTTGATGGCTCCGTGCTGACGCTGCCGAACGCGGACCTCTTCGTATTCATGTACGTGCGCAAGGAGGCGGTTCTCTCCAGCCAGATCGAAGGGACGCAGAGCTCGCTGCAGGATCTGCTGTCGGCCGAAGCGCAACTATCCTACGAGCACCTGCCTCGCGATGTGGACGAAGTGGTCAACTACGTGCGGGCGATGAACCATGGCCTCGCGCGACTTCCAGACCTACCCGTCTCGGTGCGGCTGATCCGCGAGATCCACGCCGAACTGATGCGTGGCGTACGCGGTGGACGGCTGCAGCCTGGCGAACTGCGAACCACCCAGAACTGGATCGGCCCGGCCGGCTGCACGCTGAACACGGCGGCCTTCGTGCCACCGCCGCATCATGCCGTTCCCCAAGCGTTGGGTGACCTGGAGAAGTTCCTGCACGGGGACGACTCACTACCCCCGCTGGTGAGGATCGCGCTGGCCCATGTGCAGTTCGAGACCATCCACCCCTTCCTTGACAGCAATGGCCGCGTTGGGCGGCTGCTGATCACCTTCCTGCTGACCGAGGCGGGCGTGCTTCACAAGCCGGTGCTGTACCTGTCGCACTACTTCAAGCAACACCGGCAGTCGTACTACGAGCACCTGCAGGCCGTGCGCGACCGCGGGGCGTGGGAGGCCTGGCTCGCCTTCTTCCTGCGGGGAGTGATCTCGGTCGCTGGCGAGGCCGCAGAGACGGCGCGCCGTATCCTGCAGCTGCGCGAACAGCATCGCGCAGCGATCACCGAACAACTCGGCCGCGCCGCCGGAAACGGTCACAAGGTACTCGAGTCGCTCTTCGACCGGCCGATCGTCGCGGTAAGCGACGTGCAAAAGATGACCGGCACCACCTTTGCGGCGGCCAATGTTCTGGTCTCTCGCCTGGTGAAGCTGAACGTGCTCAGCGAGATGACGGGCTACGCGCGCAACCGGCGCTTTCGCTACGCGCCCTACATCGCTCTCTTCAACGACACGGGGCCGGGCGAGGACTCCCCGCAGGCTGGCGCATGACCAACGAAGCCTTCGCCCGGGTCAAGATCGACGCGCTGTTGGCAGCCCAGGGCTGGAACACCCAGGACCCCAATGCCGTCCGCTATGAGGTGGTACTGCAAGACAGCACGCGGGCCGACTATGTGCTATGCGACCGGCATGGCCGATCACTGGCGGTAATCGAGGCCAAGCGTTTTTCGGTCAACCCCGGCGACGCCGCCGACCAAGCCAAGGCCTATGCCCAGCATCTGGGCGTGCCCTATGTGTTTCTAGCCAACGGTGACGAGGTCCGATTCTGGGATTGGCAACGCGAAGCCTTCCCCAGGGTGGTCAAAACCTTCTTCAAGCAGGATGACCTCGAGCGCCGCGCAGCCACCCACTCCCTGCGCCGCGACCTCGGGCAAGTCGCCATCGATCGCCGAGTCGTCGAGCGCGACTACCAGATCGCCTGCATCGATACACTCTGCGGCGAGATCACCAACGGCCGACGGAAGCTGCTGGTGGAGATGGCCACAGGTACCGGGAAGACACGCACCGCCGCCGCCTTCATCAAGCGCCTGTTCGAGGCCAGCGCGGTCACGCGGGTGCTCTTTCTGGTGGACCGCATCCCGCTGGCCAAGCAGACAGAGGATGCCTTCGCCGAGCATCTGCCCGACTACCCCGCCTACGTGCTACGCGCTGGCCGACGATTCCAAGACGAGAAACGAATCACCATCACCACGCTGCAGAGCATGGTGAACCTGTACGCCGAATACTCCAGCGGCTACTTCGACCTGATCATCAGCGACGAATGCCACCGCAGCATCTACGGGCAGTGGAGCGGCGTGCTCAAGCACTTCGACGGGATCCAGGTCGGCCTCACGGCGACGCCCTGCGTGCAGACCCGCGATGACGACAGCGGTGACGATGATGACAAGGCCTTCGTTCGCGACACGCTCCGGTTCTTCGAGGTTGATTCGCCCACCTTCTCTTACAAGCTGAAGGACGCCATCAGAGATGGACACCTGGTGCCTTACCAGATCTACAAGGCGCAGACAGTGAAAACCGCCGCCGAAGGGGGCTTCGAGGTCAGGCGCGCCGAGCTCGATTGGTCGGCGATGACCGAGGAAGCCCGAAGCGAATTCGAGCAGGTATTCGGCGAGCGAGAGGCTGTGGTCATCGCGGGCGGTACTGGACGCCCTCGGCGGCGTGATGAAGAAGGTCAACGCGACCCACGGACTGCTCGTCTGCTGGGGCGGTTTCAAGAGCAGCATCGATCGCGACGAGACCCAGCAGTACTTCCATGTTCGCCTCTGGGACTCCGACGACCTCATCGATGAACTGCTGAAGGTCTACGACAAGCTCGACGCTGACATCCGCGCCCAGATCCCGCTGAAGCGGGTCTGGACGCTGGCTGCCGCTGACGAGTAGGCGACATGCCGCGAACGGCGGCGCGCGGGCGGTGTGGTCAGTTCAGGTCGGTGTTTCTATCCGTCCCAATCATCTGAGCGAATCGGGAACTGATGCGGACGCGGGATGATGGTGTCCTTGCGGTCGCGGTTGACGATTTCGCAGAAGAACCGCTAAGCCGAACTCAGTGACCGTCACCTCTGGCCCCAGGCCCTGCCGCGTCAGGCGCTTATGCGCCGCCGAACCTACTTCCCGATGCAGAACTTCGAGAAGATGACCCCCAGCAGGTCGTCGGCGGTGAACTCGCCGGTGATCTCGTTGAGCGCGTTCTGACCCAGACGCAGTTCCTCGGCCAGCAGGTCTAGCGCCAGGGCCTGAGGAGCGAGGAACTCGTTCGCGGCCACCAGGTGCTGCTCGACCCGTCGCAAGGCGTGCACATGGCGCTCGCGGGCCAGCCAGACACCCTCGGCGGCGGACTGCCAACCCGCCACCTCCAGCAGTTTCGCGCGCAGGGCCTGCAGGCCTGCGCCGGTCTTGGCGGACATCACGATGCCACCCTCGGGCACAGGCCCCACGTGGGTGTCGGCCTTGTTCCAGACCTCGATCACGGGCACGTCCTGCGGGCACTGCTTTTGCAGAAGTGCCCGAATCTGCGCGTCGCCGGCCCGGTAGTCCGGCGTTTCATGCCGCATCAGGTCGTGCAGGAATACGACCGTGTCGGCCTGCGCGATCTGCGCCCAGGCGCGCTCGATGCCGATCTTCTCCACCGGGTCGTCGCTTTCGCGCAGGCCCGCGGTGTCGATCACGTGCACCGGCACGCCTTCGATCTGAATCGCCTGACTTACCACGTCGCGCGTGGTGCCAGCGATAGGCGTGACGATGGCCAGCTCGGCGCCCGCGAGCGCATTGAGCAGCGAGCTCTTGCCCGCATTGGGCTGGCCCGCGATGACGACGCGGATGCCTTCGCGCAGCAGCGCGCCCTGGCGCGTGCGCTGCATGACCACTCCCAGCTGCGCGCGCAGGCGATCGAGCTGGCCCTGGGCGTCGGTCTGCTGCAGGAAGTCGATTTCCTCCTCGGGGAAGTCCAGCGTAGCCTCGACGCCCATGCGCAGGTGCACGAGCGCGTCACGCAGCGCGTGGATCTCGCGCGAGAACTCGCCTGCCAGTGAGCGGCTCGCGCTGCGCGCGGCGGCTTCGGTGCTGGCGTCGATCAGATCGGCGATGGCCTCGGCCTGGGCCAGGTCGATCTTGTCGTTGAGGAAGGCGCGCTGCGTGAACTCGCCGGGCTGGGCCACGCGCAGGCCGGGCAGGCGGGGCTGGCCGGTGGCTGGATCCACCTGCGCGCCGGCCTCCAGGCAGCGCGCGAGCAGCAGCTGGAGCACCACCGGCCCGCCGTGCGCCTGCAACTCCAGGACGTCCTCGCCGGTGTACGAATGCGGCCCGGGAAAGAACACGGCCAGGCCCTGATCGATGGTGGAGCCGTCGGCTGCGCGAAAGGGCAGATAGGTCGCTTCGCGCGGGCGCAGCGGGCGTCCACATAGCGCGTCGGCCAAGGGCTTGAGCCCCGCGCCCGACACGCGCACGATGCCCACGCCGCCGCGCCCCGGGGCGGTAGCAATGGCGGCGATCGGTTGTTGGCGCGAGGCAAGCATCGGTACGAAAAATCTGTGGGATGCAGGTGTGGAGGTGGAGCCAAGAGGAAAGGGCCGCGAAGCGGCCCTTTTTGCGTTACCTGAACTTCGGCAGGTTGAACTCCGGCGGCACGCCCATGCGTGTATTGATCAACCACTGCTGCGCAATGGACAGCACGTTGTTGGTGATCCAGTACAGCACCAGGCCGGCCGGGAAGAAGAAGAACATGACCGAGAAGACCAGGGGCATGTACCACATCAGCTTGGCCTGCATGGGGTCCGGCGGGACCGGGTTCAGGGCCGTCTGCAACATGGTGGTGAGGGTCATCACGATGGGCAGGATGTAGTACGGGTCCTCGGCGGAAAGGTCCTGGATCCAGCCGATCCAGGGCGCATGGCGCATCTCGACGCTGGACAGCAGCACCCAGTACAGCGCGATGAAGACCGGCACCTGCACCAGGATCGGCAGGCAGCCGCCGATGGGATTGACCTTTTCCTCGCGATACATCTTCATCATTTCCTGCTGCATCTGCTGGGGGTTGTCCTTCAGGCGCTCGCGCATGGCCATGACGCGCGGGTTGATGGCCTTCATCTTGGCCATGCTCTCGTAGCCCTTGGCCTGCAGCCAGTAGAAGGCGATCTTGATCACCAACACCAGGGCCATGATGGACCAGCCCCAGTTGCCCAGGAAGCCGTGCAGCTTGTCCATGAGCCAGTACAGCGGCTTGGCCAGGATGGTGAGCCAGCCGTAGTCCTTGACAAGGTCCAGGCCGGGCGCCACGCGCTCGAGCATCTTCTCTTCCTGGGGGCCAGCAAAGAAGGTGGCGGCGACAGCCTGCGTAGCACCGGGGGCGAGGGTCTCGGGCGGGGTGATCATGCCCACCGCATAGCGGTTGTTCTCGGGTTTGCGCACGAAGAGCTCGCGCTGCAGGCCCCCGGGAAGGATCCAGGCGCTGGCGAAGTAGTGCTGCACCATGGCCACATAGCCTTGGGCCGAGGATTTCTGGAATTCGGCCTTGCCCTTGTCGATGTCGGTGAACTCGACCTTCTGGAATTTCTGTTCGTCGGTGTAGACCGCCGGGCCGGTGAAGGTGGAATAGAAGGCCGATTCACCGGGCAGTTTGCTGCCGTCACGCACCAGCTGCAGGTAGACGCGGGGCGTGACAGGCGCGCTGCCGGTGTTGACGATCTCGTGCTTCACCGCCACGTCATACGCGCCGCGGCGCAGTGTGTAGGTCTTGACCAGCTTGACGCCGCCCTTTTCAGGCGACTCGAAGCGCACGGCGAGCTCCTGGGCGCCGTTCTTGAGCTCGCGTTCGCCGCTGACGGTCATCACGGTGGTGTGGTTGGGGAAGTCTCCACCGATCAGGCCGCTCTGTGCCACGTAGTGGCGCTGTGCGCTGTCTTCGAGCAGGATGAAGTTGGCCTTGGAGCGCTTGCCGCTCTGGGCATCCGCCGCGTGCTGGAGGAACTCGGCGCCGGTGAGCGATCCGCCCTGGGTGTCGAAGGTCAGGCGCATCACGTCGGTGCCCACGGTGAAGCGCTCGCTGGTCGTACCGGGTGCTGCTGCGGCCGCCCCAGGTGGCGTGGCGCCGGGTGCTGCTGCGGCCGTGGCCGTGGGCAGCGAGGCGCCCGCCGGGGTGGCGGCGCTGGCGCTGGCGGGGGCGGACGCGACCGCCGCCGGCTTGGGCGTGGGGAAGAAGGTCGCGGCTTGGCCGTTGGCGATCTGCCACTGATCCCAGAGCATCACCATCGAGAAACCAAAAACCACCCAGAGGATGGTGCGGCGGATGTCGTTCATGAGGACTTCTTGGAATGGAAAGGAGACAGGAGCCGGGTGAACAGGCGCGGCGGGTGCGCGGGCACCTCGTCTCGGCCGCCGTCGCACCAGGGATGGCAGCGCGCCAGGCGCGCGGCGGTGAGGTAGGCGCCCGCCAGCGCGCCGTGGTCCTGCAAGGCCTGCAGGGCGTAGGCCGAGCAGGTGGGCGTGAAGCGGCAGGCGGATCCCAGCCAGGGAGACAGAAGGAGGCGGTAGCCCTTGACCAGGGCGATCAGGACGGCGCGGATCATGGCTTCAGGGCGCTGAACAGCTGCTGCAGCTCGGCCCGGGCCGCCTGCCTGAGGGCGATGGAGGCGGCGCTCGGAAACAGCTGCCGGTCAAAGCCGGTACGCAGGCGCACAACGTGCGCAGCGACGGACAGGCGGTAGGCATGGTCCTGGGCCACGGTGTAGATCTGGCGCTTGAGGGTGTTTCGGGTGACGGCCCGTCGCGCCCAGCGCTTGGGCACGACGGCACCGATCCAGGGCTGAGGGACCGGGAAAAGCGCTGGGCTGCCGGCCTGCACGGGCGTCGCTGGAACCAGGGCCAGGCGGTGCAGGGCGAAGTGGGCCGTGCGGGACACGGTTTCACCGTCGGCCATGACGGCCTGGAACTGCGTTCGCGTTTTGAGCCGCTGCACGTCGGATCCGTGGTCGGGCGCAGGCGACGTCAGGCCGACGGCACCGGCGACAGGCGGACACGGCCTGCGGCGCAGGCCGCGCGGATGCCGCAAGCCCGGGCCCGGCCCGAACTCAGGCCGCCAGGCGCTTGCGGCCCTTGGTGCGGCGCGCGTTGATGACGGCACGGCCGCCGCGGGTCTTCATGCGGACCAGAAAGCCGTGGGTGCGCGCGCGGCGCACTTTGGAGGGTTGGTAGGTGCGTTTCATGTTTGTTCTCGGGAAAACCCACGATTATCGCGCAAAAGATGGGCCGGACAAGCGGCAAGCCCTTGAATTTCCCGGAAACAGGGCACTTGCAGAGGCCAAGCGCGGATTGTGGACAAGTTCTTGATAAGTTAAACTGGCCGGATTGCGACGATGAACAATATCCACAAAGGCAGCCGCCAGCGATGACCGAGGGCCCACGACACAGTCTGTCCACTGGGGGGAACCCGGGTACAGGAGACGGGCTCTGGCTGGCCTGCACCGAACAGCTGGCCCAGGAGCTCCCCGAGCAGCAGTTCAACACCTGGATCAAGCCCCTGTCTGCCCAGGTCTCGGAAGACCTGTCCAGGGTCACGCTGTTCGTGGCCAACCGGTTCAAGCTGGACTGGGTACGTGCCCAGTACGCGGGCCGGATCGCCGCGCTCCTGGAGAAGCTCTACGGCCAGCCGGTACAACTGGAGTTGGTGCTTGCTCACCGTGAGGCGCCCACGAGGTCTTATACCGCTCCCCTGCCTGCAGACAATGCACTGCCGCCAGAACCGGTGGACATGGCGGACGATGCGGGCACCTCGGGCTTCAAGACCCGCCTGAACACCGCCCTGACCTTCGACACCCTCGTGGAAGGCACGGCCAACCGCATGGCCCGCGCGGCGGCTATGCACGTGGCCAGTACGCCCGGCCAGTTGTACAACCCGCTGTTCATCTACGGCGGCGTCGGTCTGGGCAAAACCCACCTGGTACACGCGGTGGGCAACCGGCTGCTGGCCGACCGCCAGAGCGCGAAAGTTCTCTACATCCACGCCGAACAGTTCGTTTCGGATGTGGTTAAGGCCTACCAGCGCAAGACTTTCGACCAGTTCAAGGAGCGCTATCACTCCCTGGACCTGCTGCTGATCGACGATGTGCAGTTCTTTGCCAACAAGGACCGCACCCAGGAGGAATTCTTCAACGCCTTCGAGGCGCTGCTGGCCAAGAAGTCGCACATCGTGATGACGTCGGACACCTACCCCAAGGGCCTGGCCGACATCCACGAGCGCCTGATCTCCCGCTTCGACTCGGGCCTGACGGTGGCCATCGAGCCGCCCGAGCTGGAGATGCGTGTAGCGATTTTGATCAACAAGGCTCGCAGTGAAGGCACCGAGATGCCCGAGGAAGTGGCCTTCTTCGTGGCCAAGAACGTGCGCTCCAACGTGCGCGAGCTCGAAGGGGCACTGCGCAAGATCCTCGCGTATTCGCGGTTCAACCAGAAGGAAGTCTCGATCCAGCTGGCCCGTGAAGCCCTGCGCGACCTGCTGTCCATCCAGAACCGGCAGATCAGCGTGGAGAACATCCAGAAGACGGTGGCCGACTACTACAAGATCAAGGTTGCCGACATGTACAGCAAGAAGCGCCCGGCCTCGATTGCCCGGCCGCGCCAGATCGCCATGTACCTGGCCAAGGAGCTCACCCAGAAAAGTCTGCCCGAGATCGGTGAACTGTTCGGCGGCCGGGACCACACCACGGTCCTCCATGCGGTACGCAAGATTTCAGCCGAAAGGCAGCAACTGACCGAGCTGAACCAGCAACTGCACGTGCTCGAACAGACCCTCAAGGGCTGATCCGGAACAACCATGGGGATAATTTTTGAACAAGCACCCTGTTATCCACAGAGCCAGCAGGCAACGGCAGGTTATTCAGGTTGGCGCGACAGCTGCGAAGCACAGGTACGCACAGCCTTCAAAATGCGCTAAGTGACTGTAGAAACAAGGGAAAATGACGGTTGTCCACAAGCGGCGGCTTCCCTTACTAGCTACTACTAACTTGAAATAAAGAAATCAGAAGAGAAGAGGCAGAAATGATCGTCCTGAAGGCAACGCAAGACAAGGTGCTCTCGGTGCTGCAATCGGTAGCGGGCATCGTCGAGCGCAGGCACACGCTGCCCGTGCTGGCCAACGTGTTGATCCGCAAGACCGGCAGCGCGCTGCAATTGACCACGAGCGACCTGGAGATCCAGATCCGCACCACCGCCGAACTCGATGGCGACAACGGCAGCTTCACCACCACGGTGGGCGCACGCAAACTGATCGACATCCTGCGTACCATGCCCTCCGACCAGACCGTGAGCCTGGAGTCCACGCAGAACAAGCTCGTGCTCAAGGGCGGCAAGAGCCGCTTCACGCTGCAGACCCTGCCGGCCGAGGACTTCCCGCTGGTGCAGGAAGCACCCAGCTTCGGGCCCGCATTCAGCGTGCCGCAGAAGACGCTCAAGGACCTGATGAACCAGGTGTCCTTCGCCATGGCAGTGCACGACATTCGCTACTACCTCAATGGCATCCTGTTCGTGGCCGAGGGCAAGCAGCTGTCGCTGGTGGCGACCGACGGGCACCGCCTGGCGTTTGCCAGTGCCACGCTGGATGTCGAGGTGCCGCGCCAGGAAGTGATCCTGCCGCGCAAGACGGTGCTGGAGCTGCAGCGCCTGCTGTCGGATGCCGACGGTGCGATCGAGATGCGCTTCGCCAACAATCAGGCGAAGTTCAGCTTCGACGGCATGGAGTTCGTCACCAAGCTGGTCGAGGGCAAGTTCCCCGATTACAACCGCGTGATCCCCAAGAATCACCGCAACCACATCACCCTGGGCCGCGCGCCGCTGCTGGCGTGCCTGCAGCGCACCGCCATCCTGACCTCCGAGAAATTCAAGGGTGTCCGCCTGAATGTCGAGCCGGGCTTGCTGCGTGTGGCGTCGAATAACGCGGAGCAGGAAGAAGCGGTGGACGAACTGGACATCGACTACAACGGCGACGCGATCGAGATCGGCTTCAACGTGACCTACCTGATCGATGCCCTCTCCAACATGAGCCAGGACATGGTCAAGCTCGAACTGCAGGACTCCAACAGCTCCGCGCTGCTCACCAACCCCGAGAACAACGCCTTCAAGTACGTCGTGATGCCGATGCGCATCTGAGGTTCGGCCACCCGCGGGTGGCCGTCCCGTACCCTTGCAACCCGTCATCGCGACGGGTTGCGTCATTCCAGAGACTCGAAAAAGTCAGCCTATGTCCGAAGAAAACACGCCAGCCGGCTCCCTGAACAGCGGTGAAGCCAGCTCGAACTTCCAGCCCGCCATCGATCCGAACCAGGTGGGTGCCAGCGAAGGCTACGGCGCGAATGCGATCCAGATCCTGGAAGGCCTGGAAGCGGTGCGCAAGCGTCCGGGGATGTACATCGGCGACACGTCGGACGGTACCGGCCTGCACCACCTGGTGTTCGAGGTGGTGGACAACTCCATCGACGAAGCGCTGGCAGGGCACTGTGACGATATCGTCGTCACCATCCACACCGACAACTCCATCAGCGTGGTGGACAACGGCCGGGGCATTCCCACCGGCATCAAGATGGACGACAAGCACGAGCCCAAGCGCTCGGCCGCAGAGATCGCGCTGACCGAGCTGCATGCGGGCGGCAAGTTCAACCAGAACAGCTACAAGGTCTCGGGGGGCCTGCACGGCGTGGGCGTTTCCTGCGTGAATGCGCTTTCGAAGATGCTGCGCCTGACCGTGCGCCGCGAGGGCAAGGTGCACGTGCTGGAATTCAGCAGGGGTTTCGTTCAGAACCGGATCATCGAGAAGGTGGATGGTTTCGAGGTCTCGCCCATGAAGGTGATCGGTGACACCGACAAGCGCGGCACCGAGGTGCATTTCCTGCCCGACACCGAGATCTTCCGCGAGAACCACGACTTCCACTACGAGATCCTCTCCAAGCGCCTGCGCGAGCTCTCATTCCTGAACAACGGGGTGGCGATCAAGCTGGTCGATGAACGCAGCGGCAAGCACGACGACTTCTCCGGGGCGGGTGGCGTCAGGGGCTTCGTCGATTTCATCAACAAGGGCAAGACCGTCCTGCACCCGAACGTGTTCCATGCGATCGGAGATCGTCAAAGCGACCAGAACACCAACATCGGTGTCGAGGTCGCCATGCAATGGAACAGCGGCTACAACGAGCAGGTGCTGTGCTTCACGAACAACATCCCGCAGCGTGACGGCGGCACGCACCTGACCGGCCTGCGTGCGGCGATGACGCGCGTGATCAACAAGTACATCGAGGAAAACGAGCTGGCCAAGAAGGCCAAGGTGGAAGTGACCGGCGACGACATGCGCGAGGGCCTGACCTGCGTGCTGTCGGTCAAGGTGCCCGAGCCCAAGTTCTCCAGCCAGACCAAGGACAAGCTGGTGTCCAGCGAGGTGCGCGGCCCGGTGGAAGACGTGGTGGCGCGCACGCTCAATGACTTCCTGCAGGAGCGGCCCAACGACGCCAAGATCATCGTCGGCAAGATCATCGAGGCGGCCAAGGCGCGCGAGGCCGCGCGCAAGGCCCGCGAGATGACGCGCCGCAAGGGCGTGCTCGATGGCATGGGCCTGCCAGGCAAGCTGGCCGATTGCCAGGAGAAGGACCCGGCGCTGTGCGAGATCTACATCGTCGAGGGCGATTCCGCAGGCGGTTCGGCCAAGCAGGGCCGCGACCGCAAGTTCCAGGCGATCCTGCCCCTGAGAGGCAAGATCCTGAACGTGGAGAAGGCCCGTTACGAGAAGCTGCTCACGAGCAACGAGATCCTGACGCTGATCACGGCCCTGGGTACGGGCATCGGCAAGGCCGGCGGAGGCGCGGGCGGCGGTGGGGCGGACGACTTCGATGTCGCCAAGCTGCGTTACCACCGCATCATCATCATGACCGACGCCGACGTGGACGGCGCCCACATCCGTACGCTGTTGCTCACGTTCTTCTACCGCCAGATGCCCGAGCTGGTGGAGCGGGGCCACATCTACATCGCGCAGCCACCCCTGTACAAGGTCAAGGCCGGGAAGGAAGAGCTTTACCTCAAGGACGGCACAGAGCTGGACGGATTCCTGCTGCGCGTGGCCCTGAACGGCGCCAGCGTGAACACCGGGGGCGCTGCGCCCACCACGCTGTCTGGCGAGACCCTGGCCGAACTGGCGCGCAAGCACCAGGTGGCGCAGCAGGTGATCCACCGACTTTCGGGTTTCATGGATGCCGAGGCGCTGCGCGCGATCGCCGACGGCGTGCGCCTGAACCTGGACACGGTGCCTGAAGCCGAGGCGTCTGCGCTGGCCCTGCAGGCCCGCCTGCAGGAGATCGACCGCCTGACCAACGCGGCGCCGGCCGAGGTGGCCGGTGAGTTTGATGCCCGCAGTGACAAGCCGATCCTGCGGATCAGCCGACGCCACCACGGCAACGTCAAGAGCAGCGTGATCACCCAGGACTTCGTGCACGGCGCCGATTACCAGGCGCTGGCCGATGCGGCGGACACCTTCCGCGGCCTGCTGCACGATGGCGCCACGGTGCGCCGCGGCGAGGGCGAGCGCCAGAAGGAAGAAAAGGTCTCGGACTTCCGATCGGCGATGCAGTGGCTGATCGGCGAAGCCGAGCGCGCCACCGCGCGCCAGCGTTACAAGGGCCTGGGCGAGATGAACCCCGAGCAGCTGTGGGAGACCACCATGGACCCGACGGTGCGCCGCCTGCTGCGCGTGCAGATCGACGACGCGATCGAGGCCGACCGCGTGTTCACGATGCTGATGGGGGACGAGGTGGAGCCGCGCAGGGATTTCATCGAGACGAACGCCCTGAGGGCGGCGAACATCGACGTGTGAGTGCCGGGGCTGGCGTGCCCCACCGCTGGAGCCGGGTCAGCTCGAGCTAGGGTTATGCCCGAGGCCTGCGCGCCTGCGCGGGCCCAACAATCGACACCCAAACGAGGAGACACAGGCATGCAGGTCCAGCTGAAGGTGAATGGTCAGGCGGTCACACTCGACGTGGCCCCCCACACGCTGCTGACGCAGGCCCTGCGCGAACACCTGAAGCTCACGGGCACCCACGTGGGCTGCGACACCGCCCAGTGCGGGGCCTGCACGGTTCTGGTCGATGGCCGGGCTGTCAAATCCTGCAACACCCTGGCTGTGCAGCATGACGGCGCGCAGGTCACCACCATTGAGGGGTTGGCGGCCGCGGACGGCACCCTGCACCCGATGCAGGCGGCCTTCAAGGACTGCCACGGCCTGCAGTGCGGGTTCTGCACGCCGGGCATGGTGATGAGCGCCGTCGACCTGTGCACCCAGCACCCGGGCGCCAGCGACGAGGAGATCCGCGAACACCTGGACGGCAACCTGTGCCGCTGCACCGGTTACCAGAACATCGTGCAGGCCGTACGTCAGGGCGGGCAGGCCATGGCCACGGGCCGTGCGCGTACCTGAGCCCGGAGTCCCGCGATGTACGGCTTTACCTACGAACGACCCGCCACGCTCTCTGATGCCGCCCGCCTGGCCGCCTCGGGCGCCAAGCCCCTGGCCGGCGGGCAGACCCTGATCGCTTCCATGAAGCTGCGCCTGGCCCAGCCCGAGCAGCTGGTCGACCTGGCGCGCGTGCCCGGCCTGTCGGGTGTGCGCCTGGAGGAGGGCAGCGTCGTGGTCGGCGCCATGACCCGGCACCAGGACGTGGCTCGGGATGCGCCGCTGCGGGCCTGCTTTCCGGCGCTGGCCGACCTGGCCGGCGGCATCGGCGACCGACAGGTGCGCGCACTGGGCACCATCGGCGGGTCGGTCGCCAACAACGACCCCGCCGCCTGCTACCCCAGCGCGGTGCTGGCGTGCGGGGCGACGGTGATCACGCACCGCCGGGAGATCCCCGCCGACGACTACTTCCAGGGCATGTTCATGACGGCGCTGGACGAGGGCGAGCTGATCGCCGCGATCCGCTTGCCCGTGCCGCGCCGCGCCGCCTACGCGAAGCTGCGTCAGGCGGCCAGCCACTTTCCGCTGATCGGGGTCTTCGTGGCCCAGTACGGCAGCGCGGTGCGGGTGGCCGTCACCGGCGGGGGGCATGGCGTGTTCCGGCACACCGGCCTGGAAGAGGCGCTGACGCGCAGCTTCACGCCGCAGGCCGCCGCCGCGGTGCCGGTGACGACGGACAACCTGAGCGCCGACCTGCATGCGTCGGCCGAGTACCGGGCCAACCTGGTCAGCGTGATGGCCCAGCGGGCGGTGGCGAAGGCGCTGGCCTGAAGCGTGTCACCGGCGCACGGTCGGCCAGTGCGGATGCGACGAGTATCGAGAGGGTGATTCCATGGAGTACGAGGGCTTGCGTTTCGGTTCGGGCAAACGAGGGGACCACGACGAGCGGGATGATTTCGTGCGGGGCCGCGGCGCGTACACGTCCGATATCGACGTGGCGGGACAGCTGCACGCGTGCTTCGTGCGCAGCCCCTTCGCGGCGGCGCGCATCGTTCGCCTGGACACCTCGGCCGCGCAGGCGGTGGAGGGCGTGCATGCGGTCATCACGGGACAGGAGCTCGAGCAGGCGGGTATCGGGAAGATCATGCCGCTGGCGATCTTCAACGGGCGCGACGGCAAGCCCATGGTGCAGGCGGGTATTCCGGTGCTGGCGTATCCCGAGGTCCACCATGTGGGCCAGGCCGTGGCCCTGGTGGTGGCCCGAGACGCGAGCATCGCGCAGGAGGCGGCCGAACGGGTTCAGGTGGAATGGGAGTCCTTGGACTGCGTGACCGATCCGATGCAGGCGATCGAACCCGCCGCGCCTAAGGTGCACCGCGAGAGCGCCTCCAACATCGCGTTGGACTGGGAGGACGGCGACCGCGCCGCCAGTGAGGCCGCTTTCGCCCAGGCCCACCACATCGAGTCGGTGGACCTGGCCGACCCGCCAATGACGGCCTGCGCCATGGAGCCGCGCGCCGCGCTGGCCCAGTGGGACGAGGCCAGCGAACGCTTCACGCTGGTGGCGGGCACGCAGGGCGTGATGGTGGTGCGCAAGCTGCTGGCCGAACAGGTGTTCAAGATTCCGCCCACCCAGCTGCGCGTGCTCACGCCCCATGTGGGCGGGGGTTTTGGCGCCAAGGTGCAGGCCTATCCCGAGTACGCGGCGCTGCTGTACGCGAGTCGCCAGTTGCGCCGGCCGGTGAGGTGGACGGCCTCGCGCCTGGAGTGTTTTCTGGGTGACACCCACAGCCGCAACACCGCGCTGCGCGCACGCATGGCCCTCGACGAGCAGGGCCGGGTGCTGGGGCTGCAGGCCGACGTGGTGGTGGGCATCGGTGCCTACACCTCCACCTACATCGGGATCATTGCCACCAACAATCTCAAGAACTGCCTGTCCAGCGTCTACCGCATCCCGTCCATCCACATACGCTCGCGGCTGGCCTTCACGCACATGATGCCGCACGGCCCCTACCGCGGCGCCGGCAGGCCGGAGGCGATCTACATGCTCGAGCGGCTGATGGACCGGGCGGCCGCGTCCATGGGCATCGACCGGGTGGAGCTGCGCCGGCGCAACCTGATCCCGGCCGACGCCATGCCCTACGCCGCACCCAACGGGCAGGTCTATGACAGCGGGGAGTTCGAGGCCGTGATGGACAAGGCCCTGACCCTGTCCGAGTGGTCCACGTTCGAGGCGCGCCGCCAGGCCAGCGCCCGCGCGGGCAAGCTGCGCGGCATCGGCATGTGCTGCTTCCTGGAGGTGGCCGGCGGCATCCTGGAGGAGCCCGCCGACCTGCGCTTTGGCCTGGATGGCACGGTGACCATCCGGCTGGGCGCGCAGGACATCGGGCAGGGGCACCTCTCGACCTATCCGGCCCTGGTCGCACAGCGTCTGGGGATCGACACGGGACGCGTGCGCCTGGTGGCGGGCGACAGTGACCAGACGCCGGGCCTGGTGGCGACGGTGGCTTCGCGTTCGACCATGATGGCTGGCAGTGCGACCGCGATGGCCTGCGACGAGGCGATCAGCCGCGGCAAGCGCGTCGCCGCGCACCTGCTGGAGGCGCCGGCGGCCGACATCGAGTTCTCGCGCGGGGAGTTCCGGGTGGTGGGTACGGACCACGCGATCGGCCTGCTGGACCTGCCCGCCCGGCTGGCGCAGGCACCCAAGCCGCCCGCGGACGTGCCCGATACCCTGGACAACGTGGCGAAGTTCGTGTCGCCCACCATGAGTTTTCCCAACGGCTGCCATGTCTGCGAAGTGGAGGTGGACCCGGCCACCGGCGTGGTGACCGTGGTGCGCCACACGGCGGTGGACGACGTGGGCGTGATCCTGAACCCCGCGGTGGTGGAGGGCCAGGTGCTCGGTGGCGTGGCCCAGGGCCTGGGTCAGGTGCTGGGCGAGCGGCTGCATTACGACGAGCAGGGGCAGCTGGTGAGCGCGTCCTTCATGGACTACCCCATGCCGCGGGCCAGCACGATGCCGCCCGTCACGCTGGGCCATCACGTGGCGCCGTGCCGCAACAACCCCCTGGGGGTCAAGGGCGCGGGCGAGTCGGGCGTGGCCGGGTCGCTGCCCTCCAGCGTGAACGCCATCCTGCATGCGCTGTCGTTCGAGGGCGTGCAGGCGATGGACATGCCTTTCACGCCCGACCGGGTGTGGACCGCGCTGTCGAAGGCCCGCACCGCGCAGCGGGAAGCAGGCTAGGGGAAAACCATCGCGATCCGGCGCGCATGGCTCCTTACACTGACGCGGCAGTCCTTTCACTCCCCCCAGCGGCATGAGCAAAGTCATCATCACGTGCGCGGTCACGGGCGCGATCCACACCCCCTCGATGTCCCCCTACCTCCCGGTCACCCCCGAGGAGATCATCGAGGCGGCTGTCGGCGCGGCCGAGGCGGGCGCGGCCATCATCCACCTGCACGCGCGCGATCCGGTGACCGGCAAGCCGGACCAGTCGCCCGAGGCCTTCGCCAAGTTCCTGCCGCAGATCAAGGCGCGCACGAACGCGGCCCTGAACCTCACCAGCGGCGGATCGCCCTTCATGACGATCGAGGAGCGCATCCAGCCGTCCATGAAGTTCGCGCCCGAGGTGGCGTCCCTGAACATGGGCTCGTTCAACTTCGCGCTGTTCCCAATGCTGGACCGGTTCAAGGAGTTCAAGCACGACTGGGAGCGCCAGCACCTGGAGAACAGCCGCGACCTGATCTTCCGCAATACCTTCAAGGACATCGAGTACGCGCTGGCCCAGTGCGCGCAGAACGACACCCGCTTCGAGTTCGAGTGCTACGACATCGGCCACCTGTACAACCTGGCCCACTTCGCGGACAAGGGCCTGGTCAAGCCGCCCTTCTTCGTGCAGTCGGTGTTCGGCATCCTGGGCGGCATCGGCACCCATGCGGAGGACGTGCTGCACATGCGCCGTACGGCTGACCGCCTCTTCGGCAAGGACTACCAGTGGTCGGTGCTGGGCGCTGGCAAGCACCAGCTGCGCATCGCCGCGATGTCGGCGGCCATGGGCGGCAACGTGCGCGTGGGCCTGGAGGACAGCCTGTGGCTGGGGGCCGGCACGCTGGCCAAGAGCAACGCCGAGCAGGTCAAGCGCGTGCGCAGCATCATCGAAGGCCTGGGCCTGCAGGTGGCGACACCAGACGAAGCCCGGCAGATCCTGAAACTCAAGGGCCAGGACAAGGTCCGCTTCTGAACTCCTCTGCCATGACCTCTTCCCGGCCCGCCGGTACCCCCCTCGCCCTGGTGACCGGCGCCAGCCGCGGCATCGGCCGCGCCATCTGCGAATCGCTGGCCCGCCGCGGCTGGGACGTGTGCTTCAGCTATGTCTCCAACGACGCGGCCGCGCGTGAGACGGTGGCCCTGGTGGAGGCACAGGGGCGCCGCGTCCTGGCCGTGAAGTCCGACGTGACCGACGACGCGCAGGTGCGCAGCCTGTTCGCGCAGATCGACCAGACCTTCGGGCGTATCGATGCCCTCGTGAACAACGCCGGCATCGTGGGCGGGCAGCACTCCATCCTCGACCTGGATGTGGGCCTGCTGCGGGCTGTGCTGGATGCCAACGTGGTGGGTGCCTTCGTGTGCACGCAGGAGGCGGCGCGCCGCATGTCCAAGCAGAAGGGCGGCGCGGGTGGCGTGGTGGTGAACGTGTCCTCGGCGGCCGCGCGTCATGGCGGACTGCCGCTGGAGGCGCACTATGCCGCGTCCAAGGGCGCGATCGACAGCTTCACCATCGCGCTGGGCAAGGAGCTGCCGCCGCACGGCATCCGTGTCAATGCGGTGCGCCCCGGGCTGATCCTGACCGACATCCACGAGGCGCATGGTGGCCAGGAGATGCTGGCCCGCGTGGGCCCGACCATCCCGATCGGTCATGCCGGCCGGCCCGAAGAGGTGGGCGACGTGGTGGCCTTCCTGTGCTCGGCCGAGTCCAGCTATGTGCACGGCGCGTTGATCGACGTCTCCGGCGGGCGCTGAGCGCGCCTGCTCACCGCCGGCCCGTCGCGGCCCGGCCTCACTTTCCGATGACGCTGCGGCTCACCATGGCATGGATGCCCTTGTTGCCGTCGACCAGCTGGGTGACGTGCAGGTCGCAGGCCAGGCTGCAGAACACGTAGGCCTCTTCGGCGCTCCAGCCCTTGAGCGCTGTGAGCCACTTGATCATGTGGCGCAGCGCCTGCTTGGCCGCGTCGTCCAGGTCCACGTCCATGCCCAGGGTGATGTAGTGCGTCGGCGTGATCGCGCGCGGGAAGTCCAGCGGCTGCTTGTGCAGCACCAGCTGGAAGCGGCCTTTCAGGCAGGTCTCCAGCGCGGTGAGGCAGACCTCGCCATCGCCCTGTACCGCATGGCCGTCTCCCACCGAGAGGTTCGCGCCGGGTACGAACACCGGCAGGAACAGCGAGGTGCCGGGCACGAACTCCTTGCAGTCGATGTTGCCGCCGTACTCGCGCGGTTCGATCGAGGAGACGCGCCCGTAGGCCGGCGGCGGCGCCACGCCGACGATGCCGAAGAAGGGCTGCAGCGGCACGTCCACGCCCCAGGGCAGGCGCGCCACGCCGGCCTGGCGGTCGATGGGGATGATGCGCCGGCTCAGGTAGGGGAAGTCTTCGGGCAGTGCGCCGCGCAGCGGGCGGATGATGTTCCAGCCCCAGTCGGTGGTGAGCTCGATGTCCAGGATGCGCACTTCCAGCGTGTCGCCGGGCTGGGCGCCGCGCACGTGCACCGGGCCGGTGAGGATGTGCGGCCCCATGATCTGGGGCACGGTCTCGGCGATGAGGCAATGCGCTGGCCGCAAGTGGGAGATGTCGCCCAGCTCCTGCCGGCCGCCGGAAAAGGTGTCGATGACCACCGTGTCACCGGAGTCCACCTCGAGTACCGCCGGGAGGGCCGCATCGAAGTGCCCCCAGTGCACGGTCTGCGGCGTGGGGTCCAGCGTGTGCGTACGGCTCAAGCGTGCGCCCCGACGTCGTCCAGGGACTTGGCGCCAGAGACGCCCAGGTGCTCGTCCAGCACGTCGGGCTTCGCGCGCAGTTCGTCGGGCGTGCCCGAGAACACGATCCGACCGGACGCGATGATGTGCACCTGGTCGGCCACCGACAGGGCCAGCGCGAGGTTCTGTTCCACCAGCAGGATGGCGTGGCCGCGCTCGCGCATGCGCTTCATGATCTCGCCCACGTGCAGCACGAAGCGCGGCGACAGACCCTCGGAGGGCTCGTCCATGAGAACCAGATCGGGGTTGGCGATCAGGGCCCGGCCGATGGCCAGCATCTGCTGCTCACCGCCGCTGAGTTCGTTGCCGCCGTTGCCCAGGCGGTCACGCAACTGCGGGAATTCGTCGAGCACGGAGTCCAGGGTCCAGTTCGCGCTGCCGGGGGCGCCGTCCTGAGCGCCCGAGCGGGCCAGCGAGCTCGTGGGCAGCTGCAGGTTTTCCAGCACGGACAGGTTCTTGAAGATCCGCCGGCCCTGCGGCACGAGCGCCAGCCCGTGCTGCGCGATGCGAAAGGGCGCCAGGCCGGTCAGCGGCGTGCCCCGGTACTCGACGCTGCCCTGGCGCGGCGGGGTCAGACCGAAGATGGAGCGGATCAGCGTGGTCTTGCCCATGCCGTTGCGGCCCAGGATGGCCACGATGCGCCCCGCGGGCACGTCCAGGCTCACGCCCTGCAGCACATAGCTGTCGCCGTAGTAGGTGTGCAGGTCGCGCACCGAGAGCAGCGTTTCAGACTTGTCCAAAGTAAACCTCCCGGACCTGCGGGTTCATGCGCACTTCCTGCGCGCTGCCTTCGAGAATCGTCGCGCCCCGGTGCAGCACCGTCACCCGGTCGGCCAGCCCCAGGGCGATGTCCATGTCGTGCTCGATCATCAGCATGGTCACCGAGCGCGGCAGCTCGCGGATGATGGCTGACAGCCGCTGCCGTTCGGCCGGCGAGAGGCCGGCGCAGGGCTCGTCCAGCAGGAGCAGTCGCGGGCTGTTGACCAGCGCAAGGACCAGCTCGAGCTGGCGCCGCTCGCCATAGGACAGGCTCTTGACCATCACGTCAGCCTTGCCCGGCAGGCCCACGGTGACCAGTTGTTCCTCGGCGCGCTCGTGCACGTCCTTCATGCGGGTGACGCTGCGCCACATGCCCCACTTGGCGCCGCGGATGCCCAGCATGGCCAGGGCCACGTTTTCCAGCACGGAGAGGTCCGCGAAGACGCTGGAGATCTGGAAGGTGCGGCCCACGCCCTTTTGCGTCCGGTCGGCCTCGGCCAGGCGGGTGATGTCCTCGCCGAAGCACTCGATCGTGCCGCTGGAGGGCGTGAGCACGCCGCTGATGCAGTGAAACAGCGAGGTCTTGCCCGCGCCGTTGGGCCCGATGATGACGCGACGCTCACCCGGCGCCACGTCCAGGCTGACCTCGCTGACCGCGCGCAGGCCGCCGAAGTCCTTGGTGACTCCGCGCAGGCTCAGTGCAGATGCGCTCATGACTGCCCCTCCTTGCCGGTGCGGCTCACCATGCGGCGCAGCAGGCCGATCACGCCGCCGGGCGCCCAGATCGTGACGGCGATGAAGACCAGCCCCATCACCACCAGATGCAGCTCGAAGAAGGTGCTGACCCAGTTGCGCAGTCCCAGCACCAGGCCGGCACCGATGAAGGGCCCGAACAGCGTGCCCGAGCCGCCGACGATGGCCATCAGCACGGCCTCGACGTTGTTGTGCAAGGACGCGGTGACCGGGTTGACGAAGCGGTTCAGGTAGACGTAGAGCACGCCGGCCACGCTGGCCATGAAGGACGAGAGCACGAAGGCCGCGTACAGGTGGGCGGCGGGCCGGAAGCCCAGGCTGCGCATGCGGGGCTCGCCGCTCTTGATGCCGCGCAGGGCCAGGCCGAAGGGCGAGGCGACCAGCCGCCGGTAGGCCACGAGCATGATCACGACCACCGTGAGCACCAGGTAGTAGAACTGGTTGGCGTTGGCCACCTTGAGCCCGCCCACCGAGGGCGCGGGCACGTTGGTGATGCCGCTGTCGCCGCCCGTCAGCGCGGTCCAGCGGTAGCCCACGCCCCAGATGATGTAACCCATGGCCAGCGTGACCAGGATGAAGTAGACGCCGCGCGTGCGCACGGACAGGCCGAACACGGTGCCCAGCAGGGTGCCGGCCGTGATGCCCGCCATCACCGCCCAGCCGCCGGTGACACCGTAGCGCACCTGCAGGATGGCCGTGGTGTAGGCCGACACCGCGAAGAAGGCCGCGTGGCACAGGGAGAACAGGCCGGCATTGCCCAGCAGCAGGTCGGCCGAGAGGGCCAGCATGCCGAAGATCAGCATCTGGGTGCTCAGGGCGACCCAGTAGGCGCCCGCCACCTGGGGCAGCAGCACGGCCGCCAGCAGCAGCAGGACCAGTGCGATGCGGAGTTTGTGGTTCATGTCATGTTGGCGGTGCCGAACAGCCCGCGCGGACGGAAAAGCAGCAGGATGGCCATGGGCCCGAAGAGGACGAAGTACGACATCTCGGGCAGGAGCCAGCGCCCGTAGGCATCCAGCAGCCCCACGATGAGCGCGCCGATCATGGCGCCCTCCAGGCTGCCCAGGCCGCCCACGATCACCACGACCAGGGCGAATACCAGGATCTCCCACTCGGCGCCCGGGTACACGGTGAGGAAGGCTCCACCCAGGACGCCGGAGAAGCCGGCCAGGAACGAGGCCAGCGCGGAGACGATGATGAACAGGCGGTCCACGTGGATGCCCGTGGCGCTGACCATCTCGCGGTCGTCCACGCCCGCGCGGATGGCCGCACCGATCTGTGTGCGGCGGTACAGGAGCCACAGCAACACCGCCACCACGACCCCCACCGAGGTGAGGAACAGCCGGAACACCGGGTAGACGATGTCGCCCGGAAGCTCCACCACACCGCGCATGATCATCGGGATCGGCAGCTTCTGCGCGTCACCGCCCCAGACCTTGAGCGCGAGGTCGCCCACCACATAGGCCAGGCCGGTCGTGATCAGCACCTGGGCGAGGTGGTCCTCGCCCGTGCGCTTGATCAGGAGCTTGTCTGCGGTGAATCCCAGCAAGGCACCCGCGGCACCGCCCGCCAGCAGCGCGAGCGAGAAACTGCCCGTGGTCTTGGCCACCACCAGGCCGATGTAGCCCCCGAGCAGGTAGTAGGAGCCGTGGGCCATGTTGACGATCCGCATCAGGCCGAAGGTCAGGGTGAATCCACTGGCCAGCAGGAATAGCAGGGCCGCGTAGGAGATCCCGTTGAAAGTCTGAAGGATGAAGCTGTTCATGGACGCCACGCAAAAGGGCTTTCCGCCGGGCGGCGGAAAGCCAACTCACACAGAAAAGCGTTTTCCGTTCAGGGCTTGTACGGGCCGCGCTTGAGGAAGTCCTCGGGCTTGTCCGTCCAGAACTGCGACACGTTGTTGTAGGTCTTCACGGGGATGTTCATCAGGACGTCGCCCAGGATCGGGTGCTTGACCTTCTGAAGACGCGTGATGTAGACGTTTTGCACCGGGTTGTCGTAGGCGTCCAGCTTGAGCGGACCGCGCGGAGCCTTGACCTGCACCGTGCGCATGGCCTTGAGGAAGGCCGCCCGGTCCTCGACGTTGCCGTTGATCGAGTCGATCGCGGCCTTGGTCCACAGGCCGGCGGTGTAGGCCGACTCGGCGAACCAGGAGGGCAGCTTCTTGTAGCGGCGCACGTAGTCGTCGACGAAGGCCTTGTTCTCCGGGGTGTCGATGCCGGCCACGTAGTGGACCGAGTTGGAGATCAGGCCGACCGCCCGCGCGTCGATCTGCGGGATGGCGTCCTCGTGCAGCCAGTAGCCGCCGTGCAGCTTGAACTTCTTGTCGTAGCCGAAGTTGTACCAGGCCTCGAAGAAGCGGATGCGGGCCACGCCAGCCAGGGCCACGACCACCGCGTCGCTGTCGGCCGGGATCGCAGCCAGCGAGGCGCCGTAGTCGGTGGTGGCCAGGGGCGCCCAGATCACCTTGTTGACCTTGCCGCCCAGCTCCTTGTAGGTGCGGATCATCCCGCCCGCGACCTCGTGGCCCCAGGTGTAGTCCGAGCCGATGAAGGTGGCATTGCGCGCGCCCAGCTCCTTGTAGAGGTAGTCACCGAAGGGGTGACTGATCTGGCTGGCCGACACCGCGGTACGCACAACGCTGGGCGTGCGGTCCCACTTGGTGTTGGTGTCCGCGCCAGCGGGGTCGAGCACCAGCGGGATGCCGGTTTCCTTGCTGACCTGCGCGACGGCTGGGCCCTCATGGCCGCACAGGGGGCCCAGGAGGAAGTTCACCTTCTCCTGCAGCGCCAGGCGGCGGGCCTGGGTGAGCGCCTGGTCCGGGTTGCAGGTGGTGTCGGCGATCACCAGTTCGATCTTGCGGCCGCTCGAGGTGTAGTTGTTCTTTTCCCAGAACATCTTCAGGCCGTCCACCATCTCGGCGCCCGGCGTTGCCAGCGGGCCGGTGATCGGGGCCAGCACGCCCACCCGGATCGGTCCTTTGGTCTGCGCCGATGCGGTACCCGCCAGGGCGGCCGCGGCCATTGCCAGGGCGACACCCGCCCGTTTCATCCATTTCGACGGAACACTCCTCATGGTCTCTCCTAAATAAAAGGTCACAGGGGGGAGAAGGAACGGGGCCTGTACGGCAGCCCGGTTGGGCCGACGTCGCTGTCCCCATGGTGCAAAAAGCTCATCCGCTAAGCCATAGGACATTCCCTGCGTGCTTGTGTTGCGAGGGAGACTGCCGCAGGCTCGTCAGCCAGACCGGTTTTCCTGGAGAATCGTTTGCCCCAGCAGTGCTTGAACGAGGAGACACGATGACCACCGCCCTGACACCGAACATGCCTGCCCATGCAGCCCTCGCCCCCCTGGGCTCGCGGCTGGTGGACGTGGACGCCCTGGACTGGCAGCCCACGCGTTTCGAGGGGATCGTCGTCAAGCCGCTGCTGTTCGACCGGGTGAGCGGTCTGGCGACGTCGCTGATGCGCATGGCTCCTGGCTCGGTGCTGCCCGAGCACGAGCATGTGGCGATCGAGCAGACCTGGGTCATCGAGGGCCACCTCGTGGACAGGACCGGACCTGACGAGGGCATCGAGTGCAAGGCCGGCCAGTTCATCTGGCGCCCGGCCGGCAGCCGGCACAGCGCCTGGTCTCCCAAGGGCGGCCTGTTCCTGGCGGTCTTCCAGATCCCCAACCGCTTCTTCGAGACCGACGGGCGGGTGACCGACATGGGGGGGCAGGACTGGGAGGCCATCTGGGGACTTTCAGCGGCGCGCGGCAAATAACCCGGACCACCACTGGCGGATCACCGACCAGAGCAGCGCGGGCAGGTTGAGCGTCGTCGGCGGATTGGCCGGACCCGTCTGCGCGGCGGGCGCAGACGCTGCGGGCGGTGCCTCTTGTCTTGCTGTTTCCGCGCCGAGCGCCGACGCCTCCTGCGAGAACCGGGTCACGAAGCTGCCCAGCATCGACTCGGCCACCGGCACCAGGAAGCGGCCGCCGAATTGCGCTACCCGGCCGCTGACCGTGATGGTGGTGGCGCCCACCAGCACCGAGGTGACCGCGTCCGCGCCCGGTTCGATGCGGGCCATCAGGTCCATCGTCGCGGCCGACCCGTTGGTGTCGCCGCCCTTGCCCAGCATCCGCAGGGTGCGGGTGCCGGCGTCCGATTCCGTCACCTCCAGCTGGCCGGTGAAGCTCATGGTGGCCGGCCCGATGCGGCTGCGCACCAGGCCGGTGTAGCGGCGTTCGTCCAGCTGCTCGGTGATCTGCGCGCCGGGCATGCACGCCGCGGTGGCGCGCACATCACGCAGGAGCGCCCAGGCCTGCCCGGGGGAGACGGGCAGGTCGAAGCGGCGGTCGATCTTCACTTCCATGGGGGCATCCGTTTCATGCGTGCATCACGCGGCGGCGCGCCGCCACCGGGTGGCCCGGAAACAGGGTCGCGAGGACCCGAGGCGCGGCGCCTTCCAGGTAGAACAGCAGGTTGGCGATCACCTCCTGCGATCCGGCCTGCAGCTTCACGCCGTACACGTGTTGGCGCATGCGGCGGTAGAAGATCACGCCGTGCAGCTCCCAGATCATCTCGATCTCCTTGGCGCTGATCTCGCGCGGCGTGACTTCCGGCAGCCCGTGCAAAAGCCGCAGCTCCACGCCCAGCGGACGGAAGATGTCCGTCATCAGCTTGCGGAACACCCGCTGGTTGTAGGCATAGCCGCTCAGTCCGGAGTACACGAACAGGCGTACCCACTCGCGCGTGAGCAGCCGCTCGTCGAACTCCGCGTAGAAGCGGGCCACGCGATCGCGCAGCGGCTGGCCGCGGTCCCGGATCAGGCGGGCCCAGCCCGGGTCCCAGCGCTTGACGAACAGCTCCTCGAAGATGGTGTCCAGCAGCGCCTGCTTGGACGTGAAATAGCGATACAGCAGCGGCTGCGTGATGCCCAGTCCGGCCGACAGCTCGCGGGTGTTGCCGTTCAGGCCCGACTCTGCAAAGAAGTGCGTCGCCCCTTCCAGGATCTGCGCGCGGCGGGCGTCGCTTCGCATGTGCCGTTTGCCTCAGACGCGCCGCAGCGCGCGCAGGACCTTCTCGGGGGTGAAGGGCATGTCGTACAGCTCGGCGCCGTGGGGGGCCAGTGCGTCGTTCAGCGCGTTGAGGATGGCGGCGGGCGCGCCCGCGGTGCCGGCCTCGCCGGCACCCTTGGCGCCCAGCTCCGAGCTGCGCGTGGGCGTGCACACATGGCCCACTTCGATGTCGGGCATCTCGAAGGCCATGGGCACGAGGTAGTCGGCCATGTTGCCGTTTCGCAGCTGGCCGCGCTCGTCGTAGAGGCACTGCTCGTACAGCGTCGGCCCGATGCCCTGCACCAGACCGCCGCGGACCTGTTCGTCCACCAGCTGCTCGTTGAGGATGGTGCCGCAGTCCTCGACCACCCAGAACTTCAGCAGGCGGATGAAACCGGTGTCGATGTCGACCTCGAGGTGGCAGGCCATGGCGCCGTTGGTGAAGGTGAAGGGATAGGCCTTGGGCACGAAGTGGCGCGTCACGCTCAGTTCGGCCTGGAAGCTGCCCAGTGTGTCGGGGCGGAAGTAGGCGATGCGCCCGAGTTCCGCCAGGTCGGTGCGGACCTCGCCGGTGAGCGCGTCGCAGATCTTGCCGCCGCGGATGTCCAGGCGGTCGGCGGAGGTCTCCAGGACGACGGCCGCCAGCGCCAGGATGTTGCTTCGTAGCGCGCGGCCGGCCTGCCAGGTGGCCTCGCCGCCAACGCCCGCGCCGCGCGAGGCCCAGGTGCCGCCGCCGTAGGGCGTGGAGTCGGTGTCGACGCCGGCCACGCGCACGTCCGACAGGTGCACGCCGATCGCGTCGGCGGCCACCTGTGCGAAGACGGTGTCGGTGCCCTGGCCCTGCTCGCCAGTGCCGTTCATGACGACGATGCCCCCGCCCGGCTCCATGCGGATGTTGCAGCCGTCCTGCGCCGAGATGCGCGCGCCGCCCACGCCGTAGAACATGGCCGAGGGGTTGGTGATCTCGATCATGCTGATGATGCCGATGCCGCGCCAGATGCCCTGCTTGCGCAGGGCGGCCTGTTCGCTGCGCAGGCGCGGCAGGTCCATCATGGCCACCAGCTTGTCCATGCACTGGTGGTGCGACATGACCTCGAACTTCATGCCCGAGGGCGTGGTGCAGGGGAAGGCGTCGTCGTTCAGCAGGTTCTTGCGGCGCAGGGTGACAGGGTCCATGCCGATCGCGCGCGCGCCGGCGTCGACGATGCCCTCGGTCACCGCCACGGCCACCGGGTGCCCCACCGCGCGGTAGTTGGAGTAGATGCCCATGTTGGTGAACACGTTCACCATGGTGGCGTGGTAGGCCTCGTGACGGTACCACTGCGCGGTGATGTTCACGATCTGGTTGCCCTCGACCACGCTGGTGCGCGGGTAGACCGAGTACGGGCCGATCGCCAGGCGGTCCTCGAACTGGAAGCCGCGGATGGTGCCGTCTTTCGAGACGGCCATCTTCATCACCACGCGATGGTCGCGCGAGTGGATGTCGCTCAGGAAGGACTCGGCGCGGTCGGCGACGAACTTGACCGGGCGTCGCAGCAGCTTGGCGATGGCGCAGGTGGCCAGCTCGTCGCCGTACACGTGCGTCTTGATGCCGTAGGAGCCGCCGATGTCGCGGCAGATCACCCGCACCTGCGCCTCCTTCAGGCCCAGCAAGCGTGCGTAGCAATCCTGGATCATGTGCGGCGCCTGGTGCGAGATGTAGACGGTCAGGCGCGCGTCGGCGGCGCTGAAGTCGCCCAGGACCGAGCGGCCCTCCAGGCACACGCCGGTGTGGCGCGGGAAGCGGAACGTGCGCTCGACGATCACGTCGGCCTTACCGGCGATGTCATTGAAGTTGCCGGTGTCGACCTCGCGCGTGAAGCACAGGTTGTCGCCCAGCTCCGGGTGGATCACCGGGGTCTGCGGGTCCAGCGCGGTCTCCAGGTCGGTGACCACGGGCAGTTCCTCGTAGTCCACCGACACGAGGGACGCGGCGTCTTCCGCCAGGTGGCGGCTGCGGGCCACGATGGCCACCACCGGTTCGCCCTGCCAGCACACGCGGTCCAGCGCCATGCAGTGCTGGGCCGCGGCCTTCATGCCCTTGAAGTGCGCCAGCGTCGCCACCATGGGCTGTACATGGGCCTTCAGGTCGGTGCCCGTGTAGACGGCCACCACGCCGCGCGCCTTGGCGGCCTGCGCCGTGTCGATGGACTTGATCCGGGCGTGCGCGTAGGGCGAGCGCACGAAGTACACGTGCAGCATCCGCGGCAGGCGGATGTCGTCCACATAGACCGCGGCGCCTTCGACCAGGCGCCTGGCGTTGGGGCGCGGCACCGGCGCCCCGATCCAGGGGCGGTTGTCCAGGGCCTGCTTCTCGGCGGGGGTGACGGGCGCGTTCATGCGTCCTCCGCAAGCACTTTCAGACCGCGTGCCACGGCCACCTTCTGCACCGCGTCCACGATGGCCTCGTAGCCCGTGCACCGGCAGTAGTTTCCGGACAGGTGCTCGCGGATCGCGGTGCGGCTGCAGGTCTTGGCAGTTCCCAGCCAGTCCTGACTGGCCATCAGCATGCCGCAGGTGCAGAAGCCGCACTGCGCGGCGTTGCGCTCGTGGAAGGCCTGCTGCAGGTCGGCGATCTCGCCGGTGGCGGTCAGGCCCTCCAGCGTGTCCACCGTGGTGCCATCGAGCTGAACGCCCAGCATCAGGCATCCGCGCACGATCTCGCCATTCACCCGCAGGGTGCAGGCGCCGCAGACGCCGTGCTCGCAGCCGGCGCGCGGGCTGGACAGCTCGAAGGCCTCGCGCAGGAAGTCGACCGCGTGCACGCGCGGCTCGACGTCCGCCGAGACGTCCTGGCCATTGAGGCGGAAATGAACGGTCATGCTTGTCATGGGCTTCCTTCCTCAGGGGGCGTTCAGGCGGCGGCCAGTTGCGACAGCGCGCGGCGTGCCAGTACGCCGCACAGGTGCGCCTTGGTGGCGGCCTGGGTGTAGAGATCGGCGCGCAGGCCGCGGTTGGCCAGGTCCTTCGCGGTTTCGGCGGCCACGTCGCGCGGGGGGCCGGCGTTGAAGGCGTCCTGCAGCCGGGCGTCCAGCGCGGCGTCGTGCAGGGGCGTGTCGGCCACCGCGAAGAACACGGCGCGCAGGGACTGCAACTTGCCTCCCTGCACGTGCGCGCTGGCCATGACGGCGGCGGTGGCGAAGTCGCCGTGGCGGCGCGCGAGTTCGAGTGCGCAGCTACGTTCCTGGGCGGGGCGGGGCGTGATTGCCACCGACTCGAGCAGCTCGTCCTCCCCCAGCTGTGTCATGTACAGGCCCTGGAAGAAATTCCTGGCCGCCACCTCGCGGCGGCCCTGCGCGCCCAGGATCCGCACGGTGGCGTCGAGCAGGACGCAGGCGGCGGGCCATTCGGCGGCCGGGTCGGCCAGGGCGACGCTGCCGCCAAAGGTGCCGCGGTTGCGGATCGCCGCGTGCGCGAGGTAGCGGCCTGCCTGCGCCAGCACCGGCGCCGCGCGGGCGACCAGGGGCGAAGCGATCACCTGCGCATGGCGCGCCATCGCGCCGATCACGAGCCGGTCGCCCTCCATGCGGATCTGGCGCAGTTCCTCCAGGCCGTTGAGGTCGATCAGGCACTCCGACTGGTTGAACCGCAATGCCATCGCCGGCATCAGGCTCTGCCCGCCGGCCAGGAAGCGGGCCCCGCCTCCCCAGCGCGCCTTGGTGGCCAGGGCCTGCTGCACGCTGGCAGGCCGCTCGAATGCGAATGCCCCGGACTTCATCGCACCTTCCTTTCCCGCTGCGTTGCAGCAACGGCTGGAATTGATCAGCTGATAGAACTGATCATGCGATAAGCTTTTCGCGGCGGCACCCATGAAAACCCGGGGGGCGCGCCCGCGGTCTTGTCATACTTTCCAACTCAGGCAAACTGGCCCCGCCCATGGAAACCCCGCATTTCGTCCAGATCTATTTGCCCGCCTCGGGCGCCTTGGCGCAGGAAGCCCGCGAGGGCCTGCTGCGGGGGCCTGCGCAGATCGCCCCCAAGTTCTTCTACAACGCCCTGGGTTCGAGGCTGTTCGATGCGATCACCGAGCTGCAGGCGTACTACCTCACGCGCACCGAGGCCGCGATCCTTGCCGCGCACGGCCGCGCCATTGCGCAGGCGGTGCATGCGGTCGCCGGCCCGCGTCCGGTGATGGTCGATGTGGGCGCGGGTAACTGCGCGAAGGCGGCGCGGCTGTTTGGCGTGATCGACCCGCGCGCCTATGTGGCAGTGGACATCTCGGTCGACTATCTGCGCGAGGCGCTGGCGGCGCTGCAGCGCGAGCATCCCTCATTGCCCATGAGCGGCGTGGGCCTGGATTTCTCCGAGCGCCTGGCGATACCTCAAGGCCTGGCCGGCGTGGACGAAGCGCCGTGCCTGGTGTTCTATCCGGGATCAAGCATCGGCAATTTCTCGCCGCGCATGGCGCGTGCGCTCCTGGGGGACATGCGCCGTGCCGCCCGGGGCGGGGCGCTCCTGATCGGCGTGGACCTGGTGAAGTCGCCGCAGCTGTTGCAGGCGGCCTATGACGACGATCTGGGCGTGACGGCGGCCTTCAATCTCAACGTGCTGCTCAATCTGAACAGCCTGCTCGGCGCCGACTTTCGTGTGCGGCAGTGGCAGCACGTGGCCCTGTACAACGACGCGCAGTCACGCATCGAGATGCACCTGCAGGCGCGCGAGGACCTGGTGGTGACTTGGCCCGGGGCGCAGCGGCGCTTCGCGGCGGGCGAGCGCATTCATACCGAGAACTCGTACAAGTGGACGCCTGCGGGCTTCACGCAGCTGCTGCAGGACGCGGGCTTCGCACAGGTCACGTGCTGGCGCGACCCGCAGGAGGCATTTGGGGTGTTCCTCGCCTGGGGTTGAGGGCAGAGACCCCACGGATACGGCGCCAAGGGTGGCGCGCTAAGGTCTCGCGCCATGGATTCCGTCTCGCAATTCGCGCTGGGCGCTGTCGTTTCCGTGGCGGTGATGGGCCGCCGCACTGCGGTGTGGAAAGCTGCGCTCTGGGGCGGCATCGCCGGCACGCTGCCCGATCTGGATGCCTTCATCGACCATGGTGATGCGGTCAGCAACATGGTCCTGCACCGCGCCGCCAGTCACGGGCTGTTCTGGCTGACGCTGTTCACGCCCTTGCTCGCTTGGGTGGTAGCACGGGTACAGGGCGAGCGCGCACATGCACGGCGCTGGATGCTGGCCATGGGGCTGGCCCTGGTGACGCACCCGCTGCTGGACACGATGACGGTGTACGGCACGCAGCTGCTGCAGCCTTTTTCGGACTATCCGTATGGCGTGGGCAGCATCTTCATCATCGACCCGCTGTACACCCTGCCGCTGCTGGTGGGCCTGGTCTTCGCCCTGGCGCGACGCGAGGGACGGGGCCTGCGGGCCAACGCCTGGGGGCTGGGCCTTTCCATCGCCTATTTGGCGTGGAGCGCCGCGGCGCAGTGGCATGTGCAGGGCGTGGTGCAGGACAGCCTGGCCGCCAGTGGCCGGCCCGCGCAGCGTGTGCTGGTGACGCCCGCGCCTTTCAACACCGTGCTGTGGCGGGTGGTGGTGATGCGCGAGGACGGCTACGAGGAGGGCTTCTACTCGCTGCTGGATGAAGCGCGGCGCGTGCGCTTGGAGGCCTTCTCCACTGACACTGCCCTGGAGCGCGCGCTGCAGGCGCTGCCTGCCGTGCGCCGCATTGCCGCGTTCTCGCACGGTTTCTACAAGATGCATGAACGCGCCGGGTACGCCTACATCACCGACCTGCGCATGGGGCAGGAGCCGGGGTATGTGTTCTCGTTTCGCGTTGCCCAGCGCGAGGGCGAGCGTTGGGTGCCGGTGACGGCGGCCAATGCGGGCTGGCGCGGCGACGTGAGCCAGGGCCTGCGCTGGCTGTGGGTCCGTGTACAGGGGCAGGACGTACCGTCGCCGCGTTGAGACGCAGTCAACCGCGCTCTTTGGGCGCAGGGTCTCAGGCGGGCAGGTCGCGGCAGCTGCGAAAGCCGGCCGCGATGTCGTTGCGGCCCGCAGTGAAGAAATTCCGGTAGTCGGGATGGCGCATGCGCGACTGCGTCATGAAGGAGGCGCCGCGCAGCGCCGGGCGGCCGTCGAACCACGGCGCCGAGTATTCGCGGTACGGGTGCGGCTCGAAACCCGGGTAGGGCGCGAACGGGCTGGCCGTCCACTCCCAGACGTCGCCCCAGCGGAAATCCTGCGGCGCGTGCGCGCATGCGCGGGCCCATTCGGCCTCGGTGGGCAGGCGCCGGCCGGCCCAGCGGCACCAGGCCTGCGCCTCATGCCAGGAGAGGTGGCAGGCCGGCTCGCGCAGGTCCAGTGTGCGCCAGGCGCCGTGGCGCCATTGCTGCCAGGCGTGATCGCCTGCGCAAGGGCCCGTGGATGGTTCGCCGTCTCGGCGCAGGTAGCGTGGCGCGGTCATGGCGTGTCCGGTTGCAGCCGCCTGCGACTGCAGCCATTGCCAGCCGGGCGCGTCCCACCACCGTGCCTGCGCATAGCCGCCGGATTCGGCGAAGGGCAGGTAGTCCTGCCAGCGCAGGACCTGGGCATCGATCTCGAGGGCCGGCAGGTCCAGGGACTGGCGGCCGTATTCGTTGTCGAAGGCGAAGCCTGCTTCGGGCTGCGCGCCCTGCGTCCAGTGCGTGGTGGGCAGCTGCAGGGGCGGGCCTGGCTCGGGCAGCACCGGCGCCTGCCAGCGCGCGTCCTTGATGGGGATGCCCAGCGCTTGCGCCATGTACAGCGCCGCCTCGTGGTGCATGTCCTCGTGCAGCAGGGCCAGGCGGAAGAAGTACAGGCGCGCGGGATCGTCGCCGGCCTCGGCCGAGAGCAGGTCCAGCGTGGCGCCCAGTTGCGCCGCGATCTCGGCGCGTGTGGTGCGTGCATCCGGCAGGGGCAGCGACCAGCGCGTGGCGTGCAGCACGTGACGCGAGTCATACAGGGCGTCTGCATCCGCGCGTGCCGGCGCTGGGCGCGGCGCATCCGGGTCCGCCTGCCAGCCACGCGCGCGCTGCGGATTACGCGCCAGCCACCAGGACTGGAACCAGCCCACATGGCCCAGCTCCCACAGCGGCGGATTGAGCTCGTCGCGTTGCGGCACCTGCAGCGAGGGCAGGGCGGCCTCGAAGGCGGCGAAGGTCTGCAGGGTGTCCTGCCGGGCCTCGGTCAGCGCGCGCGCCAGCCCGCGTGCGTCGCCGCATCGTGCGCCCCGTGCAGGATTCAGCGGCGCGTCGATGGCCATGATCAGGTCCAGCCCCCGGGGTCGGCGCGTGCTGCGAGAAAGCCCTGGTGCCCGCGCGCGCGCAGCTCGCAGGCCGGGCATTGCCCGCAGCCATAGCCCCAGGCGTGGCGGGTGCGGCGGTCACCGAGGTAACAGGTGTGGGTGTCCTCGGCGACGAGGTCCACCAGCGTGTCGCCGCCCAGGGTGCGCGCCAGCGCCCAGGTCTGCGCCTTGTCCAGCCACATCAGCGGCGTCTCGATCACCACGCGCTGGTCCAGCCCCAGGCCCAGCGTGACCTGCAGCGACTTGAGCGTGTCGTCGCGGCAATCCGGGTAGCCCGAGTAGTCGGTCTCGCACATGCCGCCCACCAGCACGCTCAGGCCGCGGCGGTAGGCCAGGGCCGCCGCAAAGGTGAAGAAGATGAGGTTGCGTCCTGGCACGAAGGTGTTGGGCAGGCCGCGCTCTTCGAAGGCGATGGCGCGATCGGCGGTCAACGCGGTGTCGCTGACCTGTCCCAGCAGCCCCAGATCCAGCACATGGTCCTCGCCCAGGCGTGCGGCCCAAGCCGGAAATTCCGCGCGCAGGTGTTGCAGGAAATGGCCGCGGCACTCGAGCTCGACGCGGTGTCGCTGGCCGTAGTCGAAGCCGAGGGTCTCGACATGGGCGTAGCGCTCCAGCGCCCAGGCCAGGGCGGTGGCGGAGTCCTGGCCGCCGGAAAAGAGGACGAGGGCGCGCTGGTGCATGGCGGGCGTCATTCAGGGGTGTGAGCGTGAATGTAGCGCGTGGTGCGTGATCCAAGCCCCTTTCGCCATGGTTGGATGGGCCAGGCCCGTATGATCCGCCACAGCGGCGCAAGGTTCGCCGCGCGGGACGAGGCACCATGGACCCCCACGCTCGTCACTTCGTGTACTCACTGCCCCCCGAGGGGGCCCGCGCCTCCTTGAGGCGGCTCGTCGGAGGCTGATCATGGACATGCTGGTGGCTGGACTCATCGTTTTTCTCGGCGTGCACTCGACGCGCGTGTTTGCCGAATCCTGGCGCGCCCGCTGGGTGGCCCGCATCGGCGAAAAGCCCTGGAAGGGCGCCTACGCGATCGTGTCGGTCGCGGGCTTCTTCCTTCTGGTGTGGGGTTATGGCCTGGCACGCCAGTCGCCTGTGGTGCTGTGGACGCCGCCGCGCGGCATGAACCACCTGGCGGCCTTGCTGACCCTGGTGTCCTTCGTGATGCTGGCTGCGGCCTACGTGCCAGGCAACGGCATCAGGTCACGCCTGAAGCATCCGATGGTGCTCGCGGTGAAGGTCTGGGCCTTCGCGCACCTCGTGTCCAACGGCGCGCTGGCCGATGTCGTGCTGTTTGGCGCCTTCCTGGTGTGGGCCGTTCTCGTATTCCGGGCCTCGCGCCAACGCGATCGCGCGCAGGGCACGGTATATGCGCCCGGCACCGCGGCCCGGACGTGGATCACGATCGTGGCAGGCGCTGGTGCATGGTTGGTGTTCGCCTTCTGGGGACACGCGCGCCTGATCGGAGTCAGTCCGCTGGGTGTGTGACCGCCGGCGCGCGTTGCCTGTCGTTACCCGCGCGCTGGCTTTTGGTGGCCACAATGGGCATCACATTTCCAGGAGACGCGCCATGAGCACCCGCAAGCGCGACGCGCAGGCCCCGCGCACCGGCAAGGTGGCCAACGACCACAACAAGCTCGGGGGCCAGGCCCCCACGCAGAAGAATCAGGGTGAGCGCTCGCCCCAGAGCCGCAACGATCGCGGCAGCCAGGTCGGCAGCATGAACCAGTCCCGCGTGCGCCAGGGCGGGCCGGGCAGTAGCCAGCGCTGAGGCCCTGAAGCTGGTTCAACTGGCGTCGATGACCCCAGGCGAGGAGGGACGGGCGGTAGACGCGACAATGCGCGCCATGAGCCGACTTGCCCTGAGTTACCTCGCCGTCCTGCTGGTCGTGGGCGTACTCGATTACCTTTGGCTGCGCGTGATCGCCACGGCCTGGTACGAGAGCGCGATGGCCCACCTGCTGGCGCCCAAGCCCAATCTGGTGGCGGCCGCCGTCTTCTACTTCGCCTACCCGGTGGGACTGATGGTGTTCGCGGTCGCGCCCTCGGGCGGTGACGCGCTGCGGGCCCTGGCGCTGGGCGCGCTGTTCGGCCTGTTCGCCTACGGCACCTACGACATCACCTGCCTGGCGGTGATGCGTGACTGGTCGCTGCGCCTGACCCTGATCGACATCGCCTGGGGCACCTTCGTCAGTGCCGCGGGCGCGCTGGCGGGCGCGCTGGCCTGGCAGGCCCTGCGCGGACCGGGCGTCACGGCGTAGGCAGCGCGCCGCGCCGCACGTGCGCGGGCTGCACCTCCTGTGCCAGGTACAGGACGGTGGCCAGACCGAGCGGCCCGAGGTAGTAGACCGCGCGATAGGCCAGTAGCGCCGCGAGCAGCTGGGTTTCGGGCAGACGGTGCGAGAGCAGTGCCACGAAAACTGCCTCCAGCACGCCCAGCCCCGCCGGCACATGCGCGATCACGCCCGCGATCGCCGCCACCAGGAGCACGCCCAGCACCTGCGCATAGGGTATTTGGCCCCGCAGTAGCGTGTACATCAGCGCCCCCATGAGCGTCCAATTGGCGCAGGACAGCGCAAGCTGCGCGATCGTGATCCCGGGCGAGGGCAGCCGGATCACGTAGCGGCGAAAGCGCAGGCGCCTGCGCGACCCGATCAGGCACACCGCGACGTATGTGACGGCCAGCACGAGCAGTGCCGGACCGAGCACGCGCAGGCCCAGGTCGGACAGGGCCCAAGAGGGTGGGGGCTGCGGCGGTGCCAGGCTGAACACGAGGCCTGCGAGCACCAGGTAGCCGAGCCAGTTGGTCACGAGGCTCAGGCCCACCACGCGGGTGATGGTGAGATAGGACAGCCCCAGCCGCGCGTACAGGCGCAGGCGCAGCGCGATGCCGCCCACCAGAGAACCCAGGTTCAGGTTGAAGGCGTAGCTGGTGAAGGTGACCCGCAGGACCTGCGCCACGCGCAGCCGGTGACCGGTGTAGGCGCGACCCAGCAGGTCGAAGCTGCTGTAGGTGGCGTGGCTGGCCGCCGCGAGGGCCACGGCGGCCGCGAGCACGTGCGTCGGCGTGGCCGCCAGGGCCCGGCCCACGTCCTGCCACTGGATGGTGCGCGCATAGCGCACGCCGAAGACCGCCATCGCCGCGAAGAAGGCCAGCGTGAGCCCGCGCAGTAGCCAGGTGCGCAACGAAGGCCGCAGCGTCAAGGCGGGTCCTTCGCGAAGGCGGGCTGCAGGCGCGGCGCGTGCGGCGGCAGCCAGCGGGCCCAGCGCGGGAACTTGCGCATGACATGGAACGCGAGGTAGCTGCGCACCAGCGCGAGGCCGTCGACGGGGGGCAGGGTAGCCGCATCGACCTCTACGCAATGCGCGCGCAAGAGTCCCTGCAGGTGTGCGTACAGCGAGGCGTTGAACGCGCGGTCGCGGATGAAGACGTTGGCCTCGAGGTTCAGCGCCAGGCTCAGGGGGTCCAGGTTGCTGGATCCCACCGTCGCCCAGTCCTCGTCAGCCAGGGCGATCTTTCCGTGCAGGGGCCGCTCGCGGTATTCGAAGATGCGCACGCCCGCCTTGAGCAGGTGGTGATAGAGCGTGATGGCCGCGGTGCGCGCGATGGCCATGTCCGGGCGCCCCTGCAGCACCAGGCGCACGTCCACGCCGCGCCGCGCGGCCAGGCGCAGCTCGCGCACGAGGCGGTAGCCGGGAAAGAAGTAGGCGTTGGCGATCACCACGCGGTGGCGCGCGGCCCGGATCGCGTCGCGGTAGTGCCGCTCGATATCGTCCTTGTGCCGCACGTTGTCACGCACCACGAAGAGTGCCTGAGCCGTACCCGCGTACGGCAGTTGGGTGGGCAGCAGCCGGGGCGGGCGGCGAGCGAACCACCAGGCATGCGGGCGACGGTGCCGCAGGCCCTGTGCCAGCGCGGCATGGGTGTAGCGGTGGATCACGGCCACCAGCGGGCCGAGGATCTCCACTGCGTAGTCCTGCTTGGCCAGCGGCCCGTAGTCGGCCAGGTGGTCGGCCGAGTAGTTGATGCCGCCGACGAAGGCCACTTGGCCGTCCACCACCACGATCTTGCGGTGCATGCGCCGCAGCGCCTTGGGGCGCAGGCCGAAGGGGCGCGGGCCGGGGTCGAACACATGCAGGCGCACGCCGGCTTCGGCCAGCGTGCGAATGAATCCTTCGGAGAGGTCGGGCGAACCCCAACCGTCGACGGTCACGTCCACCTGCAAGCCGCGCCGGCCCGCAGCCACCAGCGCCGCGTGCAGCTGCAGGCCCACCCGGTCCTCGAACAGGATGAAGGTCTCGAGCACCACCTCGCGCCGGGCCTGCGCGATGCAGTCGAACACGCGTGGGAAGTAGGCCTCGCCGTTTTCCAGCAGGGTGATGCGGTTGCCGCCGATCCAGTCCGTCACAGGTGGATCTCCGCGGCCAGCGGGGCGTGGTCCGACAGGTGCGACCAGGGCTTGCGCGGGAGCACCACGGGCAGGTGGGCGCTCGCGTTGCGAACGTAGATGCGGTCCAGTGAAAGCAGTGGAAAGCGCGCGGGGAAGGTCTTGGCCGGCATGCCGTAGGCGGTGACAAACACTTCGCGCAGGCCCGCCTCGGGTCCGAGGATGCGGTCGGCGCGGTGGCGCCAGTCGTTGAAGTCGCCCGCGACGATCAGCGGCGCGTGGTCCGGAACCTCGCCGCGCACCATCTCGCACAGGAGGTCCAGCTGCTGCTGGCGGTGCCGCTCCATCAGGCCCAGGTGCACGCAGATCACGTGCACGTCGATCGCCTGCCCCGGTACGCGCAGCACGCAATGCAGAAGCCCGCGTTTCTCGGGCCCGGCGATGGAGCAGTCGTGGTTCTGGTCGTAGACGATGGGGAACTTGGACATCACCGCGTTGCCGTGGTGGCCCTTGGGGTACACCACGTTGCGGCCGTAGGCGAACTGCGGCCAGATGTCGTCGGCCAGGAACTCGTAGTGGGGCGCCTCGGGCCAGCCGTTGAACCTGCGGCCATGGTCTTCGTGGGTGCCCTGCACCTCCTGCAGGAACACCACGTCCGCGCCTACCTTGCGTACCGCGTCGCGCAGTTCCGGCAGGATGAAGCGCCGGTTGAAGAAGGTGAATCCCTTGTGGATGTTGACCGTCATCACGGTCAGGATCTCCGGCGGCGTGGCCGCGGTACTGCTCATGGCGTGGCGCCTCGGGACGATCTGGACCACTGTGCTTCTACCGGCGCGGTCGCGCGGGATGTGTAGGACGAATCAGCCGCGCGATGCGGGGCTGGCGGACAGCAGGGGCCCGACAGGCACAGCCACATTGCCGGCATGGATGCAGCCCCCGTGGATTGGCGACCGGACAGCGTGTTCGTGCAGGCGGGCGCCTCAGCGCGCGAAGCGCGTGTGGCGGGCGCGGGCTTGCGATGGGCGCTGCCCTGGCCCCCGCACGAGGGCCTCACCGGGCTGCTGGAGGTTTCTGCAGGCCGCTGGTCCACGCAGGTGACCCCGCGCGGCGAGGTCGGCAAGGTGCCGCGTGATCACGCCGTCCAGCTCGTGGCGATGCCGCTGGTGCGCTGGCAGCCACAGCCAGGCGGGTCGGCGTGGTTTGTCGAGGCCGGACTGGGTCTGTCCTGGCACGACCGCTCCTACCGCGTGGAGCGCAAGCGGCAAAGAAGCCGCTTCAATTTCCAGGAGGAAGTGGCGGTGGGCCGCATGCTGGGCGGTGGCCACGCGCTGAGTCTGCGCCTGGCCCACATGTCCAACGCTGGCCTGCGCAAGCCCAACCCGGGAGAGACCTGGTGGAGCCTGCGCTGGGAGGTGGCGTGGTAGCGGCGCCGTCTCCGCCTGCTTGTTCCCGCGTTTATTCGGGCGTGTAGCCCGAGCTCTTGATCGGCGCTTTAGCCGCCGAGGCGACCGCTGCGGAAGTCGTCCACCGCCTGCATCAGCTGCTCGCGGGTATTCATGACAAAGGGGCCGTACTGCGCGATGGATTCGCGCAGAGGCTTGCCCGCGATCAGGATGGCCTGGGCATTCCCGCTCGCGCGCAGCGTCACGCCATCGCCTTCATTGGCCAGGATGGCCATGCGGTGCAGGGGGACCGCCGAGCCTGCGCCCTGGACATCGACCACCTCGACGCTGCCCCGGTACACGTAGAGGAAGGCGTTGTGCGTGACGACCATCGGCTGCTCGAAGGTGGCGGCGGCCGCGGGCCAGCGCAGGTCCAGGTACAGCGGCTCGGTGTGTTCGCGCTGCATGGCGCCGTCGGTGCCGTGGCTGTGACCGGCGATCACGCGGGCCAGCACGCCTTGGGCATTGGTGACTTCGGGGATCTCGGCGCTCTGGATGTCGCGGTACCAGGGCGGGCACATCTTGTCGGCGCCGCGCAGGTTCAACCACAGCTGGAAGCCTTCCATCACGCCTTCTTCCTGCTCGGGCATCTCGGAGTGGATCAGGCCGCGCCCGGCCGTCATCCACTGCACGCCACCGTTTTGCAGCAAGCCTTCGTGGCCGGCGCTGTCCTGATGGCGCATGCGGCCCGCGATCATGTAGGTCACGGTCTCGAAGCCTCGGTGCGGGTGGTCGGGAAAGCCCGCGCCGTAGTCATTCGGATCATCGCTGGCGAAGTTGTCCAGCATCAGGAAGGGGTCCAGGCGCTGCTGCAGGTCCTGCGTGAGCACACGCGTGAGCTTGACGCCCGCGCCGTCGCGCGTGGCCTGGCCGGTGATGAGGCGTTCGACGCGCCGGGGACGGGTGACCGTGTTCATGATGCCTTCATTGGACCACCGATGGCGCCCGCGTGCCGGCGCGGGCGTGCGTGGGCCTCAGGGCTTGTGGGTCTTGCAAAAGCGGTGGGCGGTCAGTGGACCGCGTAGCCCTCTTCGGCGATGGCCTGCGCGATGCGCTCGCGGGGCTGCTCGGTCTGCACGTCCACCTTGCCGGCGGCACGGTCGATCTTGACCTCGGCTGCCGGGTCGGCGCGCTTGACCGCCTGGGTGACGGCGCGTTCGCAATGGCCACAGGTCATGCCCTGCACGTCAAAGCTCTGGTTCATGGGGTACCTCCGGTGGGAATGGTCGAAGTGTGCACCTGGAAACGGCTTGAGCCAGATCAAGGGCGGGCCTTTACAACATGGCGACCGCCCCCAGAATGTCAAGATGACCGCGACCACCGCCCCCGCCGCCGCTCCCGATGCCGCCACCGACACCCTGGACCTCGGGGTGGGCGGCATGACCTGTGCCTCCTGCGTGGGGCGGGTCGAGCGCGCCCTCAAGCGCGTGCCCGGCGTGCAGGACGCCACGGTGAACCTGGCCACCGAGTCGGCCCGCGTGGTGTTCGCGCCCGGCGAGCAGATGCAGGCCCAGATCCGCCGGGCGGTACGTGACGCGGGCTACGAGCCGCTGGCCCGTGAAGCGGTGGCGGCCGTGCAGGCCTCGCCCTGGGCCGGTTTCCTGCCGGTGGCCGTGGCCATGGTGCTGTCATTGCCCCTGGTGGTGCCGATGCTGGCCGACCTGTTGGGGCGCCACTGGATGCTGCCTGCATGGCTGCAGTTCATGCTGGCCACGCCGGTGCAGTTCATCCTCGGCGCGCGTTTCTACAAGGCCGGCTGGCACGCGCTGCGTGCGGGCACCGGCAACATGGACCTGCTGGTGGCCATCGGCACGACGGCGGGTTGGGGTCTGTCGATGTGGTTGTGGCTTGCCAGTGGTTCGCAGCACCTGTACTTCGAGGCTTCGGCGGTGGTGATCGCGCTCGTGCTTCTGGGCAAGTGGCTGGAGGCGCGCGCCAAGTACCAGACCACTGCGGCGATCCGCGCGCTGCAGGCGTTGCGGCCCGAGGTGGCGCACGTCATGCAGGCCGATGGCGCCGAGGCCGACCTGCCGCTGGCCGAGGTGCTGGCGGGTGACAGGCTGGTGGTGCGCCCTGGCGAGCGCGTGCCCGCGGACGGTGTCCTTGAGCAGGGGCAGACCCACATCGATGAATCCATGCTCACCGGCGAGCCCCTGCCGGTGCCCAAGGGCGCGGGCGCACGCGTGACCGGCGGCAGCATCAACGCCGAGGGGCGCTTCGTGATGCAGGCGCAGGCCGTGGGAGGCGAGTCGGTGCTGGCGCAGATCATCCGCCTCGTGGAAGACGCCCAGGCGGCCAAGGCGCCGATCCAGCGGCTGGTCGATCAGGTGTCCGCGGTGTTCGTGCCGGTGGTGCTGCTCATTGCCGCAATCACGTTCGCGGGGTGGTTGTCCATGGGCGCGCCCGCCGAGTCTGCCCTGATCCACGCAGTGGCAGTGCTGGTGATCGCCTGTCCCTGCGCGCTGGGGCTGGCCACGCCGGCGGCCATCATGGCGGGCACGGGCGTGGCGGCGAAGCACGGCATTTTGATCAAGGACGCCCAGGCCTTGGAGATCGCGCACCGGGTGGACACGGTGGCCTTCGACAAGACCGGCACGCTTACCGTGGGCCAGCCGCGGCTGGTGGCCTTCGCCGCCGCGCCGGGCTGCGACGAGTCTGAGCAGCTGGTGGCGGCGGCCAGCCTGCAGGGGGGTAGCGAGCATCCGATCGCCCGCGCGGTCGAGGCGGCAGCGCGTGAGCGCGGGCTCGTGGTGTCCGCCCCCGTGGACGTGCGCGCGGTGGCGGGGCGGGGCATGGAGGGCGAGGTCGGCGTGCGCAGCTACCTGATTGGCAGCCTGCGCTGGATGCAGGAGCTGGGCGTGGACATCTCACCGCTGGCAGGGGAGGTGACGCGCCTGCAGCAGCAGGGCGCGACGCTGTCCATGATGGTGGAGCGCACCACGACGGGCCTGTCGGCGCGCGCGCTGATGGCATTTGCCGACGAGCCCAAGCCCGAAGCGGCCCAGGCCCTGGCCGCCCTGCGCGCGCGTGGGCTGCGCCTGGTGATGATCTCCGGTGACAACCGCGCCGCCGCACTGGCCATGGGCCTGCGCCTGGGCCTGCGCGAGGACGAGGTGATGGCCGAGGTGCTGCCGGGGGACAAGGCGGCGCGTGTGGCGGCCTTGTGTGAGGGCGGCCCCATCGGGGGGCAGGACGCCACACGCGGTGGGCGGACCCGGGGGCCACACGTCGTCGCCATGGTGGGCGACGGCGTGAACGACGCTCCCGCGCTGGCCGCGGCACATGTGGGCCTGGCCATGGCCACCGGCACCGACGTCGCCATGCACGCCGCGGGCATCACCCTGATGCGCGGCGACGTTCGGCTGGTGGCTGGCGCGCTGGACATCTCGCGCCGTACGGTGCGCAAGATCAAGCAGAACCTGTTCTGGGCCTTCATCTACAACGCCGCCGGCATCCCGCTGGCGGCGCTGGGCTACCTCAGCCCGGTGGTGGCGGGCGCAGCGATGGCGCTGTCCAGCGTGAGCGTGATGACGAACGCGCTATTCCTCAAGCGCTGGCGCGAGAGCATCGAGGACGGGCCGCGTGGTACCCCCGTTGAGGGGGCTGCCGTGCCCGCGCCGCCTCATAGCGTCGGGTAGTCGGTGTAGCCCTTTTCCCCGCCGCCGTAGAAGGTGGACACGTCGGGCGTGTTCAGCGGCGCGCCTCGGCGCAGGCGCTCCACCAGGTCGGGGTTGGCGATGAAGGGGCGGCCGAAGGCCACCAGGTCGGCACCGCCTGCGAGCGCCTGGTCCGCCAGCGCCGCGTTGTAGCCGTTGTTCACCATCCAGGCGCCTCGTCCGCCCGCGTCGCGGTAGGCGCGCCGCAGGGCCTGGTAGTCGAAGGGGCGGCCTTCCACCTCGCGCGCGCCACCGGTGGCGCCTTCGACCACGTGCAGGTAGGCCAGGCCCATCGGGGCGAGGGCGCGCACGACGTACTCGAACAGGGGCTGCGGGTCGGGGTCGTGGATGTCGTTGGAGGTGGTCACAGGTGCCAGGCGGATGCCGGTGCGTCCGCCGCCGACTTCGGCCACCACGGCCTGCATCACCTCCAGCAGCAGGCGGGCGCGGTTCTCGATGGAGCCGCCGTAGGCGTCAGTGCGTTGGTTGGCGCCGCGCTTGAGGAACTGGTCCAGCAGGTAGCCGTTGGCCGAATGAACCTCCACTGCGTCGAAGCCCGCCGCACCCCGTGCGGCGCGCGCGGCGCGGCGGTAGTCGTCCACGAGCGCTGGCAGTTCAGCCAGCTCCAGCGCGCGTGGCGTGGAGACGGGCACGAAGCCGCCCTTGCCGCCCTCGATCAGGTAGGTCTTGGCCTGGGCCGTGACGGCGGAGGGCGCGACCGGCGCGCCACCGCCCGGTTGCAGGCTGGTGTGCGAGATGCGGCCCACGTGCCATAGCTGCACCACGATGCGCCCGCCCTGCGCGTGGACCGCATCGGTCACCTGCCGCCAGCCCTCGGCCTGCGCCGGCGTGTACAGGCCCGGCACGTCGGCATAGCCTTGGCCCTGGTGGCTCACGGGCGTGGCCTCGGTGATGATCAGGCCCGCGCTGGCGCGCTGCGCGTAGTAGCGCGCCATGAGGGCATTCGGTTGTGCGCCCGGTGCGCGGTTGCGAGTCAGAGGCGACATCACGACACGGTTCGGGAGCTTCAGGTCACCGGCCTGTGCGGGTTCGAAGAGAGAGGTCATGGGCGCGATCGTAGCCCGGACGCAAATCCCGAGCGTCCCGCTCCTTGGGGGCCCAGCGCCCCGCTGGCGTATCTGGAAGACAATGGCCGCCTGATGAACTTGCAGCAGGCCTCCTTCGCGCGTCTGGTGTGGCTGGCCGCGGGCCTGGCCCTGGGCGCGGCGGTGTCCCTGGGCGTCACGCGCTTTGCCTATGGCCTGCTGCTGCCCCCGATGCGCGCCGACCTGCAGTGGTCCTACACACTGGCCGGCGCGATGAACACCGCCAATGCCCTGGGTTATCTGCTCGGGGCGCTGGCGACACCCGCGCTGCTGCGTCGTTTCGGCCCGCTGCAGGTGCTGGTGGGGGGCTCGCTGCTGGCGAGCGTGTTCATGGGCCTGACCGGCTTCTTCACCGACGCGGCGCCCCTGCTCGCGCAGCGCGTGCTGGCCGGCGTGGCCAGCGCCCTGCTTTTCATCGCGGGCGGCCTGTTGGCGGCGAGGCTGGGGGCGGTGATGCCCGCACGCAGCGGGCTGCTGCTCGGGATCTATTACGGCGGCACGGGCCTGGGCATTGCGCTGTCGGCGCTGGGGGTGCCGGCCTTGCTGGATGCCGCATCGCAGCGCCCGCACGGGTGGGCCTGGGCCTGGTGGGCCCTGGCCCTGGCCTGCCTGCTGGCAACCGCGGTGCTGGCGCGGGTGGGGCGGCTGCTTGCCTCACTGCAAGCGCCGGCGGCCGCCACCGACGCGGGCGGCACGCGCTTTCACTGGCGCGACTTCGCGCCGGGGCTGGCCGGCTACACCATGTTCGGTGTGGGCTACATCGGTTACATGACCTTCGTCATCGCCTTGCTGCGCGAGCAGGGCGTGCCGGCGGGGCGCATCACGATGTTCTATGCCCTGCTGGGGCTGGCGGTGATGGCGTCCTCACGCATCTGGGCGGGCCTGCTCGATCGCTATCGCGGCGGGCAGCCGCTGGCCCTGCTCAATGGCCTGCTCGGGGTGGCGGCGGTGATGCCGGCAGTGTTCAGCGCCTGGCCGCTGGTCCTGCTCTCGGGCCTGATGTTTGGTGGTGTGTTCCTGTCGGTGGTGGCGTCGACCACGGCGCTGGTACGGCACAACCTGCCGCCCTCGCAATGGGCGGCGGGCATCAGCGCCTTCACCATCGTGTTCGCGGCGGGCCAGATCGTGGGGCCGACCCTGGTCGGCTGGATCGGTGATGGCCCGGGTGGCCTCGCGCGTGGGCTGGTGGTGTCGGCGTGTGCGCTGTGGGTCGGGTCGCTGCTGGCCTTGCGCCAGCGCCCGCTGCCTCGGCCCTGAGGCGTGCGCCCCGCGTGGGGCGGGGCGCACGAGCATGGGTTCAGGCGGTGGAGTGAGGGTCCGCATCCTAGTCGCTCAGATGCCGTGCCGCCTTGCGCAGGCTCAAACGCTCATTCCGGGTAGAATGTACAAAATTCTCCATTTGTACATATGCAAGTCCTTTCTCTTAGCGAGTTCCGCGCCCACGCCTCCGAGATGCTGGACCTGGTCGAAAAGGGCGAAACCGTCCGCATCCTCAGGCACGGCAAGCCGGTGGCCGAACTCGTTCCGCTGCGGGCCGAGGACGCCGAGCCACCGAGCTACCTGCGGCCCTTCGAGCCGGTCATGCCCCTGCCCGAGGGTTACTCGGCCGTGCGCAAGCTGGTCGACGAACGGCAGGACGCCTCCTGGTAAGCCCATGCGGATCCTCTTTGACACCTCGGCGCTGCTCAAGCGCTATCTTCCCGAGGCGGGGCGGGCGGCCATGCTCGAGTGGTTTGCCCGCGCCCGGCCGGTCGTGGCCGCGCCCCATTGCCGGGTCGAGCTCTATTCCGCCCTGAACCGCGTGCGTCGTGAGACCCAGGCCAGCGATGCCCTTTACCGGCAGACCTGCGACGAGGTCGAGCGCAATTTCGACGGTTTCGAGGTTGTTCCCTGGACGACGGTGCTGGAGCGGGCCGCGGTGCGGGCGCTGGAGGCCAGCCCCCTGCGCCCCGGCGACGCCCTCCACCTGGCGGCTGCCATCGCGGCCAGCGTGGACCTGTTCATCACGGCGGATCACCGTCAGTACCAAGGCGCTCTGGCGCTGGGCCTGAAGGCCACCCTTTTGGAAGCTTGAAGGTTTCGACCATGCTGTACCCCCAAGAATTTGACGTCATCGTCGTCGGCGGCGGCCACGCCGGTACCGAAGCGGCGCTGGCTGCGGCCCGCATGGGCTGCGAGACGCTGCTGCTCACGCACAACATCGAGACCCTGGGCCAGATGTCCTGCAACCCGTCCATCGGCGGAATCGGCAAGGGCCACCTGGTCAAGGAGGTCGACGCGCTGGGCGGGGCCATGGCCATCGCCACGGACGAGGGCGGCATCCAGTTCCGCATCCTCAACAGCTCCAAGGGTCCGGCCGTGCGCGCCACCCGGGCTCAGGCCGACCGGATCCTGTACAAGGCCGCCATCCGCCGACGGCTGGAGAACCAGCCCCACCTCACCCTGTTCCAGCAGGCCGTGGACGACCTGATGGTCGAGGGTGACCGGGTGGTGGGGGCGGTGACGCAAGTGGGTATCCGCTTCCGCTCGCGTACGGTGGTGCTGACCGCTGGCACTTTCCTGGACGGCAAGATCCATGTGGGACTTGAGAACTATTCGGCCGGGCGGGCAGGGGATCCGCCGGCGGTGTCGCTGTCCGCGCGGCTCAAGGAGCTGAAGCTGCCCCAGGGGCGGCTGAAGACTGGCACGCCGCCGCGCCTGGACGGTCGCACGATTGACTTCTCGAAATGTGAAGAGCAGCCCGGCGACCTGGACCCGGTGCCCGTGTTCAGCTTCATGGGCAACGCCGCGATGCACCCCCGGCAGGTGCCATGCTGGATCACCCACACCAACGAGCGCACCCACGAGATCATCCGCTCCGGCTTTGACCGCAGCCCCATGTTCACCGGCAAGATCGAGGGCGTGGGCCCGCGCTACTGCCCCAGCGTCGAGGACAAGATCAACCGCTTCGCGGGCAAGGACAGCCACCAGATCTTCCTGGAGCCCGAGGGCCTGACCACCCACGAGGTCTACCCCAACGGCATCTCGACCAGCCTGCCCTTCGACATCCAGTACGCCCTGGTGCGATCGATGAAGGGCCTGGAGAACGCCCACATCCTGCGCCCGGGTTATGCCATCGAATACGACTACTTCGACCCGCGCTCCCTGAAAAGCAGCTTCGAGACCCGGCAGATCGCCGGCCTGTTCTTCGCCGGCCAGATCAACGGCACCACGGGGTACGAGGAAGCGGCGGCCCAGGGCCTGTTTGCGGGGATCAATGCCGCGCTGCAGTGCCGGGAGATCAAGGGCGAACCCAACGGGTTCGGGGGCGCCTGGTTGCCCGCGCGCGACGAGGCCTACCTGGGCGTGCTGGTTGACGACCTGATCACCAAGGGCGTGACCGAGCCGTACCGCATGTTCACCAGCCGGGCGGAGTTCCGTCTGCAGCTGCGCGAGGACAACGCCGACATGCGCCTGACCGAGGCCGGGCGCCGGATGGGGCTGGTGGACGACGCCCGCTGGGACGCCTTCTGCCGCAAGCGCGACGCGGTTTCACGTGAAACAGAGCGACTGAAGTCCACCTGGGTGAACCCCCGCAACCTGCCGGCGGCCGAGTCCGAGCGGGTGCTGGGTAAGGCGATTGAGCACGAATACAACCTGGGCGACCTGTTGCGTCGGCCGGGCGTGGGCTACGAGGCCCTGGTCGGCATGGATGGCGGCAAGCATGCCGGATCCCTGGTTTCACGTGAAACACTGGGCGACTTGTACGAGCCGGTCGTCGAGCAGATCGAGATCGCTGCCAAGTACTCGGGCTACATCGAGCGCCAGAAGGACGAGGTCGAGCGCTCGGCCCATTACGAGAACCTGCGCCTGCCGCCTGAACTGGACTACCTGCAGGTCACGGCACTGAGTATCGAGGTGCGCCAGAAGCTGGCCAAGCACCGGCCCGAGACCCTGGGGCAGGCGTCCCGCATCTCCGGCGTGACCCCGGCCGCCATCTCACTGCTGCTGATCCACCTGAAGAAGAGCCGCTTCAAGGGCTTTGCCGACGCGGGTGCGGCCGAGCGGCAGGCGGCATGACCCTCGATCCTCTGGCCGACCGCCTGGCCTCGGGCGTCCGGGCCCTGGGCTTGGCGCTAACGCCGGACCAGCAGGCGAAGCTGCTGGACTACCTCGGCCTGATCCAGAAGTGGAACCAGGTCTACAACCTCACTGCCGTCCGTGACCCGCAGGAGATGCTGAGCCATCACCTGCTGGACAGCCTGGCAGTGATCGCGCCGCTGCAGCGCTATGCGGCCGGCCGGCCCCTGCGGCTGCTGGACGTGGGCTCGGGCGCGGGCCTTCCCGGCGTGGTCATCGCCATCTGTTGCCCGGATATGCGCATCGATTGCGTGGACACGGTGGGCAAGAAGGCCGCCTTCATCCAGCAGGCTGCGCTGACCCTGAAGCTGCCGACCCTGCGGGGCCTGCACGACCGGGTCGAGCGGCTTACCGGCCCCTATGACGTGATCACTTCCCGGGCTTTCGCCTCCCTGGCCGACTTCGTCGCCTGGTCTGGCGGGGCGTTGGGGGAGGGCGGTGTCTGGCTGGCCATGAAGGGCAAGCACCCCGCCGACGAGGTCACAGCCCTGCCGCCCCAAATGACCGTGTTTCACGTGGAACCGCTGCAGGTGCCTGGGCTGGACGCCGAGCGCTGCCTGCTCTGGCTGAAAAAGGTCGGGCCGGTCACGTAAACTCGGCCCTCCGGCGTCGAAGCCGGATTTTTGTTGTCCCGCCAGCGCTCCCCCGAAGCTTTTCCCCGAAGTTCCTCCCGGCCCCGTCCCGACCATGTTTGGCGTTGCAGATTACGGTGCGTTCGTCGCTGCCATCATCCTGTTCCTGGCGATTCCGGGCCCCGGCAACCTCGCCCTGATCACCTCCACGGGCAAGGGCGGCCTGCGTGGGGGGCTGGCGGCCACGCTGGGGGTGATGGCCGCTGACCAGGTCCTCCTCTGGAGTGCGGTGGCCGGCATCGCCGCGCTGCTGGTCACCTATCCTGCCGCCTTCTACGCGGTCCAGTGGCTGGGCGCTGCCTACCTGGCCTGGCTCGGGCTCAGGATGCTGCTGGCCAAGTCCGGCGACCAGCCGGTGCTGAACATCAAGGCCGGCCATTACTTTCGCCAAGCCGGCCTGATCACCTTGCTCAATCCGAAGGCCATCGTCTTCTACATGGCCTTCTTCCCGCTCTTCGTCGACCCCGCCCACCACCAGGGCCTGCTGACCTTCGGCGTCATGGCAGCCACGATCGCGGCGCTGACCTTTGCCTATGGGCTGATCGTCGTGCTGCTGGTCTACTACCTGGCCGAGCGCATGCGCGCCCAGCCCTGGATCGGCCGCCTGCTGGAAAAGACGGCAGGCATCTTCCTCATCGGTTTCGGCCTCAAGCTGGCCGCCGGAAAATGAGTTTAAAGTGAGCGGATACTTTCTTTACAAGGCGCCCCAGTCGGCGGGATTCTGATGGCCAAGATTTTCTGCATTGCCAACCAGAAGGGCGGGGTGGGCAAGACCACCACCACCGTCAACCTGGCCGCCGGCCTGGCCAATGTCGGCCAGAGGGTGCTGCTGGTCGACCTGGATCCGCAAGGCAACGCCACCATGGGCTCGGGCGTGGACAAGCGCCAGCTGGCCCACACGCTTTATGACGTGCTGCTGGAGTCGGCCTCCATCGCCGAGGCCCGGGTCAAGGCCGACCGCTGCGGCTACGACGTCCTGGGGGCCAACCGCGAACTGGCGGGCGCCGAGGTGGAGCTGGTCGACCTGGAGCGCCGCGAGAAGCGCCTGAAGCAGGCCCTGACCGAGGTCGATGCCGAGTACGACTTCATCCTGATCGACTGCCCGCCGTCCCTGTCCATGCTCACGCTCAACGGCCTGTGCTCGGCCCACGGCGTGATCGTGCCCATGCAGTGCGAGTACTTCGCGCTGGAGGGCCTGTCCGACCTGGTCAACACCATCAAGCAGGTGCATGCCAACCTCAACCGCGAGCTGCAGGTGATCGGCCTGCTGCGCGTGATGTTCGACCCGCGCATCACCCTGCAGCAGCAGGTGAGCGACCAGCTCAAGGCGCACTTCGGCGAGAAGGTCTTCGACACCGTGATCCCGCGCAACGTGCGCCTGGCCGAGGCGCCCAGCTACGGTCTGCCCGGCGTGGTGTTCGACCCGGCGGCGCGGGGCAGCCAGGCCTTCGTCGAGTTCGCACGCGAGATGGTCGCGCGCGTGCAAAAGCTCTGACGCACGCGGTGCGCACGGTGACAGTGAATCCGTCCAACGTCTTGATCCTGCCTGGCTGGCAAAACAGCGGCCCTGCCCACTGGCAAAGCCGCTGGGAAGCGCTGCATGGCTACGCGCGCGTGGAGCAGCATGACTGGATGCTGCCTCTGCGCGGCGACTGGATCACGCGGCTCGAAGACGTGGTGAGCTCGCGTGAAGGCCCGGTGGTCTTCGCCGCCCACAGCCTGGGCTGCATCCTCACCGCGGCTTGGGCCTCGATCAGTCGCAACGTGCACCGCGTGAAGGCCGCCCTGCTGGTCGCACCCGGCGACGTCGAGCGGCCCGAGCTGCAGGCACCGCTTCGCAGCTGGTCGCCGGTCCCGGCGCAGCCCTTGCCCTTTCCCAGCGTGCTGGTGGCCAGCCGCGACGACCCCTATTGCCGCTACGAGCGCGCGCACGCGATGGCGCACGCCTGGGGCTCACGCCTGGTGGATGCGGGCCCCGCCGGCCACCTGAACGCCGACTCCGGCCTGGGCAATTGGCCCGAGGGCCATGCGCACCTGCGCGCCCTGATCGACACCTGATCGTTTGGAACCCGAAAGAAGAAGACCACATGGCAACGAAGAAACCCAAGGGACTGGGCCGCGGCCTGGAAGCGCTGCTCGGACCGCGCGTGGAGGAGGGCAAGGATGCGACACCGGCGATGCCCGGCCAGCCCGCGTCCCTGCTGCTCGCGGACATGGTGCCTGGCGTCTACCAGCCCCGTACGCGCATGGACGAGGGCGCGCTGTACGAGCTGGCCGAGAGCATCAAGGCCCAGGGCATCATGCAGCCGATCCTGGTGCGCAGGCTCACCGGCGGAGCGAACGCCGGCAAGTACGAAATCATCGCGGGCGAGCGGCGCTTTCGCGCGGCGCGCCTGGCGGGGCTGGACAGCGTACCGGTGCTGGTGCGCGAGGTCGCCGACGAAGCCGCCGCGGCCATGGCTCTCATCGAGAACATCCAGCGCGAAGACCTCAACCCGCTGGAAGAAGCGCAGGGCCTGCAGCGCCTGATCCGCGACTTCGGTCTCACGCACGAACAGGCCGCGCAGGCTGTAGGCCGCTCGCGCAGCGCCGCGTCCAATCTGCTGCGCCTGCTCAATCTGGCCGAGCCCGTGCAGACCATGCTGATGGCGGGCGACCTGGACATGGGCCATGCGCGTGCGCTGCTCACGCTGGAACGCGCGGCGCAGATCACTGCGGCCAACCAGATCACTGCGAAAAAGCTCTCGGTGCGCGAAGCCGAGAGCCTGGCCAAGAGGCTCAGCGCCGAATTCACCCTGGTCTCGCCCAAGCCGAAGAAAGAGAAGTCACGCGACCTGCGGCGGGTGGAAGAAGAACTCTCGGACCTGCTCACCGCCGAAGTCGAGGTGCGCGTGAAGAAGCGCGTGAAGCGCGCGGGCCGCATCGAGGAGATGGGCGAACTCGCGATTTCCTTCGGTTCGCTGGACGCGCTCAACGGGCTGATCGAGCGTTTGCGCGGGCCGGGCGCGGGCGGCTGACAGGGTCATCCCGCCGGCCCGCGACGCTAGCGCACGAGAATCAACGAATGAGCTCCACGCCGCGCAGCTTCAAAGGCAACAAGCAGCACCTGGGTTTATCGCGGAGACCCGGGCCCACGCCGCGCGACCAGAGGACAAATATCGGGTTGCGGATGGTCAGCCGGGGCGAGACCTTTTCCCAACCCGTAGCAGGGCCCTAAAGCAAATTATATTTTATCAAATAAGTGAATTTGATATCATATACGTTGTGCCAAAAGACTCCCTCGCCCTCGACGCTCTCCCTGCGGCCGCGCAGGCTGGGCTGCGCCGGCTCGGCGCTGACCTGAGCACCGCCCGCAAGCGGCGGCGCCAGTCCCAGCGCGAGTGGGCGCAGCGCCTGCAGGTGTCCGTGCCCACCCTGATCCGCATGGAAAAGGGCGACTCGTCCGTGTCAGTCGGCATCTACGCCACGGCCCTGTGGCTGATTCAGCGGCACGAGGCGCTTGCCGCCCTGGCGGACCCGCAATTCGACTTGGCCGCCCTCGAGCAGGACGTGCGTGCGGCCCGGGAGCGTTACCGCCGTGGCTGACGAATACCTCCCGCGTGATACGCTCTCCCTGTGGTGGTTGGGCGATCCGGCCCACCCGCAGCGGATTGGCGACATCCAGCTCGTGCAGGGCGGGCGCAGCGTCGGCCTGCGTTACGACGCTGCATGGCGGTCGCAGGGTTTCGCCCTCAGCGCGGACCTGCCGCTGGTCGACGAACTCTTCGTTCCAACCCACAAGGACACCGCAGTCGGCGCCCTGGATGACGCGCGCCCCGACCGCTGGGGCGAGCGCGTGATCCGCAAGTTCCAGCCCACACCGCGCCTGTCCCTGCTCGAATACCTGCTGTTCGCGGGCGACGACCGATACGGCGCGCTGGGCGTGAGCCTGGATCCCGATATCTACCGCCCCTGGACCAGCGGGCCGCTGCCAGGGTTCGACCAGCTCGAGGCCATGGCCGACGCCGTGCGGCGCGTGCTGGCCAATGAACCCGTGCCCGAGCTGCAGCGGCGCCTGGTGCGACCCGGCGCTTCGCTCGGGGGCGCACGGCCCAAGTCCCTGCTGCAGATGGACGGACGGGCGTGGCTGGTCAAGTTCAACGAGGACGACGAACTCGACACGCCCCTGATCGAGTACGCCGCCATGACGCTTGCGCGCTGCGCCGGCATCGATGTCGCCGAGACGCGCCCCTTGCCCCTGCCGCAAGGCCATGCGGTGGCCATCGGGCGCTTCGACCGTCAGGGGCCATGGCGGCTGCATGCGATGTCCGCGCATGTGGCCCTGCGCGCGGCGGGTGAGGTCCTGGGCTATCCGGAATTCGCGCAGCAGCTGCGCCGCCTGCTGCCCGCCGCCGACATCTCCGCCTGGCAAGCGCAATGGTTCCGGCGCATGGTGTTCAACATCCTGATCGACAACACGGACGACCACGAAAAAAACCACGCCTTGCTGCGGTCGCCGCAGGGCCGCTGGTCACTCGCGCCGGCGTTCGATGTCCTGCCCACCGCGCAGGGACTGGGTTACCAGCAGCTGCACGTGGGTGAAGCCGGCACGGAGTCGACGCTGGCCAATGCGCTGTCCGGCGCCGCGCAGTTCGGCCTCAAGCCTGCGGCGGCGCGCGAAGTGGTGCGTGAAATCTGCGCCGTCGTCGATGGTTGGGTGCCCCATTTCCGCGCCTGCGGCGTGCGCGAAGCGGAGATCGAGCACCTGGCACGCTTCATCAATCGCCAGGCCGTGCGCCGCCTCTGAGCGGCCACTGCGGTCACTCCAGCCGCAGATTGATCCGGCGGGCCACCTCGCCCCACTTGTTCGAGTCATTCGTCAGGCGCGTCACCGTGTCGGCCGTGGACGCCGCCAACGCTTCCTGGTCGCTCTGACGCAGCTTCTCCACCAGGTCGGGCGTCTTCAGGGCCGCCGACATCGCGGCGTGCATGGCCTGCACCACCGGCGCGGGCGTGCCCTTGGGCGCGAACAGCACGAGCGAGAACGAGGCATCAAAACCGGGGAAGCCCGACTCCGCCACCGTCGGCACCTCCGGCAGCAGCGAGGAGCGGCGCGCGCCCGACACGGCCAGCGCCACGAGCTTGCCGCCACGCACATGCGGCAGCACCGTGGGCCCGGCCAGGAAGCCGCAGTCCACCTGCCCGGCCATCACGTCCTGCATCGCGGGCGCGGGGCCCTTGTAGGGGATGTGCAGCATCTGGATGCCCGCCGCCGCCTTGAATTGCTCGGTGGTCAGGTGACCCGGCGAGCCCGCGCCGCCCGAGGCATAGCTGATTTGCTTTTCCTTCGCGCGGCGCACCAGGTCGGCCACCGTCTTCACGCCCAGCGCGGGGTTGCACACCAGCGTCTGGCTGAAGGCGCTGGCGCGCATCACCGGCTGCAGGTCGGAGGCCTTGAAGGTCAGCTTGTCGTAGACATGCGGGTTCACCGTCACCAGCGTGTCGGTCGTGAACAGCCAGGTGTAGCCGTCGGGCGCTGCGCGCGCCGCCTCGCCCGCGCCCAGGTTGCCTGCGGCGCCGGGCTTGTTCTCCAGCACCAGCGGCTGCTTGAGGGTGCCCTGCATCTTCTCCAGCGCGCTGCGAAGCACGATATCGCTGGGGCCGCCGGGCGGCAGGGGCACGATGAACTTCACGGCCTTGTCCGGCCAGGCCTGGGCGTAGGCGCCCAGCGAGCCCGCGAGTGCGGCGGCGGCCAGCAGGGTCTTGAGTGCGTTCATAGCGAGAAGATCTTCCCCGGGTTCATGATGTTCTTCGGGTCCAGCGCGCGCTTGATCGTGCGCATCATCTCCACCGCGCCAGCGCCGGCCTCGTCGACCAGGAACCCCATCTTGTGCAGCCCCACGCCGTGCTCGCCGGTGCAGGTGCCTTCCAGGGCCAGTGCCCGCGCCACCAGCTGGTGATTGAGCTTTTCGGCCAGCTCGGTTTCTTTCGGGTCGGTCGGATCGAGCAGGTAGCCGAAGTGGAAGTTGCCGTCGCCCACATGGCCCACCAGGAAGTAGGGCAGGCCGCTCTCGTCGGCCTCTTTCACCGAATCGAGCAGGCAGTCGGCCAGGCGCGAGATCGGCACGCAGGTGTCGGTGGACAGGGCCCGGCAGCCCGGGCGCGACTGGATTGCCGCGAAATACGCGTTGTGCCGCGCGGTCCACAGGCGCGTGCGTTCCTCGGGGGTGGTGGCCCACTCGAAGGCCTTGCCGCCGAATTCGCCGGCGATCTCCTGCACCATCTGCGCCTGCTCCTGCACGCCGGCGGGCGAGCCGTGGAACTCCATCAGCAGCATCGGCTCTTCGCGCAGGCCGAGTTTGCTGTGCGCGTTGACCATGCGCACCGTGTTGTGGTCGATCAGTTCCACCCGCGCGATCGGGATTCCCATCTGGATGGTCTGGATGGTGGTGCGCACCGCGGCCTCGATGCTCGGGAAGGAGCAGGTCGCCGCCGAGATCGCCTCGGGGACGGGGTACAGGCGCAGCGTCACCTCGGTGATCACGCCCAGCGTGCCTTCGCTGCCCACGAACAGACGCGTGAGGTCGTAGCCCGCGGAAGATTTCTTGGCGCGCGTGCCGGTGCGGATCACCTCGCCGCTGGCCGTCACCACCTCCAGCGCCAGCACGTTCTCGCGCATCGTGCCGTAACGCACCGCGTTCGTGCCGCTGGCGCGCGTGGCGCTCATGCCGCCCAGGGACGCGTCCGCGCCCGGGTCGATCGGGAAGAACAGGCCCGTGCTCTTGATTTCTTCATTGAGCTGCTTGCGCGTCACGCCGGCCTGCACGGTCACCGTGAGGTCCTCGGCGTTGACGGCCAGCACCTTGTTCATGCGGCCCACGTCGATGCTGATGCCGCCCTGCACCGCCAGCAGGTGGCCTTCGAGCGACGAGCCCACGCCGAAGGGAATCACCGGCACTTCGTGTTGCGAGGCCAGGGCCACCGCGTCGGCCACATCCTGCGTGCTTTCGGCAAACACCACGGCGGCTGGCGGCGGGACGCTGAAGGGAGATTCGTCGCGGCCATGCTGCTCGCGCACGGCCAGGGCTGTGGAGCACTGGGCGCCGAAGCGTGCCTTGAGCGCCTCGATCAGGGCGGCGGGCACCTCGCGCGGGGTCACGGGCACCAGGTGGGTGAAGGCGGTGGGAGCGTTCATGGCGTGTTTTCCTCGGGCAGCCGCGCAGTGTACGCAACCGTAAGCAGGGCGTCTGCGCGGGTTTTCGAGCCCGTCTTGCACAATGGCGGCTTCGCCCCTTGCACTTGAGACCACTGGAGACCCCATGGGCAATCGCCTCACCCAGATCGCCACCCGCACCGGCGACGACGGCACCACCGGGCTGGGAGACAACACCCGCGTGCCCAAGCACCACCTGCGCGTGCAGGCCATGGGCGACGTGGATGAGCTTAATTCCCACATCGGCCTGCTCCTGTGCGAACCGCTGCCCAAGGACGTGCGCACCCTGCTGGTGGAGGTGCAGCACCAGCTGTTCAACCTGGGGGGGGAGCTGTCCATCCCCGGGTTTGAACTGCTTCAGCCCGAGGCCGTCGCGGCGCTGGACGAAGCCCTGGAGGCGCACAACGCGGTGCTGCCCAAGCTGCAGGAATTCATCCTGCCCGCCGGCACCCGCGCCGCGGCCCAGGCCCATGTCTGCCGCACCGTGGCCCGCCGGGCGGAGCGGGCCGTCGTCGCCCTCGGGGCCCAGGAAACGGTGCGCGACATGCCGCGCCGCTACCTGAACCGCCTGTCCGACCTGATGTTCGTGCTGGCGCGGGTGCTCAACCGCATGAACGGCGGGGACGACGTTTACTGGAAGAGCCGGCGGCTGTCCCAGTGAACCAGTGAGTCGATATTAGGGAATACCCTCATCAAACAAACGAAAGTATTCTTTTAGACTGGCCTCGTCGCTCAACAGTAGTTAGATTGGACGACTACGGGGCGGTCCCGCCCGGATGGCCTGTCAGTTCGAGGGTGCCGGATACACCGCCGGTTTTCACCCATACCCTGACAGGAGTTTCCACATGAGATTCTTTGCCCTCTCCCTGGCTGCCGCACTGGCAATCGTCAGCCTGCCCGCGTCTGCCTCAATGGAATTTGCGATCGGCCAGGCACCTGAGGAAGTATGCGAGCACATGGCCGCCGTGGCCCTGGCGGCTTCGCCAGTCTGTGGTATCCGTCTACCATGATAGGCGGGCGGTATGCCATGTTCCAGCCTGAGTATCCGGTCGGTGGCTTCGACCCTGTCACAGAGCTCGTTGCTTGACTGGTTCACGCCGCCGGCAGGCCTCGCTGCAGTACTTGACCTCCTCCCAGGTCCGCTCCCAGCGCTTGCGCCACGTCATGGCACGCCCGCAAGCTTCGCAAGGCTTGCTGGGCAGGTGCTGCTTGTTGCCCTTGAATCCGCGCGGCGTGGGTTTCATCAAAACATTATCGTTTTCACCAGCCCTGTCGATCCGCCCGCGCGCGGCTGCTAGGCTGCGGGCATGCCCGCCCCTTTCGTTCCCCAGATCCGCCTCTACCAGAACTGGTTGCGCGACGCGCGCGGCCTGCACTTTGACACCTGTCTGCCGCACCGTGGCCCGCTGGGCCGAGCGGGCGGTGGTGGCCCTGGGCGCGCAGGAGGCCTTGCGCGACGCCCCCCGCCAGTACCTGAACCGCCTGTCCGACCTGATGTTCGTGCTGGCGCGGGTGCTCAATCGGATGAATGGTGGGGATGACGTCTACTGGAAGAGCCGCCGCCTGACCGGGGCGGACGGCACCGAGTTGGGCTGATCAGCCCCGCGCCGCGCCCGACGGGGCGGCGCCCTGGCGGCGGCAGGCGTCGCTGCAGTATTTCACCTCGTCCCAATTGCGCTCCCAGCGCTTGCGCCAGGTCATGGGACGGCCGCAGGCCACGCAGGGCTTGCTGGGCAGGTGCTGCTTGTTGCCTTTGAAGCCGCGCGCGGATGAACTCATCGGTGAATTATCGCGAGCGGGTTTCACATTCGTCATTAAAACAAAAGAGTTCGTTTAATGTGAAGGCGTCGCTCGGCAGTAGCCGTATCGGGTGACATCTGCCGCTGCGCTGATGTGCCGCGGGGTTTTCCTTCCTCCCCATTCACAAGGAGCTTGATCATGAAAATCGCAACATCCATCCTCGCGCTGGTGTCCCTGCTGGCTTGCCTGCCTGCCCAAGCGGTCCCGATTTATTCGGGCGGCATTTTTGTACCCGCCGTCCGCTTGATCTGCGTCACGATTGACGAGCACACGGACTTCGACACAGAGTCCTGCCCGGTACGCGTAATCACGGACGGCGGCGGAAATCCCCGGTAAACGGCGGTATTCTCCCGCCCGTTTTCCCGGGTTTTCCATGCATGGCCGCTGCTGCTAGGCTGCGGCCATGTCACCCCCCTTCGTCCCCCAGATCCGCCTGTACCAGGACTGGCTGCGCGATCATCGCGGCCTGCAGTTCCCGACCTATGACGCCCTGTGGCGGTGGTCCACCACCGACCTGCCGGCTTTCTGGCAAAGCGTGTGGGACTACTTCGAGCTGCAGTCGCCCACGCCGCACCGCGCGGTGCTGGGTGATGCGCGCATGCCCGGCGCGCAGTGGTTCGAGGGCGCGCAGTGCAACTACGTGCAGCAGGTGTTCCGCCACGTGGCGCCCGCCCATGACGCAGGATTTCCAGCCCTGATCGCCCGCAACGAGCGTGGCGACCACCGCGAGATCCTCTGGCCTGAGCTGCGCCGCCAGGTCGCGTCCCTGGCCCTGCACCTGCGTGCCCAGGGCGTGCAGCCTGGCGACCGCGTCGCCGCCTACCTGCCCAACATTCCCGAGGCCGCCATCGCCTTCCTGGCCTGCGCCAGCATCGGTGCCGTCTGGAGCGTGTGCGCGCCCGACATGGGCACGAACGCGGTCCTGGACCGGTTCAAGCAGATCGAACCCAAGGTGCTGATCGCGTGCGATGGCGTGCGCTATGGCGGCCGCGACATCGACCGCACTGAGGTCGTCGCGCAACTGCGCGCCGCGCTGCCCAGCGTCGAGCACGTGATCCTGCATGACAGCCTGGGCCTGCCTGCCACGGCGACCGCCGCCATCGGCCCGTACGCCCGCCTGGCCGATGCCTGCGCCACCGATGATGCCGACACCGCTGCCTTCGAGCCGCTTTGGCTGCCCTTCGACCATCCGCTGTGGATCGTCTACTCCAGCGGCACCACCGGCCTTCCCAAGCCCATCGTGCACGGCCACGGCGGCACCGTGATCGTGGCGCTGGCCCTGAAGATCCTGCACAACGACGTGGGCTGCAGCTACCACCCCAATTCCTGGGGCGAGCGTTACCACTGGTACAGCTCCACGGGCTGGGTGATGTGGAACGCGCAGGTCGCGGGGCTGCTCAATGGCACGACCTGCTGCCTCTACGACGGCAACCCGGGCGGCACCAAGGACCGGCCGGACTGGACCACGCTCTGGCGCTTCGCCTCCGACCTGGGCGTCACCTTCTTCGGCGCGGGCGCGGCGTTCTTTGCGAATTGCATGAAGGCGGGGGTGGACCTGTCGGCGATGCCGGGACTGAAGACGGTGCGCGCGCTGGGCACGACGGGCTCGCCGCTCTCTGAGGACGTGCAGCGATGGGGCACCGCGCAGTTCAGAGCGCTGCATGCGCTGGAAGCCGACGACATGAGCGCCGCCGGGCCGCCCCAAGGCGCGAAGGCCCCCTCGGGGGGCAGGGAGCCACACGCAGTGGGCGGACGTGGGGGCGACATGAGCGCCGCCGGGCCGCCCCAAGGCGCGAAGGCCCCCTCGGGGGGCAGGGAGCCACACGCAGTGGGCGGACGTGGGGGCGACATGAGCGCCGCCGGGCCGCCCCAAGGCGCGAAGGCCCCCTCGGGGGGCAGGGAGCCACACGCAGTGGGCGGACGTGGGGGCGATATCTGGTGGTGCAACATCTCCGGCGGCACCGACTTCGCCGGCGCCTTCATCGGCGGGCACCGCGAACTGCCGCAGATTCCCGGCCAGATGCAGTGCCGCCTGCTCGGGTGCGCGGTCGAGGCCTGGAGCGAAGACGGAAAGCCCGTCATCGGCGAAGTGGGCGAGCTTGTGTGCACGCAGCCGATCCCGTCCATGCCCCTGTACTTCTGGGGCGACGAAGGCAACAAGCGCTACCTCTCGAGCTACTTCGACATGTACCCCGGCGTCTGGCGCCACGGCGACTGGCTAAAGGTGACCGACACCGGCCACTGCATCATCTATGGCCGCAGCGACGCCACCATCAACCGCCACGGCCTGCGCATGGGAACCAGCGAGCTTTACAGCGCAGTTGAGGCCCTGCCCGAGGTGCTCGATTCGATGGTGGTCGACCTCGAGTACCTGGGCCGCGAGAGCTACATGCCGCTGTTCGTCGTGCTGCGCGAGGGCCTCATGTTGGATCCCGCATTGCAGGCCCGCATCCGCGACGCGGTGAAGACGGCGCTGTCTCCGCGCTTCGTCCCCGACGACATCGTGCAGGTCGCCGAGATCCCGCGCACGCTCTCGGGCAAGAAGCAGGAGCTCCCGATCAAGAAGCTGCTGCTCGGGCAGCCGCTGGAGAAGGTGGTGAACCCCGACGCGATGGCCAACCCGGGCTGCCTGCCGTGGTACGTGGATTTCGCGCGGCGGCGCGGCGGCTGAGGCGCGCCCCGCGCGCGGCCTGGGCGCTCAGGGCGCCGGCTTGCGATTGACCAGCACGATGCCCACGGCCACGCCGCCCAGCGCCAGCATTAGCTGCGGCGTGAGCGGCTCGTGCAGCAGCACCACCCCGAACACCAGCGCGAACAACGGCGTGAGAAAGGTGAAAGATGCCAGCTGCGTTGCCGGGTACTTGCGCAGCAGGTCCATCCACACCAGGTAGCTGGCGAACGCGCCTACAGCGGTCTGCAGCCCGATCGAGGCCCAGGCCAGGGACGAATAGGAGAAAGACCAGGCCTCGCCCAGCGCCAGTGACAGCAGCGGCGCGACGGCCGCGGTGACCGCCACCTGGTAGAACAGGATCTTCTCGGCGCTGGCCGTGGCCAGGCGGCTGCTGCGGATCACGAGCGTGGTCAGGCCCCACAGCACGCCTCCCATCAGCGCCAGCGCGTCGCCGCGCAGCTGGCGGGGCAGGGCGGGCTGCCCGAACAGTCCTTCGGAGAAGGCCACCGCCACCGCGACGAACGCGATCACCAGGCCCGCCCACTGCAGCCTGCGCAGGCGCTCGGTCGGCACCAGCCGGGGCAGCAGCAGGGCGACGACGAAGGGCGAGGTGTAGAGGAACACCGTCAGGCGCGAGGCGGTGGTGTCCATCAACCCCAGGTAGATGCAGGCGAACTCGCCTGCGAACAGCAGGCCCGCCAGCAGGCCGGCCCGCAGCGTGCCGTCACGCGCAAGGAGCGGCACCCCGCGCAGCACGCACCACAGCACCAGCAGCAGCGTCGCCCCCGCGAAGCGGATGGACGCCTGCCACAGCGGCGGCACCTCGCTGACGGTGGACTTGATCAGGATCTGCTGGAAGCCCCAGAACAGGCAGCACGCCACCACCACGAGGGAGGCGGCCCGGTCGATATGTTCCTTGCGCTGGACCATGCCGAGCTGGGTCAGAGCGGATGCTCGGTGTAGAAGCGCCCGCCGTGAAACAGCAGCGGCGTGGCGTCGGGCCGCCAGTTGCAGCGCTCGACCTCACCCACGAAGATCACGTGGTCGCCTTCGTCGTAGCGGCTGCGGTTGAAGCATTCGAAGGTGGCGGCTGCGCCTGCGATCAGCGGTGCGCCCCCCGCGCCGGGAGTCGCCTGCAAGCCCTGCCAGCGGTCTGCTGCCTTGCTGGCGAATCGCTCGGCCAGTTCTTTCTGGTCGGCGGCCAGTACGTGGATCGCGTAGTGCGAACCGGCCTGGAAGGCGTGCAGCGATGCCGCCGCCCGCGACAGGCTCCACAGCACCAGCGGGGGCTCCAGGGACACCGAGTTGAAGGAGTTGGCGGTCAGGCCCACCGGCGCGCCCTCGGCGTTGACCGTGGTCACGATGGTCACCCCCGTGGCGAACATGCCCAGGGCGCTGCGGAAGTCGCGCGTGGAAAAACTGGGCGCCTGGGCGCGTCGGGGCGGGGTCATGGGCGGGGGTAGGGGGTGGGGGGTAGGGGGGCAGACGACAGGAAAGAGTATGCCTAACTGTGCCTGGCGGCTCCCGGCGGCCGGCGCGGCCGGGGAAAGCCCCAGTACCGGCAACCCCGGCGGCCCGCCCCTAGAATTTGGGGCATGAACTCCCGCGACCCGGTCAGCGCCAAGCCCTCCTTCAAGGAGCAGATGCTGGCCGCGCGCGAAGAGGCCATCATCCAGACCGTCAACCGCCTGCTGGCGGAAAAGGGCTTCGACGCCATGACGGTGGACGAGGTCGCGGCCGACGTCGGCATCGCCAAGGCCAGCCTCTACAAGCATTTCCCGAGCAAGGAAGATCTCGCCGCCGCTGCCATGGCCCGCGCCATGGAGCGCGCCTGCGAATTCGTCGCCGCGTTGCCGCAGGCGGATGCGCCGCGTGACAAGCTCAAGGCCGTCGTGCGCTGGACGCTGGAGATGCAGCTGGCCGGCCAGATGCCTTCGCTTCCCAGCCAGAATTCCAGCCTGCGCGCCGCGCTCATGGGCAACGCCCAGTACATGGACGGCCTCATGCGCGTGAGCGACCAGCTCGGGGGCTGGATCGAGGCAGCCCAGGCCGCGGGCGCGGTCAACCCCGCGCTGCCGCCCGTGGCCGTGCTTTACACCTTGTTCGCGCGCGCCTGCGACCCGGTGGTCGAATTCCTCAAGGCCGGCGGACAGCACTCGGACGAAGAGATCATCAATCTGGTCCTGAGCACCTGCTTCGACGGCCTGAACAGCCGCTGAAGGCCCGCCCCTGCGCACGCGGTGGCCCTGCGCGCTCAGCGCGTCGCCCGCCCCCGGGCCACATCAATCGTGAACGTGTCGCTGAACGTCGCCTGCTCGCCCTTGGACGCATAGCCCAGCGCGTTGGCCACCACGCGGCAGCCGTTCACCGCGTAGTCCTGCGGGCAATGCAGGTGGCCGTGCAGCCACCACTGCGCGCGCGCCAGCAGGTCGTCCAGCGCATTGCAGAAACCCGCGGTGCCGGGCGTCAGGCCGTAGCGCGGGTCGGCGCTTTGCAGGCTGGGCGCGAAGTGCGTCACCACCACCGTCGTGCCGTCAAACGGCGTGGCCAGCGCATCGCGCAGCCAGGCCTGGCACTCGCGCCCCAGCACCTGCAGCTCCTGCGCCAGCAGGTGCGCGCCATCGCGCAGCGTGGAGTTCTTGCGCAGGTAGAAGTCGGCGGCGCGCAGCGCCTTCTCGCGTGCCTTCATTTGCGCGGCCAGCGGCCCCTGTGGCGGCACCAGGGCCTCGAAGTCGGACCACAGCGTGGTGCCGACGAAGCGCACGCCACCGATCACGCGCACCTCGCGCTCCAGCCAGGTGATGCCCAATCGCTCGCAGGTCTGGCGCAGGCGCGCGTGGGCCGCGTCGAATTCCAGCGCGTCGTATTCGTGGTTGCCTGGCACATAGAGCACCGGCGTGGGCCACCCGTGTCGCGGCGAGAAGCGCGTGAGGCCGAAGTCGGCGTCCGCCAGGCGGCTGCCCGCCTGGTAGGAGCCGATGTCGCCGGCCAGCACCAGCAGGTCGGCGCCCGGCGCCGGCACGGGCCGGTAGTGCGGGTGCACCTCGAGGTGCAGGTCGGACAGCAGCTGGATCTTCACGCGGCGATTGTCGGGGGCAGGGCGCTGGCGGAGGCCGCCGTCACCGCGCCGCGCAGCCAGGCGTGCGCCGGCAGGTGGCTGTCACGGCGGTGCCACAGCAGGTCCACATGCACCGGCGGCACCGCGAAGGGCAGCTCGCGCATGGCCAGCGCGCCGGCATGGGCCATCGCCGTGTCCACGAAGTGCCGGGGCAGCACCGTGAGCAGGTCGGACGACGCCACCACCTGACCCGCGGTGAAGAACTGGTTCACCGTGAGCAGGATGCGCCGCTCGCGGCCCATGCCCGCCAGCGCCTCGTCGATGAACCCGTAGGGCCGCCCCGAAAAACTCACCAGCAGGTGATGCGCCGCGCAGAACGCGTCCAGCGTCAGCGTGCCGCGCGCCAGCGGATGGTCCTTGCGCATCACGCACACATAGTCGCCGTCGTACAGGCGCGCGTGCTCGAAGGCGGGCAGGGCGCCGGCCTGCGCCTGTGCGGTCAGGTCGGCCAGCACCGCGGGGAAGTAGCCCACCGCCAGGTGCATCTGCGCCTCATCGAGCAGCCGGCGCGGGTCGCGCGTGGTCAGGGGCAGCACGCGTATGGACACCCGGGGCGCGTCGCGCTCGATGATCTCCACCAGGCCCGGCATCACGGTGGCGGCGGTGGCGTCGGCCATGGCCAGCACGAAGCTGGTGTCGGCCTGGGCGGGCACGAACTCGCCTGGTGTCAGCGCGGCTTCCAGCCGGCGCAGCGCGTCACTGACCGTGGGCCACAGGGCCAGGGCGCGCGGCGTGGGCTCGACCCCGTAGCCGCTGCGTACCACCAGCCGGTCGCCCAGCAGGTCGCGCAGACGCGCCAGCGCATTGCTCACCGCGGGCTGGGTCATGGCCAGGTTGCGGGCGGCGCGGGTGAGGTTGCGCTCGGCCATCACCTGGTCGAAGACCCGCAGCAGGTTCAGGTCCAGCGTACGGAAGTTCGGGCTATGTATCACTAAAACTGATGATATCAATCATCAATCTAAATTGGAAAAATATCAGGGTTGACCCTAGTATTTGGCCATCGCCGGATGAGTTGCCGGTCCTGACAGGAAAGGAATCCCCATGAGCTCGTTTGTCCACGTCGAATATTCCCTGCAGCACCCGGGCGTCGTCCGCGCCGAGCGTGCCGCCTCGCTGCTGCGCGCCGCCTGGCGTCAGGGCCGTCACGGCAGCCTGCTGCTGGCGGCCATCGTGTCTGCCCTGCTGGTGGTGGTCGATCAGCTGATCGACACCTGGTCGGACGGTCATCTGCTGGCCGCCTGGGTTCTGATGTGGGCAATCGCTTTCGGCGCGATCGCCTTCCTGGCTGGGCCGACCCGCATTGTGGCTCGGGGCTTGGTGGACGGCCGACGCCGCTGGAATGCGGCCCGCGTCCGTGCTGCCGACGACCGCCGCCTGTGGGAAATGGCCCGTACCGATCGCCGCGTGATGGCGGACCTCCGCTGCGCATGGGACCGCGCCGAAGGTGCCCAGTCGGGCAACTGAGGCCGCTACCCGAGCGCTTCAGCGACACGAAAGCCTTCGGTGGCGCGCGGCTGAAGGCGCTGTTACTGAGGGGAACCACAAAAGGACCCCTCGCATGAATCCCGCTTCCGCGACTTCGCCTTACTCTTCCCCAGCTCCTCCCCGAGCGCCGACTCCCATCTCGATCGACGGGGACCGAGCTGCCCTGGCTCATCAGCGAGCGACGGCACTCCAAGACAGACGGGTCATTCGACAGGATGTGGTGCCTGCTTGCCTGGGGCTGTTCGCCGCAGGGGCGGCCGTATTGACCGGATCGGCCATCGCCCTTGTGCTGGTGGAAGGTCAGGACGCGGCTACGGTCGCGACGGGTGGGATGGCCGCGGGCCTAGCCACCATGGTCGGTGCCGGGGTCGGATTATGCGTGAACACGCTGACTGCGTGGCGCCACACGCGCACGGTAAGAGCCATCGACGTCCAGTTGCAACGACTTGATCAGGACGCACCATCTCGTCAGCTTTTCCCCTCGGCGGACCCGCCGTGAGTCACAGTCCTCCAGCCAGACTAACGAGTACCCCTCGCGAGCCGATCAGGATCGTCCGACGTCCTCAGACTGACCCCGACTCAGGCGGAGTCAGTCGCTCAGCCCTTCAGGCCGCCAGCCGCTGCTCGATCTGCGCCTTGGTGGCCTTGAGTTCCTCGGGCAGGTGGTAGGCCAGCTGCTCGAAGAGCTCTGCGTGCAGCTTCAGCTCCTGCTGCCAAGCGGCCTTGTCGATACTGGTCACGGTCTTGAACTGCTCGGCGCTGAAGTTCAGGCCTGTCCAGTTCAATTCCTCGTACGAAGGGCTGACGCCGAACACATGTTCGGTGCCCTTCGCGCTGCCTTCGATGCGGTCGATCATCCACTTGAGCACGCGCATGTTCTCGCCGTAGCCGGGCCAGACGAACTTGCCGTCCTCGCCCTTGCGGAACCAGTTGGTGGTGTAGATCCTGGGCAGCTTCGCGCCCGAAGCCGAGAGCTTCTGGCCCAGGTTCAGCCAGTGCTGGAAGTAGTCGGCCATGTTGTAGCCGGCAAAGGGCAGCATCGCGAAGGGGTCGCGGCGCACCACGCCCTGCTGGCCGAAGGCCGCGGCGGTGGTCTCGGAGCCCATGGTCGCGGCCATGTACACACCCTCGATCCAGTTGCGCGCCTCGGTCACCAGCGGCACCGTGGTGGAACGGCGGCCACCAAAGATGAAGGCGTCGATGGCCACGCCCTTCGGGTCGTCCCACGCGGCGTCCAGCGCGGGGTTGTTGGTCGCGGCCACGGTAAAGCGCGCGTTCGGGTGGGCGGCCTTGGCGCCGGTTTCCTTGGCGATGGCGGGCGTCCAGTCCTTGCCCTGCCAGTCGATGGCGTGCGCGGGCGCCTCGCCCATGCCTTCCCACCACACGTCGCCGTCGTCGGTCAGGGCCACGTTGGTGAAGATGACGTCCTTGTCAAGGCTCGCCATGCAGTTGGGGTTGGTCAGCGTGTTGGTGCCCGGGGCCACGCCGAAGTAGCCAGCCTCGGGGTTGATCGCGTAGAGCTTGCCGTCGGCAGCGGGCTTGATCCAGGCGATGTCGTCGCCGATGGTAGTGACCTTCCAGCCGTCGAAGCCCTTCGGGGGAATGAGCATCGCGAAATTGGTCTTGCCGCAGGCGCTGGGGAAGGCCGCGGCCACGTGGTACTTCTTGCCCGTCGGCGCGGTCACGCCCAGGATCAGCATGTGCTCGGCGAGCCAGCCTTCGTCACGGCCCATGGTCGAGGCGATGCGCAGCGCGAAGCACTTCTTGCCCAGGAGCGCGTTGCCGCCGTAGCCGGAGCCGTAGGACCAGATTTCGCGCGTCTCGGGGTAGTGCACGATGTACTTGGTCTTGTTGCAGGGCCAGGCGGTCTTGTCTTTCTCGCCGGCGGCCAGGGGCGCGCCCACGGTGTGCACGCAGGGCACGAACTCGCCGTCCACGCCCAGCACGTCGTACACGGCCTTGCCCATGCGGGTCATGATCTTCATGTTCACCGCCACATAGGCGCTGTCGGACAGCTCGATGCCGATGTGGGCGATGGGCGAACCCAGCGGGCCCATGGAGAAGGGCACCACGTACATGGTGCGGCCCTTCATGCAGCCGTCAAACAGAGGCTGCAGGGTGGCGCGCATTTCCGACGGGTCCATCCAGTTGTTGGTGGGGCCGGCGTCTTCCTTCTTACGCGAGCAGATGTAGGTGCGGTCTTCCACGCGGGCCACGTCAGACGGGTCGGACCAGGCCAGGTAGGAATTGGGGCGCTTGGCCGGATTGAGCTTCTTGAAGGTGCCGGCGTCGATCAGCTGCTGGCAGAGGCGGTCATATTCTTCCTGGCTGCCGTCGCACCAATAGACCGAGTCCGGCTTGCACAGGGCCACCATGTCGGCCACCCAGGCGATCAGTTTCGCGTTTTTCACCCAGGCGGGGGCCCTCACGCCCAGGCCCTGCATCGCGGGAGAGTTCATGTCCAAAGCTCCTGAAGTTGAAACCTGATTTCCCCAGGACGCCGTGCCGGCGCCCTGGGGAAAGCGGGCTTGTGCCGCGTCATCACCCGGTCACGAACGGGTGGGCTGCCGGCGAGGGTGCCCGATTTTAGGGAGCCGCACTGCATGCCGCGTCGGGGGAGGCCCCGAAATCATGCAAAACTTGCATGGGGTTATGCGGTCGCGCGTGGGAGTGCCTGCCCGACCCTGAAATGCGTACCAAAACACTAGGCCCAGAGTCCTGCGGCCAAAGAAAAAGCCTGCCGCGCACGAAGCGGGGCAGGCCGGTTGGGGGGTGGGGGGGGTGGCCTCCTCGCCCGGAGGACGCTGCAACCCGGGTCGGGTTCAGGCCATGAAGACGGCGATGAAGGCCAGCAGGAAGATCAGGACGCCGCCGACGACGGGCAGCACGATGGGCATGCTGGGGACGATGCGCTCGACGGGGTCTTGCGTGCCGGACGCGGCGTGATGGGAGGTGTCGTTGCTGGACATGGATGCTTTCCTGGAAACCTGAAACCTGCGGCGCGCGCCGCGACGAAGCCTGCATTTTAACGTTGCGCCTGGCGCTGCTCGCTTGTGCCCGCCACCGGCATCCCCTTAGGTGGAAACAGAAATGTGTCTGCGTTCTCGTTCCCGCAAAAGGGGTATTCCCTGTAGCATCGTCCCGCGTTATCGTGCGCCGCATTGCTCGCAGGAGGCCTCGATGGTCAAGCGTTCGCTGGATGTGCAAGTGCTGCCGTCACCCGGACTGAGGGATGCCCCGGTCCTGGACCTGATGTGCTCGCATTTCGTGCTGACGCTGGCGGCCAAGCAGGGCGGCAAGTTCAACGTCCGGCGCGACCTCAACGGCCTGCTCTCGCTGGCCGGCCGCCACCTGGTGTGGCCCGCCTCTGCCCTGGCGCGCCTGCGCGAATTCCTGGGGCGCCGCTGCCACGACAACGAGTTCTGGCGCGGCCACGAAGCCCTCTCTGCGCGCGACTTCCTCGAGCGCCACGGCCTGTGGCGCGGCCCCTATGAAGAGGGCACGCTCTTCTTCTACCTGGACGAATACGCCAAGGACCAGCCCAAGGACCTGCTGTCCGTGCTGGCCGTCACCGGGCAGTGGCTCACCCATGCGCTGAAGAAGCAGTCCACGCTGGTCGAGAAGAACATCGACGCGCTGTCGGGCCTGCTGCAACTCAATCGTGCCGAGCGGGCGCTGCTGCTGTACGGCACACTGGCCCGCTACCAGCGCGACCTGCGCAGCCTGCTGGTGGAGTTCAAGGTGAACAACGCGCCCGAGGCCTACGCCGCCATCGCCGAGATCGCAGGCGTGAATGCCACCGAGGTGGGCGAGGCTCTGCGAGCCGGCTCCCGTCTGGAGCGCATCGGCCTGGTCGAGAACCTGATCTCGGAGCACAACATCACCGACCTGGCCGACCTCATGAAGGTGAGCGAGAAACTGCCGCCGGTGCTGATGCGCGAATACCGCGACCAGGCCGAGCTCATGGCGGTCTTCACGCGTCCTTGCCACAAGAGTGCGCTGGGTCTGGCGGATTTCAGTTTCGTGCAGGAGGACGCGCAGGTGCTGTGCGCGCTGCTGCGCAATGCGGTGGCACGCAAGGAGCCCGGGGTCAACGTGCTGCTGTACGGCCCGCCCGGCACCGGCAAGACCGAGCTGGCCAAGGTGGCGGCGCAGGCTGCAGGGCTGGAGCTTTTCGAGGTGGAGTACGCAGACCGTGATGGTCATTCGCTCTCGGGGCGCGACCGCTACCGCTCGCTGCAGATTGCGCAGGTCTTCCTCAAGGGCAGCGCGAACGCGGCCCTGCTGTTCGACGAGGTCGAGGATGTCTTTCCGCCGATCAGCTCGGAAGCCGCGCAGTACATGGCGCGGGCCGAGCAGGCGATGGCACCGGCCAGCGGCAGCGTGAGCGGCAAGGCCTGGGTCAACCAGATCCTGGAGACCAACACCGTGCCCACGATCTGGGTGACCAACCGCATCGAGCAGATCGACCCGGCTTTCCGCAGGCGCTTCGCCTACCACCTGGAGCTGAAGTCCCCGCCTCCCGGTGCGCGCGAGAGCCTCGTGCGCAAGACGCTGGAGGGCGTGGCCGTGTCCGACGCCTTCGTGGCGCGCCTGACTGAACGCAAGGGCCTGACGCCCGCGCAGATCCGCACGGCGGCGCGCTTCGCGGGACTGGCGCAGGACGATACGGCCAGCACCGAGCGGCTGATCGAGCGCCAGCTGCGCAACGCCGACCTGGCCCTGGGTCACCACGGCCCTGAACCCGGCCAGCGTCCGCAAGTCACCACCTACGATCTGGACATGCTGCACGTCGAGAGCCGATTCGAGATCCCGCGCATCGTGCAGGCGCTCAAGGCGCGCGGCCACGGCACCCTGTGCTTCTACGGCCCGCCAGGCACCGGCAAGACGGCGCTGGCCGAACACATCGCGCGTGCGCTGGAGCGGCCCTTGCTCGTCAAGCAGGCCAGCGACCTCATGAGCAAGTTCGTGGGCGAGACCGAGCAGAACATGGCGGCGATGTTCCGTGAGGCGCAGGCCGAGCAGGCGGTGCTGCTGCTGGATGAAGCGGACAGCTTCCTGCAGGACCGCCGCGGCGCGCAGCGCACCTACGAGGTGACCGAGGTCAACGAGATGCTGCAGGGGATGGAGCGGTTCGGTGGTGTCTTCGTGTGCACCACGAACCTGTTCGACCGCATCGATCCGGCGGCCCTGCGGCGCTTCACCTTCAAGATCCGCTTCAAGCCGCTGACCGCAGCGCAGCGTGAGCGAATGTTTGTGGTGGAGGCGCTGCAGGGGGATGCGGGCCGCTTGAAGCCGGCGATGGCCGACCGCCTGAGGAAGCTCGACCAGCTGTGCCCCGGTGACTTCGCGGCGGTCAAGCGCCAGGTCACGATCCTGGCATCAGAGTTTTCCGCAGAGGAATTCCTGGACCAGCTGGAGATCGAGCACCGCCTGAAGCCGGAGGTGCGCGAGGCGCGGGCAGTGGGGTTCGTGCAGTAGGCCGCTGCTTCGCTGCTCTCAGGAGCCAGGGGCAGGCGCCGCCAGTGGCGGCCAGTCCAGCAATTCCGCCAGTCGCCGCACCACCCACTGCGCTTCGGGTGGTTGCACGGGCGATCCCTCCTGCAGCAGTGCCTGCAGCATCTTCTCCAGCACGTCCTGCTCGGTGATGCCGAGTTGGAACTGCGTGAGCCGGGCCTGTTCGGTGAGCGCCTGCGCGAGGTCCTCGCACAGTTCGTAGCGCGCACGCACATGGACCATCGGCTCGGTCAGGCGCAGGCCGCCGCGCGCGGCATAGAGCGCGAGGAAGGAATCGGGGACCAGGATCTGGTTGTCGTCCATGGGGGACGCAGCGCCTTGCGCCGCTGCGGGAGGCTTTCAGCGGTAGTAGGCCTCGACCTTGCCCTTGAGCTTGATCAGGAGCGGCTGACCCTTGCGGTCCAGCGTCTTGCCGGCGGGCAGCTTGATCCAGCCTTCGCTGATGCAGTATTCCTCGACGCCCTTCTGCTCCTTGCCGTTCAGGCGCACGCCGATGTCGTGTTCGAAGGCGGCGGCCAGGTGGTGGGGGCTGGCGGGGTCGGTGCAGAGGCGGTCGGGGAGGGCGGGGCGGTCGTTGGGAGCGGTCGGTTCGGTCATGGGCGCATTGTCCGGGATCGTCGGGGTGCACCCTGCCATAGGGGCCATCAGCGCGCCGAGCGCACCACCCGTAGCACCTCGTCGCCGTAGGCCTGCAGCTTCTTCGTTCCGATGCCGCTCACGCTACCCAGGTCGTCCAGGGTCCGTGGGTCCAGCGCCGCGATCGCGGCCAGCGTGGCGTCGTGGAAGATCACGTAGGCCGGCAGGTTGTGCTCGCGCGCGACTTCGGCGCGCCAAGCCTTGAGGGCGGCGTAACGCGCCTGGCCCGCGTCGGTCAGGCCCGCGGCCGCGGCCGCCGCGGCGGGCTTGGCCGAAAGCGCGCGCCGGCTGCGCGTGGCGGGCGCGGCCACGGCCTCGCGCAGCATGACGGTCTGCTCGCCGCGCAGCACCGCGCGCGAGCCCTCGGTCAGGCGCAGGGTGTTGAAGGCTTGCCCATCGACCGCTACCGCGCCCACGGCGATGAGCTGGCGCAGCACACCGCGCAGCTGCGCCTCGCTGAAGGACGCGCCGAGCCCGAAGGTGGAGAGGTGCTCGTGGCCGAACTGCTTGACCTTCTCGGTGGCCTTGCCCCGAAGGATGTCCATGATGTGGCCAGTGCCGAAGCTGATGCCACTGGCCTGCTGCACGCGGTAGATGGTGGACAGCAGCTTGCGCGCGGCGTCGGTGCCGTCCCAGACCTGCGGGGGCGAGAGGCAGTTGTCACAATTTCCGCATGTGGCCCCCACGCTCGGCACTTCGTGTCCTCTCTGCCCCCCGAGGGGGCCGCGCCCGCCTTGGGGCGGCCCGGCGGCGGGCGGGCTTTCTCCGTAGGTTTCTCCGAAGTACGCCAGCAGCCGCACGCGCCGGCAGTCCGTCCCCTCGGCCAGCCCCAGCAGCGCGTCGAGCTTGCCGCGCATCACCTGTTTGAAGTCCTCGCCGGCGGGGCTCTCGTCGATCATGCGGCGCTGGTTCACCACGTCCTGCAGGCCATACGCCATCCAAGCGGCCGCGGGCAGGCCGTCACGCCCCGCGCGGCCCGTCTCCTGGTAGTAGCCCTCGATGTTCTTGGGCATGTCCAGGTGGGCGACGAAGCGCACGTCGGGCTTGTCGATGCCCATGCCGAAGGCGATGGTGGCCACCATGACCAGGCCCTCTTCGCGCAGGAAGCGGTCCTGGTGGTACTGACGCACGCCGGCGTCCAGGCCTGCGTGATAGGGCAGGGCCGGCACGCCCGCGTCGGACAGGACCTGCGCGACCTCTTCGACCCGCTTGCGCGACTGGCAGTAGACGATGCCCGCCTCGCCCGCGTGGTCGGACTCGATGAACCGCAACAGCTGGCGCGTGGCGTCCTGCTTTTCGACGATGGTGTAGGAGATGTTGGGCCGGTCGAAGCTGCTGACGAACTGGCCGGCGTCTTCGAGCTGCAGGCGCTCCACGATGTCCTGGCGCGTGAGCGCGTCCGCGGTGGCCGTCAGCGCCACGCGCGGCACGCCGGCATAGCGCTCGTGCAGCACGGTGAGCGCGCGGTACTCGGGGCGGAAGTCATGGCCCCACTGGCTCACGCAGTGCGCCTCGTCGATGGCGAAGAGGGCCAGCAGCCCGCGCGCGTGCAGGGAGTCGAGCTGAGCCAGGAAGCGAGGCGTGGTCACGCGCTCGGGCGCGGCATAGAGCAGGGTGATCTCGCCGCGCAGCAAGCGCTTTTCCACCGCGTTGGCCTCCTCGCCCGTGAGCGTGGAGTTGAGGAAAGCCGCCTCCACCCCCGCCTCGTGCAGGGCGCCGACCTGGTCGTGCATCAGCGCGATCAGCGGCGAGACGACGACGGTGATGCCGTGCCCGCGCCGCTGGCGCACGATGGCGGGCACCTGGTAGCACAGCGACTTGCCGCCCCCGGTGGGCATGAGCACCAGCGCTTCGCCCCCGGCGACCACGTGGTCGATGATGGCGGCCTGCGGCCCGCGGAACTGCTCGTAGCCGAAGACTTCGCGTAAGACAGACAAAGGCGTGGACACAGGCGCCGACAAGGCCGCTGACGCGGCGGTGGACGGCGAGGCGGGAGAGGAGGGGGCGTCGGTGGCGAGCAAGATGCCCGTGATTGTCGTCGCAGAAGGCAGCCGCGGCCGCGCCTTTCTACAATCGGCGGATCATGAAGCCCGCTCCCTCCTACACCCGCGGCCAGGCCCTGCCCGGCATCCTCGCGCAGCGCATCGCCCTGATCGATGGCGCCATGGGCACCATGATCCAGCGCTTTCGCCTGACCGAAGCCCAGGTGCGCGGCGAGCGCTTCAAGGACCACACCAAGGACGTCAAGAACAACGGCGAGCTCCTGAGCCTGACCCGCCCCGACGTGATCCGCGACATCCACGAGGGCTTCCTCGCGGCGGGCGCGGACATCATCGAGACCAACACCTTCGGCGCCACCACCATCGCCCAGGACGACTACGCGCTGGGTCACCTGGCGCGCGAATTGAACCTGGCCTCGGCCCGCGTGGCGCGCGAGGCCGCGGACAAGTTCTCCACTGCGGACAAGCCCCGCTTCGTGGCCGGCGCGCTCGGCCCCACGCCGCGCACCGCCAGCATCAGCCCCGACGTGAACGACCCCGGCGCGCGCAACGTCGACTTCGAGCAGTTGCGCGCGGCGTATTACGAGCAGGTGCAGGCCCTGGTGGAAGGCGGGGTCGACCTGCTGCTGCTGGAGACCATCTTCGACACGCTCAACGCGAAGGCGGCGCTGTTCGCGATCGATGAATACTTTGAAAAATCAGGCGAACGCCTGCCCCTGATCATCAGCGGCACGGTCACCGACGCCTCGGGCCGCATCCTCAGCGGCCAGACCGTCACCGCCTTCTGGCACAGCGTGCGCCACGCACAGCCCCTGGCCGTGGGCCTGAACTGCGCGCTGGGCGCCGCGCTGATGCGCCCCTACCTGCAGGAGCTCGCCAAGGTGGCCGGCGACACCTACATCAGCTGCTACCCCAACGCCGGCTTGCCCAATCCCATGAGCGAGACGGGCTTTGACGAGACGCCCGAGGTGACGGCCCGCCTGCTGCGCGAATTCGGGGCCGAGGGCCTGATCAACATCGTGGGCGGCTGCTGCGGCACCACGCCGGAGCACATCGCGGCCATCGGTGAGGCGGTCGCGCCGCTGGCGGTGCGCAGCGTGCGGCGCGATTTCTTCTACCGCGAAGCGGCCTGAATCAGCCCGCGAGGGAACCTTCCGCGGGCTACCGTTGCGAACAGGATCCCCCCCTCCCTTTTGGAGGCTCCCATGTTCGGACGGATTTCCAGCGGCGCCCTGCGCGCCGCAGGGCAGATGACCCTGAAGGCGGACGCCAAGGGCGCGGCGGCGCACGGGACAGTGCGGTCCATCACGGGCCTGACCCTGGCCGACAGCGTGCCCGAGCGGATCCTGCGGGTGCCGATCTTCGAGGCGGGCCGTAGCGGACTGGCCCGCCTGGGGGTGGCCCGTCACGAGTTGCTGGCGAACAAGTCTTCATTCCGACAAGGCGTGGCCCGTCTCAATCGCGAGTTCAGCGGGGACCCGGGACGCGTCGCGCGGTGCCTGCTGACGCGCGAGGAGGTCCTGGGCGCGACCTTGGGCGTGCTGCAGGCGGCGCATCACCTGGGGGAAAACGTCGAGTCGCCGCGTGTGCTGTCACTCGTCTTTCACTTGCTGTCGTCCCTGCCCCTGGACGCCCGCGAGCGCGCCGCGCTGGAGCAGCACGCACAGCGGATCGCAGACGAGATCGCGGTGGACTGGATCACCGACCTGCCCTCCCTGCGCTGGTGGGACCGCAGTCCCGACGACCGTGAGCGCCTGCTGGCGGGCCTGGCCGACCGCGTGCCGGCCTGGACCCGCGATGCGGGAGCGGCTACCGATACCGGCCGGTCCATGAAGCTGCGATTCGCTCCCCTGCATCCCTGCGCCGCGGCGATGTCGCCTGAGGAAGGGGGCACCCTGTTTCTGAGCGAGGCCCTGCGTTCGGGGCACCCTTCCCGGGAGCCGGCGCTGGCGCGGCGCCAGGAACAGGGCTTGTGGCTCCTGCCCGCCAACATCGGCCATGAAAAAGTGCACCCGCCGCAGTACGACAAAGCGCAGCGGCTCCAGGCGGGCGAGCCGCAGGATGCCCGCGAATTTTCGACCGCTGTCGGTGATGCTATGTCGCTGGGCTTGCAGGAAAGCCTGCGCGAACTGGACCCGCGGGGGCAAGCCTTCAGCGACCTGCTGCCTGCCCTGCCCCACGAGCGGCTTGCCTGGAGCCTGGCCGCCCTGACGAACCGCGCCCTCGTGCGCGCCCTCGAGCGTCATCCGGCCGTACCCCGCGCCGTGGCCGACGGACTCACCGACTTCCTGACCGACACCTACAGCCGCTACGCCCACCTCATGGGCGATCGTTTCGTGGCCGGCCCCTTGGCCCCGGACGGTGTTCTGCGCGCTGAAGACGCCCCGGTGCTCAGTTCGCCAGGCCTGTCCGCCGCCGACATCAGCCGGCGTGCCCAGGCCTTCATCGAGAACCCGCTGCCGGATTGACACCGGTCCTCGGTCTCGACCAGCTAAAATCCGGGTCAGCTCAAGGAGCGCTGCAGCGACCGGCCCGTCCGTCCGCCAGGCTTGAGAAGACTCGAACCGCGCTCACCTGCCCCGTTTTGCCGGATTGGCCGGCCAACCCCCCCGCAAGGTGAGCCATGCAGCCCAGCGCCCCGACCCCGAACGACGCCCCGCCCGCCACGAAAGCGGTCACCGTACCGCCCATGCGCCTGGCCGGCCTGGAGCCCGTCACCCTGGGCGCTGACGCCCTCTTTGTCAACATCGGCGAGCGCACCAACGTCACCGGCTCCAAGGCCTTTGCCCGCCTGATCCTGGCCGGCGAGTTCGAGCAGGCCCTGGCCGTGGCGCGCCAGCAGGTCGAGAACGGCGCGCAGGTGATCGACATCAACATGGACGAGGCCATGCTCGATAGCCAGGCGGCCATGGTGCGCTTCCTGAACCTGATCGCTTCCGAGCCCGACATCGCCCGTGTGCCGATCATGGTGGACAGCTCCAAGTGGGAGGTGATCGAGGCCGGCCTGCGCTGCATCCAGGGCAAGGGCATCGTCAACTCCATCAGCCTGAAGGAGGGCGAGGCCGAGTTCTGCCGGCAGGCGCGCCTGGTGCGGCGCTACGGCGCCGCGGCAGTGGTGATGGCCTTCGACGAGAAGGGCCAGGCCGATACCTACCAGCGCAAGATCGAGATCTGCGAGCGCGCCTACCGCATCCTGGTGGACCGCGTGGGCTTCGCGCCCGAGGACATCATCTTCGACCCGAACATCTTCGCGATCGCCACCGGCATCGAGGAGCACGACAACTATGCGGTGGACTTCATCGAGGCCACGCGCTGGATCAAGCAGCACCTGCCCGGCGCGCGCGTGTCGGGCGGCGTGTCCAACGTGAGCTTCTCCTTTCGCGGCAACGACCCGGTGCGCGAGGCGATCCACACCGTGTTCCTGTACCACGCGATCCAGGCGGGCATGGACATGGGCATCGTCAACGCCGGCATGATCGGCGTGTACGACGAGCTTGAGCCCACCCTGCGCGAACGCGTGGAGGACGTGGTGCTCAATCGCCGGCCTGACGCGGGCGAGCGCCTGGTCGAGATCGCCGAGCAGGCCAAGGGCGCCGCCAAGGACGACAGCAAGCGAAACGAGTGGCGCGGGGGCACGGTCGAACAACGCCTGTCGCATGCGCTGGTACACGGCATCACCGACTTCATCACCGAGGACACCGAGGAAGCCTACCGCGCCATCCTCGCCAAGGGCGGCCGTCCGCTGCACGTGATCGAAGGCCCACTGATGGACGGCATGAACATCGTGGGCGACCTCTTTGGCCAGGGCAAGATGTTCCTGCCCCAGGTGGTGAAGTCTGCGCGCGTGATGAAGCAGGCGGTGGCCCACCTCATTCCCTACATCGAGGAAGAAAAGAAGCAGCAGGAGGCCGCTGGCCAGGACGTGCGCGCCAAGGGCAAGATCGTGATCGCCACCGTCAAGGGCGACGTGCACGACATCGGCAAGAACATCGTCACCGTGGTGCTTCAGTGCAACAACTTCGAGGTGGTGAACATGGGCGTGATGGTCCCCTGCCACGAGATCCTGGCGCGGGCCAAGGTCGAGGGCGCGGACATCGTGGGCCTGTCGGGGCTGATCACGCCGTCGCTGGAGGAGATGCAGTACGTCGCTGCCGAGATGCAGAAGGACGACCACTTCCGCGTACGCAAGATCCCGCTGCTGATAGGCGGCGCCACCACCAGCCGCGTGCACACCGCGGTGAAGATCGCGCCGCACTACGAAGGGCCGGTGGTCTATGTGCCGGATGCCTCGCGCAGCGTGAGCGTGGCGCAGAGCCTGCTGTCCGAGCAGGCGGGCAAGTACATCGCCGAGCTCAATGCCGACTACGCGCAGGTGCGCGCGCTGCACGCGGGAAAGAAGCAGGCGCCACTGTGGCCGCTGGCCCAGGCGCGCGCCAACAAGGCGCCCATAGACTGGCGCGCCGACACGCCGCCGGTTCCGAAGTTCATCGGCCGGCGGGTGTTCCGCAACTTCGACCTGGCCGAACTGGCGAAGTACATCGACTGGGGTCCCTTCTTCCAGACCTGGGACCTGGCGGGGCCCTTCCCCGCCATCCTGAAGGACGAGGTCGTGGGCACCGAGGCCGTACGCGTGTATGCCGACGGCCAGCGCATGCTCAAACGCCTGATCGAGGGCCGCTGGCTCACGGCCAATGCGGTCATGGGCCTGTGGCCCGCCAACAGCGTGAACGACGACGACATCGAGCTCTATGCCGACGAATCGCGCACGCAGGTGGCGCTGACCTGGCACGGCCTGCGCCAGCAGGCGCAGAAGCAGGCGGTGGACGGCGTGATGCGCCCGAGCCGCTGCCTGGCCGATTTCGTCGCGCCCAAGGGGGTCGCCAAGGACTACGTGGGCGTCTTCGCCGTCACCGCCGGCATCGGCGTGGACAAGAAGGAAAAGTATTTCCTGGACGACCACGACGACTACTCAGCCATCATGCTCAAGGCCTTGGCCGACCGCCTGGCCGAGGCCTTCGCCGAATGCCTGCACGAGCGGGTGCGCACCGACCTGTGGGGCTATGCGCCCGATGAAAGGCTTTCGGGCGAGGACCTGATCGCCGAGAAGTACCGCGGCATCCGACCGGCGCCTGGCTATCCGGCCTGCCCGGACCACAGCGTCAAGCGCGGAATGTTCGAGCTGCTGCAGGCGCAGGAGATCGGCATGGGCCTGACCGAGAGCCTGGCGATGACGCCGGCGGCCAGTGTGAGCGGCTTCTACCTGGCGCATCCGCAGGCCGTGTACTTCAACGTCGGCAAGATCGGCGAGGACCAGCTCGAGGATCAGGTCCGCCGCCGTGGCGCCGCGCGCGCCGACCTCGAGCGGCTGCTGGCCCCCAACCTCTGAGCGCCGCGCGCCACCCCGACGTGACCGCCCCGTTCCGCGTCCTGCTCACGAACCCCATACACCCTGAGCTGCAGGCGCAGCTGGCACAGACCTGCGCGGTGGTGCTCGCCCCCGACACCCAGCCCGAAACGCTGATACGCCTCGCGGCCGATGCCCACGCCATCGTGGTGCGCGCGCACCTGCCGCCTGCGCTCTTCGACCATGCGCCGCACCTGCGCGCCGTGGTGCGCCACGGCGTGGGCCTGGACATGATCCCGGTCGAGGTGGCTACCGCGCGCGGCATCCCAGTGGCCAACCTGCCGGGGTCCAACACCAGCGCGGTCGTGGAGTACGCGCTGGCCGCCATGCTGCACCTGCGCCGTGGGTTGGCGAACATGGACGTCACCTTGCGCCGGGATGGCTGGGCCGTCGCGCGCGCGCTGGCCGACCCGGGCACGGACCTCGCGGGCAGCACGTGCGGCATCGTGGGCGTGGGCGCGATCGGCTCGCGCATGGCGCAGGTCGCCTCCGCCCTGGGCATGCGAGTGCTGGGGCTCACGCGCAGGCCCGCTTCGCTGCCTGTGGGTGTCGAGGCTGCGGACAAGGCCGCCCTGTTTGCGCAGTCGGACGTGGTGGTCCTGTGCTGCCCGCTCAATGACTCGACGCGCAGGCTGGTCGACGCCGCCACGCTGGCGGCCATGAAGCGCAGCGCCCTGTTGATCAACGTCTCGCGCGGGCCGGTGGTCGACACTGCGGCCCTGGTGGCGGCCCTGCGCGCCGGGCGCCTGGGCGGCGCCGCGCTGGACGTGCACGAGCAGCAGCCGCTCAAGGGGATCGAGCCGGTGTTCGACGTGCCCAACCTGCTGCTCACGCCACACGTCGCCGGCGTGACTGACAGCAGCATGCGCGCCATGAGCGTGGCCGCCATCGACACCCTGATGGCGCTGCTGCGCGGCGAGTGTCCGGCCAACGTGGTCAACCCGCAGGTCTTTCGCTGACCCGCCGCGTTCTTCGGGGTGATGGCCCGGTGATGACCTCGGGGCCCGGGGGTGGCGGCATGGGTAGACTGCGGGTGAAGAACCACAAGGCGCGCAGCGCCCCGGAGACTCACGCATGAAGATCACGTCGATCACAGCCATCCCCCTGTCGTTTCGCCTGCCCGAGGGCAAGACCGTCACCATGGGCGTGGGCAGCACCACCAAGCGCGACGCCATCATCGTCCGCGTGCAGACCGACGAAGGCATCACCGGCTATGGCGAGGCCCACCCCGGGCGCAGCCCCGGCGCGGTCACCAGCCTGATCCACAGCACCATCGCCCCCATGCTGGTCGGCATGCAGGCCACCGATGTGGTGGGCGCCTGGCAGCGGGTGCACCGCATGCAGCTGTCCAGTCACGGCCTGGGCGCAGGCGCCTCGCTGGCGCTCTCGGGCATCGACATGGCGCTGTGGGACATCCGCGGCAAGGCGGCCAACATGCCGCTGTACGAGCTGCTCGGGGCCACGCGCCGGCGCGTGCCCGCCTACGCCGGCGGCATTGCCCTGGGCTACCAGCCCAAGGAGTCGCTGGCCGAGGAGGCCCGGGAATACGTCGCCCGGGGCTACAAGGCCGTGAAGCTGCGCCTGGGCGACGGCGTCCAGAACGACATCGACCGCCTGCTGCACGTGCGCAAGGTGCTCGGCGACGGCGTAGACATCCTGACCGACGCCAACACCGTATTCACCATGGCCGACGCGCGCCGCGTGCTGCCGGTGCTGGCGGACATCTGTGCGGGCTGGCTGGAGGAGCCCTTTGCCTGCAACGACTTCGCCTCCTACCGCGAGGCCGCCAAGATCACGCCGCTGGTGCCGCTGGCGGCCGGCGAGAACCACTACACGCGCTTCGAGTTCGCGCAGCTGCTTGAGGCGGGCGCAGTGCAGGTGTGGCAGCCCGACCTGTCCAAGTGCGGCGGCATCACCGAGGGCGTGCGCATTGCGGCCATCGCCTCGGCCTGGCGCATCCCGGTCAACCCACACAGCTCGGCCACCGGCCTGAACCACGCGGCCACGCTGCACTTCATGGCGGCTACCGAGAACTCGGGCTACTTCGAGGCCTGTGTCTCGAAGTTCAATCCTTTTCGGGACATGTTCGGCACCCAGTTCGAGATCGGCGCCGACGGCTGCGTCGTGCCGCCGACCGGGCCGGGCCTGGGCGTGCAGGTGGATGAAGCCCTCTTTGCCCGGTATCCTTCGATCGACGGCCCCGGCTACGTGGTCAAGTTCTGAACCGATAAAACAGGAGACAACACCATGCGCAACACCTTGCGCCGCCTGCTGGCGGCCTTCTGCCTGGGCCTTGTGGCCGCGGGCGCGTCTGCCCAGAACTTCCCCGAGCGCCAGGTCAAGTTCGTCGTGCCCTACCCGCCGGGTGGCTTCAACGACACGCTGGCGCGCGTGTCGGCCGAGAAGTTGAACAAGATGTGGAACCAGCCGGTGGTGGTCGAGAACCGCCCCGGCGGCAACACCACGGTCGGCAACGTGGCGGTGGCCAAGGCCCCGGCCGACGGCTACACCATCCTGATCACGCCCTTGCCCTTCTCGGCGCTGCCGGGCCTGTATGGCGCCAACCTGCCCTACGACGCGCTCAAGGACTTCACACCCCTGGTCTGGGCGGGCAGCACGCAAAACGCGCTGGTGGTGCGTAACGATCTGCCGGTGAACAACGTGCGCGAACTCCTGGACTACGCGCGCAAGAATCCGGGCAAGCTCAATTACGGCTCCACCGGTTCGGGTTCGTCCAACCACCTCACGATGGAACTGCTGATGAAGATGACGGGCGTGAAGATGGCGCACATCCCTTACAAGGGCAGCGCCCCGGCAGTGACCGCCATGATCGGCGGCGAGATCGACGTCCTGTTCGACAACGTGCCCAACGTGCTGCCTCACATCAAGGGTGGTCGCATGAAGGCGATCGGCGTGAGCGGCGCCCAACGTTCCGTCCTGTTGCCCGACACGCCCACCGTGGCCGAGGCCGGCGTGCCCGGCTTCGAGGTGAACGTGTGGTTCGGCATGCAGGTGCCCGCGGGCACGCCCAAGGCCATCGTCGACAAGCTCAATCGCGACATCGTGACCCTCCTGAAGGAACCCGACGTGGTCCAGCGTTTCCGAAACCAGGGCGTGGAAGTCGCCGCCAGCACGCCCGAGCAGTTCGGCGCGCTGGTGCGCAGCGAGATCACCAAGTGGACGCAGTTGATCCGGGAAGCCAACATCCGCATCGAATGAAGATCACCGATGTCACGCTGACGCTGTTCGCCTGGGACGACATCCCGGCGACCAGCTACGGCGCCCACACAGGCAAGTTCTCCGGCAAGAGCCAGCTGGGCCTGCTAGCGATCACCACCGACCAGGGCCTGACTGGCCACGCCTTCCTGGGTTCGGCCTTCTTCCCGGCCGACGCCGATGGCGCCTCCTTGATCCGCGTGTTCAAGCCGCTGCTGGTGGGGCAGGACCCGCTGGACCGCGAGCGCCTGAACAAGGCGATGTGGAAGCGGGTGCGAACGGCCACTGTGCGCGCCATCGGCGCGGTGGACATCGCGCTGTGGGACATCGCAGGGAAGGCGGCAGGCCTGCCGATCCACCAGCTGCTCGGCACCTGCCGCCATCAGGTACCGGCCTACATCAGTTCGGCGGTGCTGCCCAGCGCGCAGGCCTATGCCGACGAGGCCCTGCATTACCGCGCGCAGAACTACGCAGCCTACAAAATCCATCCGCCGCAGGAGTGGCGTGGGGACATCAAGGTCTGCGAAGCGGTACGTCAGGCCGTGGGCGACGACTACCTGCTGATGCTCGACGCCGCCTGGAGCTATGACTACCCCGCGGCCCTGCGCGTGGGCCAGGCGATCCAGGACCTGGGCTACTACTGGTACGAGGACCCGCTGTCCGACGCTGACCTCTACAACTACTTGGAGCTGCGCAAGAAGCTGCACATCCCCATCATGGCCACCGAGTACCCCGCGGGTGGCCTCGATTCGTTCACGCCCTGGATCCGCGAGCGCGCCACCGACTACCTTCGCGGCGACGTGGCGGTCAAGGGCGGCATCAGCACCATGATGAAGGTGGCCCACCTGGCCGAGGCCTTCCACCTGAATTTCGAGGTACACCACGGCGGCAACTCGCTCAATAACGTGGCCAACCTGCACGTGATCATGGCGATCGCGAACACCGAGTTCTTCGAGATCCTGCTGCCCGCGGCCTCTCAGAAGTACGGCCTGGTACAGGACATCGAGGTCGACGCGCGGGGCCTGGTGCACGCGCCCACCGGGCCGGGCCTGGGCGCGCAGATCGACTTCGATCTGATCGCGCGCAAGCAGGTGGCCGTCCTCGCCTGAGGGCCCGGGGACTGCCCGCGGCGGCGTGGCATGTTCAGGCCTGGGAGCGCGCTGCGCGCTGCGCTCCCCACATCGCCAGGGTCGCTGCCACGCTCGCGATGACCAGCCCCCACAGGCCGGCGGTATAGCCCGACTCGGGCGTCCACGACAGTCCCATGAGCCAGGGCGCGCAGGCGCGCGCCAGCGCAATCGGCACACCCATCGCCCCATTGAGCGAGCCCACGTGCGCGCGGCTCACATACTGCGCCACGGCCGTGCCCTTGACGATGGTGATCATCCCGTTGCCCAGTCCGAACAGCAGCACGAAGACCAGAGCCAGACCGATGCTCTGGCCCGCGGCGAGCAGCACCAGCAGCCCCAGCGGAACCAGCAGCGGGATCACGAGGTTGGCGGCATGCGGGTCGGACTGTCGTTCCAGCACGAACAGCAGCAAGCGCCCCACCACCTGGATCACGCCGATGCTGGCGGGCACCAGCACCACCCATGTCGAGGGAAGGCCGGCTTCGCGCAGCAGGCTCACCATATGCGCGGGCAGTGCGGCGGACACGCCCATCATCGTGACCACGAAGAAGGCCACCAGCAGGTAGGGCGTGCTTCGCATCAGGCGCTGGCGCTCGGCCGCTTCGTCGGTGCGCGATGCGGTGACTTCGTGGGAGGGCGCTGGCGACGCCGGCGGCGCGTCGCGCAGCAGGCGCAGGTGAATCGGCACGCACACCACTATCGGCAGCACCGCGAGCACGCCCAGTGCCGCGCGCCAGCCCATGGCCTCGATCAGCCAGGCCGTGAGCGGGATGAACACCGTGCTGGCCAGGCCGCCCAGGAAGGTGAGGGTGATGATGGCGCGCCGGAAGTCCAGCGGGTAGCGCCGCGTGACCGCCGCGAACACCGGGTTGTAGGCGCTGGCCGCCAGCCCCGCGCCCAGGAGCATCCAGACGGCGTAGAACGAAAAAAGGCCGCTGACCTGCGTGTGCAGCACCAGGCCGATGGCAATCAGCAGCGAGCCGCCGGTGATGACGGCGCGCTCATGGCCCCGGTCTATCCAGCGCCCCACGGGGTAGGCCAGCAGGCCGTCGACCCCCAGCATGAGGCTGAAGGCGAGCGAGCTTTGCGCTCGGGTCAGGCCCAGCTCGCGCTCGACGGGCTCCATCAGCAGGGCAAAGGTGTAGAACACGCTGCCCCAGGTGACCAGCTGCGCCAGCGAAAGCCAGCCCACGATGCGCCGGTCATAGCGGTGCGCGGGCAGCGGCAAGCTCATCCGCGAGATTGTCCCATGCGAGGCGGGCTGGCATTGCTGCATCCCGGGCATGGACCGCGAGATCATGCAGCCCCTGTGAACGCACCAGGGGCCCCAGCGGCTGCGCGTGGATCCGACCGGAGCGGCGCTGCAGGGCGGCGGCCGCGAGGTGCGTTGCGGTACCCGCCGTCGCCGCGGCCCAGGTGACTGCCGCCGTCGTGTCCACCCCCGCGTGCTCGCTGGCGGAATCGGCCGGCCCCCTGGCAGCGCGCAGCTGCCACACCAGCAGGCCGATCGAGTTGGCCGTGACCAGCGAAAGGTGGGCCGCGGACGCGATCGCCCGGTGCATCGGCCTGTCGCGCCCCACCAAGACGATCGATGCCACGGACAGCGTGGCGCCCAGGGCATAGAGGGTACCGAGCACCGCCGGTGCGTCGTCGAGGTGAGACGCCAGGTGGGCCAATTGCGCCGCCGTCGCCATGCCGGCCACCGCGCCGATCCCGTCCGCCACGCGTGTCGCCTGCAGGCGCCTGCAGGCCCGGGCGAGCAGGCTGGTAGGGATCTGTGCGGGATCGTGCGCGGGATCACCCAGCAGGTTCCGTTGGGCGCGCCGCGGTTGCGTGCCCTCCACGTTGACGAGTGCGTCCGGCTCGTTGGCTAGCAGCGTGACCCCGTCCGGGCCCCGTGCCTCAAGGGTCACTGGCGGGGCATCGAGACCTGCCGCTGGGGCGTCATCCCGATCGCCTGGGGGCCTCATGCCCGGGACCCTCGGGGACATCGCGCCTGCGTTCATGGAGCCACCCCCCCCGACAGGTTCGGGCGTCGTGTCGGCAACGCGTCGAGCGGGTCATGAGGAAAGCGTGTGGCCATGGCGGTATCCCTGGAGAGGTGGGGGTTGCTGCGCGGGGGACGCGCAGCGTGGAATCGCTCCGCTGGGTGCCTGCCCTCGCCCCGCGGTTCCTGTCCTGGTGCCCGATTCGCGGGCTTATTGAACACTTCGTGCCGGGACCTGTTCGGGCGCGCGCAGGCGCCGGCTCAGGTCGGCCCGCTGGCCAGGCCCCGCCGGTACTGGATAGCCTCCGCCAGGTGCGCCACGTCCACGCACGGCGCACCGGCCAGGTCCGCGATGGTGCGGGCCACCTTGAGGGCGCGGTGCGTGGCGCGCGCGCTCCAGCCCAGTCGCTGCGCGGCACCCTGCAGGAAACGCGAGGCCTCGGCGTCCAGCGCCGCATGGCGGTCCACCTCGCGCCCGGCCAGCTGCTGATTGGCATGGCCCTGGCGTTCCATCGCGCGCTGGCGCGCCTGCCCGCAGCGCGCGCGCACGAGGGCCGAGGGCTCGCCCGCTCCCGCGTCCAGCAATTCACCCGGCGGCAGGGCCGGCACCTCCACCTGCAGGTCGATGCGATCAAGCAGCGGGCCGCTGATGCGCGCCTGGTAGCGACTGACCTGGTCCGGTGTACAGCGGCAGGCCTTGCGGGCGGACCCGAGCCAGCCGCAGGGGCAGGGGTTCATCGCCGCCACCAGCTGGAAGCGCGCGGGGAACTGCGCCTGACGCGCCGCGCGCGCGATGCAGATCTGCCCGGTCTCCAGCGGCTCACGCAGGGCCTCGAGAGCCGCGCGCGGAAACTCGGGCAACTCGTCGAGGAACAGCACCCCGCCATGCGCCAGCGAGATTTCGCCAGGCCGCGGCGGCGAGCCCCCGCCCACCAGGGCCACCGCGCTGGCCGTGTGGTGGGGGCTGCGGGTGGGCCGCTGCCCCCAGTGCGCCAGACGCAGGGGGCCAGCCAGGCTGGAGACCGCGGCGCTTTCCAGCGCCTCCTGCATCGTCATCGGCGGGAGCAGGCCCGCGAAGCGCTGGGCCAGCATGGACTTGCCCGAGCCGGGCGGCCCGATCAGGAGCAGCCCGTGCCCGCCGGCGGCGGCGATCTCCAGGGCGCGGCGCGCGGCGGCCTGGCCCTTCACGTCGGCCAGGTCGGGGCCCTCGGCCTGCAGGGCGGGGGGCCGCGGGGCCATCCGCGCCCAGCCTTCACCGGTGTCCGGCCCGCTGTCTGCGGGCGCACCGGCCGGCGCGAAGCGCCGCACCACGTCCAGCAGGTGCTGCACGCGCCAGACCTGCGCGCCGGGCACGAGCGCCGCTTCTTCCGCATTGCCTGGCGGCAGGACCAGGGCGACGGCATCGCCCGCCGCCGCCACCGCCAGGCTCATGGCCAGGGCCCCGCGCACCGGCCGCAACTCGCCCGAAAGCGAGAGCTCGCCCGCGAAGGCATGGCCCGCCAGTTGCGACGCGTCGATCTGCCCGCTGGCCGCCAGGATGCCGACCGCAATCGGCAGGTCGAAGCGCCCCGAGTCCTTGGGCAGGTCGGCCGGCGCCAGGTTGACCGTGATCCGCTGGTTGTGAGGGAAGGTCAGACCGCAGTTCTGCAGCGCGGAGCGCACCCGCTCGCGCGCCTCCTTCACCTCCACATCAGCCAGCCCCACCAGCGTGAAGCTGGGCAGGCCATTGGCCAGATGCACCTCCACCCGCACCGCCTCGGCGGACAGGCCCAGCAACGCGCGACTCTCCACCACGCACAGGCTCATATTTTCTTCCTCCCCAAGCGCGCGCATCGTAGTGGGTGGTGCACACGCGCTTCCTCGTGTGCACCGAATTGGGGCGCCGTCGCGAGCAGGCTTCACCAAGAACGGGCATGGACGGGGCGCTGACCGGCCCGTTCCCCATGGGGGGACCAGCGCAGGCCGGTATGGCACGGGAACTGCTAGGCAGTCCTGCAAGTTGATACATATCCAAGGACTTACGGAGAACACCTATGAAATTGAAAGCCACCCTGCTGCTGTCCACCCTGGCCGTGTCGGCCAGTGCCTTTGCTCAGTCCAAGCCGCCCGAGCCCGACTACACCCTTTCCTTCAACGCGGGCGCGGTCTCCGACTACCGGTATCGCGGCATTTCGCAGTCGCGCCTGAAGCCAGCATTGCAAGGGGGCGTGGACTACGCCCACAAGAGCGGCTTCTACCTGGGCGCCTGGGGCTCCTCGATCAAGTGGATCAAGGACCTGGGCGCGAGCAAGGGAAGCGTGGAGCTGGACCTCTACGGCGGCTACAAGGGCGAACTCACCAAGGGCTTGGGCTATGACCTGGGCGTGCTGCGCTATGAGTACGTGAACAACAACCTCAACCCGGACGCCAACACGACCGAGGTCTACGGTGCGCTCACCTACGGCGTGGTCACCGCCAAGTACTCGCACAGCCTGACCAACCTGTTCGGCAACGCCAACAGCAAGGGCAGCCAGTACCTGGATCTGTCGGCCAACTTCGACCTGGGCGGCGGCTTTACCCTGACCCCGCACGTGGGCCGTCAACTGGTGAACAACAACCCCACCTACCACTACACCGACTACTCGGTGACCTTGGCCAAGGACCTGGGCAACGGCCTGAGCGCCTCGCTCATGGTGGTCGACACCAACGCGCAAGTGACGCCCTACACCTGGGGCGGCAAATACGTCGGCAAGTCCGGCGCCGTGGTCGGTCTGAAGTACAGCTTCTGAGCCCCCGCCTGAAGGAGACATCCATGAAACTCGTCACCGCCATCATCAAGCCGTTCAAGCTCGACGAGGTGCGTGAGGCCCTCTCCGCCATCGGCGTGCAGGGCATCACCGTCACCGAGGTCAAGGGCTTTGGACGCCAGAAGGGCCACACCGAGCTGTATCGCGGCGCGGAGTACGTGGTCGACTTCCTGCCCAAGGTCAAGATCGAAGCCGCCGTGTCTGAAGACCTGGTGGACCGCGTCATCGAAGCCGTCGAGGGCGCCGCCCGCACCGGCAAGATCGGTGACGGCAAGATCTTCGTCTACGACCTCGAGCAGGTCATTCGCATCCGCACCGGCGAGACCGGCAAGGAAGCCCTCTAAAAGCAATCCAGGAGAAAAACACATCATGAGAAAGCTTCTTGCCTGCCTGGCCCTTGGGCTGGGTCTCCTGACCGGGGGCGGCGCCGTGCTGGCGCAGGCTCCGGCCGCTTCCGCGCCGGCGGCTGCCGCCGCGGCCGCGCCCGCTGCATCGGCTGCTGCCCCTGCTGCTGCTGCCCCTGCAGCGGCTGCTCCTGCCGAGGCCGCCGCTGCGCCGGCCCCGAACAAGGGCGACACCGCCTTCCTGACCATGTCCACGCTGCTGGTCGTGCTCATGACCCTGCCCGGCCTGGCCTTGTTCTACGGCGGCCTGGTCCGCAGCAAGAACATGCTGTCGGTGCTGATGCAGGTCTTTGTGGTCAGTTCCCTGATCTACGTGCTGTGGGTGATCTACGGCTACAGCATGGCCTTTACAGGCGGCAATCCGTTCATCGGATCGTTCGACAAGCTGTTCCTCAAGGGCATCACCGCGGACTCCGTGGCGGCCACCTTCAGCAAGGGCGTCGTGATCCCGGAGCTGTCCTTCGTCGCCTTCCAGGCCACCTTCGCCGCCATCACCTGCGCGCTGATCGTGGGCGCCTTCGCCGAGCGCATGAAGTTCTCCGCGGTGCTGCTGTTCGTCGCGATCTGGTTCACCTTCGCCTACCTGCCGGTCGCACACATGGTCTGGTACTGGGACGGCCCCGACGCCATCACCGACGCCGCCTCGCTGGAGAAGGTGGGCGCCGCAGCCGGCTGGCTGTGGGCCAAGGGCGCGCTGGACTTCGCCGGCGGCACCGTCGTCCACATCAACGCCGGTGTGGCCGGCCTGGTGGGTGCCTACGTCATCGGCAAGCGCCTGGGCTACGGCCGTGAGTCGCTCACGCCGCACAGCCTGACCCTGACCATGGTCGGCGCCTCGCTGCTGTGGGTGGGCTGGTTCGGCTTCAATGCCGGCTCCAACCTGGAAGCCAACGGCGTAGCCGCCCTGGCCTTCGTGAACACGCTGGTTGCCACTGCGGCCGCCACGCTGTCCTGGATCGCCGGCGAGGCGCTGTCCAAGGGCAAGGCCTCCATGCTGGGCGCTGCGTCCGGCGCTGTGGCGGGCCTGGTGGCGATCACCCCGGCTGCCGGCTTCGTCGGCCCGATGGGCGCCATCATCATCGGCCTGATCTCCGGTCTGGTGTGCCTGTGGGGCGTGAATGGCCTCAAGCGCATGCTCGGCGCCGACGACTCGCTGGACGTGTTCGGCGTGCACGGCGTGGGCGGCATCGTGGGCGCGCTGCTCACGGGCGTGTTCGCCTCGCCCTCGCTGGGCGGCACCGGCATCTGCAACTACGTGACCAACAAGTGCGGCGACCCGGCGGACTTCCCCGGCATCGCGGCCCAGGTCTGGATCCAGTTCCATGGCGTGATCACCACGGTGATCTGGTCCGCGGTCGTGGCGTTCATCGCCTACAAGCTGGTCGACCTGGTGATCGGCCTGCGCGTGACCGAGGAAGAAGAGCGCGAAGGCCTGGACATCAGCAGCCACGGCGAGACGGCCTACCACCGTTGATGCATCGCGGAGCGCGCGCTGCGCGCCCCGTGCCCCTGCGAGGCCCGCCCGAAACGGCGGGCCTTTTCATTTCTGATGTCCACGGCCACGAATGACCACGTGGGGTCCGCGGCCGCCTGCGCCTCAAGCCGGCGTATTCACGCCGAGCGGTCCAGCGTAAGTGACAGCGTGTCGCCCTGGCGAGCCAGGGCGATGCCTTCGTCGCGCGCGAGTGCCGCGACTTCCTGTGCGCGCAAGGGACGGTAGGCGGGCGGGTCGGCCAGGGCTGCATCACCCAGCGCCGGTTGCAGGTCCATCACCAGCCGAAGCTGCGGCCCTGCGTCATCCGCGCGCAGGGTGACCTCGGCGGGCGAGCCGGCGCTGTCGGTAAGCCACAGCAGGCAGGCGGGCAGCACATAGCGCAGGCCCGCGTGACGCACCAGGGCCTCGGTGCCCCGCAACTCGTCGCGCAGCGTGAACCCGCGCAGGGACAGGCTGGCGCGCAGCAAGTCCAGCGTGCCGCGCACTGCGGCCTGCAGCGACACGCCCCGCCCGGGCACAGGAGTGAGCCACTCGAGCAGGTCCAGGCAGGCCTGGACCGCCGTGCGCGAATAGCTCGCCAGGCGGGTGGCGGTGTCGTGCACCTGGGCCAGATCGGGCGCAGGGTCACGCAGGCGGCGCTCAAGGACGCTGGCGGCCATGGCGATCGGCTGCAGGTGGGCGACGGATTCGTGGCGCAAGGCCGGCGCGAGGCGGCGCAACAGCGCGTAGCGCGCGCCTTCGGCGCAGGCATGTTCATCAGGCAAGAAGGTCTCGGACATCCGGCGGCATGGTAGCCACGCCTGCGGGACGCGCGGGCACAATATCTTGACGACCATGGCCACCGCTCCCCACTGGCATCCCTGCACCGAAGAGGCCGACGAACTCGGCGAATCGCCGTTCTGGCATCCGCACGAACGTGCGCTGTATTGGGTGGATGTCGCTGGGCGCCGCCTGCGGCGCGCCGGGGCGCAGGGTGCGCAGTCCTGGCCCATGCCCTCGGAGCCCGGATGCATCGCGCCTGCACGCAGCGGCGGCCTGGTGGTCGCACTTCGCGACGGGATTTACCGCGCGCGTACATGGGGCGGGCCGCTCGAGCGTCTCGCGGCGGCCATGCATGACCCAGCCACCACCCGCTTCAACGACGGCCGCGCCGACCCGATGGGGCGCTTCTGGGCCGGCACGCGCCATGAGCGGCGCGACCAGCCGCTGGCGGGGCTGTATTGCTATTCGCGAGGGGAATGGCGGCAGATGGCGGGCGGTGCGCTCACCGGCAACGGGTTGGCGTTCTCGCCCGATGCACGCACGCTGTACTGGGCGGATACCGCGGCCCACCGCGTCGATGCCTGGGATTGGGATGCGCAGGCCAACCGCCTCGGGGCGCGGCACGTGTTCCAGCAGTTCGCTCCCAAGCCTGCGGGATGGAAGCCGGGCGACGCGGGCTACGGCGGCCGCCCTGACGGCGCTGCGATCGACAGCGAAGGCAACTACTGGTGCGCGATGTACGAGGGTGGGCGTCTGCTGCAGTTCGCGCCCGACGGTCGCCTGCTGCAGGACTTCGCGGTGCCAGCGCGCTGTCCGACCATGCCGTGCTTCGGCGGTGAGGACCTGCGCACGCTGTACCTCACCACCGCGCGCGAGGGACGTCCGGGCGAGGAGCTGCGGGCGTTGCCGCTGTCGGGGCGGGTGTTGTGCGCGCGAGTGGACGTGCCGGGGCGGCCCGTCGACTTCGTCGACGACTGAGAGGACGCCACCCCTCGCGCCAGGCGCGTGCCCGAGGCGGGGAAAGCCCTGCCGGGCACCCGCCGCCGCCGCCGCGTACCATCGCGGTCCATGGAGCCCGCCCTGCAAGCCCTTATCGACCGTGTCCGCGCTGCTGCTGCTGCGGGGCATTCCCTGCGTATCTGCGGGGGCGGCACCAAGGATTTCTACGGCGAGCCGGGCGCACCCGCAGAGGTGCTGTCCACGTCGGCCCTTACCGGCATCGTGAGCTATGAGCCCAGTGAGCTGGTGGTGACCGTTCGCGCGGGCACGCCGCTGGCCGAACTGGAGGCCACGCTGTCGGCCCAGGGCCAGTGCCTGCCCTTCGAACCGCCGCATTTCGGACCCGGCGCCACCGTCGGTGGCGTGGTCGCAGCGGGCCTGTCGGGCCCCGCGCGGGCCAGCGTGGGGTCGGTGCGCGATTACGTGCTCGGGGTCACGATGGTCAACGGCCGCGGCGAGGTGCTGGTGTTTGGCGGCCAGGTGATGAAGAACGTGGCGGGCTATGACGTGTCGCGCCTGATGGCAGGTTCGATGGGCACGCTGGGCCTGATCGCGCAGGTGAGCCTGAAGGTACTGCCCGTGGCGCCGGCCGAGGCCACCTTGCGCTTCGGGATGACGCAGGCGCAGGCCCTGCAGCGCCTGAACGCCTGGGGCGGACAGCCCCTGCCCCTGAACGCCAGCGCCTGGGTGGAAGACGCTGGCGTGCCCACGCTGTACCTGCGCCTGCGCGGCGCGGTGGCGGCGGTGGAGGCCGCTTGCCGCAGCCTCGGTGGCGAGCGCCAGCCCGATGCCGCCGCCGACTGGACGCTTTCGCGCGACCTGCGCCTGCCCTGGTTCAATGAGCGCGCGGGCCGCGACCTGTGGCGCCTGTCGGTGCCGCAGACCGCTCCGGTGCTGGACCTGCCCGACACGCCTTATGTGGAATGGCACGGTGGTCAGCGCTGGGTGCGCGCCCAGCCCGCGGCCGGTGCTGCGGTGCGCGCGGCGGCGCACGCGGTGGGCGGCAGCGCCACGCTGTTCATGACCGGAGAGGGCGGCGCGGCACGGCCCGGGCGTTTCGACCCGCTACCGGCACCCCTGGACCGTATCCACCGCGACCTCAAACGCGAGTTCGACCCGGCCGGCATCTTCAACCCTGGCCGCCTGTACCCCGACTTCTGATCATGCAAACCCAGCTCTCGCCCGAATTCAAGGACACGCCCGAGGGTCGCGAGGCCGAGGCCATCCTGCGCAAGTGCGTGCATTGCGGCTTCTGCACGGCCACCTGCCCCACGTATCAGCTGTTTGGCGACGAGCTCGATGGTCCGCGTGGGCGCATCTACCTGATCAAGCAGGTGCTCGAAGGCGAGACGCCCACCGAGAAGACGCAGCTGCACCTGGACCGGTGCCTGACCTGCCGCAACTGCGAGACCACCTGCCCCAGCGGCGTGCAGTACGGGCACCTGGTGGACATTGGCCGCCAGATCGTGGAGGAGCGCGTGCCGCGGCCGGCGCCTGAGCGCGCGCTGCGATGGGCGCTCAAGGAGGGACTGCCCTCGCCGCTGTTCACGCCCGCGATGAAGCTGGGGCAGGCGGTGCGCGCCTTCCTGCCCGAGGCCCTGAAGGCCAAGGTGCCCGCGCCGCGCCCCGCTGGCGCCTGGCCGGTGCGACAGCACGCGCGCAAGGTGCTGATGCTCGCCGGCTGCGTGCAGCCGGCGATGGCGCCCAACATCAACAGCGCCACGGCCCGCGTGCTTGATGCCGCCGGCATCCAGGCGGTGGTGGCGCCAGCAGCGGGCTGCTGCGGCGGGGTGAAGTTCCACCTGAACGACCAGGCGGGCGGGCGCGACCAGATGCGCGCCAATGTCGATGCCTGGTGGCCCTACGTCGAAGGCGGGCAGGTCGAGGCCATCGTCATGAACGCCTCGGGCTGCGGGGTGACGGTCAAGGAATATGGCCACCTGCTGCAGCACGACCCGGCCTATGCCGGCAAGGCCGCCCGCATCAGCGAGCTCACCAAAGACCTGAGCGAATTGCTGCCGGACCTGGTGCCGGCGCTCCAGGGCAAGGTCAAGGCGCCGGCCGAACCCCTGGCCTATCACCCGCCCTGCACCTTGCAGCACGGGCAGAAGCTGCGCGGCGGCGTGGAGCAGCACCTGGGTGCGCTGGGCTTCACGGTGCGCGTCGCGGCCATGGAGTCGCACCTGTGCTGCGGCTCGGCGGGCACTTACTCGGTGCTGCAGCCCGAGACCGCGCAGCAGCTGCGTGACCGCAAGCTGGGACACCTGTCGGACCTGCAGCCGGCGGCCATCGTGTCGGCCAACATCGGCTGCATCACCCACCTGCAAGGCGGCACCGGGACGCCAGTGCGGCACTGGGTGGAGGTGCTGGACTCGGCGATGGGGTGACGGTCCACGGCACGGCGCGCCAGCGCGGGCCGCGCCTTACGCTACGGGGATCTCGAGGTTGTCGATCAGCCGGGTCCCGTCCAGGCGCGCTGCCCCCAGCACCACGAGCGCGTCTTGCGGCGCTTCGCCAGGCGGCTGCAGGTCGGACTGCCGTCGCGTCGTGAGGTAATCGGGCTGCCACCCGCGTTCGCGCAAGGCCTGTAGGGCCTGCGCCTCCAGCGCAGAAAAATCGCGCCGCCCTGCGCGCACTTCGCCGGCCACCCGCCGCAGCTGCACCGAAAGCTGCACCGCTTCCACGCGTGCCGCAGGCGAGAGGTAGGCATTGCGTGAAGACAGCGCCAGGCCATCGCCCGCGCGTTGCGTCTCGCCCGCCAGCACCTCGATCGGCAGGTTGAACTGACGCACCAGACCTTCGATCACCCGCAGCTGCTGGTAGTCCTTCTTGCCGAACACCGCTACGCGCGGCTGCACGCAGCCAAGCAGCTTCATCACCACGGTGCAGACACCACCGAAGAAGCCGGGACGGAACTCGCCCTCCAGGATGTCGGCGAGCGCGGGCGGCGGCTGCACCCGGTAGCCCTGGGGCTCGGGATAGAGCGTGGCCTCGGAGGGTGCGAACACCACGTCGCAACCGGCCGCTGCCAGCTGCGCGCAATCAGCCTGCAGCGTGCGCGGGTAGCGGTCGAAGTCCTCGTGCGGCAGGAACTGCAGGCGGTTCACGAAGATGCTGGCCACCGTCAGGTCGCCATGCCGACGCGCCAGATCGACCAGGGCCAGGTGGCCCGCATGCAGGTTGCCCATGGTGGGCACGAAGGCGGGGCGTTGCGCGTGCGCCAATGCGCCGCGCAACTCGCCGGGTGTGTGGACGAGTTTCATGTTCTCCCTGATCGCTGTGTTCTTGTGGGGGATTCAGTAGGTGTGCAGGGGCACTTCGGGAAAGCGCCCGGTCTTGACCGCGTTCACGTAGGCGCGTAGCGCATCGGGGACGCTGGCCGTGCCGTCCATGAAGTTGCGCACGAAGCGCGCGGGCTTGCCGGGCGACAGCCCCAGCGTGTCGTGCAGCACCAGCACCTGCCCGCTGCAGTCCGGGCCCGCGCCGATGCCGATGACGGGTATGTCCAGCGCCTGCGTGACCTGTGCGCCCAGGGCGGCGGGCAGCAGCTCCAGCACCAGCATTGCCGCGCCCGCATCCTGCAGCTCGCGTGCGTGCCGCAGCAGCGTGGCGGCGCCCGCCGCGTCACGCCCCTGGATGCGCCAGCCTCCCAGCGCATGCACCGATTGCGGGGTCAGCCCCAGGTGTCCGCATACCAGGATGCCGCGCTCGGTGAGAAAGCGCACGGTATCCGCCGTCCATCCGCCGCCTTCGAGCTTGATCATCTGCGCGCCCGCCTGCATCAGCGTCACCGCGCTGGCCAGGGCCTGGGCGGGGGACGCGTGGTAGCTGCCATGCGGCAGGTCGCCGATCACCCAGGCGTTGCGGTTGCCGCGTGCGACGCAGGCCACGTGGTAGGCCATGTGCTCCAGGGTGACGGGCACCGTGGTGTCTCGCCCCTGTACCACCATGCCCAGGGAGTCGCCCACCAGCAGGCAGTCCACGCCCGAGTCATCGAGCAGGCGCGCGAAGCTGGCGTCATAGCACGTGAGCATGGCGATCTTCTCGCCCGCGGCGCGCATCTCACGCAGGCGGTGCAGCGTCAGGGGCTTGCGCGGGGTGGGCGGGGTCGCCATGGCGTGCAGGGAGCGTACGGAGCCGCGTGCGGTGCTCGTATGGCGCGGCGTGCTGACGCGGGAAAGCGGTGGCGGCTTCAGCGGACCAGAGCGGCTTCGATGTCCCGCGCGAGCTGGGCCGGCGTGTGCATCGGCGCATAGCGGCGGATCACGCCGCCGTCGCGGCCGACCAGGAACTTGGTGAAGTTCCACTTGATCGCACGCGTGCCCAGCACGCCCGGCGCCTGCGCGGTCAGCCACCGGTACAGGGGCGCAGCGCCGTCTCCGTTCACGTCGATCTTGGCCATCATCGGAAAGCTCACGCCGTAATTGCGCTGGCAGAATTGGCCGATGGATTCGTTGCTGCCCGGATCCTGCTGGCCAAACTGGTTGCAGGGAAATCCCAGCACCGCCAGCCCGCGATCTGCGTAGGTGGCGTGCAAGGACTGCAGGCCCGCGAACTGGGGCGTGAAGCCGCAGGCGCTGGCGGTGTTGACGATCAGCAGCACTTGGCCGCGGTAGCCGGCCAGCGGCACCACCTGCCCGTCGATGCGGGCGACCTCGAAGTCGTAAATGTTGGCAGCAGGCATCCGGCTATTGTGCGTCGGCAATGCGTGCATCAGGCTGGCGCCGTGCAGGCCATGCCGACCACACCGCCGCAGCCAGGATGAGCACGCCGCCGAGCGTGGTGTGCAGGGTCAGCGTTGCAGCACCCAGGGCGATGGACGAGACGCTGGCGAACACCACCTCGGACAGCATGATCAGCGCGGTGGTGTGCGCGGGCAGGCGTGCCGCGCCGTACTGCAGGGCTACGTTGCCGAGCAGGAACGCCACGCCCAGCATCAGGCCCACCGGCAGCCCGCCGGCCTGCATCTGCGGCGCGGCGATCAGGCCCTGGGCCAGGCCGACGCCCGCGGTGGCCGCAGCCAGCACGGTGCCCCCCGCGAACATGGCCATCACCCGTGCGGGCGCGGGTACCCGGTCCATCTTGCGAAGCAGCACGTTGGTGAAGGCAAAGCAGAAGCCCGCCATCAGCGCCAGCCAGTCCGCGCCACTGCGCGGCACCGGCCAGCCTGCAGTGCCCGCGTCCAGCACCACCACCACGCCCGCCAGCGCCAGTACCAGCCGTAGCAGGCCGGCCGCCGTGGGCCGTTCGCCGATCAGGGGCCACGCGAGCAGCACCGACCACGCGGGCATCAGGTAGAACAGCAGCACCACCCGCAGCACGTCGCCGATGGTGACGGCCCAATTGAAGCCCACGTTGGTCAGGCCGGCGACAGCGGCCAGCAGCCACAGCAGCGGGTGGCCCGCGCACAGGCGCAGCACGCCAGGGCGCCAGAGAAGCATGACGACCACGGTCAGCGCGTAGATGCCGGCGGTGGCCCACAGCGGGTGCAGGCCCTGGGATTCGAGTTCGCGAAACGGCCACCAGGAGACGCCCCACACGAAGGCGTTGGCCATCAGGGCCAGGGCCGGCCGCAGCGTGCCGGGATCAACCATGCAGGTTGTCGTGGCGCGCGATCTCCAGCAGTCGGTCCACCTCGATCTTGTGTTTGACGAGGTTGCGCGCGTGCCAGCGCTGGATCAGCCACATCGCGCCCGCGACGATCAGGCCGAAGCCGGTGATCGCGCCGAAGGCCGACAGGCCGATGCCGGTGGACAGGGTGTACAGCGCGCCCAGGCCCAGGATGCACGCCTGCTCGTTGAAGTTCTGCACCGCGATGGAGCGGCCCGCGCCCATGAGGTTGTGGCCCCGGTGCTGCAGCAGCGCGTTCATCGGCACCACCAGGAATCCGCCCAAGGCACCCAGCAGGATCAGGAAGGGCGCAGCCAGCCAGACGTTGCTGATGAAGTTCATCAGGATCACGAGCAGGCCCATGGCGATGCCCAGGGGCATGACGCTGGTGGCCATGTCCAGGCGCATGCGCACCGAGGCCACCACTGCACCCACCGCCGTGCCCACCGCCACCACGCCGGTCAGGGCCGAGGCCTGGGTGGTGCCATAGCCCAGGGCCGCGCCGGCCCAGGCCAGGATGATGTAGCGCAAGTTGCCGGACACGCCCCAGAACAGCGTGGTGGTGGCCAGCGAGATCTGGCCCAGCTTGTCGCGCCACAGGCGCGAGTTGCAGCTCCAGAAATCGGGCACCAGGGCCAGCGGATTGCGCGGCATCGGGCGCATCTCGACGCCGGTGAGGGGGATGCGGGTGTTGAACCAGGCGGCCAGCAGGTACACGAAGATCAGGAGGGCGATGGCGGCTTCGGGCGAGGTGTCGATGCCGGTGTTCAGGACCGGAAAGTCCAGGGCCAGCATGGGCGCGGAGACGGCCTGGCTGATAAGGGTGCCCCCGATCAGGATGCCCAGGATGATGGAGGCGATGGTCAGGCCCTCGATCCAGCCATTGGCCTTGACCAGCTGCGAGGCCGGCAGCAATTCCGTGAGGATGCCGTACTTGGCTGGCGAGTAGGCCGCGGCGCCCAGGCCCACCACCGCGTACGCCAGGAGCGGATGGCTGCCAAACAGCATCATCAGGCAGCCCACTACCTTGATGGAATTGCTGATGAACATGACGCGTCCCTTGGGCAAGGCATCGGCGAAGGCGCCGACGAAGGGCGCGAGCACGACGTAGAACAGCGCGAACATGGGCACGAGCGCTGCGCGCTGCCACTCGGGCGCGCCACTGGACTTGAGCAGTTCAACCGCGGCGACGAACAGCGCGTTGTCGGCCAGCGACGAGAAGAACTGCGCCGACATGATGGTGTAAAAGCCGCGCTTCATTCAGGGGGAGCCGCGTGCCAGGAAGCGGGGCGCGGTGAAATGCTTGTCTCCAAAGGTCGCGCGGTTATATCACGCAGGGTGGTGCCACAATTCGAGTGAGTTCCCTCTCCCGCCGCGACCGTCTTTCATGCCCCGCCCGATCCAGGCCACCATCCACACCGAGGCGCTTCGCGCCAACCTCGCGCGCCTGCGCGCCACGTCGGGCGATGCCCGCGTCTGGGGTGTGGTCAAGGCCGATGCGTATGGCCATGGGATCGAGCGGGTTTATGAGGCCTTTCGTGGTGCAGACGGATTCGCGCTCCTGGACCTGGCCGAGGCCGAGCGCGTGCGTGCGCTGGGCTGGCGCGGACCAGTGCTGCTGCTGGAGGGCGTGTTCGAGACGCGCGACCTCGAGCTGTGTTCGCGCCTGTCGCTGTGGCACACGGTGCACTGCGAGGAGCAGGTCGACATGCTGGCGGCGCACAAGACGCACACGCCGCACCGCGTCTTCCTGAAGATGAATTCGGGCATGAACCGACTGGGCTTCGCGCCCCACGCCTTTCGCGCCGCCTGGACCCGCCTGAACGCGCTGCCCCAGGTGGACGAGATCACGCTCATGACGCATTTCAGCGACGCCGACGGACCGCGCGGCATCGCGCACCAGGTGCGCACCTTCACCGACGCCACGCACGACCTGCCCGGAGAGCGCAGCCTGTCCAACAGCGCCGCGGCCCTGCGCTTCTGCGACGATCCCGCGGTGCGCGCCGACTGGGTGCGCCCGGGCATCGCCCTGTATGGCGGCGCCCCCGACCATCCCGCGCACGATGCCGCCCACTGGGGACTGGCGCCCACCATGACGCTTTCGTCCCGGATCATCGGCGTGCAGCAGCTGGCAGCGGGCGACACCGTGGGCTACGGCAGCACCTACACCGCGCCCTCGGCCATGCGCATCGGCATCGTCGCCTGCGGCTATGCGGATGGTTATCCGCGCCATGCGCCCACCGGCACGCCGGTGCTGGTGGACGGCCAGCGCACCCGCACGCTGGGGCGCGTGAGCATGGACCTGATCGCGGTGGACCTCTCGGGCCTGCCCGATGCGGGCGTCGGCGCCGAGGTCACGCTGTGGGGCCGCTCCTGGCGCGGCGCGGTGCTGCCGGTGGATGAAGTGGCGCACGCGGCGGGCACGGTGTCCTACGAGTTGCTGTGCGCGCTGGCCCCGCGCGTGCCGGTGGTCACCGGCTAAAACGGCTTCGCGCGCCCAGGCCGTTGCGCCTTCAGCGTTTGCGCAGGCCCAGGGCCACCACCGCGCCCACCACGACCAGCGCGCCCACCACCTGCATCGGCGCGATGGCCTGACCCAGCAGCAACCACGCCAGCACCAGCGCGAACACCGGCTCCACGCTCATGAGGGCCGAATTGCCCACGATGCCCAAACGCGGCAGCACCGTGAAGAGGATGGTGAAGGCGGTGCCGTAAAAGAGCGTGAGGCTCGCCAGGCCTATCCAGCCGACGGTGTCCTGCGGAAAGTGGGGCCCGCCCTGCGCGAGGATCGCGACCCCGGCCACCGCCGCGGCCAGGAACAGCGAGGCTGCCGTGCGCACGCGCCCGTCCACGCCCGCCACCTCGTGCTGGGTCAGGGCCAGCGTCAGGCCGAACACCGTCGAGGCCGCCAGCGCAAAGGCCACGCCCGCGCCGATGTGCGCCCACTGGCCGCTGGCGCCCAGGCCCGAGGCGGCGCCTAGCACGTCCAGCGCCAGCGCCAGACCGACCAGGATCACGGGCATGGCCAGTGCGATGGCCCGCTCGGGCCGTTGGTTCCACAGGCCCCAGGACCACAGGGCCCCGGTGATCGGGTAGGTGTTGAAGGCCAGCAGCGCCAGGGCCACCGGCAGGCGTGCCACCGCGGAATAGATCAAGAGGCTCTGGCAGCCGATCAGAAGGCCGATGAACGCGATCACCCGCTTCTGGCGCGGCGTGGCCTGCGTGCGTACGCGCTGGGCCAGCACGATGGCCAGCACCACCAGCGCGGTGCCGCCACTGCGAAACAGCACGCCGGTGGCGACGTCGGCGCCGTGGTTGAAGGCGATGCGCGCCGCCACGTGGTTGGCGCCCATGAGGAAGGCCACCAGCAAGACGGTGGCGAAGGCGGCGCCACTGAGCGCACGGACTGGCATGTTCATGCGGGACTCAGTACAGCCCGCGCTGGCGCGCGTGCAGGCGTGCCAGGCCCAGCAGGATGTCGGTGCTGGGCGTGGGCACGCCAGTCAGGCGGCCGATCTCCTGCACCGCCGTGACCAGGGCATCGAGTTCGACCGCGCGGCCGGCTTCGACGTCCTGCAGCATGGAGGTCTTGAAGGCGCCGAGCTTGCGCGTGACGGCATGGCGGTCCTCGGGGTCCTGCGCGATGGGGATGCCGATGCGCGCGCCGATCTCGCGCGCCTCCAGCATCACCTGCGAGATGAAGCCGCGCACCAGCGGGTCGTCCAGGATCCGATCGGTGGTGGCGCCGGTGATCGCGCTGACCGGGTTGACCGTCATGTTGCCCCAGAGCTTGTACCAGACGTCCTTCTGGATCTGCACGGACAGCGTGGCGTCGAAGCCTGCGGCCTGCAGCGTGTCCACCAGCGACTGGGCGCGCGGCGTGGCCTGGCCGGAAGGCTCGCCCACGATCAGGCCGTTGCCGAAGTGGTGCCGCACATGGCCCGGTCCCTCCAGCGCGCAGCTGGCGTGCACCACGCCGCCGACGATGTGGCGCGCGGGAATCGCCCGCGCGATCGCGCCCTCGGGGTCCACCGCCTGCAGGCGGGTGCCGGCCCGTGCGCCGAAGCCTTCGAAGAACCACCAGGGCACACCGTTCATGGCGGTCAGGACGACGGTGTCCGGCCCCAGCAGCGGGCCGATGCCGGCGGCGACTGCCGCCATCGCGGGCGCCTTCACGGCGACCACCACCAGGTCCTGCGATCCCAGGTCGGCCGCATGCTCACTGGCCTGCACGGGCACCGCGATGTGCTCGCCCTGTAGCTCCAGGCGCAGACCCTTGTCTTTCAAGGCCACCAGCGTGGCGCCGCGAGCGACCGCGCTGACCTGCGCGCCCTGGCGCGCCAGCCGCGCCCCGATCCAGCCTCCGATGGCGCCCGCGCCGTAAATGCAGACTTTCATGGGGTGCGATGTTACGGGAGGCCATGGGGACGGGACGGCGCGCATTTCTGGGGACAATCCGGTATGGCCAAGGAAAAGACGATCTACACCTGCACCGAATGCGGCGGCACCAGTCCGCGCTGGCTCGGCAAGTGCCCGCACTGCGAAGCCTGGAACACCCTGATCGAGAGCGTGGCCGAAGGCGCGTCCGCGCCGGGGAAGAACCGCTTCGCGGCGCTGGCCAAGTCGGCGCCGGTCTCGGTGCTGGCCGACATCGAGGCGGCCGACGTCTCGCGCACGCCCACCGGCATCGACGAACTCGATCGCGTGCTGGGCGGCGGCATCGTCGAGGGCGGCGTGGTGCTCATTGGTGGCGACCCGGGCATCGGCAAGTCGACGCTGCTGCTGCAGGCGCTCGACGGCCTGCAGCGCGCGCAGGTACCCACCCTGTACGTGACGGGCGAGGAATCGGGTGCGCAGGTGGCCCTGCGTTCGCGCCGCCTGGGGCTGGAGCGGTCGCAGGTGAAGGTGCTGGCCGAGATCAACCTGGAGAAGATCCTGGCAACGCTGGCGTCCACCCAGCCCGCGGTGGCGGTGATCGACTCCATCCAGACGGTGTATTCCGACCAGCTCACCTCCGCGCCCGGCTCGGTGGCCCAGGTCCGTGAATGCGCCGCCCACCTCACCCGCGCGGCCAAGGCCAGCGGCACCTGCATCGTGCTGGTGGGCCATGTGACCAAGGAAGGCGCGCTGGCGGGCCCGCGCGTGCTGGAGCACATGGTGGACACCGTGCTCTATTTCGAGGGCGACACGCACTCGAGCTTCCGTCTCGTGCGCGCGATCAAGAACCGCTTCGGCGCGGTCAACGAGATCGGCGTCTTTGCCATGACCGAAAAAGGCCTGCGCGGCGTGGCCAACCCCAGCGCCATCTTCCTGTCGCAGCATGCCGAGCCCGTCCCGGGCAGCTGCGTGATGGTCACACTGGAGGGCACGCGCCCGCTGCTGGTGGAGATCCAGGCCCTCGTGGACACCGGCGGCCCCAGCCCCCGGCGCCTTTCGGTGGGTCTGGAGCGTGACCGCCTGGCCATGCTGCTGGCGGTGCTGCACCGGCATGCGGGCGTGGCTTGTTATGACCAGGACGTGTTCGTCAACGCGGTGGGCGGCGTGCGTATCAGCGAGCCCGCGGCCGACCTGTCGGTGATGCTGGCCATCACCTCCTCGCTGCGCGGGCGGGCGCTGCCCAAGGGCTTCATCGCCTTCGGCGAAGTGGGCCTGGCCGGCGAGGTGCGTCCCGCGCCGCGCGGGCAGGAGCGCCTGCGCGAGGCGGCCAAGCTCGGGTTCTCGGTGGCGGTGGTGCCGCGCGCCAACGCGCCGAAGAAAGGCAGCCGTGAGCTGCAGGGGCTCACCATCCACGCGGTGGACCGGATCGAGGAGGCGATGGAAGTGGTGCGGGGCCTGGCCTGAGATCGGGTCCCGCGCGCTTCACGGACAATCGCCCCCCATGAACTGGCAGAGAGTCTTCGTTCCGGTGGCTGGCGTCGCTCTGGTCGCCGCCGCCTGGCGCGCCTACGGGTGGGCCGGCGTGGCGGTGGCGGCGGGGGGCATCGTGATGTGGGTGCTGCTGCACTTCACCCGCCTCATGCACGTGCTCAAACAGGCGGCCGACCGGCCCGTGGGCTACGTGGCCAGCGCCGTCATGCTCAATGCCAAGCTGCAGGCCGGCATGCCGCTGCTCAAGGTGATCGCCCTCACGCGCGCCCTGGGCGAACTGCGCTCCGAGCCCGACGCCCAGCCCGAGGTCTTTCGATGGAGCGATACCGGGGGCTCGCAGGTGACCTGCACCTTTGCCAACGGCCGTCTGCTTGCCTGGGGCCTGGAGCGGCCCGCCGACCCGCCCGTGCAGGGCCCGGCAGCAGGCCAGAGCCCGTCCGCCGACTAAAATCGCTGTTTTGGTCCCCCGACCCGCAAAGGAAGTGACATGAGCGTTGTTCCCAGCATGGCCGACCGCGACGGCAAGATCTGGATGGATGGTGAGATGGTGGACTGGCGCGACGCCAAGATCCACGTGCTGACCCACACCCTGCACTATGGCTGCGGCGCCTTCGAGGGCGTGCGGGCCTACAACACCGTCAACGGCACCGCCATCTTCCGCCTGCAGGAACACACCGACCGCCTGTTCAACAGCGCCAAGATCCTGCGCATGGCCATCCCGTTCACGAAGGAGCAGGTGAACGAGGCGCAGAAGGCTGTCGTGCGCGCCAACAAGCTGGAAAGCTGCTACCTGCGCCCCCTGACCTGGATCGGTTCGCAAAAGCTCGGCGTCTCGCCCAAGGGCAACACCATCCACCTGATGGTGGCCGCCTGGGCCTGGGGCGCCTACCTGGGCGAAGAGGGCATGAAGCGCGGCATCCGCGTGAAGACCTCCAGCTACACCCGCCACCACGTGAACATCACCATGACGCAGGCCAAGGCGGTGAGCAACTACACCAACTCCATCCTGGCCAACATGGAAGCCCTGGACGACGGCTACGACGAGGCGCTGCTGCTCGATAGCAGCGGCTTCGTGAGCGAGGGCGCGGGCGAGAACATCTTCGTGATCAAGGACGGCAAGGTCTACACCCCCGACCTGTCCGCCGGCGCGCTCAATGGCATCACGCGCAACACCGTGTTCCACATCTGCGCCGACCTGGGCATCGAGATCGTGCAAAAGCGCATCACGCGCGACGAGATCTACATCTGCGACGAGGCCTTCTTCACCGGTACCGCCGCCGAAGTCACCCCGATCCGCGAGCTCGATCGCGTGCAGATCGGCGCGGGCTCGCGCGGCCCCGTCACCGAGAAGATCCAGGCGGCTTTCTTCGACATCGTGAACGGGCGTAACCCCAAGTACGCCCAGTGGCTTACCAAGGTCTGAGGACTGCGCCCATGACCGCGACTGCCTCCAAGCCGGACACCGTTGTCGAGCTGCTCGCCAAGGATCTCAATGGCAATGGCGGCGTCTTCTGCCCCAGCCCCAAGGCCGGCATGAAGCTCTGGAACGGCCACCCGCGCGTCTTCCTGGACGTCGCCCGCACCGGCGAGGCGCGTTGCGCCTACTGCGGCACGGTGTACCGGTTGAAGGCGGGGGAGCATTTCGGCGGCGGGCACTGAGCGCGCCACGACGCCGGGGGGTCTGACGCCCTCGAACAAAGGCCCGCGCCCCGCGGGCCTTTGCATTTCTTGAGGCCTGGGGGGTGGCCGGACTACAACCCCAGCCACTGCTCATGAAACCCCTCCTGCACCTCCTGCGACGCCCGCTGCTGCACATTGCGGGCTTCTCCTTCTTCATCAATCTGCTGCTGCTGGTCCCCTCGATCTTCATGCTGCAGGTCTTTGACCGGGTACTTGTTTCGGGCAGCCTCGATACCCTCATCGTGCTGCTGGTGGGCGCTTTCCTGGGCCTGGGCCTCATGATGGCGCTGGACTACCTGCGCGCCCGTTTGCAGGGCGTGGCCGGCACGCTGGTGGCGGAGTCGCTCTCGCCCGCAGTCACCCGGCTGCTGGTGGCCCAGGGCGCGCGGCGCAGCGGCCGGGCCCACACCGAGGGTCTGCGTGACATCGGCACGCTGCGCTCGCTCTTTTCGGCGCAAGGCCTGCTGGCGCTCTTTGATACACCCTGGATCGCTGTGTACGTGACCATCATCTGGATGGCGCACTGGGCACTCGGCATCACCGCTTTGGCCGCCGCCGTGTTGATGCTGGGCCTGGCCGTCGCCAATGACCGTCTCACGCGCGGCGCCATCGAGTCGCTGCAGAAAGCCGCCGCCGGCTCGACGCGCTACCTCGAAACCTCGCTGGCCAACGCCGAGGTGGTGCAGGCCCTGGGCATGACCGACGCCCTCATCGCGCGCTGGCGCGAGAAGAACGCGCAGGCCAACGCACTTCAAGGCCCCACCGCCCGGCGCAGCGTGGCCATGGCGGCCCTCACGCGCACGGTGCGCCAGGGGGTGCAGATCGTGATGCTTTCAGTGGGCGCCTGGCTCGTGATCACCGGCCACGCCTCACCGGGCATTACCGTGGCCTGCACCATCCTGCTCGGGCGCGCGCTGGCGCCGGTCGAACAGGTGGTGGGCGGCTGGAAGCTGCTCGCCGAGGGGCGCCTGTCCCTGCGCCGGCTGAACGATCTGCTCGATGCAAATTCGCAAGCGCCGCAGCGTATGGCGCTGCCGGCGCCGCGCGGCGAGCTGCGGGTCCAGGGCGTGATGTTCCGTGCGCCGCAGGGGGAACGCCTGCTACTGGCGGGCGTGTCGCTGCACCTGCAACCCGGCGAGTCGCTGGCCATCGTCGGGCCCAGCGGTGCGGGCAAGTCCACGCTGCTGCGGTTGCTCACCGGCGTGTGGGTACCGCTGGCCGGCACGGTACGCCTGGATGGTTCTGACCTCACCCAGTGGCCGCGCGAGCAGCTCGGACCCTGGCTCGGGTACGTGCCACAGGACGTGGAGCTATTTCCTGGCACCGTGGCCGAGAACATCGCCCGCCTGCTTGAGGCCGACCCGGCGCAAGTGGTGCGGGCGGCCCAGCGCGCGAGGGTGCACGAGTTGATCCAGGGCCTGCCTGAAGGCTACGACACCTGGGTGGACCCGCAGTCGGCGTTGCTCTCGCCCGGCCAGCGCCAGCGTATCGCGCTGGCCCGCGCGCTGTATGGCGACCCGAAGCTGCTGCTGCTGGACGAACCCAACTCCAACCTGGACGGCGCCGGCGAGCAGGCCCTGGCCGAGGCGCTGAAGGCGCTGCGCGGTGAGGTGACGGTGGTGGTAGTCACGCACCGCACCGCGCTCGTGCAGCAGGTGGACCAGCTGCTGGTGATCGAGGGCGGCAAGCCGCTGCACTACGGGCTGGCAGCCGAGGTGATGAAGGCGATGCAGGCGAAGGCGCAGGCGGCCGATGAGGGCGGCAAGAAGGTGGTGGCGCTGCCGCTGGCCGGCGCCGCGACGGAGAAAAGCGCATGAACGCACCCGCACCTTTGGCGCTTTCCCCGCTGGACCCCACCACCACTCGCCCCGAACTGGCCCCGCACCTGGCGGAGGCGCGACGCTTTGCGCGTGCCGGCCTGTGGGTGCTGGGGCTGGGCCTGTTGCCGGTGCTGGCCTGGCTGGCGCTGGCGCCGCTGGCCTCGGCCGTGGTAGCCCACGCCTTCGTGAAGGTGGACCTGGACAAGCGCCTCGTGCAGCACGCCGAGGGCGGCATCGTTCGCGAGGTGCGCGTGCGTGACGGGCAGCGCGTCACCCAGGGTGAGCCCTTGCTGGTGCTGGGCGATGTGGGTGTGGACGCCGACCGCAACCGACTGGACTATCGGTTCCTGGCCGAGCGGGCCGGCATCGCGCGGTTGGAGGCCGAGCAGACCGGGGCGGTCACGCTGGTGTTCCCTGCGGAGGTGGCCGCGACCGCGGTGACCGATCCGCGCCTCGCCGAGCAGGTGGCCAAGGAACGTGCCCTGTTCGCCGCACGGCGCGACAGCCTGCAGGGGCAGACCGACCTGCTGCGCGTCCAGCGTGACAAGATCGGCCAGGAGATCTTGGCGCTTCACGCGCAGATCGAGCAGGCGCAGGCCGCCTGGGGCCACCAGAAATCGGACCTGGCGCGCAACCAGGAGCTGATGAAGGAGGGCTTCATCTCCGGCACCCGCATCTCGCAGCTCGAAGCGGGCGTCGCCGACTACGGAGTGAGGCTGGAGGAGCGCCGCTCGGAACTGGCGCGCGCCGAGCAGCGGATGGTGGATGCCGACCTGCGCCTGAAGACCCTGGAGAGCGACTACCGCCAGCAGGCCAGCGACCAGCTGAAGGTGGCCCAGGTGCGGCTGTCGGAGATCGCGCAGGAACTGCGCAAGGTCACCGACGCGGCGCAGCGCCAGATGATCGTGGCGCCGGTGGCGGGGGAGGTGATGAACCTGCGCAACGCGAGCCCGGGCAGCGTGGTGGCCCCGCGCGAGCCGGTGGCCGAAATCGTGCCCGCCGACCCGCGTCTGCTGGTGGAGGCGCAGATCCGCCCTGAGGACGTGCGCCGCGTGCACCCCGGTCAGGATGCTCGCATCCGCTTCGCGGCGTTCAACGCCCTGACCACGCCGCTGGTGGAGGGCAAGGTGCGCTACGTCTCGGCCGACCGGGTCGTCGATCGCAACACCCAGCAGGCCTCTTACGTGGTGCATGTGGAGGCCGATGCGCAATCCCTGCAGCGTGCAGGTCGCCTGCAGCTGCAGGCAGGCATGCCGGCCGAGGTATATCTGCAGGGCGAGGAGCGCACGCCGCTGCGCTATCTGCTCGAGCCGATCACGCTCCTGATGCAGCGCGCGGGGCGCGAGCGCTGAGTCAGTCTCCTTCGATCAGCCGCCTGTAGGCAGGCAGGCTGACCCAGGATGACAGACAGCGCGCGCATGCTGCCCTCTGGGCCTCTAGGCCTGATCTGGCGGGATGGTTTCACGGCCTGCGTGTCTTGCCAAGAATCTGAACACAGCGCGCGGAAGGCTGTGTCCCCGGCAGCTTGCCGTCACTGGCCTGACGATGCCCTTTTGGACTGCAGAGCATTGAAGAAGAATGCCTGCCTGGGATGGTGTCGGATCCCGTTTTCTGCGCTTCGCAGAAATTACACAAACCTCGTCACTTCAAGGAACTGAATCATGAATGCTTCGACCTCTACAGAGAAACCCCTCTTCATAGAGACCCACGGGAAACCCCTCATCAATGGGACCCACGGTGCCGATATCCTGGTTGGGGGTGCGCTGGATGAAGTGCTAGTCGGCTTCGCGGGAGACGACAGCCTTTTTGGCGGTTCGGGTAACGACAACCTCTACGGCGGTTCGGGTAACGACAACCTCTACGGCGGCGATGGCAACGATATCCAGTACGGCGGCGACGGCGATGACAGCATGTGTGGTGATGGAGGCAATGACTTTCTGTATGGAGAAGCCGGGGCCGACAGAATTTACGGGGGCGATGGCAGTGATCGTCTGTATGGCGGTGATGGCGATGATGCCTTGGTTGGAGGCAATTTCGTCAGCTTCAGAAACGGTGTTGCCACTGGCAACGACCTCCTGAATGGAGGGCGTGGCAACGATCTGCTGGTGGGCGATAACGGCCATGACACCTTGCTCGGTGGCGAGGGCAACGATGCGCTCTTCGGCGGAAGCGGCAACGACCTTCTGCTCGGTGGCGAGGGCAACGACGTCCTAATGGGCGACGCAGGGGATGACACCCTCGTCGGTGGCGCTGGCAGTGATCATTTCTATGCCGAGTTCGGCGACGATGGGCGCGATGTAATCAAGGATTTCGTGCTGGGGGAGGACCTGATCAAGCTGAACTTCTGCTTGGTAGGCCGCCACGACGAGTACGCCTTCCGGCAGGCCTTGCACATCGATCGGGTGGACTACTACGGTAACGGGCAGTCGGACAGCACCAGGCTGTCCTTTGACGATCCAGATACCTGGTCCGTGACGCTCCTCGGAGTCGAAAAGTTTGATCCCACCGCGGATATGCAATGGACCTTTTTCTAATTCAGCTGATGGCGGCAGCGCCGCGTCCCCTGCCCGGATGGCCTCAGGTTTATGACGCGCGCACCCGCGCCGCCAGCCACACCAGCACCAGCACCGGCACCCCCAGGGCTGCGGTGGCCAGGAAGAAATGCGCGTAGCCGAAGTGGTCGACGTACTGGCCCGAGAAGCCCGCCAGCCACTTGGGCGCCAGCAGCATGATTGAGCTGAATAGCGCGTACTGCGTGGCCGAATAGCTGATGTTGGTCAGGCCCGAGAGGTAGGCGATGAAGGCCGCCGAGGCAATGCCCGAGGCCAGGTTGTCTGCCGACACCACCAGCACGAGGGCCTGCACGTCGTGCCCGCGCGCGGACAGCCACACGAACAGCAGGTTGGTCGCGGCGCTCAGGATCGCACCGAACATCAGCACCCGCATCACCCCCAGGCGCAGCGCCAGTACGCCACCGACGAAGGCGCCCACCAGGGTCATGATCACGCCATAGAACTTGGTGACGGCGGCGACCTCGGACTTGGTGAAGCCCATGTCCACGTAGAAGGGGTTGGCCATGATGCCCATGACCACGTCGCTGATGCGATAGACCGCGATCAGGGCCAGCACCAGTGCGGCCTGGCCGCGGTAGCGGCGGATGAAGTCGGCAAAGGGCTCGATCACCGCCTCGCGCAGCCAGGCTGCGAGGTTGCGCGCCGGGGGCAGCTCGCGGTGCGCCGGCTCGGGGGAGATCAGCACGGTGAGCATGCCCACCAACATCGAGGCGGCCATCACGAGGTAGCCGGCTTGCCAGGCGGCATGCTGGTAGGCCGCAGCCTGCGGCACCTCGGCGCGCGCCGCGATCCACAGCACGCCGGCGCCGGCCCAGATCATGGCCAATCGGTAGCCGCTCTGGTAGGCCGCGGCCAGTGCGGCCTGGCGCTCGGTGCCGGCCGATTCGATGCGAAAGGCATCGAGTGCGATGTCCTGCGTGGCCGAGGCAAAAGCCACCACCAGCGCGCAAATCACCACCGCCTGCAGCTGCAGCTTGGGGTCATGAAGCGCCATGCCCACGAGGCCGCCGGCGATGACCAGCTGCGACAACAGCAGCCAGCTGCGGCGACGGCCCATCGTACGTGTGAGCCCCGGCAGGGGCAGGCGGTCCACCAGCGGCGCCCACGCCCACTTGAATCCGTAGGCCAGGCCCACCCAGGACAGGTAGCCGATGGTGGTGCGGTCGATGCCCGCCTCACGCAGGCGAAAGCCCAGCGTGCCCAGGACCAGCAGCAGGGGCAGGCCCGCCGAGAAACCCAGGAACAGCATGCGCAGGGTGGCGGGTTCGAGGTAGACGCGAAAGGCCGCGAGCCAACCGGCCAGGCCGCGGGCGGGACCCGGGTCGCCGGAGTTTTTCGCAGAGTGGCCGGATGGTGGCGCAGGGTTCGGGGTCTCTGTAGGGGCCATGGGTGGGCGTCATTATCATGGGGGACATGAACCCCCATGCTCGCTACTGCGTGTGCTCGCTGCCCCCCGTGAGGCGGCTCGGCGGAGGCTGATATGTGTCTGGCCTGCTACAGCGCCCCCGGCGCTGCCGAGTCCCTGCACCCTGCATCCAGCCACCGCTGGATGCCGCGCCGCGCCTTCCTGCTGGCGGCGGGTACGGCGGCCGCCGCGCCGGCCCTGGCCCAGGTGCAGGTGGATGAGGCCTCGCGTCTTCGCAACCTGGTGCCCGCGGGGGAGCTGGAAGCCGCGGCCGGACAGCAGTACAGCCAGATGATTGCCCAGGCCCGCCAGCAGGGCGCGCTGGCACCCGAGGGGCACCCGCAGTTGAAGCGCCTGCGTGATATCGCGAACGATCTGGTGCCCTTCGCCGCGCGTTGGAACGACCGCTCCCGCAACTGGCGCTGGGAGATCAACCTGATCGGAAGCAAGCAGATCAACGCCTTTTGCATGCCGGGGGGCAAGATCGCCTTCTACACCGGCATCCTGAACCAGCTGGAGCTCACCGACGATGAAGCCGCGATGGTGATGGGCCACGAGATGGCACACGCGTTGCGCGAGCATGCCCGCGCGCGCATTGCCAAGTCGCAGGGCACGAGCATCGGCCTGTCGGTGCTGTCGCAGGTGCTGGGGCTGGGGCAGCTCGGAAGCATCGCCGCCGACGTGGGCACGCAGCTGCTGACGCTGCGCTTCAGCCGCGACGACGAGATCGACGCCGACCTGGTCGGTCTGGAGCTGGCTGCGCGCGGCGCCTACCGGCCGCAGGCGGCGGTGAGCTTGTGGGAGAAGATGGGGCGCGCCTCCGGCGGCAGCGGCGGGCCGTCCTTCCTATCCACCCACCCGCGTGGGCCCGAGCGCATCGCGCGCCTGCAGGAGAACGTGCCGCGCGTGCAGGGGCTGTACGAACAGGCGGCGGCGCGGCCGCGGTGACCGGCGGGTCCGCCGCGCCGCCGCGGCGTGGCGGCAGCTCCCAGGTCAGTGGATATGCAGTCCGCCGCTGACGTCCAGCACCACGCCCGTGATGTACGCCGACTGGTCGCTGGCCAGGAAGAGGCAGGCGTTGGCAATGTCCGCGGGCACGGCCAGGCGGCCCAGCGGCACGGTGTCCGCCACGCGGCGCTTGCCCGCGTCGTCGATCTTGCCCACCAGCAGGTCGGTCTCGACCATGCCCGGCGCCACCGCGTTGACGCGGATGCCGTCGGGCGCAAGCTCGCGGGCCATGGCCTTGGCCAGGGTCTGCAAGGCACCCTTGGCGGCCGAATAGTGCGGCCCCCCCAGGATGCCGCCGCCACGCTGCGCCGCGACTGAACTCATGCAGATGATGCTGCCCGTGCGGCGGCTGCGCATGTGCGGCACGACGGCGCGGCTCATGTTGAAGCCGCCGCGCGCGCTGACGTCCATGACCAGGTCCCAGTCCTGCTGCGTGCTGTCCATCAGCCGCTGCGACTGGCTCACGCCGGCGTTGTTCACGAGGATGTCAATGCGCCCGTAGCGTTCGAGCACGCGCTTCGCCGTGGCCTGGCATGCGGCCTCGTCGCGCACGTCGCAGGCCATGCCGGCGTGTTGCGGCCCGATCTGCGCAGCGGCCTCCTGCGCGGCGCGCTCGTCGAGGTCCAGCACCACCACCGAGGCGCCCTCCTGCGCCAGGCGGCTGGCGGTGGCCCAGCCGATCCCGCGCGGCGACGCCGCGCCGGTCACGATGGCCACGCGGCCCTGAAGTTGTGCCGTGCTCATAGTCCGCGCGCTCCCGAGGCCAGGAAGCCGCCGTCCACCGGCATCGCGATGCCCGAGACATAGCCGGCCTCTTCGGACACGAGGTACATCACGGCCGCGGCGATCTCGCCGGTGGTGCCATAGCGGTTCATCGGTATTGCCTTTGAATATTCCTCGCGGAAGCGGTCGGTGTGCAGTACGCGGGTCATCGGCGTGTCCACCGGGCCGGGGCACACCGCGTTGGCGGTGATGCCGTGGTCGGCGAGTTCGACCGCCATCTGGCGGGTCAGCGCGACCACCGCGCCCTTGGAGGTTCCATAGGCGGTGCGGCCCGTGCCCACGGCCCGCAGCCCCGCCACCGACGCGATGTTGACGATGCGTCCCCAGCGGTGGCGCACCATGAGCCGCGCCGCTGCCTGCCCGCACAGGAAGGTGCCGGTGACGTTGACGGCCATCGTCGCCTGGAAGTTGTCCAGCGGAAACTCGAGGAAAGGCATCACCTTGGCGATGCCGGCGCTGTTCACCAGCACGTCGCAGCGGCCCCATTCGCGGTCGACCTGCGCGAAGCACCGGGCGACCGATTCGGCATCGGCCACGTCCAGCGGCAGCGCGGTGGCCTGGCCGCCCGCCTGCCGCAGGCGCGCGGCAGTGGTTTCACCCGCCGCGGCGTCGCGGTCCGCGACGATCACGCGAAAACCGCTGGTGGCCAGACGCTCGCAGACTTCGGCGCCGATGCCCATGGCACCGCCTGTGACGACCGCGACGCGGCCAGGGCTTGAAGGTTGTTGCATCGGATGATCCCGGTGGGGGCCGCGCAGGACCGCTGGCGGTCCGCGCGGCGTACCCGCTCAGCCCAGCTTGCCGGTGAACTTCTCGAGCAGCGCCCAGGCCTCGTCGCCGTACTTCTGCTTCCACTCGGTGTAGAAGCCGGACTTCACCAGCAGCTGACGGAACGGCTCGAGATCGGGCTCGTTGAACACCATGCCCTTGGAGGCGAGTTCGGCCCGCAGCGAGGTATTGAGCTTGATGCCGTCGGCGCGCATCTCCAGGGCCGCGCGATTGAGGTTGCGGGCGATGACGGTGCGCGCATTGGCGGGAATCCGGTCCCACACGCGCTGGCTCGTCATGCACCACCAGCCGTCCCACATGTGGTTGGTCATCGCGCAGAACTTCTGCACCTCGTAGAGCCGGGCCACGTTGATGATCGTCAGCGGGTTCTCCTGCCCGTCCACCACCTTGGTCTGCAGCGAGGAGTACACCTCAGCGAAGCTGATCGACGCGGGGGATGCACCCAGGTGCTTGAACAGCGACGTCCACAGCGGGCTGACCGGCACGCGCATCTTGAGGCCGGCGAGGTCCTTGGGCGAGGTGATCGGCCGCTGGCTGGTGGTGATCTGGCGAAAGCCGGAGCTCCAGATCGTGTCCATCGCCATCAGGCCGACGCGGGGGAATTGCCCGCGCAGGTAGGCGCCGAGCTCGCCGTCCAGGGCACGGTTCACCGTCGCGTCGTTCGGCCAGGCGAAGCCCACGCCCCACAGCGACGACACCGGCACCAGCTGCGACAGCACGTTCACGCCGGAGACCGGGAAGAACTCCAGCGCGCCTGAGCGCAGCTGCGAGAGCATGTCGGAGTCGTTTCCGAGCTGGTTGTTCGGGAAGACGTTGAGCTGGACCTGCCCGTTGGTCTCTTTCAGGATGCGCTCGCTCGCCTCCAGGGCGCGCACGTTCAAGGGGTGCGCAGCCGGGACGTTGGTGCCCATCTTGTAGGTGAACTCGGCCGCGTTCGCGAAGCGAGGCAGGACAAGGGCGGGGGCGGCGGCGACCGCGGCGGTGCCGAGCAGGGCTTGGCGTCGGTTGAGGACTTTCATGGTTGTCTCCTGGTTTCGAGGTGAGGGTGAAGGTGGATCAGGCCGTGCCGCGCAAGGCCTGGATGAAATAGTCTTTTCCGCCCATCTGGCCGCCCTTGAGGGCGATCTCCAGCGATCGCAGGTGGGGCGCCGTCGAGAGGACACGGCACAGCGGCGCACCGGGCGCGAGCCGTGCCGCCACCTGCAGGGCCTGCGGCGCAAGGTGCTGGGTGATGAGGCTGGAGGTGTCGCCACCCGACAGCACCAGCCGGCGCAGCGGCACGGCGCGCAGCACCGCGTCGGTTACCTGGCCCAGGCACGCGCCCAGTTGGCGGCCGCCGGTGGCGCGTGCCGTGTCGGGGGGCATCCCCTGCGCCACCAGGGCATCGACCAGCGCGCGGATGCGCCCGTCGGCGTTGCCCAGCGCGGTGTGCAGGATGACGCTGCGTCCGGTACGCAGCGCCTGCACGGTGCGTGCGGCCAGCGCCTGGACCTGCTGCGCACCGCCCGTGACCAGCGCGCGCGCGTCCACCGCGATCTCGGCAAAGCCGCTGTCGATGGCGGCGCGGATCTGGCTTTCGCTCAGGGCCGAGGCGCTGGCGGAAATCGCGAGCACCTGCGGCACGGCCTCGAAGCGGTCGTAGGAAGACGCCGCACCAGGCTGCGCCTGCGAGGGGTCCGACTGTCGCCACCACTGCGTCATCGCATATTCCAGACCTGACGGGCCGACCGCGAACAGCGGCATTCGGCGCCCGTGGGCCATGCGTTCCAGCAGCCGACCGGTCTCCGTCAGGTGCGCGGCCTCGGTGCCGTCGAACAGGACCGCGTCGGCGTCGGCCGCCAGGCGGTCCAGCTGTGCGTCGCGGTCGTCCTGGGGCTGCAGGAACAGCGGCAGGGTGTAGCGCTCGATCTTCTGTGCCGTCTGCGCCTTCAGGTGCTCACTCAGGTCCGACTCATTCATGGGGGTGACCGGGTGGGCCCGCATGATCGGGTGCCGGTCCAGCCGGTACACGAGCCCGTCGGTGCCCGAGCGGGCGAACAGGTGGCCGAACACGCAGTAGCGCGCGAGCGCGGGCGTGGCCGCCACGATGGGAATGGTCCCTGCCCCGAAGGCGCTGCGCGCGATGTCCATCACCCGGCCGATGCTGCCCACGTCGGGTGCGCTGTCGAAGGTGGAGCACACCTTGTAGTGCACCAGAGGAACCGGCAGCGCCGCCAGGCGGCTGAACACCGCGGGCAGGTGCGCATCCAGTTCGGCGGGTGACATGCTGCGGGTGCTGCCCGCCACGCCGATGGCATCAAAGGGGCCCAGTTCGCGCAGCGTGGCTTCGTCCGGTACGTCCAGGAACAGCGCGCAGCGCAGGCCGGCAAAGGCCAGCACCTCCAGGGCGTCGGTCGAGCCCGTGAAGTCGTCGCCGTAGAAGGCCAGCCGCAGCGGAGGGGATGAAGCCTGCATCCGGTTCATGCCGTGCCGAAATGGGTCAGCGCCCGCTGCAGCGCAGGCCGGGATTGCGCGTAGTCCTGCAGCTGCGCGCCCGCGACGGCGGCGTCCCAGGCGTCGCGCATGCTCTGGATACCGGCGGCGACGCCGTCGGGATGGCCGATGATCCCGCCGCCCGCCAGGTGCATGAGGTCAGTGGACTGCAGCTGGCCGTAGATCTGCGGCGCCTGCCCCGCCCACTGGCCCGAAGAAAAGACCGGCATGACCGCAGCCACGCCCGCGAAGGGCGTCAGGCAGGCGCGCGCGGAGCGGATCACCGATTCGTCGGCCTCCCAGAACTTGCTGCGGATGCCGTTGACGTGCATCTGGTCCACGCCGGCCAGCCGCCACAGCTTCTGGTAGACCTCGAACGAGAAACCCAGCCCCGGGTGCCGCGTGAAGGCGCCCCATCCGTTGCGGTGACCATGGATCGGCAGCTGCGCGTGCCGGCGCAGGTGCTCCACCGCCGCGAAGCCGGCCCAGTTCACGCTCACCATCACGCAGGTGCCGCCGGCGCGCAGCACCGCGTCATGACGGCGCAGCATGTCGTCCATGGTGCCGCTGATGTTGATCGCATACATCGGCATGCGGCCCAGGCGGTCGGCATGGCGGTGCAGCACCGGCATGACGGCGGCCAGGCGCCGGTCGAAAGGCTCATAGGGCGGGTCGGCGGCCAGCTCGTCGTCCTTGATGAAGTCGATGCCGGCGGCGCACAGCGAGTCCACGAGCTCCGCGGTCTGGACGGCGGTCAGGCCGATGCTGGGCTTGATGATGGTGCCGATGATCGGGCGGCCATGGACACCGGCCAGGCGGCGCGTCCCCTCGGGCCCGAAGGCCGGCCGCGCGAATCCGGCGGCGTAGCTCTCGGGCAGGTCCAGGTCCAGCAGACGCAGTCCGGTGACCTCGCCCAGCTCGAACAGGTTGCCCGCGATCGTGGCCATCAGCGTGGGCAGGTTGTGGCCGACGTTGGCCACCGGAAACGCGATCTCGATCACGGCGCGGTGGAAGACGCCGTGATGGCCGTGTCGCGCCACGAAGGCGCTTTCCAGTGTCGGCTCCAGGGCGGGCGGCAGGGATTCGATGCGGATGACACGCGCCCGCGAGCGCTCCTTGAGCTGCTCGGTCTCGCCCGGCAGCGCCACGAAGGTGCCGCTGGACTGCTCGCCGGCGATCACCTGGGCCACCTTCTCGGCCGGCACGGAGCTCTCGACGAAATAGCGGGCGGTGAATTCGGCGCGGCCGGGGGTGGAAGTGGTCATCTGGGGTCGGTTGCCGGCGCCGAACGGGCGCCGGATTGGCCGGCATATTAGGCGCCGCCAGCGGCGCGGGGCAATTGATAAGATCTCGCCGACTCGTGAGAAAAAATCACAATGCACAACATCCGCGCCTCGCTCAACGCCCTGCGCGCCTTCGAGGCGACGGCCCGGCTGCGCAGCTTCTCGGGCGCGGCCCAGGAGTTGTCGGTGACCCACGGGGCCGTGAGCCGTCACGTCAAGCAGCTCGAGGACATCCTGGGCGTGCCCCTGCTGCAGCGCCGCGCCAGCGGTGCGCTGCCCACCGAGCAAGGCCAGCGCCTGCTGGAGACGCTGTCCCGTGCGTTTGCGCTCATACAGACCGGGCTGGAGGAACTGCGGCCGGGTCCGGTGACGCTGTCCTGCTCGGAGTCGATCATGATGTACTGGCTGCTGCCGCGGCTGGGTCGGATCGAGCAGGCCCTGCCCGCCGTCGAGCTGCGCTACAACACCGGCGCCGGCCCCCTGGATTTCGTGCGCGACAACGTGAGCGTCGCCCTGCGCCTGTCGTCCATCGAGCCGCCCAAGGACGCGATCGTGCGGGACGCAGCGACGGAGTGGATCGGACCTGTGTGCTCGCCGCAGTACCAGCGCGGTGCGCAGATCCGGACGGTGGAGGACCTGCGCCGGGCGCGGCTGATCGCCTCACGCACGCGCCCCAACGCGTGGAACGACTGGTGGAGCCTGTGCGGCGAGACGGGTAGCGCCCCGCCCATGGCCGAATCCTTCGCGCACTTTTACCTGCTCATACAGGCAGCCAAGTGCGGCCTGGGCATGGCCAACGTGCCGCGCATGCTGGTGCGTGACGACCTGGCCAACGGCACGCTGGTCGCCCCGCTGGGCTTCGTCACGGGCCTGAACCGGCTGCAGGTGTGGCTCGCCCCCCACCTTGCGCGCCACGGCGACGCCGAGCAGCTGGCCACCTGGCTGGTCAACGAGCTGGGCATGTCCGAAGGGATGGACAGCGCCTGAGCGCCGGGGCCTGTGAGCTTTTTTGACAGGCCGCGGACTTTAAATCGATTGCTGCGCTTTCAGGCCGACGCCTAGGATGCGTCCCCATCGGCGTGCGTGCCGGACGGGAGCAGTGTCGTGGCAGGCAAGAAGATGATCATCGAGGCGCGGATCAACGAATACGCGATGCGCCAGGACAACCCGCATGTGCCTTGGACGCCCGATGAGATCGCCGAGACCGCCGCGCGCTGCCGGGAAGCCGGGGCCAGCATCGTGCATTTCCATGCGCGCAAGCCCGACGGCTCGCCGGAGCACTCGGTCCAGGTGTATGCGGAGATCATCCGCAAGATACGCGCGAAGAGCGACATCCTGATCCACCCGACGCTGGGCTGGTTCTCCAACGACGAGGACCCGATCGCGCGCACCACCTGCGTGACGACGCTGGCGAAGGACCCAGCCACGAAACCCGACTTCGCCCCCATCGACACGGGCACGATCAATCTGGACGCCTACGACCCGGCAACCCAGACCTTCTCCCACGCCGACCGCGTCTACAAGAACCGGACCGACACCCTGGAGCGCTATGCCCGCGACTTCCGTGCGGCCGGCATCAAGCCGATCATGGTGTGCTGGTCCGTTGGCTTCGTGCGGCGCGCCGCGGCGCTGATCGACATGGGGCTGGTGGAGGAGCCGACCTACTTTCTGATGAACATGACGGACGGCCACTGGATCACCGGCCATCCCGGAACGGCCGCGGGCCTGGAGTCGCTGACGCGATTCCTGCCCGAAGGCCGCCGCCTCGAGTGGGCGAGCAATGTGGTCGGCGGTGACCTGCTCAAACTCACCACCCTGTCTGCCGAATGCGGCGGCCATATCGCGCCAGGCATCGGCGACTACCCCTACCGCGAGCTCGGATCGCCCTCGAACGAGGAGGTTGTGCACCGGGCTGCCACGATGGCCCGGCAGGCGGGACGCGAGGTGGCCTCGGTCCAGGACACGCGCGAGCTCCTGGGCCTCTGAGCCCCTTGAACCTCAACGCCCCTATCGACATGTCCACCTCAACGCCGCACCACGACCTGCCCACTGCCAACGAAGTCCTCGAAGGCGGTGCCCCTGGACCGGCGCTGGGCAGCCCCTGGTGGATGCTGCCGCTGGAGGTGGTGTCGGCGGTGCTGATGCTGGTCATCACGGTGCTGCTGCTGGCGGGCGTGATCTCTCGCTATGTGCTCGGCCAGCCGCTGGTCTGGTCGGACGAAGTGGTCTCGATCTGCTTCCTGTGGGTCACCATGCTGGGCTCGGCGATCGCACTGCACCGCAACGAGCACCTGCGCCTGAACCTGTTCGTGGAGATGCTGCCACCGCGGCCGCGCGAGTTCGTCCATGCCTTCGCGCTCGTCGCCATGGCCGCGATGCTGCTCGCGCTGACCGGTCCGGCGGTGGAGTACGCACGCGATGAGTGGTTCATCCTCACCCCGGCGCTGGACATGCCCAACGCGTTCCGTGTCGGCTCCATCGCCATGGGCTTCGTGGTCATGCTGGCCATGCTCGCGGTCTACGCCGTGCGCACGGTGCGCTGGACGGACCTGGCGCTTGCAGGGGTCGCGGTAGCGGCGATCGGCGCGAGCTGCTGGCTGCTGTCGCCGCAGCTGGTGAAGCTGGGCTTGGCGAACATCACGATCTTCCTGGTGGGATTCGTCGCGGTGTGCCTGGCCGCGGGCGTGCCCATCGCGTTCTGCTTCGGCATCGGGGCCCTGTGCTACCTGGGCTTTTCCACGCAGGTGCCCGTCTCGGTAATCATCGGCCGCATGGACGAGGGCATGTCCAGCCTGGTCCTGGTGTCGGTGCCCATCTTCGTGCTGCTCGGATGCGTGCTGGACGCCACCGGCATGGGCAAGGCCATCGTCAACTTCCTGGCTTCGCTGCTGGGCCACATCAAGGCCGGCATGTCCTACGTGCTGCTGGGGTCGCTGTTCATCGTCTCGGGCATCTCTGGCTCCAAGGTATCGGACATGGCCACCGTGGCGCCGGCGCTGTTCCCCGAGATGAAGCGGCGCGGGCAAAAGCCGCGAGAGATGGTGGCCCTGCTGGCCACCGGGGCTGCGATGGCGGACACGGTGCCCCCCAGCATCGTGCTGATCGTGCTGGGCGCGGTGGCGGGCGTGTCCATCGCGGGCATGTTCCAGGCCGGCTTCGTGGTGGCCATGGTGCTGCTGGCCGTGCTGGTGATCCTGGCCCGCTGGAAGGCGCGCCATGAAGACATGCAGGGCGCCCGCCGCGCCCCGATGAAGGAAGTCGGCCGGCTGATCCTGGTGGCCGCCCCGGCGCTGGTGCTGCCCTTCCTGATCCGCTCCGCGGTGGGCGAGGGCGTGGCCACCGCCACCGAGGTGTCGACCATCGCGGTGGTCTATGCGCTCTTCGTCGGCCAGGTGCTGTACGGCGGCATTGGCCTGCGCAAGTTCTACGGCATGCTGGTGGAGACGGCCGCGCTGTCCGGAGCGGTGCTCTTCGTGCTGGGCGCGGCCTCGGCGATGGCCTGGTCCATCACCCAGAGCGGCGTGGTGCAGCAGCTCACCCAGTTCATGACCACGCTGCCGGGCGGCACCTTCGCCTTCCTGGGGGTGTCGATCCTGGTGTTCCTGGTGCTGGGCTGCCTGCTGGAGGGGCTGCCCGCGGTGTTGCTGCTGGCGCCCATCATGTTCCCCATCGCCAAGAAGCTGGGCATCCACGACATCCACTACGCGATGGTGGTCGTCTGCGCGATGAACATCGGCCTGATGCTGCCGCCGGTGGGCGTGGGCTTCTACATTGCCTGCCGCATCGGCGATGCCAAGCCCGACGAGGTGATCGGCGCCATCTGGCCCTACCTGGCGGCGCTGCTGGTGGGCGTGGTGGTGATCGCGGCTGTGCCGTGGATTTCCACGGTGGCGCTTTGACCGCTCGCCGGGCCTCAGGTCCCGCCGACGTAGGGGTTCGTGCGCCGCTCACGCCCGAAGGTGCTCTCCGGCCCGTGCCCCGGAATGAACACCGTGTCGTCCCCCATGGGCCACAGGCGCTGGGTGATGCTGGCGATCAGGGTGTCGTGATCGCCTTGCGGGAAGTCGGTGCGGCCGATGCTGCCGGCAAAGAGCACGTCGCCCACGAAGGCGCGTTTCAGTTCGGGTGAGTGAAACACCACATGCCCCGGCGTGTGCCCGGGGCAGTGCCGCACGTCCAGCGTGTGCCCACCCAGGGTGACCGTGTCGCCGTCATGCAGCCAGCGCGTGGGGGTGAAGGGTTCGGCCGGCGCGAAGCCGAACATCGCGCTTTGCTGGGGCAGGCCGTCGATCCAGAACTGGTCGCCCGGGTGCGGGCCGATGATGGGAAGGCCCAGCCGCCGCGCGAGTTCGCCGGTGCCGCCCGCGTGGTCGATGTGGGCGTGCGTGAGCCAGATCTGCTCGAGCTTCAGTCCCAGGCGCTTGACCTCCTGCAGCAGGCGGTCGAGTTCGCCGCCCGGGTCGATGACGGCGGCCTGCTTCGTCTGCTCGTCCCAGATCAGGGAGCAGTTCTGGGCGAAGGGGGTGACGGGGACGGTCAGGTAATTGAGCATGGGTGGGCAGGTGCGGGCGCCTGGACGGTACGGGTAATCCCTGATTTTCCAGAGCTGGCGACCGTCTAAACTCTGTATACAGAATACAGAGCTTGGGCGATGGCCGTCCAGGCTGTGCGCTTTCACCCCGAGGATGCTCCATGAACACCCGCGACAAGAATAGCCCGGCGGACCTGCCGGCGGTCGAGAAGAAGCTGATCCCCTACGGCGGCTACTACACCAACCGTGAGCCCGGCCACGACCCCGAGCTGACCGAGGTGGGACCGGGCACGCCGACGGGCGAGTACATGCGCCGCTTCTGGCACCCGGTGTGCATGTCCATGGAGCTGACCGACACCCCGCGCTTCCTGAAGATCCTGGGCGAGGAACTGGTGGCCTTCCGCGACGGCTCGGGCCGCGTGGGGCTGCTGCACGCGCACTGTGTGCACCGCGGCGCCTCGCTGGAATACGGAAAGATCCTGGAGCGCGGGATTTCCTGCTGCTACCACGGCATGGTGTTCGACATCGACGGAACCTGCCTGCGCGTGCCCTTTCCGGCGGGCGAGGAGGAAGAGGGCGAGCGTTACCGCTGCTCGATTCGCCAGGGCGCCTACAAGGCCTTCGAGCGCCACGGCCTGGTGTTCGCCTACATGGGCCCGCCCGAAGAGGAGCCACCCTTCCCCGAGTGGGAAGGCAACTTCACGGTGGCCGAGACCGACGAACTGGTGCCCTATAGCAACTTCCAGCATTGCAACTGGCTGCAGGTGCAGGACAACGCTGCGGACAACTACCACACGATGGCCCTGCACGCGAAGCGCCAGGTGACCGGCGAACACTACCAGGGCACGACCTTCGATGAAGTGGGCGCCGCCTCGATGGAGGTGCCACCGGACATGGTGTTCGTGCCGATCCAGGGCGGTCGGGGCTTGGCCTGCTCGGGCGCGCGCCGCTCGGACGACGGCCACATGTACATCCGCGTGCAGCACCAGGTGCTGCCGAACCTGAGCCTGCACGCCTACACCTCGGAAGACGGTCACCAGAAGAAGCTGTTCGGTCGCTTCCACATGATCCGGTGGACCGTGCCAGTGGACGACCAGAACAGCAAGATGCTCGGCTGGCGGGTGATGGGCCCAGGCATCGACACGCGCGGTGTCGGTGACAAGTCGATGGTCGGCTACGAGACCATCGACTTCCTGGAAGGCCAGGTGGCCATGCGCCGGCCCGAGCGTTTCGGCAAGTACAAGCTGGAAGACATGCCGCCGATTCCGTCGGACCACCGCGCCCGCGCGAACTACAAGGATGCCCAGTACGCGCCGGGCGACTACGAGGCCATCATCAGCCAGCGCCCGATCGCGATCCACGCGCTGGAGAACCCGACCAAGTTCGACGCCGGCCTGTACATGTTCCGCAAGCTCCTGCGCGACGCCGTGCGCGGCGCGAACCCGCAGGCGGGGCCCGAGCAGTTCGCGCAGTGGCTGCGCGAATGCGAAGGCAGCCCCAATAGCTACTGCTCGGGCAATGTGTTCGAGCTGCCCGTGGGTCGCACCACCGAGGAGGAAGTCACCTTGCGTCGCCACCTGGCCCGCCAGGTGGTGGCGATCCTCACCGAGTCCGAGAAGCTCAAGGGCGAGGCGCGAACCGCGTTCGTGAAGACCAGGATGGAGGCGCTCCAGGCGGACGTCCTCGCCAAGAGAAACGCATGAACGCTGCGCTTCCCCTGGACATCGCCCGCGAGGACGGTGTGCTGGAACTGCAGGTCCGCGCGATCCGGCTGCAGGGGCAGGGCGTCTGCTCCTACGAGCTGGCCGATCCGCAGGGTGAGCCGCTGCCGCCCTTCGAGGCGGGTGCGCATGTCGACGTGCACCTGCCGGGAGGGCTCGTGCGCTCCTATTCGCTGGCCGGCGATCCGCAGGACCGCTCCTGCTGGCTGCTCGGCGTGCTCAAGGAGGCCAAGGGTCAGGGCGGCTCGCGGACGATGCACGAGAAAGTGCGCGTGGGCGACCTGCTGCACGTCGGCCCGGTGCGAAACGCCTTTGGGCTGGCGGCCCAGGCGCGTCATACCCTCCTGCTCGGTGGCGGCATCGGGATCACGCCGCTGAAGGCCATGGCGCACGTCCTGGCCGCCCGGGGCGAGTCCTTCGAGTTGCATTACTGTGCGCGCAGCCCGGCCCATGCGGCCTTCGTGGACGACCTGCGCGCCATCGTCCCGCCGGGGCGGCTGCACCTGCATTTCGACGGCGGTGATCCGGCGCGCGGCCTGGACATCCCGGCCCTGCTGAAGGATCACGCAGAAGGCACCCACGTGTACTACTGCGGCCCGGCCGGTTTCATGCAGGCCTGCGAAGCGGCCTGCGCGCACTGGCCGCAGGCGCACGTGCACTGCGAGCACTTCAAGGCGCCGCAGGCTGCGGCTTCGGACACCCCGGACGGTGGCTTCGAGGTGCGGCTGGTGCGCAGCGCAGTGACGATCCAGGTCGGCCCCGACCAGACCATCGTGCGCGCCATCGAACTGAGCGGACGCCGCGTGCCCACCTCCTGCCTGTCAGGGCTGTGCGGTGCCTGCAAGGTCGATTACGTGGACGGCGAAGTTGACCACCGCGATTACATCCTGGACGAATCCGAGCGCGCGCGCTGCCTCACGGTGTGCGTGTCGCGGGCCAGGAGCAAGACCTTGTCTCTCGACCTTTGAAAAATCTAGAGGAAATCACCATGCTGGATAGAGTGAAGACGCCCGCCCCGATTCAACACAAGAAGTCGATCTACGACCCGGTCCAGGAAGGGCTGATCTACCCGAAGATCCCCACCTTCGACAGCTTCGAGGCCCAGCGCCGCCACCTCAAGCAGCGTCTGGTGGCCGCGTGTCGCGCCTTCGCGCTGGAGGGCCTGGACTACGGCTTCGCCGGCCACCTGACCATCCGCGACCCCGAACGGCCCGAGCTTTACTGGACCAACCCGATGTGCGTGCACTTCGCGCAGGTGAAGGTCTCCAACCTGATCCTGGTCGATCACAAGGGCATGGTGGTGGAAGGCGACTATGCGGTGAACCGCGCCGGCTTCGTGCTGCATGCCGCCGTCCATGAGGCGCACCCGGACATCCTGGCGATGTGCCATGCGCACACGGTGCACGGGACAGCGTTCGCGGCGCTGGGCCGCCCGCTGGACCCGATCTCGCAGGACGCCGCAGCGTTCTTCGAGGACCACATCGTGATCAAGGACGAGGCCGGTCAGGTCGCGGTCGAGGAAAAGGCCGGCCTGGCGGTGTGTGACTGGTTCAAGGGCGTGAAGGCCGCCATCCACCAGAACCACGGCCTGTTCACCGCCAGCCGCCACAGCATCGAAGCGGCGGCCTTCTGGTTCATCGCGCTGGAACGCTGCTGCCGCCAGCAACTGATGGTGGAGGCCACCGGACACAAGCCGGTGATGGTGCCGCCGGACCGCTCGAGGTACAGCCGCGAGCACGTCGGGTCGGAGTACATCGGCTGGCTGCACTTCCAGCCGATCTACGACCACTTGGTGGCGACGCAGCCCGACATGTTCGCCTGAGGCCGGCAGGACGCGGGAGACCTCCATGGGCCTGTCCAAGATTCCCGGGCGCACCGACTATGTCGAGGCGGTGTACAGGTCGCTGATCGACGCGATCAGCGCCGGTACCCTGGCCCCCGGCGAGCGCATCACGCAGGAAGACCTGGCCGAGCAGCTGAACGTGTCGCGATCGCCGGTGCTGCAGGCGCTGCGGCTGCTGAAAAAGGAAGGACTGCTGCAAGAGGCTCCGGGCCGCGGGCTGGTGGTGGCGCGGCTGGATCCTGCCCGCATCGGCCACCTCTATCAGGTGCGCGGTGCGCTGGAGGCGCTGGCCGCACGGCTGGCGGCGCAGCGCAAGTCGAAAATTGCGCCATCCCTGATCGAAGCTGGGCGCCGGGCCGCGGCAGGCTCGGACATCAACGCGATGATCGAAGCCGACATGGCCTTCCACCGCGCGATCTACGAGGCCTCGGGCAACCCCTGCATCCTGGAGTCGCAGACGCTGCACTGGGTCCATCTGCGCCGGGTCATGGGGGCGGTGCTGCAACGCTCCGCCGGGCGATCGGACATCTGGGACGAACACGCCGCGATCCTGAAGGCGATCAATGACGGCGACGCCGAGCTCGCGGCCTCGCTGTCGCAGCAGCACGCGGACCGGGCGGGCGCAGCCCTCGTCATGCAGCTGGAAAAGAACGCCTCCACGGCGGAACGCCTGGCGGCGTGACGCTGCCCGCACCCTCGCACGTGGCCGCGGATGCGGCCAGCGCGTAAATCGCAGAACTTTCCTCGGATCTTCCGGTCAGTCAATGTGCGGCATTGGGCATGCGCCGCGCATCAGGGACGCGCTTCTTGCATCCCCTTACGCCTGCGGCCGGAACCTGTCCGGCCTGCGGCAGTCGAGCACTGACCCCTTCATGCCCCCGAGTCCCTCCACCCGTCGCCTGCCCACCGTGCGGGCATTCCTACTGTGGCTGGTCCTGGCGTGCCTGCTGCCTGGCGTGCTGGGTGCGAGCGCTCTGCTGGCCTATCAGTACCGCCAGACCCGCGAGCAGATCGAGAAGACCACCGTGCTGACGGCGCGCGCGCTGATGCAGGCAGCCGACAACCACCTGCGCATGGCCCAGGCCGTGGCGCAGACGTTGGCCCACTCGCAGGCGCTGCGTGACGGCGACCTGGCGGGTTTCCATGCCCGCGCGCGTGAGGCCGTGCGCGATGCGGGACTGGGCACGAACGTGGTCCTGCGCGATGCGGCGGGCCGCCAGATCCTCAATACTGTCGTCGATTACGGCAAGCCGCTCTCACCACCGCCCGCACCGCAGCAGGTGCGGCCTGTGTTCGAGACCGGGCGGCCGGTGGTGTCGGACCTGTTCATCGGCCCGGTGATGCAGCGCGCTGTGGTGTCGGTGGACGTGCCCGTGGTGCTGGACGGGCAGGTGCGCTACGCACTGGGCGTGGGTATCCTGCCGCAGCAATTCGACGAAGTGCTGCGCAAGCAGGGCCTGCCCGCGGACTGGATCACCAGCATCGTGGACCGCAGCGGCACCATCGTGGCCCGCACCCATGCACCCGAGCGCTTCGTGGGACAGCTCAGTTCGCCCCAGCTGCTGCAGCAGCTGCATCAGCAAGCGGAGGGAGAGAGCACGGGGACCACTCTGGAGGGAACACGGGTGAACGCGTTCTTCAGCCGCTCGCCGTCCACCGGCTGGAGCGTGGCCATCGGCATCCCGCAGCAGGCCGCCGAGGCGGTGTTCGTGCAGACCGCTTCGCGCATGGCGGCGGGCATCGCCCTGCTCTTCGCCCTGGGCACGCTGGTGGCCTGGCGCATCGGCGGGCGCATCTCGGGCGCGTTCCAGTCGCTCATCGAAGCCGCCGCGCAGCTGGGCGCAGGGCGCAGCGTCACGCCGCCACCCAGCACCATCCAGGAAGCCGACGAGGTGGCGCAGGTGCTGCATCGCACCTCGGTGCTGCTGCAGGAGCGCACCGGCACACTGCTCGAGGCCGACCGGCGCAAGGACGAATTCATCGCGATCCTCGCCCACGAGCTGCGCAACCCCCTGGCGCCGGTACGCACCGCGGTGGAGATCGTGCGGCGCATCGACGACCTGCAGCCCGCACAGCGCCGCGCCTGTGACGTGATCGGGCGGCAGGTGGCGCACATGGCGCACCTGATCGACGACCTGCTGGATGTCTCACGCATCGCCCGCGGCAAGATGGCCCTGCAGCGGCAACGCTGCGACCTGGCCGCCATCGTGCGCCAGACCGCAGGCGACTATGGCGACAGCCTGCGGGCGCGAGGCCTGGCGCTGGTGGTGGATGCAGACACCCCGCCGCTGTGGGTGGACGGTGATCCGATACGCCTGGCGCAGATGGTCGCCAATCTTCTGAGTAACGCGCAGCGCTTCACCGAACCTGGCGGGCAGGTGAGGGTGAGCGTACGCGTGGACGACCCCAGGAAACGCGCCTGCGTGTCGGTGCAGGACACCGGCATTGGCATCGCGCCCCAGGTGCTGGCCCGCCTGTTCGACCCCTTCAGCCAGGCGCACCAGGACCTGGCCCGCAGCAAGGGCGGCCTGGGCCTGGGGCTGGCGCTGACGCGTGGGTTGGCACAGTTGCACGGCGGCACGGTCGAGGCGCACAGCGAAGGCCTGGGGCAGGGCGCGCGGTTCACGCTGGAGATCCCGCTGCTGCCGCAGCCACCTCAGGCGCCGACGCGCCCGCCGGCACAGGCAGCGGTGCCGGCGGTGCCGGGTGCGCTGCGCATTCTGGTGATCGAGGACAACGTGGACGCCGCGCAGTCCCTGGCCGACCTGCTCACGCTCCTGGGGCACGCAGTGCGCGTGGCGTATGACGGCGAGAGCGGCGTGCAGGCGGCGCTGGCGCAGCCGACCGACGTCGTGATCTCCGATATCGGACTGCCTGGGGCGATGGACGGTTATGCCGTGGCGGCCGCCCTGAGAGGCTGGCCGCAGCTGGCGAGCGTGCGGCTGATCGCGCTTTCGGGGTATGCCGACACGCGCACGCGGGACCGCGCCCGCGCCGCGGGTTTCGACGCCCACCTGGCCAAGCCCGCGGACCTGGACCGGCTCGAGGCGGCGCTGCGTGCGGCCTGAGCGGGCCGCAGCAAGGGGCTCCTTACAATCCCAGGATGACTTTTCTCGAGATGCTGAACGACGCGCAGCGGCGCAACGGCTCCATGCTGTGCGTGGGCCTGGACCCGGAGCCCTCGCGTTTTCCGGCCTCGCTCAAGGGCGATGCCGGCCGCATCTACGACTTCTGCGCCCGCATCGCGGACGCCACCGCCGACCTTGCGATCGCCTTCAAGCCGCAGATCGCCTATTTCGCGGCGCACCGCGCCGAGAGCCAGCTCGAACAGCTGATGGAGCACCTGCGTCGCAACATCCCGCATGTGCCGGTGATCCTGGACGCCAAGCGAGGCGACATCGGATCGACCGCGGAGCAGTACGCGCGCGAGGCCTTCGAGCGCTATGGCGCCGACGCGGTGACGCTCTCGCCTTTCATGGGCTTCGATTCGGTGCAGCCTTACCTGAAGCACGAGGGCAAGGGCGCCTTCCTCCTTTGCCGCACCTCCAATCCGGGCGGCGACGACCTGCAGAACCAGCGCCTGTCCTCGGTGCCCGGCGAGCCGCTGCTGTACGAGCATGTGGCGCGGCTGGCGCAGGGACCCTGGAATCTCAATGGCCAGTTGGGGCTGGTGGTGGGCGCGACCTATCCCGCCGAGATCGAGCGCGTGCGACAGGTGGCCCCGCAGGTGCCGCTGCTGATTCCCGGCGTGGGCGCCCAGGGCGGCGACGCGGTGGCGACGGTGAAGGCGGGCTGGCGTGCGGACGCGCCGATCGCGGTCAACTCGTCGCGGGCCATCCTGTACGCCTCCTCGGGTGAGGATTTCGCCGATGCCGCGCGGCGCGAGGCGATGAAGACGCGAGACGTGCTGCAGGCGGCGCGCGGGTGAGCGTCAGGGCGCCTCAGCGCAGGTAGCGCCGGAGGTAACGGCCGGTATGACTGGCAGGGTTCGTCGCGAGATCCTCGGGCGTACCCACCCCCACCACCATACCCCCGCCCGAGCCGCCCTCAGGCCCCATGTCGACCAGCCAGTCGGCGGTCTTGATCACGTCCAGGTTGTGCTCGATCACCACGATGGTGTTGCCCGCGTCCCGCAGCTGGTGCAGCACCTTCAGCAGCAGCTCGATGTCGGCGAAGTGCAGGCCAGTGGTGGGTTCGTCCAGGATGTAGAGGGTGCGGCCGGTGTCCCGCTTGGAAAGCTCCAGCGCCAGCTTCACCCGCTGCGCCTCGCCGCCCGAGAGCGTGGTGGCCGCCTGCCCCAGCTGAATGTAGGACAGGCCCACATCCAGCAGCGTCTGCAGCTTGCGCGCGATCGCGGGCACGGGCTTGAGGAACTCGTGGGCGTCCTCCACCGTCATGGCCAGGATCTGCGCGATGTTGCGGCCTTTCCAGGTGACTTCCAGCGTCTCACGGTTGTAACGCTGGCCGCGGCACACGTCGCAGGCCACGTAGACGTCGGGCAGGAAGTGCATCTCCACTTTCACCACGCCATCGCCCTGGCAGGCCTCGCAGCGCCCGCCCGCGACGTTGAAGGAGAAACGCCCGGGGCCGTAACCGCGCTCCTTGGCGATGTTGGTGTCGGCCATGAGTTCGCGAATCGGCGTGAACAGGCCGGTGTAGGTGGCCGGATTGCTGCGTGGCGTGCGGCCGATCGGCGACTGGTCGACGTTGATCACCTTGTCGAAGTGCTCGATGCCCTCGATCATGTCGTGCGCTGCGGGTTCGTCGTGCGAGCGATACAGCTCGCGCGCCACCGCCGCATACAGCGTGTCGTTCACCAGGGTGGATTTGCCCGAGCCGGACACGCCAGTGACGCAGGTGAACAGGCCCACCGGGATGTCGACGTCCACACCTTTGAGGTTGTTGCCCCGCGCACCGGTGATGCGCAGGCGCTGGGTGTCGCCGGGTTGGCTGCCGTGCACCGGGATCCAGGGGGTGCGCCGCTTGGGCACGTCGATGCGGCGCGTGCCGCGCAGGTACTGGCCGGTGAGAGAGCCTGCATCGGCCTGCACCTGGTCCGGGGTGCCTTGCGACATCACGCGGCCGCCGTGCATGCCCGCGCCCGGGCCCATGTCGATCACATGGTCGGCGGCGCGGATCATGTCCTCGTCGTGTTCGACCACCAGCACGCTGTTGCCGATGTCGCGCAGGTGCTTGAGGGTGTCGACTAGGCGGTCATTGTCACGCTGGTGCAGGCCGATGCTGGGTTCGTCCAGCACGTACATCACGCCCGTGAGGCCCGAGCCGATCTGGCTGGCCAGGCGTATGCGCTGCGCCTCACCGCCCGAGAGCGTTTCGGCGCTGCGGTCCAGGCTCAGGTAGTTCAGGCCCACGTCGTTCAGGAACTTCAGGCGGTTGCCGATCTCGCGCACCACCTTGTCGGCGATGGCGGCCTTGGCGCCTTCGAGTCTGAGCGACTGGAAGTAGTCGTGGCATTCGCGCAGGGTGACCCGGCTGATTTCGTAGATCGCGCGCGCGTGCTCGCCCTGGCCGATCTTCACGTGCCGCGCCTCGGTGCGCAGACGCGTGCCCAGGCAGTCCGGGCAGGCCTGCAGGCTGCGGTAGCGGCCCAGCTCCTCGCGCACGGTGGGCGAATCAGTCTCGCGAAAGCGCCGCGCCATGTTCGTCAGGATGCCCTCGAAAGGGTGGCGCTTGTTGATCTTCTTCGGCGCGGACTGCCCGGATTCGAGCAAGTAGGTGAACTTGATCTCCTGCTCGCCTGAGCCGTGCAGGAGCGCGTGCTGCACGGGGGCGGGCAGGCTCTCGAAGGGCGCGTCCACATTGAAGCCGTAGTGCCTGGCCAGGCACTCGACCAGGTTGAAGTAGTACGCGTTGCGCCGGTCCCAGCCCTTGATCGCGCCCGAGGCCAGTGAGAGCGAGGGGAAGGCGACCACGCGCTGCGGGTCGAAGTATTCGGTGTGGCCCAGGCCGTCGCAGGTGGGGCAGGCGCCGGCTGGCGAGTTGAAGGAGAACAGGCGCGGCTCCAGCTCGCCGATGGCGTAGTGACAGATGGGGCAGGCGAAACGCGCGTTGAGCAGGTGCTCCTTGCCCGTGTCCATCTCCAGCACCATGACGCGGTCTTCGGCCAGGCGCAGGGCGGCTTCGAAGCTTTCGGCCAGGCGCTGTTGCATGTCCGCACGCACCTTCAGGCGGTCGATCACGACGTCGATGTCGTGCTTTTCGGATTTCTTCAGCTTGGGTAGGTCACTGAATTCCAGCACTTCGCCGTTGACGCGAAAGCGTACATAGCCCTGGGCCTGCATCTGCGTGAACAGGTCGCCGAACTCGCCCTTGCGATCGCGCGCCACGGGGGCCAGCACCATGATCTTGGTGTCGGCCGGCAGGGCCAGCGTGGCATCGACCATCTGCGAGACGGTCTGCGCTGCCAGCGCGAGGCCGTGCGTCGGGCAGTGCGGCGTGCCCGCGCGCGCGAACAGCAGGCGCAGGTAGTCGTGGATTTCTGTGACGGTGCCCACCGTGGACCGCGGGTTGTGGCTGGTGGCCTTCTGCTCGATCGAGATCGCGGGCGAGAGGCCCTCGATCACATCGACATCGGGCTTGTCCATGCGCGCCAGAAACTGGCGGGCATAGGCCGAGAGGCTTTCCACATAACGGCGCTGGCCCTCGGCATAGAGGGTGTCAAAGGCGAGCGAGGACTTGCCCGACCCGGACAGCCCGGTGATCACCACCAGCTGATTGCGGGGGATGTCCAGGTCGATGTTCTTCAGGTTGTGCGTGCGCGCGCCGCGGATCGCTATGCGCTGCGCCGCCAGGTTGGACGCCAGGTACTGGCCGTCAGTGTGTGTGTTCAAGGCAGGAGCACGTTCAGGACAACCCGCCATCATAGGCCGGGGACCGGTTCCGGGCGGGGGCTCCCCCAGGGCCGGTCCTCAAGGGGCGGGTTCCGGCCGTTCCCCGTTCCCAATAGTGCCGAGGTGTGACATACTGGGTGTCAATTTAGGTTGACACTTAAGGCTGACACCTCCATGGCCGTGCCTTTTCCCTTTTCCGCGATCGTCGCCCAGGACGAGATGAAGCTCGCGATCCTGGCCGTGGCCGTGGACCCGAGCATCGGCGGCGTGCTGGTCTTCGGCGACCGGGGCACGGGCAAGTCGACGGCCGTGCGCTCCCTGGCCGGCCTGCTGCCTCCGATCAAGGTCGCCTCGGGCTGCCCCTATGGCTGCGACCCGGCGGCGACCGCGGGCCTGTGCGAGCAGTGCGCTGCCGCCCCCGCCGGCAAGGCGCGCCCGGGCAGGCTGGTGCCGGTGCCCGTGGTGGACCTGCCCCTGGGCGCGACCGAAGACCGCGTGGTCGGCGCATTGGACCTGGAGCGGGCGCTGTCCCAGGGCGTCAAGGCCTTCGAGCCGGGGCTGCTGGCGCGCGCCAACCGCGGCTTTCTCTATATCGACGAAGTGAACCTGCTGGAGGACCACCTGGTCGATCTCCTGATCGACGTGGCCGCCTCGGGCGAGAACGTGGTCGAACGCGAGGGCCTGTCGGTGCGTCACCCGGCGCGTTTCGTGCTCGTGGGCAGCGGCAACCCGGAGGAGGGCGAGCTGCGACCGCAGCTGCTGGATCGGTTCGGTCTGTCGGTGGAAGTGAAGACGCCGTCGGACCTGCCCTCACGCGTGGAAGTGGTGAAGCGGCGCGACGCCTTCGAGCGCGACCCCGAGGGTTTCGCCGCGCAATGGCGCGAGGAGGACGAACGCATACGCAAGCAACTCGTGCGCGCGCGCAAGAAGCTGCAGGAGGTGCCGGTGCCCGACGACGTGCGCGAACGCTCCGCCGCCCTGTGCATGGCGCTGGGCACCGACGGCCTGCGTGGCGACCTGACCCTGGTGCGCGCGGCGCGCGCCTTGGCCGCCCTGGATGGCGCGCGCAAGGTCACGATCGATCACCTGCGCCGCATCGCCGCACCTGCCTTGCGCCATCGCCTGCGCCGCAACCCCCTGGACGATTCCGGATCGACCGTGCGCGTGGATCGCGCGGTAGCCGAACACCTGCCGGCCTGAGGCCGCGCGCTGCGCGCCGGTCGATTCCTCACGCGCCGCTCCCTGCCTCGCCTTCTCCATGTCACAGCACGCCCCGGCTATCCCCACGCAGGCCAACGCGCTTGCCGACGCAGACCGCCACGCGCAGGTGCAGGCCGACGCGCTGGCCGCGGCCACGCTGTTCGCCATCGACCCGGCGGGCCTGGGCGGTGTGGTGCTGCGCGGTGCGCACAGCGCGGGCCGTGACGCGTGGCTGACCTTTGTAGGTGTGCTGCTGCCGCAGGGGACGCCGCAGCGGCGCCTGCCCCTGAACGTGGGCGACGCCGCCTTGCTGGGTGGTCTGGATTTCTCTGCCACGCTGCAGGCGGGTCGGCCGGTGATGCAAAGGGGTCTGCTGGCGCAGGCCGATGGCGGCGTGGTGACGCTGGCCATGGCCGAACGCATCACCCCCGGCCAGGCCGCGCGCCTGACTTCGGTGATGGACACCGGCGCGGTGATGATCGAGCGGGATGGCCTGGGCCAGCGACTACCGGCCCGCGTGGGCCTGATCGCGCTGGACGAAGGCCTGGACGAAGACGAGCAGGTGCCCGCCGCCCTGCGTGAACGGCTCGCGCTGCGGGTGCAGGCCGACGCGCTGAGCGGCCTGGACGATGTGCCGCCGGACCCGCGAGCCGTGGCCGATGCACGCGAGCGCCTGACGCAGGTTCAGGTGGATGAGGCCTTCGCGCAGGCCCTGTGTGCCGCGGCGCTGGCCCTCGGGGTGGACTCGATGCGCGCGCCGCTGCAGGCACTGCGCGTGGCGCGTGCTGCGGCAGCCCTGGACGGACGCAGTGCGGTCGATGAAGACGACGTCGCGCTCGCCGCGCGGCTGGTGCTGGCCCATCGCGCGACGCGCATGCCGCAGGCACAGGTCGAGGAAGACCAGCAGGCGGCGCCGCAGGAGTCGCCACCGCCCGAGCCGCCGCCCGACGCGCCCTTTGATGAACACGAGGACGACCAGGACGACTCCGCGTCGGTGCAGGAACTGGCCGAGCGCGTGGTGGAGGCGGCGCAGTCCGCGATTCCCCCAGGGCTGCTGGCGTTGATCGCAATGGGCGAGCGTGCCCGCAGCGGTGCGTCCGCCAGCGGGCGCGCGGGTGCCTTGCACAAGGGCGTGCTGCGTGGCCGCCCCGTGGGCGCGCGACGCGGCGAGCCGCGTGGGGGCGCCCGCCTGAACCTGTTGGAGACACTGCGCGCCGCCGCGCCCTGGCAGGGTCTGCGTGCGCGCCAGGCCACCGGCGCGGCCAAGGCCCGCCGCATCCACGTGCGGCGCGAGGACTTCCATGTCACGCGCTACAAGCAGAACACCTCGACCACCGCGATCTTCGTGGTCGATGCCTCGGGCTCGTCGGCGTTGCATCGCCTCGCCGAAGCCAAGGGCGCGGTCGAACTGCTCCTGGCCGACTGCTACGTGCGGCGTGACCGCGTGGCCGTCATCGCGTTTCGCGGCGCGGGCGCCGATCTGCTGCTGCCGCCGACCCGCTCGCTGGCGCGCGCCAAGCGCAGCCTGGCTGGACTGCCCGGGGGCGGGGGCACGCCCCTGGCCGCCGCACTGGAGGCGGCGCGCAGCCTGGCCGAATCGGTGCGCCGCGCCGGTGATACGCCGGTGGTGGTGATGCTCACGGACGGACGCGCCAACATCGCACGCGACGGCAGCCCCGGCCGCGAGCGCGCGACGCAGGACGCCCTGGCCGCCGCATCGGCGCTGCGCGCTTGCGGCGCGAGCACCTTGCTGCTGGACACCTCGCCACAGCCGCAGGCGGGTGCGCAGGCCTTGGCTCAGTGCATGGGCGCGGCCTATCTGCCGCTGCCGCACGCGGACGCACGCGCCATGTCCACCGCCGTGCGTCTGGCCACGGGGCGGACCTGATGCAGCGGCGCCTGGAATGGGAGCGTGAGGGCGCGGACTGGCCGCACCGCGCACACAGTGAATTCATCGCGTGCGACGGCTTGCGCTGGCATGTGCAGCGCTTTGCCTGCACCGGGGCCTCGGTGCTGCCCGCGCCACGCTGCCTGTTGATCCACGGTACGGGCTCGTCCACCCACAGCTGGCGCGACGTGGCGCCTTTGCTGCAGGCGGACTTCGAGGTGCTGGCCGTGGACCTGCCGGGGCACGCTTTCACCAGCCTGCCGCCCGACGGTATCGGCTCGCCGCAGCTGTCGCTGCCGGGGATGGCGCACACGCTCTCGCGGCTTCTGTCGATGATGGACTTCGCGCCGCAGCTCGTGATGGGGCATTCGGCGGGCGCGGCGATCGGGGCGCGCATGGCGATCGATGGTGCAATCACGCCGCAGCTGCTGGTGTCGCTCAATGGCGCGCTGCTGCCGCTGGGGGGGCTGGCGGGCCGCGTGTTCTCGCCGGCCGCGCGGCTGATGGCGGCGGTGCCTGGCGTGCCGCGATTGTTCGCGTGGAGCGCTTCGGATGCATCGGTGCTCCAGCGCCTGCTCGAAAGCACCGGCTCGACCCTGGACGCACGGGGACGCGATCTCTATGCGCGCCTGGCGGCCAACCCCGGTCATGCCGAAGGCGCGCTGGGGATGATGGCCGGCTGGGACCTGCCGGCCTTCGAGCGCGACCTGCCGCGCCTGCGCGCGCCGCTGCTGCTCGTGGTGGGCAGCCAGGACGGGACGGTCCCGCCCGGTGATGCGGACCGGGTCATGGCGTGCCTTGCGCCGGGCACGCCGGTGCAGAAAGTGGTGCTGCAGGGGCTGGGGCATCTGGCGCACGAGGAGCAGCCGGAGCCGGCTGTGCGGGCCGTGGTGGAGGCCTGGCGCTCACTCGCTGCGGGTCGAGCCTGATCCTCCCGAAGACCCGCAGGAGGGGCTTGCGGAAGGTTAGCAAATATGTGAACATCGGCCATGTGGTCGATCCAGTACTTCAATGGACGCGTCCAGCAGGAGATCGAGGCCTGGCCCGTCGGGATCTACGCGGACTTCCTGCGTCTCGTCCTTCTCATGGAAAGGCACGGGGCCGACCTGCGCATGCCGCACTCACGTGCGATGGGACAGGGGCTGTTCGAGCTCAGATGCAAGGGTCGCGAGCGAATCGGCCGCGCGTTCTTCTGCACGCTGGTCGGACGGGAGATCGTGATCCTCCATAGCTTCATCAAGAAGACGCAAGAGACACCGGATCGAGAGTTGGCAGTGGCGCGCAAGCGCCTCAAGGAAGTACGAAATGCCCAATGACAGCTACAAGCCCGTTCGCCTGGACAGCAAGAAGGCCCTGTCCAAGGCCAGGTCGCGATCGGGCTTCCCTGAGGCCTGGGAGGCGCTGGAGGAAGAATACGCGGCACTCGAGGCGCTTCTCGGCGCGCGCAAGAAGGCTGGCCTGACCCAGGAAGAACTTGCGGCGCGCATGGGAACGACCAAGAGCGCGATCTCCCGCCTGGAATCCTCACTGCGTGACGACAAGCATTCACCCTCGTTCGCCACCTTGAAAAAGTACGCGCGCGCCTGTGGCAAGCGGCTGGTGGTCCGGCTGGTATGAACATGACATCCTCTGCGACTATTCCTTCATTTGCCCTCCAGATCGAACGCACCCTGCGCGCCCCGCGCGCCGCGGTGTGGCGCTGCTGGAGCGAGCCCGATCTCCTGAAGCAGTGGTACTGCCCTAGGCCCTGGGGCGTGGCGCAGGCGCAGATCGAGCTGCAGGCCGGTGGCCGCTTCTTCGTCCTGATGCAGGGGCCGCAGGGCGAGCAGGTGCCGTGCCCCGGGATCTATCTCCAGGTCGATCCCGGGCGCAGGCTGGTTTTCACGGACGCCTTCACCGAGGCCTGGTTGCCTTCGGCCAAACCTTTCATGGTGGGCGACATCATGCTGGACGAAGCATCCGGCGGTGCGACGCGCTACCTCGCCCGGGCCCTGCACTGGAACGCGCAGGACCGCGACGAGCATTTGAAGATGGGTTTCGAGGGTGGCTGGAACGCGGCGGCCGACCAGCTGGAGGCGCTGGCGCAGACGCTGTAGGCGCAGGCAGCTACCCCGGCTGCGGCGATTGAAGAGATTAATCGCCGCATCTTTTGCGGTGATTAACTTGCCTTGCGGCCGGGGGCACAGCACCAGTTACGAATTGACGGACCTGCCGCGGTAGCCGCCCCGACAGGCCTCAGGGCTGTACCCGCTCGATCCGCAATTCCACCCCGCGCATGCCCACGCGCGTGTGCACGGGGCTGGCCACCAGGTCGCCTGATTCAGGAAGCGCCTGCCCCGAGCGCGAGACTCGCGCGCTCACTACCACGTCGGGATGCGACGACAGCCGCATCTGCGGCGACATGGCGCTGCTGTCGTCCAGCGTGAACTGCGCGGGCAGGTCGGCCACGCGCAGGCGAACGATGGCCAGCGGCATGCGCGGGCCCTGCTCGGCGCGGGCGACGATGAAGACCGTGTCGTCTGGCCGTGCGCGGGCCTGCATCGCAGGTGACAGGCTCACGCGGCCGCGGATGGAGGCGCCTGCTGCAGCGGCGGCCGCAGCCATGGCGGAAGGGGCTGCCACTACCCGCGGCGAGGTGCCCGCCGCTGGCGTGCCGGAAGCGCCCTGCGCCTGGCGCGCCTGCTGCAGGCTCTGAGACAGCCCGCGCGCGAAGTCGCTTTCCGGTGGCAAATGCGCCAGGGCACGCTGCCAGTGGGTGATGGCAGTCGCCATGTCGCCGCGCTTGAACGCCGCGCTGCCCGCCAGCGCCAGCGCCTTGGGCTGGTTCGGGTCGATGCGCAGCGCCCGCTCGATCAGCCGCATCGGCTCGCCCGTGGGGTCCTGCCCCTGCAGCAGGCTCAGGATGTCGGCCCGGTCGGCCAGTAGGTGGGCATCGTTGGGCATCAGCGCCAGCGCGCGCGCGAAGGCGCGGTCCGCTTCCTGGAAACGTTGCATCGTCGCCAGCGTGCGCGCGGCCATCGCCCATGCGGGTCCGTCTTCGGGCGGCGATTCGCCGCGCTGCGCGCGTGCTTCCAGCGCCTGCGTCATCTGCGACACCATGGCCTCGATCTGCGTCATCGTCGGTTGGCCCGTGGTCGCCACGCGCTCGGGCTGCGTGAGCGCCTGCGGCGTGCCCAGTGCCCCATAGAGCATCACGGCCAGCAGCGGCACGGCGCAGGCCACGGCCCAGGCCATCGTGCGTGCCGGGGCGGTGTGCCAGGCGGCCGCCGGGCCTGCGTGTTCTTCCAACAGGCGCCGGCTGATCTCCGCACGCAGGCTCTGCGCGCTGGCGGCGTCGATCCGGCCCGCTGCATGGTCACGCCCGGCGGTGGCGAGTTGCTCTCGCAGCAGGTCCAGGGTGGTCACCGTGGAAGTGGCCGGCGCGCCTGTGGCCCCCGTTCGCGGTGACCCGCCCCCGCGCCACAGCGCGGGCACCAGCCCTGCCAGCGTGGCCGCGGTCAACGCCAGCGCCAGCATCCAGAACATGAGGCTTGAAGTCACCGCCCCGCCCCTTCGTCCAGCAGGCGCTGCACGCGCCTCAACTCGTCGTCTGTCAGGCCGCCTTGCGCGCGCTGACGCTCGCGCGCGGTGCGCACGATCCAGGCCACGGCGACCAGCAGGAGCACGAAGGGCCCTGCCCACAGCAGCACCGTCCAAGCCTGCAGCGGCGGCCGATACAGCACGAAAGTGCCGTAGCGGTCCACCATGAAGCCGGTGATCTCCTCGCGCGTGCGGCCTTGCTGCAGCTGCAGCCGGATCTGCCCGCGCAGGTCACGCGCGAGGTCGGCCTGCGAGGCGGCCAGGGTCTCGTTCTGGCACACCACGCAGCGCAGTTCCTCGGCAATGGCCAGCACCCGCGCCTCCAGCGCGGGATCGGCGGCCATGGGCGCGGCTTCGCCGGCGCGCGCGCGTGCCGGCGTGAGCGCCATGAGGACCGCCGTCCCCACCGCCAGTGCGGCGGCCAGTGCGGCCGTCCAGCGCAGCGTGCGACGCACCCGCCGGGCCTGCGGCCCGAGGAGCCAGCGAAGCAGGTAGCGCTCGTTAGGCACGCAGCCTCCGCACCAGCGGGATGATCTGCTGCTGCAGCACCTCGGGCGTGAGCGCGCCCACGTGCTTGAAGCGCACGCGGCCTGCCGCGTCGATCACGAAGGTCTCGGGCGCACCGTACACGCCCAGATCCATGCCCACGCGCCCGTCGCGGTCGCTGAAGGAATGCTGGTAGGGGTCGCCGAAGTTGGCGAGCCAGCGCCGCGCGTCCTGCGGCGCGTCCTTGTAGTTCAGGCCGTACACCGGTACGCCGCCCGTGCGCGCGAAGTCCACCAGCAGCGGATGCTCCAGCCGGCAGGCGGTGCACCATGAGGCCCACACATTGAGCACCCAGACCTGTCCGCGCAACTCCTCGCTGCCCCTGACCGGATCGTCCGCGGCTAGCGTGGCCAACCGGAATCCGGGCACGGGCTTGTCGATCAGCGCCGAGGGCAGCTCACGCGGGTCACTGCGCAGGCCCGCCGCGAGGAAGGCCAGCAGTGCCACGAACAGCGCCAGGGGGATCAGCGTGCGTTTCATGGCGCTCGCTCCGGCGCGGCCGGGCGCGCATGGCCTGGGCGGGTGGCGCTGCCGCCGGCGCTGCGGGGTGCCACGACCGACATCCCGGGGACGTCAGACAGCACTGGAACCAGACCCTCCTGCGCAGGGGCCCGCACACGCTGGCGCACCCGGTAGCGGCGGTCCGCCACCGCCATCACGCCGCCCAGCGCCATCAGCAGGCATCCGCCCCAGATCCAGTTGACCAGTGGCTTGTGGTGGATGCGTACGCTGAAGGCTTCCGCGCCCACCGGCTCGCCCAGCGCCACGTAGAGGTCGCGGGTGAAGCCGCGGTCGATCGCGACCTCGGTCATGGGCATTCGGCTCACGGTGTAGTGGCGCCGCTGGGGCTGCAGCAGGGCCACTGTTTCGCCCTCAAGGGTGACGCGCAGCGTGGCCACCAGCGCGAGGTAGTTCGGCCCCTGGGCCTGTCCCAGCTGCTCCAGCCGGAAGCGGTAGCCGCCAACCTCAGCGTGGTCGCCCACCGTCATGCGCACGTCGCGTTCACTCTGGAAGCCCCCCACCACAGTGACGCCGGCGATGAAGGCCGCCACACCCAGGTGGGCCAGCTGCATGCCCCACCAGCTGCCGCCCTGGGCCCGAACCCGCGTCCACAAGGCCGGTGCCCGGTGCTGGCGCAGGCGTTCGACGGCCTGTGCGACGCAGCTGGCCGCGATCCATGCCGCCATCAGCAGCCCCAGGCCCACCATCGGCGTCCAGGCGCCCAGCACGAAGGGGGCCACTACCGCGCTGGCGACGCTGGCCCCGGCCGCCCAGCGCAGGCGGCGCGCGAGATCCGGCACCGGCGAGGACCGCCAGCGCGCCATCGGGCCCACGCCCATGAGAAACAGCGCAGGCGCCATCAGCGGCACGAACACCGCGTTGAAGTACGGCGGCCCCACCGATAGCTTGCCCCCGCCCAGCGCGTCGACGGCCAGCGGGTACAGCGTGCCCAGAAGCACGGCGGCGGTCGCCACCGCCAGCAGCAGGTTGTTGGCCAGCAGGAAGGACTCGCGCGAGACCGGCTCGAAGGCGCCCCCCAGGCCCACGCGCGGCGCGCGCCACGCGTACAGGGCAAGCGAGCCGCCCACCACGATCGCGAGGAATGCCAGGATGAAGACGCCGCGCGCCGGGTCGGTGGCGAAGGCATGGACCGAACTGAGCACGCCCGAGCGCACGATGAAGGTGCCCAGGAGCGAGAGCGAGAACGCGAGGATGGCCAGCAGCGCCGTCCACACCTTCATCGCGCCGCGCTGCTCGGTGACGGACAGCGAGTGCATCAGCGCGGTGGCCAGCAGCCAGGGCATGAAGGACGCGTTCTCCACCGGGTCCCAGAACCACCAGCCGCCCCAGCCCAGTTCGTAATAGGCCCAGAAGCTGCCCAGCGCGATGCCCACGGTCAGGAAGCACCAGGCTGCGGTGGTCCAGGGGCGTGACCAGCGCGCCCACGCGGTGTCCAGCCGGCCCGCCAGCAAGGCGGCGATGGCGAAGGCAAAGGGCACGACCAGACCCACGTAGCCCATGTAAAGAAGCGGCGGGTGGATGATCATCCCCGGGTCCTGCAGCAGCGGGTTCAGGTCCTGGCCGTCGGCGGCCGCGGGCAGCAGGCGCTCGAAGGGGTTGGACACCATCAGCGTGAACAGCAGGAAGCCCACGCTCACGAAACCCATCACGCTGATCACGCGCGCGCGCGTGGCCTCGTCCAGCGCCTGCGAGAAACGCGCGACTGCCGCTGTCCAGGCGGCCAGCACCAGGGCCCACAGCAGGATGGAGCCTTCGTGGTTGCCCCACACCGCGGTGATGCGATAGACCAGGGGCAACGAGCTGTTGGAGTGTTTGGCGGCCAGGGCCACCGAGAAGTCGTTGTCGATGAAGGCCCAGGTGAGCGCAGCGTAGGCCAGCGCCAGCAGCAGCGCCTGCACATAGGCGGCGCGCGGGGCCAGGCGCACCAGCGGCGCGCGCGCGGTGTGCGCACCCCACAGCGGCAGCAGCGTCTGCACCCCGGCCACCCCCAGGGCCAGCATCAGCGCGAAGTGACCGAGCTCGGCGATCACGGGCGCGGGCCCTTCACTTGCGCATGGGGCTGCGTGCCCGCCGCCTTGAGCGCCGCGGCGGCTTCGGGGGGCATGTAGTTTTCATCATGCTTGGCCAGCACCTGGTCGGCGTGGAAGATTCCGTCAGTGCCCAGCTTGCCTTGGGCGACCACGCCCTTGCCTTCCTGGAACAGGTCCGGCAGCAGGCCGGTGTAGCGCACCGGCACGCGCTGCGCGCCGTCGGTGACCACGAATTCGAGCTTCAGGTCCTGCGTGCCCCGGCGCACGCTGCCGGCCTCGACCAGGCCGCCCACGCGGAAGCTGCGGCCCTGCGGCGCCTCTTTGGCCACCACCTGCGTGGGGCTGAAGAAGAAGACGAGGTTGCTGTTGAACGCGTTGAGCACCAGCGCGCTCGCGCCTGCGACGAGGGACAGGCCCACCGCCACCGCCAGCGCGCGGCGCGTGCGCGGCGTCACGCCGCCTCCTGACGCGTGAGCACCGGCTCGCGCGCGGGGGAAGCGGGTGCGTCGCCCGTGGCGAGTTCATGCAGCAGGGCCCGCCGGCGTGCGCGCAGCGACAGCACCTCGATGACGATCACGGCGGCGCACATGCCCACCGAGCCCCAGACATACAGGCCGTAGCCGCCCATGACCAGCCAGTCCACGAGCCAGGTGTAGAAGTCAGGCGCGCTCATGCCAGGGCTCCCCGTGCCGTCTCACGCGCCCAGTCCGCATGGCGCTCGCGCTCCAGCATCAGCACCCGCACGCGCCACAGGCTCACCGCGATCGTGTACATCCAGAAGGCCAGCGCCATCACCAGCATGCCGGCCAGCATGACGGCGGCCATGGTGGGTGCGCGCGTGAGGCTCACTGACGCGCCCTGGTGCAGCGTGTTCCACCACTTCACCGAGAAATAGATCACCGGCACGTTCACCACGCCCACCAGGGCGAGCAGGGCGGCGGCCCGGTCCGCCCGGCGCGGGTCCTCGATTGCGGCGTGCAGCGCGAGGAAGCCCATATAGAGAAAGAGCAGCAGCAGCTCGGACGTCAGGCGCGCGTCCCACACCCACCAGGTCCCCCAGGTCGGGCGGCCCCACAGCGCACCGGTCCACAGCGCCAGGAAGGTCATGAGCGCGCCGGTGGGCGCAAGTGCGCGGGCCATCATCGCGGGCAGGCGCGCGTTCAGGATCAGGCCCGCCGCGGCCCAGCCCGCCATCACCAGGTAGATGAACATCGACATCCACGCCGCGGGCACGTGCACGAAGATGATGCGGTAGGCCTCGCCCTGCTGCGCGTCGGTGGGCGCGAGGATGAAGCCGATGTACAGGCCCAGCGCTGCGAGCACGGCGGCGGCGATGGCGCAGCCCCGTGCGAGGCGGCCGGCCAGCGGGTAGAAGGCCGGTGGCGAGGCGTAGCGGAACCAGTTCATTCAGGCCTCCAGCGAAATGCGCAGCGCCTGGGCGCAGGCCAGGGGCGCCGCCGCGAGCGACAGCAGCAGGCCCGCACCCAGCAGTGACAGGTGGGCCGCGACGCCCAGCCCGGCTTCCATTGCCTGCACCGCGCCGGCGCCGAAGACCAGCACCGGCACGCACAGCGGCAGCACCAGCAGCGCCAGCAGCATCGCGCCGCCGCGCAACCCCACGGTGAGGGCAGCGGTGACCGCGCCGACCAGACTGAGGATGGGTGTGCCCAGCAGAAGTGACAGCACCAGCACGGCGGCTGCGTCCGCCGGCAGCCCGTACTGCAAAGCGATCAGTGGCGCGGCCAGCGTCACCAGCAGTCCGGAGCCGATCCAGTGCGCCAGCACCTTGCCCGCCACCAGCAGCGCCAGGGGGTGTGGCGAAAGCAGCAGCTGCTCCAGCGTGCCGTCGGCCAGGTCGTCATTGAACAACCGGGCCAGCGACAACATGCCGGCCAGCAGCGCCGCCACCCAGGTCACGCCGCCGGCCATCAGCCGCAGGGTCTGGGGCTCGGGCCCGACGGCCAAGGGGAACAGGCTGCTGACCATGAGGAAGAAGACCAGGGCGGCCAGCGTGTCGGTGCGCCGCCGCCAGGCGATACGCAGGTCGCGCGCGGCCAGGGCCCAGGCGCCCGCGAGCAGGCCGGGCGTCGGTCCCCCGTCGCAGACCAGGAGCGGCTCACGCGCTGCTGGTCCCAGCCCGGGCGCATCACCCGCGCGGACGCTGGCAGAGGAAGGCAACACCGCTGCCATCGTCCGGCCTCAGAGCGCCAGCTCCAGGTGGGCCATCCGGTCCAGCGCCACCGCCTGGTGGCTGGTCAGGACGGCCATCCCGCCACGCTCAATGTGAGCGCGTACTTGCTCTCCAAGCCATTCGCAGGCTGGAGTGTCCAGCGCGCTGAAGGGCTCATCCAGGATCCACAGGGGGCGCCGCCGGGCCAGGGGCAGGCGGGCCAGGGCGCAGCGTCGCCGCTGCCCCTGAGACAGTCGGCGCAGGGCCTGGTGGGCCTGGGCGCGCAGGCCTGCATGGTCCAGCGCCTGCAGCGCCTGTCCCGCATCGACCGGGTCGCCGGCGAGGGCGCAGGCTGCCATCAGGTTTTCCAGGGCACTCAGGTCGTCCTTCACTGCCGGGGCATGGCCCAGGAAGAGACGCTCGTGTCCGAGGCGTACCGGCTGCCCCGCCAGGGGCTGGCCACGCCACAGGACCTGGCCGCTGGCCGGCGGGAGCAGCCCGGCCAGCACCCGCAGCAGGCTGGTCTTGCCCGCGCCGTTACCGCCCGAGACCTTCAGCCACTGGCCGGCTTCGAGCCGCAGGGACACGCCGCCAAAGAGCAATCGCCCGCCGCGCGCGCAGCCCAGCTGCTGCAGCTCAAGCGCGGCAGGGTCCGCTCCCCAACCAGGGAAAAAAGCAGGATGGTCGGCCATGTGTCAATAAACAATGACACTTATAGCACGCCATGCGGGTTTACATCAGCGGTTCAACCCGCGCCAGGCGCCTTTGCCGCCGTAACGGCCTGAAGGAGTCATTTGACATTCCCTTGTGTCATGTTAGATTGACACATATCAATGTCGGACTGGGCTGACACCTCCGTCTGTCCGACATGGGAGACACCTCCATGCTCAATCGAATTGAACAGGCCCTGGCGCAGCAGTTTGCACACCTCGAGGGCCCGCACACGCCGCCGCGGCTGCTGGCGGCGATGCGCCATGCCGTGTTTCCTGGCGGTGCCCGCATCCGCCCGCAACTGTGCCTGGCCGTGGCTGCCGCCTGCGGGAACGACGATCCGGCGCTGGCCGAGGCGGCGGCGGTGGCCATCGAGCTGCTGCATTGCGCCTCCCTGGTGCATGACGACATGCCCTGCTTCGACGACGCCGACTCCCGCCGCGGCCAGCCCTCGGTGCACAAGGCCTGGGGCGAACCGCTGGCCCTGCTGGCGGGCGACGGCCTGATCGTGATGGCCTTCGAGGTGCTGGGCCGGGCTGGCGCAGCCCACCCCGGGCGGTTGGGGCCCCTGATCGGCGCCGTCGGCCGCGGGGTCGGTGCACAGGAAGGCATCGTGGGCGGACAGGCCTGGGAATGCGAGCCCCGGGTGGAACTGGGCCGCTACCAGCGGGCCAAGACCGGTGCGCTGTTCGTGGCCTCCACCTGCGGCGGTGCGATCGCGGCCGGCGCTTCGGCTGCTCCCTGGCAGCGGCTGGGTGACTGCCTGGGCGAGGCCTACCAGGTGGCCGACGACATCCGCGACGTGATGGGCGATGCCGAGCAACTGGGCAAGCCGGTGGGCCAGGACGCGCAGCACGGCCGTCCGAGCGCCGCCGCCGAACTGGGCCTCGTGGGGGCCCTGCACCGTTTCCGCCAGCTGATGCAACAGGCCGTGGACGCCGTGCCCGAATGCGCCAGCCGCAAGGCCATGCGCCACCTGGTGCTGCGCGAGTCCGAGCGCCTGGTGCCGCAGGTGGCCTGCGACCGCGTGATGCAGGGGCATGCGCCGCTGCCGCAAGTGGTGGTGTCCTGAACGGAGGCCGGTCATGAGCTCGATCCAGATCCACCCCCTGCGCACGCCGCCCGAGCGGCCCGCCTGGCGCCGCGCGCTGGACGCGCGCATCGACCGCTGGATGGCGGACCCGGGCCTGTACCGCTGGGCCGTCTCCAACCCCTTGACCCGCTGGCTCACGCAGCGCCGCGCCGACCAGTTGTTCGAGGTGATGGCGGGCTTCGTGCATTCCCAGGTACTGCTGGCCTGCGTGCGCCTGCGCCTGCTGGAGACCGTGGCGGATGCGCCGCGCACGCTGCACGAACTGTCCGCGTCCTGCGGCGTGCCGGCTCCTGCGCTGGAGCGCCTGCTGCGTTCTGCGGTGGCGGTGCGCCTGCTGGCTGCGCGCGGGGGCGGCCGCTACGGCCTGGGCCCCCTGGGCCGCCCGGTGGCCGCTGACGCGGGCCTGCGCAACATGATCGAACACAACGCCGTGCTCTACGAGGACCTGCGCGACCCGCTGGCCCTGATGCACGGCGCCAGCGAGGCGGCGATGAACGCCTACTGGCCCTACGCCCAGTCGGTGGACCCGCAGACCCTGGGCAGCTGGGCCCCGGACAAGGTGGCCCTGTACTCCGAGCTGATGGCGAGTTCGCAGCGATTCCTGATCGACGAGCTGCTGGCCGCCTACGCCTTCGACGAGCACCAGTGCGTGATGGACGTGGGAGGCGGCAAGGGCGCGTGGATCAGCGCGCTGGCCCGCCATGCGCCAGGGCTGAAGCTCAAGCTCTTTGACCTGCCCCCGGTGGCCGACCTGGCCCGCGCCCATCTGGCGCAAGGCGGCCTGGCCGACCGGGTGCAGGTGCACGGCGGCAGCTTCACCGCCAACCCGCTGCCGCAGGGCGCCGACCTGGTCACCTTGCTGCGCGTGGCCCATGACCACCCGGACCATGTGGTGCGCGCCCTGCTGGCCGCCATCCACGAGGCGCTGCCGGTGGGCGGCACGCTGCTGCTGGCAGAGCCCATGGCCGAGGCCGACGGCGAGCCCGGCACCGCCGACGCCTACTACCACTTCTATCTGCTGGCCATGGGCGCGGGCCGCTTGCGCACCCCGGCCGAGCTCATGCGCCTGATGGCCGAGGCCGGATTCACCCATCTGGAGCAGGTGCCCAACCCCATGCCCCTGCATGGCCGCATCCTGTTGGGGCGCAAATCTGCGGGTTTACCCCTAGAAACGACGCCCGACACCGGTCCAAGCGTCAATTTAAATTGACACAGCGTAATGTCAGCCTAAGAATACATTGATGAAAGCCTCCGCCATTGTCTTCCAGGCCCCGCTGCAGCTGTCCGTACGGACGCTCGCGCTGCGCCCCTCAGAGCCGGATGACCTGGAGATCGAAGTGCTGCACAGCGGCATCAGCACCGGCACCGAGCGCCTCCTCTGGGACGGCAGCATGCCGGCCTTCCCGGGCATGGGCTACCCGCTGGTACCGGGCTACGAGACGGTGGGCGTGGTGCGTCACGCGCCCGCAGACAGCCCGATCCGCGCCGGCGAGACGGTGTTCGTGCCAGGCTCCTACAGCTTCGATGGCGTTCACAACCTCTTTGGCGGCGCGGGCTCCATGCTGCGGGCCAAGGCCTCGCGCGTGGTGCGCGTGCAGCCGCAGCTCGGCCAGCGTGCGGTGTTGCTGGCCCTGGCGGCCACGGCGTATCACGCGGTGTCGTTAGGCGGCAAGGGCGACCCGGCCACGCCGCCCGACCTGATCATCGGCCACGGCGTCGTGGGCCGCCTGCTCGCGCGCCTCACGGTGGCAGCCGGGATCGCGCCACCCACGGTGTGGGAGACGAGCCCTGCGCGCCAGGGTGGGGGCGAGGGCTATGCCGTCGTCCATCCGGACGAAGACCCGCGCAAGGACTACCGCGCCATCTACGACGTCAGCGGCGACGCCGACATCCTGCACCGCGCGATCCCTCGCCTGCAGCTCGGTGGTGAGGTGGTGCTGGCCGGTTTCTACAAGGACAACCTTTCCTTCGCGTATGCGCCCGCCTTCATGCGTGAAGCGCGCATCCGCGTTGCGGCCGAATGGAAACGCCCCGACCTGCTGGCGGTCACGCAACTGGTCGAACAGGAGCGCTTGTCGCTGGACGGCCTGATCACGCATACCGAGGCGCCCGGCCGCGCGCACGAAGCCTACGAGGTCGCCTTCGGCGACACCCACTGTTTGAAGATGGTCCTGAACTGGAGCCACTGACATGAGCGCACAACCCACCACGCAACCTGTTGCCCAGCCCGTGAAATTCGTGAACGACCTGCGCCGCGAAGCCGCCCAGGAACCGGCACCGCCACACACCGGCGCGCCCACGAAAGAGACGCAGATCATCGCGATCTACGGCAAGGGCGGCATCGGCAAGAGCTTCACGCTCGCCAACCTGTCCTACATGATGGCGCAGCAAGGCAAGAAGGTCCTGCTGATTGGCTGCGACCCCAAGAGCGACACCACCAGCCTGCTGTTTGGCGGCAAGGCATGTCCGACCATCATCGAGACCTCCTCGAAGAAAAAACTCGCGGGCGAAAGCGTCTCCATCGGCGACGTCTGTTTCATCCGTGACGGCGTCTTCGCGATGGAGCTGGGCGGTCCCGAAGTCGGCCGCGGCTGCGGCGGTCGCGGGATCATCCACGGCTTCGAGACCTTGGAGAAGCTCGGCTTCCACGACTGGGGCTTCGACTACGTGCTGCTGGACTTCCTGGGCGACGTGGTGTGCGGGGGCTTCGGCCTGCCGATCGCGCGCGACATGTGCCAGAAGGTGATCGTGGTCGGCTCCAACGACCTGCAGTCGTTGTACGTCGCCAACAACGTGTGCAGCGCGGTCGAATACTTCCGCAAGCTCGGCGGCAACGTCGGCGTGGCCGGCATGGTGATCAACAAGGACGACGGCACCGGCGAAGCCCAGGCCTTCGCGAAGAACGCCGGCATCCCGGTGCTGGCCGCCATTCCCGCCAACGAGGACATCCGCCGCAAGAGCGCCTCCTACGAAATCATCGGCCGCCCCGGCACCGAGTGGGCCTCGCTGTTCGAGGAGCTGGCGACGAACGTCGCCGAAGCGCCTCCCAAGCGCCCCAAGCCGCAGACCCAGGACGAACTGCTCTCGTTATTCAGTTCCGACACCGTGGGCCGCGACGTGGTGCTGCAGCCGGCCACCCTGGCCGACATGACCGGCAAGGAACACGTGGTCAAGCCCACGCTGGAAGTGATCTACGACGCGACCTGATCGCAACGGACACGACACCCATGGCCCGCACCATTCCCATCCAGCCGGCACCCACCGAGCCGACCGCTGCGGCGATCACGCCCACGGCCGACGGCCTGGGCTGCGGCGCAGGCAAGGACGCCCTGCATCAGGCCGCGATGTCAGCGGGCAAGGGCGAGGTGCTGGCGCAATATGCCGCCGACTACCCCCTGCATCCCGACACCGGCCCGCACGACCAGCCGCAAAGCATGTGCCCCGCCTTCGGCTCCTTGCGCGTAGGTCTGCGCATGCGGCGCACGGCCACCATCCTTTCGGGCTCGGCCTGCTGCGTGTATGGCCTGACCTTCACCTCCCATTTCTACGGCGCGCGCCGCAGCGTGGGCTATGTGCCTTTCAACAGCGAATCGCTGGTGACAGGCAAGCTGTTCGAGGACATCCGCGACTCGGTGCATGACCAGGCCGACCCGGCGAAATATGACGCCATCGTCATCATCAACCTGTGCGTGCCCACGGCCAGCGGCGTGCCGCTGCAGATCCTGCCCAAGGAGATCAACGGCGTGCGCATCATCGGCATCGACGTGCCGGGCTTTGGCGTGCCCACGCACGCCGAAGCGAAGGACGTACTGGCCGGCGCGATGCTGCGTTACGCGCGCACCGAAGCCGAGGCCGGACCGGTAGCCGCACCGCGCCAGGCGCGTAGCGACAAGCCGACGATCTCGCTCCTGGGCGAGATGTTCCCCGCCGACCCCGCGGGCATCGCGCAGATGATCGCGCCTATGGGCCTGGCGGTCGGGACGGTCGTACCGACGCGCGAATGGCGCGAACTGTATGCCGCCCTCGACTGCGATGCAGTCGCCGCGATTCACCCTTTTTATACCGCCAGCATCCGCGAATTCCAGGCCGCCGGACGTCCCGTCGTGGGCTCGGCGCCGGTAGGCGTGGACGGTACGCACGACTGGCTCGGCGCCATCGGCGCGGCCACCGGTGTGTCGCAAGACAAGATCGACGCCGCACGCAACGCCACGCTGGCAGCGATCCGTGGCGTGCTGTCGCAGCAGAAGATCAACGGCCGCATCACCCTCAGTGGCTACGAAGGCTCCGAGCTGCTGGTAGGGCGCCTGCTGGTGGAGTGCGGCGCCGACCTGCGTTATGTGGGCTCGGCCTGCCCGGCCACGCCCTGGAACGAACACGACGCGCAGTGGCTACGCGCCAAAGGCGTGCACGTGCAGATGCGCGCATCCCTGGAACAAGACCTGGCCGCCGTGCGCGAATGGCAGCCGCAGCTGGCGGTGGGCACCACGCCAGTGGTGCAGGCAGCCAAGCAGGCGTGCATCCCCTCGCTGTACTTCACCAACCTGATCTCCGCACGCCCCCTCATGGGTGTAGCCGGCGCCGGCTCCCTGATCCAGGTGGTCAACGGCGCCATCGCCAACCAGGCGCGCTTTGACACCATGAAGGAATTCTTCGGCGGTGTCGGCCAGGGCGACGAGGCCGGCGTCTGGAACGAGGTGCCGCGCCATTTCCCCGCCTTCCGCGCCGACGTCAAGCGCATGAACGAGAAGGCCAGGAAGAAGCGCAAGGCCGAGGAGATGGGCGGATGACGAAACCCGTCAAACCCAACTTCGTCCTGGACCACGACCGCGCGGGCGGCTACTGGGGCGCGGTCTATGTCTTCACCGCCATCAAGGGACTGCAGGTGGTGATCGACGGCCCGGTGGGCTGCGAGAACCTGCCGGTCACCTCGGTGCTGCACTACACCGACGCCCTGCCGCCGCACGAGCTGCCCATCGTCGTCACCGGCCTGGCGGAAGAACAGCTCGGGCGCGAAGGCACCGAAGGTGCGATGAAGCGCGCCCACGCCGTGCTCGACCCCGACCTGCCCGCCGTGGTGGTGACTGGCTCCATCGCCGAGATGATCGGCGGGGGTGTCACGCCCGAGGGCACAAACCTGATGCGCTTTCTGCCGCGCACCATCGACGAGGACCAGTGGCAGTGCGCCAACCGCGCGATGTACTGGCTGTGGACCGAGTACGGCATGAAGAAGGTGCCGCCGCGGGTGCGCAAGGATGGCGAGAAGCCGCGCGTGAACATCATCGGCCCCAGCTACGGCACCTTCAACAGCGCCAGCGACGTCGCCGAGATCCGCCGCCTGGTTCAGGGCATCGGCGCCGACATCAACATGGTCTTCCCCCTGGGAAGCCACCTGGCCGAGGTCTCGCAGCTGGTCGAGGCCGACGTGAACATCTGCATGTACCGCGAGTTCGGTCGCATGCTGTGCGAGGCGCTGGACCGCCCCTATCTGCAGGCGCCCATCGGCCTGCACAACACCACGCGCTTCCTGCGCAAGCTGGGCGAGCTACTGGGGGTGGACCCCGAACCCTTCATCGAGCGCGAACGCCACACCACCCTCAAGCCCGTGTGGGACCTGTGGCGCTCCGTCACCCAGGACTTCTTCGCCACCGCCAGCTTCGCCATCGTGGCGAATGAAACCTACACGCGCGGCGTGCGCAACTTCCTGGAAGACGAGCTGGGCCTGCCCTGTCGCTTCCATGTGGCGCGCGTGGCCGGCGCCAAGACCGACAACGCGCAGGTGCGCGAACTGGTGCAGACCAAGACGCCCCTGATCATGTTCGGCAGCTACAACGAGCGCATGTACCTGGCCGAAGCGGGCGGGGGTGGCGGTATGATGCGCGCCGCCTTCATCCCCGCGTCCTTCCCGGGCGCGATCATCCGCCGCCACACCGGCACGCCCTTCATGGGCTACAGCGGCGCCACCTACCTCGTGCAGGAGGTGTGCAACGCGCTCTTTGACGCGCTCTTTCACATCCTGCCCCTGTCCACCGAGATGGACAAGGTCGACGCCACGCCTGCGCGCGGCGTCAGCGGCACGCCCGACACCCCCTGGGACGACCAGGCGCAGGCCCTGCTGCACCGCCTGGTCGCGGGCCAGCCGGTGCTGGTGCAGATCTCCGCGGCCAAGCGCCTGCGTGACGAGGCCGAACGCGCTGCGCGTGCGGCGGGCGAAGCAAAAGTACAGACGGCCCATGTCGAGCGCGCCGGGCGCGGACTGGGTATCGGGGTGGGCGTATGAACGCACGCCCTGGTTCAAGGAATGTCGTGGCACTCCGCCACGGCTACCCAGGTTGCGCGGGTTGGGCGCAGCGATGGCCTACAGGCCTTATTTGAGAAGGAGCAACGTATGTCAAATCGGACTTCGATTTCCGGCCTGACCGACGAAGAAGCTCAGGAGTTCCATCACTACTGGATGCAGGGCCTCGTGGGCTTTACGGCGGTTGCCGTTCTGGCGCACGTCCTCGTCTGGGCGTGGCGGCCCTGGTTCAACTGAGTCGGGTTCACACCTCTCAACCCTGAAGGAGACGACCCATGTCCGATCGTTCTTTCGACGCGCGCAAGCATCCCCTGCGGGATGACAAGCTGACGTTCTTCCTGATCTTCGTTCCCTGCTTCCTCGTGCTGATCGCGGTGGCATTGCTCGGCCAGCTGGTCGGCGTGCACTGGAAAGGCTGGCTGCCGGGCGCCGAGAACATGAGCAACGTGGTTGCCGGCACGCGGGCCGCGGTCTACACCTTCATGTCCAACATTTCGTAGGAGAAAAAACCATGTGGAGAATCTGGCGACTCTACGACCCGCTGCGTGCGATGGTCGTGCAGGGCATTTTCCTGTTTGGTCTGGCGGCAATGATTCACCTCATTCTGCTTAGCACCAACAAGTTCAACTGGCTCGACGGCGCGAAGAAGCCGGCAGCAGCTGCGGCGCAAAACGCCCCGCTGCCTGCCGCCACGCCCAAATCCTGAACTGGCGACAGCCCGCGGGCGCTGCCTCTGGACGTGGTGTTCCAGCGCAGCGCCTGACGCGGCCCGCATTCAAGCGATACATGTAATTTGAGGCAGGAGAGCGCCCATGGCCATGCTCAATTTTGAAAAGAAATACCGAGTCCGCGGCGGCACCCTGCTGGGCGGCGACCTGTTCGATTTCTGGATGGGCCCGTTCTACGTCGGCTTTTTCGGCGTCACCACCATCTTCTTCTCGTTCCTCGGCACCGCGTTGATCCTCTGGGGCGCCTCGCAAGGACCGACTTGGAACCTGTGGCAGATCAGCATCGCGCCCCCCGACCTGTCCTACGGCCTGCGCTTCGCGCCGCTGATGGAAGGGGGCCTGTGGCAGCTCATTACGGTGTGCGCGATTGGCGCCTTCGGTTCGTGGGCGATGCGCGAGGTCGAGATCTGCCGAAAACTCGGCATGGGCTACCACGTGCCCGTGGCCTTCAGCGTCGCCATCCTCGCCTACGTCACCCTGGTCGTGATCCGCCCCGTCCTCATGGGCGCCTGGGGCCATGGATTTCCCTACGGGATCTTCAGCCATCTGGACTGGGTGTCCAACGTGGGCTACCAGTACCTGCACTTTCACTACAACCCGGCCCACATGCTGGCCGTGACCTTCTTCTTCACCACCACGCTGGCCCTGTCGCTGCACGGTGCACTGGTGCTCTCGGCCACCAACCCGGCCCCGGGCCACACGGTGCGTACGCCGGAGCATGAAGACACGTTCTTCCGCGACGTCATCGGCTACTCGGTGGGTACCCTGGGCATCCACCGTCTGGGCTTGTTCCTCGCGCTGGCTGCCGTCCTTTTCAGCGCCCTGTGCATCGTGATCAGCGGTCCCTTCTGGAGTCGCGGCTGGCCCGAGTGGTGGGGCTGGTGGCTGAACCTGCCGATCTGGTCGCAGTGGCCCCTCCAATAAGCACGCGGAGCAAACATGGCGGACTATCAGAACCTCTTCACCACCGTCACGGCCACCGGGCCGGTGCACCACGGCGTCGAACTCGGACAGGGCAACAGTCCGCGTACCGGTCAGCCCTTCCTGCTGTATTGGGCGGGCAAGCTCGGTAACGCGCAGATCGGCCCGATCTACCTGGGCCCGATGGGGATCGCCTCGCTGCTGTTTGGCACGATGTGGTTCAACATCGTCGGCTTCAACATGCTGGCCTCGGTCAACTGGGATCCGATCCAGTTCGTGCGCCAGTTGTTCTGGTTGTCCCTGGAGCCGCCGGCCCCGGGCTACGGCCTGTCCATCCCGCCCATGAACCAGGGCGGCTGGTACCTCCTGGCCAGCGGCTTCCTGCTGGTGTCGGTGCTCCTGTGGTGGGCCCGCACCTACCGGCGCGCGCGTGAACTGGGCATGGGCACGCACGTGCCCTGGGCCTTCGCCGCGGCGATCTGGCTGTTCCTGGTGCTGGGCCTGTTCCGCCCGATCCTCATGGGGTCGTGGTCGGAGGCGGTGCCCTATGGCATCTTCAGCCACCTCGATTGGACGGCGGCCTTCTCGCTGCGATACGGCAACCTGTTCTACAACCCCTTCCACGCGCTCTCGATCGTGTTCCTGTACGGATCGGCGCTGCTCTTCGCGATGCACGGCGCCACCATCCTGGCGGTGGGCCGCTACGGCGGCGAGCGCGAGATCGAGCAGATCGTGGACCGCGGCACCGCCTCCGAGCGCGCCGCCCTGTTCTGGCGCTGGACCATGGGCTTCAACGCCACGATGGAATCCATCCACCGCTGGGCCTGGTGGTTCGCGGTCCTGTGTCCCCTCACGGGCGGCATCGGCATCCTGCTGACCGGCACCGTCGTCGACAACTGGTACCTCTGGGCCGTCAAGCACGGCGTCGCCCCGATGTACCCCGATGTGTTCCCCGCGGTCACCGATCCCGCGCTGGCACCGGGAGTCAAGCCATGATGCGTTTCCCTTCCTTCCTGCGCCACGGCGCGCGCCTGCTGGCGCTGTCCTCCCTGTTCCTGCTGGCGGCGTGCGAGCGCCCGCCGATGGAGTCCGTGCAGCACGGCTTCCGCGGCACGGGCATGGTGCAGGTGTACAACCCACGTGCGGTGGAAAAGAGCATCGAGGCCAACACCGTGCCCGTGGGCCTGCCGCCGCTGCCGGCCGAAGGCCCCAAGGCCAAGGACCTGTACAAGAACGTGCAGGTGCTGGGCAACCTGAGCGGCGGGCAGTTCGTGCGGCTCATGACCTCCATGACGGCCTGGGTCTCGCCGGAGGAAGGCTGCGGCTACTGCCACAACCTGGCCAACCTGGCTGAGGACAGCAAGTACACCAAGGTCGTGGCCCGGCGCATGCTGGAGATGACCCAGAACATCAACGAGAACTGGAAGACCCACGTGGCCGACACGGGCGTGACCTGCTGGACCTGCCACCGCGGGCAGCCGGTGCCGTCCAACGTCTGGTTCAAGGCGGACCATGCGCCCCGGGGCGCGGACTTCATCGGCGACCGCGCGGGCCAGAACGAGCCGCTGCCGGTGGTGAACCTGTCCTCGCTGCCGAACGACCCGTTCACCCCTTTCCTGCTGCAGGACAAGCCGATCCGCGTGAACGGCAACACCGCGCTGCCCACCGGCAACCGGCAGTCCATCAAGCAGGCCGAATGGACCTACGGCCTCATGACCCACATGTCCACCGGCCTGGGCGTGAACTGCACCTACTGCCACAACACGCAGAACTTCGCCAAGTGGGAAGGCGGCCCGCCCCAGCGCGTGACCGCCTGGCACGGCATCCGCATGGTGCGTGACATGAACGTGGCCTACATGGAGCCGCTCACCCCTGTCTTCCCGGCGCACCGCAAGGGCGAGCTGGGCGATGTGGCCAAGGCGAACTGCGCCACCTGCCACCAGGGCGCCTACAAGCCGCTCAATGGCCAGTCCATGCTCAAGGACTACCCGGAGCTGGCCAAGCTGGCGGCCTCGCCGGCCAAGGCGGGCGCTGCGACCCCTGCCACGAAGACCGTGTCGAAGTAAGCGCGTCTTTCGCGCCACGAGGCTGCGCCATGGACAGCCCCCCCACGGCCACCACCGCCTTCACCGGCGTGGTGGCCGTGCTGCTGGTGGACTACCTGCGCCAGCACCAGGCCTGGGGCTGGAAGCGGCTGGCGCGCGGGCCGGCGGCGTTTCGCGACGTGCCAGGCATGCTGTTCTCCAAGGTCATGGGCAGCGGCCACGACGGGGGCTTCAGCCTGCGTCCGAGCACCAGCCACCAGGGCCTGGTCTGCATGCTGCGCACCGCTGCCGATGCCCGCGCCTTCCTCGCGGGGCCGCACGTGCTGGAGGCGCGCACCCGTGCGCGCGAAAGCTGGACGGGCCTGCTGGCGGTCACGTCCTCCCGCGGCGCGTGGGATGGCCAGACCTGGGGCGCGAGTTCTTCCGAATCCCTGGGCGCGCACGCGCACGATGCGGCCCTGTCCGATGCGCCGGTCGCGGCGCTCACGCGCGCCAGCATCCGCCCCACCAAGGTGGCGGCCTTCTGGCGGCATGCACCGGCCTCGCAGGAGGCGATGGCGCAGGCCCGCGGCTGCGACCTCGCGGTGGGCCTGGGCGAGGCGCCGGTGCTGCGCCAGTGCACCTTCAGCCTCTGGCGCGACCTGCCGGCCATGACCGCCTATGCGCGAGGCGGGGCGCACGGTGCGGCGGCGCAGGCCGCGATCCGGCAGGACTACTTCACCGAATCGATGTTCGTGCGCATGAAGCTTCTGGAAAGTGATGGTGACTGGAAGACGCTGCACGCACCCGCCGCAGCGCCTGCGGAGCGCGCCCATGGCTGATCCCGGCGTCGTCGTCATCGGCGCGGGCATGGCAGGTCTGGTCAGTGCCTTGCAGCTTGCGGCGCGCGGACTGCCGGTCACGGTGGTTGAGGCAGCCCAGGCGCCGGGCGGAAAGATCCGCCAGCTGCAGGTGAACGGCGCGCCCATCGACAGCGGTCCCACGGTCTTCACCCTGCGCTGGATCTTCGACGAGGTGCTGGCGTCAGTCGGAACGCGCCTGGAGGACGAGGTGCGCATCACGCCGCTGCCCGTGCTCGCGCGGCACTTCTGGGACCCGGACATCGGGGGTGGCCAGGTCGCCAGCCTGGACCTCTTCGCCGATGCGCGCGCCTCGCAGGATGCGGTGGCCCGATTTGCCGGTCCTGCCGAGGCACGCCGCTTCGCCGGCTTCTGCGCGCAGGCGTGCGAGGTGTATGCGACGCTGGAGGGCCCCTTTATCCGCTCGACCTCGCCCACCATGGGCCGCATGGTCGGCGACCTGGGGCTGCGGGGCCTGTCGGTGCTCTCGCGCCTGGGCCCGATGCGCAGCCTGTGGGACAGCCTGGGCCGCCACTTCACCGACCCGCGCCTGCGCCAGCTGTTCGGGCGGTATGCCACCTACTGTGGATCGTCGCCGTGGGAGGCGCCTGCCACGCTGATGCTGATCGCGCAGGTGGAGATGGACGGCGTCTGGGCGGTCGAGGGCGGCATGCACGCGCTGGCGCGCATGCTCGAGCGTCTGGCCCGTGCGCAGGGCGTCACTTTCCGCTACGGCGCGGCCTGCGAGCGCATCGAGCTGCAAGGCGGCCGCGTGAGCGGCGTGCATCTCGCCAATGGCGAGCGCCTGGATGCGCAGCGCGTCGTGTTCAACGGCGACGTCGCAGCCCTGCACCAGGGCCTGCTGGGCGATGCGGCGCGCACCGCCGCGCCCCGCGTCGGCCCGCGCTCGCTGTCGGCCGTCACCTGGTCCATGCACACCCGCGCCGAGGGCCTGGCCCTGGACCGGCACAACGTCTTCTTCACCGGCGACTACCGCAGTGAGTTTGCCGACATCTTCGGCCTGGGCCGCCTGCCGCGGCGGCCTACCGTGTACCTGTGCGCGCAGGACCGTGGCACCGGCGTGGCCGATACCGGCGCGCCCCAGCGCCTGCTGGCGCTGGTGAATGCGCCCGCGGTGGGCGGACAGGGCCGGCTTTCATCCGAGGCACTCGACGAATGCGAACACCAGACCTTTTCTCTCCTGCGCCGATGCGGCCTCACCCTGCAGCCGCAGGCCCGCGAATCGGTACGCACGACACCGGACGACTTCCATCGCCTCTTTCCGGGCACGGGCGGAGCGTTGTACGGCCAGGCGACGCACGGCTGGAACTCGGCGTTCGCCAGGTCGCCGGCGGCCAGCCCGGTGCCGGGCCTCTTTCTGGCGGGGGGCAGCGTGCACCCGGGGCCGGGCGTGCCGATGGCGGCGATGTCGGGGCAGCTGGCGGCCGCGGCCGTGATGGCCAGCCTCGGTTCGACCAGCCGGTCCCGACCGGTGGCTACCTCTGGTGGTATGTCGACGCGCTCAGCGACGACGGGGAGTTCGGCTTGACGATCATCGCCTTCGTCGGCAGCGTGTTCTCGCCGTACTACGCGTGGGCGCGCCGCGGTGGGCGGGCGGACCCCGAGCAGCACTGCGCGCTCAATGTGGCGCTTTACGGCCGCAGCGCGCGGCGCTGGGCGATGACGGAGCGCGGCGCGCGTCATTGCAGCCGCAGCGCGCGTGAATTCAACGTGGGTCCGAGCCGCGTGCGCTGGGACGGTGACGCCCTGGTGATCGACATCGACGAGGTCTGCGTGCCCGTGCCACGCCGGCTGCGCGGATGCGTGCGCGTGTACCCGCAGCGCCTGTTCAACTTCAGCACGCCGATCGACCGCGCGGGCCGCCACCGCTGGGGCCCTATCGCGCCCACGGCGCGCATCGAGGTAGAACTGGAAGCCCCCGCCTTGCGCTGGCAGGGGCAGGCCTATCTGGATTCGAACGAAGGCGACGAGCCCATCGCCAGCAGCTGCCGCGAATGGGACTGGTCACGCAGTCCGCTGGCTGATGGCAGCACTGCGGTGCTCTATGACATGCAGCACGAGGACGGCAGCGACCAGGTGCTCGCGCTGCGATTCGGGCGCGACGGCCAGATCACGCCCTTCGAGCCGCCCCCTCGCGGGGTGCTGGCGCCCACCCTGTGGCGCGTGCCGCGGCGCATGCGCAGCACCGGCCCGGTCCACGTGGTCGACCAGCTGGAGGACACGCCCTTCTACCAGCGCGCCATGGTGCGCAGCGAGCTGCTCGGGCAGTCGGTGACCAGCTTCCATGAGACGCTCAACGTGCCCCGTCTGGTTTCGCCAGTGGTGCAGGCCATGCTGCCTTTCCGGATGCCAAGGCGCGGATGAATCCGAAAGCACTCATGTTGCGCCCTCACGCCCCAGCGACATCCCTGCTGTCTATTCTTGTTGACAGTAGTAGCTGTCAACATAAAATGACACCAGTTTGCGACCATGGGGGCCGCAAGCCGCCCGCGTGCGGGGTTAGCACGTGCGTTAGTTCTTCCAAGGAGAGACACGATGTCGGACAAAGACAAAGTGTGGCCCACCGGTCTGACCGAGGGCGAGTCGGAGGAAATCCACCGGAACCTCATCCAGGGAACGCAGATATTCGGCATGATCGCGGCCTTCGCGCACTTGCTGGCCTATATCTACAGCCCCTGGATGAAGTAAGGAGCACTGCCCATGATCTACGGAAAAATGTGGTGTGTGGTCAAGCCCTCGGTGGGCATTCCTATCTTCATTGCCGCAGTGGCAATTGCCTCTTTCAGCGTGCACCTGGCGCTGACGCTCAACACCACCTGGGTGAAGGGCTTCCTCAATGGCGGGCAAAAAGCCGCGGTAGCCGCCCCGGCCGAAGCGCCTCCAGGCAAGAAGTAATTCTTGTCTCGCGACAGGGACCGGACCGCTTGCGGCTCCGGTCCTTTTTCATGTGAGGCGCCGATGAACCAGCCGTCCTCCCGCTCTCCCTCGCGCATCGTGCAGTCCATCGCGGCACTCGGCCCGCGCTTCCTGCCCTTCGCGGACGCCGCCTCGCCCGACCTTCCGCTGGCGCGCCTGCTACGCCTGTCGCTTTTCCAGGTCTCGGTGGGCATGGCGCTGGTACTGCTCGTTGGCACGCTCAATCGCGTGATGATCGTGGAACTGCATGTTCCCGCATCGCTGGTGTCGGTCATGGTGGCCATGCCGCTGCTGTTCGCGCCGCTGCGCGCCCTGATCGGTTTCCGCTCGGACCATCACCGCAGCGAACTGGGCTGGCGGCGCGTGCCATACATCTGGATGGGGACGCTGCTGCAGTTCGGCGGCCTGGCCATCATGCCCTTCGCGCTGCTGGTGCTCGCGCGCGCGGGCGCATCGGCCGACGCGCCTGCGTGGGTGGGGCATGGCGCGGCGGCGATCGCCTTCCTGCTGGTGGGCGCGGGCCTGCACACGGTGCAGACCACAGGCCTGGCTCTGGCCACCGACCTCGCGCCGCGCGAGGACCACCCGAAGGTGGTGGGCTTCATGTATTCGATGCTGTTGATCGGAACCATCGGCAGCGCGTTCATCTTCGGCCAGGCCCTGTCCGAGTATTCGCCGGGCCGGCTGGTGCAGGTGATCCAGGGCTGCGCGGTGGCGACGCTGGTGCTCAACGTGATCGCCATATGGAAGCAGGAAGCGCGAAGCCGGGACCGCAAGCCGCGCGCGCGCCGCGAGGGCGATCCGGATTTCGCCGGTGCCTGGCAGGCGCTGAAGGTGCGTGACCGCGCCGTACGGCGGCTGGCGGCCCTGGCCCTGGGCACCATGGCCTTCACGATGGAGGACGTGCTGCTCGAGCCCTATGGCGGCGAGATCCTGGGCATGTCGGTCTCGCACACCACCTTCCTCACCGCCACGCTGGCCCTGGGGGGGTTGATCGGGTTTGCCTGGGCCTCGCGGGTGCTGGGGCGCGGGGGTGATCCCTGGCGCATGGCCCGGGGCGGGGCGCTGGTGGGGCTGCCTGCGTTTGCCGCGGTCATCATCGCCGCGCCGCTGATGGCGCCGTGGCTGTTCGTCGCTGGCACCTTCCTCATCGGCGTGGGCGGCGGCCTCTTCGGCCACGGCACGCTCACGTCGACCATGCAGATGGCGCCCCCGGAGCAGGCCGGCCTGGCCCTGGGCGCGTGGGGCGCGGTGCAGGCCACCGCAGGGGGATTGGCCATGGGCCTGGGCGGCATCCTGCGTGACGTGATAGCCTCTTTTTCTACTCCGTTGGCGGCCTACGGGACCGTCTACGTCATCGAACTGCTGCTGCTGCTTGGCACCCTGCTGCTGATGGCGCCACTGCTGCGGCCCGCGTCCGAAGAATCACTTGAAGCAAGGAGACACCCATGAAAGTCCAAACCGTCCTGATCATCATGTTCGTGGTCTTTGGCCTGTTTATGCTGGCCAACTGGTTCAACCGGCCGCGCAAGTAAGGCGGCGGCGCTTGCCTCGGGAGTCCCGACTCGAGTAATCGCTATCGAGCAGCAGGCCGCGTCACTTGCCGCTTCCCGCATTCGGAAAGAACAAGGGCTCCCCCCCGACGCGATAGCTTGCGATCACCTGCTGGCCCGCAGGTGACAGCACCCAGTCGACGAATCGCTGAGCCTCGCGCGCCTTCACGTGCGGGTGTTTCTGCGGGCTTACGGCCATCACGCCATACTGGTTGAACAGCCGCTGGTCGCCTTCGACCAGGATCGCCAGGTCGCCGCGGTTTCGAAAGTTCAGCCAGGTTCCGCGGTCAGCCAGCACGTAGCCGTTGACCGATGCCGCGATATTCAGCGCCGGGCCCATGCCGCAGCCGCATTCGCGGTAGCCTCGCCCGCGATCCGTCCGGACTGCGCCCGGGCCGGCCTGCGCCCAGTAGCGATTCTCCGCGGCGTGGGTGCCGCTCTTGTCGCCGCGCGAGATGAAGGGCGCGTTCGCCGTAGCCAGCCTGCGCAGAGCCTCCACGATGTCCTTGCCGCGCGTCCCCGCCGGATCGTTCTTCGGCCCGACGAGGATGAAGTCGTTGTACATCACCGGGTAGCGGCGCGCCGCGAACCCGTCGGCCACGAACTTCTCCTCCGCCGGCTGGTCGTGCGTGAACAGCACATCGGCATCGCCCCGTCGCGCCATGTCGATGGCCTGGCCCGACCCCACCGCGACCACCTTCACCTCGATGCCGGTGGCCTGCCGGAACGCCGGCAGCAGGTGGCCGAACAGGCCCGACTGCTCGGTCGACGTGGTGGACGCCATCGTGATGGACTGTGCCCACGAGGCGCATGCGGCGGCAACCAGCGCGAGGGCGATGGCGGCGTGCCGCAGTGTCATCCCAGTTCTCCCTTGACGAACAAGTCGGCCTCAGGGGATACCGAATGCAGCGGCCCCTCGAAGAACTCACGCACCGGCCGGTCGGCCAGCACGCGCCCGCGCTCCAGGTAAACCACGCGCGTGGCCAGGCGCTTGACCTGGCCGAGGTTGTGGCTGGCAAAGGCGAGCGTCACGCCGCCGCCTGCGAATTGCGCCATCAGCCGCTCGACTTCCCGCTTGGCGTGCGGGTCCAGGCTGGAGGTGGGCTCGTCCAGCAGCAGCATGGCGGGACGCAGGGCCCATGCGCGTGCCAGGGCCAGGCGCTGCTGCTGTCCGCTGGAAAGCGCCGGCGCATGGCGGGCGGCGAGGCTGGCCAGCTCCATGCGTTCCAGTGCCGACAGCGCCCGCGCCCGCGCCTCGCGCCAGGGCGTGCCCCGCAGCCACAGGCCCAGGGCGATGTTGTTGCGGGCGCTGGTGCGCAGCATGTAGGGGCGCTGGAACACCATGGCCTGCGGCCGCAGGGCGTCATCACACTGCACCGTGCCGCGCGTGGGCCTTTGCAGGCCATGCAGCACCCGCAGCAGCGTGCTCTTGCCGCTGCCGTTGGCCCCGATGAAAGCCACGCGCTCGCCGCGCGCGACGCGCAGTGTCACGCCCGCCAGGGCCACGGCGGCACCAAAACGGACGTCCACCTCCTGCAGGCTGATCGCGTCGGTCATGCAGATACCTGCAGGGAAGAAGCGCCGGCATCGGCCTGGCCGATGCGCCAGCGCCGGAGCAAGGCCACCACGGCATTGACCGCCAGCACCACCGCCAGCAGCACGATGCCCAGTGCCAGCGCCAGCGGCAGGTCGCCCTTGCTGGTCTCCAGGGCGATGGCGGTGGTCATGACGCGCGTGAAGCCGTCGATGTTGCCGCCCACGATCATCACCGCGCCCACTTCGGAGACGGCGCGGCCGAAGCAGGCGATGACCACGGTGAGCAAGGCGTAGCGTTCGTCCCATGCGAGCAGCAGCCCGCGCAGCGCGCGCCCCGCGCCCAGAGACTGCAGCTGCTCGCCGTGCGCCGTGTCGGCGTCCTCGATCGCCTGGCGCGTGAGGGCGGCGGCCACCGGCAGCACCAGCACCGCCTGCGCCAGCACCATGGCCTGGAAGGAGAACAGCCAGCCCAGGAAACCCAGTGGGCCCGAGCGTGAAAGCAGCAGGTAGACCACCAGGCCCACCACCACCGAGGGCACGGCCAGCGCGGTATTGAGTACCGTGAGCACCGCGCCACGCCCTGCGAAGCGCGCCACCCCCAGCCAAGCGCCAAGCAGCAGGCCGAGCGCGCAGCCCAGGGCGCAGGCGGTGGCGCTGACTGCCAGGGAGCGGCCGACGATGGCCAGCAGGGCGGGATCGAGGCCGGCGAGCAGGTGCAGCGCGGTGCCGAGGCTCTCGGTGTACGTGTTCATGGGGGCCCCCATCTTAGTGCCGTGCCCGACGGCCCTCTTCGAGACGGGTCGATTGTCTCGGTGCGGGCAATGGTTCGTGCCGCAGGCCCGGCTTGATCCGGCAGGCGCCGGCCCACTACAGTGACGGGGCCCCGAGTGGCGGGGCGGTCATCTACCGAAAGAATCTGCATGAACACACAGGACGGCGCGCTGGTGATTGCGCAGCCCGCATCGAGCGACCAGCTGGTGCTCCTTTTCCACGGCATGGGCGGCTCGCCCAACGATCTCGTGACGCTGGGACAGGCCGTGGTGCGAGCACTCCCGGCCGCCACGGTGGTAAGCGTGCAGGCGCCTCACCCGTCGCATCTGGGGCGGGGCTGGGAGTGGTTTCCCATCGCCGGCATCACGGACGCAAACCGCCCGCAGCGCATCGCCCAGGCCATGCCCCTGTTCCTGCAGGCGATCGCCCACTGGCAGGGCGTGAGCGGTATCGGCCCGGACCGTACCGTGCTGGTCGGGTTCTCGCAGGGTGCGATCATGTCGCTGGAGTCCACGCAATCAGCGCTGGCGCCGCAGCCGGCGGCACATACCCTCATCGCGATGGCGGGGCGCCTGGCGGAACCCGCTCGGCGCGCGCCGGGCGATGTGCGCGTGCACCTGATTCATGGCGAGGAGGACCAGGTCGTGCCGGCGCGCTGCTCGGTCGAGGCCGAACTCGAACTGCGGGCGCTGGGCGGCGAAGTGACGCTGGATCTCGTGCCCGGGCTGGGGCATGGCATTGATGCGCGGATGGTGGGACTGGCGACGCGGCGTTTGCAGGGGGCGTGAGGCTGCAGCCCCGCTGACTCAGGCCGCAGATGGCTCGATTCGAATTCGACAAGGATGCTCAGATGCTCTACGCAACCCTCAAAACCCTGCACGTGCTGTCCATCATCGTGTGGGTCGGTGGCATGGTGTTCGCGCACTTCTTCCTGCGGCCTGCGGTCGCTGCGCTCGAGCCGCCGCTTCGCCTGCGCCTGATGCACGATGTGCTGGGGCGCTTCTTCAAGGCGGTACTGGTGGCGTCCCTGTTGGCCCTGGCCAGCGGCCTGTGGATGCTGGGACGGGTGGCCCGGCAGGTGGTGCAGTCAGGCGGTCACTTCGAGATGCCTCTGGCGTGGACCGTCATGGCGGTACTTGGCGTCGTGATGGTGGCGGTTTTCCTGCATATCCGCTTCGCGCTGTACAGGCGTATGGGCCTTGCCGTGGCGGCTTCGGATGCGCCCGCCGCCGCCGCCGCACTGGGGCAGATACGCCGCTGGGTGTCGGTGAATCTGGCCCTGGGCGTGTTCATCGTCGTCGTGACGGTGATGCGGTGGCCGCAGGTCGGCCCCTGATCGTTTCAGGCCGGACGCGGACATCCCGCGGATTCACGCTGCGGTGGCCAGTGGTCGGCGGCAGGCGATCAGGTGGCTTTCTCGTATGCTCTGGATGTGAGCCTTGAGGAGCGCGCGTGCTCGCGCCGCTCCAGCAGGTCGAACACCCACTCGACCCGCTGGGGGATGCGCCGGTTCGGGAAGCCTGCTGCAGGGTGCGCTGCGGCCGAGGCTGCGTGCGGCGCGCAACCTTCCACCAGGTACGCAATCGCCGGCAGGGGCGCCTGCGGCGTGACCTGTGCCCGCAGCCACCCCGCCTGCGTCCACGCGCCCGCCAGTAGCACCAGCTTGCGCCGCGTGCTGACCACCGTGCGGTGGTTCACCGAATCACCGCCCTCGCGCCGCAGCTGATGCCCGATCTCTCCGTAGATCAGGCTGGCTGAAAGGATGGCGGCGCGGCAGTCCGCAGGCAGCTCGCCGATACCCGCCTGGGACTGCCGGTACAGCCGGTCGGCCTCCTGCAGCAGGCGCTCGATCACGCTGCGCACACCCGGCGTGAACACCGGCTCGCGCAGCCAGGCCTCGACATCCACGCCCGCCTCCCGCAGCCACTGTCGCGGCAGGTACAGGCGCGCGTTGCGCGCGTCTTCGCCCACGTCGCGCGCGATATTGGTCAGTTGCATGGCCACGCCCAACTCGCAGGCGCGGGCCAGCGTGTGCGGCTGGCGCGCGCCCATGACCCAGGACATCATCGCGCCCACGCTGCCCGCCACGCGCGCGCCATACGCGTGCACGTCCTCGATCGTTTCGTAGCGGCGCGCCTGCGCGTCCCAGGCAAAGCCTTCAAGCAGGGCATCCAGCAGGTGGCGCGGCAGGCCGCACTCCTGCACCAGCAGCGACAGCGCATGGTCCTCCACCACGTCCAGCGGCGTGCCGGCGTAGATGCGGTCCAGGCGTTCATGAAGCACCTCCACGCTGGCCTGCCCGCCCCCGGGCTGGTCCACCAGATCGTCCGCCACGCGGCAGAACGCGTAGAGCGCGATCGCGCCCGCGCGAACCCGAGGAGGCAGCAGGCGGCTGGCGGCAAAGAAGGTACGCGAGCCGCCCCGCATCATGGCGACGCAGGCCTCGAGGTCATGCCCCGAGAGATCGCCCACCGACACCGCTTCCGGCCGGTCAGGCTGCATAAGCATCCACCGAGGGCAGCACCGACTCCAGCGCCTTGGCCGACATCAGCACGCCCGGCACACCGGCGCCGGGGTGGGTGCTGGCGCCCACCATGTACAGGCCCTGGATGTCCTCGCTGCGGTTATGCGGGCGGAACCACGCGCTCTGCGTGAGCAGCGGCTCCAGGCCGAAACCGGCGCCCTTGTAGGACCACAGGCGGTCCTGGAATTCCTGCGGCGTGGTCACGCGCGAGGTGACGATGCGCTGCGACAGCCCGGGCAGCACCGTGGCCTCCAGCCGTTCGCAGATCGCCTGCCGGTAGATCTCGGCGTGTTCCGCCCAGTCGGTGCCGCTGTCCAGGTGCGGCACGGGCGAGAGCGCATAGAAGGTGTCGCAGCCCGGGGGGGCCACCGAGGGGTCGGTAGCGGTGGGGCGGTGCAGGTAGAGACTGAAGTCCTGCGCCAGCTTCTTGCGCTTGAAGATGTCCGTGAGCAGCTCGCGATAGCGCGGGCCCATCACCATCATGTGGTGCGGAACGTCCGGGTACTTCCCGCGCGTGCCGAAGTACCAGACGAACAGACCCATCGAGTAGCGGCCCTTCTCGATGCGGCGGTCCGTCCAGTGCAGGCGGTACTGCGGGTCGATCAGGTGCTTGTAGGTCCAGGCCGAATCGCCGTTGCTCACCACGATGTCGGCGGGAATGTATTCGCCCGAGGCCAGCGCCACGCCGCGTGCCCGGCCGCCTTCCACATGGATGCGGGTCACGGGTGCATGGCAGTCGATGCGTACGCCACGTTCACGCAGCAGGCCCACCAGCCCGTCGACGATGGCGCCGGTGCCGCCGATGGCGGAATGCACGCCCCAATTGCGCTCCAGCGCGTGGATCAGGGAATAGGCGCAGGTGACCGCAAAGGGGTTGCCCCCGATCAGGAGCGGGTGAAAGCTCATGACCAGCCGCAGCTTCGGGTGCTTCAGGTGCTGGGCCACCAGGCTGTAGATGCTGCGCCAGGCCTGCATCCGCGCGAAGGAGGGCAGGGCACGCATCAGGTCGCCGATCGTCTCGAAGGCCTTGTCGCCCATGCCCTCGAAGCCGAGCACCTTGCAGCGCTCGGAGGCGATCATCAGCTTGCGCATCCCGGGCACGTCGCCGGGGCTGATGGCGGCGACCTGGGCCAGCATGGTGGCCTCGTCGTCGCTGTAGTCGAAGTGCGTGCCGTCGTCGAAGCGGATACGGTAGAACGGGCTCATGGTGCGCAGGTCGATGTCGTCCTGCATCCGTCGCCCGCAAAGCGCCCACAGTTCCTCCAGCAGGAAGGGCGCAGTGATGATGGTGGGCCCCGCGTCGAAGCGAAAGCCATCCTGTTTGTGCATGTAGGCGCGCCCGCCGGGCGCATCCAGCTTCTCCAGCACGCGCACGCGCCAGCCTCGTACCGACAGCCGGATGGCCGCAGCCAGGCCACCGAAGCCGCTGCCGATCACCACCGCCAGCGGCGCCTCTTCGCGCGCCAGGGGCGCCATGGCGCGATCTTCGAGCGCGCGAAAGGCGTTCATGTGTGGCCCGCCTCGGTATCGATGGCCGCGACGGGAGCCACCACCGTGACAGCCACCGGGGACACCCCGGGCGCGAGCACAGGCACCAGCACCGAGGCGGCCGGCGTCGCCGCGTGGCGCGCTGGCGTGGCCTGGCCCATGGCCCAACCCCACAGCCGCTGCATCGGCAGCGGGAACATCATCAACAGGTGCTCGATGATGGCCAGCCCCAGTAACGCCGCCAGCAGCACCCAGCCCGTGTTGACGGTGACAGTGCCACGCTGCGCCTCGCTCACCAGCCACAGCCAGCTGCCCGCAGCGATGCTGATGGAGAAGTAGAAGAACACGCTGACCGGCGTGCGCCGGAAGTAGCTCCCCATGTAGGCCAGGTGTGCAGGCAGGTACTGCTCGCCCACCTCGGGCACGCCGAAGTACAGGTTCAACTTGGCCGACAGGCGCATGCACCAGAGCAGCGCGAAGGTACAGATCGCGACGTGATTGGGCTCGCCGTTTTGCATCAGCAGCAGCACGCCGAAGTTGGCGAGCAGCGCGAATTCGTGGTGGAGGATGGCCTGCAGCGATTCGCGAAAGCGCACCACACCGCGCGCGCCGGGCGTGAGCGGCTCGCGCCGCGGCCCGGTGATCCAGCCACTGAGGAAGGCCAGCTCGTGCCAGCCCCACATCACGATCACGCTGCCAAATCCCAGGTAGGCGTTGGCCACGTCCCCGGACTGCATGCTGTGGTGCGCGCCCCAGAGGCTGGCCGCGCCCAGCGCGCTCATGCCGGCCATGCGCCAGCGGAAATGGCGCACGGGTCGTCGCACCAGCCAGAGGATGGCGCCCGTCCCGAACCACCAGGCGAACAGCGCGAACAGCGCCGGCGCCGCGGTGGAAGGCCAGAAATCGTTCATGTGGTGGCTCGTGAGGCAGCGCTCACCACACCGGCTGCACGCGGATCTGCGCCGGCAACGGGCGGTGCTTGACCGGCAGGAAGAAGAGACGACCGAAGGTCCACGCCGCGCCCAGCGCGTAGCGCGCCTGCCCCAGCAGGCCCGACAGGCCGCCTCGTGCCTTGGCGCTGGCATGGCCCACCGAGCATTCCAGCAGGTGGATCATCCCGGCGCGAAACACCGGGTGATCGATGTCCAGGTCTACCGGGAATACCTGAGCCGCGATCTCGGAGGTGATGCGGAACACCTCGTAGTCGTACTCGGTGGAGTCCAGACCCATGGCCTCGTGCATCAGCGGGCGGGTGTGGTCACGCACGTACATCGTGGCGTACACGGCCAGGGTGAAGAAGCGGATCCACAGCGTGTTCATCCCGGACAGCAGACCCGGCTGTGCCCGCATCATGAGCGCGAAGGATTCACCGTGCCGGAATTCGTCGTTGCACCAGCGCTCGAACCAGCGAAAGATCGGATGGAAGCGCTTCTCCGGGTGCTTCTCCAGCTGGCGGAAGATCGTGATGTAGCGCGCGTAGCCGATCTTCTCGGACAGGTAGGTGGCGTACAGGATGTACTTGGGCTTGAAGAAGGTATAGGACTTGTTCTTCTTCAGCCCACCCAGGTCGATGCCCAGGCCGAAGTCCTTGAGCGCCGAGTTGATGAAGCCGGCATGGCGCGATTCGTCACGCGCCATGTACCGCATCAGCGCCTTGATGTCGGGGTTGGTCACGCGCTTCTGGATCTCGTTGTACAGGATGCACCCCGAGAACTCCGAGGTGCACGAAGAGATCAGGAAGTCCAGGAATTCCTGGCGCAGCTCGGGCGACATGGCGGCCAGCCCGGCGCGGGCTTCTTCCGCAAAGGCGGCGTCGCGCTGGAAGTGGTCATGGTTGTTGTCGCCCTCGTACTCCAGCAGCATCGCGTCCCACTCGGCGCGCACCGGCGAGACATCCATCCGGTCCATCGCATCGAAGTCGGTGGTGTAGAAGCGCGGTGTCAGCATGGTGCTGCGCGTGGCCTTGGCCATGGCGTCGTCGGCGGTTTCCACCGAGTCGATCAGATGGGCCAGGGCGTCGTGTTCGAGGGTGGCGGCGTGGGGTGCGTTCATGGCGTGACTCTCGTGACAGGAAAACTCAGGGTTGGCGCGGTGCGCGGCCCGCATCGCGCAGGGGCGCGAACACGGCGACGTTGCTGGGGCCGAAGGATTCGATCGGGATGCGCGTGCCGGTGGACGGGTCCGACAGGGTCATGCGGCCGTTGTCGTGACCGGTCAGGACGAAGGGTTCAGTGGGGCCCAGACCGCGGCGCAGGCGTTCGCGCGCCAGCGTGCGCAGCGCGCCGCGCAGGAAACCCTGCTCGCCGCTGAAGCGCGCGACCTCGCGGCGGTCGCGAGCGTCCAGGACGGCGACGTCGCCGTTGGGGCGGTCCTCAAAATGCAGGGCGCGCTGCCAGGCCACATCGGTAGCCACATCCGCCACGGCGGGTGCTGCGATCTGCTGCCAGCCCACGGCTGCCAGCGACACCAGCGCCAGCGCCGCCATCGCCCAGACCGGCCAGGGCATGCGGGTGCTGCGCGGGGTCAGTGGCGCCGAGCGGGTGGCGGTCTGTGAGTTCATGCGGCGGCGATGGGATCGTTGCTGGCGGTGTCGCGCGTTTCGCGGGCGTCGTTCGCGGCCTGGGTCTCGCGCGCCACGCTGGCGGCGATGCCCGGGTTGGCGGCCTGCCAGGCGTCCAGCAGGCGCCGGCCTACGGCCTGCGCGTCGGGGATGCAGCGCATCGCGGGCTGCGGATCACGCAGCGCCCAGGGGCGCGCGTGCGGCCACAGGTGGAACCAGCCGATGCGCTTGTCGCCGGCCAGCGCCAGGGAGACGTCGCCATGGCCGTCCGCATGCGCGAGCAGGTCGGCGCCGCGCACCTGCCGCAGCGGCAGGTTCAGGGTGATCGTGAGGACGATGCCGATACGCATCACCACGCGGCGCGAGGTGAGGGTGTAGAGCGTGGTGCGCGCCACACCCCAGGCGGTGAATGCCAGCAGGCCCAGGGCCGTCGCTGCAGCCAGGGCGCTGAAGGTGAGCGAGCGGCCGATGGCAGCACCCGGCTCTCCCATGAGGTACAGCACCTGCAGGACCATCATGGCGGCGAAGTAGATCGCCAGCTTGCGCAGGTGAAAGACGTGCAGGCACAGGGCGCCCCACTGCGGGCCACCCTGCCACAGGATGCGCTCGCCTGCGGGCAGCGCCTCGGGCAGGCCCGGCGCGGCCTCGAACTCGTGTTCGTGGTGGGGGGCGACGTGGCGCCCGCTGCTGCCTGCAATTTCGCTCACGCCAGCGGCTCCTGGCGGGCCGGCGTGGCGTACAGCGTGCCGGCACCGTAGTAGGCGCTGATCTTTTCTTCCTCGAGCAGGGTGACCTGCTCGGGGCTGCGGGTGCGCGGCACGTTGCCGAACTGCGCGCCGAGCAGGGCCTGCACCGCCACTTCGTCCTTGCGAATGCGGGCGAAGGCGATCGGCAGCAGCACGCGGTGACCGGCCGGGACTTGCACTTCGATGTAACGGAACATCATCTCGCAGCGGTCGATCCACAGGTCGGTGACCGTGCCGGCCACCTCGCCGTCGGCGCCGTGCACCGGCAGGCCGCGCGGGTCGGTGTCGCGCGGCGAGACGCCGTGGTCGGCGGCCACGCGCAGCGGCACGATCTTGGCGTGACCTTCATGCATGTCAGGGATGTCCGCGCGTGCGGCCCAGGCGCCGGGGCCCACGCCCGCGAGCAGCGGATCGCCCACCGGCTCCAGCGGCGCGCCGTTGAAGCGGTGCGCGGGCTGGGCGCTGTAGCTGCCGTCCGGGCGGTTGAAGTCGGGTGCGTGGAATTCGCGGCCGTCGTCCAGCTTGAAGGTCTTGGCCTCGGGCACGGGCCAGCCGATGATCTTTGGGCCGTTCTCACGGCCCGAATCCATCGGATAGCCTTCGCGGTGACCCTCGCGCACAAGGTAATAGATCAGGCCTGCGAAGAAGGCCCAGAAGACGTACAGCACCAACTGTGCAACGTCGACGTACTGGGTGATAGCGCCTGTTCCCATGGTGTTCTCCTAGATTGAGGCGGTGAAGGAAATCAACCCGGCAACTGCGCCAGCCCGAAAGGCTGCGGTGCGTGTTGCGCGGGGGTAGACGAACGGCGGCGAGCCAGCGGGCCCAGGGCCACCAGCACGACGAACAGGAGGTAGATCTCGAGGTGGAAGACGACGCTATAGCCGGTGGCGTTCGAGACGAGGGATTCGCCGAGCCAGCCCTGCATCGCCAGGTGGCCCGCGGCGTCGCGCACCACGCCGCCCAGGGCCATGGCCACACCGGCGGCGGTGGCCTGCACCGCGCCCCAGGCGCCCAGGACCATGCCGGTGAGTTCCTTCTCCGGCATGTCCATGGCGGTGAGCAGCATGCCCACCGAGAACAGGCCGCCGGAGAAGCCGATCAGGCCCGCGCCGAAGCGAAAGAGGTTGGGCGCTTCCAGCGGCGCCGAGAAGATCACGCAGGCGAAGGCGGGCAGCCCGAGCAGGGCGCCCGAGGCGGCCAGGCGCACCGCGTCGACGCCGCGTCCGAGCAGGCGGGCCGCCAGCACGAAGGCGAGCAGCGCGCCGCCGGCGGACAGCGCGGTGAGCGCGCTGGTCAGGCCCACGTCCAGGCCGAGGACCTCGCCGCCGAAGGGTTCGAGCACGATGTCCTGCATGCTGAAGGCGGCGGTGCCCAGGCCCACCGTCCACAGGAAGCGGCGCATCCTGGGCAGGGCCATCAGGCGCTGCCAGTTGCGGGAGAAGCCATCAGGCTCGCGCGCGCCGCGCCGTGCGCCACGCGCTTCCTGCTTCCACAGCGACACCAGATTGAGTGCCACCACGAGTACCGCCGCGCCCTGCACCACCTGGATCAGGCGCACCGGACTGAACTTCGCGAGCAGGCCGCCGAGCATCGCGCTGCCGGCGATCAGGCCGACCAGCAGCATGGCGTACAGCAAGGCCACCACGCGCGGGCGCTTGTTCTCGGGAGAGACGTCGTTGGCCAGGGCGATGCCGGCGGTCTGCGAGATCTGCAGACCCGCGCCGACGACGATGAAGGCCAGCGCAGCGCCGCTGCGTCCCAGCCACATCGCGGGCGTGGTGTCCGCCTCGGACAGCAGCAGGAGGGCAAAGGGCATGATCGCCAGGCCGCCGAACATCAAGAGCGTCCCGATCCAGAGATAAGGCAGGCGCCGCAGGCCCAGCACCGAAGGATGCGTGTCGCTTCGGTAGCCGATGAAGGCGCGCATCGGCGCGAACACCAGGGGCAGGGCGACGGACAGCGCGACCCACCAGGCCGGCACGCCCAGTTCCACGATCATCACGCGATTGAGGGTGCCCACGAGCAGGGCGGTGGTGATGCCCACCGCCACCTGGAACAAGGACAGGCGCAGCAGGCGCGCCAGCGGCAGGTCGGGCGAGGCCGCGTCCGCGAAGGGGACGTAGCGATTGAACACGCCGACGAGCGCGGGCGGCAGGCGCCAGACCGTTCTCATTGCTTGCTCCACTCCCAGGCTTGTGAGGTGTAAAAGCCACTGGCCACGCGCTCCGTGCGGCCTTCCTGCCAGCCCAGGGGCCCCAGGCTTGTGACCAGCGCCTCGCGCAGCGCCGGCTCGGCCTGCGGCTCCAGCGCGGGCGAGCGGTCCGAGCGCGGAAAGAGGCGGCCCACGCGGTGCATCACTGCCAGCAGTGGCGTGCGCGGCGCGAACGTGAACAGCATGGAGCCCCTTGTGCGCTGCGACAGGCGCGTGAGCGCCCGAACGATGTCCGGCGTGTCGTAGTGAATGAGGGAGTCCATCGCCACCACGTGGTCGAAGGTGCCCAGGGCCTCGTCGAGCATGTCGCCCGAGCGGAAGTCGATGCGCCCGGTCATCGCGTGGGCGGCCAGGCGATGGCGCTCGCGTGCCAGGTTCACCAGCGTGGGCGAGAGGTCGATCGCCACCACGTGCGCGCCGCGTTCAGCCGCCACCTGCGCCAGCGCGCCCGTGCCACAGCCGGCATCCAGCAGGCGCAGGCCGTCCATGCGAGCCGGCAGCCAGGACAGCAGGTTCTCACGCATGCGGTCCCGCCCCGCGCGCACCGTGGCGCGGATACGGCCCACTGGCGCGTTGGAGGTGAGGCGCTCCCAGGCCTGCACCGCAGTGCGATCGAAGTAGTGTTCGATCTGGCTGCGGCGCTCAAGGTAGCGGCGCTCGGTCTGCATCTCAGTCGTACCCCAGCAGGTCGAAGATGTCGCGGTCCTTCATCGGCACCGCGGGCAGCGGATCGGCCCCCAGCCACAGCTTGGCGGCCAGGCGCATGTATTCGTCCTTCACGGCTTGCAGGCCCGGCGAGTCCTCCATCTCGAAGAGGGTGGATTTCTTCAGGCGGCTGCGGCGGATCGCGTCCAGGTCGGGAAAGTGGGCCGCGAGCTGCAGGCCAGTGCGGTCGTTGAACTTGTCGATCTGGTCGGTGGCGGCGCTGCGGTTGGCGATCACGCCGCCCAGGCGCACGTTGTAGTTCTTGGACTTGGCGCCGATCGCCTGCACGATGCGGTTCATCGCGAAGATGGAGTCGAAGTCATTGGCCGTCACGATCAGCGCACGGTCGGCGTGTTGCAGGGGCGCGGCGAAGCCGCCGCACACTACGTCGCCCAGCACGTCGAAGATCACCACGTCGGTGTCTTCCAGGAGGTGGTGCTCCTTGAGCAGCTTCACCGTCTGGCCCACCACATAGCCGCCGCAGCCCGTACCCGCGGGCGGGCCGCCGGCCTCGACGCACATCACGCCGTTGTAGCCGGGGAAGACGAAGTCCTCGGGCCGCAGCTCCTCGGCGTGGAAGTCCACGGTCTCCAGGATGTCGATGACCGTGGGCAGCATCTTCTTGGTCAGGGTGAAGGTGGAGTCGTGCTTGGGATCGCACCCGATCTGCAGCACGCGCTTGCCCATGTGCGAGAAGGCAGCCGACAGGTTGGACGATGTCGTGCTCTTGCCGATGCCGCCCTTGCCGTAGATGGCGAAGACCTTGGCGTTGCCGATCTTCACGCTCGGGTCCAGCTGCACCTGCACGCTGCCCTCGCCGTCGGGGCGGCCGCCACGGCCGATGTTGGAAACGGGAACAGAGGTCACGGTCATGTGGGACTTTCTTCGTAAATGCCTTCGAGCCGGTCTTCCAGCTCCTCGCCGGCGCGTTTGAGCGCTTCCAGCACGCTGGCTTCGGGCTGCCAGTAATTGCGTTCGGTCGCTTCGAGCAACCGGTTGGCCACGCGCGCGACGGCGGTGGGATTGAGCTTGGCCAGACGCTCGCGCATGGCCGGATCGAGCACAAAGGTCTCGCTCAGTTGCTGGTAGACCCAGGGCTGGACCTGGCCGGTGGTGGCCGACCAGCCCAGGGTGTTGGTGACGTGGGTCTCGATCTGGCGCACGCCCTCGTAGCCATGCTCCAGCAGGCCCTCGTACCACTTGGGATTGAGCATGCGGGTGCGCGTCTCCAGCGCCACCTGCTCGGTGAGCGTGCGCACCGTCCCGCCGCCATTGGCATCGCGGGTCTGGTCCCCGATGTAGACGGGTGCGGTACCCGCGTCGGGGCCCTTGGCGCGCTGGATCGCGCGGCTGATGCCGCCCAGGGTGTCGAAGTAGGTGTCCACCGTGGTCACGCCCAACTCCACCGATTCGAGGTTCTGGTAAGCCAGTTGCACGCCCGCCAACACGCTGGTGAGAAGTTGCGCCTGCTGCACGGGCCGGCCGCTGCGGCCGTAGGCAAAGCCCTTGCGGCGACTGTAGGTCTCGGCCAGTTCGTCGTTGTCTTCCCAGCGGCTGTTGTCCACCAGGCTGTTCACGTTGGCGCCGTAAGCGCCCTCGGCATTGCCGAAGACGCGCAGCGAGGCGGTCTCCAGGTCGCCGCCGTGCTCGGCCTGGTAGGCCAGGGCGTGCTTTCGGATGTAGTTCTGCTCCAGCGGCTCGTCGGCGCTGGCGGCCAGGAAGGCGGCTTCGGCCAGGAGCTTGATCTGCAGGGGCAGCAGGTCGCGGAAGATCCCCGAGAGTGTGATCACCACGTCGATGCGCGGGCGGCCCAGGCTCGCCAGCGGCGTGAGTTCTGCCCCCGCCAGCCGCCCATAGCTGTCAAAGCGCGCCTTCGCGCCCATGAGGGCCAGCGCCTGGGCGATGGGGCCGCCCTCGCTTTTCAGGTTGTCGGTGCCCCACAGGACCATCGCGATCGATTCGGGGAAGGCATGGCCGTCCTGTGCGTGTTTCTGCAGCAGGCGATCGGCCTGGCGCGCGCCGTCCTTCACGGCGAAGGCGCTGGGAATGCGAAACGGGTCGAAGCCATGCAGGTTGCGGCCCGTGGGCAGCACCGAGGGCGTGCGAAGCAGGTCGCCGCCCGGCGCGGGGCGCAGGAAGCGGCCATCGAGCGCGCGCAGCAGGCCGTTGATTTCGTGGTCATGATCGAGCAGCGCGTTGGTGCTGGCGAGTTCCTGCAGCACGGGCGCAAGCGCCTGGACGTCGACAGGGTCCTCGGGGCAGTCCTGGCGCGCGCCCGAGTGCTGGGCCAGCGCGTCATCGGCCGTCGCGCCGCGCGCGATGGCCTCGATCATCTCGCGCCTGGGCTTGACGCCATGCCCCGCTTGCGCGCAGGCGAGCAGCAGGTCGGCGCGCTGCGCCGGCGTGTGCGCCTGGCCCACCACGTGCAGGCCGTGCGGGATCAGCGTGTACTCCAGCTCGAGCAGCTTGCCGGTCAGGGTCTTGATCGCCTCGTCGGTGTCCGTCCAGGCGGGCTCGGGCGCGGCCAGTTCGAGCAAGGCGGCCTGGGCCTGGATGCTCACTGCGAGGTCGGCGCGCTCCACGTCGGCCTCCGGCTCCAGGCCGCGATAGCGCTCCAGCGCCGATTTCAGATCGACCAGATCCTTGTACAGGCCGGCCTGCGCCACGGGCGGCGTGAGGTAGCTCACGAGCGTCGCTGCGCTGCGCCGCTTGGCCAGCGTGCCTTCGGAGGGGTTGTTCGCGGCGTAGAGATAAACGTTGGGAAGGTCGCCGATCAGGCGGTCGGGCCAGCACTGGGCGGACAGGCCGTTTTGCTTGCCCGGCATGAATTCAAGGGCGCCGTGCGTGCCGAAATGCAGCACCGCGTCGGCGCCGAAGTCCTCGCGCAGCCAGCGGTAGAAGGCCGAGAAGGCATGCGTGGGTGCGAATCCCTTCTCGAACAGCAGGCGCATCGGGTCGCCCTCATAGCCGAAGGCGGGCTGCACACCCACGAAGACGTTACCGAAACGTTCGCCCAGCACGAAGAGGCTGGCGCCGTCGCTTTGCTGGCGCCCGGGCGCTGGGCCCCACTGCGCCTCGATCTCGGCCAGGTGCTTCTCGCGACGCACGTGGTCGTCGGTGGGAATGCGCGCGTGCACGTTGGCGTCGGCGCCAAAGCGCTCGGCGTTGCCTTTAGTGATGCGTTTGCGCAGGTCGTCGACGCTGGCGGGCAGGTCGATGCTGTAGCCCTCGCGCTTCATCGCCACAAGGGTGTTGTAAAGCGACTCGAAGACGGCAAGGAAGGCGGCGGTGCCGATGTTGCCCGCGTTCGGTGGGAAGCTGAAGATCACCACGCCCACCTTGCGCGCGGCGCGTTCGCTGCGACGCAGGTCCACCAGGCGCCCGACGCGTCGGGCCAGCATGTCGGCGCGGTCCATGCAGCTTTGCATGTCGTGCGCGTCGCTGTCCTGAATGAAGTGGCAGCCGTGCGAGCAGCCGGTGCAGGCCGTGTGGGCGGCGCTCCCGCGGCCGCCATAGACCATGGAGCCGGTAGCGCCATCGAGCTCGGGGATGGCCACCATCATCGTGGCCTCCACCGGCAGCAGGCCGCGCGCCGAGGCACCCCACTGGTCCAGGGTCTGGAATTCCACCGGGGTGACGGCCAGGTAGGGCACGTCCAGCGCTGCCAGCACCTCCTCGGCGGCGCGAGCGTCGTTATAGGCGGGACCGCCCACCAGGGAGAAACCAGTGAGGGATACCAGGGCGTCGATGGCGGGCCGTCCGTCCTTCATGAAGAAGGACTCGACGGCAGGACGATTGTCCAGGCCGGTGGCATAGGCGGGAATCACGCGCAGGCCTCGTGCCTCCATCGCGGTGATCACGCCGTCGTAGTGCTTGGCATTGCCCGCCAGCAAGTAGGACCGCATCAGGAGCAGACCCACCGTGCCGCGCTTGCCGGTCGTGGCCACGCGGGGCAGGTCGGAAAGCTGCGCCGACAGGCGCGGCTCCATCGCCGGGTGGTAGATGCCCACTTCTGGGTATTCGGCGGGCGGCAGCACCTTGGCCTGGCCCCGCAATCCGATGCGCGGGCCATCGGCGTAGCGGTCCACCAGCAGCTGCACCATCTGCACCAGGTTGTCCTCGGACCCGGCCAACCAGTATTGCAGGGTGAGGAAGTACGCGCGCACGTCCTGTGCGGTGCCGGGGATGAAGCGCAGGATCTTGGGCAGGCGGCGCAGCATCTTCATCTGCTGCGCGCCGGCGGTGGCCTTGCCGTCTGCAGGGCGATTGCTGTCGACGTTGTCGCCTTCGCGCTTGCCCCGCATGCGTTTGAGCATGGCCATGAAGCCGCTGGCGGGCGCGCCCATGTCGAACTTGCCCATGCGCGTGAGCTTCATCACCTCGGCGGCGGACATGGCGCAGACCATGGCGTCGCAGTGCTCGCGGCGCGCCTTCAGCGCGGGCAGGACCGGCAGGAAGTGGTCCTCCATGAACAGCATGGTGGCGATCACGATGTCGCCACGTGCGATGTCGTCGACAGCGCGTTGCAGCACGGCGGGGTCGTCCGCCCACTCGGCGGCGGCGTGCACCTTGAGCGAAACGCCAGGCAGGGCCTTGGCCAGGCGCCGCGCGGCGCGCTGCGCGGCGCTGGCCAGGTGGCTGTCCATGGTGACCAGAACGACCCGCATCGGCGTTGCGCCGGCCCGGGCTTCAGCGGCTGAAGTGGGCTTTGGCATCGTAGAGGGTGTCCAGCGTGATCACGTCCAGGCCATGCTCGCGTGCGTACTGCTCGGTGTTGCGGCGTGCCTTGCCCCGCACGAAGAAGGGAATCTTTTTCAGCTCGCGCTCGGCGTCGGCCACCCAGGTCGCGACCCAGGCGGCGGCGGTGACATCGGCTGCTGCCGCGGGCGTGACGGGTGCCGTTGTGTCGAGGGTGGGGGCCGGCGCCTCTTCGCGACGGCGCACCGCGCCGCCCAGGTGCGAAGGCGCGGCGTCTTCATGGAACTCGCTGTCGCCGCGAAACATCCCGATCAGGTGCTCTTCCAGGCCCATCATGAGCGGGTGCACCCAGGTGTCGAACAGCACGCACGCGCCTTCGAAGCCCATTTGCGGCGAGTAGCGCGCCGGAAAATCCTGCACGTGTACCGGGGCCGAGATCACGGCGCAGGGAATGCCCGCCCGCTTGGCGATGTGGCGCTCCATCTGCGTGCCCAGCACCAGCTCGGGCGGCGCGGCGAGGATGGCCTCTTCGACCTCCAGGTAGTCGTCGGTGATCAGTGGCTCGACGCCATAGTGCTTGGCCGCTTCGCGGATCTCGCGCGCGAACTCACGGCTGTAGGTGCCCAGGCCCACCACGGTGAAGCCCATTTCCTGGGCCGCCACGCGCGCGGCGGCCACGGCGTGCGTGGCGTCACCGAAGATGAAGACGCGCTTGCCCGTGAGGTAGGTGGAGTCGACCGAGCGCGCGTACCAGCGCGCGCGTGAGGCGGTGCGTGCGAGCAGCGGCTCGGGGTCCAGGCCCGCGAGCTGCGCCACTTCGCGGATGAAATCCTGCGTGGCGTTCACGCCGATCGGCACGATGCGGGTAAAGGGCTGGCCGAAGGTGCGTTGCAGCCAGCTGGCGGCCACCGAGGCGGTCTCGGGATACAGCACCACGTTGAATTCTGCGTCCTGCAGGCGGCCCAGATCGGCGGGCGTGGCGTTCAGTGGCGCGACGACGTTGACGTCGATGCCTATTTCCTCGAGCAGCCCGCAGATCTCGCGCAAGTCGTCGCGATGCCGATAGCCCAGTGCAGTGGGGCCCAGCACGTTGCAGCGCGGACGGCCGTTGCCTGCTGCGCGCTCGCGCTTGGCACCCGCCAGCGTGCGCACCAGCTGGTAGAAGGTCTCGGCCGCGCCCCAGTTCTCCTTGCGCTGGTAGGAGGGCAGTTCCAGCGGCACCACCGGCACCGGCAGGTCCAGCGCGCGCGCCAGGCCGCCCGGGTCGTCCTGGATCAATTCGGCGGTGCACGACGCGCCCACCAGCATGGCCTTGGGCTGGAAGCGCCCAAAGGCTTCCTTTGCGGCGGTCTTGAACAACTGCGCGGTGTCGCTGCCCAGGTCACGTGCCTGGAAAGTGGTGTAGGTGACGGGCGGGCGCCGGGGCAGCCGCTCGATCATCGTGAACAGCAGGTCGGCGTACGTGTCGCCCTGGGGCGCGTGCAGTACGTAGTGCACGTCCTTCATCGCCGTGGCTACGCGCATCGCGCCCACGTGGGGCGGTCCTTCGTAGGTCCAGAGGGTCAGCTGCATGGTGCGTCTTTCCTCAGGCCGCCAGCTTCAGCCGGCGCGTGAGCGGGCGCGTGAACAGTTCGGCCAGATCGGCCGCCTGGTCGAAGCCCTGGATGGGGGTGAACACCAGCTCGATGGCCCACTTGGTGGTCAGGCCCTCGGACTCCAGCGGGTTGGCCAGGCCCAGGCCGCACACCACGAGGTCGGGCTGCGCGGCGCGGCAGCGATCGAGCTGGTTCTCCACGTGCTGGCCCTCGGCCAGCTGCGTACCGGCGGGCAGCATCGCGAGTTCCTCGGCCAGGTGCTGGCGGTGCAGGTAGGGCGTTGCCACCTCGGTCAGTTGCATGCCCATCTCGCGCGAGAGAAAGCGCGCCAGCGGAACCTCCAGCTGCGAGTCGGGGAAGAAGAAGATGCGCTTGCCCTCCAGCTGCACGCGCTGGCGGGCCAAGGCAGCGCCAGCGCGCTCGCGGGCACCGCGCGTGACTTCGTCCAGCCGCTCGCGTGAAATGCCGAACGCGTCGCATGCTGCGGCCAGCCAGGCCATCGTCCCTTCCACGCCCAGCGGGAAGGGCGCCGGCAGGCGTGTCGCGCCGCGCGACTCGAGCGCGCGAGCGGTGTCACCCAGGAAAGGCTGCGCCAGAAGATAGCGGGTGTTCGGCCCGACGGGGGGCAGGGCATCGGCCTGCCGCGGCGGGAAAAAGCGCGCGGGAATTCCCAGTTGCTCGAACACGCGCGCGAACTGGTCCTCCACCACGTCGGCCAGCGCGCCCACCACCATGAGTTCAGGTGCGGCGCCCGCAGGCGCAGCGGGCAGCACCGGCGCCAGCGAGGCCAGGCACGCATCCTCGCCCTGGGTGAAGGTGGTCTCGATGCCGCTGCCCGAGTAATTGAGCACGCGCACGCCGGGGTTGAAGCGCTGCGACAGGCGCTGCGCCGCGCGGGAAAGATCGAGCTTGATCACCTCCGACGGGCACGAGCCCACGAGGAACAGCATCTTGATGTCGGGCCGCCGTTCCAGCAGGCGCGTCACCACGCGATCGAGTTCGGTGTTGGCGTCGGCCAGGCCCGCCAGGTCACGCTCGTCGATGATGGCTGTCGCAAAGCGCGGCTCCGCGAAGATCATCACGCCGGCGGCAGATTGGATCAGGTGCGCGCAGGTGCGCGAGCCCACCACCAGGAAGAAGGCGTCCTGGATCTTGCGATGCAGCCAGATGATCCCGGTCAGGCCGCAGAACACCTCGCGCTGGCCGCGCTCGCGCAGCACGGGCGCGTCGGCGCAGCCTGCGGATTCGACACGTATCGGGATGACCGGACTCATCGCGCCGCCTCCGGGTACAGGGCGTTGGCTGGCGCGGCGCGGTGCGCCTCGTCTTGCGGCGGCGCCGGGGCGGTGAAGGTTCCCATCGCCGCCTCCTGGAGCCGCGCCGCCCGCAGCTTCAGCAGGAACTGTGTCGCATTGACTACATAGGTTGCGTAGGCTGCCAGCGCCAGCCCCATCAGGGCCCGGTCGCCCAGGGCGCCGGTGGCCAGGGCCACCAGGTAGGCGGTGTGCAGGGCCAGCACCGCCATGCTGAATACGTCCTCCCAATAGAAGGCCGGGGCGAACAGGTAGCGCCCGAACACGACCTTCTCCCAGATGCAACCGGTGACCATGATCAGGTAGAGCGTGGCCGTCTTGGCCACCACCGAGGCATGGGCCCAGGCCAAGCCCTCGCCCGTGGTCAGGTAGCGCAGCACCAGTCCCAGGCTGACCAGGAAGACCAGGAATTGCACAGGCGCGAGCACCCCCTGAACCAGGGTCCAGCGGGTGCTGTCGCGACGTAGGCGCTCCTCGGGGGTGTAAAGCCCGCCTGACACTCCGGGGGGAGGTTGCGCCGCGGTTTGCTGTGGGTAAGCCGCCATGTCAGCTATTTAGCCCGCCTGGCGGCTGTCTGTCAATTCAAATTGACGTAAATAAAAGTTGACATATGGCCGGCGGGAGGCGATAACCGCCCGGAAGCACTGCGGATGGGCTAGACCTGCAATTAGATGTACGCGACTGTAAAAACCTTGCACAATGGGGCCGGATCTCATCCGTACAGGGAGGGGCCGTACGGGCCCTCTGGTGAGATTGCACCGAGAACTGCTTGGCTGCGCACGAATGCCCCGGCTCGAACCGGGGCGCCTACGCCCCATCCATTCGTGCACGTAGCGAGGAGCAACCCATGACATCGTCCCGACAGGCCGGTCCTTCCCCCGGCCGCGGCGGTCCCTCCGACCAGGCGCCTGAGCAGCGCCGGGCCTTGTTGTCGAGCACGATCTCGCAACAGATCATCCCTCGCCTGATCCAGGCCCACCACGCCCACGGCGAGAACCCGGCGAAGGATGCTCCCGACTTCAGCGCGGTGACTGGCCGTCCGATCAGTGCCGCCGATGTCAAGGACCTGGTGCGCATGGTCCTGCTGCCCGATGACCGACCGGCCCGCGCCAGCGTCGAGGCCATGCGGCTGCGCGGCATCCCGGTGGAGACCCTTTTCATCGACTTGCTGGCCCAGGCGGCCCGCCACCTGGGCGAGCTGTGGGAAGAGGACCTGTGCAACTTCGCTGACGTGACGGTGGGGGTGGGCCGTCTGCAGCAGGCGATGCGCGACCTCAGTCCCGGACTGGTCACCCGTGCTCCCTCCGGTGCCCAGCCGCGCCGCATCCTTCTGCTGCCCAGCCCGGGCGAGCAGCACACCTTTGGTCTGGTCATGGTCGGTGACTTCTTCCGCAGCGCTGGCTGGGACGTGGCCGGCGGTCCCTTGGCCTGTCTGGACATCGAGGGCCTGGTGCGGCGCGAGTGGTACGACGTGGCCGGCTTTTCCCTGGCCTCGGACGTGCACCTGCCGCGGCTGGCCCCGGCCATTACAGCCGTGCGTAAAGCGTCGCGCAATCCGCGGATCGGCATCCTCGTGGGCGGGCCGATGTTCCTGCGCCAGGCTGGGTTGGCAGCCGAGGTCGGCGCCGACGCCGTCGCCATCAACGGCAGCCTGGCCCCGGAAATTGCGGACAAATTGGTCGAAACACGGGCTTCGCCGTGTTGAGCGGGCACAATACGCCGCCTTCACGCCACACTGCGAAGCACCGCACACCATGACCCAGGGAGCCCAGAAAATGGATCTCGGCCGTTTTGAATCGGCGGATTCCTTCCTGGCGGGCCTGGACCCTGACGCCGTCGCCGAGTTGCTGACCGCAGCGGCCGACATCGTTCTGGTGCTGGACACCGAGGGCCGCATCCGCGACCTGTCCCTGGCCTCGGCCGAACTGGTCAACCTCGGCTGCCGCGACTGGGTCGGCCAGGCCCTTACGGCCACCGTGACGGTCGAATCCCGCGCCAAGGTCGAGACCCTGCTGAAAGAGGCGCGGGCAGGCCACCGCCCGGCCCCGCGTCAGCTCAACCACCCGCTGCCTACCGGGATCGACCTGGCGGTCTCCTACCGAGTGGTCCCCGTCCCCCGCGCCGGCCGCCATGCGGGCGAACCCATCCTTGTGGCGCTCGGCCGCGACATGCGGCCCGAGATGGCCCTGCAGCAGCGCCTGGTCGGCGCACAGGTTTCCATGGAGCGCGACTACTGGCGCCTGCGCCATGTCGAGACGCGCTACCGCCTGCTGTTCCAGCAGGCCGCCGAGCCTGTCCTGATCCTGGACGCGGCAACCGAGAAGGTCGAGGAGGCCAACCCCGCCGCGCAAGCCCTGTTCGGCGACGCCATGCGCAAGTCCTCCTGGGTGCTGCCCGACGGCCTCGAGCCTGCCTCGGTCGACACCCTGCGTGAGGCCTTCGTGCGGGTGCGCACTTCCGGGCGTGCCGAGGTTCCGGTGGTACGCCTGGCGCGCGGCGGCGAGGAATACAAGCTCTCGCTTTCGCTGTTTCGCCAGGAAACCTCCAGCAGCTTCCTCGTTCGCCTGTCGCTGGCGCGTACCGCGGCCGGCCAGGCCCGCGCGGATGAAGGGCCTCAACTGGCCGAGCTGCTCCAGCAGGCGCCCGATGCCTTCGTCGTCACCGACGTCGAGGGGCGGGTGTTACAGGTCAACCGCGCATTCCTGGACCTCACCCAGGCAGCCACCGACGACATGGTCCGCGGCGAATCGCTGGACCGCTGGCTGGGACGCAGCGGCGTCGACCTGAACGTGCTGGTATCCAACCTGCGCCAGCACGGCTCGGTGCGCCTCTTCGCCACGCAGCTGCGTGGCGAGCATGGTGGCGCTAGCGATGTCGAGATCTCCGCCGTGGCCGCCCTGAGCGCGACGCCGCCCTGCCTGGGCTTCACCATCCGCGACATTGGCCGGCGCCTCGTTTCCGAAGGTGTCGAAGGCCGCGAGCTGCCACGCTCGCCCGACCAGATGACTGAACTGGTCGGTCGTGTCCCACTCAAGGACATCGTGCGCGACACCACCGACCTGATCGAGCAGCTGTGCATCGAGGCTGCGCTCAAGCTCACCGGCGACAACCGCGCCTCGGCGGCCGAGATGCTGGGCCTGTCGCGCCAGAGCCTCTACGTCAAGCTGCGCCGCTTCGGCCTCAGCGACACCGCGGGCGACGAGGAATAAGCCTCGCGCTGAGCCTGCAGCAGGCGTTGCTGCAGCGCCGACTGCGCGCTCAGGTCGCGCCCCATCGCCAGGGACACACCTGCGGCTTCCAGGCGCTGCGCCCGGTAGGCATAGGCCACGCAGGCACCGTCCTGCGAAGGGTGGTTCAGCTCGCGCCGACGGGCATGACCCGTGAGCGCCAACTCCCCCAGCATCCGCCCCACCTTCGCGCGCGAGTCGAGCGCCACTGTCCCCGCCCAGGGCCGGCCCGCCCAGTCCGCCGAGCCGGCTGGCGGCGCCGCGTCCCCCCCAGCCACCACCGCCAGGACGTATCCCTGCGGGTCCAGCACCAGCACCAGGTCCCCGCTCAGCTGCGCCAGCAGGCGCGCCAGGGCAGGGGTGTCAAGGCCATGGATCATGTGTATCCCTGCGTACGCGTTTGGGGCTGAAATTTCCAAGAAAGCAGCTATTTAGTATCTATATTTGAGTGTAAATATAGATTGACATAAATACTTGTCAAGTAAAAAATCGTCAAATGCCACGCCCTGCGCTCTCGGCCGTCACCGAGCTGTTCAAGCCCATCACCTGGTTCCCGCCAATGTGGGCCTTTGCCTGCGGCGTGGTGGCCTCTGGCGTGCCCCTGCAGGGCGCGAACTGGCTGCTGGCCCTGGTCGGCATCGCGCTGGCAGGCCCCTTCGTCTGCGCCACCAGCCAGGCCGTCAACGACTGGTTCGACCGCCATGTCGATGCCATCAATGAACCGCACCGTCCCATCCCTTCAGGCCGCATGCCCGGCCGCTGGGGCTTGTACATCGCCATCGCCTGGACGGCCGTGTCGCTGGGCGTCGCCCTGCTGCTGGGTCCCTGGGGCTTCGGCGCGGCCGCCCTGGGCCTGATCCTGGCCTGGGCCTACAGCGCACCGCCCTTGCGCCTGAAGGAAAACGGCTGGTGGGGCAATGCTGCCTGCGGCATCAGCTACGAGGGCATTGCCTGGGCCACCGGCGCGGCGGTGATGGCCGGCGGCAGCCTGCCCGAGGCGCGCTCCCTCGCGCTGGCGGCCCTGTACAGCCTGGGCACGCACGGCATCATGACCCTCAACGATTTCAAGTCGGTCGACGGCGACCGTCGCATGGGCGTGCGCTCACTGCCCGTGCAGCTCGGAGAGCAGCGCGCCGCGCGCGTGGCCTGCTGGACGATGGCGCTGTCGCAGGTGGGCGTGATCGCGCTGCTGCTTGCGTGGGGCCGCCCGGCGCACGCGCTGGGCATCGTCGCCCTGCTCGCGGCGCAGGGCGTCCTCATGGCGCGTTTCCTCGCTGACGTGCGGGGCCGCGCCCTCTGGTACAGCGGCTTCGGCGTGCCCCTGTTCGTTGCCGGGATGATGGTCTCGGCCTTCGCGCTGCGGGGTGTCCTTTGAAGAGCCTGGGCTGGCTCGGCATCGTCCGCCTCGGGCTGGTGCAGGCGGCCCTGGGTGCGGTCGTGGTCATGACCACCTCCACCCTCAACCGCGTGATGGTGGTCGAACTCGGGCTGGCGGCGCTGCTGCCGGGTCTGCTGGTGGGCCTGCACTACGCAGTGCAGGCCACGCGCCCGCGCATGGGATGGGGCTCCGATGTCGGTGGGCGGCGCACGCCCTGGATCGTCGGCGGCATGGCGGTGCTCGCCGCCGGAGGCACACTGTCGGCGTTGGCGGTGGCTTGGATGCACACGCAACGCGAAGCGGGCCTGGCGCTGGCGGTCCTGGGCTTCGTGATGATCGGCCTGGGCGTGAGCGCCTGTGGCACTTCACTTCTGGTGCTCCTGGCCAAGCGCGTGCCGCAGGCCCGGCGCGCTGCGGCCGCCACCACCGTGTGGGTGATGATGATCGCGGGCTTCGCGGTCACCGCCGGTGTCGCGGGCGGCCTGCTCGATCCCTACACACCCGCGCGCCTGGTGCAGGTGACGGCGTGCGTGTCCGCGCTGGCGCTGGCCCTCACGTTGTTGGCCGTCTGGGGCCTGGAGGGCGCGCGTACGTCCGAAACTGCCGATGCCACCGCGGATGCACCGCGCCCTGCCTTCCGCGAGGCGCTGCGCGAAGTGTGGAGCGAGACCACTGCGCGCCGCTTCACCGTCTTCGTCTTTGTCTCCATGCTCGCCTACAGCGCGCAGGACCTGATCCTCGAGCCCTTCGCCGGCGCGGTGCACGGCTTCACGCCGGGTGAGTCGACGCGCCTGGCGGGTGTGCAGCACGGCGGCGTGCTCCTGGGGATGTTGATGGTCGCCGCCGCCGGCACGATGGCGCGCCGTCCGAGCCTGGCCTGGCTGGGGTCGCTTCGCGGCTGGACCCTGGGCGGCTGCATCGCCTCCGCCATCGCACTAGGCGGCCTTGCGGCTGCTGGCGTGGCGGGCTCGGCCGGACAGGCCTGGCCCCTGCGTGAAAACGTCTTCCTTCTGGGCGTGGCCAACGGCGCCTTCTCCATTGGTGCCATCGGCTCCATGATGCAGCTGGCCTCGCAGGGCCGCGCCTGCCGTGAGGGCGTGCGCATGGGCCTGTGGGGCGCGGCGCAGGGCATCGCCTTCGGGCTGGGTGGCCTGGCCGGCACCGCCGCCAGCGACCTCGCGCGCTGGCTCATCGCGCAGCCCGGCACCGCCTATGCCTGCGTCTTCGGCTTCGAGGCCGGCCTGTTCGCGCTGTCGGCGCTGCTGGCGGCGCGCATCGTCATCGCACCCGACCCCTCGCCTGCGCAGGTCGCTGAATCCGGCGCGCCCGCGCATCGTCCCGAGTCTCCCGCCAATGCGCACCTCGCGCTGGCCTCCTCCAACAGGTGAACCCATGAACATGAACAGCACCTTTGACGTCGTGGTGGTCGGCGGCGGCCCCGCCGGCGCCACCGCCGCCCAGACCCTGGCGGCGCAGGGCCGCTCGGTGCTGATGATCGACCGCGACGGCCGTATCAAGCCCTGCGGCGGCGCCATTCCGCCGCGCCTGATCCGCGACTTCGCCATCCCCGATGAACTGCTGGTGGCCAAGGCCCGCTCGGCGCGCATGGTCGCGCCCTCGGGCAAGCGGGTGGACATCCCCATCGAAGACGGCTTCGTCGGCATGGTCGACCGCGAGGTCTTCGACGAGTGGCTGCGCCGGCGCGCGGTCGACAGCGGCGCGGTGCGCCGCAACGGCACCTTCGAGAAACTCACGCGCGATGACGACGGCGTGTCGGTCGTGCATTTCCGATCGCGCCACGGCGACACCGAGATGGCCTCGCGCGTGCGCGCCCGCGCCGTGATCGGCGCCGACGGCGCGCGCTCCGAAGTGGCGCGCCAGGCCGTCACCGGCGGCGACCCGATGCCGTGTGTCTTCGCTTACCACGAGATCGTGCGTCGGCCCGCCACGCTGCCTGAGGGCTACGACCCCACGCGCTGCGACGTCGTGTACGACGGCCGTCTCTCGCCCGACTTCTACGGCTGGGTGTTCCCGCACGGCGACACCCTGAGCATCGGCACCGGCACCGCCGACAAGGGCTTCTCCCTGCGCACCGCCACCGCTGCCCTGCGCGAGGCCTCGGGCATGGCCGGGGCCGAGACCGTGCGCCGCGAGGGCGCGCCGCTGCCGATGAAGCCCCTGCCCCGGTGGGACAACGGCCGCGATGTGGTGCTGGCCGGTGACGCTGCCGGCGTCGTCGCCCCTGCCTCGGGCGAGGGCATCTACTATGCGATGTACGGGGGGCAGCTGGCCGCCGAAGCGGTGGGCGAGTACCTGCGCACCGGTGAGGCCGCCGCCCTGCGCCAGGCGCGCAAGCGCTTCATGAAGGCGCACGGCCTGGTGTTCCGGGTGCTGGGCATCATGCAGTGGTTCTGGTACGGCACTGACCGCAGGCGTGAGCGGTTCGTGAAGATCTGCGAGGATGTGGACGTCCAACGTCTCACCTTCGAGTCCTACATGAACAAGGAACTGACCCGCCGCAGCCCGATGGCGCACGTGCGCATCTTCTTCAAGGACATGGCCCACCTGCTGGGGCTCGCCCGCGTCTGAGCGTCATGGACGAGACCGGAGAGAACCAGGCCCCCCGGCCCTGGGTGCACTGGGCTGTGGGCGCCGTCTGCGCCATCGCCGTCTCCGGCATTGGCGGCGCGCTTACGCACATCGGCCCCTGGTACTACGGCCTCACCAAGCCCGCGTTCCAGCCCCCGGACTGGCTGTTCGGCCCGGCCTGGACCCTGATCTTCTCCCTGTGCGTGGTCGCCGGCGTGGGCGCCTGGCGCGCCGCGCCCGACGCCCGCCGGCGCACGCAGCTGCTGGCGCTGTTCGCGCTCAATGGCGCGCTCAACATCCTGTGGAGCCTGCTGTTCTTCCACCTGCAGCGCCCCGACTGGGCGCTGCTCGAGATCGGCTTTCTCTGGCTGTCCATCCTGCTCCTGATCTGGCTGCCGGGGCGCTACCACCCCCGCATGCGCCTGCTGCTGCTGCCGTACCTGGCCTGGGTCAGTTTCGCCTCGGCGCTCAATGCCGCCGTGGTGGGGCTCAACGCCCCGCTCTGACGATCCGGGACAATAGCGTTGCGGCCTACCGAACGCATCGTTCCCCGTCCCCCGTGATTCCCAGGCTCCCGCGTGTCCTCTTCTTCCGCCCCCGCTTCTGACGCAGCGCCTGCCGCTGCACCCGCCAGCGCCCTGGCCATGACCGGCGCCGAGCGCCGCTCCAGCCTGTCGTTGGCCTCGATCTATGCCATGCGTATGCTGGGGCTGTTCCTGGTGCTGCCCGTTTTCGCCCTGGAGGCGCCCAAGTACCCCGGCGGCGACGACCCCGCCCTGGTGGGCCTGGCCATGGGCATCTACGGTCTCACGCAGGGTCTGCTGCAGCTGCCTTTCGGCATGGCCTCGGACCGCCTGGGCCGCAAGCGCGTGATCGTCTTCGGCCTGCTGGTGTTTGCCGCGGGCAGCCTGCTGGCTGCCCTGGCCAGCTCGCTCACGATGCTGATCGCCGGCCGCTGCCTGCAGGGGGCGGGCGCGGTCTCGGCGGTGGTCACCGCCTTGCTGGCCGACCAGACCCGCGATGCAGTGCGCACCAAGGCCATGGCCCTGGTCGGCGCCAGCATCGGCCTGATGTTCGCGCTTTCGCTGGTGGCCGCGCCTTTGCTGGCCGAGTGGGGCGGGCTGTCGGGTCTGTTCGCGCTCACGGCGGCCCTGGCCCTCTCGGGCGTCGCCATCGCGATCTGGGCTGTTCCGCCCGAGCCGCCGCGCCGTGCCACCCCGCCGCGCGGCAGCCTGCGCACCGTGCTCACCCACGTGCCCACCCTGCGCCTGAACTTCGGCGTGTTCGTGCTGCATGGCGTGCTGCTGGCGATGTGGGTTGCAGTGCCGCAGCTTCTGGTCGAATCAGGCCTGGACAAGGTCCACCATTGGTGGGTCTACTTGCCGACCGTCGGCGCGTCCTTCTTCGTCATGGCCGGCACGCTCTTTCCCCTGGAGCGCCGCGGCTACCTGCGCGCCACCTTCCTGGGCGCGATCGCCCTCATCGCGCTGGTGCAGCTGGGCCTGGCCGCCACCGCCGCCGCCGGGCCCACGCTGGCAGCCCTGGCCTTTCTGCTGTTCGCCTTCTTCTGCGGCTCCAATGTCCTGGAGGCCTGCCAACCGAGCATCGCCTCGCGCGCCGCGCCACCGCAGGCACGCGGTGCGGCGCTGGGCTTCTACAACACGCTTCAGTCCCTGGGCTTCTTCGCGGGTGGCGCCCTGGGCGGCGTGCTGATCAAGTCGGTCGGCGCCACCGGCCTGTTCCTGGCCTGCGGCGCCGTGATGCTGGCGTGGCTGGCCCTGGCTTGGCCGATGGCAGCGATCGGGAAGCCGGGCGAGCAGGCCACATAATCGTCGCTTCTTCGGAGAAATCACCATGGCATCCGTCAACAAAGTCATCCTCATCGGCAACTGCGGCCGCGACCCCGAAATGCGCTACCTGCCCTCGGGCCAGGCGGTCGCCAACATCAGCATCGCCACTTCCACCCGCCGCAAGGACAAGACCAGTGGCGAGATGGTCGAGGACACCCAGTGGCATCGCGTCACCTTCTACGACCGCCTGGCCGAGATCGCCGGCGAATACGTCAAAAAGGGACGACCGGTCTATGTCGAGGGCCGCCTGAAATACGGCAAGTACACCGGCCAGGACGGCATCGAGCGCAACACCGTGGACATCATCGCCACCGAGCTGCAGCTGCTCGGCGGCCGCGAGGGCATGGGCGGCGGTGGCGGTGGCGGCGGTGACGACGACGGCGCCCCGCGCCGTGCGTCCGCGGCCGCTCCACGTGCGCCAGCCCCGGCCCCGGCCCGCACCGCCGGCCCGGCCGACATCGACGACGACATTCCCTTCTGAGTCCGCCGGCGCTACCCCTTTTGGAATAGGGTGTGACGGGTTTCCTGCGCCCGGTATCACCCTCGGGACATCGAGTGACGCCGTGCCTTGCATAGAGTCCTCGGGATGTCCAAGTCTGCGTCCATCGTGGGCCACGTCTACATCGTCGACGACGACCCGGCCATGTGCCAGGCGCTCACCTTCGCGCTCACCTCGGTGGGCCATCAGGTCCGGGCCTTCACGAACCCCGAGAGCCTGCTGTCCGAGGGGGCCCTGCAGGGGCCGGCCGTCATCCTGCTGGACATGCGCCTGCACCGGCAGTCTGGGGTCGAGGTTCAGGCCCGGCTGATCGAGCAGGGCCTGCGCGCGCCGGTGATCTTCATGAGCGGGCAGAGCCAGCCGCACGAGATCGTGCAGAGCTTCCGCCAGGGCGCCCTGCATTTCCTGCTCAAGCCCTTCACCACCGCCGACCTGCTCGCGGTCCTGCAAGAGGCGCTACGGCGCGACCAGGCCCGGCTCGCGCGCGAGGCCCAGGGCCAGCGTCTGTCTTCCCTGCTGCAGCGGCTCACGCCGCGCGAGCGCGAGGTGTGCCGACTCATGCTCAAGGGCTATCCGAACCGCGACATCGCCGCGGCCCATGGCACCGTGCCCGGCACGGTCAAGCTGCAGCGGGCCAGCGTCATGGACAAGCTGCAGGTCGACAAGATGGCCGACCTGGCCGCCCTCTTCGAAGGGGAGGATGCGGACCTGCTGCTGCAGGAGGCGGCGCCGCGCAGAAAAACGGCCTGAATGGATTCCACCTTCGATGTCCGCACCGGCTTCATGGTGCTCGGGATCCTGGCCCTGGCCTCCGCAGCTGGCGGTTACGCCACCCTGCGGGCCAGTCTCCATCGGGCCAACCTGCTGTGGCTCGGCTGTGGTCTGTTCTTCGGCGCCGGTAGCCTGCTGCTGGCCTTGCGGCCTCTGCTGCCACCGCTGCTGAGTTTCGAGATGGCCCATCTGAGCTTGCTTGGTGGCCTGGCGGGTCAGGCGCTGGCCCTGCGCCACGAGGGCCGCCCGGAGCTGCGCATGGACTCGCGCACCTGGGGGCTGTGCGTCGGCCTGCCGCTGCTCTCGGCGGCGGTGTTCGCCTTTGTGCGCCGCGTCGACCCGATCTGGGGGATCGCCTACTTCGCCATCAGCGTGGGTATCGCTGCGCTGGCGGTCTCTCTTGGCGCGCTGCGCATCTGGCGCGGCGGACGCCAACGGGGCGCCGCGATCATCGCGCTGACCTTCGGCCTGCTGGCTCTGGCCATGGTTGGTCGCATCGCGGGCGCCCTGACCGGGGACGCGGTCGACCCCGCCTTCGCACCCGGCCTGAACCAGCTCGGCATGCTGGCCGCGGCTTTTTTCACGCTAGTGCTGGGGCAGGTCGGCTATCTCGGCCTGCAGTTCGAGCGGATCGCGCGCAGCCGCATTGCCTCGGCGCAGCAGGCCGCGGCCATGGCCGAGCGCGCCCGCCAGACGCAGATGCGCGAGGCTGCCCTGCGCGACCTGGTGGAAGAGCGCAACCAGCTGATCCAGCACCTGGCCCGCCACGAGACCGCGAGTGACCTGGCGCGTTTCGCGATGGACCTGCCGCACCAGTTGAGCCAGCCCCTGTGCGCTACCAAGCTCAACCTGGAAGGGGTGCTCGCGCGTCTGGCGGCCGCGCCGACCGACCCCGAGGTCGCGCAGGCCTTGCGCGCCATCGACGCCAGCAACGAGCGGGTGCTGCAACTGCTGCAGCAGCTGCGACTGCTGCTGGACACGCATGACGCCCCGGACCGCCGCGAGGTGGAGCTGCGCGAACTGATCGAGCAGACGGTGCCGATCCTGCAGGGGTCGTTCGGCGACCAGGCGGTGGTGCTGGAGGTGCTGCCTGGCTGCGCTACCGCCCGCGTGCACGCCAGCCCGACACAGATCAAGCAGCTGATCCTGATCCTGTGCGTGAACGCTCTGACCTGGCTGCAGAGCGCATCGCACGCGCGCGGACAGCCCGCCTGGGTCCGTGTGGGGATGGAGGTGAAAGATGCCGCGGCCCACCTGACCGTCGAGAGCTCCGCCGCGTCACGGCCGCCGGGCGAGCCGGCGCCCGAGCGCATCGACGTGGGCCTGGCCATCGCCACCCGCATCGCGCAGGCGCACGGGGGCGAGCTATCCGCCGTTGCCCCCAGCAGCCCCGGCGCCGTAGCCTTCAGGCTGTCGCTTCCTCTGAATACGCCTGGGCAATGACGCCCCCGCCCAGGCACACCTCGCCGTCGTAGAGCACCGCTGACTGCCCGGGCGTCACCGCCCACTGGGGCTCGGCGAACGCCAGCCGCAGGCGGCCCGTCTCGTCGTAGGACAGATTGCAGGGCGCATCCGCCTGGCGGTAGCGGGTCTTGGCGGCGTAGCGGCCCGGGGGCGGCGCGCTGCCGGATGTCCAGCTCAGATCGTCGGCCTCGAGCGCCGACGACAGCAGCCAGGGGTGCTCGTGGCCCTGCACCACCCACAGCGTGTTCTTGCCGATGTCCTTGCGCGCCACGAACCAGGGCGCGTGCTCGCCGGCGCCCTTTTGCGCACCGCGCGCCTTCACCCCGCCGATGCCCAGGCCCTGACGCTGGCCCAGGGTGTAGAAGGACAGCCCCTGGTGGCGGGCGATGGTGCGGCCGGTCTCGTCCTTGATCGGGCCGGGCTCCTTGCTCAAGTAGCGCTCCAGGAATTCGCGGAAGGGGCGCTCGCCGATGAAGCAGATGCCGGTGGAGTCCTTCTTCTTCGCATTGGGCAGGCCGATCTCGGCGGCGATGCGGCGCACCTCGGTCTTTTGCAGCTCGCCCACCGGAAACAACGTGCGCGCCAGCTGTGACGGGTTCAGCCGGTGCAGGAAATAGCTCTGGTCCTTGGAGGGATCCAGCCCCTTGAGCAGCTGCACCTGGCCGCCCGCCTCGCGCACGCGGGCGTAGTGCCCGGTCGCGATCCTGTCCGCACCCAGGCGCATGGCGTGGTCCAGGAAGGCCTTGAACTTGATCTCGGCGTTGCACAGGACGTCGGGGTTGGGCGTGCGACCGGCCTGGTACTCGCGCAGGAACTCGGCGAAGACGCGGTCCTTGTAGTCGGCCGCGAAGTTCACGTGCTCGATCTCGATGCCCAGCACGTCGGCCACGCTGGCGGCATCGACGAAGTCAACGTTGGACGAGCAGTACTCGCTGTCGTCGTCTTCCCAGTTCTTCATGAAGATGGCGATCACCTCATGCCCCTGCTGTTTGAGCAGGTAGGCGCTCACCGCGGAGTCCACTCCTCCGCTCAATCCGACGACGATGCGTTGCTTGGCCACCCGGGGATTATCCCCGCGCGAAGTGTCCGGATGCCTGCGGCCGTTCAGTGCGCCGCGCCGGTGACGCCCGAGTCGGTGTGGATCACCGACAGCGGGTAGCGCCGCCCCGCCAGGTAGTCCTCCATGCATTGCAGCACCAGCGGGCTGCGGTGCCGGCCGGCGCTGGCGCGCACTTCCTCGGGCGTCATCCACACCGTGCGCACGATGCCCTGGTCCAGCGTGCGCGCGGGATCGTGCGCGCCCAGGCGCCCGCAGAACGCGAAGCGCAGGTAAGTGATGTCTTCCCCCGTGGTCTCGCGCTGGAAGCGCGAGAGATACACGCCTACCAGCGCGGTGGGCTCGAATTCGTAGGCGGTCTCCTCCAGGGCCTCGCGCGCGCAGCCCTGTTGCGGCGATTCGCCCGGGTCCAGGTGGCCCGCCGGATTGTTCAGACGCAGGCCTTCGGGCGTGTGCTCCTCGATCAGGAGGAAGCGACCGTCCTGCTCGATCACGGCGGCCACGGTGGTACTCGGTTTCCAGCGCTCGCTCATGCCCCGGATTATGGGCGGCCCCCGGTCCAGGCCGGACTCAGGGCTGGTACTCCGCAGCCCCCTGCACCCAGATGAAGGAATGCACGTCGATCATGTCGCGGGCTCGCAGGCCGCGATGGCGTTCCAGGTCGCGTCGGATGATGGCCCCGAAGGTCAGCAGACTTTCGTAGACAGGCCATGTCGGCGCTGGCTGGTAGGCCAAGTCGTAGCCATAGGCGCGGGCGGCGCCGCGCGTGACGCGCGGCTTGAGGAACAGGTGCCGGTCCGGGCGGGCCAGGAAGCCGAAGAGGGTGACCACTGGCCAGGTGTGCACGCGCGCCCTCGGGCGCGGCAGCTCGCCCACCGCCTGCGACCAGTCCTCGAAGCGGCGCCGCCCCGACCCCCGCCCGTGCAGGAAGGCATACAGCTCGTGGGCGAACAGGCGGGCCCCGGCGGGCGGACGCAGGGCGTCGCGCAGGGCCATCTTCTCGAAGGAAAAAAGCAGGTTGGTGTGTGACTCCACCCGCAGCGCCAGCGCCGCGATCTGACGGTACTCCCCGCGCGCCAGCAGCCGGCGGAACTCGCGCGGCCCCAGGTCCCTTTGCCACTCCAGGTGGGCCCGCTCGCGCGAGGCGCGTTCGGTCACGACATAGGCGCTGTCGGCAAAGCCCTCGGGGTAGAACAGCTCGAACTTGCGCCGGCACCGGGCCGCGCCCAGGTAGTTGACGTTGCCAGCGCGGGGGCCGCCATGGGGAGAGGTCAGGGACGCCAGTCGTGCCATGGGGGCAGTTTTTGGCCGGACCCATGCTCATCCACGTCCGATGGAGCCTCGCCCGGCCGTAGGAGTACACCTTGGTATTCAACCTTGTCGCCGGACGCGAACGTGCAGGCGGCGCTTCATGTAAGCTCCTGTAAGGGCGCCCCAGGACGACCCCAGAACCCGCCCCCAGGAGGAATTTCCATGCAGATAGGTGTGCCTGCCGAGACCGCGGCAGGAGAAACCCGCGTTGCCGTCACGCCCGAGACGGCCAAGAAACTCAAGGCCCAAGGCCATACCGTGCGCGTGCAGTCGGGCGCGGGCGTGGCCGCCAGCGCCCCGGACGCCGCCTATGAAGCGGTGGGCGCCGAGATCACCGACGCCGCCGGCGCCTACGCCTGCCCGCTGGTCCTGAAGGTGCGCGCGCCTTCCGAGGCCGAGGTCTCCCGCATGAAGTCCGGCACCACTGTCGTGGGCATGCTCAATCCCTTCGACGCCACCGGCATCGCCCGCCTGGCCGGCGCCGGCCTGACCGGTTTCGCCCTGGAGGCCGCGCCGCGCACCACGCGCGCGCAGAGCATGGACGTGCTCTCTTCCCAGGCCAACATCGCCGGCTACAAGGCGGTGATGATCGCCGCCGACCGCTACCAGCGCTTCTTTCCCATGCTCATGACCGCCGCCGGCACCGTGAAGGCCGCGCGCGTGGTGATCCTGGGCGTGGGCGTGGCCGGCCTGCAGGCCATCGCCACCGCCAAGCGCCTGGGCGCCGTGATCGAGGCCTCCGATGTGCGGCCCTCGGTGAAGGAGCAGGTCGAGTCGCTGGGCGCGAAGTTCATCGACGTGCCCTATGAGACCCAGGAAGAAAAGGACGCCGCCGAAGGCGTGGGCGGCTACGCCCGCCCCATGCCGCAAAGCTGGCTGGACCGCCAGAAGGCCGAGGTCGCCAAGCGCGTGGCCCAGGCCGACGTGGTGATCACCACCGCCCTGATTCCCGGCCGCCCCGCGCCGGTGCTGGTCAACGAGGACATGGTCAAGTCCATGAAGGCCGGCTCGGTCATCGTGGACCTGGCCGCGCCCCAGGGCGGCAACTGCCCGCTCACGGAAGCAGGAAAGACTGTCGTCAAGCACGGCGTCACGCTGGTGGGCGAGACCAACCTGCCGGCCCTGGTGGCGGCGGACGCCTCGGCCCTGTACGCACGCAACGTGCTCGACTTCCTCAAGCTCGTGATCACGAAAGAGGGCGAGCTACAGGTCAATCTCGAGGACGACATCGTCGCGGCCTGCCTCATGACGCACAACGGCGAAGTCAAGCGCAAATAAGGCGCGGAGCACCCCATGGACATCATCTCCCCCACCGTCACCAACCTGATCATCTTCGTGCTGGCCATCTACGTCGGCTACCACGTGGTCTGGACCGTCACCCCCGCGTTGCACACGCCCCTCATGGCCGTGACCAACGCCATCTCCGCCATCGTCATCGTCGGCGCCATGCTGGCCGCCGCCCTCACCGACACGCCCCTGGGCAAGGTCATGGGCGTGCTGGCCGTGGCCCTGGCCGCGGTCAACGTCTTCGGCGGCTTCCTCGTCACCCGCCGCATGCTGGAGATGTTCAAGAAGAAAGAGCGCAAGACGGAGGCCGCCAAATGAGCATGAACCTCATCGTCCTGCTGTACCTGCTGGCGTCGGTCTGCTTCATCCAGGCCCTGAAGGGCCTGTCGCACCCCACCACCTCGATCCGCGGCAACCTGTTCGGTATGGCGGGCATGACCATCGCCGTGCTCACCACCGTCGGCTACATCGTGCAGATCGCTGGCGGCGTGGGTGCGGGCATGGGCTGGGTGCTGGTGGGCCTGCTGGTGGGCGGCACCGCTGGCGCCATCATGGCCCAACGTGTGGAGATGACCAAGATGCCCGAGCTGGTCGCCTTCATGCACTCCATGATCGGCCTGGCCGCAGTGTTCATCGCCATCGCCGCCGTCGTCGAGCCGCAGGCCTTCGGCATCGCGGCGGCCGTGGGCCAGATCCCCAAGGGCAACCGGATGGAGCTGTTCCTCGGCGCGGCCATCGGCGCCATCACCTTCAGCGGTTCGGTCATTGCCTTCGGCAAGCTCTCGGGCAAGTACAAGTTCCGCCTGTTCCAGGGCGCGCCGGTGGTCTTCTCCGGCCAGCATTTGCTCAATCTGGTCCTGGGCATCGCCACCATCGTGCTGGGCGCGGTCTACACCGCGTCCGAGAACTGGACCGCCTTCTATGCGATGCTGGCCCTGGCCTTCGTGCTGGGCGTGCTGATCATCATCCCCATCGGCGGCGCCGACATGCCGGTGGTGGTGTCCATGCTGAACTCGTACTCGGGCTGGGCGGCGGCCGGCATCGGCTTCTCGCTCAATAACAGCATGCTGATCATCGCCGGCTCGCTGGTGGGATCGTCGGGCGCCATCCTCTCGTACATCATGTGCAAGGCGATGAACCGCTCGTTCTTCAACGTGATCCTGGGCGGCTTCGGCGGTGATGCCGGCGGCGCACAGGCTGCAGGCAGCGCGGTACAGCGCACCGTCAAGAGCGGCAGCGCCGACGACGCCGCCTTCGTGCTGTCCAACGCCGAGACCGTGGTCATCGTCCCCGGCTACGGCCTGGCCGTGGCGCGCGCACAGCACGCGGTCAAGGAACTCGCCGAGAAGCTCACGCACAAGGGCATCACCGTCAAGTACGCCATTCACCCGGTGGCGGGCCGCATGCCCGGGCACATGAACGTGCTGCTGGCGGAGGCCGAGGTACCCTACGACCAGGTCTTCGAAATGGAAGACATCAATGGCGAATTCGGCCAGGCCGACGTGGCCATCATCCTGGGCGCCAACGACGTGGTGAACCCCGCCGCCCTGCAAAAGGGCAGCCCCATCTACGGCATGCCGATCCTGGAGGCCTACAAGGCCAAGACCGTGATCGTGAACAAGCGCTCCATGGCGGCGGGCTATGCCGGTCTGGACAACGAGCTGTTCTACATGGACAAGACCATGATGGTCTTCGGCGACGCCAAGAAGGTCGTCGAGGACATGGGCAAGGCCGTGGAGTGAGCAAGGAGGCCCCGTGAACCTGTCGAACCTGTCTTTCACCCGCCGCCGCCTGTCCGGTGTGCTGCTCGCCGCGCTGACCGCCGCGGCCCTGCCCGCCGCCGCACAGACCTGGCCCGACAAGCCGGTGCGTGTGGTCGTGCCTGCGCCTGCGGGCAGTTCGCTGGACGTGATCGTGCGTGGTCTGGGTGAGGTGCTCAAGACCCGCTGGAGCCATCCCCTGGTGGTGGAGAACCGGCCCGGCGCCGGCGGCACCATCGGCATGGACGTGGTCGCGAAGGCGGCGCCCGACGGCTACACCCTGGGCATCGGCTTCAACGGCCCGATCGCCTTCGGCCCCTTCATGTTCAGGAAGATGCCGTACGACCCGGTCAAGGACCTGGTGCCGATCGTGCTGACAACCTCCCAGCCCAATGTGCTGGCCGTGCCGGCCAACCACCCGGCCACCAACCTCAAGGAGTTCGTGGCCTGGGCCAAGGGCCAGGGCAACAAGGTGAGCTACGCCTCCGTCGGGCCAGGCAGCTCCTCGCACCTCTCGATGGAACTGTTCAAGGGCGCGGCCGGTTTCGAGGCCACCCACATCCCCTTCAACGGCTCGCCGCCGGCGGCCCTGTCGGTGGCCCAGGGCGAGACGCAGGCCCTCATGACCGTGGAGCCCGCGCTGATCTCGCTGGTGCAGGGCGGGCGCCTGAAGCTGCTGGCGGTCACCAGCCCGCAACGCCTGGCCGCCCGGCCCGACCTGCCCACGGTGGCCGAGTCGGGCCTGCCCGGCTTCGACGCCCTGGCCTGGAACGGGCTGTTCGCGCCGACCGGCACCAGCGCCGAGGTCATCGGCCGCATCAACGCCGACGTGAACGCCGCGATGGCCGATCCGGCCTTCCGCCAGAACATGGCCAAGCAGGGCCTGATCATCGGCGGAGGCAGCGCCGCGCAGTTCAAGGCCTTCATCGACGCCGAATCGCGCAAGTGGGGCGCGATCATCACCAAGGCCGGCATCAAGATCGACTGACCGCCTGGCCCGATCAGCAGGAACGAAAGAGACAAGCAGGAGACCTCGCCATGACCGACCGCCCCTGGCTGTCCGCTTACCCGAGCGGCGTGCCCGCTGACATCGACCCCACGCGCTACGCCTCGCTCGTGGAACTGATGGAGGAAAGTTTTGCGAAGTTTGCAGGCCGCTGCGCCTACAGCTTCCTGGGCAAGGACACCACCTTCGGCCAGACCGACGCCCAGAGCCGCGCCCTGGCGGCTTACCTGCAGGGCCTGGGCCTGGCCAAAGGCGACCGCGTCGCCATCATGATGCCCAACGTACCCCAGTACCCGGTGGCCGTCGCGGCCGTCCTGCGCGCGGGCTACGTGGTGGTCAACGTCAACCCGCTGTACACGCCGCGCGAGCTCGAGCACCAGCTGCGTGATTCGGGCGCGAAGGCCATCGTCATCATCGAGAACTTCGCGGCCACGCTACAGAAGTGCATCGCCAACACGCCGGTCAAGCACGTGGTGCTCGCGTCCATGGGAGACCGCCTGGGCTTGCTCAAGGGCGCCCTCGTGAACTACGTGGTGCGCAACGTGAAGAAGCTCGTGCCCGAGTTCTCGCTGCCCGGCGCGGTGCGTTTCAACGACGCCCTGGCGCGCGGCGAACGCGCCCCCTTCGAGCGGCCGGCGATCGGCCCCGACGACATCGCGGTGCTGCAGTACACCGGAGGCACCACCGGCGTCTCCAAGGGCGCGGTGCTCCTGCACCGCAACGTGATCGCCAACGTGCTGCAGTCCGAGGTCTGGAACGACCCGGTCATGAAGCGCATCCCCGAGAACGAGCAGCCCACCGGCGTGTGCGCGCTGCCGCTTTATCACATCTTCGCGTTCACCGTGGGGATGATGCTGTCCATGCGCAATGGCGGCAAGTTGATCCTGATTCCCAACCCGCGTGACCTGCCCGCGGTGCTCAAGGAGCTTTCGAAGCACACCTTCCACAGCCTGCCCGCGGTCAGCACGCTGTTCAACGGCCTGGCCAACCATCCGGATTTCAACACCGTCAACTGGAGCAACCTCAAGGTCTCGGTGGGTGGCGGCATGGCGGTGCAAAGCGCGGTGGCCAAGCTCTGGCTGGAGAAGACCGGCTGCCCGATCTGCGAGGGCTACGGCCTGTCCGAGACCTCGCCCTCGGCCAGCTGCAACCCGGTCACCGCCACCGAGTTCTCGGGCACCATCGGCGTGCCGATTCCGTCCACCTGGATGAAGATCATCGACGACGCCGGCAACGACGTGACCATGGGCCAACCCGGCGAGATCGCGATCAAGGGCCCGCAGGTGATGGCCGGCTACTGGCAGCGCCCCGACGAGACCGCCAAGGTCATGACGCCCGACGGCTACTTCAAGAGCGGCGACATCGGCTTCATGGACGAACGCGGCTACTTCAAGATCATCGACCGCAAGAAGGACATGGTCCTGGTCTCGGGCTTCAACGTCTACCCCAACGAGGTCGAGGACGTGGTCGCCCAGATGCCGGGCGTGCTGGAGTGCGCGGTGGTCGGCGTGGCCGACGAGAAGACCGGCGAGGCGGTCAAGCTCGTGATCGTGAAGAAAGATCCGGCGCTCACCGAAGCCCAGGTGCGCGAGTTCTGCAAGGCCAACCTCACCGGCTACAAGCAGCCCAAGGTCATCGAGTTCCGCACCGAGATGCCCAAGACGCCCGTGGGCAAGATCCTGCGGCGCGAGTTGCGCGAAAAAACCTGAGCCCCCGCGCCCGCCCGCTGCCTGTGGCTTTGTGATCCCGGTGACCCTGCTGCGATGACAGCCCCGCTGGCCTTGGTGGCCGCCATGCACCAGGAGCTGGCGGCGGTGCTGGACCTGCTGCCCGATGAACGCAAGACCGTCGTCGCTGGCCGCGAGTTCTGGTGCGGCCACCTGCATGGCCATGAGGTGATCGCGGTCCTCTCGCGTATCGGCAAGGTGGCCGCGGCCACCACGGCCACCGCCCTGATCGAGCATTTCGGCGTGCGCGAGATCGTCTTCACTGGCGTCGCCGGCGGCCTGGGCCCGGGGGTGCGCGTGGGCGACGTGGTCGTGGCCGACACCTTCCTGCAGCATGACCTGGACGCCTCGCCGATCTTTCCGCGCCACGAGGTGCCCCTGTACGGCCGCTCGCGCTTCGCCACCGACGCCCCGCTCACGCAGCGCCTGGCGCAGGCGGCGCGACAGGCCCTGCCGGGTACCACCCTACACCGCGGCCTGATCGTCAGCGGCGACCGCTTCGTCTCCACCACCGCCGAGGCCCGCGCCCTGCAGGCCGAACTGCCCGATGCCCTGGCGGTGGAAATGGAAGGCGCCGCTATCGCCCAGGTGTGCCACGACTACGGCGTGGCCTATGCGGCGGTGCGCACCATCTCTGACCGGGCTGACGACGCCGCGCACGGCGACTTCACCCGTTTCGTGGAGACCGTGGCCAGCCCGCATTCGGCGGCCATCGTCAGGGCCCTGCTCACGCTCACCTCAACCACCCCCGCTTCCTGAAGTACCACATCGGCACCAGCGCGCTGGCCACCATCAGGGCCAGGGCGTAGGGGTAGCCGCCAACCCAGTCCAGTTCTGGCATGTACTTGAAGTTCATGCCATAGAGGCTGGCGATCAGCGTCGGCGGCAGCAGCGCCACGCTGGCCACCGAGAAGATCTTGATGATCTTGTTCTGGTTGATGTTGATGAAACCGACGGTCGCATCCATCAGGAAGTTGATCTTGTCAAAGAGGAACGCTGTGTGGTTGTCCAGCGACTCGATGTCACGCAGGATCTGGCGCGCCTCCTCGAACTGGTCGGACGACAGCATGCGGCTTCGCATCATGAAGCTCACCGCGCGGCGCGTGTCCATCACGTTGCGGCGGATGCGCCCGTTCAGGTCCTCCTGGCGGGCGATGGCGCCCAGCACCTCACCGGCCAGAGTGTCGGTCACTTCGCCGGCCAGCACCTGCTTGCTCACCTTCTCCAGTTCGTCGTAGATCCCCTCGAGTGTGTCGGCTGAATACTCCGCATCCGCGTCGAACAGCTTCAGGAGCACCTCCTTGGCATCCTCGATCAGACCTGGCGCGCGGCGCGCGCGCAGGCGCAGCAGCCGGAACACCGGCACGTCCTCATCGTGGATGGAGAACAGCACGCCCTTGCTTTTGAGCGAGTCGTTCACCAGGTTCAGGATGAAGGCCACGCGCACCGTGCGCGGCTCGTCGTCGCCGGCGATCAGGAAGTCGCTGCGGATATGCAGGTCACCGTTGTCTTCTTCATAGAAGCGGGCGGACTCCTCGATGTCCTCGTCCATCGCGTCCTCGGGGATGGACAGGCCGAAGTACTGCTTGACCCAGCGCTTTTCCTCGAGGGAGGGTGACTCCAGGTCAACCCAGATCGGCTGGAACTTGGACAGTTCCTCCAGGGACTCGATTTCTTCCTGGAACAGGCGCCCGTTGACGAGCGTGAAGATATTGAGCATGGCTCACTCCGTGACAGGGGGTGGGGCGTTGGGGCAGGTGCTGCTTTCAACGCCTCGGTCACGGGCGTCGAAAGCTACCGACTCGGGTAGGTTTCCAAGGCAAGGGCCTCCGGTGTTTCGACGGGCCGATTATGCCGCGCTCGAGTGACGGGACTGAGCCATCAGCTGGCGTACGCGAACGCGCTGTTCTCGAAAAACGACAGCAGTTCGGCCTTGCGCGCATAGGCGTCCTGCTCGCCCAGCGCCATCAGCGCCTGCACGAAGCCCGGCTCGAACAGCAGGTAGCTGGCCAGCGAGCCGCCGGTGCGCAGGGCGTCCAGCCCGCCCAGGGCCCGCCGCACGGGCAGGGACAGCGCCCCCAGGTGGGCCTGCGCCAGGGCGTCCAGCGATTGACTCGGTTGCATCAGCATCACGTCGATGGGACGGTAAGGCAGCATCGCCTCCACCTCGCGCGGCACCTGCCGCAGGGTGCGGGTCACCCGTTGGGCGTGCTCGACGTCGGCCTGCACCGTGTCGTGGAAGACGCTGGCCAGCGCATGGCCCGCGATCGCGCCCATGTGCGGCTCGCCCGCTGCCAACAGGTCCGATGCTGCGGCCCGCTGGGGCTGGCCCACGCCGATCACGAGCACCTGGCTGGCCCCCAGATGCACTGCGGGCGCCAGCGGCGAGATCTGGCGCATCGAGCCGTCGCCGAAGTACTCGCGCCGGCCATCCACCCACAGGGGCGTGGCCGGAAACAGGAAGGGCAGGGCGCTGGACGCCATGAGGTGCTCGATGGTCAGGGGCTGGAACTCGGCGCGCCGTCCGGTGCGGTGCCAGGGTTCGCGCGGCATGCCGGCGGCCGTGTCGCAAAAGGTCCAGTGCACCCCGGTGCTGTAGCTCGAGGCCGTCACCGCCACCGCGTCGATCGCCCCCGTCCGCAGCGACCGCTCGACCCCCTCCAGCGAGATCGCGCGGTGCAGGGTGCTGACCAGGGGCATGGTGTCCAGCAGCGCGCCCTGGCGTCGGGCCTGCCCCCACAGGCGGGTGGCTGCCAGCAGGCGCGAGAAGCGCACCCACAGCGGCATGTCCAGCCGGAACACCGCCTCAGTGCGCAGCCCGCTCCAGAACGCGGCCAGCTGGTCGATCGCGGCCAGGCCCGTCGTGGCCTGGCTGGCCAGGTAGGCCACGTTCAGCGCACCGGCCGACGTCCCCACCAGCACCCGGAACGGAAAGGGCGCCTGGCCGCCGGGCCGCTGCAGGCGCATCAGCGCCGCAAGGCCGCGCAGGACGCCGACCTGGTAGGCCGTGCGCGCGCCACCGCCCATCAGCACCAGCGCGGCGCAGGGCCGGGACGGGAGCGGGGCGTGCAGGGGCGGGGTGGCGGTCATGGCGGAAGTCGCGCGGCCGCACGGGGCATCGTGACCCGCGCCGCGGCAAGCCCGGCAATGGTAGGGCAAGGCTGGCGTCTGGCCGGGCCGGTACCCCGCAAGCCGGGAGGAACCGGCCTACAGCTGCGGGCCGACCCGTCCGACAGGCCGCCGGGGGGCGTGTCCCTACAGTGGTCTGATCGCTGCCGCCCACCCGCGTCACCTGGACCCCCAGGACCCACAGCAAGGAGCCCGCCCGATGATCCATCTCGCGACCCAGACCGATTCCGGTGCGCCAGCATGGCGCGCACCCGCCTTGGCACCTCGCGCCGACTCCGTTCTGCCCCGCCGCCGGCGCGGCGGGCGTGCTTGGCCCTTCCGGGTCGCGGTTCGAGGGGACGGGCCGCTCACGGCCGCCCGCCCGCCCGGGAGCGCCCGCCCCGAGGGGCTGCGCGCGCAGGGCGTGCGCCCCGATGACGACCTCCCCGACGGCGGGAGCTGACCGCCCCTGGCCGCCATGTCCCTGTCCGCCACTTCCCCGCCCCGTCGTCCCGTTGAGCCGGCGCGCGACAAGCCCCAGGTGGAACGTGCCGAGCACGCCAACCTGGACCGTCGCCCCGGCGCCCACCTGCACCCCAGTGCAGCGCGCACGCCCCGCGCGCCCGGGCCAGCGACCTGCAGGGGCGAGCGCTAAGTACGCCTTTGTCTCACCTGGTTACCCGAAGGCACTCGGCGCAGGGCCTGCCATGCAAAACGCGTTGCATTTCCGGGCGGGCCCGCGCATAGTGAAGCTGACGCGTGATTTTCGTCGGCCATTCCCGGACGGCCGATCTTCCCCCGGCGCCCTCACAGGAGACGTTCCCATGAACCTGACCATCAGCGGCCACCATCTGGAAGTAACCCCCGCCCTGCGCGACTACGTCGCCACCAAGTTGGACCGGATCACCCGGCATTTCGACCAGGTCGTGGACATCCGGGTGCTGCTGACCGTCGAGAAGCAGAAGGAGAAGGAGCGACGACAGAGGGCCGAGTGCATGATCCACGTGAAGGGCAACGACCTCTTCGCCGAGAGCTCGCACGCCGACCTCTATGCGGCCCTGGACGACCTGGTCGACAAGCTGGACCGCCAGGTCGGCCGGCACAAGACCCGGCTGCAGGACCACTCGCACGAGACTCCCAAGCGCCTGATGTAGGGTTGCGTGGGCGGACCCGGCCGCAGGCCGGCGCGTGGGCGGGGCGGGGTGCATAATCCATTCCCCAACCATGAACCGCCTTGCGTCCATCCTGCCTGCCGACCAGGTGCTTGTGAGCGTCGACGCCACCAGCAAGAAGCGGGCTTTCGAAGAAGCCGGACTGCTGTTCGAAAACCTGCACGGCCTGTCCCGGGCCCTGATCACCGACAGCCTTTTCGCGCGTGAACGCCTGGGCTCCACCGGTCTGGGCCACGGCGTGGCCATCCCCCATGGCCGTATCAAGGGCCTGAAGGCCCCGATGGCGGCCCTGTTCCAGCTGGCACAGCCCATCGGCTTTGATGCACCCGACGAGCAGCCCGTGGGCCTGCTGATCTTCCTGCTCGTGCCTGAGGCGGCGACCCAGAAGCACCTGGAGATCCTCTCCGAGATTGCCGAGCTGCTCAGCGACGCGCCCCTGCGCGAGAGGATGAAATCCAGCCCCAGCGCGCAGGACCTGCACGCGCTGATCGCTGGCTGGCAGTCAGCCCAGCCGGCCTGACTCCCGTCCGGCGCGCCTGTCCGTGAAACCCACCGTCGTCAGCGCCGACGTCCTCTTCGAGGACCACCGCGCGCAGCTGAAATGGGAATGGGTAGCTGGCCTGGGCGCCTCCGAGCGGCGCTTTGACGAAGTCGCCGTCCGTGCGGCCCGCTCCGGCGCCGACCTGGTCGGCTACCTCAATTACATCCATCCCTACCGCGTGCAGATCCTGGGTGAGCGCGAGATCGCCTACCTCACCAACGCCACGGCCGACGACTGCGCGCGGCGCATCGCCCGCATCGTCACCCTGGAGCCGCCGGTGCTGGTGCTGGCCGACGGCCAGACGGCGCCCGAGGCCCTGGTGGCCATGTGCGAGCGGGCCCAGATCCCGATGTTTGCCACGCGCGAATCGTCGGCCTTCGTGATCGACGTGCTGCGCGCCTATCTGTCCAAGCACTTCGCCGAGCGCACGTCCATGCACGGCGTGTTCATGGACATCCTGGGCCTGGGCGTGCTGATCACGGGTGAATCCGGCCTGGGCAAGAGCGAGCTGGGCTTGGAGCTGATCTCGCGCGGCAACGGTCTGGTGGCCGACGACGCGGTGGACCTGTACCGCATCAACCAGACCACCATCGAAGGGCGCTGCCCCGAGCTGCTGCAGAACCTGTTGGAGGTGCGCGGCATCGGCCTGCTCGACATCCGCGCCATCTTCGGCGAGACCGCAGTGCGCCGCAAGATGCGCCTGAAGCTCATCGTGCACCTGGTGCGCCGCGAGACGCTGGAGCGCGACTACGAGCGCCTGCCCTACGAGCCGCTCACGCAGGACGTGCTGGGCGTGCCGATCCGCAAAGCCGTCATCCAGGTGGTAGCCGGCCGCAACATCGCCGTGCTGGTCGAGGCCGCGGTGCGCAACACCATCCTGCAGCTGCGCGGGGTGGATACCTACCAGGAGTTCGTCGAGCGGCACCGCCGCGCGATGGAAGACGAGGGGAGCTGAGACCGCTCAGTTGCGCCCTTGCGGGCGGTTGGGGCAGGCCTTCTTCGTGCAGTGCGCGTACAGGCTCAGCGCATGGTCGGCGATTTCGAAGCCCTTGGCCAGCGCCACGTCGTGCTGGCGTTTCTCGATCTCCGGGTCGTAGAACTCCTCGACCCGGCCGCAGTCCAGGCAGACCAGGTGGTCGTGGTGCTGGCCTTCGTTGAGCTCGTAGACGGCCTTGCCGCTCTCGAAGTGGCTGCGCAGGAGGATGCCCGCCTGCTCAAACTGCGTGAGCACCCGGTACACCGTGGCCAGGCCGATGTCCGAGCGCTCGTCCAGCAGCACGCGGAACACGTCCTCGGCCGTCATGTGCCGCTGCGACCCCTTCTGGAACACGTCCAGGATCTTCAGCCGCGGCACCGTGGCCTTCAGGCCCGTGCTCTTGAGTTCGTCGATGTTCGCCATGGGAGGGGAATCGGGCGCCGCCTCAGGGGTGGCCGCTACAATCGATCGATCATAAACGCCGCCGCCCACTGATGCCCGTTCACGCCCTTTGCCTGCGCCCGAGCCAGGGTCTGCGCCGCCTCGTCCTGGGCCTGGCCACCGGCGCCGTGCTGGCGGGCTGCGGCACCATCGACCGCACCACCCAGCGCGTGGCCGGCGTCGTGCAGCCCTATCGCACCCCGGTGGTCCAGGGCAACTTCGTCTCGCGTGAACAGGTCGCCCTGCTGCGCCCGGGCCAGTCGCGCCAGCAGGTGCGCGACCTCCTGGGCACCCCTCTGCTGGCCAGTGTTTTCCATGCCGACCGGTGGGACTACGTCTTCACCCTGCGCCGCCAGGACATCGCGCCGCAGGCCTACCGCCTGACCGTGTATTTCAAGGGTGAGGCGCTGGAGCGCTTCGAGGGCGACACCATGCCCTCCGAGGCCGAGTTTGTCGCCTCGCTGGACGTCTCCCGCAAGGGCAAGCCGGTGCCCGCCCTCGAGGCTACCGAAGCGCAGCTCAAGCGCTTTGCCCTGCCCGCCGCCCCCGCTCCTGCCGCGGGCCCGGTGGCCGTGCCCCCGGTTACCGCCTATCCCCCACTGGAAGCGCCGGCGCGCTGACCCCATGTCCTCTCCCGCCTCGTCCCCCCATCGTGTCGCGGTCGCCGGCGCCTCCGGCCGCATGGGCCACATGCTGATCGAGGCCATCCGCGCCAGTGAAGACTGCCTGCTGGCCGGCGCGCTCGACATCCCCAGCAGCGCCGCCATCGGCAACGATGCCTGCGCCTTCCTGGGCCATGCCAGCGGCGTGCCGGTCACGCCTGACCTCGACGCCGGCCTGCGCGACGCGGGCGTGCTGATCGACTTCACCCGCCCCGAGGGCACGATGGACCACGTGCAAGCCTGCCGCCGGCACGGCGTTGCCATGGTGATCGGCACCACCGGTTTCTCCGACGCCCAGAAAGCGCAGATCGCTGACGCGGCCAAGGCCATCCCCATCGTCATGGCGCCCAACATGTCCGTGGGCGTGAACGTCACCCTCAAGCTGCTCGAGATGGCTGCCCAGGCACTGTCCACCGGTTACGACATCGAGATCATCGAAGCCCACCACCGACACAAGGTGGACGCGCCCTCGGGCACCGCCCTCAAGATGGGCGAGGTCATCGCGCAGGCGATCGGCCGTGACCTCAAGACCTGCGCCGTCTACGCCCGTGAAGGCGTCACTGGCGAGCGCGACCCGTCCACCATCGGCTTTTCGACTATCCGCGGCGGCGACATCGTGGGCGACCACACCGTGCTTTTCGCCGGCACAGGCGAGCGCATTGAGATCGCGCACAAGTCCGCCAGCCGCGCCACTTACGCGCAGGGCAGCCTGCGGGCGGTGCGCTTCCTGGCCGGCAGGAAAAACGGTCTGTACGACATGTTCGACGTGCTGGGCCTGCGCCAGGCCTGATCCCACCCCGAGAGACCCTCCATGACGGATCTGCTGCAGCAAGGCGATGCCGTGACCCGGGGCGTGGCGATGCTGCTGCTCCTGATGTCCGTGTGCAGCTGGGTGGTCATCCTCTGGAAGGCCTGGCTGCTGCGGCGGGCGGCCACCGACGTCGCGCGCGGCACGGCGGCCTTCTGGCAGGCCGGTTCCGTGGACAGCGCCCGCGATCTGCTGGCCGCGCTGGACCGCGAAGCCCTGGTGCTGCCCTTGCTGGACGCCACCCGCCCTGCGCCTGCCGGCGCGCTGGCGGCGGCGGGTGACCGAGCGCAGCAACTCACACGCAATTTGCGCGATGCACTGCACCAGGTCACCGATCGGCTGCATTTCGGGCAGGTCCTGCTGGCCACCGTCGGCGCCACCGCCCCCTTCGTCGGCCTGCTGGGCACCGTCTGGGGCATCTACCACGCACTTACCGGCATCGCGGCCTCGGGCCAGGTCGGCCTGGAGCAGGTGGCCGGTCCGGTGGGCGAGGCCCTGGTCATGACGGCCGCAGGCCTGGCCGTCGCCATTCCTGCCGTACTGGGCTACAACGTCCTGGGCCGGCGCATCGGCCGCCTGGAGGCCGACCTCGAAGGCTTCGCCCACGACCTGCGGGGCCTGCTGGCGGGGGCGCCGGTGCCCGAGGGCGAGCGCGGGGTCTGAATGGGTTTCGGCCGTCTCGAACGCCCCGCACCCGCGTCGCGCCCCTTCGCCGACATCAACGTCACGCCCCTGGTTGACGTGATGCTGGTGCTGGTGGTGATCCTGATCGTTACCGCGCCCCTGCTGGCCAGCGCCATCCGCCTGGACCTGCCCGCCACCCGGGCGGCGCAGCCCGCTGGAACGACCGCCTCCGTCTCGGTGAGCCTGGACCCGCGCGGCGGCCTGTTCCTGAACGACCAGCCCGTCACCCCCGAGGAGCTGTCCCGGCGTCTGGCCGACGCGGCCCGCGCCAACCCCGACACGGAAGTCCACCTGCGGGCCGACCGCAGCGTGCCCTACGGGCGGGTGGTCGAGGCCATCGGCGCCGCGCAGCAGGCGGGGCTCACCCGCATCGGCTTCGTGGCGGACCCCAAGGCGCCCTAAAGCTGTGGGCGCGTAAGGCCGGGCCTGCGGTGCGCCCCGCGTGCCGCAGCGCACCCGGCGGACATGGGGGCCGTCCTACAATTTGCCCCATCATGCAAGACAAGTACAACCATCTCGAGGTCGAGCAGGCCGCGCAGGCGCACTGGTCCGCGCGCGACGCCTATCGCGTGATCGAGGACGCGGGGAAGAAGAAGTTCTACGCCTGTTCCATGCTGCCCTATCCCAGTGGCAAGCTGCACATGGGGCACGTGCGCAACTACACCATCAACGACATGCTCACGCGCTACCTGCGCATGAACGGCTACAACGTCCTGATGCCCATGGGTTGGGACGCCTTCGGCCTGCCCGCCGAGAACGCCGCCCTGAAGAACGGCGTGCCGCCCGCCAAGTGGACCTACGACAACATCGCCTACATGAAGAAGCAGATGCAGGCGATGGGGCTGGCCATCGACTGGTCGCGCGAGGTCGCCACCTGCGACCCGTCCTACTACAAGTGGAACCAGTGGCTGTTCCTGAAGATGCTCGAAAAAGGCATCGCTTACCGCAAGACCCAGGTCGTGAACTGGGACCCGGTGGACCAGACCGTGCTGGCCAACGAGCAGGTGATCGACGGCAAGGGCTGGCGCACCGGCGCCGTGGTCGAAAAGCGCGAGATCCCCGGCTATTACCTGAAGATCACCGACTACGCCCAGGAGCTGCTCGATCATGTGCAGAACCAGCTCCCCGGCTGGCCCGAGCGGGTGAAGCTGATGCAGGAAAACTGGATCGGCAAGAGCGAGGGTGTGCGCTTTGCCTTCACGCACGACATCCGCGGCGCCGACGGCCAGTTGATCGGTGGCGGCCGCATGTACGTCTTCACCACCCGCGCCGACACCATCATGGGTGTCACCTTCTGCGCGGTGGCTCCCGAGCACCCGCTGGCCACGCATGCGGCCGCCACGAATCCGAAGCTGGCCGCCTTCATCGAATCATGCAAGCAGGGCGGCACCACCGAGGCCGAACTGGCGCTGAAGGAAAAGGAAGGCATGCCCACCGGCCTGAAGGTGACGCATCCCCTGTCCGGCGAATTGATCGACGTGTGGGTCGGCAACTATGTCCTCATGGGGTATGGCGACGGCGCGGTCATGGGCGTGCCGGGGCATGACGAACGCGACTTCGCCTTCGCGCTGAAGTACAAGCTGCCGATCATCCAGGTGGTCGAGATCGACGGCGACGCGTTCGAGTACGACTACGAGCGCTGGCAGGACTGGTACGCTGACAAGACCCGCGGCGTCACCGTCAACTCCGACATCTACAGCGGCTTCAACTACGCCGACGCGGTCAACGCCGTGGCCCACGCCCTGGAGCAGAAGGGCCTGGGCGAAAAGAAGACCACCTGGCGCCTGCGTGACTGGGGCATCAGCCGCCAGCGCTACTGGGGCACGCCCATCCCCATCATCCACTGCCCCGAGCATGGCGCGGTGCCGGTGCCCGAGAAGGACCTGCCGGTGGTCCTGCCGCAGGACTGCGTGCCCGATGGCAGCGGCAATCCGTTGACGAAGCGCGAGGACTTCCTGGCCTGCACCTGCCCGGTGTGCGGCCAGCCCGCGCGCCGCGAGACCGACACGATGGACACCTTCGTGGACAGCTCGTGGTATTTCATGCGCTATTGCGACCCGACCAACGACCAGGCCATGGTCGGCGCGGGCACGCAGTACTGGATGCCGATGGACCAGTACATCGGTGGCATCGAGCACGCCATCCTGCACCTGCTGTACGCGCGCTTCTGGACCAAGGTGATGCGTGACCTGGGCCTGGTGACCGTGGACGAACCCTTCACCCGGCTGCTCACGCAGGGCATGGTGCTCAACGAGGCCTTCTCGCGCACCACCACCGGCAAGCAGTACTTCTGGGCGCACGAACTCGACATCGTGCGCGACGAACACAGCAAGGTGGTCTCTGCCACGGCCAAGGCCGACGCAAAGCCCGTGACCTACGAGGGCTGGACCACGATGTCCAAGTCCAAGAACAACGGCGTGGATCCGCAGGCGCTGATCGAGAAATACGGCGCCGACACCGCGCGCCTGTACACCATGTTCACCGCGCCGCCCGAGGCCACACTGGAGTGGAACGACGCCGCCCTGGAGGGCAGCTATCGCTTCCTGCGCCGGGTCTGGAACTTCGGCCTCAAGCTCGGGGGCAACGAGGCCGTGGCCGCCCGCAGCCGGTTGGTCGCCCAGGCCAGCGGCTTCGGCAAGGGGGTCAAGGCCCTGCGCCTGGAGATTCACACCGTGCTGCGCCAGGTCGATTACGACTATGTGCGCATGCAATACAACACCGTGGTCTCCGGCGCCATGAAGATGCTCAATGCGCTGGAGGACTTCAAGGCCACCTCCGAGCCCGGTGCCGACGCCGCGCTGGCCGAAGGCTTCGGCATCCTGCTGCGGGTGCTCTATCCGGCCACGCCGCACCTCACGCAGGGCCTGTGGCAAGGCCTGGGCTATGCCGCCCTGCACGGCGACCTGATCGACGCACCCTGGCCGCATGCCGACGAGGCCGCCCTGGTGCAGGACGAGGTCGAACTCGTGCTGCAGGTCAATGGCAAGCTGCGCGGCGCGGTGCGCGTGCCGGCAGGCGCTAGCCGCGAGCAGATCGAGGCCCTGGCCCTGACCAGCGAGGCCTACACCAAGTTCGCCGAGGGTGCGACGCCCAAGAAAGTGATCGTGGTACCGGGGCGCCTGGTCAACGTGGTGATCTGACGCGAGGCTCCAGCATGAAACGCCGCCACCTGTTCCCCCGTCTCGCGGCGCTGGCCGCACTCGGCGCGCTGGCCGGTTGCGGCTTTCGCCTGCGCGGGTCCTACACCTTCCGCTTTCGCACCCTGGCCGTGGTCGGCTCGGGTCCGGTGGCCCAGGAGCTGCGGCTGGCCCTGGAGGGCGCGGGCGTGCAGGTGCTCGACGAGCGCCAGCCGCGCGACCGGGCCGACGCCATCCTCGACCTGCAGGGCGAGCAGCGTCAGCGCGTGGTGGCCGGCCGCAGCGCCGGTGGTCAGGTGCGCGAGCTGCAACTGCGCATCGTGCAGCGGTTTCGCCTGTTCGCGCCGGATGGCGTGGACCTGATCCCCGAAACCGAGCTCATGCAGCAACGCGACATCAGCTACAACGAGTCGCAGGCCCTGGCCAAGGAAAACGAAGAGGCTCTCCTTTATCGCGACATGCAGTCCGACCTGGTGCAGCAGCTGATGCGCCGGCTGTCGGCAGCCCGGGCGCGCTGAACGCCTGCGCCCATGCAGCTCGCTCCCGCCCAGCTCGAGGCGCACCTGCACAAGGGCCTGCGCTCGCTCTACACCCTGCACGGCGACGAGCCGCTGCTGGTGCAGGAAGCGGCCGACGCGATCCGCGCCGCGGCGCGCCAGCAAGGGTACACCGAGCGCAGCGTGCACACCGTCGCCGGCGCCCACTTCGACTGGAGCCCGGTGCTGGCTGCAGGCGGATCGCTCAGTCTCTTCGCCGACAAGCAGATCGTCGAGATCCGCATCCCCTCGGGCAAGCCCGGCAAGGACGGAAGCACCGCGCTGCAACAGGTGGCCGAGCAGGCCCAGGGCAACGACAGCACGCTCACCCTGGTGTTGCTGCCCCGGCTGGACCGCATGACGATGCAGGGTGCGTGGTTCGGCGCGCTGGAGAGCTTCGGCGTCACGCTCAAGGTGGACCCTGTGGAGCGCCCCCAGCTGCCGCAGTGGATCGCAGCGCGCCTGGGGCGCCAGGGCCAGCGGGTGATGGCCGGTGAGGAAGGCCAGCGCACGCTCCAGTTCTTCGCCGACCGCGTCGAGGGCAACCTCCTGGCCGCCTACCAGGAACTGCAGAAGCTGGCCCTGCTGTATCCGGCGGGCGAGCTCCGTTTCGAGCAGGTCGAGGCCGCGGTGCTGGACGTGGCGCGCTACGACGTGTTCAAGCTGTCCGACGCGGTCCTGGCCGGCCAGGCCGTGCGCGTGCAGCGCATGCTGGACGGACTGCAGGCCGCGGGCGTGGCCGAGGTGCTGGTGCACTACACCCTGTCCGAGGACATCCGCGCCCTCAAGCGTGTGCGTGACGCGCTGGACGCCGGGCGGCCGCTGCCCATGGCGCTGCGCGAGCAGAGGGTCTGGGGCCAGAAGGAGCGCCTCTTCGAGCGCGTCCTGCCCCGCCTGACCGCACCGGTGCTGGACGAGCTGCTGCACGCGGCCCACGTGGTGGATGGCATCGCCAAGGGCCTGAAGTCGCCTGGCTGGCCCGCCTCGGGCTGGCAGGCCCTGCACCGCCTGGCCCAGGCGCTGTGTCAGGCCTGCGCCGCGCCCACGGCAGCGCGTGCGAAAATTCCGGCATGAACGCCCGAGATGCCGCCGCGCCCGCCGGGGCCGGCTCCGTTGCTGAGGTCATGCACGCCCTGGGCCGCCAGGCGCGGCTGGCCAGCGCCGCCATGGCCCGCGCCGACGCCGCCACCAAGGCCGGTGCCCTGCGCCGGCTGGCCGCGCTGCTGCGCGCAAACACCGCGGCCCTGGCCGGCGAGAACGCCAAGGACATCGAGCGCGCTACCGCCGCCGGCCTGTCTGCGCCCATGGTCGACCGCCTGCGCCTCACGCCCAAGGTGATCGCCACCGTAGCCGAGGGCTGCGAGCAGCTCGCCGCCATGCCCGACGTGATTGGCGAGATCTCCGGCATGAAGCAGCAGCCCAGCGGCATCCGCGTGGGTCAGATGCGCGTGCCCCTGGGCGTGTTTGGCATGATCTTCGAGAGCCGCCCCAACGTCACCATCGAGGCGGCCAGTCTGTCCATCAAGAGCGGCAACGCCTGCATCCTGCGTGGCGGCTCCGAGGCGATCGACTCCAACAAGGCCCTGGCCCAGCTGGTGCAGCAGGCCCTGGCCGACGCCGGCCTGCCGCCCGAGGCGGTGCAGCTCGTACCCACCACCGACCGCGAGGCAGTGGGTCACCTGATCGCCATGCCCGAGTTCGTGGACGTGGTCATCCCGCGCGGCGGCAAGGGCCTGATCGAGCGCATCTCGCGCGAGGCCAAGGTGCCCGTGATCAAGCACCTGGACGGCAACTGCCACACCTACATCGACGACCCCTGCGATATCGAGATGGCCGTCCGGGTCACCGACAACGCCAAGACCCAGAAGTACAGCCCCTGCAACGCCAGCGAAGGTCTGCTGGTGGCGCGCGGCGTGGCGGCGCAGTTCCTGCCGAAGATCGGCGCCATCTTTGCCGCCAAGGGCGTGGAGATGCGCTGCGACCCGGCGGCCCGGGCCCTGCTGCAGGCCGTGCCCGGCGCGAAGGTGGTGGAGGCCACCGAGCAGGACTGGTACGAGGAATACCTGGCCCCCATCATCAGCGTGAAGGTGGTCGAGGGCCTGCAAGAGGCCATCGCCCATATCAACCAATACGGCAGCCACCACACCGACGCCATCCTCACCCGCGACCACATGCACGCCCAGCGTTTCCTGCGTGAGGTCGATTCGGCAAGCGTTATGGTGAATGCGAGCACACGCTTCGCAGATGGTTTCGAGTACGGGCTGGGGGCCGAGATCGGCATCAGCACCGACAAGTTCCACGCCCGCGGGCCGGTGGGCATCGAGGGCCTGACCTCCCTGAAGTGGGTGGTGCTGGGCGAAGGCGAAGTACGGACCTGAGCGCGGGCCCGCCCTGTGCTGAACTGACAGACCCCATGCGCGACTACTGGCCCTCCTGCGGCTGGCGCCTGCTGGACCGCAATCCGCAGGGCCACCTCGTGGTGACCGACGAATTCCTACGCCATCTGCTGGCGCGGCCTGAGCTCGCTCCGGTGCCCGAGTCCTGCGCCGCCGAGCGCGCACTACACGCGCGGCTGCTGGCCGCCCCGCGCGAGGCGGTGCCCGAGGCGCAGATCGCCGCCATCCAGGACGAGGACGCCCGCGCCAACTACACCGTCTGGCTGCGTTTCCGCCAGCGCCTGCTGGCCCGGCCCACGCTGGAGGCCAGCTACCTGGAGATCTTCCGCGGCCAGGTGGACGTGCCGCCGGTGCTGGTGCACCAGCTCACGCAGGTGCTGCTGCGCGAGACCCTGGGCGACACCGCCACCGCTTTCGAGGCCCGCGCCGCCGAAATGCTGTTCCGCCCGCAGCGCATCGCGGTGCAGGACGACGGCCAGGTCATGGCCGGTGACGAGGAGGCCATCAACCGCCTGGCCGTGGCCGGGTCCTTCGGCGCCATCGGCGAGCTGCTGCGCCAGGGCGGCGTGCCCCTGCGCGAGGCCGAGCTCGACGTGCTGCACGCCGACAGCGCGGACAGCTACTGGACCCGCAGCGAGGCGCACGACATGGTCCTGCCGCTGCACCACGGCCAGCCCGGCCTGGACGCGCTGTGCCGGGTGATCGAGCGATGGGTCGCGTACCTCCTGGGCGTGGCCGTGAAGGTGCAGGTCGAGCGCGAAATCGACGACGAGCAATGGCTCTGGCACGTGGGCCTGGATGCCCAGGCCAGCGCCGTGCTCAACGCCCTGTACCAGGGCCAGGAGGTCGCACCGGATCAGATGGCGCGCATGCTGTGCCTGTTCAGTCTGGCCTTCGAGGAGCCCGTCGCCGTGCGCCCCGAGGTGGCTGGCCGCCCGGTCTACCTGGCCATGGCCATGGACGAAGGCAAGGCCCTGCGCCTGAAGCCCCAGAACCTGCTCCTGAACCTGCCCCTGGCCCAGCTCTCCTGAGCCCCGGTACAGGCCGGGCGGCCCGCCTCCTACAATCCGACGCTGTGTTCCTGTCTCCACCCTGTCCGAGGGCTGAATGGTTCCCCATCTCATCACGGCCCTGACCGGCCCCATCGACGAACTCGAGCAGCGCATCCTCGAGTCCATGCCCGCCACCGAGCGCTGGTTCCGGCTCGAGTGGATGGAGCACACTCCGCCCTTCTACAGCTCGGTCGACATCCGCAACGCCGGCTTCAAGCTGGCCCCCGTCGACACCAACCTCTTTCCCGGCGGCTGGAACAACCTCACGCCCGAGATGCTGCCCCTGGCGGTGCAGGCGGCCATGGCGGCCATCGAGAAGATCTGCCCCGAGGCCAAGAACCTGCTGGTGATCCCCGAGAATCACACCCGCAACACCTTCTACCTGGCCAACCTGGCGCAACTGCAGCGCATCTTCCACATGGCGGGCCTGAACGTGCGCATCGGCTCGATCAGTCCGGAGATCACCGAGCCCACCGTGGTCGACCTGCCCGGCGGCGAGTCCATCACCCTGGAGCCGGTGGTGCGCAGCAAGTACCGGCTGGGCCTCAAGGACTTCGACCCCTGCACCATCCTGCTCAATAACGATCTCTCGGCCGGCGCCCCCGGCATCCTGGAGGACCTGCACGAGCAGTACCTGCTGCCGCCGCTGCACGCGGGCTGGAGCGTGCGTCGCAAGAGCCGCCATTTCGAGAGCTACGAAGAGGTTTCCAAGCGCTTCGGCAAGCTCCTGGGCATCGACCCCTGGCTGATCAACCCCATGTTCAACCGCTGCGGAGAGGTCAACTTCGCCGAGGGCACGGGCATGGAGTGCCTGACCGAGAACGTCGACGCGCTCCTGACCAAGGTACGCCGCAAGTACAAGGAATACGGCATCAACGAGAAGCCCTTCGTCGTGGTGAAGGCCGACAACGGCACCTACGGGATGGGCATCATGACCGTGCGCGACGTCAAGGACCTCGAGCACCTCAATCGCAAGACCCGCAACAAGATGGACGTGATCAAGGACGGCCAGCAGGTGTCCGAGGTGATCATCCAGGAAGGCGTGATGACCCACGAGCGCGTGCTCGAGGCGGTGGCCGAGCCGGTGGTCTATATGATGGACCGCTACGTGGTGGGCGGCTTCTATCGCGTGCACGCCGAGCGCGGCGTGGACGAGAACCTCAACGCCCCCGGCGCGAGCTTCGTACCCCTGGCCTTTGCCGAGCCCACGCGCCTGCCGCAGCCGGGGCAGAAGCCCGGCGCCAGTGCCCCCAACCGCTTCTACATGTACGGCGTGATCGGGCGCCTGGCCATGCTGGCTGCCAGCTACGAGCTGGAAGCCACCGACCCCGACGCCGAGTCCTACGACTGAGTCCTGTGTCCGCTTCCCGTTCGTCCCTGGGCGCGCTCACGCTCGCCGCCATCGGCGTCGTCTACGGCGATATCGGCACCAGCGTGCTGTATGCCCTCAAGGAGGTCTTTGGCTCCGGACATGTGGCGTTCAACGAGGCCAACGTCCTGGGCATCCTGTCCATCTTCTTCTGGACGCTCACGTTGATCGTCTCCCTGAAGTACGTGTTACTGGTGCTGCGCGCGGACAACCACGGCGAGGGTGGTCTGGTGGCCATGCTGGCCCTGGCCTCGCAGGCGGTCAAGGACCAGCCGCGCCTGCGCGGCGTCCTGCTGGTGGTGGGCGTCTTCGGCACCAGCCTGTTCTACGGCGACGGCGTGATCACGCCCGCCATCTCGGTACTGTCGGCGGTGGAGGGCCTGGAGGTGGTCTCGCCCGAGTTCAAGCGCTGGGTGATTCCGCTGACGCTGGTGATCCTGTTCGCCCTGTTCGCGGTACAAAAGCGCGGCACCGGCGGTATCGGCCGTTTCTTCGGGCCCATCACCCTGGTGTGGTTTGCAGTGCTGGCGCTGCTGGGGGTGATGCAGATCCTGCGCCACCCCGGCATCCTGCAGGCGCTGAACCCAATGCACGCCTTGGGCTTCGCGCTGGCCCAGCCGGGTACCACCTTCATCATCCTGGGCGCGGTGGTGCTGTGCGTGACTGGCGCCGAGGCGCTTTACGCCGACCTGGGCCACTTCGGCAAGACACCGATCCGCCTGGCCTGGTTCAGTGTGGTGATGCCCGCGCTCACGCTCAATTACTTCGGCCAGGGCGCACTGCTGCTGGAGAACCCCGACGCGGTCAAGAACCCCTTCTACCTGATGGCGCCGGACTGGGTCCAGCTGCCGCTGGTGCTGCTGGCCACTGCCGCCACTGTGATTGCCTCGCAGGCGCTGATCACCGGCGCCTTCAGCGTCACCAAGCAGGTGATCCAGCTGGGATACCTGCCGCGCCTGAACATCCAGCACACCAGCGTGCGCGATACGGGGCAGATCTACATCCCCTTCGTGAACTGGGGCCTGTTCGTGGCCATCGTGCTGGCGGTGGTGATGTTCCGTTCCTCCAGCAACCTGGCGGCGGCCTACGGTATCGCGGTGACACTGGACATGCTGATCACGACCACGCTGACGTTCTTCGTGATCCGCCATGCCTGGAACTACCCGCTGTGGCTGTGCGTAGGGGCAACAGGGATCTTCTTCCTGATCGACATCGCCTTTTTTGCATCCAACCTGCTGAAGCTGATCGACGGCGGCTGGTTCCCCCTCCTGATCGGTGGGGCCATCTTCGCGCTGATGATGACGTGGAAGGCTGGCCGCAGCATCCTGAACGACAAGCTCAAGACTGACGCGATCGACCTGAAAAGCTTCCTGGAGGCGGTTTTCGTCTCGCCGCCGACGCGGGTGGAAGGCACGGCGGTGTTCCTGACCGCCGAGATGGGCACGGTGCCCAATGCGCTGCTGCACAACCTCAAGCACAACAAGGTGCTGCACGCGCAGAACCTGTTCGTGACGGTACAGAACCACGAGGTGCCCTGGATTGGGTTGGGGCGCCGGGCGGAGATCGAGCCGCTGGGTCACGGCTGCTGGCAGGTGATCATCCACTACGGCTTCAAGAACGACCCCGACGTGCCCCGAGCCCTGGAGCAGATCCGTGGCCACGGCTGCGAGCTCGACCCGATGACGACCAGCTACTTCCTCTCGCGCGACGTGGTAGTGCCCACCATCGGCGGCGGCATGTCGCCCTGGCGAGAGAAGCTGTTCGCGCACATGCACCGCAATGCGGGCGCCGCGGCGGACTTCCTGAACCTGCCGAACAACGCGGTGGTGGAGTTGGGCAGCAAGGTGGAGATCTGAGGCGCCACGTGTACCAAGAGAGGCGAGACCCCATGCACATCCTTTTCGTCGCCGACCCCCTGGAGTCCTTCCAGACCTACAAGGACACCACTTTCTCGATGATGCGCGAGGCGCAGCGGCGCGGGTACCGCGTGGCGGCCTGCGAGACGCGCCAGCTGGTGTGGCGATCGGGCGGTGTGGTGCAGGCGCAGGTGCGCGAGATCCGCCTGACCGGCGCTGACGAGGACTGGTTCGTCGAGACCGCCACCGCGGTGCGCGCCCTGCGCGAGTTCGACGCGGTGATCATGCGCAAGGATCCGCCCTTCGACAGCGAATACTTCTACGCCACCCACCTGCTGGAGCAGGCCGAGCGCGAGGGCGCGAGCGTCTTCAACAAGCCCGCGGCACTGCGTGACCACCCCGAGAAGCTGGCCATCATGGAGTTCGCACGCTACACCAGCCCCACGCTGGTCACGCGGGACCCGGCTGAAGTGCGGCGCTTCCACGCCGAACACGGCGACATCATTCTCAAACCGCTCGATGGCATGGGTGGCATGGGCATCTTTCGCGTCAAGGCCGACGGCCTGAACCTGGGTGCCATCACCGAGACGCTCAACGCGGGAGGCGCCACCACGCTGATGGTGCAGCGCTTCGTGCCCGAGATCGCGCAGGGCGACAAGCGGGTGCTGGTGATCGGTGGGCAGCCCGTACCGTATTCGCTGGCACGCATTCCCCAGGGTGGCGAGGTGCGTGGCAACCTGGCCGCCGGCGGCAAGGGCGTGGCCCAGCCCCTGTCCGCGCGCGACTTGGAGATCGCGCAGGCCCTGGGCCCCACGCTGGCGGCGCGCGGGTTGCTGCTGGTGGGACTGGATGTGATCGGCGAGTGCCTCACCGAGGTCAACGTGACCAGTCCCACCTGCTTCCAGGAAATCACGCAGCAGACAGGGTTTGACGTGCCGGCGATGTTTGTGGACGCGCTGGAGGCGGCGGTACGGGGCGGATGAGGCGCCTGAGGTATCCACCTGCGGGCGGAGGTTGAGGAGGATCGGCTACATTCCGGCCGAGCTGGGCCCAGATCCTGGTCGATCTGCGCATCAGAACCCCTCACTTCCTCCGAGGACACACCGCATGCCGAACTGGGTCTACAACACCCTGCGCATCAAGGGAACGAAAAAGCGGCTGACGCAGTTTGCCTGGGCGATCGGTTCGCCCAAGGCGCCCTTGGACTGGACCCAGCTTGCCGCCGTGATTCCCATGACCTGGGATTCGCGCGACGAGCGCAGCAACGGCGAGCTCGAAGTCGATGGACGGGATCTCGTCTACCGCTTCGACACCGCCTGGAACCCCCGCCCGCAAATGATCGAGGACCTGGCCGTCCAGTACCCGGACCTGGGCTTCGAGCTGCACTACGTCGAAGAGGGGCCCGCCTTTGCCGGGGCGACGGTCTTCGCCCAGGGCCGCAAGGTCGGAGAGGCATTTCTGGGGGATGGGGAGGAGCGGGCCTTCTTCGAGCCCTATAGTGAAGACGAGTACGACGGCGAGTGGGACTACGACGGCATGACAGCCTCGCTGCTCGAGCGCGCACGGGCAGGCGAGGCGATCGACTGGGACGCCCGGCGCAAGCGCGCCCGGCAGGCCCGTGAGGAGGCTGAAGAACAGGCGGCCGCCCAGGAGGGGGAGCGGCTGAAGGAGGCGGTCACGCGCATCAAGCGCGACCCTGCGCTGCGCCAGGACCCCCAGCGCCGCAACGAGATCCTGATTCCGCTGGCCAGCCGCACCGGGCCCGGACTGAGTGCAATCCCCAAGGCCTGGTGGAACGACGACCTGCTGGTGGCCTTTCTGCTGGAGCAGGACCAGCAGGCCAAGCTGATTCCCGCTTCCCTGTGCACCGAATCCATGGTCGACAAGCTGCTGGCGGTCGAGGGGCGGGGCTATGCGGGCATCTACCCGATCAGCAAGTTGAAGATCGGCCTGCATAACGAGCGGCAGGCGCTGGCGTATGTCACGCAGGCCCCAGGGTCACTCAATGATGTCCCGCGTGCGCTGCGCACCGCCCGGGTCTGTGAGCAGGCAGTGCAAGGTGATGGCAAGGCCCTCGAGCACGCGCCCAAGGCACTGCGTACGGCAGCCCTGTGTGAAGCCGCGGTTGCCGAAGATGGCGCAGCCCTGGCCTTTGTTCCCCCTGCCTTGAAGACGGCCGAGATGTGCAGGAAGGCCGTCCGCCCGGAAACGCCGAACGTGCTGAAGTTCGTGCCTGCCAAGTTCCTGGACGAGGCACTGCTCAAGGTCGCCCTGGACAACACGCACAGCTGGAACACGCTGGAGCTCGACTCCGTCAACAGCGCCGCCTTGCGCCGCAAATACCTGGTGCCGATCATCACGAAGAGCGGCTGGTCCTCGGTCAAGGTGATGACCGAAGAGGAGCACGAGCGGGCTTGGGGATCGAGCGAGGGGCAGACCCTGCTGTGCAAGCTGCTCGAGGATGACTCGATCGGCCTGCTGGACAAGGTGCCTGCCCGCTTCCACACCCCCCAGGCGCTGGCAGCTGCGGGGCAGCACAGCCCCTTGGCCAACTTCGAGTTCATCCCGGATGACTACAAGACCCCCGCGCTGTGCCGCGAGGCCCTTGAGAGTGATCACTGGGGCGGTCGGGTCCTGAGCCATGTCCCGACGCCGCTTCGCGATCGAAGCCTGTGCGAGCTGGCGTTGGAAAGGGCGCTGTCGGGGCCTGCCAACACGTTTCGTACCGAACGGTTCACGAACGAGCTGTTCATCTGGTCCAAAGGCTTCAAGGAGGGCAACCCCGCAGCCAGTCCAGGTGCCAGCGCCAGGGCCCATCTGGCCAGCTGTTTTGTCGAATCGGCCTTCCCGGATCCGGTGTGGGATGCCGAGCTCGCCGCGCGCGCGATGGCCTCCTCCCCCTATGCCGTGCTGTTCATGCCTCGGCACCTCGTGACCGAGCAGGCACTGGTCGAGGTCTTGCGCGGCCACTTTGGGCTGTACCTGGTGCTGCAGGAGGCTGTCGCCCGCGAACTGGCGCCCCAGGCCACCGCGATCCTTCGGGAGTTCCTCGGAGAGTCCGTCTGGCGTCTGGGTTCGAAGTGGCAGTCAATCGACCAGCTCTTGCATCAGTCCGACTCGGTAGCGCTCGTCGGAGTGCTCCAGTCCTCTGCGGTGCGCTGGATAGAGACGGCCCTGCTTGCCGAGGCGATGGGTGAAGCGATGCCGGTCCTGAGGACGCCGTCGAAGCTTGTGGAGATGCTCATTTCGAGCGTCTCCCGAGGCGACGAGATGTTCCCCGAGCTGGTCGGCCGCACTTCCTTGTCGGCGGATGAATGCCACCGTCTGCTGCTCGCCTTTGACCGGGATGACCCCGGGCGCGCCGCCTGACCCAGGGGGGCCGGCCGGCCAGCGCTTCAGCCCGCCGAGACCCCGTCCACGAGTACCCGCAGCTCGCCCGGCGCCATCCGCGTCCATTGCTCGTTGGTCGTGAGCGGCGCCGTCACCACCACGGCCACGCGGTCAGCGGGCGTGGTGTGTCGGGCGAAGTCGATGGACAGGTCTTCGTCGGCCAGTTGCGCGTGCGCGAAGGGGTGCTTGCGCTCCAGGTAGTACAGGTTGGTGGAGCAGTGGGCCCACAGCGCCTGGCCGTTGGACAGCAGGAAGTTGAAGGGGCCGCGCTTGGCCAGTTGCGGCGCGAGTTCGCGCAGCGTCAGCGTGAGTTCGTCCACCCGCGGCAGGCTGGCGTGCGACTTGGCCAGCTCCTGCATCAGCCAGCAGAAGGCGCGCTCGCTGTCGGTCTGGCCTACGGGGCGGAAGTGCCCGTGCAGGCGCGGATGGAAATTCTCCAGCGTGCCGTTGTGCGCGAACACCCAGTAGCGGCCCCAGAGTTCGCGCACGAAGGGATGGCAGTTTTCCAGGGCCACCTGGCCCACCGTGGCCTTGCGGATATGCGCCACCACGTTACGGCTCTTGATCGGGTAGCGGCGTATCAGGTCGGCTACCGGGGATTCAGAGGCGGGCTGGTGGTCCACGAAATGCCGCACCCCATGGTCCTGCGCCTCGATCAGGGCTTGCACCTGGCGCGCGATCGCCGCCTTGGCCTCCGGTTCGAGCAAGGGCTGCGGGGCCTCGTCCAGCCCCAGGCTGCGGGCCGCCTCGCGCCACTGCGCCTCCGACCCGGCCGGATCCAGGGCAGGCTCCGCCGCACCGGGAGATCCGGAGGCGGGCTGCAGCGGCAGGTGGCCTTCGCGATGGATCATGGGACAGCGCTTCCCTTTGGTGACTCCGGCTGAGTAACTTGCCCAGCCGCTGAGTTCATCCAGTCTTTGCACGCACCATGACAGGACGATGGCGGCCGGCGGCACAATCCAGCCATGTGTCAGCTTCTGGGCATGAACTGCAACACGGCCACCGACGTGGCCTTCAGCTTCACCGGCTTCGCCCAGCGCGGGGGGCGCACCGACCACCATGCGGACGGCTGGGGCATCGCCTTCTTCGAAGGGCATGCAGCCGCCGTGGACCTGGCCTGGCTGCTGGTCTACAGCGACCCGTGGGACCGGGACGCCACGCTGGATCTGGCGCTGTGCCTACAGCACCTGGGCGAGTTGGAGTCGGCATGCCGGTTCTATGGCATCGCGCTCGTGATCGACGCGACGGATGCCTACTGCCTCTATCGCATCGGTGAATGCCTGGAGTCCCTGGGCGATCTCGAGCAGGCGCGTGACGCTTACCGGGCGGCGATCGAACTGTCACGCCAGGACCCCGCCTACGCCGAAGTGGCGCAGCAGGCCCAGCGCCAGCTCGATACCCTGACTTGAAAGGTTGCTCGATGATCCTCTCTTGCTCGTACCATCTCGCCGCCTCCGGCCCGCTCACGGGCTCGTCCTGCGCGCATGGAAAAGCCTCCCCTGATCCCGAAGCACCGCCCGCAGCCAACCGGGGTGAACGCGGGCCGGCACTGCTGCGACGTCCAGCGCAGACGGGACAAGTGCCCCGTCGAGTCATCTCGGGCCTGTGGACGCATCCTCACCAGCGACCCGCGTCACTCCAGAGAGTCCGGACCGCTTCCAGGCCTGCTGACACGGCCGCCACCGCCTGGCAACGGGTGTCCACCAACCGGGGTGTGCAGCGCGCGCTCGCCATCGGCAAGTTGCTCGCCGACGTGGTGGATCTTCCGGCCGCCTCGCTGGCTGCTTGCATCGCTGGTCCAGCGGTCCTGGGCGCGGTGTTCCGGAATTTCCAGACGGACTGGCACCGGCTGAGGCACGGAGCGCCGTCCGACGCTGCGGCCGCACGGCCCGCCGACGGCAGCACGCCGCAGGTTTTCCAGCTCGTGCAGGCACTGACCGAGGTTCGGACAACCTTCGGCGAGGAGCCCGGGGTGGTGGCCCGCAAGAAGGCGCAATACCGATACACCGCCTGGGGCCGCGGGGCGCTCTTTGCCTTGTCCCTGTTCGCGATCGGCGCGTCTGCGGCGCTGGTGACGGTCAATCCTGTCCTCGGTGCGGTGGGCGTCGTCCTCGCGGTCTATGCCGCGCGCCAGGCCTATGCCAACTGGCGCCTGGCGCGCGAGAACCTCCAGAACTTCGAGAGTGGCCGTGGCGCTGTCTCCCCCATGGGCGCTGACGCCCTGGGCCATCTCGTGTACAACGACCGGATGCAGAGAGGGCAGATGACGCCATCCGAGGCCCGGAGGGACGCCACGCGCAGGTCGATGGCGGTCCGCGCGGTGAGCCTGGGGGCCTCGGTGGCGACGGGGGGCCTTGGGACCGCGGCTGGAGCGGTCGTCTCCGAAGCGCTGTCCATCGCCAACCATGTAGTCCGCGGGGTGGGCTCTGTTGCCCTGCCGTTAACGGATATTGGTAAGGATTGCAGGCATGAAGCCGGCCTGGCCGGCGACGCACGCAAGCGAGGCTTTGACTACGACTGCGCGAAGCGCTGGCAGGAGTTCTTCCGCTTGGATCCGCAGCGTGCTTTCGAATACCGTGAAGCGCTTGACTTTTACGAAGTGGCGATCGGCCCCCAGTTCACGGCGGAGAATGTCTTCAAAATGCGCATCGACGACGGGCTTGAGGTGGACCTGCGGCCCTTGCTGCAGTGGACGCGTAGAACGCCTCACCTGGAGCACCTGCAGGCCTGGCTGATACGTGATTTGGCAGACGTCGGAAGAGGCAACTGGGCCCAGCGCCTGCTGGCCGATCTGCGCACCCTGGACGGTGCGGGCAGCCTCAGTCGGGGCATGACAGTCACAGCGGCCGCAGTCGCCGTGGCACAGACGGCGGTCGGGCTTAGCGTGTGAGTACCCGGGTGGCGCGCCGCGAGCTGCCCTCTCAGCGCGAGCCGTAACGCTCCCGCGCCAGCTGCGCGCCGCGGGCCAGGGCTTCGAGCTTGCGGCGGGCGATCTCGCGGTCCATCGGCGCCAGCCCGCAGTTGGTACAGGGCATCAGGTGCTCGCGCGGCACGAACTGCAAGGCCCGTCCGATCGTCTCGCACACCTGCTCCGGGGTCTCGACCTCGTCGCTGGCGACGTCGATGACGCCCACCATCACGTCCTTGCCCTTGAGAAGACCCATGAGGTCGGGCGGCACGTGTGAGTGATAGCACTCCAGGCTCACCTGGTCTATGCTGCTGCGCGCGAGCGCGGGGAACACGATCTCGTACTGGCGCCACTGCTCGCCCAGGGTCTTCTTCCAGTCCACGTTGGCCTGGATGCCGTAGCCGTAGCAGATATGGACTGCGGTGGTGCAGGTCAGGCCTTGTGCGGCACGCTCCAGGGCGCGCACGCCCCAGTCGGCGGCCTCCTGCATGTAGACGTTGAAGGCGGGCTCGTCGAACTGGATGATGTCCACGCCGTCGGCTTGCAGCGCCAGGGCCTCCTGGTTCAGGAGTTCGGCGAAGGCCATCGCCATCTTCACCCGGTCGCCGTAGTGCCGGTCGGCCACGGTATCCACGATGGTCATGGGACCGGGCAGGGTGAACTTGAGCTTGCGCGTGGTGTGGGCGCGGGCGAACTGCGCCTCGAAGGCATGCACGCGGCCCTTCAGGCGCAGCGGCGCGATCACCTGAGGCACCATGGCCTTGTAGCGGTCGTTGCGGATGCCCATCTCCACCTTGTTGGCGAAGTCGATGCCCTCGACCTGCTCCAGGAAGCCGTGCACGAAGTGCTGGCGGGCCTGCTCGCCGTCGGTGACGATGTCCAGGCCCGCGGCCTCCTGGGCGCGGATCCACAGCAGCGTGGCGTCGGCCTTGGCCTCCCGCAGGGCCTCGCCCTGGGCCTTCCACTGCGGCCAGAGCTTGCGGGTTTCGGCGAGCCAGCCGGGCTTGGGCAGGCTGCCCGCGATGGAGGTGGCGAACATCAAGGGTCTCCTCAGGACTTCAGGGGTGGGTGGTGGCGGCGCAGCGCGCGCAGATGCAGGCGCGGTCCTTCGCGGCGGGGGGCACCCGCGCCAGCGTGGCTGCGTCAAAGGTCACGCGGGTACACCAGCACGGGGGCTGGGCCTGGCCGGTGCGCCGCTGCGTTTCCATGGCGCAGGCGTTCGGGCCGCCGCACAGGGGGCAGCGCGTCGGGTCGGTGGCTTCGGGCGCGCGGGCGTCGTTCATGCCCGCACGCTAGCAGACCGGGCCCGCGCGCGCATCCGGGCTTCTCAGGCCTGGGCCTTGAATTTCAGGCGCCAGGCGTGCAGCAGCGGCTCGGTGTAGCCCGAGGGCTGCGCCTCGCCCAGGAACACCAGGTCCAGCGCAGCGCGGTAGGCGTAGGAGGTGGTCCAGTTGCCCGCCATCGGGCGGTAGGCCGGGTCGCCCGCGTTCTGCTGGTCCACCACGGCGGCCATACGCTGAAAGGTGGCATGCACCTGGTCGGCGGTGACCACGCCATGACGCAGCCAGTTGGCGATGTGCTGGCTGGAGATGCGCAGCGTGGCGCGGTCCTCCATCAGGCCCACGTTGTGGATGTCGGGCACCTTGGAGCAGCCCACGCCCTGGTCGATCCAGCGCACCACGTAGCCCAGGATGCCCTGCACGTTGTTATCGAGTTCCTGTTGGCGCTCGGCGTCGGTCCACTTCGCGTCGGGCGCCACGGGCACCTGCAGCAGGTTGGCCAGGATCTCGTCGCGTACGGACTCGGCGGAGGTCTTTTCCAGTTCCTTCTGCACTGCGAACACGTCTACCTGGTGGTAGTGCAGCGCGTGCAGCGTGGCGGCGGTGGGCGAGGGCACCCAGGCGGTGTTGGCGCCAGCCATCGGGTGGGCGCGTTTCTGCTCCAGCATCGCGGCCATCAGGTCGGGCATGGCCCACATGCCCTTGCCGATCTGCGCACGGCCACGCAGGCCGCACGAGAGGCCCACCAGCACGTTGTTCTTCTCGTAGGCCTGGATCCAGGCGCTGGATTTCATGTCACCCTTGCGGAACATCGGGCCCGCGCGCATGGCGGTGTGCATCTCGTCGCCGGTGCGGTCCAGGAAGCCGGTGTTGATGAAGGCCACGCGCGCGGCGGCCTGCGCGATGCAGGCCTGCAGGTTCACGCTGGTGCGGCGCTCTTCGTCCATGATCCCCAGCTTCACGGTGTTGGCGGGCAGCCCCAGGAGCTGCTCGACGCGGCCGAACAGCTCGGACGCAAAGGCGACTTCATTCGGGCCGTGCATCTTGGGCTTGACGATGTAGACCGAGCCGGTGCGCGAGTTGCGCAGGCCGTCCTTGCCGTGCCCTTGCAGGTCGTGCAGCGCGATCGCGGTGGTGATGACCGCGTCCATGATGCCCTCGGGGATCTCCTTCTCGCCACCCCACAGGATGGCGGGGTTGGTCATGAGGTGGCCCACGTTGCGCAGGAACAGGAGCGAACGGCCATGCAGGCGCACCTCGCCGCTGCCGCTGGCGGCCTTGTAGACGCGGTCGGGGTTCAGGCCGCGGGTGAAGGTCTTGCCGCCCTTGCTCACTGATTCGGTGAGCGTGCCCTTGAGGATGCCCAGCCAGTTCTTGTAGGCGACCAGCTTGTCTTGGGCATCGACTGCGGCGATGGAATCTTCCAGGTCCAGGATGGTGGACAGAGCGGCTTCCATCACCAGGTCGCTCACGCCCGCGGGGTCGGTGGCGCCGATCGGATGCTGGCGGTTGATCTGCAGGTCCAGGTGCAGGCCGTTGTGTTTCAGGAGGATGGAGACGGGCGCGGACGCCTCGCCCTGGTAGCCCACGAAGGCGGCGGCATCCTTCAGGCCGGTGGTGGTGCCGCCCTTGAGGGTGACGGCCAGCTTGCCGCCCTCGATGCGGTAGCCGGTGGAGTCCGCATGCGAGCCCGAGGCCAGGGGCGCGGCCAGGTCCAGCACGCCGCGCGCGTAGGCGATCACCTTGGCGCCGCGTACCGCGTTGTAGCCCGGGCCCTTGGTGGCGCCGTCGGTCTCGGGGATGGCGTCAGTGCCATACAGCGCGTCATAGAGCGAGCCCCAGCGCGCGTTGGCAGCGTTCAGGGCGTAGCGCGCGTTCAGGATCGGCACCACCAGCTGCGGGCCAGCCTGCGTCGCGAGTTCGGCGTCGACGTTGGCGGTGGTGGCCTTCGCGCCGGCGGGCGGCGTGACGAGGTAACCGATCTTCTCCAGGAAGCTGCGGTAGGCGCGCATGTCCTTGATCGGGCCCGGGTTGGCGGCGTGCCAGGTGTCCATCTCGGCCTGCAGGCGGTCACGCTCGGCGAGCAGCGCGGCGTTCTTGGGCGCGAGTTCGTGGACGATGGCGTCAAAGCCTTTCCAGAAGTTTGCGGGCGCGATGCCGGTGCCGGGCAGCACTTCTTCGTCGATGAAGCGGGCGAGGGCGGCATCGACCTTCAGGCCGTGGAGGGAGGTGCGGGCGGTCATGTGGAGTCTCCGAATACGGGGAGTGAGGGGCGTGATGTTATTTGATACTTAAAAGTTGATTAATATCCTGGAAATCAATTTATTCATGACAAAAACATAGGCAATCGACGCCTTGGACAAGTTCAAACAGATCGAATCCTTCGTTGCGGTGGCCACCCGCGGCAGCCTGGCCGCAGCGGCCCGGGCCGAGGGCGTGGCGCCCGCCATCATGGGTCGGCGCCTGGACGCGCTGGAGGAGCGCCTGGGGGTGAAGCTGATGGTGCGCACCACCCGGCGCCTGACGCTCACGCACGAGGGCGCGGCCTTCCTGGAGGACTGCCAGCGCATGCTGGCCGACCTGGCGCAGGCCGAGGCCAGCGTGAGCGCGGGCGGCCTGAAGGCCAGCGGCCACCTGCGCATCACGGCGCCGGCGGGTTTCGGGCGGCGCCACGTGGCGCCGCTGGTGCCGGGCTTTCGCGAGCAGCACCCGGAGGTGACGCTGTCCCTGAACCTGAGCGACCGCGTGATCGACCTGGCCGCGGAGGGCTACGACTGCGCGGTGCGCGTGGGCGACTTTGCGGATTCGTCGCTCGTGAGCCAGCGGCTGGCCGACAACCGCCGCTTGTGCGTGGCCACGCCCGGCTACCTGCGCCGGCATGGTACGCCCCGGCACCCCTCGGACCTCACGCGCTTTGACTGCCTCACGCTCTCCAGCGAAGCCTCGCAGACGCGGGGCTGGGCCTTTCGCATCGAAGGCGAGGTGAGCTACCTGCGACCCGCGGGCCCGCTCGATTGTTCCGACGGCCAGGTGCTGCACGACTGGTGCCTTCAGGGGCGCGGCATCGCCTGGCGCAGCACCTGGGAGGTGCAGGCTGATATCGCGCGGGGTCGGCTGGTGGAGGTGCTGGCCGCCTACGCCGCGCCGCCCAACGGCATCTACGCGGTGCTGCCCCAACGCAAGCACCTGCCGCTGCGCGTGCGGCTGTGGGTGGAGCACCTGCGGCATCACTTCGGGCAACCGGGGTTCCAGGCGGGGCGTGACTGAGTCCCCGCGGCCCAGTGGCTGCAGGGCTGGCCCGTAAAATTCCGCCCCATGCTCCTCGCTACCCAAGAACTGCTCGGCGCGCTGACGTCCGGGCTGGACCGGCTTTCCCCTGGCGCGGGCGCCAAGGCGGCCTTCGAGTCGCCCAAGGCCGCTGCCCATGGCGACCTGGCCTGCACCGCCGCCATGCAGCTGGCCAAGCCCCTCAAGCAGAACCCCCGGCAGGTGGCCGAGGCGCTGCGCGCCGACCTGCTGGCCAGTGACGCCTTCCAGCGCTGGGTCGATGTGATCGAGATCGCCGGCCCGGGCTTCCTGAACATCCGCCTGAAGCCCGCCGCCAAGCAGGCCGTGGTGCGCGAGGTGCTGGCCGCCGGCCCCTGCTTCGGACAGCAGTCCTCCAACGGCCAGCGCATGATGGTCGAATTCGTCTCGGCCAACCCCACCGGCCCGCTGCACGTGGGTCACGGCCGTCAGGCGGCGCTGGGCGACGCGATCTGCAACCTCTACGCCAGCCAGGGCTGGCAGGTGCACCGCGAGTTCTATTACAACGACGCCGGCGTGCAGATCGCCACGCTGGCCACCTCCACGCAGCTTCGCATCCAGGGCCTCAAGCCCGGCGACCCGCAGTGGCCCGAGGCCGCCTACAACGGCGACTACATCCAGGACATCGCCAACGACTTCCTCGCGAAGAAGACCGTCAAGTCCGACGACCGCGAATACACCGCCTCGGGCGACCCGCAGGACCTGGACGGCATACGCCTCTTTGCGGTGGCCTACCTGCGCCACGAGCAGGACCTGGACCTGCAGGCCTTCGACGTGCGCTTTGACCACTACTACCTGGAGTCCAGCCTCTACACCAGCGGCAAGGTCGACGCTGCGGTGCAGCGCCTGCGCGAGGCGGGCAAGACCTACGAGCAGGATGGCGCGCTGTGGCTGAAGTCCACCGACTACGGCGACGACAAGGACCGCGTCATGCGCAAGGGCGACGGCACCTACACCTACTTCGTGCCTGACGTGGCCTACCACATCACCAAGTGGGAGCGCGGCTTCACCAAGGTGGTGAACATCCAGGGCACCGACCACCACGGCACCATCGCACGCGTACGCGCCGGCCTGCAGGCCGCGGGCGTGGGCATCCCGCAGGGTTATCCGGACTACGTGCTGCACACCATGGTGCGCGTGATGCGCGGCGGCCAGGAGGTCAAGATCTCCAAGCGCGCGGGCAGCTATGTCACGCTGCGTGACCTGATCGAGTGGACCAGCAAGGATGCGGTGCGCTTCTTCCTGCTCTCGCGCAAGCCCGACACCGAGTACGTCTTTGACGTCGACCTGGCGCTGGCCCAGAACAACGACAACCCCGTCTACTACGTCCAGTACGCGCACGCCCGCATCTGCTCGGTGCTGGCGGCCTGGGGCGGCGACACCGCCGACCTGAAGGACGCCGACCTGTCGCCCCTGGACAGCGCCGCGGCGCAGGCCCTGATGCTGGTGCTGGCGCGCTATCCCGCCATGCTCACTGCCGCCGCCACGGATTTTGCGCCGCACGACGTCACCTTCTACCTGCGCGAACTGGCCGCGGCCTATCACGGCTACTACGACAGCGAGCGCATCCTCGTGGACGACGAGGCCGTGAAGAAAGCCCGCCTGGCCCTGGTCGCCGCGTGCGCGCAGGTGTTGCACAATGGTCTGGCCTTGCTGGGCGTGAGCGCCCCGCAGAAGATGTGACCGGCAGGAAGACGCAGTGACCCACTCCCCCAAGAATCGGCAACGCGGCGGCACCCTCATCGGGCTGGTGATCGGCCTGGTGCTGGGCCTGGCCGTGGCCCTGGCCGTGGCGGTCTACGTCACCAAGGTGCCCGTGCCCTTCATGAACAAGACGCAGACCCGCACGCCCGAACAGGACGCTGCGGAGTCGAAGAAGAACCAGAACTGGGACCCCAACGCGCCGCTGTATGGCAAGAACCCGGCCAAGCCTCTGGTTGTCGCCTCTGATGCGGCCGCGGCTGCTTCCGAGCCTGCGTCGGCCCCGGCCGCTGCCGTGGTGCCCCCGCCGCCTCCGGCCTTCATTCCTCAGGGGGGCGCGTCGGTGCCCGTTGCGCCAGCAACGCGTGCCAGCGCGCCGCGCGCCAACACCGACCCGCTGGGCGACCTGGCCGCCGCCCGGGCCGGTGCGTCTGCGCCCGACCCCTTCACGTACTTCGTGCAGGCCGGTGCCTTCCGCCTGCCCGAAGAGGCCGAGGCGCAGCGCGCCAAGCTGTCCCTGATGGGGCTGGAGTCGCGCGTCTCCGAGCGTGAGCAGTCGGGCCGCGCCGTCTACCGCGTGCGCGTGGGCCCCCTGGACAAAAAAGCCGACGCTGAGCGCATCAAGGCGCGCCTGGACGCCAGCGGCGTCGAGGCCACCCTGGTGCGCGTGCAGCGCTGACCGCCTGCGCGGGCCGACATCACCCCTTGCGAAAGCGACTGACCATGAAACGACGCGAGTTTTCCGCCGGCCTTCTGGCTGCCGGCACCCTGGCCCTGGCACCCGCCGCCTACGCGCAGCGGCGCATCGAGAACGGCAAGGACTACCGCACCCTGGGCCAGCGCGCGCCAGTCGATGCGCCCGCCGGCAAGATCGAGGTGGTCGAGTTCTTCTGGTACAGCTGTCCGCACTGCAACACCTTCGAGCCCGCGCTCGAGGCCTGGTCCCGCAAGCTGCCCGCCGACGTGGTGCTGCGCCGGGTACCCGTCGCCTTCCGCGACGACTTCGTGCCGCAGCAGCGGCTGTTCTATGCGCTGGAGGCCCTGGGCCGCATGGACCTGCACGCCAAGGTGTTCCAGGCGGTGCATGTGGAGCGCCAGCCGACCAACCGCGAAGACAGCATCCTGGCCTGGGCCCAGAAGAACGGCCTGGATCGCGCGAAGTTCCAGGAGGCCTACGCCTCGTTCTCGGTGCAGTCCAAGGCCAAGCGCGCCGCGCAGCTGCAGGACGCCTACCAGGTGCAGGGCGTGCCCTCACTGGGCGTGGCCGGGCGCTTCTACACCGACGGCGAGCTCGCGGGCAACATGAACCGCGCCCTGGAGATCGTCGATTTCCTGGTGGCCGAGGCGCGCAAGACCCGCTGAAAACCGCAAGGCCGGGCCGGCTTCGGGCGGGGCGGCGGCACCTGCCAACAGGGGTAGAATCGACGCAAGATTCATGCCTCTATGAACCGCCCTTTCCTGACCTCGTTGCTGGTGCTCGCCACCCTCCTTGTGGCGCCGGCTGTCCGGGCTGAAAAGGCCGATCGCAACAAGCCCATGAACGTCGAGGCCGACGCCCTGCGCCACGACGACCTCTCCCAGACCAGCGTCTTCACCGGCCAGGTGGTGGCCACCAAGGGCAGCATCCTGATCCGCGGTGCCCGCCTGCAGGTGCGCCAGGACCCCGAGGGCTACCAGTACGGGGTGGTCACCGCCGAACCTGGCAAGCGCGCCTTCTGGCGCCAGAAGCGCGAGGGCGTGGACGAATACATCGAGGGCGAAGGCACCACCATCGAATACGACGGCAAGGCCGACCGCGTGAAGTTCATCGGCCGTGCCGAGATGCGCCGCTACCGCGGCGCCGTGCTGGCCGACGAGACCCAGGGCAGCGTCATCACCTACGAGAACACCACCGACGTCTTCACCGTGGACGGCACCACGCGCGGCGCGCTCCAGCCCTCGGCCAGCGCGGGCGGTCGCGTGCGCGCCGTGCTCTCGCCACGCGCCGCGGCTTCCGCGGCATCGGCCCCGGCGGCGGTGGCGTCCAGGGCGGCGCCGCTGCGTCCCAGCACCACGCTCGGAGGAGAACGCAAGTGACGCCGCAGACCGGCCTCGACACGGTACCGAGCCGGCTCGAAGCGCGACACCTGCAGAAAAGCTACGGCAGCCGAAAGGTTGTCAAGGACGTCTCACTGTCCGTGGCCAAGGGCGAAGTGGTGGGCCTGCTCGGGCCCAATGGCGCGGGCAAGACCACGTCCTTCTACATGATCGTGGGCCTCGTGCGTGCCGACGACGGCCAGATCGCCATCGACGGACAGCCCGTGGAGCACATGCCTATCCATCGCCGCTCGCGGCTGGGGCTGTCCTACCTGCCGCAGGAGCCGTCGATCTTTCGCAAGCTCAATGTGGCCGACAACGTGCGCGCGGTGCTGGAGCTACAGCTGGACGCTGACGGCCGGCCGCTCAAGCGGCCCGAGATCGAGGAGCGCCTTAGCGCGCTGCTTCAGGACCTGCGGGTGGATCACCTGCGCGAATCGCCGGCGCTGGCGCTGTCGGGCGGCGAGCGCCGCCGCGTGGAGATCGCGCGCGCGCTGGCCACGCAGCCCCGCTTCATCCTGCTGGATGAGCCCTTCGCGGGCATCGACCCGATCGCGGTGATCGAGATCCAGCGCATCATCGGCTTCCTGAAATCGCGCGGCATCGGCGTGCTGATCACCGACCACAACGTGCGCGAGACTCTAGGCATCTGCGATCGCGCCTTCATCATCAGCGACGGCCAGGTCCTGGCTCAGGGCACGCCCGACGAGATCGTGAACAACGCCGACGTGCGCCGCGTCTACCTCGGCGAACATTTCCGGATGTGAGGGGCTGCGCTTGAAGCAGGGCCTGTCGCTACGGACCTCCCAGCACCTGGCGCTCACGCCCCAGCTGCAGCAGTCGATCCGCCTGCTGCAGCTGTCCACCCTGGAGCTGGCCCAGGAAGTCGAGCAGATGCTGGACGACAACCCCTTCCTGGAGACGGCGCCCGACGAGGCCCCGCGCGAAGAGTTCGGTCTGGCCAGCGCCGACGCGCCCGCGATGGACGGGGAGAGTGACCCCGAAGGCAATGACTTCATCGGCAGCCTGGGCAGCGTGAGCAGCGGTGCCACGAGCGAAGGGGGCGACGCCGATATTGCCCCTGCCGAATCCGGCCCCAGCGACTGGGACGGTGATGGCACCACCGAGATCGCGCCCGACGACAGCGAGTGGGGCAGTGACGCCCCCGCACGTCGCAACGACAGCGGCGCCGACGGCGACGAGGCCGACGCCACCGAGCTGGCGCGCAGCGGCGAATCGCTGCAGTCCTACCTGCATCGCCAGGCCCTGGCGCTGCGCCTGTGCGATGAAGACGCCGCGGCGCTGCGTTTCCTGATCGAGTCGGTCAACGACGACGGCTACCTGGAGGATTCCCTGGAGTCACTGGCCGCATCGCTCGCACCCGACGATTTCGAGCAGCAGGAGGAACTTGTCCACCACTTCACCGTGGCCCTGCGACTGCTGCACCACCTGGAGCCGGTGGGTGTGGGCGCGCGTTCCCTCGCAGAATGCCTGACCTTGCAGCTGAACGCGCAGCTGCAGGATGGTGAGGAACAAGCGCCTCGGCAGGCCGCCCTGGCCATCCTGCGCCAGCCGATGGACCTGCTGGCCAAGCGTGATGTGAAGCGCCTGACTCAGCTCACGGGCGAGGGCGAGGCGCAGGTGAAGGCCGCCATCGGCCTGATCGCGCGCCTGGAGCCCAAGCCGGGGCGGCGCTTTGTGGACGTGGAGCGCAACGTGGTGATCCCCGACGTGATCGTGACGCGCGTGCCGCGCAGCGCCACGCCGCGCTTTCGGGTGCAGCTCAATCCCGACGTGATGCCGCGCCTGCGCGTACACGACATCTACGCGGGTGCCCTGAAATCCAGCAAGGGCGGCAGCCATGCCGCCTTGCAGCAGCGCCTGCAGGAGGCGCGCTGGTTCATCAAGAACATCCAGCAGCGCTTCGACACCATCCTGCGCGTGTCCAATGCCATCGTCGAGCGCCAGAAGAACTTCTTCATCCACGGCGAGCTGGCCATGCGCCCCCTGGTGCTGCGCGAGATCGCCGACGAACTGGGCCTGCACGAGTCCACCATCTCGCGCGTGACCACCGCCAAGTACATGGCCACACCCTATGGCACCTTCGAGCTGAAGTACTTCTTCGGCTCCGGCCTGTCCACCGAGGCGGGCGGCAATGCCTCGAGCACCGCGGTGCGCGCCCTGATCCGGCAGCTCGTCGCCGCCGAGAGCCCCAAGAAGCCGCTGTCGGACAGCCAGATCTCCGATCTGCTCAAGGAGCAGGGCATCGAATGCGCGCGCCGCACCGTCGCCAAGTACCGCGAGGCCCTGCGCATAGCGCCGGCCAACTTGCGCAAGGCGCTCTGACACTTTCCGCATGAATTCCCTCCAGCTGTTCCTGCCCTGCGCCGCGGGCGTCGAAGACCTTCTGGCCGACGAGGTGCACCGCCTCACCGGCCTAGCCGGCGAGGACCTGCTGGTGGGGCGCGGCGGTGTGGTGGTGCGCGCCGCCTGGCGCGAAGCCATGCGCCTGAACCTGCATACGCGACTGGCGCAGCGCGTGCTGGTGCAGCTGGCACATACGCCCTATCGTGACGAGGCGGGTGTGTACGACGCTGCGCGTGCGGTACCCTGGGAGATGTGGTTCACCCCCCGCCAGAGCATCAAGGTGGAAATCACCGCGCAGCACAGTCCGCTCAAGAGCCTGAACTTCGCAGCGCTGAAGATCAAGGACGCAGTCTGCGACCGCTTCCGTGACAAGGCCGGTGTGCGGCCCGACGTGGATACGCAGCGCCCCGACGTGCGCGTGTTCGCGCACCTCACCTCCACGCACTGCACGGTGTACATCGATACCTCGGGTGAGCCGCTGTTCAAGCGTGGGTGGCGGGAGGACAAGGGCGAGGCGCCACTGAAGGAAACCCTTGCCGCAGCCATGATCGCCGCCGGCGGCTGGAACGCCAGCGTGCCGCTGTACGACCCCTGCTGCGGCAGCGGCACCATCGCGATCGAGGCGGCGCAGATCGCTTGCGGCATCGCGCCAGGGCTGATGCGGCGCTTCGCCTTCGAGAAGCTGCTGCCCTATCAGGCGCATGTGTGGTCGGGGCTCAAGGACGAGGCGCAGGCGCAGCGCAAGACTGCGCCGGTGTCTATCCATGGCTCGGACGTCGCCTTCCGCATGGTCGATTTCGCGAATCGCAACGCCGAGCGCGCGGGTGTGGGCGGTATCGTGCAATTCCGTGGCGGCGATGCGCTGCAGCGCATGCCGCCCACGCAGGCGCCGGGCATCCTGCTGCTGAACCCGCCATACGGCGAGCGCATCGAGACCGCAGGCGTGGCAGGTCGCGGCCGCGGCGGGCGCGAGCACGCGCAGATGGATGCGGCGGATACCAGCGGCACTGACTTCTTCGTGCAGCTGGCCACCCACTGGAAAAAGCATTACGCCGGCTGGACGGCCTGGGTGCTCACGCCCGACCTGAAGTTGCCCACGCACATGCGGCTGAAGGAATCACGCCGCATGCCGATGTGGAACGGGCCGATCGAGTGCCGTCTGTTCCGATTCGACATGGTGGCGGGCTCGGCGCGCGCGCGTGGGGCTGCACCAGCGACGGGTGCCTCCAAGGAGGGCGCATGAACGCTCTCGTGCTGGATACCAATATCGTGCTGGACGTCTTCGTCTTCGCGGACGAGACGGCCCGGCCAGTCCTGCCCGCGCTGGCCGAAGGCCGCTGGCAATGGGTGGCCACAGCCGCCATGCGCGAGGAGCTGGCGCGGGTGCTGGCCTATCCGCAGATCGTGCCGCGCCTGGCCTTCTACGGGCTGGAGGCCAGCGACGTGTTGGGCGCCTTCGACCGCCATGCGGCGATCGTCGACGCACCGCCGAAGGCTCCCGTCACCTGCAGCGACCCGGACGACCAGAAATTTATCGACCTGGCCGTCGCCCGCCAGGCCCTGCTTCTGAGCAAGGACCGCGCGGTACTTTCCATGAAGAAACGCCTGGCGGCCTGGTCGGTGCAGGCTCGGTCCGCCCTTGAACCCTTGTGCCTTGAATCATGACGAACGACACACCCACCCCCACGCCCGCCGATGAGGCCCCGCTTGGCACCGAGGACTTCGAGGCCCAGGACGCAGTGCTGGACCAGCTGCGCGAGACGATCGATGACACGCCTGACTGGGAGTTCTGCGAAGGCTTCCTCGCGGCCCTCGTGTGCTGCCGCCGTCCCATCGAGCCCGAGGAATACTGGCCCGTGCTGCTTGGCGAGGCGTTCCAGCCCATGGCGCACATGGAATTCGTGATGCGCTGGCATCGCCGCTGGCGCGAGGTGGCCAGTGGCCTGGACGCGGAGGTCGACACGCTCGAAGACCCGCGCGCCTACCAGCCCGAGCTGCTGGACATGCGTGGTGCGGTGCTGGCCCTGCCCGAGGCCGAGCGCGGTGACACCGCGCTCGACGACCTGCCGTACTTCGCCGAGACCTGGGCGCACGGTTTCATGCACGCGGTGCAGGCCTGGTCTGACGAGTGGGTGTTGCCGCGTGACCGCGACGCAGCGGACATGGTGCGTGAGGCGCTCACGGCCATCGAGGCGTTGACCGCTGCAGACACCGGTAAACCGGCGGTGTCGATGTACAGCGAGGACGGGCCGCCTAGCGTGTCCGAGCGTCGCATCGACGACTTCGGCAAGGCGGTCTGGAGCGTCTATGACCTTCGACAGGTCTGGAAAAGCCTGGGACCGCGCGTGGTGAGCGTGCGCAAGGAGGCCGAGCCGGGGCGCAATGACCCCTGTCCCTGCGGGAGCGGGAAGAAGTACAAGAAGTGCCACGGCGCCTGAGGGCGCCAGCGTGGGGTCGCCTCAGGTTGCGCGTACCGCTTCAGGTCCGAACGCGGTTTCGGCTGTCGACGAACTCCAGCACTTCTTCCAGCATTCGCCGCACCGCCGGCTGCACTCCCGCCGCCACCTGCGGCAGGTAATCGAACGGCCACGCCTCCTGCATGTAGCAGCACTGTGTCATCTCCAGTTGGATGGCGTGGATACCCTGCGCGGGCTGGCCGAAGAAGCGGGTGATATGCCCGCCCTTGAAGCGGCCATTGAGCACGGCGGTGTAGCCCGAGGCCTGCTGGCCGATCGCCAGAAGGCGTGAGGCCAGGCTCGGGTCACAGCTCGCGCCGTCGGCCGTACCCAGATTCAGGTCCGGCAATCGGCCCTCGAAGAAACGCGGCACCACCGAGCGGATGGAGTGCGCATCCCACAGGGCGGCCGCACCATGCTGCGCCTTCAGGCGCGCCAGTTCCTCGGTGAGCTTCGCGTGGTACGGATGCCAGATCGCGTCGCGACGCGCGGCGATCTCGGCCTCGGTGGGGAAATCCTTCGGGTCGCGATACAGCGGCTGGTCATCGAACAGGTCCACCGGGCACAGGCCCGTCACGCGCTGGCCCGGGTAGAGACTCGCGCCATCGGGCGGGCGATTGAGATCGATCACGTAGCGCGAATGCGTGGCCACCAGCACCGAGGCACCGAGTTCATCGGCAAAGCCGTACAGCTGCTCCAGGTGCCAGTCGGTGTCGGGCACGCGCCGGCCTTCGTCGGTGAATCGTGCGGCCAGCGCCGGCGGCACGTAGGTACCCACGTGGGGCATGGAGATCAGCAGGGGCCGCGTCCCCGCGCGGAAGTGGAACGGTGGCTGGTCGGTGTGGAACAGGGTCATGGGGTGTCCGATAGAAGTTGCCGGCGCGCCTGTGCCAGCCCGGACAGGGCCTCGTCGTGCAGGGCGTGCCGGCCCGCCCGCACCTGCGCACGGCCCGCCACCCAGACTTCAGCGATAGCGCTGCGGCGGTGGCTGGCGAAGATATGGGCCGAGAGCATGGCCTCGGCGGTGGGCAGGCCCTGCAGCAGCAGATCGCTGGCGTCCAGGACGACCCAGTCGGCCTGCTGGCCTGGCGCGAGTCCGGCGATGTCGCGGGCGCTGGCCTGCGCGCCACCAGCCACGGCCTCCAGCGTCATGGCGGTGGCCACCGAGGGCTGGTCTGCGCGCGCGATCAGGTTACGCTGGTGCGTGACGAGGCGCTGGCCGTATTCGAGCATCAGCAGTTCTTCGGCGGCATTGACCGTCGCATGGCTGTCCGAGCCCACGCCCCAGCGACCACTCGCTGCGCGCCAGGCCTGCATGTCAAACACGCCGTCGCCCAGGTTGGCCTCGGTGGTGGGGCACAGGCCGGCGACCGCGCCGCTGCGCGCAGCGCGCTGGCATTCCTCGGGCGTCATGTGCGTGGCGTGTACGAGGCACCAGCGCGCGTCGACGGACGCGTGATCGAGCAGCCACTGCACCGGACGCTGGCCGGACCAGGCCAGGCAGGCCTCGACCTCGCCGGTCTGCTCGGCGATGTGGATGTGAATGGGTGCGGTGGTATCGAGCGCATGCAGGCCGATAACCGCCTCATGCAGGCTGTCGGGCTGCACCGCACGCAGGGAATGCGGCGCCAGGCCCAGGCGCGCGCCTTGCGCCTTGCACAGTGGCCCGAGCCGCTCCAGCAGCCGCAGCATGTTGTCCGTGCGGCGGATGAAGCGTCGCTGTCCCTCGCCTGGGGACAGCCCGCCAAAGCCCGCGGTCTGATAGAGCACGGGCAACAGCGTCAGTCCGATGCCGGCGCGCGCCGCCGCGCGCAGCAGGGCCTGTGACAGCGTGGCGTCGTCCGCGTAGGGCGTGCCGTCCGTATCGTGGTGGATGTAGTGGAACTCGCACACGCTGGTGTAGCCCGCCTCCAGCATCTCGACGTACAGGCCGGTGGCGATCGCCTCGAGCTGTTGCGGCATGATCGCGCCCGCGAAGCGGTACATCAGCGTGCGCCAGCTCCAGAAGCTGTCCTGCGCGGCGCCGCGGTATTCGGTGAGACCTGCGAACGCGCGCTGGAAGGCGTGCGAGTGCAGGTTGGGTAGGCCGGGCAGCAGTGGGCCCTGCGCCCGCGGCGTGCCGGGCGGACACGCTGCCTCGGCGGTGACCTTGGTGAGGCGACCCTGCATGTCCCACTGCAACAAGACATCGCGTGCCCAACCGGCAGGCAGCAGGGCATCGGCGGCAAACAGGGACTGCGTGGCGGTGGTCATGGCGTGTATCCGGCCCATGGCCTCAGCAGGCGACGCGTCCATTTCGCACGACACGGCAGGTCGGTCGCTGGCCAACCCAGTACGCCAGTTCGGCGATATCTGCCAGCGCCCACAGCACGAAGTTCGCGGGCCGGCCCACCCCGATCTGCCCGTGCGTGTCCTGCAGGCCCAGCGCTCGCGCCGCATGGCGCGTGACACCCGCCAGCGCCTCCGGCACCGTGAGCCGAAACAGCGTGCAGGCCATGTTCACCATCAGCAGCAGGCTCAGGGCCGGCGAGGTGCCGGGGTTGTGGTCGGTGGACACCGCCATCGGCACGCCCGCAGCACGCAAGGCCTCGATCGGCGGCAGGTGCGTGTCGCGCAGCGTGTAGTAGGCACCGGGCAGCAGCACGGCCACGGTCCCGGCCGCACGCATCGCGGCGATGCCTTCGGGGCTCAGGTGCTCGATGTGGTCGCACGACAGCGCGCCGTAGCGCGCGGCCAGCGCCGCGCCGCCCATGTCCGAGAGTTGCTCGGCGTGCAGCTTCACCGGCAGGCCCAGGCGCTGCGCAGCCTGAAAGACCTGCTCGGTCTCGGCCAGCGAGAAGCCGATGGTTTCGCAGAATGCGTCCACCGCATCGACCAGGCCCTCGGCCGCCAGCGCCGGCATCATCTCCTCGCAAACGAGGCGGGTGTAGTCGCCGCTGCGTCCCGCGTATTCCGGCGGCAGCGCGTGCGCGCCCAGGAAGGTGCTGCGCACGGTCACGCCATACGTTTCGCCCAGCCGGCGCGCCGCCCGCAGCTGCTTGCGCTCGTGGGCCAGATCCAGGCCGTAGCCCGACTTGATCTCGATCGCGCACACGCCTTCGTCCAGCAGGGCCTGCAGGCGCGGTGCGGCCTGGGCGAAGAGCGCGTCTTCGTCGGCTTCACGGGTGGCCCGCACGCTGGAGACGATGCCGCCGCCGGCGCGTGCGACCTCTTCATAGGTCGCACCTGCCAGCCGCATTGCGAATTCATTGGCGCGCTGTCCGCCATAGACCAGGTGGGTGTGGCAGTCGACCAGGCCGGGGGTGACCTGCGCGCCCCCGCCGTCGTGGCGGGTCAGGGCCTGGTGGCTCGCGGGCAGCTGCGCGCGCGGGCCAGTCCAGCGCACCTGCCCGCCCTCCACCACGATCGCCGCGTCGCGTAGCGCCGGCGCGCCTTCGCCCAAGGCTTCGGGCGCCAGGTGCAGGTGTTCCCACACCCCGTCGGCGTCGCCTTGGGCGCTTTGCAGGTCAGGGGCGGGCAGCGCTGTGTTCATCGTGTGGTCGCAGGCGTGGGGTGGATTGTCACGGTGAGCAGGACGGCCTCCGGGGTCCTGGGATGCAGGTGCCAGGTGATGGCCTCGGCCTGCGCGTCATGGTGCCACCACAGGCCCATCTGCACGGGCAGGGCCTGCACCTCGTGACCTTCGGCCTGGACGCTCCAGACGCCCTGCACGGCCAGCAGCAGGCCATCGGGCGCGGACACCTGGCTGGATTGCCGCAGCGCCCGCACCTCGGCGCGGCACACCGTGCGCCGAGTCATCACGTTGAGGTCGACGCACTCGCCCGCCAGCAGGCGCCCGTGGATAGTCGCCTCGCCGGGAAACGCGAAGGGCGCCCAAGAGATATCCAGCCGGTGGTCGATGGCGCCGTCCCCGGTCGCAAGGTGTACCCCGCCGCCCTCGAGCAGCGTGATCACCCGGTCCGTGCCCGCGAACACGGAAAACGGCCCGTCACCGGCGATGGTGGCGATGCTTATTCGCCATTCGAAGGTATCGAGCCCTGCACCCGGGGGCCAGCAGGCGATCTCGCGTGTCACGCCGCCGCCGTTCATCCACGGCATGGTGGGCAGTGTGGCGCGGTCGAAGCGGTACCAAGGCATGGGGTCTGAAGGATCGAGGCTTTCAGCGGATCATGGGCAGCGACAGCCCCTGCTTTTTCGCGGTGGCGACGGCCAGCTCGTAGCCGGCGTCGGCGTGGCGCATCACGCCGCTGCCGCTGTCATTCACCAGCACGCGCGCCAGGCGCTCGGCGGCGGCGTCGGTGCCGTCGGCCACGATCACCATGCCCGAGTGCTGCGAGTAGCCCATACCCACGCCGCCGCCATGGTGCAGGCTGACCCAGCTCGCGCCGCCTGCGGTATTGAGCAGGGCGTTCAGCAGCGGCCAGTCGCTCACCGCATCACTGCCATCGCGCATGGCCTCGGTCTCGCGGTTGGGGCTGGCCACCGAGCCGGTGTCCAGGTGGTCACGGCCGATCACGATGGGGGCCTTGAGCTCGCCCTTCTTCACCATCTCGTTGAAGGCCAGGCCGGCGCGATGACGCTCGCCCAGGCCGAGCCAGCAGATGCGCGCGGGCAGACCCTGGAAGGCGATGCGCTCGCGCGCCATGTCCAGCCAGCGGTGCGTGTGCTTGTTCTGCGGGAACAGTTCCTTGATCTTGGCGTCGGTCCTGTAGATGTCTTCGGGGTCACCCGAGAGCGCCACCCAGCGGAAGGGGCCCTTGCCCTCGCAGAACATGGGGCGGATGTAGGCGGGCACGAAGCCGGGGAAGTCGAAGGCATTCTTCACGCCCTGGTCGTAGGCGACCTGGCGGATGTTGTTGCCGTAATCGACGGTGGGGATACCCATGGCCTGGAAGTCCAGCATGGCCTGCACCTGGATGGCGCAGCCCCGGGCGGCGGCCTCGGTCAGGCGCTTGTGCTGCGACGGGTCACGCTGCGCCTCCTTCCATTGCGCGATGCTCCAGCCTGGGGGCAGGTAGCCGTTCACGAGATCGTGGGCCGAGGTCTGGTCGGTCACGAGGTCGGGGCGGATCTGGCCGGCGCGGGCGCGCTTCACGAGTTCAGGCAGCACCTCGGCGGCGTTGCCCAGAAGTGCAATGGAAACGGCCTCCTTGGCCGCCGTGTGCTGACGGATCATGGTGATGGCTTCGTCCAGGTCGCGGGCCTGCTTGTCCACGTAGCGCGTGCGTAGGCGAAAGTCGATACTGCTTTGCTGGCACTCGATGTTCAGGGAGCAGGCGCCGGCCAGCGTGGCCGCCAGAGGCTGCGCGCCGCCCATGCCGCCCAGACCCGAGGTCAGGATCCACCTGCCGGCGAGGTCATTCGCGTAGTGCTGCTTGCCCGCCTCGACGAAGGTCTCGAAGGTGCCCTGGACGATGCCCTGGCTGCCGATGTAGATCCAGGAGCCAGCCGTCATCTGGCCGTACATGAACAGGCCCTTGCGATCGAGCTCGTTGAAGTGCTCCCAGGTGGCCCACTTGGGCACGAGGTTGGAGTTGGCGATCAGCACGCGCGGCGCATTCGGGTGCGTCTTGAACACGCCCACCGGCTTGCCCGATTGCACCAGCAGCGACTCGTCTTCATTCAAGTTGCGAAGCGACTCCAGGATCTGGTCGAAGCAGGCCCAGTCGCGCGCGGCGCGGCCGATGCCGCCGTACACCACCAGGTGCTGCGGGTTTTCGGCCACCGCAGGGTCCAGGTTGTTCAGGATCATGCGGTAGGCCGCTTCGGTCACCCAGTTCTTGCAATGCAGCTGCGTACCGCGCGGCGCGCGCACCACCCGGGTCGGGTCCAGGCGTGGGTCGGTGTTGGTGGTCATGGGGTCACTCCTTGGAGAAGATGAAATCGGAATTCAGGCGACGCCGGGCAGCGGGTGGGCGCCCAGCGTCTGCACGAGGTCGCCGTTTGCGATGCGCTCGATGGCCGCCTGCAGGTCCGGCTGCATGTGGCGGTCCTCGTCCAGGTGCGGCACGCGTTCGCGCAGCAGCCCGATGGCTGCGACCAGCGGCGCGCTGGTGGTCAGCGGCGCGTGGAACTCGGTGCCCTGCGCGGCGACCATCCACTCGATGCCGATCACCGCCATCGCGTTGGCCGCCATGGGCATCAGGCGGCGCGCACCGTGGGCCGCCATCGACACATGGTCTTCCTGGTTAGCCGAGGTGGGAATGGAGTCCACGCTGGCGGGCATGGCGCGCTGCTTGTTCTCCGAAACCAGCGCCGCGGCGGTCACCTGCGCCATCATGAAGCCGGAGTTCAGGCCCGGGCGCGGCGTGAGGAAGGCGGGCAGGCCCGACAGCGCCGGGTCCACCAGCATGGCGATGCGCCGCTCGGCCAGCGAGCCGATCTCGCACACCGCCATCGCGATCATGTCAGCGGCGAAAGCCACGGGCTCCGCATGGAAGTTGCCGCCCGAGAGCGCCTCGCCCTCGGCGCTGAAGATCAGGGGGTTGTCCGAGACGCCGTTCGCCTCGGTATGCAGCAGGCTGGCGGCGTACCGCAGCACGTCCAGGCTGGCGCCCATGACCTGGGGCTGGCAGCGCAGGCAGTAGGGGTCCTGCACGCGCTCGTCGCCCTGCAGGTGCGAGGCGCGGATCGCGCTGCCCGCCAGCAGCGCGCGCAGGGTCTGCGCGGTCTCGATCTGTCCCCGGTGCCTGCGCAGCTGGTGGATGCGCGGGTCGAAGGGCGCGTCCGAGCCGCGCGCCGCGTCGGTGGCCAGCGCGCCAGTCACCAGCGCTGACCGGAACAGGCGTTCGGCTTCGAACAGGCCCGCCAGCGCATACGCCGCCGAGAACTGTGTGCCATTGAGCAGCGCCAGGCCCTCCTTGGGACCCAGGGTGACCGGTGCGAGACCGGCGCTGGTCAGGGCCTGCGTGGCGGGCAGCCGGCCCTGCGGCGTGTCGGCCTCGCCTGCGCCGATCATCACGGCGGTCATGTGCGCCAGCGGCGCGAGGTCGCCCGAGGCGCCCACCGATCCCTGCGCGGGCACCACCGGAACGATCCCGCGTCCGAGCATGGCTTCCAGCAGGTCCAGCGTTGCAGGCCGGATGCCTGAGGCGCCCTGCGCAAGGCTGGCGATCTTCAGCGCCATCATCAGGCGTACCACCGGCTGTGGCGTGGCCTCGCCCACGCCCGCAGCGTGCGACAGCACGATGTTGCGTTGCAGCTGTTCGAGGTCGCCGACCGCGATGCGCACGCTGGCCAGCTTGCCAAAGCCCGTGTTGATGCCGTAGACCGGTTCGCCTTTCGCGACGATGCGCGCCACGGCGTCGGCGCCAGCCTGCACCGCGGGGCGGCAGGCCGGATCGAGCTGCGGCGTGGCGCCGCGGTAGATCGCGCGCCACTCGGCCAGCGAGACGCCGCCCGGTGAAAGGCGCAGCCGCTCGTCCGGGGACACGGTGGCAGACCCTGTCACGGAGCCCCCCTGTCTATACAACTGGCGGTACGCGTACGGGCCACGGGCGTCACCTTCAGGTGGAGACGGGATTGCCGTTGGCCCGGTAGCGGCTACCCAGGCGGTAGCGGCTCGCGGGATGCAGGCAGCGCACCAGGGTGACTGGTGTGCCACCGTTCCAGGTGCGCCGCGTCAGAAGCAGACCGGGCTGCCCGGGCTCCATCTGCAGGCGCTGCGCCTGTTCGGGCGTAGGCAGCACCGCGTCCACCACATGCTCGATCTCGTCGAAGGGCACGGTGCGCACCAGGAACTCGGAGGGTTGCTGGTGGCTGAAGTCCTGGCGGATGAAGTCGGGCGCGAGGTGCGGGTTGACGTAGCGGTCTTCCAGCTGGATCGGCACGCCGTTCTCCAGATGCACGCACACCGAGTGGTACACCGACTCGCCGGTGCGCACGTCCAGGGCCGAGGCGACCTCCAGGCTGGCGGCGACGCGCTCCAGCACCAGCATCTCGCAGCGGTAGTCGTGCCCGCGCGCGCGGATCTCGCTGGCGAGGTTGACGATGTGCAGGAGGGTGGACCGCGGCTTGGGCTCGGCGACGAAGCTGCCCACGCCCGCCGTACGAACGATGCGACCCTGTTCGACCAGCTCGCGCAGGGCGCGGTTGACGGTCATGCGCGAGATCCTGAACTGCGCTACCAGCTCGTGCTCCGAGGGCAGGCGGTCACCGGCGCGCAGCGTGCCGTCCTGAATCTTGCGTGCGATGTGGTCCTTGACCTGCTGGAACAGGGCAACCGAGCTCGATGCCGCGGCCTTGGCAGGCGCTGCGTGCCCGCGCGCACCCGCGCGAGCACGGGGGGTCATGGTCGGCGTACGTCGGGCCATGCGCTCAGTGTTCCGCCGTTGCCATGGACTCGGCCCGGATCTCCTCGGTGAGACGGGCCTTGATCGCCATGAATTCGGGCGATGTCTTGATCTTGTAGTGGCGCGGGTGCGCGAAGTCGACTGTGAGTTCGGCCTTGATGCGCCCCGGTCGTGCGCTGAACACCGCGACGCGGTTGGCCATGAAGATGGCCTCGTCGATGTCGTGGGTGACGAATAGCACCGTCTTCTGCGCGGACTCCCAGATCCCCAGGAGCAGCTCCTGCATCAGCACGCGGGTCTGGTTGTCCAGCGCGCCGAAGGGTTCGTCCATCAGCAGGATCTTGGGGTCGTTGGCCAGCGCGCGCGCAATCGCGGTGCGTTGCTGCATGCCGCCCGAGAGCTGCTTGGGGTAGTGGTGCTCGAAGCCGCGCAGTCCCACCTTGGCGATGAAGTAGTCACTGCGTTCCTTCTGCTGCGATTCGGGCATCTGCCGTTCACGCAGGCCGAAGCGGATGTTCTGTTCCACCGTAAGCCAGGGAAACAGCGTGTAGCTCTGGAACACCATGCCCCGGTCGGCGCCGGGGCCCTCGACCTCGTGGCCATCGAGCATCACGCGGCCGGCGCTGGGCTGGTCCAGGCCCGCCACGATGCGTAGCAGCGTGGACTTGCCGCAGCCCGAAGGGCCCAGGATGGTGACGAAGTCGTTCTCTCGAACCTCGAAGTCCACCGGCGTCAGCGCCTGCGTGGCCACCCCCTTGGCGGTGGTGAAGGTGCGCGAGACACCCTGGATGGAGAGTTGTCCGTTCACAGCGAGCTCCAGGCGTACAGGCGCCGATTGAGCGACTTGAAGGCGAAGTCCGAGACCAGGCCGATCAGGCCGATCACGATGATGCCGAAGATGATCTGTCCGGTGTTCAGCAGCGCCTGGCTGTCGGTGATCATGTGGCCGATGCCCGACGACGAGCCTATGAGTTCGGCCACGATCACGTAGGTCCAGGCCCATCCGAGCACCAGACGCAGGATCTCGGCGATGTCAGGTGCTGCGCCCGGGATCAGGACGCGTTTGACGATGCCGCTGTTGGAGGCGCCCAGGGTGTAGGCCGCCTCCACCAGGTCGCGGCGGGCCGAGCCGACGGTGACAGCCACCATCAGCACGATCTGGAACACCGAGCCGATGAAGATCACGAGGATCTTCTGCAGCTCGCCGATGCCGGCCCACAGGATCAGGAGCGGAATGAAGGCCGAGGCCGGCAGGTAGCGGCAGAAGGAGACGAAGGGTTCGAGAAAGGCCTCCACGCCCTTGTGGGCGCCCATGGCGATGCCCAGGGGCACGGCGATGACGGCGGCCAGGATGAAGCCGCCCACCACACGCCACACGGTCATGCCGATGTCGTGCAGGAAGTTGAATTCGGTAAACAGCAGCCAGGCCTCGTGCGCCATGGTGAGCGGACTGGCCAGAAAGGTGGGCGGCACGTAGCCGCCCAGGGTAAAGAAGGCCCACGCGCCGAAGAAGACGACGAAGAAGGCCAGGCCCAGCACCCACCGGGCCTGCGCGCTCACCGGCTCCAGGGGAGCCAGCGGGCGGCGGCGCGGCCGCACGGGGTCCGGCGAAGCCGGGATCGCAGGTGCAGGCCGCATGGATTTACTTGATGTAGGTGTCGGTGAACATCGCCGAATAGTCCGTCGGCAGGCGGCGGATCACGCCGGCTTCCAGCAGGATCGCGGCGGCGTCCCTCATGAAGGCCTGCAACTCGCCCGCGAAGAACTTCTGGTTCGCGGCCTTGTCCTGCCAGCGCAGGAAGGAAGCCGACTTGGCGAAGGCCTCGCCGGTCTGCTTCACCGCGGCGCCCATGATCTCGTTGGACTTGGCTGGCTCGCGCTTGATCAGCTCGAGTGCGTCGAAGTAGGCATTGGCCAGGCCCTGCGCCGCGCGCGGGTTGGCCTTGAGCCAGTCGGGCGAGCAGCCCACCGTGTCCATCACCATCGGATAGTCCAGGGTGGTGGCCATGATCTTGCCGGACTGCGGGTTGTTGCGGACCGTGGAGAGGAAGGGCTCGTAGGTCATGGCGGCGTCGTTCTGGCCGGCCACGAAGGCCTGGGCCGCGGCCTGAGGCGAGAGGGTGGCGAGCTTGACGTCCTTCATGCTCATGCCGTTCTTGTTCAACATCCAGGCCAGGCCGAAGTAGGGGGCGGTGCCGGGAGCGTCCACGCTGATGGTCTTGCCCTTGAGATCGGCGAAGCTGTTGATGTTCCCGCGCACGGCGATGCCGTCGGCGCCGAAGGACTTGTCCAGCTGGAAGATCTGCACGATGGGCACGCCGTTGGCGTTCCAGGCCACGTGCGTCTCCACGGTGGTGGCGGCGCACTGGATGGCGTTGGAGGCCAGCGCCAGGTGACGATCCTTCTGCGGAATCATCTTGATCTCCACGTCCAGGCCGTGTTTCTTGAACAGGCCCGCCTTGTCGGCCAGCGTGAGCGGCGCGAAGCCGGTCCAGCCGGACATGCCCAGTGCGAGCTTGGTTTCCTGGGCCTGGGCCGGGAGAGCCAGGGAGGCGAACACCGCGCCGGCGGCCAGCAGCGATGCGAACTTGTTGTTTGGCTTGCGCATGAAGTACTTCCTTGTGTGGGTCAGACTCACCGGGCTTGCGCCCCCGAAGTGAACTCCCGTGCCTGTATAGACAGGAAAATTCACGAAACGATCTCAGCGGCTTCAAACGCGCACAGGAAGGCCTCGAGGCATCAAAACCGCCAGCGCCATCGTCGCGCCCGAGGGTGGTGCGAGGCATCCGGAGATGCACCGCTTGCTGTCTATACAAATTGCTGTTAGCGGGGTGCAACCCTCAGGCCGCGAAGCGCTCGGCCCGGGCCGCGGGCCAGTGGCCGCGGAAGATGTCCGGCCAGGCGTCCGTGTCCTGCGACAGCAGGGCCCCGGGCGCCACCCGTTGCACCAGGTCGGCCAGCGGCTTCACCTCGGTGTCCGTCACCCGCCGCATGATGTGGTGGGCCCGGATCTGGCCGGGGTGCTGCAGCCCCGCGGCCTGCACCAGCTCCTGCAGCGCGTGCAGGGTGTGGTGGTGGAAGTTGCGCACCCGCTGCGCCTTGTCCGCAACCACCAGCGCGCGTGCGCGCAGGGGGTCCTGCGTCGTCACGCCCGTGGGGCAGGTGCCGGTGTGGCAGGTCTGCGCCTGGATGCAGCCCAGGGCCATCATGAAGCCGCGCGCCGCGTTGCACCAGTCGGCGCCCAGCGCCATCAGGCGTGCGATGTCGAAGGCGCTCACCACCTTGCCCGCGCAGCCGATGCGGATCTTCTCGCGCAGGCCCGCGCCCACCAGCGTGTTGTGCACCAGCAGCAGCCCCTCCTGTACCGGCATGCCCACATGGTCGGTGAATTCCACGGGCGCGGCGCCGGTGCCGCCCTCGGCGCCATCGACCACGATGAAGTCGGGTGTGGTGCCCGTCTGCAGCATGGCCTTGACGATGCCGAACCACTCCCAGGGGTGGCCCACGCACAGCTTGAAGCCCACAGGCTTGCCGCCCGAGAGCTCGCGCAGGCGCTCGATGAAGGCCATCATCTCCAGGGGTGTGGTGAAGGCGCTGTGCGCCGACGGCGAGATGCAGTCCACGCCCTCGGGCACGCCACGGGCCTGCGCGATCTCGGGGGTGACCTTGGCGCCTGGCAGGATGCCGCCGTGCCCCGGCTTGGCGCCCTGACTGAGCTTGATCTCGATCATCTTCACCTGCGGATCGCGCGCATTCTGCGCAAAGCGCTCGGGGTCGAAGCGGCCCTGCGCGTCACGGCAGCCGAAATAACCCGAGCCGATCTCCCAGATCAGGTCGCCCCCGTGCACGCGGTGATGCTGTGAGATCGAGCCTTCACCCGTGTCATGCGCAAAGCCACCCATCTTCGCGCCCTGATTCAGGGCCAGGATCGCGTTCGAGGAGAGCGACCCGAAACTCATCGCCGAGATGTTGAACACGCTGGCCGAATAGGGCTGCGCGCGGCCGGCGCCGATGGTGAGGCGAAAGTCGGCCGAGGGCAGCGTGGTGGGGCTCATCGAATGGTTGATCCACTCGTAGCCTTGGCGCATCACGTCGGCCTGCGTGCCGAAGGGCCGATTGTCCGGTGCGCCCTTGGCGCGCTGGTACACCAGTGAGCGCTGCGCCCGCGAGAAGGGCGCCGCCTCGGTGTCGCTCTCGATGAAATACTGGCGGATCTCGGGGCGGATGTACTCCATGAAGAAGCGCAGGTGCCCGATCACCGGGTAGTTGCGCAGGACGGCGCGTTGGGGCTGTCGCAGGTCGCGGATGCCCAGGGCCACCAGCACCGCGAACACCACGATGCCGGCGCGCGCGGCGTCACCGCCGTCCCGCATCAGCCAGCCCACGCACGCGAGCAGGCCCAGGCCGCACAGGGTCCAGGCCGTCCATCCGGGATGCCATTGCGCTTGTTTCATGTCTTCTCCATCCTCTGCGCCGGGTTATAGGCGCAGGGCCGCGAGCGCGCCAGCAGAAAAAAGGCCGCAGTCCGGCCCTGTTCTCAGGCAGGTGTGGCTTCGACCAGGTCGATCAGGCGCTGCAGGGCGTGGGCCACGGTCTGTGCCCGCACCTGCTTGCGGTCGCCCTCGAGGCGGCGCGTCTCGCTGGCCAGGCGGCCATCGACCATGAACCCGAACCACACCGTGCCCACTGGCTTGGTCGCACTGCCCCCGGCGGGGCCGGCTATGCCGGTAACCGCTACGGTCACCCGCGCGCGCGAATGCCGCACCGCGCCATGGGCCATGGCGCGCGCCACGACTTCGCTGACCGCGCCGTGCGTGGCGATCAAGGTCTCGTCCACCGACAGCATCTCGGTCTTGGCTTCGTTCGAATAGGTCACGAAACCGCGTTCGAACCACTGGCTGGAGCCGGCCAGGTCGGTGCAGGCCGCCGCGATCAGGCCGCCGGTGCAGCTCTCGGCGGTGGCCATCGTCCAGCCGCGGGCCAGAAGGGCCGCGGCGAGGCGGACGACAAGGGGCGCGTGGGGCGAAGCGGGCAGGTCGATCACAGCAGGCTCCAGGCGGCCATCCCGAGGGCGATCACGAGCAGGGTGCAGGCGGCGGCCATCAGGTCGTCGAACAGGATGCCCAGGCCGCCGCGCCAGCCGATGCCATGAAAGAGACGGTCGGCCCAGCCCACCGGGCCGGGCTTGACCGCGTCGAAGAACCGGAACAGGCCGAAGGCCGCCAGCTGCAGCCAAAGGCCCGCGGGCGCAATCAGCCACAGCACGATCCAGAAGGCCACTACCTCGTCCCAGACGATGTTGCCCGGGTCGGCGCGCCCCAGGTGCTGCGCGGTGATGGCGCAGGCCCACCAGCCCAGGGCCAGCGACACCGCGATCACCACGCCGATCTGGGCCGGCGTGAGCCACAGCTGCATCACCAGGAAACTGACCCAGGCCCACAGGGTGCCGGCGGTGCCGGGGGCGACAGGCGACAGGCCGCTGCCGAAACCCAGGGCGATGGCATGGGCCGGGTGCGAGAACACGAAGCGCGGGGACAGGCGGGGACGCGCGCCGCCTTCGGGGGAGGGGGCGAGGAGCTCCTGCGGGGGCGGCGCGGGTGGCGACATGCGCCGATGTTAAGCGCAGGTTCTGCGGCGGCCGGCGCGCCGGTCTCCGTCGCAGGGAGTGGGTCAGGCGAAATGGTCGAAGGAGGGAAAGTCTCCGGGGACCGGCCGACCCTGCGCATCGACCAGCCGCAGCCCGCTGCCTGCGTCGATCCGGCCGATGCGAGTCACGCGCGTGCCGGCCCGCGAGGCCGCGGCCTGCACCGCCTCGCGCGCTGCGGCAGGCGCGGTGAAGGCCAGCTCGTAGTCGTCGCCACCTGCGAGCGCGTACGCGCGGCGCAGTCCTGGCTCCAAGGTGGAGCCCGCCTCGAGCAGGCCGGCGGCGGCATCGGCATCCACCGTCGCGGCCACGCCGGACTGGCGCAGCACGTGGCCCAGGTCGCCGAGCAGGCCGTCGCTGATGTCGATGGCGCTGGTGGCGATGCCCCGCAGACCCAGGCCCAGCGCCACGCGCGGCGTGGGCGCATCCAGGCGCTCGCGCGCCGCCGCGAGGACCGGCGCCGGCACGGTGAGCGTGCCGCGCGCGGCCTCCAGCGCGAGCCGGGCGTCGCCCAGGGATCCGCTGACGTACAGGTCGTCGTCTGCGCGCGCGCCCGACCGCAGCAGCGCCTGTCCTGCCGGCACTTCGCCGAAGACGGTAATGCAGACGGTGAGCGGTCCGCGCGTGGTGTCGCCGCCCACGAGCTCGCAACCGTGGGCATCCGCCAATGCCAGCAGGCCCTGAGAAAAGGGTTCGAGCCAGCCGGCATCGGCCGCGGGCAGGGCCAGCGCCAGGGTGAAGGCCAGGGGGCGCGCGCCACAGGCGGCCAGGTCGCTCAGGTTGACAGCCAGGCACTTGTGCCCCAGCCGGCGAGGGTCCGTGCCCGCCAGGAAATGGCGGCCTTCCACCAGCATGTCGCTGGACACCGCCAGCTGCATGCCAGGCGCCGGCGCCAGCAGCGCGCAGTCGTCGCCCACGCCCAGCGGATTGCGCTGCGCGGGGCGATTGAAGAATCGCTCGATCAGTTCGAATTCGCCCATGACTGCGGGAGCATAGCGGCCCGTGTCAGTCGGCGCGCCGCAGCCGCACCGCCTTGATCAGTGCAGCACGCGCTGCGTGCCGTCGTCGAGGAAAAACGCCGGGATTTCTGTTTCGAATTGCTCGCCGTCTTCCGCAATGCAGAAATAGCGGCCCTGCATCGTGCCGGTGGGCGTGCGCAGGCGGCAGCCGCTGGTGTACTGGAAGGATTCGCCCGGCTTGAGCAGCGGCTGGTGGCCCACCACGCCCAGTCCCTTGACCTCCTCGGTCTGCCCGCTGGCGTCGGTGATGCGCCAGTGGCGGGAGATCAGCTGGGCCGGCACCTCGCCCGTGTTGGTGATGGTGATCGTGTAGGCGAAGCAGTAGACGGCATCACTTGGGGCCGACTGCTCGGGCAGGTACTGGGGCGAGACCTCCACCTGGAACGCGTACTTCAGCATGCGACGGATATTACCCGCAGGGCGTGCGTTTCCGGGGCGGCGCCAGGGGTTTGCGAAAATGGCGCCATGAGCACCACCTACCGCATCGCCCCTTCCATTCTCTCGGCCGACTTCGCCCGCCTGGGCGAGGAAGTGCGCGACGTGATCACCGCTGGCGCCGACTGGATCCATTTCGATGTGATGGACAACCACTACGTGCCCAATCTCACCTTCGGGCCCATGGTCTGCTCGGCGCTCAAGCCCCACGCGAAAAAGCCCGACGGCACCCCCGTGCCGATCGACGTCCACCTGATGGTGCAGCCGGTGGACCCGCTCGCGCAGTTGTTCGCCGACGCCGGCGCCGACCTGATCAGCTTTCATCCCGAGGCCAGCACCCACGTGCACCGCAGCGTGCAGGCGATCAAGGCACGCGGCTGCAAGGCCGGCCTGGTGTTCAACCCCGCCTCCTCGCTGGACGTCCTGGACTGGACCATCGACGAGATCGACCTGGTCCTGATCATGAGCGTGAACCCGGGATTTGGCGGACAGGGCTTCATCGACTCGGCCCTGCGCAAGATCGAGCAGGCCCGCAAGCGCATCGACGCCAGCGGCCGCGACATCCGCCTGGAGGTTGACGGCGGCATCAAGGCCGACAACATCGCGCGCGTGGCAGCCGCCGGCGCCGATACCTTCGTGGCGGGCAGCGCCATCTTCGGCAAGCCGAATTACCGCGCGGTCATCGACGCGATGCGCGACGCGCTGAAGGCCTCTAAGGCCTGAGCGGTTTTTCTACCGGTCCGGGGGCATCGCGTAGGACGGCGGCGCCGGGACGCTCGCCCGCCTCCTACCGCCGCAGGCCGGTTGCACCGACGTGGTCCTCCGCTGACCGGCTACGGTTCATGCCCATGAGCTTGTCTACCCTGAGGGCCACGGATGGAAGCGGTCCATCCGACCCTGCAAGGAGACCTCATGGAAATGCTGGCGCAATGGCCTGCCTGGCTGATCTGGTGCGCCGCGGGCGCGGGCGCGCTGGTCGCGGTGGGCGTCGTCGTGTGCGTGATCGAGGCCACGCTGGACCTCGAGGGCCGCTGAGGCGGGTACAAGGCATCCGCCATGGCCATTTCCCGACCTGACATACCGCGCAAGGCCAAGCCCGGTGACGGCGTGGCGGCCCACCAGCGCCAGCTCGAGGCCTTCCACGCACCGACCGAGGGGCTCCTTTGCACCGCGCAGGGCGTTGTGGTCCCCGATAACCACAACTCCCTGCGTGCCGGCCTGCGCGGGCCCACGCTGGCCGAGGACTTCATCCTTCGCGAGAAGCTCACGCACTTCGAGCACGAGCGCATCCCCGAGCGGGTGGTGCATGCGCGCGGCTGCGGTGCCCACGGCTACCTGGAGGTGTACCGCTCGCTATCGGCCTACACCCGCGCCGACTTCCTGCAGGAGCCGGGCGGGCGCACGCCGGTCTTCGTGCGCTTCTCCAACCTCACCGGCGCGCGCGGCAGTGCCGACACGGTGCGCGACGTGCGCGGCTTCGCAGTCAAGTTCTACACCCGTGAGGGCAACTTCGACCTGGTGGGCGCGAGCCTGCCGGTGACCTTCGTGCAGGACGCGATGAAGTTTCCCGACTTCATCCACGCCATCAAGCCCGAGCCGCACCACGACATGCCGCAGGCGAGCAGCGCGCACGACAACTTCTGGGACTTCGCCTCGCTCATGCCCGAGAGCCTGCACGCGCTGATGTGGCTGATGTCCGGCCGCGCGCTGCCCCGCAGCCTGCGCATGATGGAAGGCTACGGCGTGCACACCTACCGCCTGGTCAACGCGCATGGCGCCGGCCACTACGTCAAGTTCCACTGGCGCCCGCGCCTGGGCACGCACGCCTTGGCCGCGGACGAGGCGCGCCGCATCGCCGGCGCCGACCCCGACTTCCTGCGCCGCGATCTCTGGGACGCCATCGCCCAGGGCCACTTTCCGGAATGGGAGCTCGGGCTGCAGCTGGTCGAGGAAGGTCGCGCCCACGAGCTGGGCATCGACCTGCTCGATCCCACCAAGCTGCTGCCCGAGGAGCGCGTGCCGGTACAGCCCGTGGGCAAGCTGGTGCTGCATCGCAACCCGGATAACTTCTTTGCCGAGACCGAGCAGGTCGCCTTCCATCCCGGTCACCTGGTCCCCGGCATCGACTTCAGCCACGACCCGCTCCTGCAGGGGCGGCTCATGGCTTACACGGGCGCGCAGGTCGCGCGCCTGGGCGGACCCAACGGCGACGCGTTGCCGATCAACCGGCCCGTCTGCCCGGTCCACAACTTCCAGCGTGACGGCGCGCACCGCGCCCGCATCGACCGCGGATCCGTCAACTACGAACCCAACACCCTGGCCCAGGGCGGCGAGCAGCGCGTGGACGGCGGGCAGCAGGGGTTCCAAAGTAGCGCCGACCCGCTGGATGCCACCAAGCAGCGGCGCCGCCCGGCCACCTTCGACGACCACTTCAGCCAGGCCACTCTCTTCTGGAACAGCCAGCCGGCCCACGAGAAGGACCACCTGGTCGCGGCCTTCCAGGGCGAGCTGGCCCGCGTCACATCGCCTGCCATCCGCCAGCGCGTGGCCGACCTGCTGGCGCACGTCGACGCGCGGCTCGCGCGCAAGGTGGCGGAGGCCCTGGGCCTGGGCCCGCCCGATCCGCGCGCCGCCGCGGGACGCGCGGGCTTTCGCAGCCCGCCCGCTGAGCCGGCCGCCACCGAACGCTCCCCCGCGCTGGCCGGCCACGCGGGCACCGGCTCGGGCATCGCCACGCGCCGCATCGCCATCCTGGTCGCTGCGGGCGTGGAGATCGGGGCGATGCGGGTTCTGCAGCAGTCCCTGCACGACCTGGGCGCCGTCACCCGCGTCGTCGCGAGCCACCTGGGTGTGGTGTCGACCTCCTCGGGGCAGCAGCTGCCGGTGGACCACAGCGTGGCTTGCGCGCCCTCCGTCCTGTTCGACGCGGTGATGGTGCCCGCGGGCGCCGCCAGTGCGCAGGCGCTGGCGGCCCAGGGCGATTCTGTGCACTTCGTGCTGGAGGCCTTCCGCCATGGCAAGGCCCTGTGCCTGATCGGCGAGAGCGTGCGGCTGTTGCAAGGCGCTGGCGAGCAGGCCGCCAGCGCGCAGGGCGTGGTCATCGGCCCGAACGACCCGGCCGCGCGCCTGCAGATGGCGCAGGACTTCATCCAGGCCATCGCACGGCACCGTCACTGGGATCGCGCGGGCCTGGAGGGCGTGCCCGCCTGAGGCGGTGTCCGAGGCGCGCGACGCGACCCTGTCCGACGCGGTTCGCGCCGATTCCTACGAACGGTCCACCGGCGCACCGACCTGCGGCCGTGCAGGGCTGTCTCCCAATGCGCACGTAGCCGGCGCGGTGCCGGCTGCTCCCACAGCGACACAGGAGATCACCATGGCATCCAGCAACCAAGGCAACCGGGGCGGCAATCAGGACAAGTCCTCCGGCGGCGACAAGAGCGGCGCCTCCAACCGAGGCTTCGCCTCCATGGACCCCGAGCGCCAGCGCGAGATCGCCAGCCAGGGCGGCAAGGCGGCCCACGAGAGCGGCAACGCCCACGAGTTCACCTCGGAGGAAGCGCGCGAAGCGGGCAGCAAGGGGGGCAAGGCCGCTCACGAGAAAGGTACGGCCCACGAGTTCACCTCCGAAGAGGCCCGCGAGGCCGGCCGCAAGGGTGGCGAGGCCAGTGGGGGCGGCAACCGCGGCGGCAAGGCCTGAGCCAGCGGCCGGACCGCGAGGCGCGGGGCCGCTGGTGCACACTGCCGGGGATGACCCCGGACGTTCCAGATCCTGTTCTTCCCGACCCGGTCCACGCCGCCCTCGTCGATCTCGACGGCACCTTGGTCGACACCCTGGGTGACTTCGAGGCCGCCCTGAACGCCACGCTGGCGGAACTGGCCCTGCCGGCTCTTTCCCGCGAAGACATCTCGCGCCGCGTGGGCAAGGGCTCGGAGCACCTGATACGCGCCAGCCTGCAGGCTGTGGGTGGCGACCCGGGCCTGTACGAGCCGGCCTGGGCCGCCTACCAGCGCCATTACGGTGCAGCCAACGGCCGCTACGCGCAGGTCTATCCCGGCGTGCTTGAGGGCCTGCAATGCCTGCGGACCCGCGGCGTGCGCATGGCCTGCGTCACCAACAAGCCCGGGCGCTTCGCGCGTGAACTCCTGCAGGCCACCGGCCTGCTCGGTTTCTTCGGCGAGGTCCTCGGCGGCGACGCTTTCGCCCAGCGCAAGCCCCACCCCTTGCCGCTGCTGATGGCCGCCCGCGCCTTGGGAACCGAACCGGCGCACACCCTGATGGTGGGCGATTCGAGCAACGACGCGCAGGCCGCGCGCGCCGCCGGATGCCCCGTGGTGCTGGTCACCTACGGCTACAACCACGGCGAGCCGGTGCGCAGCGTCGACGCCGACGCCTGGATCGATTCCCTGGCCGATCTGTCCCGACTGCTGCCCGGCGCCTGAGGCGCCCTGGCCGTTTGCTACACTGGTTGCATGTTCATCCACCGCACCGCCATCACAGGTCGTTCCGACCGGGGAGCCTGGCCCTGGCGCCAGCCAGCCAGCGTGCGCGTCTGATTGCACGGGGCCACCCGTGCCCCGTTGCCCCCTTGACTGCCTGAAGCCCGAGGGGGGCCCCGATCGAATCCTGCGGCCCTGCGCCGCCGAGCTTGTGGAGGCTCACCCGTGATCACCGAACTCGAATTCAAAAGCCTGGCCCAGCAAGGCTACAACCGCATCCCCCTCATCGCCGAGGCGTTCGCGGACCTGGAAACCCCTCTGTCCCTGTACCTCAAGCTCGCTCACGCCAAGGGCGATGGTCGCCTGTCCTTTCTCCTTGAATCGGTGGTGGGCGGCGAGCGCTTCGGCCGCTACAGCTTCATCGGCCTGCCCGCACGCACCTTCCTGCGCGCCAGCGGCTTCGGCGCGCAGGCCCGCACCGAGGTCGTGCGCGATGGCCACGTGGTGGAGGCGGCGTCCGGCAACCCGCTGGATTTCATCGAGGCCTACCAGCAGCGTTTCAAGGTGGCCCTGCGCCCGGGGCTGCCGCGTTTCTGTGGCGGCCTGGCCGGCTACTTTGGCTACGACACGGTGCGCCACATCGAGAAGAAGCTGCAAGACAGCTGCCCGCCCGACAACCTGGGCTGCCCCGACATCCTGCTGCTGCAATGCGAGGAGCTCGCGGTCATCGACAACCTCTCGGGCAAGCTGTACCTGATCGTCTACGCCGACCCCGGGCAGGGCGAGGCCTATGCCAACGCCAAGAGGCGCCTGCGCGAGCTGAAGGACCTGCTGCGGTATTCGGTCAGCGCCCCGGCGGTGAAGGCCACCCAGGCCTATCCCGCCGAGCGCGAATTCGCCAAGGCCGATTACCTGCGCGCGGTGGAAAAGGCCAAGGACCTGATCGCCGCCGGCGACTTCATGCAGGTGCAGGTGGGGCAAAGGATCAAGAAGCGCTACGCGGAGTCGCCGTTGTCCCTGTACCGTGCGCTGCGCTCGCTCAATCCCAGCCCCTACATGTACTACTACAACTTCAGTGGTGCGGCGGGGGCGGATTTCCATGTGGTGGGCGCCTCGCCCGAGATCCTGGTGCGCCAGGAGCAGACGCCCGCTGGCCAGAAGGTCACCATCCGCCCGCTGGCCGGTACCCGTCCGCGCGGGGCCACGCCCGAGGCCGACCAGGCCATTGAGCAGGAACTCCTGGCCGACCCCAAGGAACGCGCGGAACACGTGATGTTGATCGACCTGGCGCGCAACGACATCGGCCGTATCGCGCAGACCGGCAGCGTCAAGGTCACCGAGGCCTTCGTCGTCGAGCGATACAGCCACGTGATGCACATCGTGAGCAACGTCGAGGGGATCCTGAACGAGGGCATGAGCAACATGGACGTGCTGCGCGCCACCTTCCCGGCGGGAACGCTCACCGGCGCGCCGAAGGTGCACGCGATGGAGCTGATCGATCAGCTCGAGCCAAGCAAACGCGGCCTGTACGGCGGCGCCTGCGGCTACCTCAGTTATGCCGGCGACATGGACGTCGCCATCGCGATCCGCACCGGCATCGTGAAGGACCAGATGCTGTACGTGCAGGCCGCGGCTGGCGTCGTCGCCGACTCGGTGCCCGAGCTGGAGTGGAAGGAAACCGAGGCCAAGGCCCGCGCCCTGCTGCGTGCCAGCGAGCTGGTGGAAGAAGGGCTGGAGTGACGATCATGAAGCTCCTGATGATCGACAACTACGACAGCTTCACCTACAACCTGGTGCAGTACTTCGGCGAACTCGGCGCGCAGGTCGAGGTGTTCCGCAACGACGAGATCACCGTCGAGGGCGTCGCCGCCCGCCAGCCCGAGCGCCTGGTCATCTCCCCGGGCCCCTGCTCGCCCGCCGAGGCCGGCATCTCGGTAGAGGCGATCCGCCACTTCGCCGGCAAGCTGCCGATCCTGGGTGTGTGCCTGGGCCACCAGAGCATCGGCGCGGCCTTCGGCGGGAAGATCGTTCGCGCGCAACAGCTGATGCACGGCAAGACCAGCGAGATCAGCACCACGCAGCAAGGCGTATTCGCCGGCCTGCCCGCGCGATTCACCGTGAACCGCTACCACTCGCTGGCCATCGAGAAAGCCAGCTGCCCCGACGACCTCGTCATTACCGCCTGGACCGACGACGGCGAGATCATGGGCGTGCGCCATCGCGAGCTGCGCGTCGAGGGCGTGCAGTTCCATCCCGAGTCCATCCTTACCGAGCATGGCCACGCGATGCTGCGTAACTTCTTGAACGAGGACTGACATGCCCATCACCCCCCACGAGGCGCTTCAGCGCACCATTGAGCACCGCGAGATCTTCCACGACGAGATGCTCAAGATCATGCGCATGATCATGAGTGGCGAGATGTCGCCCGTCATGACCGCCGCTCTCCTGACCGGTCTGCGCGTGAAGAAGGAGACCATCGGCGAGATCACCGCAGCTGCCGAGGTCATGCGCGAGTTCTCCACCAAGGTGCACGTGGCCGAGCGCACCCACCTGGTCGACATCGTGGGCACCGGCGGTGACGGCTCGCACACCTTCAACATCTCCACCTGCTCGATGTTCGTGGCCGCCGCGGCCGGTGCCAAGGTCAGCAAGCACGGCAACCGCAGCGTGAGCAGCAAGTCTGGCAGCGCCGACGTGCTCGAGACCCTGGGCGTGCCGCTCACCCTGTCGCCCGAGGCCATCGCCCGCTGCATCGAGCAGGTCGGCATCGGCTTCATGTTCGCCCCCAACCACCACCCCGCGATGAAGAACGTCGCCCCGGTACGCAAGGAGCTGGGCGTGCGCACCATCTTCAATATCCTCGGGCCGCTCACCAACCCCGCGGGCGCGCCCAACATCCTCATGGGCGTGTTCCACCCCGACCTCGTGGGCATCCAGGTACGCGCCCTGCAACGCCTGGGCGCCGAGCATGCAGTGGTGGTCTACGGGCGCGACGGCATGGACGAAGTGAGCCTGGGCGCTGCCACGCTGGTGGGCGAGTTGAAGAACGGCGAGCTCTCGGAATACGAGATCCACCCCGAGGACTTCGGCATGGCCATGGCCAGCAACCGGGCGCTGCGCGTCGAGACCCCCGAGGAATCGCGCGCCATGTTGCTGGGGGTGCTCGATAACCAGCCGAGCCCGGCGCGTGACATCGTGGTGCTGAACGCTGGTGTGGCCCTGTATGCCGCCAACGTCGCCGATTCCATGCCCGCCGGCATCGCCCTGGCGCGCAAGGCGCTGGAGTCCGGCGCGGCCAAGGCCAAGCTCGCCGACCTGGTCCGCGTGGCGACCTCGCTGGCTCCTGCCAAGGCCTGAACCATGTCCGACATCCTGCAGAAAATCGTCGCGGTCAAGCACGAGGAAGTCGCCGCCGCCCGCAAGAAGATACCGCTGGAGGCCATGCGTGCCGACGCCGAGAGCCGTGTCCTCACGCGCGACTTCGAAGGCGCGATGCGCCACAAGATTGCCGCCGGCCGCCCCGCCGTCATCGCCGAGGTCAAGAAGGCCAGTCCGAGCAAGGGCGTGCTACGCCCCGACTTCATCGCCGCCGACATCGCCCAGAGCTACGCCGAACACGGCGCCGCCTGCCTCTCGGTGCTCACGGACCGCCAGTTCTTCCAGGGCCAGCCCGATTACCTCAAGCAGGCCCGCGCCTCCTGCGACCTGCCGGTGCTGCGCAAGGATTTCCTGGTCGACCCCTACCAGGTCTACGAGGCGCGTGCGATGGGCGCCGACTGCATCCTGCTGATCGCCGCCTGCCTGGATGACGCGCAGATGACTGACTTCGAGGCGATCGCCCGCGGCCTGGGCATGGCGGTACTGGTCGAGGTGCATGACGGCGCTGAACTCGATCGTGCGCTGCGCCTGAAGACGCCGCTGGTGGGGGTGAACAACCGCAACCTGCGCACCTTCGAGGTCTCGCTGGACACCACGCTGGACCTGATGCCGCGCCTGCCCGCTGACCGCCTGCTGGTCACCGAGTCGGGCATCCTCTCGGTCGCTGACGTGCGCAGGATGCGCGACGCCGGCGTGCACGCCTTCCTGGTGGGCGAGGCCTTCATGCGCGCGCCCGAACCGGGCCAAGCGCTGGCCGAATTGTTCGGCCCCGCCTGATCGTCCGCGCGTCGATCCAGCGCCCCGCACGCGATATGAGCCAGGCCTCGCTCTTGCCGCCCGCGGAGGGGGCTGACAGCCTCCAGGACTGGGGTCCGCAGCACTGGCCTGTCGCCCTCGACTGGCGCCCCGTCATCGACGACTTCGTCGCGAGCGACGAAGGCCGCCGCCTGGGCGAGTTCATGTGTGCGCGCCTCGCAGCGGGCGCCACCATCTTCCCGCCGCAGCCTTTTCGCGCGCTGGAGCTCACGCCGCTGGCCTCGGTGCGCGTCGTGATCCTGGGCCAGGACCCGTACCATGGCCGCGGGCAGGCGCAGGGGCTGGCCTTCTCGGTCGCGCCCGGCGTGCGCCTGCCGCCTTCGCTGCGCAACATCTTCAAGGAGCTGGGCGTCGCTCCGCCCCATGGCTCGCTGGTCGAATGGGCGCAACGCGGTGTACTTCTCCTGAACACCTGCCTCACCGTCGAAGAGGGCCAGCCCGCCAGCCACGCCCGCCAGGGCTGGGAGGCCTTGACGGACGCCCTGATCGCGCGGGTCGCGGCCACCGCCTCGCCCTGCGTCTACTTCCTCTGGGGCGCGCACGCGCAGGCCAAGGCCGGCCTGATCCGCGCCGAGGCCGCTGCGCGCGATCGCGACCTGCTCGTGATCCAGACCAACCATCCCTCGCCGCTGTCCGCCAGCCGCGGGCCCGTGCCTTTTCTGGGGAGCGGGCAGTTCGTGCGGGCGCGCGAGTGGCTGGCGCAGCGGGGGCAGACCGGCGTCATCTAGCCCGCGAAACCCCGGCCCCCGCAGCCGTGCCCGGCGCCGGGCACACCGCTTCGCGCCCGATGCGCGCGTCGTCCTCATAGTCGCGCGCCACATCCACCGTGCCGCGCACGCCCACGTCGTCCAAATGGGCCGCCAGCCAGCGTCGCGCCGCCTGCTGACCTAACTGGAACAGCTCCTGAATCAGGTCGGGGTCGCTGCGCAGCTTGGTCGAGGCCTCGTACGCCAGCAGCCCCTCGCCGCCGTCGATGCGGTGCAGGCGCATCGGCTTGCTGCGCCCCGGCTTCAGTGAGCCGTCGGCCAGCAGCCGGTTGATCTTGTCGATCGCCCGCATCTGCGCCAGCAGGCTGGCATTGAACGTCACCTCGTTCATGCGGTCCATGATCTCGTGCGCGGTGTCGGGTCGGTTCATCCGACGCAGCGGGTTGATCTGGATCACCAGCAAGTCGTGGTGGCTGCAACTGGCGATCAGCGGCGACAGTGCGGGATTGAGCGCATAGCCCCCGTCCCAGTAGGCCTGGCCGTCGATCTCGATGGCCTGGAACAGCGTGGGCAGGCAGGCCGAGGCCAGCACCGCGTCCACATCCAGGCCGTCGCCCGAGAAGATCGCCGCCTTGCCGGTGGCCACATGGGTGGCCGAGACGAACACGCGCGGACCCCCGCAACGCTGGATCGCGCCGAAGTCGATGCAGCGCTCGAGCAGCTCGCGCAGCGGATTGAAGTTCAGCGGATTGGTCTGATAGGGCGACAGCAGCCCGGTGAAGGCCTGCACCCACATCTGCGCCTGGGCCACCCACTGCGCGTTGGTGCCGCCGCCCCACAGCGCGCGGCCGAAGCGCGCAGGCAGCCAGCCCATCGCGCTCCAGTGACCGATCTCTTGCCACACCCGGGCCAGGCATTCGCGCGCACCCCGGCGCGGGTCGGCCGGGGCCAGTGCATGCCCGCTGGCCAGGGCGACCGCATTGAGCGCACCCGCGCTGGTGCCGCTGATCGCCTCGATCTCCAGCCGGGGCTCGGCCAACAGGGCGTCCAGGGCGCCCCAGGTGAAGGCCCCGTGCGAGCCTCCACCCTGGAGCGCCAGATTGAGTACTTTGGGGCTATTTGCGGCGGGTGTGGCGGGCCGGTCCATCGCCAGATTCTGGGTGATGGCTGCCGGTTTGGGGCCCCGATGTCACCGCCTGTTCGATCGCCCGGCCGGGCTCTGACGCCTGGTCAAGCCCTGCAAACCGTGCTATATTTCGAGGTTCGCCGGAGGGGTGCCCGAGTGGCTAAAGGGGGCAGACTGTAAATCTGTTGGCTTACGCCTACGCTGGTTCGAATCCAGCCTCCTCCACCAGCGCTTTCGGGGTCACGCCGGAACACGCTTGGCGAGTGTGCGAAGTGAATGTGCAAAGTGAATGAGTGGTAGCGCAGGAAGCCTGCCGAGGGTTTGAAGAGCTCACCCGATGCGGGAGTAGTTCAATGGTAGAACCTTAGCCTTCCAAGCTAATGACGCGGGTTCGATTCCCGTCTCCCGCTCCAGTCGTTCGCGCTGCAAGGATTGTTGAGCCGCCCCCGGGGCGGCAGGAATTTCGCCCTTGTGGCTCAGTGGTAGAGCACTCCCTTGGTAAGGGAGAGGTCGCGGGTCCGATTCCCGCCAAGGGCACCAGTTTTGAGAGTGATCGTCTAGTTACTTTTTTCGAAGGGCGAAAAAAATGGCAAAAGGAAAATTCGAGCGGACCAAGCCGCACGTGAACGTGGGCACGATTGGTCACGTGGACCACGGCAAGACCACCCTGACGGCGGCGATCACCACGGTGCTGTCCACGAAGTTTGGCGGTGAAGCCAAGGCGTACGACCAGATCGACGCGGCGCCCGAAGAGAAGGCGCGCGGCATCACCATCAACACCGCCCACGTCGAGTACGAGACGGCCAGCCGTCACTACGCCCACGTGGACTGCCCGGGCCACGCCGACTATGTGAAGAACATGATCACCGGCGCTGCCCAGATGGACGGCGCCATCCTGGTGTGCTCGGCCGCTGACGGCCCGATGCCCCAGACCCGCGAGCACATCCTGCTGGCGCGCCAGGTGGGCGTGCCGCACATCATCGTGTTCCTGAACAAGTGCGACATGGTGGACGACGCCGAACTGCTCGAGCTGGTCGAGATGGAAGTTCGCGAACTCCTGTCGAAGTACGACTTCCCCGGTGACGACACCCCCATCATCCACGGCTCGGCCAAGCTGGCGCTGGAAGGCGACAAGGGTCCGCTGGGCGAGCAGGCCATCATGAAGCTGGCTGACGCGATGGACTCGTACTTCCCCACGCCCGAGCGCGCGGTGGACGGTGCGTTCCTGATGCCGGTGGAAGACGTGTTCTCCATCTCGGGCCGCGGCACCGTGGTGACCGGTCGCGTGGAGCGCGGCATCGTCAAGGTCGGCGAGGAAATCGAGATCGTGGGCATCAAGGCCACGGCCAAGACCACCTGCACGGGCGTGGAGATGTTCCGCAAGCTCCTGGACCAGGGCCAGGCCGGTGACAACGTGGGTATCTTGCTGCGCGGCACCAAGCGCGAAGAGGTCGAGCGCGGCCAGGTGCTGTGCAAGCCCGGTTCGGTCAAGCCGCACACGCACTTCACCGCCGAGATCTACGTTCTGAGCAAGGACGAGGGCGGCCGTCACACGCCGTTCTTCAACAACTACCGTCCCCAGTTCTACTTTCGCACGACGGACGTGACTGGCTCGATCGAGCTGCCCAAGGACAAGGAAATGGTGATGCCTGGCGACAACGTGACGATCACCGTCAAGCTGATCGCCCCGATCGCCATGGAAGAAGGCCTGCGTTTCGCCATCCGCGAAGGCGGCCGCACCGTCGGCTCGGGCGTCGTCGCCAAGATCATGGAGTAAAGCCTGTAGGGGTATAGCTCAATTGGCAGAGCGTCGGTCTCCAAAACCGAAGGTTGTAGGTTCGATTCCTACTGCCCCTGCCACCTGAGTGGCATCCCCGACCGGCCGCCAGCCGGTCAAAGAAGAACCCGCCGTAGCCCGGTGGATTTGAAAGAGAACCCGCCGTAGCCCGGCGGAGTCTGAAAGAGAACCCGCCGTAGCCCGGCGGAGTCTGAAAGAGAACCCGCCGTAGCCCGGCGGAGTCTGAAAGAGAACCCGCCGTAGCCCGGCGGGTTTGGCGCCTCAGGCGCCCGTGAATTCAAAGCAGGAAAAGACGCCTTCCATGGCCAGTTCTCAAGTTGAAACCGTCAGCACCGGCGCCGACAAGGCCCGGCTCGCGGCTGCCGTCGCCCTGGCGATTGCGGCAGTTGCGGGCTTTTACCTGCTGGCCAAGCAGGGCGCCGTGGTGCAGTGGGGCGCGCTGGTTGTCGGCCTGGCCGCTGCCGCGGCGGTGTTCTTCACGTCCGAGTCCGGCCGCGAACTCATCGCCTTCGGGCGCGACGCCTGGCGCGAAGTGCGCAAGGTGGTCTGGCCCGAGCGCAAGGAAGCCATCCAGATGACGCTTTACGTGTTCGTCTTCGTGGTGGTGATGGCCATCTTCCTGTGGCTCGCCGACAAGACCATCGAGTGGGTCTTCTACGACCTGATCCTGCGCTGGAGGTAACCCATGAGCGAAATCGATACCCCCCAGGCCTCCGCCCCCGCGCAGCCCGCCAACCCCGACTTGCGTTGGTACGTGGTCCATGCCTATTCCGGCATGGAGAAGTCCGTCGAGCGCGCCATCCGCGAGCGCATCAACCGCGCCGGCATGCAGCACCTGTTCGGCGAGATCCTGGTGCCCACCGAGGAAGTGGTGGAGGTCAAGAACGGTCAGAAGCGCACCTCCGAGCGCCGCTTCTACCCCGGCTACGTGCTGGTGCAGATGGTCATGAACGACGACACCTGGCACCTCGTTAAGCACACGAACAAGGTCACCGGCTTTGTCGGCGGTGCCAAGAACCGCCCCGCCGCGATCTCCGAAGAAGAGGTCGCCAAGATCCTGGGCCAGATGGAAGAGGGCGTCGAGAAGCCCCGCCACAAGGTCGAATTCGTGGTCGGCGAATACGTGCGCGTCAAGGACGGCCCCTTCACCGACTTCAACGGCACCGTCGAAGAAGTCAATTACGAAAAGAGCAAGGTCCGCGTGTCGGTCACGATCTTCGGACGTGCCACGCCGGTCGAACTCGAGTTCAGTCAGATCGAGAAGACCTGAGTCTGTCGCATTGAAAAGTGGGATTGCGCGCTTCCCGACTCGGCGCGTGGTCTGGAATTCAGAAGAGTCGTTAACCCCGGGGAGCCGGCAGCCTGAAAAGGCCCGGCGTTTGTACCCGCAAGGAGTGAAACATGGCGAAGAAAATCGTCGGTTTTGTCAAGCTGCAAGTCCCGGCCGGCAAGGCCAACCCCTCGCCCCCGATCGGCCCTGCGCTCGGTCAGCGTGGCCTGAACATCATGGAGTTCTGCAAGGCGTTCAACGCCCAGACCCAGGGCGTCGAGCCCGGTCTGCCGCTGCCGGTGGTGATCACCGCGTTCGCGGACAAGAGCTTCACCTTCATCATCAAGACGCCGCCCGCGACCGTCCTGATCAAGAAGGCCGTCAAGATCGACAAGGGCTCGTCCACGCCCCACAGCAACAAGGTCGGCAAGATCACCCGCGCCCAGCTCGAGGAGATCGCCAAGACCAAGCTCAAGGACATGAATGCCGCCAACGTGGATGCCGCCATCCGCACGCTGGCCGGTTCTGCCCGCTCCATGGGCATCACGGTGGAGGGCCTGTAAATGACCAAACTCACCAAGAAACAGAAGGCCCTGCAGGGCAAGGTCGACAGCAACAAGCTGTACCCCCTGGCCGACGCGCTGAACATCGTCAAGGAATGCGCCACCGCCAAGTTCGATGAGTCCATCGACGTGGCCGTGCAGCTGGGCATCGACGCCAAGAAGTCCGACCAGGTCGTGCGCGGCGCCGTCGTGCTGCCCCATGGCACCGGCAAGACCAAGCGCGTGGCCGTGTTCGCGCAAGGGCCCAAGGCCGAAGAGGCCAAGGCCGCTGGCGCCGACGTGGTCGGCATGGACGACCTGGCTGCCCAGGTCAAGGCCGGCAACATGCCCTTCGACGTGGTCATCGCCGCGCCGGACGCCATGCGCGTGGTCGGTACGCTGGGCCAGATCCTGGGCCCGCGCGGCCTGATGCCCAACCCCAAGGTGGGCACCGTGACGGCCGACGTGGCCACCGCGGTCAAGAACGCCAAGGCCGGTCAGGTGCAGTTCCGTGTCGACAAGGCCGGCATCGTGCACGGCACCATCGGCCGCCGCTCGTTCAACGCCGAGCAGCTGCAGGGCAACCTCGCCGCGCTGATCGACGCCCTGAACAAGGCCAAGCCGGCCTCGAGCAAGGGCATCTTCCTGCGCAAGGTGGCCGTGTCCTCCACGATGGGCGTGGGCGTCCGCGTGGACGTCCAGTCCCTGTCGGCGTAAGGCCGCAAGAAATTCCTGCCGACCCGCAAGGGGCGGCAGGTGTGGTGGGCTGCCGAGGCCCCCGGGGTGCTACCCCAGTGGAACCGGCAGGCCATCAAAGACCGTTGGCGCGCACCCCAGTGCGCTTAATCGCGAAAGCGGCCAACGCAGATGGCGATCCCGCTGAAGACGAAATTGAGAGATTTCCGAAAACAGTTGGTCGCTGCAGAGAAAGGCGTGTCGAAAGGCCCCGGGCCCGACGGCACATTTGAAGGAGTAGACCTTGAGTCTGAATCGCAGTGAGAAGCAAGCGGTCATTGAAGAAGTGACCGGACTCGCCGCTAAAGCTCAAACGCTGGTGATGGCGGAATACCGCGGCATCACGGTCGCCGACATGACGAAACTGCGCGTGGATGCACGCAGCAAGGGCGTGACCCTGAGTGTTCTGAAGAACACCCTGGCCCGCCGTGCTGTGGCTGGCAGCAGCTTCGACGTGGTGGCCGACCAGATGACCGGTCCGCTGATCTACGGCTTCTCCGTGGACGCCGTGTCCGCCGCCAAAGTGGTGGCGGACTTCGCGAAGACCAACGACAAGCTGGTCATTCGCGGTGGCGCCTACGGTGGCAAGGCCCTGGATGTCAACGGTGTGAAACAGCTGGCCAACATTCCTAGCAAGGAAGTCCTGCTGTCGCAGCTTTGCGGCCTGCTCAAGTCGCCCATCTCCCGCACCGCGGTGGTCCTGGGCGCCCTGGCAGCCAAGAAAGGCGAAGCGGCTGCCGCCTGAACGGCCGGCCCTTTGTCCCCCAACTCAATTTTTAGGAAATCAACATGGCATTCGATAAAGACGCATTCCTGACCGCCCTGGACAGCATGTCCGTCATGGAACTGAACGACCTGGTCAAGGCGATCGAAGAGAAATTCGGCGTGAGCGCCGCTGCGATGGCCGCCCCGGCCGCCGCCGGCGGTGGTGGTGGCGCTGCCGCCGCGGCCGAAGAGAAGACCGACTTCAACCTGGTCCTGACCGACGCTGGCGCCAACAAGGTGTCCGTCATCAAGGCCGTGCGCGAAATCACCGGTCTGGGCCTCAAGGAAGCCAAGGACCTGGTGGACGGCGCGCCCAAGACCGTCAAGGAAGCCATGCCCAAGGCCGACGCCGACGCAGCGCTCAAGAAGCTGGTCGAAGCCGGTGCGAAAGCCGAGCTGAAGTAAACCGAATTCCGGTTTGCGGGAGGCTGGTTTTCGGACCAGCCTTTTGCGCTTTCAGAGCGCACCTGGAAACTTCGCTTCCGCGCGGGGTTTCCAAGTGTCTTCTGACCCCGACTGCAGAAGACGCCTTGGTTCGGGCGATGTGCAATGCATCGCCGTCCGCCATGGTTGGTAGTGGCCAACCCACCAAGCCTGTCGAGCCCGGCTCAGAGCCCGGCCCGGCATGACAGTTGCGCAAGAGCTCATTTGTCCGGAGATCTCATGGCCTACTCATACACCGAACGCAAGCGGATCCGCAAAAGCTTCGGCAGCCGCGACAGCGTGCTGGAAGTCCCCTACCTGTTGCAGATGCAGAAGGACGCGTACACCGCCTTCCTGCAGGCCGACGTCGCCCCCCTGAAACGCACCGTCGAGGGCCTGCAGGCCGCCTTCGACGCCGCCTTCCCCATCGTCTCCCACAACGGCTTCGTGGAGATGAAGTTCCTGGAATACAACCTGGCCAAGCCCGCCTTCGACGTGCGCGAGTGCCAGACCCGCGGCCTGACCTACGCCTCGGCCGTGCGCGCCAAGGTCCAGCTGATCATCTATGACCGCGAGTCGTCCACGCCGCAGTCCAAGGTGCTCAAGGAGATCAAGGAGCAGGAGGTCTACATGGGCGAAGTGCCGCTCATGACTGACAAGGGCTCGTTCATCATCAACGGCACCGAGCGCGTGATCGTCTCGCAGCTGCATCGCTCGCCGGGCGTGTTCTTCGAGCATGACAAGGGCAAGACGCACAGCTCGGGCAAGCTGCTGTTCTCGGCCCGCATCATTCCGTACCGCGGCTCCTGGCTCGACTTCGAGTTCGACCCCAAGGACATCCTGTACTTCCGTGTCGACCGTCGCCGCAAGATGCCGGTCACCATCCTGCTCAAGGCCATCGGCCTGACGCCGGAATCCATCCTCGCCAACTTCTTCGTGAACGACAACTTCCGCCTCATGGACAGTGGCGCGCAGATGGAGTTCGTGGCCGAGCGCCTGCGCGGTGAGGTGGCGCGCTTTGACATCACCGACAAGTCGGGCAAGGTGATCGTCGCCAAGGACAAGCGCATCACCGTGCGTCACACCCGCGAGCTGGAGCAGTCTGGCACCACCCACATCAGCGTGCCGGAAGATTTCCTGATCGGCCGCGTGGTGGCCCGCGCCATCGTCGACGCCGACACCGGCGAGATCATCGCCAAGGCCAACGACGAACTGACCGAAGCCCTCCTGAAGAAGCTGCGCGCCGCCGGCGTGCAGGACCTGCAGGTCATTTACACGAATGAACTGGACCAGGGTCCGTACATCAGCCAGACCCTTCGCATCGACGAGACGGTGGATGAATTCAACGCCCGCGTGGCCATCTACCGCATGATGCGTCCTGGCGAGCCGCCCACCGAGGACGCGGTGCAGGCCCTCTTCCAGCGCCTGTTCTACAACCCGGACACCTACGACCTCTCGCGCGTGGGCCGCATGAAGTTCAACGCCAAGGTCGGCCGCGAAGAGAGCACCGGCCCCATGGTCCTGACCAACGAGGACATCCTCGCCGTGGTGAAGATCCTGGTGGACCTGCGCAACGGCCGTGGCGAAGTCGACGACATCGATCACCTGGGCAACCGCCGCGTGCGCTGCGTCGGCGAGCTCGCCGAGAACCAGTACCGCACGGGCCTGGCCCGCATCGAGAAGGCCGTCAAGGAGCGACTGGGCCAGGCCGAACAAGAGCCGCTGATGCCGCACGACCTGATCAACTCCAAGCCGATTTCCGCGGCGCTCAAGGAGTTCTTCGGTGCCTCGCAGCTGTCGCAGTTCATGGACCAGACCAACCCCCTGTCCGAGATCACGCACAAGCGCCGCGTCTCGGCCCTGGGCCCGGGCGGCCTGACGCGCGAGCGCGCCGGCTTCGAGGTGCGCGACGTGCACGTCACCCACTACGGCCGTGTCTGCCCGATCGAGACGCCGGAAGGCCCGAACATCGGCCTGATCAACTCCCTGGCCTTGTACGCCCGCCTGAACGAGTACGGCTTCATCGAGACCCCATACCGCCGCGTGGTGGACGGCAAGGTGACGATGCAGATCGACTACCTGTCCGCCATCGAGGAAGGCAAGTACGTCATCGCCCAGGCCAACGCCACGCTGGACAAGTCCGGCCGCCTTACGGACGAACTGGTCTCGGCGCGCGAACGCGGCGAATCGGTGCTGGTCGGCGCCGACCGCATCCAGTACATGGACGTGTCGCCCGCGCAGATCGTCTCGGTGGCCGCCTCGCTGGTGCCCTTCCTGGAGCACGACGACGCCAACCGCGCGCTCATGGGCGCGAACATGCAGCGCCAGGCCGTGCCCACGCTGCGTCCCGAGAAGGCTTTCGTTGGCACCGGCATCGAGCGCGTCTCCGCGGTCGACTCCGGCACCGTGGTCACCGCCAGCCGCGGCGGCGTCGTCGACTATGTCGACGCCACCCGTGTCGTGGTGCGTGTCAATGACGAAGAAGCCCAGGCCGGCGAAGTCGGTGTAGACATCTACAACCTGATCAAGTACCAGCGTTCCAACCAAAACACCAACATCCACCAGCGTCCCATCGTCAAGCGCGGCGACCTGATCGCCAAGGGCGACGTGATCGCCGACGGCGCGTCGACGGACCTGGGCGAGCTGGCCCTGGGCCAGAACATGCTGGTGGCCTTCATGCCCTGGAACGGCTACAACTTCGAGGACTCCATCCTCATCTCCGAGCGCGTGGTTGCCGACGACCGCTACACCTCGATCCACATCGAGGAACTGGTGGTCATGGCCCGCGACACCAAGCTGGGCGCCGAGGAAATCACCCGCGACATCCCCAACCTGTCCGAACAACAGCTCAATCGCCTGGACGAGTCCGGCATCATCTACGTGGGTGCCGAAGTCATGCCCGGCGACACGCTGGTGGGCAAGGTCACGCCCAAGGGCGAGACCACGCTCACGCCGGAAGAAAAGCTGCTGCGTGCCATCTTCGGCGAGAAGGCCTCCGACGTGAAGGACACCTCGCTGCGTGTGGACCAGGGCAGCCAGGGTACCGTGATCGACGTGCAGGTCTTCACCCGTGAAGGCATACAGCGTGACAAGCGCGCGCAGCAGATCATCGACGACGAACTCAAGCGCTTCCGCCTGGACCTGAACGACCAGCTGCGCATCGTCGAAGCCGACGCCTTCGACCGTATCGAGAAGCTGCTGGTGGGCAAGGTTGCCAACGGCGGCCCGAGCAAGCTGGCCAAGGGCACCAAGATCGACAAGGCCTACCTGGCCTCCATCGACAGGCACCACTGGTTTGATATCCGTCCGGCCGATGAAGACGTGGCCAGCCAGCTCGAGTCCATCAAGAACTCGATCGAGCAGCAGCGTCACAGCTTCGACCTCGCCTTCGAGGAAAAGCGCAAGAAGCTCACGCAGGGCGACGAGCTGCCTGCGGGCGTGCTCAAGATGGTCAAGGTCTACCTGGCCGTCAAGCGCCGCCTGCAGCCCGGCGACAAGATGGCCGGCCGCCACGGCAACAAGGGCGTGGTGTCCAAGATCGTCCCGGTCGAAGACATGCCCTACATGGCCGACGGCACCCCGTGCGACATCGTGCTCAACCCGCTGGGCGTGCCTTCGCGCATGAACGTGGGTCAGGTGCTGGAAGTGCACCTGGGCTGGGCCGCCAAGGGCATTGGCCAGCGTATCGGCGACATGCTGCAGCAGCAGGCCCGCGCCGCCGAGGTGCGCAAGTTCCTGGAGCAGGTGTACAACGGCTCCGGCCGCAAGGAGGACCTGGCCAAGCTGTCCGACGACGACCTGCTGTCCATGGCCGGCGAGCTGTCCAAGGGCGTGCCCTTCGCGACCCCCGTCTTCGACGGTGCCGCCGAGGAAGACATCCGCACCATGCTGCAACTGGCCTACCCGGATGCGGTGGCCCAGGCCAAGGGCCTGACCGCCACCCGCACCCAGGCCCACCTGTTCGACGGCCGCACCGGCGAGCAGTTCGAGCGACCGGTCACAGTGGGCTACATGCACGTGCTCAAACTCCACCACCTGGTGGACGACAAGATGCACGCGCGCTCCACCGGCCCCTACAGCCTCGTCACCCAGCAGCCGCTGGGCGGCAAGGCGCAGTTCGGCGGCCAGCGTTTCGGCGAGATGGAGGTGTGGGCACTGGAAGCCTACGGTGCCTCCTACACGCTGCAGGAAATGCTCACCGTCAAGTCCGACGACGTGCAGGGCCGCACCAAGGTGTACGAGTCCATCGTCAAGGGCGAGCACGCCATCGATGCCGGCATGCCGGAATCGTTCAATGTCCTGGTCAAGGAAATCCGTTCCTTGGGCATCGACATCGAACTGGAACGTTCTTAATGGCCCACCCCCGAAGCGCCTGCGGCGCCTCCCCCTCAAGGGGGCGCAGCCAGCAGCCCGGCAGAGCCGGTTCCGCGGCTGCCCCGAACGTTCTGTTGGTGCCCTGTATGGCGCCGTCAAAGAGTAAAGAAGGGAAAGAGTCATGAAATCGCTACTCGACCTGTTCAAGCAGTTCACCCCGGACGAGCATTTCGATGCCATCCGCATCGGCATGGCCTCGCCGGAGAAGATCCGTTCCTGGTCCTTCGGTGAGGTGAAGAAGCCCGAGACCATCAACTACCGCACCTTCAAGCCCGAACGTGACGGCCTCTTTTGCGCCAAGATCTTCGGCCCGATCAAGGACTATGAGTGCCTCTGCGGCAAGTACAAGCGCCTGAAGCACCGTGGCGTGATCTGCGAGAAGTGCAACGTCGAAGTGACCCAGACCAAGGTGCGCCGCGAGCGCATGGGCCACATCGACCTGGCCGCGCCCTGCGCCCACATCTGGTTCCTCAAGTCCCTGCCGTCGCGCCTGGGCCTGGTGCTGGACATGACGCTGCGTGACATCGAACGCGTGCTGTACTTCGAGGCCTATGTCGTCACCGACCCGATGATGACCCCGCTCAAGAAGATGGGCATCATGTCCGAGGACGACTACGACGCCAAGCGCAAGGAATACGGTGACGAATTCGTCGCCAAGATGGGCGCTGAAGGCATCAAGGACCTCCTGATGGACATCGACCTCGAGGTCGAGATCGAGAAGCTGCGCGGCGACCTGACCGGCTCCGAAGTCAAGGTCAAGAAAAACGCCAAACGCCTGAAGGTCCTCGAGGCCTTCAAGAAGTCCGGCATCAAGCCCGAGTGGATGGTGATGGACGTGCTGCCCGTGCTGCCGCCGGACCTGCGTCCGCTGGTGCCGCTGGACGGCGGGCGCTTTGCGACTTCCGACCTGAACGACCTGTACCGCCGCGTCATCAACCGCAACTCGCGCCTGCGCCGCCTGCTGGAGCTCAAGGCTCCGGAGATCATCGCGCGCAACGAGAAGCGCATGCTGCAGGAAGCCGTCGACTCGCTGCTCGATAACGGCCGACGCGGCAAGGCCATGACCGGCGCCAACAAGCGCGCGCTCAAGTCCCTGGCCGACATGATCAAGGGCAAGAGCGGTCGCTTCCGCCAGAACCTGCTGGGCAAGCGCGTCGACTACTCCGGCCGCTCCGTCATCACCGTGGGTCCGACCCTCAAGCTGCACCAGTGCGGCCTGCCCAAGCTGATGGCGCTGGAGCTGTTCAAGCCCTTCATCTTCTCGCGCCTCGAAGCCATGGGCATCGCGACGACGATCAAGGCTGCCAAGAAGGAAGTCGAAGCCGGCACGCCGGTGGTGTGGGACATCCTGGAGGAAGTGATCAAGGAGCACCCGGTGCTCCTGAACCGCGCCCCCACGCTGCACCGCCTGGGCATCCAGGCCTTCGAGCCGATCCTGATCGAAGGCAAGGCCATCCAGCTGCACCCGCTGGTGTGCGCGGCCTTCAACGCCGACTTCGACGGCGACCAGATGGCTGTGCACGTGCCGCTGTCGGTGGAAGCGCAGATGGAAGCCCGCACGCTGATGCTGGCCTCCAACAACGTGCTGTTCCCCGCCAACGGCGAGCCCTCCATCGTGCCCTCGCAGGACGTGGTGCTGGGCCTGTACTACACCACCCGTGAGCGCATCAACGGCAAGGGCGAGGGCATGGTCTTCGCCGACCTGCCCGAGCTGCAGCGCGCGCTGGATGCCGGCGTGGTCGAACTGACCTCCAAGGTGGCCGTGCGCCTGACCGAGTGGACCCTGAGCAAGGACACTGGCGAGTTCGTTCCTTCCAGCTCGCTGGTGGACACCACCGTGGGTCGCGCGCTGCTGTCCGAGATCCTGCCCAAGGGCCTGCCGTTCTCGAACATCAACAAGGCGCTGAAGAAGAAAGAGATCAGCAAGCTGATCAACGTCTCCTTCCGCCGCTGCGGCCTGAAGGAGACCGTGGTCTTCGCCGACAAGCTGCTGCAAAACGGCTTCCGGCTGGCGACCAAGGCCGGTATCTCCATCGCGGTGGACGACATGCTGGTGCCGCCGCAGAAGGCCGAGATCATCGGCCGCGCCGAGAAGGAAGTGAAGGAGATCGAGCAGCAGTACGTCTCGGGTCTCGTCACTGCGGGCGAGCGCTACAACAAGGTGGTGGACATCTGGGGCAAGGCCGGCGACGAAGTGTCCAAGGTCATGATGGCCCAGCTGGCCAAGCAGAAGACCACCGACCGCAACGGCAAGGAAGTCGAGCAGGAGTCGTTCAACTCCATCTACATGATGGCCGACTCCGGCGCGCGTGGCTCCGCCGCCCAGATCCGCCAGCTGGCGGGTATGCGTGGCCTGATGGCCAAGCCGGACGGCTCCATCATCGAGACGCCCATCACGGCCAACTTCCGTGAAGGCCTGAACGTGCTGCAGTACTTCATCTCCACGCACGGTGCCCGCAAGGGCCTGGCCGACACGGCGCTGAAGACCGCGAACTCCGGCTACCTGACCCGCCGCCTGGTGGACGTGACCCAGGACCTGGTAGTGATCGAGGAAGACTGCGGCACCGCCGACGGCTCCCTGATGCGCGCCATCGTCGAGGGCGGCGAGGTGATCGAGTCGCTGCGTGACCGTATCCTGGGCCGTGTCGCGGCCGAGGACGTGCTGCACCCCGAGAACCGCTCGGTGCTGGTGCCCGCCGGCGAGATGCTGGACGAGGACGTCATCGAGATGCTCGAGGCTGCGGGCGTGGACGAGGTCAAGGTGCGCACCGCGCTGACCTGCGCCACCCGCTTCGGCCTGTGCGCCAAGTGCTACGGCCGCGACCTGGGCCGCGGCGGCCTGGTGAACGTGGGCGAGGCGGTGGGCGTGATCGCCGCGCAGTCCATCGGCGAACCCGGCACGCAGCTGACCATGCGTACCTTCCACATCGGTGGCGCCGCCTCGCGCGCGGCCATCGCCTCCAGCGTGGAAGCCAAGTCCAACGGCGTGATCGGCTTCAACAGCACGATGCGCTACGTGACCAACAGCAAGGGCGAACTGGTGGTGATCGCCCGTTCCGGCGAGATCGTCATTCACGACGAGCATGGCCGCGAGCGCGAGCGCCACAAGGTGCCTTACGGCGCGACCCTGACCGTGAAGGCCGACCAGACCATCAAGGCCGGCACCATCCTGGCCAACTGGGATCCGCTGACCCGACCCATCATCACGGAATTCGCCGGCAAGGTGAAGTTCGAGAACGTGGAAGAGGGCCTGACCGTGGCCAAGCAGGTGGACGAGGTCACCGGCCTGGCCACCCTGGTCGTGATCGACCCCAAGCGCCGCGGCTCCGCCAAGGTGGTGCGTCCGCAGGTGAAGCTGGTCGACGCCGCCGGCGCCGAGGTGAAGATCCCCGGCACCGACCACTCGGTGACCATCGGCTTCCAGGTGGGCGCCCTGATCCAGGTGCGTGACGGCCAGGACGTAGGCCCCGGTGAAGTGCTGGCCCGCATCCCGATCGAAGGCCAGAAGACCCGCGACATCACGGGTGGTCTGCCCCGCGTGGCCGAACTGTTCGAAGCCCGCTCGCCCAAGGACAAGGGCGTGCTGGCCGAGATGACCGGCACCATTTCCTTCGGCAAGGAGACCAAGGGCAAGATCCGCCTGCAGATCACCGACCCGGACGGCAAGGTCTGGGAAGAACTCGTGCCCAAGGAGAAGAACATCCTGGTGCACGAGGGCCAGGTGGTGAACAAGGGCGAGAGCGTGGTGGACGGCCCGGCCGACCCGCAGGACATCCTGCGCCTGCTGGGGATGGAAGAACTGGCCCGCTACATCGTCGACGAGGTGCAGGACGTCTACCGCCTGCAGGGTGTGAAGATCAACGACAAGCACATCGAGGTGATCGTTCGCCAGATGCTGCGCCGCGTGGTGGTCGAGAACCCGGGCGAGTCGTCCTACATCGCCGGCGAGCAGGTCGAGCGCTCCGAGATGCTCAATACCAACGAGGCGCTGCAGGCCGACGGCAAGATCCCCGCGACCTACAGCAACCTGCTGCTGGGCATCACCAAGGCCTCGCTGTCGACCGACTCGTTCATCTCCGCGGCCTCCTTCCAGGAGACCACTCGCGTGCTGACCGAGGCGGCGATCATGGGCAAGCGCGACGAGCTGCGTGGCCTGAAGGAGAACGTCATCGTCGGCCGCCTGATCCCGGCCGGTACCGGCATGGCCTACCACCAGGCCCGCAAGGTCAAAGACGCGATGGACGAGGCCGAGCGCCGCGCCATTGCCGAAGCCGAGGCCAGCGAACTGGCGGGTGAGGGCGCTGCCGCCCCCGAGGCCAGCGAGGGCGCGGCGGCCGAATAAGCCCCGCTCCTTGACTGCGCGCGCCCCGCGCCGGGTTTTCCCGGGCGGGGCGTTTTTCATGGGGCACCCCCGGCCTTGCTAAGCTCACACCCCAATGACCTCTTCTTTCCTGGCCTGGTCAGTCGTCGCGATCCTGGTGTTCTGGGCCGTGGGGGCCTACAACCGCCTCGTCCGCCTGCGCGCTGAAGTGAACACTTCCTTTTCGGGGGTTCAAGGCCAGTTGGAGCAGCAGGCCAAGCTGGTGGACTCCATCTTGCCTGCGGACCCGCGTGAGGCGTTCGACGAGGACCTGGCCTTCCTGGCCCAGATCCAGGCCGCCTCGGCGCAGCTGGCGGCCTGCCTGGACGCCACGCGGCCCCGGCCCCTGGACCATGAACGCCTGGCGGCGATCGCCTCGGCGTCGCAGGTACTGACCCGGGCCTGGGAGCGGGCAGAGCGAGAGGACATGCATGACCTGGCGGGCCCGCAGCTGCCGGCCACCCTGACTGACACCCGCGCCCGCCTGGTGCGTGAGACCGAGGCGGCGGTAGCCCAGTTTGACGGCGCGGTGGACCGCTACAACCAGGCCGTCGAGCAGTTCCCGGCGTTGCTCCTGGCCTGGATCTTCAGTTTCAAGCCCGGACGCCGCTTTTGACCCCGGCCAGCCCCGCTGCGGCCGCGCCGCCCCTCTGGAGCCTGCTGCAGGCCACCGCCGGCGTGGTGCGCGCGGTGGGCGAGGGCACTTCGGCCACGCCCGCCCTGGCCGCCGTGCCCGCCCCGCTGCGCGCCGGTACGCAGGCCCTGGCCTTCCAGGCCCTGCGGCACCTGGGCCGCGCCCAGGCCCTACGCACCCTGCTGGCCCGCCGGGCGCCCCCGGCGCCAGCCGACGCCTTGCTGCGCACTGGCCTGGCCCTGTGCTGGGATCCGGCGCAGGCGCCCTATGAGCCCCACACCCTGGTGAACCAGGCGGTCGAAGCCGCCAAGCGTGACCGGGCCACGGCCGGACAGTCCAGCTTCATCAACGCCTGCCTGCGCCGTTTCCTGCGCGAGCGCGAGGCGCTCGTGGTCCGGACCGAGGGCAGCCCGGTGGCGCGCTGGAACCACCCCTCGTGGTGGATCACGCGGGTGCGGCAGGACCATCCGCAGCAATGGGAGGACATCCTGCGCGCCAGCAATGCGCAGCCGCCCATGACCCTGCGCGTCAACGCCCGCCGCGCCACGCCCCAGTCCCAGGCCGAGGTGCTGGCGGCCGCGGGTATCGCTGCGTACCCAGCGGGCACGCACGGGCTGGTGCTGCAGCGGCCGCTGCCGGTGCACCAGATCCCGGGTTTCGATGACGGCGTGCTGTCGGTGCAGGACGCGGCGGCCCAGCTCGCGGCGCCCCTGCTGCTGCGGGGGCTCGCGCCCGCCGGCGACCGCCTGAGGATCCTGGACGCCTGCGCCGCGCCCGGCGGCAAGACCGCCCACCTGCTGGAGCTGGCCGATGCCGACGTGACTGCGCTGGACGTGGACCCGCAGCGCTGCGAGCGCATCACCCAGACCCTGCAGCGCCTGGGTTTGCCGGCCCGGGTGCTGGCTGCCGACGCGGCCCGTCCCGAAGCCTGGTGGGACGGCGTGTCCTTTGACGGCATCCTGCTGGACGCGCCCTGCACCGCCTCAGGTATCGTGCGTCGCCACCCCGACGTGCGCTGGCTGCGCCGCGAGTCGGACATCGCCTCCCTGGCCGCGGCGCAGGCGGCCTTGCTGACTGCCCTGTGGCCCCTGGTGCGTCCCGGGGGACGTCTGCTGTATTGCACCTGCTCGATCTTCCGGGCCGAGGGTCAGGCGCAGATCGGTTCGTTTCTTGCACACAACACCGACGCGGTTTTGGGGCCGGCGCCGGGCCATTTGATCCCGCAAAGCGGGGCTAAGGCCGCACCCGTCCCGGACAATTCAGCGGGTGACCACGACGGTTTTTTCTACGCGGTGCTGGACAAGCGCCCCGGGTAGTGCGCCAGCCTGCGCCCGCAGCGCCGCTGCGCCTGGGCCATCGCGCGCGGCCAGGATGCTGATGTTCGTGGTGGCCCTGCTGATCCTGGTGGCGGGGACCGCCGTGGCCGCCCCTGCCGCCGAGATCCCGGACCTGCGCGTGGAGCGCACCGCCGAGGGCCTGCAGCTCTCGGCCCAGGTCCGCTTCGAGTTGCCTTCGGCTGCGGAGGAGGCGCTGCAAAAGGGGATTCCGCTTTTCTTCGTGGCCGAGGCGGCCCTGACGCGCGAACGCTGGTACTGGTACGACAAGGAAGTCGCCCGCGCCAGCCGCCACCTGCGCCTGTCCTACCAGCCGCTCACGCGGCGCTGGCGCCTGCTGGTGTCCAGCGCGCCGATCGGCAACGCCGGCCTGGCCCTGGGCCAGGGCTTCGACACCCGCGACGAGGCCATGGCCGCCGTGCAGCGCATCTCCGGCTGGAAGATCGCCGCGGCGCAGGACGTCGAAGCCGACGCCCGCCACGCCATCACCCTGCGCTTTCGCCTGGATGTCTCGCAGCTGCCGCGGCCCCTGCAGATCGGGCTGGCGGGGCAGGACGAGTGGAACATCAGCGCCACGCGCAGCCTGCGCCTGGCACCCGCCGAGGCCGCGCGGTGACACCCGGCACCTCCGCTCCCGCGCCGCAGCGACCGCGGGTACGCAACGCCCGCACCTACCGCTGGGCGGTGGCCATCGGCGCCACGGTCATGGTGGGCATCGGCATCGTGCTGCTGTTCCTGCTGGCGCAGGCCACCAACAACCGAGAGCTGTACGAACGCAATTACGAGCGGCTATTCATCGTGAACATGGTGGTAGCCGCGGTGCTGCTGCTGGTGATCGCCTGGATGGGGCTGCGCCTGCTGTCACGCCTGCGCCGCGGCAAGTTCGGCAGCCGTCTGCTGATGCGCCTGGCCCTGATCTTTGCCCTGGTGGGCTTCGCGCCGGGCCTGCTGATCTACGTGGTGTCCTACCAGTTCGTGTCGCGCTCGATCGAAAGCTGGTTCGACGTGCGGGTGGAGGGCGCGCTCGATGCTGGCCTGAGCCTGGGCCGTTCTACCCTGGACACGCTGTCCGAGGACCTCTCGGCCAAGGCGCGCGGCGGGGCCAGTCAGCTCACGGACGTGCCCGATGCCAATGCGCCCTTCGTGATCGAGCGCCTGCGCGAGCAGATCGGCGCCGCCGACGTCATCCTCTGGAGTGCCTCGGGGCAGGTGATCGCCAGCGCGGGGCAGTCGCGATTCCAGCTGGCACCCGAGCGGCCCAGCGCCTCGCAGCTGCGGGCGCTGCGCACCCAGCGCTCGCTGGCGGTGGTCGAGGGACTGGACGAGGGCGGGCCCACCGCCCTGAACCGCTCGCGCATCAAGGCGCTGGCGGTGGTCACGCCCACCAGCTTGGGCCTGATGTCCGAGACGCGGGTGCTGCAGGTCACGCAGGTGCTACCGCCCACGCTCGTGGCCAACGCGATCGCGGTGCAGGAGGCCAACCGCGAGTACCAGGAACGGGCGCTGGGCCGCGAGGGCCTGCGCCGCATGTACATCGGCACGCTGACCCTGAGCCTGTTCCTGTCGGTGTTCGGCGCCATCCTGCTGGCGGTCGTCCTGGGTAACTCGCTGGCGCGGCCCCTGCTGCTGCTGGCGGCCGGCGTGCGCGAGGTGGCCGCGGGTGACCTCAGTCCCAAGCCGGTGCTGGAGGGCAAGGACGAACTTGGCGGCCTGACCCGCTCCTTCGCCCAGATGACGCAGCAGCTGGCCGACGCGCGTGCAGCCGTGGAAAAGAGTATGGGTGAGGTCGACGCGGCCCGCGCCAACCTGCAGACCATCCTTGATAACCTGACCGCCGGGGTCGTCGTGCTCGATGCGCAGGGCTGCATCGTGGCGGCCAACCCTGGTGCCACGCGCATCCTGCGGGTGCCGCTGGCGGCGCACCAGGGCCAGCCGCTGGCCAGCGTGGAGGGCCTGGAGGCCTTCGGGGCTGCGGTGCAGGCACAGTTCGACGGCTACCACGCCGAGCGGCTGCAGCATTCGCTGGACCACTGGCAGCACTCCTTCGAGCTCAATCCCGCCTCGCCCGGCGCGCCGGGCCCCGCCCACACCATCACCCTGGTGGCGCGCGGCGCCGAGATGCCGGCCGATGCCTCGGGGCAGTCCACCCACCTGCTGGTGCTGGACGACATCTCCGAGATCGTCTCCGCGCAGCGCGCGCAGGCCTGGGGTGAGGTGGCGCGGCGCCTGGCCCACGAGATCAAGAACCCGCTCACGCCGATCCAGCTGTCCGCCGAGCGGCTGGAGATGAAGCTCACGCCCAAGGTGGACGAGCCCGAGCGCGCCATCCTGGCCAAGTCCGTGCGCACCATCGTCGACCAGGTGGACGCGATGAAGCGGCTGGTCAACGAATTCCGCGACTACGCCCGTCTGCCAGCGGCCGAACTGGCGCCCATCGACCTGAACGCGCTGGTCGGTGACGTGCTGCAGCTGTACTCGAACGAAGCCGCCGCCTCGGGCGCGAACCCGACCCCGGTGCGCTCGCAGCTGGACCCGCTGTGCCCGCGCATCTTGGGCGACGCGATGCAGCTGCGGCAGGTGATCCACAACCTGCTGCAGAACGCGCAGGACGCCACCGAGGCCAGCGCAGTGCGCGAGGTGACGATCCGCACGCAATGGAACGAGACCTCGCGCCGCGTGCGCCTGATCGTGCAGGACACGGGGCCGGGCTTCTCGGACGCTGTCCTCAAGCGCGCCTTCGAGCCCTATGTCACCACCAAGGCCCGTGGCACCGGCCTGGGCCTGGCGGTGGTCAAGAAGATTGCCGACGAACACGGCGCCCGCATCGACCTGAAGAACCGGGTGCAGGACGGGCAGGTGCTGGGGGCGCAAGTGTCGCTATCATTCGCAGTTGCGGCCTAGCAACACTGTCCCGACCGGCCGCCGGGACGCTGGCTTGACTATGGCAACTATCCTGGTGGTCGACGATGAACTGGGCATCCGCGACCTGCTGTCCGAGATACTGAACGACGAGGGCCACCACGTCGAACTGGCCGAGAACGCGGCCCAGGCCCGCGAGATCCGCCAGCGCCTGCGCCCGGACCTGGTCCTGCTCGATATCTGGATGCCCGACACCGATGGCGTCACGTTGCTCAAGGAGTGGTCCACCACCGGCGTACTGACCATGCCGGTGATCATGATGAGTGGCCACGCCACCATCGACACCGCGGTGGAGGCCACCAAGATCGGCGCGCAGTCCTTCCTCGAAAAACCCATCACCCTGCAGAAGCTGCTCAAGGCGGTGGAGTCGGGCCTCAAGCGCGACTCCGCGCCCGCTGCGGCGGCGCGCAAGCCCCTGCTGCAGGTGGTCGCGTCCTCGTTGTCGACGGGAGTGATGGCCTCGCCGGAGCTGACCGTCGAGGCGGCCATGACGGGCGGCCAGGCGGTCATGGCCGCCGCCGACCTGGGCCCCCAGGCGCGCCAGGCTTTCGACCTGGACAAGCCCCTGCGCGACGCGCGCGACGAATTCGAGAAGTGCTACTTTGAGTTTCACCTGGCCCGCGAGGGCGGTTCCATGACCCGCGTGGCCGAGAAGACCGGCCTGGAGCGCACCCACCTGTACCGCAAGCTCAAGCAGCTGGGGGTGGACCTGTCCCGCGGGAAGCGGGCGGCAGGCTGATTGTTGTAGAATCACCGGCTCTGGCCCGGTAGCTCAGTTGGTAGAGCAGCGGATTGAAAATCCGCGTGTCGGTGGTTCGATTCCGCCCCAGGCCACCAATACCAAAACCCCAACTCGTCTGAGTTGGGGTTTTTTCTTGGGCGATCGCGCGTGTCGCCCCGTGTTTTTGCGGGTTCATGCGGAAACTTGCGGACTTCACCCACCGCACCACTAAGGCGGTTCTGCGCCTGGTTCTCTCTCTTCCGGCCATTTCTCTCTGCATCCCTCGCGCCCGGAAACGAGACGAAGTCCACAAGGCCCTCCGCCAGGGGTCAAGCAGATCAACAACTTACGAGTGGACGATTTGATCGGTTTTTTTCCAACATTGGCTAGAGCCCGAAAATCACAACCAAGCGGTTTCGGCTGTGGTGGACTGAGAAAGGCAGGAGCCGGCCAAAAGCGGACGATGCTGTTGTTGTATCAATCTGTGATTTAGGCTGGTTGTAGTCACTCGCGGTAAGTGGACGTCATAGTTGCGGCGATTACTACCGGTCATTTAAGCGGGAGGAGCTACGAGGACCGTTGTAATTGAAATACCGGTCACTCGACATGCCGCGTATGCGATCCGTGCTTATGCGAACATGATCGGGCGGTCTGGTGCTGGCTGTACAGACACCCCGCTGTCATGGAGTCAGTCGCCATCACTATCTTTTACAGTCCCGTCTCACCAAATCCGTAACCGCTGCTCCTCCCACAGCGCAGGCGGGTCCACCGCAAGATCAAACAGCGTCAGGTGATCCGGCAGCGTATCCTCCAAAATCGCCTCGACGATGTCCGGTGCCAGCGTAGTCAAATTCACCATCCGGCTGACGTAGCTGTTGTCGACTCCCTCCAGCGCTACATTTTCAGTCAGGTTTTTCAACTTGCCGTACTCCAGCATTGCCAACCACCGGTGGCCCCTGGCCAGCGCCAGTTCCAGCGGTGTGGCCGCCACGTCCCACGGCCGCAGCAGTTTCCCCGGTCGCCTTGATTGCTCATTGGGCAGTCTCATTTGTTTGCGCCCGCTGCGGCGGTTGTTATGAATCGGTACAGCGCGATCCGGCCCTCTCTTGTTCACGCAAAAGGCGTTATTCAGGGCCGACTAAGTAGTTCAGTCGCTTGCCTCATCCTTGCTTGAAGCCCTGGAAAAACAAGCCTGAATCGAGTCCACTCCTGGTCTGAAGTAACCGAGATCGCCCCGCCATGGGCCTCGACGATGGCTTTGGTAATCGACAGCCCCAAGCCTGCCCCGTCAGAAGCTGGGTGCCTGCGTGCTGAGTCTGCGCGATAGAAGCGCTCGAAGACTCTCTGCTGGACATCCAATGGAATCTCCTTGCCCGTGTTTTTGACAGTGACTTCAATTCCACGCGACGAACTTTCGATTCTGACGCCCACGACACCGCCGACTGGTGCATGCCTGAGCGCATTGGATAGGAGGTTGCTCAAGGCACGTCTGAACATCAAACGATCGCCATAGATTCGCCCATCACCTTCCACGCTCATCAAGATGCGTTTTTCGTCCGCAACGGCTTCATAAAATTCAACGAGTTCGCGAGCTCCTTGTGCTGCCGAGAAGGACTCCTTATGGGGCAGGTCTACCCCCCGCTCTGTCTTGGCGAGGAATAGCATGTCTGATACCATCCGAGCCAAACGCTGCAATTCCTCTGCGTTGGACGCCAGCGTATCTTGGTATGTCTTAAGGTCGCGTTGGGTGGACAGCGTCACCTGTGTTTGGGTGAGGAGATTGCTGATGGGTGTGCGAAGTTCATGTGCCAAATCCGCCGCAAAATCAGCAAGCTGTTTGAAGTCGTTCTGCAGGCGACCCAACATCTCATTGAGTTCCCTTGCCAAATCTGCCATTTCAATCGGGACGGCATCCTCGGGCATGCGCTCTTGCAACTGTTGGCCTGTCACTGCAGCGGCGCGACGTTTCATTGCGCGCAGCGGAGACATGCCTTGATGAGCCGCGAACCAAGCCAAGAATCCGCTTAGAAGAATGGCCAGCACAGCATAGATCGCAATGCTGCGCCGGAGCTCCCTCATGAATTCTTGGTGGTGCTGCGTATCGACGGCGAGTGATATTTGGAGCGGCCCGGCCATTCCCTGAACCATGCCAGCAGTAAAGCTCATCTCATGGAACTCGCGACCGCCACTCCTCCAAGACTGAAGCCCGTGGCCGTCGTCATTCGTGATGAATGATGCTTGCGTAGTCGGGCCGCTGTATCCGTTGGTCTGGTACAACTTTTCACCCTGCGGTCCTTTGACCAGAGCGTAAAGGCCGTGGTGATGGCTCAATGCTTCGTTCAGGCGACTGCGAGCTTCTTCATGGGATCGAGAACTGGCCAGAATGCCCTCGATCAGGTGCTTTTTATCATCCAAGGCGGCGCTATCGAGGTCGACGAAGTGCCTATCAGCCTCTACCATGAAAAGAAGCGCCAAGCCCAGGATGACCGAACTGGCCAGCGCTATAAAAAAGATGGTGAGGCGGGATGTCAGTGACAGCCTGCGAAACATCTAGCGACCCTCCGGCGCTTCGAGCACGTAGCCCATGCCGCGTACAGTTTGGATCAGCTTGAACTGGTGATCATCATCGATCTTGACGCGCAGACGCCTCATGGCCACCTCGATGACGTTAGTGTCGCTGTCGAAGTTCATGTCCCAAACCTGAGAGGCGATCAGCGACCTGGGCAGGACTTCTCCCTGCCTACGCATCAGCAGTTCTAGCAATCCAAACTCCTTGGCGGTGAGATTAAGGCGCTTGCCGTCTCGGGTGACGCGGCGGCGTAGCAGATCAAGTTGGAGGTCTGCCACCTGCAAGATCGTGGATTCGGTGCCACTACGACCGCGGCGCACAATGGTGCGAACTCGGGCCAAGAGCTCGGCAAAGGAAAACGGCTTGACGAGGTAATCGTCGGCGCCTAATTCAAGCCCCTTCACGCGATCTTCCACCTGATCGCGGGCGGTGAGAAACATGGCTGGCACTTGTAGGCCTTCATGACGTATCGCCTGCAGGACCTCCCAACCGTTCATGCCCGGCATCATCACATCCAGGATCGCGAGATCGTAGTTACCGCCAAGAGCTAGGTGAAGGCCGTCGGGCCCATTTCTGGCCAAGTCCACAACGAAACCGGCCTCGATCAGTCCCTGGCGCAGATATGCCCCGGTCTTGGGCTCATCTTCCACAATCAAAATTTTCATTGGCAACTGACCCTCTATGGCAGACCTGAGTATGACGACTTCCATTTGTTGCGATGGCAAGATGACAAATATGTAATCTTTTCGACATCGTGCTGACGACTTGGTATTTTAATAATTCCCCCTATCTATGTTACCGATCACATTGAGGAAACCATGCTCGTCAGACGTTCACTATTATTCGCACAGACATGTCTCGCCCTGAGTTGTGCCATGTTAGCTGGTGTAGCCGCGGCCCAAGCCACCAGCGAGCCCGTGAAAAATCTTTCGGTGGTGGAAGTTGAGTACAAGTCTGCACTTAGTGACTTCCGCCCCTATAACGACCAGGCCATTCAGTCATGGGTCAAAGCCAACGACTTGGTAGGTCGTATTGGAGGCTGGCGCAGCTATGCCAAGGAGGTCGCGACAGGTGAGGCCCTGAAGGACGCCTCTGACGTGCCTGATACGCAATCTGGTCATCATGGGGGAGTCAAGCCATGAAGCGCATCCCAAGCACCTCGCTAGGGAAACTGGCGCTATCCGCGATCGCCTTGGCCACGCTTGCCGGTTGCGCCACTGTTAGCCTCGAACAAAACGTTGCCCGGGTGAACGAGGAGGCCAAGAGTTTTGCCGAAGGGCAGATTTCTCTCGCGCGGACTGCCGATGAGCGCGAACAGCGTGCGCAGGCGGCCCAGAAGCTGCTTCAAAACATTCTGGGTCAGCGCGAGGCGGTCCAGCTGGCGCTCGTCAACAGCCCATCGCTCCAGGCGTTGCTGGCTCAAGGTTGGGCGGAGTCCGCAGATGCGGCACAAGTGGGCAGGATTGCAAACCCGGTCTTCTCCCTGGAACGCATGGTGGCCGGTGATGCGCTGGAGTTAAACCGTGCGCTTTCCTTTGGTCTGCTCGATATTCTGACCCTCCCTAGTCGCCAGGGAATCGCCAACCGTCGCATCGAAGTGGCCCATCTGCGACTGTCGAGTGATGTGGTCGACCAGGTCACCCGCGTGCGCCAGGCATGGGTCCGCGCCGTGGCTGCCCAACAGACGCTTCAGTATGCCAAGCAGGTGTATGAAAGCGCTGCAGCGAGTGCCGAACTGGCTCGCAGGATGCAGGCCATAGGCAACTTCAATCGCCTCACACGGGCTCGTGAGCAGGCCTTCTATGCGGACGCAGGGACCCGATTGGCAACAGCAACTCACCAAGTAACTGCTGCCCGCGAAGAGTTCGTACGCGTACTCGGTCTGGATGCCCAACAGGCCCAGATGCTCAAACTGCCGGACCGCTTGCCTGAACTACCCAAACAGGCGCTCGATCCGCAGGGCGTTGCGACGTTTGCTACGCGTAACCGCCTCGACATCCGTCTTGCCCAAAGCACACTGGATGCTTCCGCCAGAGCCCAGGGTTTGAACATGGTCACCAGCATCACCGACATTGAACTGAGGGCCATGCGCAACACCAGCACGAACAGCGTGGCGGGTGAGCGCAGCGTAGCGCGAGGGTATGAAATCGCGGTACGCCTGCCCATCTTTGATTGGGGGGGCATGCAGCGCGATGCCATGAACGCACGCACCTTGGCCGCAGCCAATCAGCTTGAGGCGACCGTCCGCTCGGCGGGTTCAAGCTTGCGAGAAAGCTACTCCTCCTATCGCACGGCTTATGACATTGCACGGCACAACCGGGACGAGGTGATACCGCTTCGTAAGGTGATCTCAGAAGAGAACCAACTGCGCTACAACGGAATGATCATCGGCATCTTCGAGTTGCTGGCGGACTCACGTGATCAGGTCTCTACGGTCATGGCTGCGATCGGAGCCGAGCAGCAGTTTTGGCTAGCGGATGCCGCGCTACAAGCCTCACTGGTCGGGCGACCGATGAACACTCCGCTGGCAGCCATGCCCAGTGCGCCAGCCGGTGGCGCTGCGCCTCATTGAATGAAAGATACAACGATGACTTCCAGAAGAGACTTTTTTAAGTACGCCGGGATTGCTGGTGGTGCCGTGGCCGCCAGCGCGGTCAGCCGCGTGGCGATGGCCGCTCTGCCTGAGCCTGTAATACAGACCAGCCCTAACACCATGGCGCCGCTTGTCCCCAACAGCGGACGCGCCTACAACCCGGTGGTGACGCTGAATGGATGGACTTTGCCATGGCGCATGAATCAAGGCGTCAAGGAATTTCACCTGGTCGCCGAACCAGTAGTGCGGGAAATGGCCCCTGGCTTTAAAGCCCATCTCTGGGGCTACAACGGCCAGAGCCCGGGGCCCACGATTGAAGTGGTCGAGGGCGATCGCGTGCGGATCTTCGTGACCAACAAGCTGCCAGAGCATACCTCCATTCACTGGCACGGGCAGCGCCTGCCCAACGGCATGGACGGTGTGGCCGGACTGAACCAGCCGGCTATTCCCTCCGGCAAGACGTTTGTTTACGAGTTCGTCGCGCGCCGGCCTGGCACCTTCATGTACCACCCGCATGCTGATGAGATGACACAGATGGCCATGGGCATGATGGGCTTTTGGGTGACCCATCCTAAGGTCAAGAATGATCTGATTGATGAGGTCCAGCGAGACTTCTGCTTCCTACTCAACGCCTATGACATCGATCCGGGCAGCTACACCCCCAAGATCATGACAATGCTGGACTTCAACCTGTGGAGCTGGAATAGCCGGATATTTCCAGGCATTGACAGCCTCAATGTTCGCCTGAACGACAAGGTGCGTATTCGCATTGGCAATCTGACGATGACGAACCACCCCATACATTTGCACGGCCATGAGTTCCTCGTCACTGGTACGGACGGTGGCCCGACACCCAAGAGCACCCGCTGGCATGAAGTGACGACCGATGTGGCCGTCGGTCAGATGCGACAGATCGAGTTTCTGGCAGATGAGGAAGGGGACTGGGCCTTCCACTGTCACAAAAGCCATCACACCATGAACGCCATGGGCCATAACGTTCCGACATTGATTGGTGTGGATCACCGTGGCATCGCCAAGAAGATCAATAACCTGATTCCAGACTACATGGTCATGGGTGAGCGTGGTATGGCCGACATGACTGAGATGGAAATGCCCATCCCTGACAACACCGCTGCGATGATGACTGGCCAAGGCCCCTTCGGATCGGTCGAAATGGGTGGCATGTTCAGCGTTCTGAAGGTCCGCCGTAATCAAAAGCCGGGGGACTACAAGGACCCGGGTTGGTACAAGCATCCCGAAGGCACGGTAGCCCATGAGTACACCGGGCCGTTGACTGAACCAGCGCGCTTCAAGGCGGAGGGTGGGCAGTCCATGCCTCGCGCCCAGATGCCCGCCAAGACGACCGAAGTCAAGGTGCGCAAGCCCTCATCACATAGCAATCACTGAATTTTTTTTCCGGAGTTAACGAATGAAACCCAAGTACATCACTTCTCGCCAAATCTTTGTTTTGGTTGCTCTGACCCTGTCAGCGTCGGCTTTTGCGGCTGGAAAGCACGCCGGTGGGCATGGCCATGCTGACGAGGAAACCGCAATTGGCAAACCAGGTGTTGCCTCCAAGGTAACGCAGACCATCAATGTCGATATGACGGATAACATGCGTTACACACCCTCATCTATTCAGGTCAAGCAAGGAGAGACGGTCCGCTTTGTTGTCAAGAATCAAGGAAAGGTCAAGCACGAATTGAGTCTGGGCACCCAGAAGGAATTGCTCGAGCATCTGGAGCAGATGAAAAAATTCCCAGATATGGAACATGACGAACCTGGCAAAGTGACACTATCTCCAGGACAGCAAGGCGAAATTGTTTGGCAATTCACGAAGACTGGAACCGTAAATTTTGCCTGCTTGATGCCAGGCCACTACGAAGCTGGGATGAAGGGCGCGATCAAGGTTGGCAAGAAGTAATTTCATTACAGGATAGGGCTGCTGAAATGACTGACAAAAACAGTTCAAAAAATTCAACGAGGCGGTTGCTATTGTTGGGAATAGCTTCAATGTGCTCGTCCTCAATTGCTATTGCAGCCAGCCCAAACGCTATAGCTATACAAGTCTGGAAAGACCCTAACTGTGGCTGTTGCAAAGACTGGATTATTCATTTAGAAAAGAATAATTTTTCTTTGAAAGTAAACGATCAAGGTAATAACGCAGCGCGGGCTCGACTGGGTATGCCTCAAAAGTTCGCTTCATGTCATACAGCTCTGGTCGGTGGATATGTGATTGAGGGGCATGTGCCAGCCGAAGACATTCAACGTTTACTCAAAGAAAAACCACAAGCGTTAGGTCTTGCCGTTCCGGGGATGCCTATCGGATCTCCTGGAATGGACGGTCCTGTCTACGGCGCAAGGCGTGACGCGTATCAAGTCTTGCTAATCCAAAAAGACGGATCATCAAAAGTTTTTAACTCTTACTCATGAGGAAAATATGAAAAATATTCAAACGAAAATTGCAATTGCACTATTGACCATTGGTGCGGCTCTTCCCTTAAGCAGTTTTTCCCAAGCTGTCATGGATCACAGCAAGATGAACATGTCTCAAATGACGCCGTCTTTAACCGACGGAGAGGTCAAGAAAATTGATCTCGAAACTGGCAAGGTCACGATCAAACACGGCGAAATCAAACATATGGATATGCCGGGAATGACAATGGTATTTACTGCTAAAGATAAGAGTTTATTGACCAACATCAAGCCAGGCGAAAAAATTAAGTTTATGGTGATCAATGAAGGTGGCAAGATGATCGTCACTGACATCCAGCTAGTTCAGTAAGAAAACGTCGCTGCATCGAAAATGTACAGGGCTCCCTGTTCATTGGGCGTCATAGCCTGTTGTGCAAATTGGCCCATGCATCAATGGATCCTATCCGTCAGCACTGGATAGGATGTGTGGTAGCGGTCATTGGCCTATGACCGAACTGACCGGCTGCCGAGCCTGATGGTTAAAGATCGACCGACCGCTACTGGCAGAAAGCCCACAAATGACTGCGGGACACGACCGGCAGCAACCGCTACAAACAAGTCAACGTCTTAAAAGATGTGACCGGCTGCAATGGGTCGCGTCCCGCCATTCAGACTCTGATCTGTTCGAATGTCATAAATGGAGCAGCGCCCTTTGTTCATCCCACAGCAATGGCGTCCCCGATGCCAGGTCAAACTGTTGAATCTCAACCAAATCTGACCCCGGGTTGTCATTCAAATTTGACCCCACCCTGGTCTCAGTGCTTGGGCTACTGAGCTGTGGATAAGTCTATCGCAGGCTCGATGCTGTCTCCTTTCTGATCT